>Ga0256404_1000252_pt1 | contig 138106 bp, 115 predicted proteins | sample RumenRJG_01DNA_FD_185990 | JGI IMG/M metagenome (GOLD analysis project Ga0256404, IMG submission 185990) | Bovine rumen microbial communities from Lethbridge, Alberta, Canada - RJG_01 | ecosystem: Host-associated > Mammals > Digestive system > Stomach > Rumen | place: Canada: Alberta... | reverse complement strand
TTGATTGTCACAAAGTTACTAAAACTTTTTGACGTGACAAAGCCTCCGCTTGGGAAAGTAGAGGCTTTGTTATATGTTTTACAGCATGTTACAGAAAGAGGATGTGCCTGAATTATGACACACCCTCCTGTATTATCGATATGTGGGAGTGTGTGTAGTATTACTCCTCGCGGGTACGCAGTTGCTGCACGTATTCAGCCTTCATCATCTTCTTGCGGTTGGTGATCGAGGGCTTCTCAAAAGCCTGACGGCTGCGCAGTTCTTTTACGATACCGGTCTTTTCATATTTACGCTTAAATTTCTTGAGGGCGCGTTCGATGTTGTCGCCTTCCTTCACGGGAACAATAATCATAATGAGTTTGTTTTTTTGTTTTAATGTTTTATTTGTTTGTTAATTGTCTTGGAATTTCTTCTCAGGTTGCGGCTCTATATGGATGACACATCGCCAGCGAGCCACGTGCCGAGCGATGCCAATTCGGGGCGATATGTATTGATTGTCAATATCTTAAAGCAGGCTAACCAACCTCCTTTCATTTTTTAGCGCCGCAAAGTTACACAATCTTTCCTCACCGCACAACATTTTTTTGAAATAATTTTTCAGCATCCTGTCTGCGGAAGTTCAAATAAGAAGTGCGAAAGGTTCTCCCGGTTGTGCGTTAGCCCTAAACATGAAAAGCGCACCTGGGAGCGCCAAGCGACATGGTGGAATCGGCCAACACGGTGGGCTTGGACAAGACGGTGGGCTTGCTGAAGGCCTGCCACTTGATCAGCATACAAAGACATTGCGCGAGGCCGTCCTTGGCCTCGCGCAATGTGCTGCGATGCGGTTGCCATCTGCCTTCAGACGACTATTTCTTGCGGTTGCGCACCGAGCGCACACCAGTGTTGACGGTTTGTGTCTTGGTCTTGGGCTTACGCTCCTTGATCTTGGTTTTCTTATCCTTGGCCTTTTTCTCCTTGGCCTTGGTGGCAGAGGACTTGGACTTGGCTCCACGCTTGGTGGTGCGGGTCACCTTTTCCTCCTCGTCGCTTGCCGCGCTCACGTTCTCGCCGCCCCCGGCAGCCTCATCATCCTCGGTGAGTTCGCCTTCAGCCTCGGCGCGTGCTTTCTCTTCGGCCTCGGCCCGTGCTTGCAACACCTCCAGAGGTGGAACCCACAGATCCTGATTGAAACTGCGCAGGCGCTGTTCGATGCTGTCCTGAGCATGCTTATAGGCTTCATCTTCGGGGAACATCTGTCGCAACGACTGGTTGCGCAGGTTCTTGGTCTTGTAGATTTCGCCCGTGTACATGTTCAGTTTAAAGAAGTCATCGATGCTGTATCGCGCCAAGTTGTTGTCATCGTCGGTGAAGACATACTGCTGGGCCATATAGGGACGGATGTCGTTTAACTTAACCCAGAACATCGGATACTTAACGGCCTCACCACCCCACTCGTCCATGCGGTGCAGTACGGGACATAGTGCCTCGACGCGAGCCTTCATCTGATTGCTGCGGGTGTCGAATTCCCACTTCTCGATAATGAAGTAACTGAGCACCTCGTTGCTTGGGATGTCGGCATTCTCAAACTCATAGATCGGGTTCTTGTCGTTGCTGCCCTTGGCCTCGGTGTAATAGATGTGGAAACGGTCGAACATCTCGTTGACCTTAATCTTGAACTCGTCGGTAAACATCTCTCGTCCGTCGAGATACTCATAGGCCGAGATCTTGTTGTTAGCCAGCAAGCGCATGATGATGAAGAAGAGGTTCTCGCCGTCGGCGTTAGGCTCCTCGGGATAGTAGAGCGCGGGATTCTTGCCCTTGGTGAGGTCAAGCGAGCGATAGATGACCTTCATCCACTGGAGGTCGGCATCGCTGGGTTCCCTCACCTCATAGAATGACTGCTGGCGGTCGGTTATGGCAGCCGAGCCCTCCTTCTTATCCCTCGAGCGTGTTTCGCTTCCCGAGCGTCGAGTTACCTGAGCGCTAGAGCCCAAGGTGATGCCTACGAGCATGAGAGCGATTATTAATCTAAGACTTTTCATATCGTTGTTGTTCTATTGTTATCCGGTTATGTTAGTTCACAATCACATCGATGGGTGAGATATCACGGGTGATGCCATCGGGGCCAGTAGCCTTGACACGCGTGATCATGAAACGCTTGCCGTGTTGCAGGCGGCGTATCGAGGCCTTCTGCCTTTCGGAGAATTGCGATCCGTTGGACAACTCGGGGATGGCGTTGCCCATCGAGTCGAAAATCACCGTCTCGAACGAGACTACCTTGTAGTCGATGTTGAGGATTTCGTCGTCGATGGCGGCATCCAGACCTGGAGCCGCGAGCAGCAAGGCTTTAGAGAAGGGCTTGCCGCCCTTGTAGCGGTTGACCTGTCCGTTGGCATCCTTATAGGCAATAAACGGTGTGGGATCGGGCAACTTGCGTACCCTGAAGGTGGTGCTGCCCACGTTGGTGCGCTGTCCGTCCATCTCGGCGGTCACCGAGATGACGCACTCGGCACCCACCTTGGTGGGATGTGCGACCCATCCGTTGCCGCTCTTGGTAAGTGATCCATTGGTCATCGTGGCGCTGATGCTGCCCTGGGGCACGCCCGGCACAGCGATGCTGATGGGGTTGTTGATGCCGGCATAGAGCACGTTCATCATCGTGGCGCTGATGGTTGCCAGCGGGTCGATGACGGTGTAACTCGACTTGAAGTCGCGGCGCGTCACGCTTCCGTCGCGTCCCAGCACCTCGATCCAGCCCGAGTAGTCGTAGTTACCGGCCTTGCTGGTGCCCACCTCGTAGATGCCGTTGTTGTTGCCCAAGCGACCGCCGTTGACGTAGACGACGGGGCGCTGGGTGGTATCGATCGCGGCGAGCACAATCTGGGCGCTGTACTTAGTACCGCGCATGACGATGCGCGAGTCAGGCACGACAAAGGCATTAACCAGGTTGACACGCAAGTCGCCCAGATCGACGTTGGTGAGCATCTGGTTGAGAACTTCACCCTCGGCATAGCGCACATCGTTCTGCAATTTGGTGAGCAGGGTGATAGCGGCGATGGTGGGCATGTTATCGAACATGGTCTCTTCCCAAGTCTTCTTATTGTTCATCTCCACCCCAGCGGCCTTAGGCGGCTGTGTCGAGAGGGCGTTCTCCAGGTTTTTGCGCTTCTCGGGATCCTCGAGGAAGGAGGTCACGAATTGGCGGTACTGGTCGATGCGCGTCCTGAGTTGCCTGCCCGCTCCGCCTCTGGCAGCCAGCATCACGACACTGGCGGCATCGAGGTTGTCACGGTTGACGATGTTGTTGACATCAGCCTCCTCGCCGTCGGCAAAACGTACAATCTGCAACTTGAGTGAATCGATGTAGTTATATAATTTGTCAGTCTCACCAACGACCTGAGTCGCCTTGTCAAGCCAGATCTTGCCCTTCTCCGGGTTCTTCTCGTTGAAGGCCTGGAGTTGCGCATAGAGAGCCTGATTGCGGGCCGTGATGGTGCGATTGGAGCGTGTCAAGCCGTCCTGCACCTGACTGAAGCCGTTGAGCACGTCGCTCGACACGTTCAGGGCAAGCATAGCCGTCAAGACGATGTACATGAGGTTGATCATCTTCTCACGCGGCGACATGCGGTTCACGCTCTTATTTTTCGAGGTTGCCATTTATCTTTGTTCTCTCTATCGGTTAGAATAGGATTGGTTTGTCAGGAAAAGTAGGGATACTTGTGGATTGGCGCCCTGCATGGGGATCAGGCATTGCTGTCGTCACTGTCGGGTTCCATGCCGGGCATACCGGGCATGGGCCTGTACATGTTGACGGTCATGGCCTTGATCATCTTCTCATAGACGCTGTTCAACTGCTTCATGTAGCGTGCCATCTTCTCGGTCTCGTCGCAGTAGTGGGCACTCTCAGCAGCACTCTTCTCATACATGTCGCGAATGTCTTTCAAGCCACGGTTGACACGGTCGATGTTCTCGAGTTGTGACGAGATGCTCTTGAGTTGGATCTCATAGATGGTGTTCAGACCGCTGATGTTGTGGTTCAAAGCCTGCATCTGGTCGACATAGCCGGTGGAACTCTCGGTAATGTTCTGGCTGTTGTCGGTGATGGCTCGATAACTGCCCAGCAAGGTTTCGCTCACCTCGTTGAGGGCGGTGGTGGTTGCCTGCAATCGCTGCATCTGCTCGCTGATACCCGCCATCTGGCTGAGATACTGCTGGGTGGCATCGGTGAGTTCGGCCATGCGCGAGAGTTGGTCGCTGGCAGCAGCCATCTTGGCAATGCTCTCGCTCAACGACATGGTATCCTCTTCGCTCAGGTTGACGCCTTGCGGCAGCCCGACGGCCGACTTAGCCTCAGCGGCATTGACATTGATGTCGATGCTCTCGCCATTACCGCCGCCAGCGCCACCGATGATGATACCGCCGCCACTTGAGAAGTCAGGACGGTCCTCAGGATCCTGGCTGGCCAGGACGGGAAAGACCTCCTCCCAGTGATATTCCTTTTCGGGACGGTCAAAGGCGGTGAGCACAAACATAAGCACCTCGGTACCCATACCCACACTGAGCAGAAGGTTGCCCAGCGGCATGTGCAGAATCTTGAACAGGGCACCCAGGATAACGATAGCGGCACCGATACTATAAGCAAAGTTGAAAAAACGCTGGCCACTGTCGCTCTTGAGGAATCGGCCTGCTTTCTTTTTATATCTCTTGATTTTACCCATCTCTACTTAAAGTTGTGAAAATTGAGTATGATGATGATTTGTTTATGTCTCTAGTTGTGTGATGTGGGGGGGGGGAGGAAGGGCGTCAGTCCTTGCAGCAGTTTTTGCGCTTGCCCTTGACGATGCCCACCTTGGAGCGCACACAGCGGAAACCGATGTAACTCCTCTGCTCGTTCTGGTACTCCCACATGCGCAAGTCGGCGCGGATGTTGTGCACGACATCTTTCCAGGAACCGCCACGCACGATCTTGCGTGACATCTTGTAGGGGTCCTCCTGTGCCACATAGTAGCGGTACTCAGGGTTGATGTCGTCAGTCATGCGGTCGATGCTCTCGGTATAGGCCGTCGAGGTCCACTCGCTGACGTTACCGGCCATGTCATAGAGGCCGTAGTCGTTGGGCTCATAGGTGCCCACAGGCGCCGAGATGATGTAACCGTCCTTGACGTAGTTACCCTCATCAGGCTTGAAATTGGCATAGAAGCAGCCCTCGTCGACGGTAAGAGGCAGGTCTCCGTCCCAGGGATACTTGTTCTTGTTCTGACCGGCACGAGCGGCAAACTCCCACTCGGCCTCGGTGGGCAGACGGAAGGGTTCAACATAGATGCCCTGATCGCCCAGCGAACGCTTGAGGAACTCGGTGCGCCAATGGCAGAAGGCATTGGCCTGTTCCCAACTCACGCCCACCACGGGATAGTTATTGTAGTTGCCGTTGGCAAAATACATGCGCACATACGGCTCCTGATAAGCATTCTCAAAGTCGTTGACCCAGCAAGTCGTATCGGGGTAGATATTGACGATGTAGGTGTTGAGGAAGTCAAAGTCGCTCTGTAATGCGCGGGTGATGGTCTGGCGCACGATGCGGCCCTCATCGTCGACAAAGGCGGTATCCTTGCTGATGGTGGGCGGTGTCATGTCCACCTCATGGTCAGTATTGTAGTCGCGGCGAGTGGCGTCGAAGCGATGCCTGCGCTTGGCGGCTTCGGTCAGATTATAGACCTCAAAGCGATAGTTCATCTGCGAGGCATCCAGTTCCTTCACGCCAGTGATGGGATTGATGCGGTAGACACTCTCGATAGCACGCTCCTCGTCCTCGCTGGGGTTCTTCCAGGGGATATTCTTGCTCCAGTCGAGATGGGGCTTGACGGGATTACCCTCCTTGTCCTCCTCGATTTTGAATTCCTCGTTGCCGCCATAGGCAGGATCGGCCAGACGCTCGCGGATAATCGAGTCACGCACCCAGTAGACAAACTGCTTATACTTGGAATTGCTGATTTCGGTCTCGTCCATCCAGAAGGCGTCGACCGACACGCCATGTGCCGTCGAGTCGGTTCCCCACACCGAGTCGCGCTCGTTGGGTCCCTCACGCATCGATCCCACGTCAACGAGCACCATGCCATAGGGAGTGGTCTCGTTAAACACAGCGGCTCCAATGCCGGTCACCTCACCGCCACTGGATGCGCCCTTGCGAATCGAACTACACGAAACCGTCGCCAAAGCGACTAACAATATCAAAATAAGTTTCTTCATATTCTGTTACATTAAGCGTACGCTTTTTTGTTTGTTCTTGTTCTTCTCCTTCGGGTCCAACTTCACATTATAGGTCACAAACACCTCATGGCTGCCAAAGGTGGCCTTGCTCAATGCGGTCACCGGATAGTCATAGGCATAACCGATGTAGGCATTCTTGAGGTTCACGCCGATAAAGGCTGTCACAGCATCTTTCCAGCGGTAGCCGACACCCAGATTCAAGAACCTGTTGTAGCGCATGCGCGCCGCAACCTCGGCTGTCCAGAAGTTCTGCGTGTATGCAAACATGCCCGAGGGCTGTATTTCAAATAACGAATTATTAATCGGAATATTGCCGCCACCCATAAAATAAAAAGCGCGGCTGACGTTAAACTCAAAGTACTCATGGGAGTCTCTAGAAACCTTCAACTCGATGCTGGGTGATGTCACGTGGGTGACCGAAAATCCGACCCAATACTTAGGAGCCGAGTAGTAAACACCCACATTGGCATCAAAGGCGGTACCCGACAGTATCTCCTTCTTGATGGCCTCGTCGGGGTTCTCGTCCTGCTCCTTGGACGTGACTATCTCAGTGCCTCGGAAGGTCTGAGAGTAGATACCCGGCTGGATTCCGACACTGAAGACGCCCTTGCCGATTTTGCGTTTCCAGGCCAACTGCGCCCCGATGCGTGTGTTGGTAAAGAGACCGATGCGCTCAAACTCGGCCTTGACACCGACCCCGAACTTCTGCTCAAGCAACTTGTAGGGCATGTCGGCCGTGAGATAGAAGGTCATGGGCGCACGCTTGAAATCGACCCACTCCATGCGACTACCCAGCGTGAGCCTGATGGCATTCAACTCGCCGGCAGCGGCAGGATTGTAATATCCCTGCCCCATCCAGAAGTGGGACATCGCAGCATCTGACTGTGCCAGCGCGCCGATAGCCACGACAACAGTGAGCAGTGTCGCGGCCAGCAGGCGTTTCATATCATGCGATTTCATTCCCATTACCAATCATTCAAAGAAGAATGTGACGACAACCATGTTGTTTTGCACCTTGTTCACACTCTGGGTGAAACGCATCACCTCGGGATTATCCTCCAGATCGGGACGGTTTCGGTCAAGCAGATTCTTGAGGCCGAAGCAGAATTTCACCTCGGGACAAAACTTGAAGAAGGGCATATAGAAGTCACACCCCATACCCACAGTGAGCATCACGTCGCCATTTTTGAGTTTCAACTGCTCGCTGCGGTCTTTGGCCAGATCCTGAGCATACATCACACCGCCGGTAAAGTAGGGGCGCATATTGTGATAGCGCTTGGCGCTCATCTTGAGTTCCAAGGGGACAACGATGTAGGTCGACTTCACGTTCTGGCTCTGCTTATAGTGTGACTGCTCCGGCCACTCGGAGTTGCCCCGATGGTTGAGGTATCGCACGACCTTGTTGCCAAAGTACAGACCAGGCGAGAAGCGCAGATTGAAGTGCTCTGCGATGCGCAAGTCGGCCAGAACGTTCACACAGAAACCCGGCGAGATGGCCGATACATCGGCATACCACTCCTCGCCGTCGTCGGTGACAAAGCCATTGTTGGTAATGGCCAGATTCTGAAAATTCATGCCCACCGAGAAACCGAGATGTATCAGTTTGGTATCGGCATAGGGTCGGTTCAAAATCATGTCATTATCCTGGGCATGCACAGCAGCGCACCCCAGCGTCAACCACATTATCAGCAATGCTATATGTCTAAGCCTAGTTCGGTCCATTTAACCATAATAACGCAAATTGCCTCCCGATATTGCTTAAAATGCAAAAAACTGTTCACTTGACGCCCACATTGGGAGCCGTCACATTATTATAAATAGTGAATACAGATTATAAATGGCGATTACAGCCATCAATGGGTTATTGTCCCACGGCTATACCGGGCAGCCAACACGACAGCAGATGCACCCATCGTGTTATCGCCACAGTCGGCCGATGGGGCGAGTGAACAAGCGGTTGACCATCCAGGCCAAAGCCAGGCCAACCGGGATAATCATCCATGGCAGCAGGTCATAGGCATTCAAGCCCAATCGCTCCAGACCGGCATGGTTAAGCAGAGGCGCCATCCAGTAATTATAGGCCAGAGCGGCAATTGCCTGGAGCATAAACAACTCGAAGCAGACGGTACCGACCCATTGCAGGGGTTTGGCAGCCATCAATTTGCCGATGAAGCCCTCGTGCTTATCATACAGGTAGCACACCATGATTAGCACGGCTTGGGGCAACCACCAGATGACCGTGTCACTCCACGGCTTAAGGGCCGGATACATGCCATGCGCCATCACCGCCAGCGACAGCAGCGCCACAGCGATGAGTTCGGCATCGGTGCCATTGTCACTCTTGCCGACTATCGGCAGCCGTTTAGCCACCTGGCAGATGTCGGGAAGCGTCATACCGATCATGAAGTCGATGAGACGGGCCGGCGGGAACACATAGAGCGCCGTGCGGCCATAATCGTCGGTACCAGCCAGAACAGATATAGCAATGATTGCCAGCGCACCGAGAATCGCCAACTTATAGCGCAGCCGCAGCGGATTGTAATAACGGGCCAGCACAGGGAAACACAAGTAGCAGAACAGCAATGTGCCCAGAAACCATGACACCTTGACATAGGAGTAATAGATAGAATGGGTGAGCGACCAACTGTGCAGCAAGGCCGCATTGAGCACCAGCGTCAGCGGTTTCAGCACCAGCACCCCCACTGCACCGGCAACCGCTAGCCACAAGGCGAGCGTGAACCAGTGCAAAGGATAGATGCGGAGCAAGCGGCGCACGGCAAACTTGCGATAGGATTGCATGTCGAGGGTGGTGAACTGATACTTGATCGACAGCAGGAAGCCGCTCGACATGAAGAAGAAGCACACGCCCAGGCTCATCATGTCGAGTTGGTCGATGCCCACATGATGCAAGATGATCAGCATCACAAACACGATGCGCCAGCCTGTAATTGTCTTTATCATCTGAGGTTATCGTTTAAGAAAAATACTGTTTTGTCAGCGCCATGACCGGGCGGGTGAAACAGCGGTTAACCACCCACGAGATGAGCACAAGCAGTGGCAGGGCACACCAGACAAGCCCGTCATAGATATCCAGCCCAAAGTGTCCAGCCACCGGTGCGATGACAAAATCAAACAGGTGGAATGCCACAAACTGCAGCACAAACATCTCAAAACTGATGCTCCCCAGCCATTGCAGCGGCTTGATGCTCAGCAGGCCACCAATGGCTCCGGACTGCCCATCGAGCCACGCCAGAGCAACGAGTATGGCCCCCTGGGGCACTAGCCACAACACGTCGTCCTCCCAAGGCCGGACCCAAGTGGTGCAGACATTGAGGGCGATCACCGCAGCCAGCAGCAATAGCACGGACACCTCGACCAAGGTGGCCACGCCGGGCCTCAGCCTCGGCCACCTGCTCTTGGCCACGGCACAGAGATGGCACAATGCGATGCCAGCCACCAGATCGGCCACATGAGACAAAGGATTGACAAACACCGCCTCGCGGCCAGGAATGTCCAGCGGCCACATAACGACGGCCAGCGTCATCGCCAGCACTACAGCGAGCAGCAACTTGCCGCGCAGGCGCCAACGATGCAACCAGCAGGCCACAAGGGGATAGACGGCATAGCAGAAGAGCAACGCACTCATGTACCAGGCCACGGGGTTGATGCCATAATGCACATCATGGACGGGAGACCAGGCATGCAGCAGCAAGGCGCTGAGCGCTGTCGCAGGCCAATCGATCGGCATTGCCGTCAGCGACAGCGCGATGAGCAACAGCAATGCCAGGCCCAGCCAGTGCAACGGATAGAGCCTCATGGCATGGCCAAGCACAAACGAGCGGTAGCCACGTGCGGTAAGCCGTCTGACGGGATGCCGCATGGCGAGCAGGAAAGCGCTCGACAGGAAAAAGAAAGTCACGCCCGATACCGCCACGTTATACGACCATCCCACACCACAGTGGAACAATACCACTGCGATAGCCATAAGCGCGCGCCATGAACTGATGGTTCTGATCATAAGTTTATCGACATTATGCTCCTCTCGGGTGCCCAGAGGGCTCGATTGTGGTGCGAAATTACAAACATTTGACCAAAGAAGGTGCAAAAATACAATTTTTTTGTAACTTTGCAGCCGCAAAAAAACAATGGCAACCAGCAACGCCCATAGTAACAACCATAGCCGAGGTTCCAAATTTATGAGGGACATCGGCGTTTATGCCATTGGCAACATCGGGTCCAAACTCATCACGTTCCTGATGGTGCCCTTGTACACCTATTTTGTCCATGACACAGGCGATTTCGGTTACTATGACGTGTGCCTGACGGTGTGCTTGCTGTTGTTGCCCTTCTTCACACTGCAGTTGCGCGACGGAGCCTTCAGGTTCCTGCTCGACTGCGACGACGAGACACAGCGCCGGCGCATCGTTTCCTTTGTTGCACGCACAATGGCCTCCTCGCTGTTAATCACACTGCTCGTGGCCACTGTCCTTGCATTGTTTACCGACATCCAGCACTTGGGCTATGCCGTGGGATTGCTCATTGCCATGTCGCTCCAGGAGGTCTATTCTCAGGTCTTCCGCGGCTTGGGCAACAACCGCGCCTTTGTCATGGTGGGCATCCTGTCGGCTCTAGGCATCGGCGTGTTCAGCGTCATCTTTGTCGCCTATCTGCACTGGGGAATCAGAGGAATATTTCTGGCCAACATCATTGCCCGCTTGCTGGCACTCGTGCTGGTCGAGGCCAAGGTGCGTCTCATCACCCGCCACACCAGTTGGAATATCCGTATCGGCAAGGTGGGGCGCGACATCATCCGCTACACGCTCCCGCTACTTCCCGGTTCGTTATGCTGGTGGCTCACCGGCAGCAGCGACCGCCTGTTCGTCACACACTTCCTGGGACTTGACGTGAATGGCGTGTATGCCGTGGCCATCCGCTTCACGGGCATCATCAACACGCTGGCCATCATCTTCTACCAGGCATGGCAAGAGACCGCCATCCTGCAATACCACAGTCCCGACCGCGACCGCTTCTTCTCCAGGATGTTCAACAGTTACATCTTCCTGCTGGGCATCATTCTTGTGGGCTATGTGTTCTTGCTCAAGGTTAACTATGGCTGGCTCGTTGCGCCGCAGTATCACCAGAGCCTGAATTACATCTACCCGCTGGGACTGTCAGCAGTGCTGTTTGCCTTGTCGGCATTCTTCGACATGGGCTACCAGTGTGCCAAGGACACCTCACGCACCTTGCCCGCCATCGTACTGTCGGCCGTCATCAACGTAATCCTCAACTTCCTGCTCATTAAGCCCTTAGGAGTATATGGCGTGATACTCACCCAGGTGATCACCTACACCGTGCTCTTCACCTATCGATGGCATGACATGCGGCGCTACTTTGTCCTGAAAAGCAGCAGCCGCTCGCTAGTTCCAGTCATAGTCATGCTATTGAGTGCCATTCCATTCTACTACTGCGACGGGATTGTCATCAACATCGCGTACATGGCACTGGCCATTGGGGCCATCATTGCCGCCTGCAACAAGGAGTTGCGCGACCTGTTGCTGTCAAAATTCAGCAAATAATACGTCAGCACAAAATAATTAAGGCTTATCTTCGTTTATAAGTAAAAACGAAAACTCATTTTGTAACCGTATGAAATCAAGACTACTTATAATGATGATTGCAGCGGCAACGCTGTTGTCATGCACATCAACCAAGGACAACACCCTGGCCTACTTCAAGGATTTGTCGGCCGCACCCAGCGGCACGCTTCCCAATCCGCAAGGCAATTATCCCATCCGCATCCAGCCCGACGATGAACTCGTGATCACCGTCACCTCGTCGGTGCCCCAGGCTACCGCCGCCTACAACATGCCGATGGATAATCCCGCCACACGCAGCAGCATCCTGACGACGACACAACCCCGCACCCAGACCTATATCGTGGATGACGACGGCTATATCATGATGCCCACACTGGGCCGCCTGCATGTGGGAGGCATGACCATCTCCGAAATCAGGAACTTGGTCACCAGCAAGGTTAGCGAGGACGTCAAGGACCCCTTTGTCCGCGTCGATATCGTGAACTTTGGCATCGACGTGATGGGCGAGGTCAAGAATCCGCACCGCGTCGTCACCGGTCAGCAATATTTCACCGTGCTTGACGCACTGGCCGCCTGTGGCGACTTGACGGAATTTGGCAAGCGTGATAACGTCATCGTCATCCGCACCGAGGACGGCAAGCGCAGTTACCACACACTGAACCTGAACAGCAGCGATGTGTTCAATTCGCCCTACTTCTACATGCGCCAGAACGATGTGGTCTATGTCGAGCCCAACCAGATCCGCATCGACAATTCAAAATATAACCAAAACAACGCCTTTAAACTCTCGGTCATCTCGACCGTTGTGAGCAGCGTGTCGGTCATCGCATCGCTCGTCATCGCACTAACCAGATAATCAATCAACATGGCAGAAAATACTACAACCATCCAACAGGAAGAGCAGGTCTTTGACTTTGGCGCTTTCTTTGATAAGTACAAACGCTATTGGTGGCTCTTTGTCCTGTCGCTGATAGCCTTTCTGTGTCTGGCCTACTACTATATGAAGGTCACCAATCGCGTGTATGACGTCAACGCGGTGGTGCTGGTTGCCCAGGAGGACAACAGTTCCAGCGCCGGAGCCAATCTGCTCAAGAGCATGAAACTCATGAACGGCGGCGGCAAGGTCGAGGACGAGATGATCGTGTTCTCGTCGCAGGAGTTGTGCACCGAGGTGGCCAAGCGCCTGCGCCTCAACCGCAGTTACACCGAGGACATGGGATGGTTCAAGCCCACCAAGATCCATTATAACAGCACGCCCATCGAGGTTATCGCCCCCGAGGAGATGTTTGACACACTCTCGTCGGTCAGTTTCAAGATCGACGTCAACAAACAGGGTCTGGCCCATATCAAGGCAACCAGCGGCAAGGACAAACTCGCTGACCTGAAAGACTGCACCCTGCCCGCCACGTTCAAGACCACCTACGGCACATTCACCGTCAAGCCCACCGAGAACTATAAGCCCAGCAAACCATGCCACATCCAGGCTTCACTGACGGGCACACAGTATATCGGCCAGAGTCTAAACAAGAAGATCAAGGTCAAACTCATCACCAAAAAGGCCAACGGCATCAACCTGAGTATCAACGAGACAGTCAAGAGCCGCGGCATGGACATCCTGAACACGCTCATCAACCTCTATAACGACCGTGGCCAGGAAGAGAAGGATGAGCAGGCCATCAACACCGCCAAATTCATCGACGAGCGCCTTGCCCTCATCTATAAGGGCTTGACCAGCAGCGAGGCCGACATCGAAGCCTTCAGGCGCCGCAACAATATGATCAACGTGGAGTTGCAGATGAAGAACGCCATGGCCAAGCAGGAGATGGCCGACAAGGCCATCATCAGGTTGGAGACCAACAAGCGCCTGCTCGGCATGGTCAAGGATTTTGTCAACGATCCGTCTAACAAGCACAGTTACATCCCCTTTGACGTGGACTCGAGCGCCGCCTCGGGCTCAATCAAGGCCTATAACAACCTGCTGGCCAAACGTCAAGAACTGGAACACTCGGCCAAGGGTGACAACCAGGCGCTGAAGCGCATCGACGATCAGATCGAGAGCATGCACGGCAACATCCTGCAGGGCATCAACAGTTCCATCAGGGGCATCGACCTGCAACTGCGGCAGGCCCAGAGTCAGACCAACTCGACCAACAGCGACATGGGCAAGGTGCCCACTGTGGAGCGCGAGGCTCAAGACCTCTACCGCCAGCAGGGCATCCAGAACACGCTCTATACCTTCTTGTTACAAAAGCGTGAGGAGAACTCACTTGTACTGGCAGCCACTACGCCCAAGGGCAAGATTGTGGACCATGCCTATGCGTCGATCAATCCCATCAAGCCCGTGAAGTTCAAAATCTACTTCCTGGCGCTGATCGCTGGATTGCTTCTGCCCATAGCATTGCTGTTCTGCAAGCGACTGTTCACCACCAAGTTCTCGTCGCAAGAAGACCTGCAGAGCATTAGCAAAGCACCGGTTGTGGGCGAGATCTGTCACAACCGCCACCGCTCGCAACTCGTGGTCAAGGACGGCAAGACGTCGTCGATTGTGGAGTTGTTCCGCCTGTTGCGCAACAACATCCAGTTCATGCTGCCCACCGAGGAGGACAAGGTCATCCTGGTCACCAGTTCGGTATCAGGCGAGGGCAAGTCGTTTGTCAGCACCAACCTGGCGTCATCGTTCTCGCTGCTGGGCAAGCGCGTGGTGCTTGTGGGCATGGACATACGCAGTCCCAAGTTGGCCCAGATGCTCGACATCAACGACGCCCCGGGTGTTACCGCCTATCTGGCTAAGCAGAACGTGGTGCTCGACAACGTGGTGCAGCACTGTCCCGAGGTGGACCAACTCGACGTCATCGTGGGCGGCACCATTCCGCCTAACCCGTCGGAGTTGCTGCTAACCACCCGTGTACAGCAACTGATCGACGAACTCAAGGAGCGTTACGATTACGTTATCATCGACTCGGCTCCCATCGCCATGGTGAGCGATACCTACTCACTGGCGCGCTATGCCAACGTGACCGTCTATGTGACGCGCTCCAACTACACCAAGCGCAGCCTCGTGCGCTATATGAACAATGCGCTAGCCCGCCGCCAACTCAACAACGTGGCAGTTGTCCTCAACGACAGCAATCCCAAGATGTCACAAGGCTATGGCTATGGCTATGGTCAGGACAAGGATTAGTTGTTAGTTGTTAGTTCTTAGTTCTTAGTTCTTAGTTCTTAGTTGTTAGTTGGCATCCGCCTAAAACGTAACGCATAAAAAAAAGATGCAAGTTTCCAAGTCCATACTCATCCAACGCGCCCTATTGGGCGTGTTTTGGGTTTTGGGCACAATCGGCTTCATCTGCGATGAGTTCATCCCCGGGCTAGAGTCGTTGCGATCCTACATCCTGCTGGCATGCGATGGCATGATGGTTTTGCTGGGATTGGCTTGCCTGCGCCATCGCACCGATGCTGCCTTTATCGGCACATTGACTCTGCTGGGATTGATCAGCAGCCTATTTCTCAACCGGCTACCCATCTTGTTCACGATCAATGGCATGCGCGTGTTTATCGGCGCGATGTTCTGTTACCCGGTTTTCCGCTATTTTATGGATTCGCCCAGCCGGCGCGAGCAGTTTATCAAGTCGTGGGACAAGAATCTGGAGATCTTCCTGTGGCTGCAGGTGCCGTGCATCGCCTACCAGTTTATCCTGTATGGCGCCGACGACCACGGCGGAGGCTCGCTGGGCAACTGGTACTCGGGTACCATCTCGATGCTGATCTACCTCATCTCTTTCTACCTGATGAAGAAACGGATCAACGCCAGGAATTTCACGGGTTCGATTATCAAGAACTACAAGTATGTGCTGCTGCTCACGCCCACCTTCTTCAACGAGACCAAGATCAGTTTTGTGCTGCTGGTGCTCTACTTCATCCTGCTGATGCCCATCGACAAGCGCATGTTTAAGCGCGCGCTGTTGATTACCCCCATTCTGACCATACTGTTTGTCGTGGGCTACACGACCTATCAACTGACGTTCAAGGGTGATCTTCCCAACACGTCAGAGAGCGTCAACATCTTCAGCGAGGAGTACCTGATCGAGTACATGTTTATCGATCTGGAGCGAGCCGAGGAGGATGCCACTTGGAACATGGAGAACAACGAGAATGGCATTGCCGACGTACCGCGCGTGACCAAGTTCCTGCTTCTGCCCATGTTTGAAGAGAATGAACCCGGCCACATCCCTCTGGGCTTTGGCGTGGGCCATTTCAAGGGAGGTACCAAGATGAGCCACTCGGAATTCTATGACCAATATGAGTGGTACCTGGTCGGCACCATTCCCTATTTTATCCACGTGTATCTACAGTTGGGTCTGGCTGGCATATTGTGGTTCATTGTCTATCTGGTCTCGATTTTTGTCCGTCACCCCGAGGGTCTCCCGAAGCGGGACCAGAACTTGCAACTCTTCCTAGTCATACTCATCATCATCAACTTCTTCTACATCGAGTCGATGCGCGACATCGTGTTCTGCATGGTGCTTTACGGCCTATGTGCCTGCTCGTGGCTACCCAGCGACAGTGAGGCCGCCGAAGTTGATGCCGACGGTCCCCTACCCGCCCCCCGGGCGACCCTGCCTAATGCCACCTGAGGCATGGCCCGCACCTTAACTGCAATCACTGCTTTCCACTCCCATTCACATCAAATCAATCCAACGGACATGAAACAACTCAGCAACATCAAGGTAACAGTTGTAACGGCAATCCTGCTGATGGCCAGTCTGGGCCTTCAGGCTCGCACCGTCACTTTTAAAGTCAGTTCTGACCTCAAGCACTCTGACCTCGCGACCGCATTGAAAGGCAGATTCAGCCAGTTGACCTATGCCGACACAGCCATCATCAACTTTGACAAAGCCGGCACCTACACGCTGGATGGTGTGGTGACCCTCAAGTGCAACGCTATCATCACCGGTGCTGGCGCCGACAAGACCACGCTGCTGCTGAACAAAGACGACCGGAAACCCCTGAAAGGCTCTGATGCCTATGTGACCATCGCAGGAACGATGCAGAAACCGATCACCGTCAGCATGTCGGACTTGAGCATCAGGCTCAAGGATCACAACGGCATCTGGTGGGAAGGCTCGGAGTTCCATGCTTTTAAAATCTATCATGCCGGTAAGGTTGACATCCATCACGTGAACAGTTACATGTCGGATGCGATGATCACCAACTTTGACCTGCGGGTGTGCTCCAACGTAACCGTCGACCACTGTGTCATCAGTAACTACAATAATTGCTTAACGGGCGGCAACCTGTGGCTGCGTGGCGAGATGCACAACATCTACATTCACCACAACAAATTCTATAAGTACGGGCACGACGAGGCCCTGGCCTTCTTCTCCAGGACCATCAACGCCAACAGGGGTATCGATGGCAATATCACCCGCACCAACATCAGAGTCACCGACAATGAGTTTGTCTATCAGCATAAGGATAAGACCACTCCCGGCATGGTCAACCAGATACTATTCTCAGTACTGACATCCGATCGGGACATGACCCACGGTTGCGACATGAGGGGCTTTGAACTTGCCAGAAACAAGTTTGTCGCCAACGACCTGTGTCTGCGGTTTGTCCATTTCCAGTTCGGCGATACTGACAAGCACCGCGACTTCACCATCCATGACAACGAGTTTATCAGCAACCAAGTATATCCCGACTCGGCATGCTATCACATGGACTTTGATGTGAGAGACGCCTCTGTGCAACCCGATACCATCGTGGTGCGCAACAACACGCTTACCAACAACCATACCCTCATGAATCCCTACAACGGATCGGGATACACGTTTGTGCTTGTGCGCGGTGGTAACGTGCTGCTCGACGGCAATAGGATCACAAATAATGTGTCGGTTGCCCCCGATGGCAAGTACTACGGCATCAACTTGCTATGGAGCGGCAAGGAAGGCGGCTCGGCCACCTTACGCAACAACGTGTGCAAGGGTCTGGCCCGTATCATCACGCTTGAATCGGGTGGCGGCATCGGGCATTTCTCGCTCAAAGCCACTAACAACTACTTCAAGGGGCGCACCACGCTCTACTGCAGAAAGATCGACGAACTCGACCTCGACTTCAGGAACAACACCTTTGACTGCAACCACGACTACTTCTTCCTGTATGATTTTGCCAGCAAGGGACAACTCGTGTTTAACAACAACAAGGTGATTGTCTCGACCGGCAATGGCAAACTGATGGCGCACTATGGCAAGGACAACTCCACCTCATCGATGAGGTTTGAGAAACTCGAGGTCAAAGGCAACGAGTTTCACGGGGTGAAGAGCCAAAGCGACATGATGACGTTTATGACCAACGTGCGCAAGCGCAGTGTCAAGTCCAATACGTTCCACGCCAAGTGAGTTCCTGCACAGACAGGGAGATCAACCCAAATGCATCCAGAATGACAACCGACGCCATACTGTCAAGAACCATCAGTTACCTGCGCGTGCCGCTGACCATCGGCGTGGTCTTTATCCACTTCAGTCTGCAACGCGGGCTTGAGATTCATGGCGTGTTCCATGGGTTAAACAACCCCGGCTGGTTTTTCTTTATCGTCAACCTGATGAGTGAGGTCATTGCCCGCCTGTGCGTCCCCACCTTCTTCATCATTTCGGGCTTTCTGTTCTATTACCGTTGTGACTTTGACCAGCGCGTCTACCAACGCAAATTACGGTCAAGGGCACGATCACTGCTCATACCCTACCTGCTATGGAACCTGATTGCCATACTGTGGCAATTAAAGTGTTTCCTGCCCATCGTGTCCCATTACTTCCGCCCCGTGGAAATCGATTTGACGCTCAGCAGGGTCATCAACACTTTCTTTTTTAACTCAGACAACCAGGGCATCTTTATCGGTCCGGCGCCAAGTGTGCCTAATCCCGAGACCTATCCTATCGATGGCCCATTCTGGTATATCCGAGACTTGATGGTCATGGTAGCCGCTTCGCCAATCATTTACTGGCTGACCAAACGCATAAAGGCGCTGCTCCCGGCCGTCCTGTTCGTGCTATGGATCGCCACGCCGTTCCTCTTTCCTGCCGGCGGCTATATCACCATGCTGATCACGGCCTCGTTTTTCTTTGCTTGGGGAGCCTATTACAGCATCCATCACAAGAGTTTCGTGCTGCAGTTGAGTCAACTGAAGTATTTGGGATGCATCTACCCCATCCTAGCTATCGCCGATGCGCTGACCAAGGGAGCCCCCTTCAACGCCTATCTGCATCGTGCCGGCATCATCTTTGGCATCATATTGATTGTTAGCATCGCTGCGGGCATTGTCGCGCGAGGCAAGGACAAAACGTGGCAACCGCTTACCGACTCCTGCTTTTTTATCTACGCCCTGCATGGTATCATCATCGGGGATATCGGGAAATTGCTGTTTACTATCCTGCATGTTCCAGAGAACAATCCCTACTGCATGCTGGCATTATACTTCGGTACGCCCGTGTTATGCATAGCCATGAGCATAGGGCTGCACAGGATGTTAAAGAAGTACGTGCCACCCATCTCCAGAGTGCTCAACGGAGGCAGATAGCCCAGGGGCTGTCGGTAGACACACTTAGGCGCCGCTACATCTTGAACCATTTCTTGAGACGGCGGTTATTCACCACACACCAGTGACACAATCGCGGATATCGCAGCAAGAGTTGCAACAAGGCATAGCGCCTAGGCAAAGCGAAACGATGATCGCTGATGATCTCACGCACCCACGGCCGGCTTGTGTCGATAGGATGCACATAGAAGGCCAGACGATCGATCTTCATGCACAGCAGTTCGCGGCTCAATTCATCCAGTTTGCCTCGCGAGCGCAGATTGGCCTCGACAAGATTGAAATATGCCTCCCAGTTGTCCATGCTGGACAGGCGGTTAGTGACCGAGAGCGAAGTGGGCACATAGTAATACTTCAAGACCGGTTTATTGAAGAAGCCCACACGCTGCGCATGAGCGCTGAGGCAAATATTCATGAGCACGTCTTCGCTAGGCAGCACCTGTCCACGGGGCGGATAGATGTCATCGCTCCAGACCTCGCGGCGGAAGATATTGCCCCACGAAGCACACATGCAGCGGCGGTCAAACAAGAAGCGCAGGAACTCATCGCCAGTGAGCACCCCTTGCATGGGATGGGGCACCTCAAAGGTCTTCTGGTCCATCACCTTGATATACGAGCCATAAGCCAGATCCAGTTGCTGCTCAACACACTTGCCATAAAGGAACTCGACGGCATCGGGCAACAATTCATCGTCGGCATCCAGGTGGGTAATGAAGTCGGCCCTTGCCGCCTTAATGCCACTGCGGCGCGCCTCGGCAAGCCCTCGATTCTCCTGATGGACAACCCTCACGCGTCCATCCTGTTGAGCCAATCGATCGGCAATGTCACCGGTCTGGTCGGTCGACCCGTCATCGACTATCACGACTTCAATATCACCGTAGGTCTGCGCCAAAGCGCTTGCCACACTGCGAGGCAAGAAATGGGCGGCATTATAGGCGGGGATGATGATGGAAACTAACGATGACATAATTATGGTATATGTTTTCTGCAAAAGTACAAAGTTTTTCGTAATTTTGGAGCCGAAAACCGACAATTTGAGACAAACATGAGGGTATTACTCATTAATTGCATACTATCGACGGCCGAGCATGGCATCATCAAGCGCAAGGAGACGATCAGCGACTGCATGATCAGCAACTTTGCGCGCGGTTTTGTCGAGACGGGGCATCAGGTCACATTGCTGGCGTCAGAGGAGTTTAGGCCCACCAGGCAAGATGAGCAATTACCCTTTGAGGTAGTCTATTTTCCGTCGCTCATGCCACGGCTATTCAAGCCAAGCCTGCTGCCATGGCCCCGAGGCATGCGCTCGTGGCTCAAGCGCCATGCCAGTGACTACGAACTGGTTATCGCCAGCGAAACATTCCAGATTTCCAGCCTGATCGCTTCTCGCATTTGCCCAGACAAACTCCTCATCTGGCAAGAGATGGACCGCCACCAGCGCCTGCTGTTCCAGTTGCCGTCCAAGTTTTGGCATCGCGTTGTCGTGCCACTGATGATGCGCAACGTGACCGTGGTGCCGCGCAGTGAGCCTGCACGAGCATTTATTGGCCACTACAGCAACCGGGTGAGCGATGTGATTGTGGACCACGGCACCGATGCCCATACACTCTATCCCAGCGACGAGCACGACAAAGCCTTCATCGTGGTGTCGCAACTGGTGGAGCGCAAGCGGGTGGACAGCATTATCACCAAGTTTGCCCGATTGATGGCCCACCCCGGGTATGAGGATTATAGGCTCGACATCATCGGTGATGGCGACCAGCGGCAAGAATTGGAGCAACTGGCATCCCGGTTGGGGGTTAAAGACCAGGTCATCTTCCATGGCTTCCAGCCCCACTGGCGTCTGGCCGAGCCACTGCGGCGCTCACTGGCCCTGCTGGTGGACACCAGCAACGATCTGAACATGGTCACCATAGCCGAAGCCATCACCAGCGGCACTCCCGTTGTCACCAACACCAAACCCTCGACCGCGCCCTTCATCGCCAGCCACGGACTGGGCATCGTGCGTGACGGCTGGGACGAGAACGACCTGATCCGAGTCATCAACGACTATGACCGGATGCACGCGGCCTGCGTGCGCGAGGGCAAAGAACTGACCAACGTGGCCTGCGCCCGCAAGATGATCGCCGCACACCTGTCCAACAACAAATGACCAGGCTCAAACACTCTGTCTCTGGCACAATAAACCCATAACAATCACGTTATTGCTATAAATAACTTGCCCAAACAGATACAATCATGAAAACGCTTCAGATCTTATGCATCATGGCTATCGCACTATCCAGTATATCTATGCAGGGACAGAGTGGTCTGCGCCCCCCTGGGGATGTGAACTGCGACTGGGAAGTTAACATAGCCGATGTCAACACACTGGTCGATTCCATCTTACACGGCGCCCAGTACGATCCGTTCTACAGTTATGCCACCGACGTCAATCACGATAAGGAGATCAATATCGACGACATCAGCCTGCTGATTCATGCCCTGCAAGGGGAGGCATTGCCACCGATGCCCTCCTACTCGGGCACGCTGCCGGTGCTCTACATCAACACCGAGGGGCACCACGACATCAACAGCAAAGAGGAGTACATCCATGCCGACTGGTGGCTCGACGCTATGGGCATCGAGGGTGTGCAGCCGCTGGGCACGCCCGACGAGCCACTTGGCATGCTGATCAAGGGACGCGGCAACTACACCTGGGAACGCTCCGACAAAAAGCCTTATCGGATAAAACTCGATACAAAACAGTCGCTGCTAGGGATGAAGAAGAACCGGCACTTCTGCCTGCTGGCACATGATTTCTGGTCAAATCCGGTCGGCTTTGAGTTGAGCCGGCGGATAGGCCTAGCCTACACACCGGCCCAAGAACCGGTCGAGGTGGTACTCAACGGCATTTACGCCGGCCTGTACTTCATCACCGAGAAGATTCGGGTCGGCAAACACAGGGTCAACGTCACGGAACAGCAAAACGGCGAGACTGACGAGGGGCTGATTACCGGAGGATGGCTCATTGAAATAGACGGGCATGTCGATAAAAACCAGTTCTTCATCCTAGAGGATGACGGCGAGGTGTTGCCGGTCAAGTATCATAGTCCCGACAGCCTTTCCGACGAACAGATGGACTATATCTACAACCTGATTTCGCAAACGGATAAAGCCATCAATGAGGTCTCAGACAGCGTGTGGGAAAAGTATATCGATCTGGATACACTGGCCTGTTTCTACATTGTGAATGAAGTCGTTGATGACATCGAGTCCTTTAAAGGCAGCCTGTACCTGCACAAACACCGCGGGGACAGCACCAAACTGCTGTTCGGACCGGTGTGGGACTTCGGGTGCGCCTTTGGACGTCTGGATTATGAGACCCCGTGCTTCCTGTATGAGAACACAGATGATGTCTACAAGCCCTATTGGCTGGAAAAATTGGTCCAGAGCGGCCAATTTCAGGAAGTGGTGAGGAAGCACTGGAGACAGTTCTATCCGTCGCGGATGGAAACTATGGAGAGTTATATCGACTCTCTGATCAACAGGATATCGCTGGCGAGCGAAGCCGACCGAATGCGATGGCCTGGCCAATACTGGAGTCGTTTAGAGAGCCAGAACGAATATTATAAGATGAGAATGCGGGAAAAGGTAAAATTCCTCAACGAGCAGTGGGGAAGCCAGCAGTAAACGGCTGGCTTTGCAACATAATTATAATTCCTTTGATTTTCCGCACCATAGGGAGGTTAATTCAAGTGATGGACCAACCTCCATATCATTGCAATAATAAAAATAATTAGGGCAGAATATTGGTACCCAGATGCCCCTTGATGCTATCGATTGAGAAGGCAGCGACGGGTCTGCTGGGCAATGGCATCCCAGTTGTATGGCTCCAGATTGTAGCGCTGGGGCTCGTTAGGCCCCTCCAAGTGGCGCGTGATGGCGGCGCAAAGGCTGTCGACGTCCCTGACGGTGAAGTAGTCTTGCTCGGGCAGATCGACCTGACGGGTGCCGGGGATGTCGCTGCACAGGATGGGTAGGCCGTAGGCCATCGCCTCGAGCAGCACCATGGGGAATCCCTCGTTGACCGACGGCAGGATAAAGCATCGGGCATGGCTATAGAGTTGGCGCAGGTCCTCGCCTGTTGTGAATCCCGTGAAAACCACTTTCTTGTTAACATCCAACTGCTGCAGCATCTTGCGGTAGTCATCATCGTGGTCGCTGGCACCGGCGATGACGACCTGAGTGACTTGAGGCAGACGGTTGGCTGCCTTGACAAGATATTCCAGTCCCTTCTCAGGTGTGAGACGCCCCACAGCGAGCAGATAATCGCCTGGGATGATGCCGTGCTTGTCGAGAAATTCTGTGGACTCGCTGCGGGTGACGGGGTCGATGCCGTTGGGGATAAAGATGCTCTTGTCGAGAGCACCGCATTTCTCCATCTGATAGCGGTTGACAAAGATGACACGGTTGCTGAAGCGCAAGGACAATTTCTCGCACTGGCGCAAGAGCCAGCGGGCGGTGGCGCTCCACTTGTCGTGCTCGTAGTTGGGGCTGTGATAGGTCAGCACCACAGGCAGCCCCATCAAGCGAATGAGCGGGGCGAACATGCCGGGTCCGATATTGTGGATGTGAACCACATCGGGACGGTGAAACACAATGTGAAGCACGGCCAGCAGCGTGTGCCACACGGCCTCAAAGCCCTTGATGCGAGTCGAGGGCAAATCGATATACTCGATATTAGGGAAGGTCTGAGCCGACTGCTCGGTGAGGTAAGCCCGGCGGCGGTACACCCTCACGCGGACATCCCGCATATGGGTGTAGAGATGATAGCCGTGAGCCTCAACGCCACCCTGAATGCCCGGGAAACCGCGCGTGCCGATCACCGCTATCGTCTTCATTGTGGTTCTTGGTTGATGGTTGAAAATTTTCTTTTAGGGTCCTTAGGGTCCTTAGGGTCTTTAGGGTCCTTAGGGTCTTTAGGGACTTAGTCCCAGCAGAGGTCCTGGCCCTTGCGGATGCGCCACTTGTTCTTGAGCACCCACATGATGGGGACCCAGGGACGGCGCACCATGTCGTGACGCTCGGTCACGATAAAGGTGCAGTTGCGCTTGCAGTTGCGCACCTTCTCCATCGCTTGACGGGCCTTGTCGCTGGCCATGATATTCTCGAAGGAATCCTCCTTGATGTTACCCATAATCCATTCCTCGCCGCTGCCGTTACAGGGTGTCACATTGCCCCACGGATCGATAAAGAAGAAGTCGCTCAGGGCACCGCAGGGCGGACGATACTCGTCGGTATCGCCGCGCAGGCGACGGTGAATCGAGCGGTTGAAGTAGGCACGGCCATAGTCCTTGAGGCGGTCCTTCCAGTGACGGCGCTTGCTGGTGAGCAGAGCCTTGACAAACAACTCATGCTGCCGCAGGGCTTCCTCACTCTCAATCTGGTTATCGTCCTTGTGGAAGTACCATGAGTTGTGCACCGCGCTGTTGCCCAGTTCCACATCCAGAGCCACACACAGGTCATAGAGGTAGAGCAGATCCTTGTAATTGTCGGGCGAGATGACGACCGAAAAGCCGATGTTTTTGCACTTGGTCTTCTTCAACTCGAGCATGGTGCGCAGGGCATGGTCAAAGCCATCCTTGATGCCACGCTTGGCGTCGTTGATCTTGGGCAGACCCTCGACACTCACCCTGATCAGGATATTGGGATATTTGTTGGCCAACTCCACAATCTTCTTGGTGTTGTAACCATTGGTACTCAGTTCAAGAAGTCGTGATTTTGGATATAGAATTTCAAAAATCTTGTCGATGTCGGGACGCAACGTAGGCTCGCCGCCCGTGATGTTGATGCGCAACCCCGCGGGCAGTTTCTCATAGTAAGAAGCGTCAATTTCTTCGCTCGGGCTTGTCTGGAACTTCCAGATATTGCACATGTTGCACTGCGCATTGCACCTGAAAGTGGTGATCAGACTGCCCTGAATCACATTCTTCATTGCTTTAGTCAATAAGCCTTTACACTAAATAAACTAGTGTAAAGGTAAAATATTGTGCAAAGGTAATAAAAAAACGTAACTCAGTGCATCAAATTTGGTAGATATCCCTCATCAGCGTCTCAAGATGGGTCGAGGGGGCAAAGCGCTGCAGCGCCTTGCTGGCAATGCCGGCATAGTCCCAATCGCGCGCCATCGACATGGTAATGGCCGTCTCGAGCGTGTCCTGTTCCCATGGCTGGAACACGATGCCGTTGCTGCTGTCGATGAGTTCGGGAATGCCGCCCATATTGGAGCCAGCGACTGGAGTGCCGGCGCACAACGACTCAACAACGCTCAACGGATTATTCTCATACCACTGCGAGGGAGCGATGCTGAAACGAGCCTTAGCCAGCAGACTGGCCACAGCCGGGGCATCTATCATACCCAGGAACTCGATGTTGGGGCTATCGGCATACTTGATGCGCATGGCAGGCTCGAGCGTTCCGCTACCGGCCACCTTGAGTTTGTAGGGCAGCCGCGAAGCCACCTCAAGAAGGTTTTCGATGCCCTTTTCGGCAGACAGGCGTCCCACAAAGCAGTAGTAGTCCTGGCGAGGCACATCCTCGCTCATCTGCTGGTAGCGCACGAGTTTGACAGGATCCAGGAAGTTGTTGAGCACCTTAACTTTGGCTGAGTCAAAACCGCCGTCCCTCATCTTCTGCGCCATAAACTCGCTGGGGCACACAAAGGCGTTGGTGCACTTCTCGAGCGCGCGCCGGCTCCACTTGGTGGCTTCGAGCCATGCCACAGCACTGGCGGGGAGCGACCCCTTCATGCAGCGATGGGTGACAACGTTGAATTTTGCCCCCGCAAAGCACTTCTCACACGGCTTGCCGCTCAACAGGCAGTCATAACGCGGGCAGAGCAGTTTGTAGTCATGCAGAGTCCACACCACGCGGATGCCACGCTTGTGGGCCAACTCCCCCACCACCGGTGACAGGTAACTGTGCACATTGTGCATGTGGACCACATCGGGCTTGAAGTCGTCGAGCACAGCCTCGAAGCGTTCTCGCACGTCACCCATGCCCAATGTGCGCTTCATGGCACGCCACTGCGCGCTCAATCCGCCACCGAAGGTCACCCGGCTAGCGAAGCGGTCCTGATAGTGTGCCGGCAGATTTTGGGGATAATCCATAGCAAACACCTGAGCCTCCACGCCGTTCTCACGGAGCAGAGCCTCGGTGTTGAGGACGACGACACAGTCGCCTCCTCGGGGATAATAAAACTTATTGACCAAAAGTACTCTTTTTGGCATAGGCAGTTTTCTCTTGCTATTTATTACAATAACGCAAGAGTTGTTGATTTATTATTGACTGTGCAGACTTAAGGGCAGAAAAAACCTGCCACAATAGCAGGGGACTTCGTCAGACGTTGAAGCGGAACACGACGATGTCGCCATCCTGCATGACATACTCTTTGCCCTCGATATGGAGTTTGCCGGCTTCCTTGACGGCGGCCTCACTACCATAGTGGATGTAGTCGTCATACTTGATGATCTCGGCACGGATGAAGCCGCGCTCAAAGTCGCTGTGAATCACGCCGGCACACTGTGGGGCCTTGCTGCCACGCCTGAAGGTCCAAGCGCGCACCTCCTTGGGACCAGCGGTAAGGAAAGTCTCAAGATTGAGCAAGGCATAGGCCGACTTGATGATGCGGTTCACGCCGCTCTCCTCCAGACCAATTTCGGCCAGGAACATCTGGCGCTCCTCATAGTCATCGAGTTCGGCGATCTCACTCTCGGTCTGAGCAGCGACTACCAGGATCTGCGCGTTCTCGTCCTTGACAGCCTCTCGCACGGCGTCGACATAGGCATTGCCGCTGACGGCGCTCTTGTCGTCCACATTGCAGACGTAGAGCACAGGCTTGTTGGTGAGCAGGAACAACTCGTGGGCAATCTTTTCCTCGTCCTTGTTGAGCAGTTCCACAGTGCGCGCGCTACGGCCTTGTTCCAGAGCCTCCTTGTAGCGCTTCAGCACCTCGTATTGCACCTTCGCCTCACGGTCGCCCCCGGTCTGAGCCTGCTTCTGCACACGGCTGATGCGGCTCTCGATGGTCTCCAGGTCACGCAGTTGCAACTCCAGGTCGATGACCTCCTTGTCGCGCACTGGATCGACCGATCCGTCGACATGGGTGACATTGTCGTCGTCAAAGCATCGCAACACGTGGATGATGGCGTCTGTCTCACGGATATTGCCCAAGAACTTGTTGCCCAAGCCCTCGCCACGGCTAGCCCCCTTGACCAGACCCGCGATATCCACGATCTCGACCGTAGTGGGCACGATGCGTGCGGGGTTGACCAGTTTGGCCAGTTCGTTGAGTCGCTCATCGGGCACGGTGATAACGCCCACGTTGGGCTCAATAGTACAGAAGGGGAAATTGGCCGACTGCGCCTTGGCATTCGACAGGCAGTTGAACAGGGTTGATTTTCCCACATTGGGCAACCCCACGATTCCACATTGTAATGACATAGTCTATATCTTGTTTGTTGTTATCTTCCAGCCTGCAAAGGTACATAATTCCCCTCACACCACCAAATAGCAAGGATAATGCAATCGGTTGCATTGATTTTTTGAAGTTGGCGCACATTATTAATAATAAAAATGGAGAGGAATGTGTTATTTTTGTAGGTGCTTAACCTGATATAGAATAAAATTATCACAAAATCATAAAACCATCGACTATTATGAAGACTAAACCGGATTTGAAATTCAACCAACTGTGGAACATCAGTTTTGGATTCTTTGGTGTGCAAATCGCTTTTGCGCTACAGCAAGCCAACATCAGTGGCATTTTCTCAACCCTGGGTGTTGACCTTGACAAGATTGGTTACTTTTGGATCGTGCCCCCCTTGATGGGCATGATAGTGCAGCCCTTGGTGGGAATGTTTAGCGACAAGACCTGGAACCGTTTCGGCAGACGATTGCCTTGGCTCATTGTAGGTACTTTAATCGCAATACTCGTGATGACCTTCCTCCCCAACTCAGGCAATTTGGGCTTAGCCGCCAATGCCGTTTTCTTCTGTGTCGTCATGTTCATGCTGCTTGACACGAGCATCAATATGGCAATGCAGCCCTTTAAGATGATGGTGGGTGACATGGTTAACGAGAAACAGAAGGCCAAAGCCTACTCGATTCAGAGTCTGCTTTGCAACGCAGGCTCGTTTGTTGGCAATATCGCCCCCTTTGCCTTAGCCGCCATCGGCATTGCCAATGTTGCGGCACCTGGCGTGATTCCCGATTCAGTGAAATGGTCTTTCTACATCGGTGCGGCCATCATGGTTGTATGCGTTCTTTACACTTTCTTCAATGTAAAAGAATATAACCCGCAACAAATGAAGGAATTCCGCGAGGCTGCATTGGTCGAGGAAAACACGACGCAGTCATCCACGGGCAAGAGCCACTCCAAAAAGGCTGTCAGGGTGTTTATTGAAGTTGCTGTTGTGCAATTCTTCTGCTGGATTGCTTTTACATACATGTGGACCTACACCAACGCCACTATTTCGCACAATGTATGGGACACATTGGATGCTTCAAGCGAAGGTTTCCAGGATGCTCGCAACTGGGTAGGAATTGTATTTGCAGTTCAGTCGGTAGGCAGTATTTTGTGGGCCATCGTTTTGCCCAAGTTCAAGAACATTAAGGTTGGATATATCGTTTCGCTACTGATTGGTGCTGCTGGTTTTGCCTTAGTTCCTTATGTCCATAACCAGTACCTGCTGTTTGTGCCGTATTTCCTCATTGGCTTTGCCTGGGCCGCCATGCTGGCCTACCCCTTCACGCTTGTCACTAACGCCTTTGAGGGTAGCAAACGAATGGGAATGGTGCTTGGCATCTTCAATTGCTCAATCTGCCTTCCCCAGATTGTAGCTGCTTCACTCAGCGAAACGCTGTATAACACAGTTGGAGGCAAACTCATACCCGAATCCAATGGCCACATGCTGTTGCTGGCTGGCATTCTGCTCGTGGTGGGTGCCGCATGCGTGCTGGTCATCGAGGACAAGAAGCGCAAGCATTAATATTGATCAAAGACTAAATCTATTATTATCATGAGAGTAAGATTTAATATCGAGTACAGCACCGTCTATGGTGAGAACCTCGTACTCAACGTCATCGATAAGAGCAACGCCGATCAGGTGAAGCGCTACGTGATGAAGCCCGCCAGCGACAAGTCCTGGAAATGCGACATGGACGTGCCCGCCAAGGCCGGTCACATCGATTACTACTATAGTGTGGAGCGCGATGACAAGCCGCTGCGACAAGAATGGATGGTGCTTCCTCACCGCCTAGACTTGAACGCATCCAAGGCTACCCGCTATACCACCTACGACCACTGGAACGACATGCCCGACGACAGTTACCTGTACAGTTCGGCCTTTACCGACTGCGTGGCCCTGCGTCGCCAGCAGGCCTTAGCCAAGTGCAAGTACCCGTCGATTGTGCAACTCAAGGTGCGCGCCCCGCAACTGCGCTCGGGTGATACCCTGGGTCTGGTCGGCAACGAGCCCATCTTGGGTGACTGGGACGAGAGCCGTGCCCTGAAGATGACCGAGCACAACCACAACGAGTGGGTCATCTCTATCGACGGCAGCCAGTTCAAGAAGTCCTTTGTCGAGTTCAAGTTCGTGATCATGGGCGGCAAGAATCGTCCCGCCATGTGGGAAACGGGCGACAACCGCAACGTGATGCTGCCGTTGCTCAAAGATGGCGAACACATCATCTACGAGTTGCAGCAAGCCTACTTCCCACTCTATCCCGTGAAGTTGGCAGGTACGGTAGTGCCCATCTTCTCGCTGCGCAGCGAGGGCAGTTTCGGCGTGGGCGACTTCGGTGACCTCAAGTTGATGGTCGACTGGGTGGCAAGCACAGGCCAGCGCGCCCTGCAGGTGCTGCCCATCAACGACACCACCATCACCCATACCTGGAGCGACAGTTATCCCTACAACAGCATCAGCATCTATGCCCTGCACCCGCAGTACATCGACCTGCGGCAACTGCCCAAACTCGCTGACAAGAAGCGCCAGGCCGAGTTCGAGCAGTTGCGCAAGGAGTTGAACGCGCTGCCCCAGATCGACTATGAGCGCGTCAACAAAGCCAAACTTCAATACCTGACGCTGCTCTATGAGCAGGAAGGCGCCCAAGTGCTCAAGAGCGAGGAGTACAAAGACTTCTTCAACGCCAATCAGGATTGGCTCGTCCCCTATGCCGCCTTCTGCCACTACCGTGACCAGTTTGGCACGGCAACCTTCTCCAAGTGGCCGACACACCACACCTTCAGCGACGAGGAGCGCGCTGCGATGTCCAATCCGCGCACCAAGGCCTACAAGGAAGTGGCCCTGTGGTATTACATCCAGTACTATCTGGACAAGCAGATGCGCGGAGCCCACGAGCATGCCCAGAGCAAGCATGTCATCCTCAAGGGCGACATTCCCATCGGCATCAGCCGCGACAGCGTCGAGGCATGGGTTGAGCCTAAATACTTCAACCTCAACGGTCAGGCCGGCGCGCCGCCCGATGCTTTCTCGACCAACGGCCAGAACTGGGGCTTCCCGACCTATAACTGGGACGTGATGCTTGCCGACGGCTGCAAGTGGTGGGTGAAACGCTTCCGCAAGATGGCGCAGTATTTCGACGCCTACCGCATCGACCACGTGCTGGGATTCTTCCGCATCTGGGAGATTCCCATCCACGCCGTCCACGGCCTGCTGGGACAGTTCTCACCCTCACAGGGCATGAGCGCCGACGAGATACGCAGTTATGGGCTCAACTTCCAAGAGAAGTTGATGACCGAGCCGTTTATTGCCGACTGGGTGCTGGACCGCATCTTCGGCCGTCTGGCCGACACGGTGCGCGAGAAGTATGTCGAGCGTGTGCATGACGACATCTACCGCATGAGGCCCGAGTATGACACGCAGCGCAAGGTCGAAGCCGCCTTCCAGGGCAAGGACAGCGACGAGGACATCTGGCTGCGCGACGGCTTGTATGCCCTGATCAGCGATGTGCTGTTTGTGCGCGACCGCAAGAATCCCGCCCTGTTCCACCCGCGCATCTCGGTGCAGTTCGACTTTATCTACGAAGCGCTCTACGATAACGACAAGGCCGCCTTCAACAAGTTGTATAACGAGTACTACTACCACCGCAACAACGACTTCTGGTACCACGAGGCCATGAAGAAATTGCCGCGTCTGGTACAGGCCACCCGCATGCTCGTGTGTGCCGAGGACCTGGGCATGGTGCCCGACTGTGTGGCATGGGTCATGAACGAGTTGCGCATCCTGAGCCTTGAGATTCAGTCGATGCCCAAGGACAACCACATCAAGTTTGGCAATCTGAACTCCAACCCCTACCGCAGTGTGGCCACCATATCGACCCACGATATGCCCACCATGCGCCAATGGTGGGACGAGGACTGGGACCGCACTCAGGACTACTTCAGCACCTCGCTATGGCACACCGGCGCTGCACCACATCCGCTGCCTGGCAATCTTGCCGACGAGATTGTGCGAGCCCACCTGGCCTGCCCGTCGATGCTGTGTCTGCTCTCGTTGCAGGACTGGCTGGCTATCGACGAGAAGATGCGCCTGGAGGATGCCGATGCCGAGCGCATCAACATCCCGGCCAATCCGCGTCACTACTGGCGCTACCGCATGCACATGACCATCGAGCAGTTGATGAAGGCCAACTCCTATAACGCCCACGTGAAGGAATTGATTTCACAAAACGGACGCTCATGAGAAGATTCACTCTACTGGTAGCGATAATCATGGCATTAGTCGTACCACAAGTTATCAACGCTAGCAATGGGGTCACCTACGGCCCCAGCGCTAGCGCTTTTTCTATTGAGACCAACGAGAGCGCCCAGCAGGTGAAACTGCGCATCTATAAGGCTGGCCTGGGCGGTAAGCCCGTCAAGACCATCAACATGAAGCGCAATGCTGCGGGCAGTACTCTGTGGCAGGCCAGTGTCAAGGGCGACTTGCAGGGCATGTTCTACACCTTTGACGTGAAGTATGGGGGCAAGTTCATGGGCGAGTGCCCAGGAATCTGGGCCACAGCAGTGGGCGTTAACGGCCATCGCGGCGCCATCATCGATATGGTTAAGACCAACCCGCAAGGCTGGAGCGCTGACAAGCGGCCTAACATCGCTGCCAAGGACCTGATCATCTACGAGATGCACCATCGTGACTTCTCCATCGATGAGTCCAGCGGCATCCAGCACAAGGGCAAATTCCTGGCCCTGACCGAGCCGCGCGCCATCGACCACCTGAAGTCCCTGGGCGTGAATGCAGTGCACATCCTGCCGTCGTTTGACTATGCATCGGTCGATGAGACCCGCCTCGATGAGCCACAGTACAACTGGGGCTATGATCCCGTGAACTATAACGTGCCCGAGGGCGGCTACTCGACCGATCCCTACAAACCCGAAGCGCGCATCCGCGAGTTTAAGCAGATGGTGCAAGCGCTGCACAAGGCAGGCATCAAGGTCATCCTCGACGTGGTGTATAACCACACCTGGAATATCGACGGCAGCAACTTCCAGCGCACACGTCCCGACTACTTCTACCGCAAGAACGCCGACGGCACCTACAGCAACGGCAGTGGCTGCGGCAACGAGACGGCCAGCGAGCGCGAAGCCATGCGCGAGTTTATGGTCGAGAGTGTGAAATATTGGGTCGAAGAGTATCACATCGACGGTTTCCGCTTCGACCTAATGGGCGTGCATGATATCGAGACGATGAACACCATACGCGCAGCCCTGCCACAGGACATCTTCATCTATGGTGAGGGCTGGAGTGCCGGATCTTGTGCCATCCCCAACGAGCAGTTGGCCATGAAGGCCAATATCAGCCGCATGCCCGGCATCGCCGCCTTCAGCGACGAGATGCGCGATGCGCTGCGAGGCCCGTGGGACAGCAACAGCAAGGCCGCTTTTCTGGGCGGCGTCAAGGGCAATGAGGAGAGCATTAAGTTTGGTATCGTGGGAGCCATCGAGCATCCTGGAGTAGACTATAGCAAGGTGAACTACAGTAAGGCACCCTATGCCACCGAGCCGACCCAGATGATTGCCTATGTGAGTTGCCACGACGACATGTGCCTGGTGGACCGCCTCAAGGCAAGCATCCAAGGCGTCACCATCGACGAACTCATCCGTCTGGACCTGCTGGCACAGACCGTAGTGATGACCTCACAAGGCGTGCCGTTCATGCTCAGCGGTGAAGAGATGCTACGCGACAAGCAGGGGGTTCACAACAGTTTTGAGAGTCCCGACAGCATCAACCACCTGGATTGGGGCAATCTGGAACGTTATCCGCAAGTGATGGAGTATTACAAGGGGCTGATTGCCCTGCGCAAAGCCCATCCCGCCTTCCACATGGGTAGCGCCGACATGGTGCGACACAACCTCGACTTCCTGCCTACCGAAAACTGCCTGGTCGCCTTCCACATCAATGGCCGCAACGTGCCCGGCGAAACGTGGGGCGACATCTACGTTGCATTCAACACCCACAAGCGTGCCCGCACCATCGAGGTCCCCGATGGCACCTACACCATCGTGTGCCGCAACCTCAAGTGCGACCAAACGGGCATCACCACCGTTACCGCGGCAGACGGCAAAGTCACTGTCCCCGCCCAATCAGCCCTTATCATCCACAATTAATCCGGAACGGATATAACGGAGAAAACGGATATAACGGATTGTTATGGAAGAAAGGAAAAAACCTGTGATTAACCATTATGAGGATGGGACCGCTAGCGTGTTGCGCAACCGGGTGATGTACACGGAACTGCGGTTTTACCAGCGGAGCGACGTGCTATATCAGTTGACGCAAGTGTTTTGTCAGCGGTTCTTGAAGCATTATGGTGACCGCACGGTCGACCAAATGGTTCAAGCAGCCCGTAGCACCAAGCAGAATATCGTTGAAGGCAGCAGTGATGGTGAGACATCAATGGAGACAGAATTGAAACTGCTGGGCATTGCTCGCGGCAGCAATCAGGAATTGCTCCAAGACTACCAAGACTATATCAAACGCAAGGGCTATACTGAATGGTATGGACAGCATCCGCGGTTCAGGGGAATGCATGAGTTTTGCCGGAAGAATAGCAAGTTTGAGGAATACCGGGACTTGCTACCCAAGATGAATGATGAAGAGATGGCTAATATGGCCATCTGCCTGTGCCATCAGGTGGATGCTGCGCTCAACAAGTATATCGAGCGGAAGGACCGCGAATTCACGACTGAGGGCGGCATACGCGAGCGCATGACTGCGGTTCGCCTGGGCCAGCGCGAAACGCAGAGGGAGATTATCGAACGGCAGGCACGTGAAATCGTGGCGCTCAAGCAGGAAATTGCAAGATTGCGGGCAATACTCGACGGAAATTGACCGACTTGACAGATGAGACGGAATTAACGGAGAGAACGGATATAACGGAGAGAACGGAGAAAACGGAGGTTACGGGCGATGCCGTTTCCTCCGTTTTATCTGTTTTATCCGTCTGTTAGAACTGGTTCTCGATGATGTCGGTGAGGACATCGGTCAGGGAGAGGCCGGCGGCGCGCACTTGTTGCGGGATGAAACTGGTGACCGTCATGCCTGGCGTGGTGTTGATCTCCAGCAGATTGATGTGGTCGCTGCCATCGGGATTCTTAGTGATGATGTAGTCGATGCGGATGATGCCGTTGCAATGCAGGATGTCATAGATGCGAGAGGTCTCGGCTTGCAAGGCGGCGGTCAACTCATCGCTGATGCGGGCAGGTGTGATCTCATCGACCTGGCCGTTATACTTGGCATCGTAGTCAAAGAATTCGTTGTCGGTAACGACCTCTGTGACGGGGAACACGACCGACTTCTGCTTGGTCTTGTAGCAGCCCACAGTGACCTCGGTACCATCCAGGAAACGCTCAATCATCACGTTGTCACACTGCTTGAAGGCATACTCCATGGCATCGTCCAACTGATCACAGGTCTTCACCTTGGTCACGCCGAAACTCGACCCGTCGGCTGCGGGCTTGACAAAGCAGGGCATGCCCAGATAGTCCTTGACCTTCTCGGCCGTCCATCCGTGAGGCACGCCACGGCGCACCTGTATGCTGTCGGGGACTGAGCAGCCAAAGGCCTTCAGGTAGTTGTTGAGGGCAAACTTGTGGAACGTCAATGCCTCGACCAGCACGTTGCAGGTCGAGTATGGCAAGTTGATGAGGTCAAAGTAGCCTTGCAACACGCCATTCTCGCCTGGGGTGCCGTGAATGGTGATATAAGCATAGTCAAAGCGGATCTTCTCGCCATTGTTCATGAACGAGAAGTCGTTCTTGTCGATGACAGGCTGGCTCCCGTCGGGCAAATTGACATGCCAATCTTGCTTACGGATCAGTACAATATAGACATTGTATCGCTCATGGTCCATCGCTGAGTCGATGCCCTGGGCTGAACGAAGTGAAACCTCATATTCAGAGGAGTCGCCACCACACACGATGGCTATGGTTCTCTTGGTTGTATTCATTTTATCGCGCACATTAAATTTCGGGTGCAAAATTAGATAAAAAAGCGGGTATTTTAGTAATTTTGCCACAAATAATACTTTACAATATGGATAGCAAGGAACTTTACGCAATCTATCAGCAGCATCCCGTCATCACGACCGACAGCCGCGAGTGCCCCGAGGGCAGCATCTTCATTGCTCTGAAAGGAGAATCGTTTGATGGCAACCAGTTTGCAGCCCAGGCACTCGACAAGGGGTGTGCCGTGGCCATTGTGAGCGATGAGCAGGTCTATAACACCTACCACGGCGCGGGGCAGATGGTGCTGGTCGATGACACGTTACAGGCCTACAAAGACATGGCTCGCGAGCACCGCCGCCAGTTTGATATCCCCGTGGTGGGTATCACCGGCACCAACGGCAAGACGACGACCAAGGAACTCATACGCACCGTCCTCGCCGAGAAGTATAACGTGATGGCCACTGAGGGCAACTACAACAACGATGTGGGCGTGCCCAAGACGCTGTTCCGCCTCAATGCCCAGCATCAGATTGCCGTCGTGGAGATGGGCGCCAGCCACCCTGGCGATATCAAGACCCTGGCCGATACCGCCGAACCCACCTGCGGCCTGATCACCAACGTGGGCAAGGCCCACCTGCAGGGCTTCGGCTCACTCGAGGGCGTCATCCACACTAAGGGCGAACTCTATGATAAACTCGCATCGCGGCCCGAAAGCATCATCTTTGTGAATGCCGATAACGGCTACCTGACAGGCATCCTGCCCCAAGATGTGAAGACCGAGTGCTATACCCGCGACGAGAACAAGACCGATGCCCGCATCCATGGCCAAATCATTGCCTGTGACCCGTTTCTGCGGCTCAAGTGGCGCGTCCAAGACAGAGACTGGCACGAGGTAACCACCCATCTCATCGGCAGTTACAACCTGGACAACGTGCTGGCCGCCGTGACCGTAGGACAGCACTTTAATGTGTCGGCCGAACAGATTTGCCACGCGCTGGAAAACTATGTGCCGTCCAACAACCGCTCCCAACTCACCGAGACGCCCCACAACCACCTCATCGTGGATGCCTATAACGCCAACCCGACCTCGATGGCGGCAGCACTCGACAACTTCTGCCTGATGGAGGTAGCCCCCAAGATGGCCATTCTGGGCGAGATGCGCGAATTGGGTGCCAGCAGCCGCGAGGAGCACGAGCGCATGGTCGAGAAGTTGAAGGGCTGCCCATTTGACGAAATCTGGCTCGTGGGCGACGAGTTCAAAGACATCGACTGCCCCTACCGCAAGTTTGACGACGTGGAGCAAGTCAAGGCCGCCATTGCCGAATGCCGCCCCGAGGGCCACTACATCCTGATCAAGGGCTCCAACGGCAACCGCCTGTTCCAACTCCCAGAACTGCTGTAACTCCAAAACAACCACCGGGGGCAAACAACCGACACGACACTCACACACCTCATTGGTGACAACTATGGTAACGCTCTCAACCTATCTGGAAGAAGATAGGTTGCGGGCGGTATCGTTTTTTTTAGTGGGGATGGGGTTGGTGGAGATTGGATAATGTGTTATATTTGCAGGTAAAAATGTAGGATTCATTCAACTAACTAAAAAATATAATGAAGAGATTTTTACTTGTGATGGCGGTAGCCGTGGGTGTGCTGGCCGGCCATGCGGCGGTCAAGGTGGACCGCATCGAGCCCACCAACTGGTATGTGGGCCTGAAGGATCCCAGCGTGCAACTCATGGTCTATGGCGAGGGTATCCGTGATGCCGAGGTGGCTATCGACTATGCGGGGGTGGCCATCGACAGCCTGGTACGTCTGGATTCGCCCAACTACCTGCTCATCTACCTGAACACGGGCGGTGCCCAACCCGGCACGATGGACATCACATTTAAGCAGGGACGCAGCAAGAAGAAAGTGAAATACCAACTGCTTGCCCGCGAGATGAGCGGAGACAAGCGCATGGGATTTACCAACGCCGACGTGCTCTACATGCTCATGCCAGACCGCTTTGCCGACGGCAATCCTGCCAACAACCAGATTGCGGGCATGGAAGCCTACCGTAACGACAGGTCGCAGCCCAGCCTGCGCCACGGCGGTGACATCGAGGGCATACGCCAGCATCTGGACTACTTCACCCAATTGGGCGTAACGGCCCTGTGGTTCACTCCTGTGCTGGAAAACAATTCACCTGACAGCCATAACGTCTCGACCTATCATGGCTATGCCACAACCAATTACTATAAGGTGGATCCGCGCTTTGGCACCAACGAGGAGTACCGCCGTCTCATCGACGAGGCCCATAGCCGTGGCCTGAAGGTGGTGATGGACATGATCTTCAACCACTGTGGAGACTATCACCCCTGGCTCCGGGACATGCCCAGCCACGACTGGTTTAACCAGCCCGACTACAAAAACAACTACCTGCAGACGAGTTATAAACTCACGCCCGTGATGGACCCCTATGCCAGCGAGATAGACCTCAAGGAGACCGTCGAGGGCTGGTTTGTCCGCTCTATGCCCGACTTGAACCACCACAACGTGCATGTGATGAATTACCTGATCCAGAACAGCATCTGGTGGATTGAGACCGCAGGCATCGACGGCATACGCATGGACACGTACCCCTATGCCTATGCCGACGCCATGGCACGATGGATGAAACGTCTGGACACCGAGTACCCCAACTTCAACACCGTGGGCGAGACCTGGGTCGAGAATCCAGCCTATACCGCCGCTTGGCAGAAGGGTAACAAGATGGGGCTGCCCGAGAGTTACCTCAAGACGGTGATGGATTTCTCCTTCTACGAGAAGATGGACAGCGCCCGCCACGAGGAGACCGACGCTTGGTGGCGTGGCTACAACCGCGTGTATAACAGCCTGTGTCTGGACTACCTCTACCCCAACCCTGATCGAGTGATGGCCTTTATCGAGAACCACGACACCGACCGCTACCTGCACAACGGGCAGGACACCCAATCCTTGAAGCAGGCTCTTGCCCTGTTGCTCACCATCAAGCGCATCCCGCAACTGTACTACGGCACCGAGGTGCTGATGAACGGGACCAAAGAGGTGACCGACGGCAATGTGCGCAAGGACTTCCCCGGCGGATTTCCTGGCGACGCACAGAACGCCTTCAGTGCCGAGGGCCGCACCCCAGCCCAGAACGATATGTTCAACTGGCTGAGCGCCCTGCTGCACTGGCGCCAGGGCAATGATGTCATCATCAAGGGCAAGATGACCCAGTTCATCCCCAAAGACGGCATCTACGTGATTGCCCGCACCCACAAGGGCCGCCATGCCATGACCATCATCAACGGCACCGACCAGCCTCGAGAAATGAACCTTGAGCGCTATCGCGAGGTCATCGGAGGCGCCACTGTCGCCCGCGACGTGCCCACCGGCCAAACCGTGAGTCTGACCGAGGGTGTGCTCACCCTGCCTGAACGAGGCACCCTGGTGCTGGAATTCTGACGGGACCAGCCTCAATAACACATCAGCGCCTGTGCCACTCTATGCGAGCACAGGCGCTGATGCTTTATGTCATTGATGGTGGGGCCGCTACTGGTCCAGGAAGGTCTTGAGTTCGTACAGGGCAGGAGTGGCACGGCCAGTCTCATGGTCCCATAGACCCGCGTTGTACCAGGCGTCATTGACGTGGAGCACACTCCAGTGACTGCCCCCCAGGCCATACTCGTTGGCCTCGGGGAACCACCAGAACAGCCCCTTGAGGCGCTTGTAGGGCTTGATGCGCGCAATCAAGTCGGCGGTGAATTTTCGCTGTCCCTCATAGGTTAGCGGCCATGTCGACGAGAAATCCTGGTCACCCACCTTGTAATGATAACTGTAGCCCGTCTCCACAATCATGATATCCTTGTCCTGGAAAGCGTTGGCCACACTGTTGAGTGCGGTTGCCAAGACCGACAGATTGCCATGGAAGTAGGGATAATAACTCAGACCGATGACATCATAGTCCACAGCCTTGTCCCGCATCTGGTTATAGAAGTTGAGCAGGATGTTGACCTTGGCCACGCGCTCGGTGTGCAGGATAATCTTGGCGCGCGGGCACTGCTCGCGGCAGGCCCGACCAGCAGCCTTAAGCAGATCGGCAAATCGTTGCCAGTTGGTCTCATCACCGCTGTAGCACTTCTTGAGTTGGGCAGTCGGAGTCCCCACAGGCCCCCAGAGCATACCATAACTGATCTCGTTACCCGTCTGGATATAGTCGGGCGTCGCCCCAACCTCGTTGAGGGTCTTAAGACAGTCGCGCGTGTACTCATAGATGCGTTCTGTCAGCGCGGCATCGTCGAGTGCGGCCCAATCGGCCGGCGTGTATTGCTTGACAGGGTCGGCCCAACTGTCGCTATAGTGGAAGTCGAGCATGAATTGCAAGCCAGCCTCCTTGATGCGGCGTCCCAGCACCTTGACGGTGTCCAGATTCTGTATCACCCCCTCGCCCTTCTCGGCCGGGGTGGCATTGGCGGGATTGACAAACAAACGCACACGCGCGGCATTCCAGCCCTGCTGCTTGACCCATGTGATGACGTCATCGATGCGCTGTCCATTGAGATCATAGTAGTGCGCATTGCTGATGCCATACTGCAACGCCTTGCGCTGATGGTCCTCATACTTGGTGAGCATCGAGATGTCGCCACCCACCAGTGGACCGTCATAGACAGGTTCCACAACGGCACCGCTCAGGATAGCGTCAATCACCGTGCTGACGTCGGCGATATTGACCTCGCCATCGCCATTGGCGTCACAGGCAGCGGCAGCAGACTGGCCGTTCAATATCACGTCGATAATATAACTCACGTCAGCGATGTTGATCTCGCCATCGCCATTGGCGTCGCATGTTGCCACAGCACTGGCGCGGAGGGATGTCAACGCCAGTGCTATCAGCAAACAAAGAGATTTTGCCATTTGATTCATAACCACATAAATGCTTTGCTTTAACTTCTCAAGATGATGTCAATCACGGCACTGACGTCGGCAATGTTGACCTCGCCGTCGTCGTTCACGTCACCCGCATCGGGGCTATTTCCTGTCAGGATAGCGTCGATGAGCGCATTGACGTCGGCAATATTGACCTCACCATCGCCATTCACATCACCTTCCACACCGACCAGATAGGGCAGATAGATGTCGGTCACGTCCTTGACCAGGTACTTGTTGGTCTGGGTGGTTACCTCAAAGAACGAAGTCTTGTTGACGTCGGTCACGTCCACGGTCTGCTTGTTGCTCGGTCCCTGATTGAACACAAAGTTCATGTAGTAGTCGCGTGCCTTGATGGTGTAGTTCTTGCAATAGAACTTCGTGCCATTAATCACCTGAGTCTCGGTGATGGTTTCTCCAGGCCAGCCGCCGTTGAACTGATAGTTGTCGCTATCCCAGGTGTAGAAGTTGACCAGGGCCCAATTGTTAGGAGCCACCGTGGGGTCCTTGAGGTAGACCGTGATCTCGTAGGGCTCGAAGGTGTCGTTATCGACGATATAGTTGCGCGTGATCACACCACTCACCGTATTGCCGATGAGCAGACCGGCCTTGAGTGTCGCGTCGCTGGTGATAGTGATCGTGGAGCCGTCGGCTACACGGGTGCCATTGGATGCCGTGGGCTCGCTGCCATCGAGGGTGTAGACGAGTTGTGCGCCATCGGTCTGGCTGACGGCCGTCAGTTTCACATCCACTGAGCGATGATACAGTCCACTGGGCTTGCTGGCCCAAGCGGTCTCGGTGGTCTTGCTCAACGCCAAGCGATAGTTGGTGCCACTGAGCACGGTCACATAGGTGGCAGGAATCTCATACACGGTCGATCCCATCGCTGCCAAGATGTTGCCACGAGTGCCCATCGTGCGCTGCACATAGTAGTTGTTGGCCTCGTTTTTGGACATATTGTTGGTAACGCTGGTGTTGGTAACGCCCGCTATCTGACGGACATAGATCATCTGCTTGATGCTCTCCTTGTTCTCGATCCAGTGCTTGAGGAAGATGCAGGGCGTGCCCGGCATCGAGAGCAGATAGGCGTTAGCGGCCTCGACGTTGGTCTTGATGGGATCTTGAGGATAGGAAGCGCTGCGATACTCAGTGTCGTGATTCTCGACAAAGGTCACCGCATAGCGCTTGTAGTTGGTTTCGAGATTCAGTCCCTTGCCCGACCCGGCCAGGTTGGTCCACTTGTTGTTATTGGCGGCATCGCGGATGGTGTAGCGGAAGGGGAAGTCAAAGGCAGCGCTCTGGACGACGCCATCGACCTTGGTGCCATCGATCCAGTTCTTGACATTGGGCAGATAACCGTCCCAATACTCGCCGACCGAGTACTGGACCCCGGCATGGGCATTGTACATGCCCGTATAGGATGCGGCATAGCCCTTGGTCATATCGTAGCGGAAACCGATGTAGCCCAGATCGTCGAGCAGCATCTTGACGTAGGCCTTAACGTTATTTTGCACATTCTCGCTGCGGTGGTCCAGGTCACGCATACCATCCCAGCCCTCGCCAGTATCGTTGTTAGCGCTCAGCGAGTAGCCGTTCTGGTTAGCCCACGTGAGGGTGGCGCCCCCATCATCGTTGCGGCAGATGTCGGTCGACTTCAGTTGGTAGGTCACCCCACGGTAGGTCTCGGCCGGGAAATCGACCCAGTTAGAGAGATTCTTGCGGTGGTTGACCACCACATCAGCGATGGTACCGATGCCCTTGGACTTGAAGGTAGCAATCAGCGAGCGCAACTGCTCCTCTGTGCCAAACGAACTGTTGTAGTTGGTGAACCAGTACAGGTCGTCATAGCCCATCGAGGTACCTCCACATGAGGCACTCTGCGGAATCCAGACAAGTTTGAAGAACTCAGCCAGTTCGTCGGCCTGAGCCTCCAGTTTGGTCCATCGGGTATCGGAGTAGGAGTCCCAATAGAAGCCCTGTAACATCACGCCGTCGTATTGTGCGGGCCATCCCTGCGCCAGCACCATCAGCGGCAGAATCGCGGCTAAGGCGGTAGTAAAAATCTTTTTCATCGCAGTCAATTCATTTTAGTGGTTATATGTCCCACAAATATAGCAATTTATCTCCTTATAGCAACCTCTTATCAAACTTTTGTCTGAGAAAAACGGAGTGCAATCGTTTGCAGAAGCCTTAGGCAAGGCCTATCCTCCGCTAAACAGCGGGGGCGCACCATGGATGGCGCGCCCCCGCTTATGGGAGTCGGTCAGACTTCAATTACTTGGCGATGAAGTAGTACTCACCGATAATGTCGTTGAAGATGACGTCATAGGTACCGGCAGCAACCTGAATGTTAGCACCATTCTGGACACCGATGCCTACGGGGAAGCCCTCTGAGCCCCAGTTGACGGTCCAAGCGCCATCGGCAGTGAACTTGAGTTCGGTGTCGCCATCAAACGTCATGTTCTTCTTGTACCAGTCATGGTTCTCAACCACGGTGCTCATGCCGGTCATCAACGTACCCGAGGGGTTCCAGTTCTGATAACCGCCAGGCATACCGATCGCGCTGTAGACACCCACAGCACCCGTATACTTGGTGATGGTCACAACATCCATCTCCATGTCGTAGGTAATCTGATAGTAACCGTCCTCGGCCACCTTGATATCACCACTGCCACCATCGTTCTTGACGAGGGCGCCATCGGTCATACCCCACTGCTCATCCCAACTGCCGGGCGTGTGGATCAGTTTGAAGCCTTGTCCGGCGGGGAAGTAACCCACGTAGTTCAGGATTGAGTAGTTGTCGGTAGCAGGATACATGGGTACCAGAGCGGTTCCCAGAGCGTCAGCGGTATTGCCCCACGAGCCGTTACCGATGCACGTGCCAATGAGGTACCACAGGTCGGGCGTGCCCAGTTCGATGATGGGCTCGAAGTTGAACGTACCGTTCAGCATGTCGAAGGTCAGTCGATACTTGTCGGCACGGATGTCGGCAGGAATCTTGAAGGCAAAGGCCACTTGATCGTTGGCACCCTGCACAAAGTTACCACTCATCTCGTTCTCGCCATTGACAGCGTAGCCGATGAAGTCACCAGTCCAGATATCATCGAGGTCGGCAGTCTCCTGGGGAACGATCTTGAACCAGTTGTCGACGCGGTCACCATTCTCGTCATAGGCGGCAGGAATCACCACGGTAAAGACGGGATTGGCATAGACATCGCCACCATTGTTCTCCAACTTGTAGACGGGATAGTCAGGATTGCTGAGGCTCCAGCCATTGTCGGTGCCGATATAATAGTATGCGCTCGAGATCTTGGGCGTGTTGGGGATGACGCTCACGGTAAACTCGTCACTCCAGATGGTCGTGGCGGTAGTGCCGTTGTTCATCACACTCTTGACACGGGCCTTGAGTTCGCGCACCTCGGGAGCCTGGCCATAGATGGTCATCACATAATTTGACAGTTCTTCCACACTCATCATGCCGTCGAGCGACAAGGCGAAGGGTTCACCATCCAGATAGATGTGATACTCGGGAGCGTAGGACTCGTCGTTACTAGCGGGAGCGGTGATGTCACAGACCTTGACCGTCTCGGTCCCCTCGGGGAGCAGACCCAGGTCGATAACGCCCACACTAGCCACCGAACCATTACCGAAGGTCACGATTTCGCCCTGGGGGTTGCTCTGAGGCTCAGCCCAGTCCTTGTAATCCTCGGTACAACTTGCCAGCAACAAGGCGGTTGCCGCAATATATAAAAACTTCTTCATAATAGTATGTCAGTCTTTAGTTTTTAGTTGTTAGTAATCACTCCACCGCAACAAAGTTGTAGGCGCCCAAGATGTCGTTGAAGAAGACATTGTAGGTACCAGCCTTAATGGGAATGTTAGGACCATTCTGCTGACCGATGCCGTAGGGGAAGTCAGCAGCACCCCAGTTAACATCCCAAGCATTGTCGGCAGCAAACTTCAGAGCAATGTCGTCGTAGGTCACCTTCATCAAGTACCAGTCGTGATTCTCAACGTTGGTACTCATGGGGTTCATCACATTCTCACCCGTGTTCCAGCCCTGATAGTCACCAGGCATCGAGATCATCTCGTAGACGCCAACGGTGCCCTCGATGGGCTCGATAACGAGTTGGTCGGTAGCGGTATTGAGGCGGATGCGATAGTAGCCGTCGGCAGGCATGGTAATGTTGCCGCTGCCACCGTCGTTCTTGACGTAGGTGTCGCTGCCCATACCCCACTGGTCATCCCACTTGCCAGGTATCTTGACGAGTTTGAAGCCCTTGCCACCAACAAAGTAGCCGGCATACTCAATCTCGCCCTGGCCAGTGCGCTTGTCATACTCATTGCCCCTGATGGGATACATCGGGATCAAGCCACCCGTAGCAACGCTACCAGCGCCGTTGTCCCAATCGGCCGAACCGATACCCTCGCCCACGAGATACCAGATCTCGATGGGAGCATCGGCAAGTTCGATATAGTAAGGATTAACATCCAGACTAACCACGTTGGAGTAGATCGTCTTGGCACCTGCGGTGACAGCACTGCAGCGCACATAGACGGTCTGCTTCTCGGGAACTGAAGCCTCATCCCACTGGCAGATCTGCACCAATGCCTTGGCCAGTTCCTCGGCTAGCATGTTACCTGTGCACGAAGCATAGATGGTAGGCAGGATGGCGTAGTCGGCGATGGTTGCTCCCGACTCGTCGGCAGCGGCCTCATCGGTCGAAACGGTCCAATTGTTGGTGGGCGAAACCTCGAGTTGGTACTCCACGGCTGCAGGCCAGCCACCATAATCGGGCTGTGACCATGCAAAGGGGATACCCTGTGACTGTGCCAGGTCCACCAGCGTATTCACGGGATTGTTAAGCGCGAATGTCGTGGGCTGGGACAGCGTGGGGTTAGAATCGCGGTCATCGTCGCAAGCCGTGAACATGAGGGTCATGCTCAGCAGCATCAATGATGATAAAAATATCTTTTTCATATCCTTTGTTGTCTTAATTATAATCAAGTTAGACATTACTGTTGCATCAATAACCGGGATTCTGTTGCAGTTTGGGGTTAGCAATCAGGTCATCGGTGGGAATAGCAAACACGTTGCGATAAGCCTCGAAATCGCGACCGGCATAGACGCCACCCTTCCATTGCCACTGGTAGTCGGTGTTGCCACCAAACTTGCCAAAGCGGATCAGATCAGTACGACGGCGGCCCTCGAAGTAGAACTCACGGGCCCACTCGTCCAGAATCTGGTTGAGGGTGTAACTGTTGCGCTGCGTAGCGTGAGCGCGGCCACGGATGGCATTGATGGCAGCCACGGCCTCGGCCGGAGCGGTACCGCCATTGAGACGGGTTGCAGCCTCGGCATAGTTCAGATAAGCCTCAGCCACACGCATGTAGAACAGATGGCTGTCGGGGAAGGTGTTGTCACTACCCTTGCTGCCGTCGCACTTGAAGTTGGTGAACTTGGCCACGGCATAGCCATACTTGAAGTTGGACTCGTCCTCTACATTGAGGAAGCGGCCATCGGTCTCAAACAAGGCGCGGTCGTCGCCAGCGGCCTCACTCACGACATAGGCGTGAGCCTCGGGGGCGTCATCGTTGGGGAAGAACAAGCGAACCAGTTCGGGACGGGCACGGTTACCACCCCAGGTGTTGTTGTTATACAGTCCGTTGACCTCGGTCTCATCGTAGGGATAGGGATGCATGTCGCTGTCAAATGTGGAAGCGATCAGGAAGTTGGTACCACCATAGGAAGTGGTGCGCAGACCGTTTTGGATCACGGGGAAGACAGCCTCGAGGGCAGCATCGGTGGTGCCGTTGTCGCCCATGAACAGCATCTGGTAGGGAGTGAACTCGCGATAAACGCCATCGATACCAGTGCCGGCATAGCCCTGGGTGAGCAACTTGTAGTTGGAGTCCATCACCTTCTTGGCATAGTCACGAGCCTCGGCCCAGCGAGGGGTACCCGTGTACACCTCAGAGTTGAGGTAGAGGCGTGACAGCAGCAGCCAAGCGGCAGCCTTGTCGACACGTCCATAACCGGGCTGGCCATACTTCTTGGGGGCGGGATCGCTCAGGACGTTGGCGTTGTCGCTCTCGTCTTCACCCACGATGGCTTTGAGTTCCTTCTCGATGAACTCACACACCTGGGCGCGGCTATACTGCTCGGGGTTCTCGCCCGAGATGCTGGTGGCGAAGGGGATATTGCCAAAGGCATCGGTCAGCAAGTAGAACTGGAAGGCACGCAGGAATCGCACCTCGGCAGTCATCGTTGCGTCATAGTCGGGATACACCTCCAGATACTGGTTGCAGAAGGTGATACCGATACACAAGCCGTAGTAGAAACCACGCAACATAGGATGGCTGGCATCATAGGAGTTGTGGCAATAGGAGGGGATACCCTCATCGCCCCAACCGCAGATGGCCTCGTCGGTGGTCAACTCGTTGGAATTCCACAACTGGCGGTACTTGTGCTGGAAACCGCCATCAAGGCCGTCGACATCGACGTTGTCATCACCACCGTTGTTACCCGAGGTGGCAAACACCGAATAGCACTTGTTGAACAACTGCTCGGGAGTGACATCGCCCTGCAACGAGGGGTCGATGGGCGTCACATCCAGGTCGTTGATACAGGACGAAAGACCTCCTGCCAGCAACAGAGCCACAATTGCACATTGTATATATTTGAAAAACTTATTCATTGTGATCAATCTAATTATCAATTAGTATTATAATGTGTCAACGCGATTAGAAGTTCAGGCTCAGACCCAGGATGAAGGAGATGGGACGGGGGAAGATGTCACCACCGATACCGCCGAAGACCTCGGGATCGATACCATCATACTTGGTGATGCAGAACACGTTGCTGACGGTACCGTAGAGACGGCCACCCACACCATTGTAACTGCCACGCTTGAACAGGTTGTTGAAACTGTAACCCAGGGTGATGTTGTCACACTTGAGGAACGAAGCGTTCTGTACCCAGTAGTCGCTGAAGATAGCGGGGTTGTTGTAGGTCTGCCAGCCCATCTCGACCGAGCCCACGGGACGGTTGTTGAGATAGAATCCGCTGACCTCTTCGAACACCGATGCGGGACTCACGTTGTGGTAGCCCTGCATCACGTTGTTGAACAAATAGTTGCCGATGCTGGCACGCAGGCTGAAGCCGAAGTCCCAGTTCTTCCAGTCGAGGCGCGAAGCCAAGCCCATGGTTACGGGAGCGGCCGGCGACTTGTAGAAGTACTTGTCGGCATCGCTGATCACGCCGTCACCATTGCGGTCTACCACCTGACTCTCGATGGGCTTGCCATCCTGGTCATAGACCTGCTGGTAAACGTAGAAACTGCTGGCGGGATGACCCACGGCGTGAGCCTGTGCGGTACCATTGATACCAATGCTACCGGTGGTCACGATATAGTCTGGATCGTCGCTGATGAGTTCGGTGATCTTGTTGCTGTTGTAGGTCAAGTTATAGTCGATGGTCCACAACAGGTCGTTGGTCGAGATAGCCTTCCAGTTGAGGGCAAACTCGATACCGGTGTTGCGCAGCGAACCGATGTTCTTGTAGAACGCGTTGCGGAAGTTGGTCATTGCCGAGAAGGTAGCCCAGTTGAGCAGATCGGTGGTCTTGCGATAATACCAGTCGATGCTACCGCTCAAGCGCTGATTCATGATACCCCAGTCCAGACCCACGTTGGTCGTGGTGGTGGTCTCCCACTTCAACTCGGGGTTGTAAACGTTGGGCTTAGCCTTTGAGCCATCGCCAAGCAGGTCATAGTAGGAACCCTGGCTACCGTTGCTCATCACGTAGGTGGCAAAGTAGTTGTAGTCACCGATGCCTTCCTGCTGACCGGTCTTACCCCAACCGAGGCGCAACTTCAGGTCGCTGAAGGGGCCATCCTTCATAAAGGCTTCCTCGTTGATCTTCCAAGCCAATGCTGCCGAGGGGAAGAGCGCCCAATGCTTCTTGAAGCGCGATGAACCGTCGTAACGCATGGTGAAGGTCAACAGATAACGATTGTCATAGGTGTAGTTGGCACGACCAAAGAACGATACCAAGTAGTTCTCGGTGCGATAACCCAAGCCGTTGTTCTGACGATAAACGCCCTCACCACGGATTGCGCCAGCCTTGCTGTCGCCAATGCTGTAGGTAGCGGCGGGAATCCACTGGCCGGGAGCAACGATGAGGGCACCGTTGTCAGCATCGGTCTGGGTGAAGAAGAGGCCAGAGTTGATGGGATAGGTACCCCACGACTCATTATACTCTTTGCGCCAGTTGTGCTGCCACTCGTAACCGGCCATGATGTCGAAGTGGTGCTTGTCGTTGAAGTCCTTGTAGTACTGAGCATAGGTGCTCAACTGCAGGTTCTCCTTGGTCTGGGTGTACCAACTGTTGTTGCCCCAGTAGTTGGAGGTGTTAGAGATATTGGCACTGATGTTGTGGCCATTACCGCCAGTGAAGTCGCCACCCAGGGTGAGGTGCAGACGCAGGTCCTCAAAGCCGTGGACCTTATAGTCGATGTCGGCACTACCGATAAACGTGTGGGTCTTACCGCTGTTGTCATGGTTGTCGAGCATAGCCACGGGGTTGTAGGGAGCGTTGGTGTTCTTGGTATAGGGCCAAGCGGGATCAGAGTTGTTGATCTGGAGCCACTCGAAGTAGCCACCCACGCCATCATACATGCTGCCATTGCCATAGATGGGCTGAGTCGGATCCATGCGCACTGCATTGCCCACGGCGCCGGTGTCGGCCCAGCGAGATTTGGTCCAAGCCATCTTACCATTGAGGTTGAAGGTCAGGTGATCGTTAAGCAGCGAGGGATTGAGGTTCAAGGCCACGGTGTAGCGCTTGAAGTCAGAGGTCTTGAGGATACCCTGCTGGTCGGTATAGCCAACCGATAGGCGGTAGGGCAGATAATCGCTAACAGAACCGGCCACGGTCAGGTTGTGGTCATGGCTCAAAGCGGTGCGGTAGATCTCGTTCTGCCAGTCGGTGTTGGCATCACCCAGCAAGGGGGCCACAACGCCTGAGTTACCCTCGCCTTCGAGCCAAGTATAACCCTCGGGCAAAGCGATGTCACCAGGAGTGACGCGAACCACCTTACCATTGACAACGCTGTTGATCAAGTCGACGCGCTGCTCCTCGCCACTAGCGTCGGTTGCATTGCGCCAAGCATATCCCAGAACGTTACCTGCGCGGGTATTCCCCTCGAAGATCTTGGCAACAAACTCACGGTACTCGTCGCCACTCATCACATCGATAGTCTTCTTCTTCATGCTCCAAGTCACGCTACCGTTGTAGGAAACGGTGGGACGCTGGCCGCGACGGCCCTTCTTGGTGGTGATGATGATGACACCGTTAGAACCACGGCTACCATAGATGGCGGTTGCCGAAGCGTCCTTCAGGACGTTGAAACTCTCAATATCCTGGGGGTTAACCAGTGACAAGGGGTTGGAAACGCCGCTCACGCCATTGTTATCCATGGCGATACCATCGATCACCACGAGGGGATTGTTGCTGGCATTGAGTGACGAACCACCACGGATGCGGATGGTTGCACCGCCACCAGGCTCACCACTGTTGCTGGTCACGCTCACACCGGCAACCTTGCCGCCGAGCAAGTCTTGGGCACTGACAACAACGCCCTTGTTCTTGGCATCGGGCTTGAGCGCCGTTACCGAACCGGTCAAGTCGTTTTTCTTAACGACACCATAACCGATGACCACCAGATTTTCGAGCATCTGGGTGCTCTCGGTCAAGGTAACCACTACATTACTGGATGCGGTGACCTCCTGGTCATCATATCCGATAGACGAGATTTGGAGCTTGGCGCCTTCAGGCACGCCATCGAGGGTGAACAGACCGTCAAAGTCGGTCACGGTACCCTGTTGGGTGCCAACGACACGAACACTCGCGCCGATGACAGGTTCGCCGGTAGCATCCTTAACAAGGCCATTCACAGTAATCTGTGCATAGGCTCCCAGCGACAGGAAAAGTCCCATCACAAGGGCAAGAATCCTTAACGGAATTCTGATGTTTACCTGCTTCATTTTAAAATTTTTAAAGTTAATATTATATATTGGTAATCAAATAATTAGTTCAACTATCGATTAAGCGGTCGATTGTTATCGGTTCTCAATCCGATTGTTTATTGTCGCTTTTAAGGCAATTAAAACATGGCAAAAATAGAGTTTTTCACTGCAATGTTCTTTTTTTATAATGTTAAAAAAATAATTAATGCAATGCAATCGTTTGCACAATCCGATTTTTTGCCTTACCTTCGCCACAGAATAACCATCAAGAGTATGATGTGATAGGCAAATATTAACCAACTCAAGCAAGACAACACGATGAACGACAAGCGACAGTTGACAATGAAAGACATCGCCCGCGAGTTGGGCGTATCGGTAGCGACCGTGTCCAGGGCGCTGAGCGACAGTCCAAGCATCTCACGTGAGCGCCGCCAGTCCATACAGCAGTTTGCCCGCGAGCACAATTACTTCCCTAACGTTATTGCCGAGCAACTGCGTCACAGCCGGCGCAACCCCTCCCGCGCCATCGGAGTGATTGTGCCCGAACTGGTGCATTACTATTTCTCGTCGATCCTGGATGGAATCGAGGCCGAGGCATCGGCCCGAGGCTACCAGATCATGGTGGCCAAGAGCAACGAGAGTTACGACCGCGAGGTTCAGATCTGTGAAGCGATGCTCAAGAACAAAGTGTGCGGCATCATTGTCTCCCAGGCCAAGGACACCGAGCGCTACGACCACTTTGAGCACCTGGTGGCAGCAGGCGTCCCCCTGGTCTTCTATGACCGCATCTGCCCCGCGCTTAACGCCAGCCGTGTCGTGGTCGACGACTACATGGGCACGCTCAATGCCGTGTCCTACCTCATCGCCACGGGCTGCAAGCGCATCGCCTTCTATGGCGCGCCGATGAACATGGAGATTGCCAAAAACCGCTACAACGGCTACCGCGACGCCCTGTACAAGCACGGGTTGTCGCTCGACGATGCTCTGGTGCGCATCTGTGACAACCGGGCCGACGCCGAGCGCATCACTCCCGCAATGATGCGCATGGAGCAGCGGCCCGATGCCTTCTTTGCTGTCAACGACGAGACGGCTATCGGCATCCTCTCGGTAGTGAAACGGCTAGGCTATGTCGTGCCCGACGAGGTGAGCATCTGCGGCTTTACCAACGGCTTCCGTGCCACGGTCTGTGACCCGATGCTCACGACCGTGGAACAGCGCGGCACCCAAGTGGGCAAGGAGGCTGCCGACATCCTCATCGGTCTGGTCGAGGGCACCCTCGACGCCGACCATGCCGAAAAGCGCATCGTCAAGACCCGCCTCGTCGTCCGCGGCACCACCCGCCACCCCTAACCCCACCCTACAAAGAATTAACAACAAGAAATACAAAAAAATACAATTCATAAATCCCACAAATCCAATGATTGTTTTTTAGATATGGAGAACGTGAAGAGAGTTTTTGTTATTTTGATGGCTGCTGTGGCACTGTGCGCTAGCGGCCAAACGGATAGGCCCAAGTTGATCGTGGGCCTGGTTGTGGACCAGATGAGGTGGGACTACCTCTATAACTATCAGTGGGGCGAAGGCGGCTTCAAAACCCTGCTCCAGGACGGTTACCGGTGCAACAACACCATCATCGACTATGTGCCTACCGTAACCGCCGCCGGACACGCCTCGATCTACTCGGGCACGACGCCGGCCTTCCATGGTATTGCAGGCAACAACTTCATGCTCAACGGCAAGAATGTCACCAGCGTGCAGGACGACAGCGAACGTGGTGTGGGCGGTAACGACAAGACACGTGGCAAGTCGCCGCGCAACCTTATCACCACCAATCTGGCCGACCAACTGCTGCTGGCTACCGATTTCAAGAGCCGCACCGTGGGCATCGCACTGAAGGACCGCGCCGCCATCCTGCCCGCCGGTCACCGCCCCATCGGCGCCTACTGGTATGACAAGGGCAGTGCATCGTTTGTCACGAGCACCTACTACCGCGACAAGTTGCCCAAGTGGGTGAGCGACTTCAACAAGAAGCACCACGACGAAATCGCCAGCGACGTGTATAACCTGCCCATAGGCACCACGTTGACTTTTGCCCTTGCCGAACAAGCCCTCATCAATGAGCAACTGGGCCAGGGCGAGGCAACCGACCTGCTGGCCATCAGCGTCTCCAACACCGACATGTGTTCCCACTACTATGGTACCCACTCGCCCAAAGTGGACTCTATCTACTACCAGTTGGATCGCGAAATCGCCCATTTCATCGAAGTTTTGGACCAGCGCATAGGCCGAGGCAACTACCTGCTGTTTCTGAGTGCTGACCATGGTGGCACCCACAGTTATCCGCGCATGACGTCACACGGCCTGCCCAGTGCCTGCTGGTATAATCCCGAGGCGCTCACCGCCGCCAATCAGGTCCTCAAGCAACAGTTTGGCGTGGACAGCCTGCTCAAGGCTGAGATGGAATACACCTTCTACCTCAACCAGGAGGTCATCGACGGAGCCCGCCTCGACCGCGACCAGGTCATGCGTGCCGCCTGCCAAGCCCTGGAGCAGCCCGAAGAGATCCAGTGGGCCATCGACGTGTCGCGCATCGACACCTACCCCATCCCCAGCATCCTCAAGGAGCGCATCAAACTGGGGTACTTCCCCGAGCGTAGCGGCGAGATCTATATCGTGCCACGCACGGGCGTGTATGCCGGCAAGACCGAGTGGGACGGTTCCAACCATGGCACCTGGAGCCAGAGCGACTCCCACATCCCCCTCATCTTCATGGGATGGCATATCCCTGCAGGCGAGACCAACCGCCTCACCCACATGACCGACATCGCGGCCACCATCTGCGCCATGCTTCACATCCAATCGCCAAATGGCTGCATAGGAATGCCGATTTTTGAGTAAAACCGCTTAATAATTAAAAAAACACGACAAATAATGCCGTTTTTAGAAAAATTTGTATTAATTTTGTAATCTTAAAATTGTTAAGGACTATAAATGGTGGTTAAAATTAACACTGAATCAGTGAGAAACGATCATTAACAGACCTTAGCAGACTATTACCAAATTATCATCCCAAGGCACCCGTAAACTTACAAGAGAAGACACCTTTTTTAATATAATAATAACTAAAACTTCACAACGTATGAAAAGATTCACTTTACTACTAGCGAATGTGCTGCTGATTTGTTCGGCCGCGCTTGCGCAGGTCACTATCACCGGTACCGTGGTGTCGGCCAGTGACAATGAACCTATCATCGGTGCAACAGTCAATGTGGTCGGCACGCAAACCGGCACCGCCACCGACATCGATGGCCGCTTCACCCTGACTGTCCCCAGCACCAACAGTCAACTGAAGGTATCCTTTATCGGCATGACCCCCATCACGGTCAAGGCCGAGAACGGCATGGTCATTGAGATGCATAACAACACTCAAGACCTTGACGAGGTGGTTGTAGTCGCCTATGGTACCGCCAAGAAGAGCGCTCTGACCGGTGCCGTATCGCAGGTGACCGCTCAGCAGATCGAGGCACGTCCCGTGACCAGTGTCACCTCGGCACTCGAGGGCACCACGACCGGTCTGGTGGTTAACTCCACCTACGGCCAGCCTGGTAGCGACGCTTCGATCCGCATCCGCGGTTTCGCGTCGATCAACGGTAGCAACGAGCCTCTGTATGTGATCGATGGCGTGCCCTTCGGTGGCAACATCAGCGACTTGAACAGCGCCGATATCGAGAGCATCACCGTGCTCAAGGACGCTACCTCGGCAGCCCTGTACGGTAACCGCGCCGGTAACGGTGTGATCCTGATCAACACCAAGAGGGGTCACAACGACAAGGTCCGTATCAACGCTTCGGCCATGATGGGTACCTACACCCGCGGTATCCCCGAGTATGACCGCATGAACGCCCGCCAGTGGATGAATGCCATGATGCAGAGTTATGCCCGCGAGCACTATGCAGCAGGCAACAGTGGCGACAAGACCATGTCTTGGGACCAGGCTATCGCCAATGCCAATGCCGGCATCATCACCGACTACCTGCACTACAATATCTTTGACCAGCCCGACAATGACTTGTTCAACGGCATCTACCTGAAAAACAATGCCCAGATCAAGAGCGGCATCGCCGATGACCTCGACTGGTTCAAGGCCGCTATCCGCAGCGGTTTCCGTCAGGACTACACGCTCAGTGGTGATGGTGGCAACCAGATGGCCAACTACTACTTCAGCGCCGGCTATACCAAGGAGGACGGTTACACCAAGGAGTCAGGCTTTGAGCGCATCACTGGCCGCGCCAGCGTCAACCTCAATCCCAAGAAGTGGTTCAAGACCGGTATGACCCTCGCAGGTTCACACCAGTTGACCAATTTCCACAGCGACAACGAGGACAGTTACAAGAACGCCTTCGGCTACTGCCGGAACATCGCCCCCATCTACCCCATCCACTTGCATGACATGGCAACCGGTGACTACATGGTGGACGAGAACGGCAACCTGATCTACGATAGCGGTGACGTCAATGGCCGCACCCAGTACTCTGGCCGCCACTACCTGTGGGAGACCGAACTCGATATGGATAAGACCTATCGCAACGTCCTCAACGGCCAGGCCTACATGACCTTTGTGCTGCCCTACGGCTTTGACCTTACCGTCAAGGGCGACTTGAACGTGCGCAACACCGAGAACCGCGAGTACAACAACGCCATCATCGGCGACGGTCAGGGTAACAACGCCCGCACCAAGCGCACCATCTACCGCTACAAGAACTACACCCTGCAGCAGTTGCTCAACTGGAAGCAGACCTATGGCAACCGCCACGCATTTGAGGTACTGCTCGGTCACGAGAACTACTACTACAAGTACAACTACCTGTATGGCTTCAAGGCCAACGAGACCCTGGCTGGACACGTCGACATGATCAACTTCTCGGACATCCAGAACCTGTATGACTATGAGAACAACGACCGCAGGGAGAGTTACCTGGGCCGCTTGATCTATGGCTTGGACGACAAGTACATCTTTGAAGGCACCTTCCGCCGCGACGGTAGTTCACGCTTCCACAAGGACCATCGCTGGGGCAACTTCTATAGCATCGGTGGCACTTGGGTTATGAGCCGCGAGGACTTCATCAACAAGTATGACTGGATCAACAACCTGAAGTTCCGTGTCGCTTACGGTGAGGTCGCTAACGACCGCGCAGCCGACTACTACAGTTACATGGCACTGTATGACATCACCGTCAATGGTGGCATGGGCGCACTGGTCAAGAGCCAACTGACCAACGAACTCCTCAGTTGGGAGTCTGTAAGGAACCTGAGCATCGGTCTGGAGGGCCGCTTGTTCAACCGCCTTAACTTCGGTCTGGACTACTTCATCAAGGGATCCAAAGACCTGATCTTCAACCTCAACCAGCCGCTTTCGGCCGGTGCAACCAGCACCAGCAGCGCTGTATCGCAGGTTCAGGTCAACCTGGGTAATATGGTTAACCGCGGTATTGAGTTCTCGGCCGACGCCGACATTATCCAAACCAAGGACTTACGCTTCAACTTGGGTCTGAACCTGACCTACATCAAGAACAAGATCACCAAGATGCCGGACATCTACAACGTGGGTGGCGAGAAAGACGAGTACACCGCAGGTCTGCAGAGCGGCCAGTACAACTACCGCAAGGGTCACTCGATGTACTCCTTCTACACCTACACCTACAAGGGTATCGACGACATGACCGGTAAGGCCCTGTACACCTTCAACGACCACGACTACTATGTACCCGGCATGACCACCGGCAGCACCGAGGGTCTCGAGGCTATCCCCGAGGGCGAGTACGTAGTTATCGACGGCGTGCCCTACGTCTACAAGCCCGCCACCTATGGCAAGCGCGAGTGGCACGGCAGCGCCATGCCCAAGTTGTATGGTAGTTTCAACCCCACCATCGATTACAAGAACTTCACCCTGAGCGGTATCTTCTCGTTCCAACTCGGTGGCAAGTGTATCGACTGGACCTACCAGAGCCTGACCTCGATGGGCGGTTCGCCCAGCGCCATCCATGCCGACATGGAGAACGCGTGGATCAAGGACCTCAATGGCACCGCCGTTACCTACACCGATGATCAGATCAAGGGTATGACCGTAACCGACGCCGAAGGCAACAGTTACGTGAACTATCCCGGCAGCCGCCTGGATCCCAATGGCACGCCCGCTGTTTACTCTGCCGACAACAGTTACAACTCGGCAACCAGCGACCGTTACATCACCTCGTCCAACTACTTCATCATTAAGAACATCGGCCTGACCTACCGTCTGCCGCGCTTCATCCTGGACAAGATTGGCTTCACCTATATCTCACTCAACGCTACCGTCGAGAACCTCTACACCAAGTCAGCCCGCAAGGGTATGAACCCGCAGCAAAGTTTCAGCGGCTACGTAGGTGACATCATGGTTACTCCTCGCGTATTCTCGTTCGGTGTGAAAATTGGTTTCTAATTGGTATGCAATACCTAACTCAACAATCGTTACATTTTTAAATTAAAGAATAAGATTATGAAGATTTTTAAATATTTACTGATTGCGGGTATCGCTGCTCTGGGACTGTCATCATGTTCAAGTGATTACCTGGATACCGCACCGACCGCCGAGACCGGTACTGCAACAGCATTCGAGACTACCGACAACGTGAAACTGGCCATCAACGGCTGCGCCCGCGTGATGATGAACCAGTACCTGGGCACACAGGGTATGTGCGGTGAGGGTTGTATCAAGATGTGGTACGGCAACTATCCCGGCCAGGACTTCTACGTCAACCTCAATGGTTGGGCCCTGCTCATCAACCAGAACAACCACGACACGCCCACCAGCCTGTACACCTACTACCCCTGGTTCTACTACTACAAACTGATCAGCAACGCCAACAGTATCATCATGCACGTGGATGAGGCTGCCGGCGTCGAGGCCGACAAGGAGTTCCTCAAGGCTCAGGCTCTGACCTTCCGCGCCTATTCCTACATGATGCTGGCTCAGATCTACTGCAAGCGCTGGGTTGACTCTGACAACGGCAACTGCCCCGGTCTGGTGCTGCGACTCAACGAGGATGTAGGTGAACTGGGCTTGACCTCCCTGCTCGATGCCTACAACCAGATCTATGCCGACCTCGACGAGGCCATCAGGCTCTACAAGTCGTCTGGCCGTCATCGCGAGGCCAATGAGTTCTTCCTGCCCGACATCGAGGTTGCTTACGCTACCTATGCTCGCGCTGCTATGAACCGCTGCGACTGGCACAACGCTCTGGAATATGCCAAGTTGGCTCGCCAAGGCTATCCTCTGATGAGCAACAAGGAGTTGATGTACGACGGTTTCTGCACCCACAACAGTGAGTGGATCTGGGGTGGCTACAGCGCAACCGACCAGACGCTGTACTACTACAGTTACCATGCTTACATTGCCTATAACAGCAATGCCGGTAACGTCCGCAACTATCCCAAGTGCGTCAGCAAGGAACTCTTCGAGCAGATTCCTTCGACCGACATCCGTCGCCAGTGGTGGCTCGATCCCACAGGCTATACCTACACCACCACGACCGGTCAGGCCGCCAACAGCACTCAACTGGCTAAGGACGCCCGTGCCGCCTATCCCGACCTGCTGAGCAATGCTACGGTTTATGCCTACATGCAGTTCAAGGTGCGTTGCAATGACACCCCCGGTGTGGGTGAGTTGAACTTCTTCCGCTCCAGCGAGATGCTGCTCATCGAGGCTGAGGCCGAGTACAATCTGGGTAACGCCGCTGGTGCTCAGGCTGCCCTGGTAGCCCTGAACAAGACCTCCGGCCGCGATCCCGAGTATGCTTGCAACAAGACCGGTGCCGACCTGCTCAACGAGATCAAACTTTATCGCCGCATCGAGTTGTGGGGCGAGGGATTTGACTGGTTCGACATGAAGCGCTGGAAAGACACCCTCGTGCGTCACAACTACGCTGAGGGCGGCAACTTCCTGGCAACCCTGGCTGTTACCATCAAGCCCGAGGAGAAGAACGAGTGGCGTTTCATGATCCCGACCCGCGAGACCGACTACAACAAGGCCGTTAAGGACGGTGTCATCACTCCCGCCGAGTAAACATCACCTTTCAGACAACAGGGACAACCTGTTGACAACTGAAACCACCCATTAATCAATTAGTGCCGACGCCCCACCGCGCCGGCACTAATTACTTTAACAGCCATTCGGTACAGGATTGAAAAAAACAATAGTTTCCGATAAAGCCCTGTAAGGGGCGCTCAGGGCATAGGCAGGGGTGTAGTGAGGCGAAGCCGAGCGCAACCCCTGCAGTAGTAAACCGCACTAGTCTTAGCCCAATCGGGGCGGCAGTAAAACCCTGACGCACAGAGTGTCGTCCCTAATGGGGCTATTGCTCATGTATGGTACTTATTTACAGGAGTTCCGCTTCGCTACACTCCTGCCTATGACCTGACAGCCCTACGGGATTAAAAAGTAAGTTCCACATGCGAAAACATCGTTAATATAATGAAAATCATCCACTTATTGTTCTTGCTTAATTATTTACAGAACAGTAATGGCATTCTTTGATGATAATATTGTAACTTTGCAGGTCATTAATTTGAAATCTAACGACAAAATATCTATATTACAATGAGCAAAGAGACTTTTCCTCACCTTGAGGCGCTGCGCGAGGAGATGCGCCGCGTGAATGTAGATGCCGTAATCATTCCCGGCACAGATCCGCATCAGAGTGAATACATCTGCGATCACTGGAAGTTCCGCGACTGGGTGAGCGGCTTTACGGGCAGCAATGGCACCGCCGTTGTCACGCTCGAGCATGCAGCCCTATGGACCGACTCCCGCTATTTCCTGCAAGCAGGCATCGAACTGGCCGACAGCGGCTTCGAGATGATGAAGGAGAACATGGGCAACGACCCTACCATCCACGAGTGGCTACAACAGGTGCTCGAGGAAGACTCGGTCATCGCCATCGATGGCCGGCTGTATAACGCCCAGGAAGCGAACCGGCTGGAACGCTTCTGCGGTGAGAACGGATTTATGCTGGCCACTGAATTCTATCCCGCCGACAAGATCTGGCAGGACCGCCCTGCCAGGCCCAGCGAGCCAGCCTATGTCCATGACGTGCAGTATGCCGGCGAAGAGGCTTCCGACAAGATTGAGCGCCTGCTCACCGTGCTCGACAACAACGACGCCACGGGTATGCTCGTGACCGCCCTCGACGACATTGCCTGGCTGCTCAACCTGCGCGGCAACGATGTGGCGTTTACCCCTGTGGTCATTGCCTTTGCCTACATCTCACGCAAGGACAAAGTCCTCTTTATCGACGGCAACAAGGTGACCGACGAGGTGCGCCGCCACCTCAAGGCCTGCGATATCAAGACGCGTGACTATGACGACGTGGAACGCTACCTAGAGCGCGTGAGCGAGCACGAGGTGGTCCTGATCGACCCCAACCGCGTGAGCGACACGCTGGCCAATGCCCTGCAGTGCCAGAAGGTCTATTACCGCTCGCCTATCACCGATCTGAAGTGCATCAAGAACGAGGTGCAGATCGAGGGGTTCCGCCATGCCATGGAGCGCGACGGGGCCGCGTTGGTGCGCCTGTTCAAGTGGATTGAGGAAACGGCTCCCAGCGGCACGATCAATGAGGTGGACGTGTGGAACAAGGGCATGGAATTCCGTGCCCAGCAAGACCTGTACCGTGAGGACAGTTTCGCCATGATCTGCGGCTACAAGGAGCATGGTGCCATCGTTCACTACGAGGCAACCGACGAGAGCGCATCGGTCCTGCACGGCGAGGGCATCCTGCTCGTGGACAGCGGTGCACAATACCTCGACGGCACTACCGACATCACCCGCACCATCACCCTGGGTAACCCCACCCCGCAGCAGAAGCACGATTTCACCCTTGTGCTCAAGGGACACCTGGCCCTGCAACGCGCCAAATTCCCCGTGGGCACTACGGGCTGCCAACTCGACGTGCTGGCACGCATGCCGCTCTGGCAAGAGGCGATGACCTATGGTCACGGCACGGGTCATGGCGTGGGACATTTCCTGGGCTGCCATGAGGGGCCGCAGAGCATCCGCACCAACCTGGTGGACGTGAAACTCGCACCCGGCATGGTCACCAGCAATGAGCCGGGTCTGTACAAGACCGGAGAATACGGCATCCGCACCGAGAACCTGCTGCTCGTGGTCGAAGCCGAGAAGACCGAGGACTTCGGTAACTTCCTCACCTTTGAGCCGCTCACGCTGTTCCCCTATGACCTGGAACTCATCGACCGCACGATGCTCACCAGCGAGGAGGTGGCCCAGATCAACGATTACCACCGCATGGTGCGCGACCGCATCAGCCCGCTGCTCAATGCTGACGAAGCCGCTTGGCTCGCCGCCAAGACCAAAGAAATTTAAAACCAAAAACTAACAACTAAGAACTAAAAACTAAATAATGGCAATCATCAAGAAAGTTAGAGGCTTTGAGCCCAAAATCGGAGAAAACTGTTTCCTGGCCGACAATGCTGTCGTAGTCGGCGACGTGACCATGGGTAACGACTGCAGCATCTGGTTTGGCGCCGTGCTGCGCGGCGATGTCAACACCATCACCATTGGCAACCGCGTCAACATCCAAGACAACAGCGTGATACACACCCTATACGAGAAATCCGTCACCGAAATCGGCAATGACGTGTCCATCGGCCATAATGTGGTGGTGCATGGAGCCAAAATCGGCGACATGGCACTCATCGGCATGGGCAGTGTGATACTGGATCACGCCGAGATTGGCGAGGGCGCCATCATCGCGGCCGGCAGCGTCGTGCTGGGTGGTACCAAGGTAGGCCCCCACGAGTTATGGGCCGGCAGTCCCGCCAAGTTCAAAAAGATGGTCGACCCCAAGCAGGCCAGCGAAATCAACGTGAAGATTGCCAAGAATTACCTCATGTACTCTACCTGGTACGAGGATTGACAATCAGAGCACTAAGTGGATGGGCCATCATTACGACTCGGTAATATGACCGCACACTCGCTATTGAATGGTTACATCCCCCTCTAGGCGCTTATCGCCATAGACCAAAATTTGAGATGAATAAGTATTACTATTGGACTATCGTGATGCTCGTGCTGGCGGTATTGCCAGCACGAGGGGCGATATATATGGTCGGAAATCAGCCATTCGGCGACTGGAATCCGGCCAATGGCGTGGAAATGGCCGATCAGGGCAACGGCACCTACACTCTGACTGCCGCTATCAGCGGCACGGTGTGGTTTGTCTTTGCCGACGGGCAAAACGGCGACTGGAACGTGTTTAACGCTAACTATCGTTACGGTCCCAACGGCAATGGCAGCCAAGAAGTCACTACAGGTCATGCCTACACGACTCAGAAGGCCAACAACAACCACTCCTACAAGTTTACCGGCACCGGCAAGGAGTACACCTTCACCTTCGACCTGTCGGGACCCACATTCAGCATCTCCGAGTACCAGGAGCCTCCCGCTCCCGACCCATTCAGCCTGGCACGCGGCGATGCCAATGGTGACGGCGAAATCAACATCGCCGACATCAACGCCATCATCAGCATCCTGCTGGGCGACTTTGCCAACTACGACACCCGCCAGCGGAGCGACGTGAATCAGGACAACGAGATCAATATTGTGGATGTTAACGCCCTGATCGACCATCTGCTGGGAGGCACCCTACCCGAGCGCGACAAGCAGGGATATGATTATGTGTGGGACGACGAGACGATACCCGAGATTCACCTGTCGGTGAGCCTCGACGAGTGGAACAGGCTGCTCGCCCTCTACGATGACAATGCCTTCACCACCCAATATGTCACCGCCACGGTCACCTTTGTCAAAGATGGCGAAACCACCATCATCGACAATGCGGGTCTGCGGCTCAAGGGCAACACTTCGCGCCGCAGGCCTGAGGGCTCATTCGGCCAACCCCATCAACCCGACAACACCGACTGGCATCACGCCCACTTCGGCGTGAACCTGCGCAAATATGTCGACGATGACAATCACACCATCCAGGGCGTGCGCAAACTGCACCTCAAGTGGTTCAAAGACGATCCCGCCTATGTGCGTGAAATCTTCTGCTACGAGTTATTCAAGCGTGCTGGCGTATGGACCGCTGTGCGCGACCACTATTGCCGCTTGTGGATCCATGTCGAGGGCGATGCCGCCGAGGCATACTATGGCGTGTATGAGATGATGGAGCCTATCGACAAGCGCTACGTCAAGGACCGCAAAGCCCGATTCGGAGCCAGCGACGGCTACTTGTGGAAGTGCCGCAATGCCGCGGCGGGCCTCAACAATCCTAACGGAGACATCTGGTATGACGATGACAGCGATGATCGCCACGCCTACACGCTCCAGACCCAGACCGACCAATTCCAGAATGCCCGCCAACAGTTGGCCGACTTCATGAACAAGATCAATGGCCTGGGTGACAACGACTTCTACCTATGGATCCAGCAGGTTACCGATGTGGACCTGTTGCTTAAGACCTATGCCGTCAATGTCGCCGTGGGCATGTGGGACGACTACTGGAACAACGCCAACAACTATTACCTCTACTTCAATGGCACGGGACTGACTGGCTACCAGTTCTTTTTCATCCCCTATGACTACGACAACACGCTGGGCACAAGCCTGAGATGCGGTGTTCAGGACGACGCTGGCCGCCATAGCCCGCTCAACTGGGGCAGCGACAACAACCGCCTCATTGCCCGCATCCTCAAGTTTGACGACTTCAGAGCCAAATACATCTCCTATCTCAAGCAGATGGTCGATGCGCGCCAGGCGCTGATCGACCGCCAGTCGGCACAGGCACGCATCCGCTCATGGCAGCAGCGCATCGCTCCCTACATCGACAACGACACAGGCGAGGACACTGCTATCGAGGACAAGCCTGCCTCATGGGGCAATCACAGCGAATACAGGCTGCTGACCAATGGCAGCGACAACTTCTTCACCGTCAAAGCCGCCACCATCAACACCCTCCCCTAACCCCCAAGAAAACCGCACGCTGCCATCGGATAATCACCTGATGGCAGCGTGTTATATGATGATAGTGCCGTGCCCGTCCGGATAATGTGGCGGGGTTAGGCTAAGCCTAGTTCAAAGTCTTTCAGGAACTGGTTGAAGCCGCTGTTGTGTTGCTTGATCTGCTCCACGACCTCGCGGGGCGAGAGAATCTTAGGCGTGTCGATGGGGACTTCGCTCACTTTCACGTCCAGCACGAAGCGGTCATTTTTCAGGGCATCACCCAAGAAGCGCATCAACGCCTCGCGATGTTCCTCGACCGTTTTGAGTTCGGCAGGGCTCCCCACTATCACGACATAGTGCTCTGCATCATTGCCCACCTGCGGAATGGCATAGGACATGGTGGTGCACAAGGCCCTCTCCTGCGGATGCTGATTGATGTAACCTTGCCATGCGGCCTGCATCTGCTCGGTGGTGAAGGGTTGTGTGCGCTGAGGCATGCTGGCCGCCGAGGCTGCCGCTGCCTGGGCTGCGGGCTTGTTGGGCACATTGACCATTATGCGCGGAGCACCGCCCATCGGTTGGGCCTTTGGCCTAGATGAGGGCACCGCTTGGGGTGCCTGACGTGGGACCTGCTGCTGAACGGGTGCGGCAGTTGAGGCGTGGGCAGCAGGATGCGGTGCTTGAGGGGGAACATTGGCCACTGGGGGGCGCTGCTGCGGGGCCGGGGCGTTGGCTGGGCGCTGCTGCGGGGCCGGTTGAGCAGCCATCTTTTGGATAGGAGGTTGCGCTGCCTGTTGGGGCTGCGGGGCCTGCACCAGTTGGCACAACTTGATCAGCGTGAGTTCCACCAGCAACTGCTTGCTACTGGCGTTGCGGTAATTCAAGTCACAGGTATTGCACAGATCCAGTGCGCGGTAATAGAATGCGGGAGCCAATTTAGCGCTCTGCACACCATATTGCTGCGCCACCTCGTCGTTCATCTCCAGCAGTTTGCGGGTTTGGGGCGTGCTGGCTACCATCAGGTCACGCAGGTGCTGTGCCAAGCCATTGACAAAGAATTGCGAGTCAAAGCCCTTGTCACGTATCTCCTTGTAGATGAGCAGGGATTGGTTGACATCCCCAGCCAAGAAGGCCTCGACAAGCCTAAAGTAGTAGTCATAATCGAGCACGTTGAGGTTGTCGAGCGCGCTCTGGTAGGTGATATGCCCCTCGGTGGATGCGGCCACTTGGTCAAAGATGGAGAGGGCGTCGCGCATAGCGCCGTCGGCCTTCTGTGCGATGACGTTGAGGGCCGCAGGCTCGGCGTCGATGCCCTCATGCTCACAGACGTATTGCAGTTGCTGGACGATATCGGGCACGGTAATGCGCGCGAAATCATAAATCTGGCAACGCGACAGGATGGTCGGGATGACCTTCTGCTTCTCGGTGGTGGCAAGGATAAAGATGGCATATTCGGGCGGTTCTTCCAGCGTCTTGAGGAAGGCATTGAAGGCAGCCTGTGACAACATGTGCACCTCGTCGATGATAAACACGCGGTAACGGCCCGTCTGCGGTGGGATGCGCACCTGCTCGGTCAAGTCGCGGATGTTGTCCACGCTGTTGTTGGACGCGGCATCGAGTTCGTTGATGTTGTAGGAGCGCTGCTCGTTAAAGGCCTTGCACGACGGGCATTCGTTACAGGCCTCGCCCTCGGCAGTGGGATGCTCGCAGTTGATGGTCTTGGCAAAGATGCGGGCACACGTCGTCTTGCCCACGCCACGCGGGCCGCAGAAGAGGTAAGCGTGCGCCAACCTGCCGCTGGCAATCGCCGTCTTGAGGGTATGGGTCAACGACTGCTGGCCCACTACGCTGCGAAACGTCGAGGGCCTGTACTTTCTCGCCGATACGATATACTTGTCACTCATTGGATTACAAAATGGTGGTTTGTCTAAACTGCAAAGATAATGCAAGTCGAGGACAGAACAAAAGAATTTATTCATTTTTTGTCAAGTCGCAGCCTATCTGCAAAGCACCATAGCAAAGAGAGCCCTTGACCAACCAAGCGCCCTCTTTCGTGTCCTGACCGCTATCGCATCGCGACTAGCGGACTGTGATCACACGTCACCGCCAAGCAGCATATCGATAATGCTCGTGACATCGCTGATGCTCACTTCACCGTCGTTGTTGACATCGGCCATTTCGGTACCTGTTTCACCGCTCAGCAACAAGTCGATCAATGCAGTCACGTCGCTAATGTTGACCTCGCCATCACCATTAACGTCGCCCGGCTTTACGGGTGACCCAGGCGCGAGCGACAACGTTACGCCAATATTGCTCTCACCAGCCTTGAGGAATGTCCTCAACTCGCTTGTGTTCAAGTCATCGATATGGCCCAGGCGGGTATAACTCCAGGAGTTTGAACCGTAGAAGAGGCAGATGTTACTGCCATTGTATAGGACCATATCGCCAGGCTGGGCATCGACCTGCTCATTGCTTGTGGGAAGCGCAAAGCCCAGCGCGCCCCAGATCTCGAAGCCGCCACTGGAATTGAGCGTTACCGTGATTGGAGCCACCCGAAGCCTAGTCATCAACTCCCGGGTGGCAGCATTATCGACGAGCGTAGCCGACTGCGTCACGCCATCGATGGTAATGTACAGTTTATCATCCTTTGAGGATTGGCCCTGGGCAAAGTCCAGCGAGGCTATCCAGTTGCTGATCAACGCAGCGCGATTGGCATGGTTGCTGGCCTTGATCCACAACGCATCACCCATCCACACGGCATCAGGAACAAGACGCTTGGCGTCGAGCACCACCTGTGGAATATCGCTTGAATGGCTTGACACAATCAGCCCCACATGCTTGCCTGCCATCTGAGGGCCATAATTGAAGAGATAGGTCTGCATGATGGCAGCCATCTGGCTCCACCACAGCGGAGTGACAATGATGATATTGTCATAACCGCTCAAGTCGGTTATCGACACCGGATCGATTGCAGGATAACTGTCGGGGGCATCGGGAGCGGCATTTATCGCATTGAGTAATTGCATACCCAGGGCATAGTTGTTGGCCTCGTATTGCAACCCCTTTTCAGCAGGCTCGATTTCCATCACATCGGCATCGATCTGATCAGTCAGGGATTGCACGATTTGACGGCTATTGCCCGTATAACTATAATACACCACCAGCACCTTGCCAGCCTCATCTGCACTTGCGGCTTTGCTCTCTCCCATCGATGAGCAGCACGCCATAACAATCGCCATGATAAAAAGAAATGTTCTCATACTGTTTATTACACTTGATTTTGCTCATGGCAAAGGTAGTCCTATTTGAATCATAGGCAGTTAAACGAATTACGGAAATATATACCACATTTGCGGAAACTGACGCGACCATCAAAAAAGGAGATATGAGCCGCCGATCATATCACCCTAGAAGCGGATGCCTGCCATCCACGTGCAGTCGATGACCGAGCCCAAAAAGTTATGCTCTTCGGACTTAAAGCGATGGATGTCGGCATAACTCTGTAGCCCCATGAAGAACTGCTTGTGATTATAGACAACACCCATGCGGGCCCGCAAGTTCATCGACCAGTCTGAGGCCCGATCCTCGTGTTGGGTGGCGATCATGTGGCGATAGCCCGTGTAGGGAGCCAGTGTGAGGTTGAGCAACCACTTCTTGCCCAGCACCCAGTTATAGCCATAGCCCACCATCACGCAATAGTCGTTGTAGAGAAAGCGGGGCAGTTCGTCATCCTCGGCAAACTGCTCACGTGCGAAATCGGGCAATTCCTGCACATTGAGCGACATATCGCGGTGCAGCAGACGTATGCCCGCAATCAACGAGCCCGCACTGCGGCGCTGATACTTCGAGAAGCAGTAGGCGGCAGCCTGGGCATACCGACGGTTGTTGAAGATGTAATAGGCACTCATACCGTAGGACATGCGGTGAAACCCGCCAAAGTTTCGAAAGGTCATCTTAGTGCCCGAGGAATTATCCTTGAATATCACCGTTACAGGCCTGTCATTCTCCATATAATAGGCGTCGGCCGAGAATCGGGCACAGGTGAAAGAGAAATCCACCTTCTTGGACTTTGTACCCCCATGTATCAGGTCGCTCAGACCCACAGTAAATCCCACGCTGACAGCCATAAACGAGAGTTGCAGACCGATGTTTGACGTCAGATTGCTGCCCACCCATGCCCTGGAGTTGGCAAAGGGCTCTTCGCTATAGGTATCCACCCAGTTGTTGGAACTGAGAATCAGTTTCCAGTTCTTGCCCGTGCCCACGACATAGGCCGAATCGTAACTGTTGAACGCCTTATCGCCCCACTTATAGAGCCTCCAGGCAAACCGCAGAAACTTCGGATACTGGATGGTTTTGCCTGTCACATCCACCTTGCCGTGTTTCATCGCCCGCCACCAGTAGCCGCTGTCGCGGATGGTATCATAGGGCTCATTCAACTTCTCGTCGATGCGCACCCTTATGCGTTCCTTAAACTGCTGGAACTTGTTCAGGTGCACAGTCGAGTCGGGCCATGCGACCGTATCGGCCGGCATCTCTTGCCCCGATGCAGCCAGCGACACCGCCAGCCATGCCACCACGGCCAATATGTAACGAAGCGTCGTCATCCGACGACAAAGGTACAATAATAATCTCATACCGCAAAATAAAGGCCCGCCTGATTATTTTGCCGCTGCACATACAGTCACAGGCAGCGCCAAGCAGTAAATCCCTGCCCTCACAGGGCAAATGCGTACCTATCCTGGAGAGCAAAACTTTCATTTAGAGGATGATTAGAAAAAATATTCGGGCCATTATTGCACAATTATGAGAATTGGTGTATTTTTGTGCCACGATTTACAGACATAAACCTGAATATATTTTTATACGATCGAACAATGAAAAATATCCTGATCATCGGTTCAACGGGACAAATCGGTTCCGAACTGACTATGAAACTGAGAGGCATCTACACAGGCAACGTCGTGGCTGGCTACATCCCCGGCGCTGAGCCCAAAGGCGAACTGCTGGAGAGCGGCCCCTCGGAAATTGTCGACATCACCAACGCTGCCCAGATTGGCGCCGTTGTGGACAAGTATAACATCGACACCATCTACAATCTGGCGGCACTGCTGAGTGCCGTTGCCGAGAACAAGCCCCAACTGGCCTGGCACATCGGCATCGACGGCCTGATGAACGTGCTGGAAGTGTCTCGAGAGAAACACTGCGCCGTGTTCACCCCCAGCAGCATCGGCTCGTTTGGTCCCAATGCGCCCAAGGATGGCACTCCCCAAGACACCATCCAGCAGCCTCGCACGATGTATGGTGTGACCAAGGTTACTGGTGAGTTGCTCAGCAACTATTACGCCTTGAAGTTTGGCGTTGACACCCGCTCGGTGCGCTTCCCCGGCCTGATCAGTTATGTCACTCCTCCGGGTGGTGGCACCACCGACTATGCCGTCGACATCTACTACAGCGCTGTACAGGGCAAGAAGTTTATCTGCCCCATCGCCGCAGGCACGCTGATGGACATGATGTATATGCCCGACGCTCTGCGCGCCGCCATCGAGATCATGGAGGCCGACCCGACGCGTCTTGTGCACCGCAACTCGTTTAACATCGCCTCGATGAGTTTTGACCCCGAGTGCATCTATCAGAAGATCAAGGAGTATATCCCCGAGTTCGAGATGGAATATCAGGTCGACCCGTTGCGCCAAGGCATTGCCGACAGTTGGCCCAACAAGTTGGACGACACCTGCGCACGCGTGGAATGGGACTGGAAGCCCGAGTATGACCTCGACGCCATGACCAAGGACATGATCGAGAAACTGCGCATCAAGTTTGGCATCAACAAATAAACCCTAACAATTCCCTAACGACAATGAAAAAGTTCTTTTGCGCCCTGAGCCTCTTTTCCTGCCTGTTACTCACCAGTTGCAGTGCCAACAGTTACAAACTGGCCAAGGATTACCAGACCAAGGAGACCTTTGGCTATCTCGTATTCGTCAGTGAGTCAGGACTGCAGTACGATGACCTGTGGGTCAACGTATCGGGACTGGACAAGACGTTCTTGGCCTCGACTGCCCAGATTGTTGACGGAGAGGTCAAAGGCATGCGCTATGGCGCACAACAGGGCAAACGCCGCGTGATGATCCGCGAGAAAAATGAGCGCCTGCTCTACCAGGATATTGTAGAGATACGTGCTGGCGAGGATACCATCATCAAGTTTAAGGACTAGACTCATTTGTCACATAGCAGCACCAACAAGGGGAGACCTCAACCGAGGTTACCCCTTGTTTGCTTTTCGTCCAACTTGTTTCAGCAGAAAATGAGTGGGGAATTTTATGAAGGGTTCTTCTCTGATGGCAAAAGCGCAATCCTAATCCAGTGTCACTTGGTCAGAAAGTGATGGTATCGCAACCATTCAGCCTCCACACCGTCGCTATGCTCCCCCAGGAAGAAATCGGCTTGTAAAGCGGCCCTGAATGGAGCCCAGTTGCCGCAGATCACTCCGTCGCGGGCGATGACGGGCTGGAAGATGCCGCTATTGTTATGCGCCTTGTGCCGATAGTCGAGCGAGAGCACGATGTCACGGCTCTTGTAACTGATCAGATACTCGTCATAGGGCGGTATCAGCAGATAACGGCCCTTGCGGAAGCCACGGGTGCGACAGCCGTCGGTTACATACAAATCGTGCCCTTTCCATTTCTCCCTGTGGATAGTATCGCCCAACATGTCGATGCCCCTGCGGCAGTCGCCGATGTTCAGCCCCGACCACCACACAAAGTCCTCGAGTGTCGCGGGCTGACGGCTCTGGAAATACTTGCGCGTCAAAGCCAGCAGGGCCTCGTCGCGGTCGGCCATCACCGGCGGTCCCACCTTCTCGCTAGTGAGGGCATAAGTAGCCTTCATGGGCAATAAGTCACCGCTGCACAGGGTGCCCGACAACTCAGCCATGCGCAAGTGGTAAGACAAGCGGTGATCATCCATGCGGATGCCTTTGGCATCCAACGTCCTGACAAAATCATCTTTGACAACGCTGCCCTTGTCGGCAACCGTTTGGACCAGGAGTTCACGTATGCGGGCCTCCTCGTCCTCCCCGATACTGACACGGTTGCTCCGCATCCACCCGCGAATCACCGCCCTTGCCTTGGGGGCACACAACTGCAGCAAGGGCCAATAGTCCTCGCTTGCCACAAGTTGCCAGGTGCCACGCATCAGGTGCAGCCTGACAATCCGCCCACTATCATAGGCCTGCTTAAAAGCCTTGGACGACGGCTTGCTGGTGCGCATCGCCACAGCCCAACGCATCATGCGGTACTCCTGTGCCTGGATAGCCCCCATGTGGCAGACCACATCGGCCGGATCGCTGAATTGCGGGCAGATGAGTTGCTGATTGAGCAGTCGTGTGGCTATCGGATTCATCGGTCACGAAGCACCACGTTGTTAACCGCGCAGGATATCAATCAGTTCGGCTACGCCCTGTGTGGCAGGTTTCTGGATGACGTGAACCCAATCGGGCACCGATGCGGGTTTAGGATCAATGTAGTAGATGGGCACCCCACGTCTCACATATTGGATCAGGGCAGCAGCCGGATAGACCACGAGCGATGTGCCGATGACGACAAAGATGTCGGCATCGTGGGCTAACTGCGCCGCGGCTTCCATGTTGGGTACCGCCTCGCCAAAAAACACGATGTGAGGGCGCACTGGGTCGCCATAGGGGTCGCGCGTGTCCACGCTGGTTTCCAGCCCCTTGTCGCTCAACTGGTCGCAGGGCAGCGTGTAGAGGCGATCCTCACGCCTGAGCGAGCGCACCTTCATCAACTCGCCATGCAAGTGTAGCACACTGGCACTGCCGGCGCGCTCATGCAAGTCGTCCACATTCTGGGTGATGACACGCACGTCAAAATCCTTTTCAAGTTCGACCAATCCAAGATGAGCGGCATTGGGCTCAGCGCCCTGCAGTTGGATCCGGCGCTCGTTGTAAAACTTATGGATGAGTGACGGATTGCGCAGAAATCCCTCATGACTGGCCACATCCATCACGGGATAATTCTCCCACAGTCCGTCGGCGTCACGAAACGTCTTGATACCACTCTCGGCACTGATGCCGGCGCCACTGGAAATCACTAATTTCTTCTTGCTCATAGTCATTGGTTTATTGGATTAACAGATGGATATTATATAATGTGAAAGCAAAAATAGTAAATTTTTTCTAAAAAGGCGCACCCCTATCGAGGAAATCACTATCTTTGCACCGTTTTTTACAAAAAGGAGAATATTTTTCAATGGACAAATTGAGTTACGCATTAGGCCTGAGCATGGGTGGAAACTTCATTGGCTCCGGCATCAAGAAACTGGATATCAACGACTTTGCAGATGGTTTGAGAGCCATCTTTGAAGGTGCAGAACAGAAAATGACCTTTGACGAAGCAAAGCAGATTGTCACCGAATTTTTCACCAATCTCGAGAAGGAAGGCGCCGAGCAGAACGAGCGTCTGGGTCGCGAGTATCTGGAAAAGAATAAAAGCGTCGAGGGCGTTAAGGTCACCGAGAGCGGCCTGCAATACCAGGTCGTGAAAGAGGGCGACGGCCTGCAGCCTGGTCCCAACGACGTGGTTACCGTACACTACACCGGCAAGTTGATCGACGGCACCGTGTTTGACAGCAGCGTGGAGCGCGGCGAGCCCGCTACCTTTGCTGTCGGTCAGGTCATCCCTGGCTGGGTCGAAGGTCTGCAACTGATGCGCGAGGGTGCCGCCTACAGGCTTTTCATCCCCAGCAATCTGGCTTATGGTCCCCACGGCACTGGTCCCATCCAGCCCAACTCAACGCTTATCTTTGACGTTCAACTCATCAAGGTCGAGAAGAAGTGATCCAAACCCGATCGGCTGAATTCCGTTTCACACATTAATACCTGATATTGACGATGAGGAAGATCATGATGACGGCCATCGCCACTCTGATGATGACAGGCATGGCTAGTTGCGGTGGCAACACCAGCAGCGAGAGCACCGACCAGGCCACTCCTGACTATGGCCAGCAGATCAAGGACAACAAGACCCTGGGCCGCGAGTTTATGGAGCAAAATGCCAAGAACGACAGCGTGGTGCAAACCACCAGCGGATTGCAATACATGGTACTGAAAGAGGGCAATGGTGCCAAGCCCGGCCCCACCGACACCGTGACTGTTCATTACACTGGCCGCCTGCTGGATGGCACCGTGTTTGACAGCAGCGTGGAGCGCGGCGAGCCCGCATCCTTCCCCCTGGACAAAGTCATCCCCGGCTGGACCGAGGGTCTGCAACTTATGAGCGAAGGCTCACAGTACAGGCTGTTCATTCCCAGCGAACTGGCTTATGGCTCCAAGGGCGCTGGCGACAACATCCTTCCCAACTCCACCCTCATCTTTGACGTTGAGTTGATCAAGGTGGTGAAGAAGCAGTGATGCAGCATGACAGACAGACAAAAAACACTTTAATATAACAACATTTAAAATTCATTTAAAAAAAACTAGTTTTATTATTATGAAGAAGATTTTAGCAATTGCAGCAGCCGGTCTGATGACCGTTGGTTTTATGGGCTGCAACAGCAATGCAGGTGGCCACAGCGAGGCTATGGACTCGTTGAGCATGGCATTTGGTGACCTCTATGGCGCCGGTATGGGCCAGCAACTGCGCGGCATGGACTCCACCATCAATATGGAGCAGGCCCTTAAGGGTATGGAGTACATTGCCAACGCCGACACCAGCAAGAACTTCATGGCCGGTCTGCAGATGGGTATGCAGATTGCCCAACTCTATGCAGGCATCGAGCAACAGTGCGGTATGCCTATCAACAAGAGCCTCTTCATGAAGCACCTGCGTGAGGCCATTATGAAGACCACCCCCATGGCACAGGAAGACATGATGGCTCTTCAGAGCAAGATTGAGCCTCTGCTGAACAAGGCTATGGAGCAGTCTCCCAAGGCTATCGCCAACAAGAAGGCCGGCGAGGAGTACATGAGCAAACTCAAGAGCGACAAGAACTACACCTTCACCAAGAGCGGTATCGCCTATAAGGTGATCAAAGGTGGCGAGGGCAAGAACTTCAGCGACAGCGACATCGTTAAGGTTAACTACGTAGGCCGTCACATCAACGGTGAGGAGTTTGACAAGAGCGGTGAGAACCCCGTGCCCTTCAACCTGAAGCAAGTCATCCCCGGCTTCGCCGAGATGATCCAACTGATGAAGCCCGGCAGCAAGGTTACCGTTGTCATCCCCGGCGAACTCGCTTATGGTCCCCAGGGTAACCGCGGCATCGAGCCCAACGAGACCCTGATTTTTGACATCGAGACCGTCGGTGTACAGGATCCCAAAGAGCAGCCTGCTCGTCCCAAGATGCCCACCCGCCCTATTAAGTAATCAATAGAGCAGCATAACAACGCACGAGGCTTGGACCGATCGGTCCAAGCCTCGTGTGCCATTTGATAGAAGAATTGTCGCTCTCAATACCAGTCTCACGCACTCGCGCGCCTCTATAGCCACAACAGGAAATCCTCACGCTGCAATTTGGGATTAGGTACCAGTATCGCAACCTTGCTGTTAGTGTAGGTCTGCCCCATCGACATGTGGGAGCAGCACTGCTCGAACAAGGCGGCCATAGTCTGGTCGCGATCCAGGTTGCGCATAACCAGTACACACTGCTCGTCCAGCAGTCGATAGAGCACCGGCGCCTCGACCGGAACATTAACCAGCGCCATTGCACAGCCATCTCTGGCATCCAGCATATCGTGTAGCGCGACGTCTATATCGTCATAGCACTCCACCCGATGCAACTGCGACTGCAGCACGCGCATGGCTAGGGGCTTATGCTCCAGTTGCGGGTCATACAGGTAGAGGCGGCTGTCGCGATTCACCTCCATCATGGCAATGCTCTCAATGCCTGTTGCCGCACCCACTTGCAGGATGCGCCCGGGATTGAAGAAATTTACCACCCTGAACAGCAGCCTCGCCTCGCGCTCGCCGATGAGGTCGATCTGGCGGCGCTGCTCCCGTGTCGTGCTCCCTCGGATGGTGCCGATCAACTGATGCAGTCCCTCGTAGGCATAATAGGACAGGGGCTGACGCCACACATGGCGCACAAAGCGGTAGGCATAGGGGGAATGGATGCCGAAGCCGCCACTGCGGTGGTGGCGGCTCCAAGCGGTCCAATATCTCTTGAGGCGATTCAAGTCACTAATCCTTGTCAGGCGCTACATGGTCCTGACCTCTCTTGAACAACTTGTCACCAAACAGGGCGTAGTTCAGGGCCAGCAACATCAGCAGGTAGATGACGATAACGGCGACAGTGGCCCAGGTCTGGGTCTTGTTCACCACATCGGGGGTGAACAAGAAGTCGATCTCATGGTCACCGGCAGGCAACTGCAAGGCTCTCAGCACATAGTTGACACGTCCCATCTCCACGGGCTTGCCATCGACTGTTACATCCCAGCCCCAGGGGAAATAGATCTCGCTGAAGACAGCCAGACCGCCAGCGGCGCTGTGACTCTTGTAAGTCAAGTGGTCGGGGGCATAGGAAGTCTCATAGATGGTGTCACCAGGCTGAACTGCTTTGGCCTCGCCCAGATGCTCACGGAATTTGGCATCGGCAACGGCGCTTGTGGCAGGGTTGAAGTTGTCCAGGAAGGCCATCTCCTCGTCGGCATTGTTGACATAGGTGAGCGAATCCACAAACCATGCATTGCCCAAGGCCTCGGGATTGCGCTGCACCGTCTGGTCATCCACGATGACGTATCGCGTGTTAAGCATATTCAGCACCTGCACGTTATTTTTAGCGATCTGGTTGTTGATCAGGTCGTTGTAGCGCGTTAGTTTGGCAGCATGGTAACCACCGATAGTCTTGTGGAAGTAACTGGGCATGGCCTCACCGAAGTGCTGCACATCCATCACGCGGTAGTTCAGGTCCTTGTCTTGCATGATTTGTCGGTCGGCAGGACGCGGAGTGAACGTCTGCTCAGGCAGATCATAGCGTGAGGTAAACGTGTCGGCATTGATGTAGCGCTTGTTCACGGCATACATGTCGACCAGCACGATGGCTGCCACGAGCAGGGTTGCGGCCATCTCGTTGAGTTTGCCCTTGAGGTAAGCCATCACGGCTACAAATCCGAGCACTATCACGATCAGGCTGCGCCAGGCGTCCCCGCTCACGAGCGCACCTCGCACTGCCGCAATGGCAGCATCGACGGTGGGATACTGCTGAATCTGTCCCGACTCGACGAGCATCTCATGCTCCTGGGCCGAGAAGTGTCCAAAGATGCCTGGGAACAAGGCTGTCAGCAGGCAGATGAGGGCACACAGGCCAAACGAGACGAGCAACGGCAAGCGATGACGGCGCCATGCGTCGGGAGTCTTGAACAATTCACGCAGTCCCATCACGGCCAGTATGGGCATTGCTATCTCGGCAATGACAAGTATCGAGGCCACCGTACGGAACTTGTTATACATCGGGAAGTGGTCGATCATCCAATCGGTGAGCCACATCATGTTGTGGCCCCACGAGAGCAGAATGCTGATAATGGTAGCCACAAGCAAGGCCCACTTGACGGGTCCCTTGACAATCAGGCAACCCAGCAGGAACAGAGCGCAGATCAAGGCGCCCACATAGACGGGGCCATTGGTCATCGGCTGGTCGCCGAAGTATTGCGGGAACTGGCTCAGGATCTGAACATCCTGCTGGCTCATCTCGCCCGTGTTGGCAAGTTTCTCGGCCCGCTTGGTCTCACTCAAGACGAGCGTGCGGCTATCGCCATGCTCAGGCTTGATGGTCGCGCCACCCTTGACGTTGGGGATCAGCAGGGTGAAAGTCTCGTCCTTGCCGTAACTCCATTGCGTGATGTAGTCCTTGTCGAGTCCGCCCTTGGTAGGCTTGGCGTTGAGGGCATCATCACCCTGCGGGGTAAGTTCGCTATGACCTCCGCGCATGGTCTCCTTGGAGTACTCATAGGTCAGGTACAGGTTGGGTGAGTTGGCCAGCAGGGCCAATCCAGCAGCCACAGCCAGCACACCCGTTGCGATGCACCAGCGGCCCACCTGCTTGTCGCGGATGGCCTTGACCAGGAAGGCAATAACCAGTGGCACAATCAGGAACATCGAGTAGTAGGTCATCTGCACATGGTTGCTAGCCAACTGCAAGGCGGCAAAGAAGGCCGCTACAGCCATACCGCCCAGATACTTGCCACGGTAGCACCACACGATGCCTGCGATGGTGGGTGGGATATAGGCCAGCACCATCAGTTTCCAGATGTGGCCTGCGCCCATCAGGATAAAGAAGTAACTGGAGAAAGCGTAGCCGATGGCGCCCAGCACAGCATAGTACCACCGCACCTTGAAGGCCAGCATCAGCAGGAAGAATCCCAGCATCAGCACAAAGACCCAACTCACGGGCGTGGGGAAGCCCAAGCGATACAGGGCCGAAGCAGGATTGAGGTAGGTCGTACCCTTGTAGGACGGGGCGATTTGGAACGTGGGCATACCGCCAAAGAGGGCGTCGGTCCACAGCGGTTTCTCGCCAGTCTGCATCTCGGTCTGGTTAGTCTCATGGGAGTTGGCTATGCCCTGCATGACATCATTCTGCTGCAAGACGTCGCCATTGACGTCATTGGGATAGAAATAAATCCACGAGATAGCGGCAAATGTGATCACCGCAATCACAAAGTGGATCACGTCGGCCAGCGACAGCGACCCAATCAGTTTTTTGTCAAAATTTTGCTTCATTATATCTTGATTGATTGTTGGTTTTCTAGAATACAACCTGCAAAGTTAGTATAAAGTTTTCAGTTAATTGTCGTTAGTTTTAAGTTTTAAATCATCTGTAATGAGTTTGGATGGGTTTGGATAAGGATATAACAAGAGAAACATGCGTGCCATCGACATGCAGGCACACACATTTCTCTCTTGTGGGTGATGATACAGACGCGCCCTAGCAGGCACCTGTTAGCGTCATCAGAATTCGGTAAACGACAGCGGCATCGTGTCCTTGAAACTGTCGATCACATAGATTTTCTCCTTGCCAGCGAGTATCAGTTCGATGGGATGGCCGTTTTTCTCAAATTCGAGAAAAGCCTGGCGGCACACACCGCAGGGAGCCGTTGGCTCCTCGACAAAGTCGCCACGGGTATAGGAAGTGATGGCCACAGTCTTGACAGGCACGCCCGGATATTGTGCTCCAGCAGCATACAGGGCAGAGCGCTCGCCGCAGATGCCTGCAAATGCCGCATTTTCCTGATTAGCACCGATAAACACTTCGCCGTTGTCGAGCATCAGCGCGGCACCGACTTTAAACTGGCTATAGGGGGAATAGGAATGTCCAGTAGCCTCCCGAGCGAGGTCCACCAATTTTTTTTGCTCCTCGGTGAGTTCATTATAAGAATAAACTCTTACCTTTGTGGTGATTTTCTTTTCGTTCATAAAAAGAATATGAGTTTTAACTTGCAACGCAAAATTATAGATTTTTTTCCGATAAACAAGCGAATATTGCAATTTTGCTTGATTTTTGCCGTGTTTTCGGCCTTTTTTGCATCGGCGCAGACCAAACATCAGCGCTATTTGGACTACATCGACCGCTACAAGCAGATAGCGCTGCAGTCTGAACGCGACTATGGCGTGCCAGCCAGCATCACGCTGGCACAGGGTCTGCTGGAGAGTTACGTGGGTCAGAGCAAGATGGCCATCGAGGCCAACAACCACTTTGGCATCAAGGCCTATCACTGGAAGGGCGAGGTGTATGGCCGCTGTGACTCGCTCAATCAGGTGGGCTATCGCGTGTATGGCGCCCCCGAGGACTCCTTTATCGATCACGCCAAGTTCCTCAAAGGTCCACGCTACAGCATTCTCTATGAGTTTGACGTGAAGGACTACCGCAGTTGGGCACAAGGGCTCAGAGACTGTGGCTATGCCGAAGACGCCAATTATCCTGCCAAACTCATCAACATCATCGAGCAGTATGAACTCTATGCTCTCGATGGCGGCAAACGTCTGGACGCAGGCAGGGAAGGCGACCAACGCGAGGAAGTGGAAACCCGGCTGGACGAGGACGAGAAAATCAGCGCCCGCGAGCGACGACGCCTACGGGCCGAGGAGCGCAAGCGCCGTCGCGCACAGCAGCAACAACAGCAGGTTCTGCCTCAGGAGCGCCAGCAGGCCTACACACCGCTGCGCCAGGGCTCTGTACCGTCGAGCGCCGACAACGACTAGTTTCGCCCTGAGCACTCCGCTCGACTTGCAACCGTTGCCTGCGGCGAAGGTAGGCGGCGTCTCGGGATTGCAAACAAAAAAAGAGATTTTTTGTTTGGCACTCCGCTCGACTTGCAACCGTTGCCTGCGGCGAAGGTAGGCGGCGTCTCGGGATTGCAAACAAAAAAAGAGATTTTTTGTTTGGCACTCCGCTCGACTTGCAACCGTTGCCTGCGGCGAAGGCAGGCGGCGTCTCGGGATTGCAAACAAAAAAAGAGATTTTTTGTTTGGCACTCCGCTCGACTTGCACTACCTTTGTAGTCAAAAATAAGAGAGAAATTTATACTATTAATGTCAAACCTTTTAAAATAGATTTTATCATGTTTGGAAAATTCCAGGAACATCTCCAGAAGGAACTTGCCGACATCCAGGCTGCCGGTTTGTACAAGAATGAACGCATCATCACCACTCCGCAGCGCGCCGACATCCGCGTGAAGCCCAACGACGAGGTACTCAACTTCTGTGCCAACAACTACCTGGGCCTGAGCGACAACAGCCGCCTGATCAAGGCCGCTACCGAGACCATGTCTCACCATGGCTACGGCATGTCGTCGGTTCGCTTTATCTGCGGTACCAGCGATATCCACAAGGAACTGGAGGCAGCCATCGCCGACTACTTCCACACCGAGGACGCCATCCTCTACGGCTCGTGCTTCGACGCCAACGGAGGTCTGTTTGAGGCCCTACTGACCGACGAAGATGCCATCATCAGCGACTCGCTCAACCACGCATCGATTATCGATGGTGTGCGCTTGTGCAAGGCCAAACGCTACCGCTATGCCAACGCCGACATGGGTGAACTCGAGGAGTGCCTGAAGCAGGCTCAAGAGCAGCGCTTCCGCATCATCGCAACGGATGGTGTTTTCTCGATGGACGGCAACGTAGCCCCCATGGATAAGATCTGTGACCTGGCTGAGAAATATGACGCCATGGTGATGGTCGACGAGTCACACTCGGCAGGTGTCGTTGGCCCGACTGGTCATGGTGTAGCCGAGCAGTATAACATCTATGGCCGCATCGACGTGTTCACCGGCACGCTGGGCAAGGCCTTTGGCGGCGCTATGGGCGGTTTCACCACTGGCCGCAAGGAGATTATCGACATGCTGCGTCAGCGCTCACGTCCCTACCTGTTCAGCAACAGCATCGCTCCTGGCATCGTGGGTGCCAGCATCGAGATGTTCAAGATGCTCAAGGAGAGCAATGCCTTGCACGACAAGTTGGTTGACAACGTGAACTACTTCCGCGACAAGATGATTGCCGCAGGCTTTGACATCAAGCCGACGCAGAGCGCCATCTGCGCCGTGATGCTCTACGACGCCAAACTGTCTCAGGACTTCGCTGCCGAGTTGCAGAAGGAAGGCATCTACGTTACCGGTTTCTACTATCCCGTTGTGCCCAAGGGCCAGGCCCGCATCCGCGTGCAGGTATCGGCCGGTCACGAGCGTGAGCACCTCGACAAGTGCATCAACGCCTTCATCAAGATCGGCAAGCAGATGGGAATCATCAAGTGAGTTAGGAGTTAAGAGTTAATAGTTAACAGTTAATAGTTAATAGTTAATAGTTAATAGTTAATAGTTAATAGTTAACAGTTAACAGTTAACAGTTAATAGTTAATAGTTGCATCCGCCAACGGACTAAGGACTAACAACTAACAACTAAAAACTAAAAACACTAACAATCATTATAACACCCAGAAAAAACCTCATGTTGACGGTCGCAGGTGCATCCACCCGCGACCGTCACTTTTTTCAAACTGTCAATAGTCATCAATGATAATGTCTCTATATGCCGTTTTGTTGGAATAATATTTGCTGAGATGAAATAAAATAGTATCTTTGTCTTCACAAATAAAGCCATTCTGATTATGACACCGATACAATTAAACGCGGAAATATACCGTGCTATGGGCGTGATAGCAGAAGACGAAGCACTGCTTAAACGTGCTGTAAGGTATCTGAAAAAACTAGCAGCCCAAAAGCAAGAAGAAGATTCACAGATGACAAAAGAGGAGTTTTTTGCCCGTGTGGATGAAGCCAAGCAAGAAATAACTGATGGCAAGGGCCGCTCATTTACCAATATTGAAGAGTTGGACCGACACATCCGCAGCCTATGAAATACAATGTAATCATTGCTCCCATACTGAAGAAGACCTGAGACGCCTGCTTACTAATGAGCCAAAGGCTTATCAGAAAGCCATCACCCTCATTGGTTAACTTTATGAGCATCCACGAACGGGAACAGGTAAACCCGAGCCACTTGCTGGTGACCGTTCGGGCCAATGGAGCCGTCGAATCAGCAAGAGGCACGGTCTACGAAATTCAAGATACTGAAGTCATTGTGCTTGTTCTCACCGCCTACGGGCATTATGGTGACAAATAGCGTTTGAGCAACACCCATCTTCCACCCTCTCGCTGTCGCTGGCGAGAGGGTGGATTGCATTGGGTGATATGTTGAAGCCATTTCTTGCATGCCGTTGATTACAGGCGGTTGCGTTCGTCTTGGCCGGCGTGGCTGCCCTTGTAGCGGCTGCGGGTGGCGTTGAATTTCCAAGAGAGGTCGATGCCGATGCGACGTCTGTCGCGATATGTATCCACATCAACACGATAGCCGATGCCGTTAAATTCTGTTCCTTTCACATAATCGGTGCGGAGGATGTCTCTTGCCAGCAGGGCCACGCTTAGGCTTTTGTCTTTCAGGAACTGCCTGCTGAGGCGGAGGTTCAGGCTACCGCTGGTCTTAAAAATATGGAAACCGCTCCTATAATAAGGCTCAATATAGCCTTGTATATTCAGCAGCCATGCTTTGGGGAGGGTGAATGTGTTGTCGAGATTGAATTCCGTACAGAGGCCCTTGAAATTATGGGTGATGCCTAACGGCTCCAAGTCCTCATCCTTATATTCGAGTGATGCCGTATAGTTCAGCTGCCAGATGCCAATCTTTGGCGAAGCATTCAATATCAGCCGATACATCTGGATGGTGGGGGTTGTCCTATAATCCATAAGCCTCACGCCGGGATGGTTGGCTTCATCATAGATTGTATGGAAGTCGCTATAGCGGTTTTTTATGTAGTCATACTGCAGTTCTATGTTCATCCATTTCCAGTTTGTCTCCCACGAGATGATGTCGTGCGTCTGAGGCTGAAGGTAGGGATTGCCAGTGCGATACTCGTATTTCCCTGCATAGATGACGGCGGATGATAGCGAGCCATAAGGGGGATTATATCGATAACCCCGATAGGAGAGGGTGTGTCTCCACTGGTTGCTCTTGCGACTGACGGACAGGTTGGGGATGACGACATGATAGTCGGGACTTATTTCATCCTGCATCTGCCCGTTCTGTTCGTATCGGTTATACTCATTCTGCCATCGAAGCCCGGCGTTGAAAGAGAAATTCTTGACTTGTAGGCTGTAGTTGGCATAGAGCGACCAAGTGGTGGTCATCTGGTGGATATGGTCGTCGGCCGAGAATCCGCTTTGAAGGAAATCATTGGAACGATCGACATCGGACACTTCTTCTCCAAAGGTAAGGTTGCCGTATGGTACGGAAGCGGTGACGGTGAGCTTTTCTGCCAGGAGCCGATTCTTAGTGGTGGTGTTGCTGGAGGCATTGGGCTGTCCATTAGTAAACCCTTCCATTTCCGTATATGCACGTTCGCCATAGTAGTCTGCGCTGAAGTCTATTTTCCATTTGCCAATCTCCCCATTGTAATAAGTGTTGACACTGTGCGTCATCTTCGACTTGTAGGAGTTGACAGTGGAGGTATGTCCTTCATCGAAAAGCTTTTCGTCCTGCCATACACGCTCGTCCTGTTCTATTTTGCCCCAGTTGCTCCCTATCGGGCTGAAGGCCGTATAGGTGAGTCCCACGGAATGGTGTTCGCTGATTTCCCAGTTCCAGCCAAGGTCTGCAAAATAGTATATAGTGTGATTATGCCAATGCATTCGACTGTCGTATGTCCAGACGCTTGAAGTCTTTAGCTCTGTCTGGGATGTATAATCCATGAGTTCGTTGTTCTCCGTTAGATAGCCTTTGATGAAGAAGTCCATGCCGTTGCGGGTGCGGTAGTTCAGGGCGGCATTGATATTGCCGTACCACTCCTTGCCCTGGCGATAGGCGGTCGAGAAATTGCCGCTCCAGCCTTCACCTTCTTTCTTGACGGTCTTGAGACGGATGACTGAAGTGACGTCCTGGCGGTATTCAGGACCTGGGTTGGTGATGATTTCTGCCGAGAGGATTTCGTCGGCGCGGTAGCGGTCGAGTTCTGCCTTGTTTCGCACTTTCTTATTATTGATGTAGATTTCGGGCGTGCCGTGGCCAGCAATCTTGCCGTCACTCATCATTAATGGCAGGTGAGTCAGCATCTCGGTGACCGAGCCGAATTGTTCCAGCACGGTGCCCTGCACGTTGGCGAGGATGCCACGATCGGTGGCGCGGACAAGTTGCTTGGCCCCCTTGACGGTGACACTGCCAAGGGTGTATTGGTCGGGCTGCATTTTGATGGTGCCCAGGTGAGGGGTTTTGCAGTGGCGATAGACGGGGCGGTAGCCCACGTAGGTGATGCGGGCCAGCACGCCGCTTTGGTCACATGGGATGACGAACAGGCCACTCTCGTTGGTCACGCCACCCGTGATCACCGTCGAGTCGCGTGGTGAGAGCAGGGCCACGTTGGCGTAGGGCAACGGCTGGCCCGTTTCGTCAAGGACGGTGCCCTTGTAGCGCGTCGCTTCCCGCAAGGGGCATTCCACAGCGATGTCCTTGCCCTGAACGGTCATCTTGATGGGATAGAAACCGATCAACTGCTGGATGGCATCGGGCACCGACTGGTTTTTAACCGAAGTCGTCACCCTGAAGTCCTCCAAGTCGTTATACAGGAAACTGATGTTATATTCCCCACCCCGCTCGTTGAGCCACTTGAGTGCCTCACTCATCGACACATCATGGAACGACCGCGTTACCCGCTGAGCATATACAGGAATTGTAATGGACCAAATAACTAGAAAAGATATTATATTAAAACGTTTCATTATAATATACTATGCAATTTACATAAAAAATCAGACCATCTTTAGAAATCATCAATTAAATTTGGCATTTCAATCTATTGGCACTAATTTTGCAGAAAGAAAACATAAAAAACACAATTTGATGATATGGAACGATATGAACCTGTAAGAAAATTCACACGTGAGGATATCCTTGCGTTGCTGGCTCGCGGCCGTGAAATCAAGGAAAGACGGCAGAAAGAAGCCGAAGAATGGTATGCCGAGCGTCAACGCCGCAAAAAAGAGGCGGCGGAGTCTGGCTATTATGATATTGAGTGGAATTAAACCATGAATGCCCTTGATATCAACAACATTAATCTGCTGTCGCCGTACACCGTAGCAGAAATCTCTGGCCGTCTGCATTTCAGGACTGATCATGATGTAGAATACATCGTAACTTTTGACCAAGAAGACAATCCATTCTTCTCGGTCTTTTGGTTTAATCTTACCAACCCAAGTCATAGCAAATCGCCCAACGATCCCAAAATTCCTAAGACCATCATCTGCATCATTGAAGAGTTTTTTAGAGAGAATCCTGACATACTTCTTTACCTTTGTAGCTCTGAAGGAGGAAAGCAAGCCCAACGTGCAAGGCTTTTCTTGAAGTGGTTTAATGGCGCAGAGCAACAGAAGCACTACATCATACGAACAGCAGAAGTCAAAGGTGAAGACGGTCAAAGTGAATATGTTGCGTTGATTGCACAACGCTCGAATCCACATATAGCTGAAATCCTCGAATTGTTTGACAACGATACCACGATGTTCAATGAGATGAAACCTTAATAAGAGTGGCACATCAAATTGATGCGCAAATGAACAGCCCATCTTCCACCCTCTCGCTGTCGCTGGTGAGAGGGTGGATTGCATTGGGTGATATGTAGAAACTATTTCCTGCATACCGATAGTTACAGGCGGGATTTCTCGTCGTTGCCGGCACCGGTGCCCTTGTACTTGCTACGGGTGACGTTGAATTTATAGGTCACGGTCATGCCGATGGTGCGGTCAAAGTTGTAGCAATCCTTGGTGCTGTTGGAGCCGATGCCGTAGGTAGTCCATCGTTCTTGACTCGTCTTGAAAATGTCGTCGGCATAGAGGTTGACCAACAGCGCCTTGTTGAAGAAGGATTTGTTGATACGCGCCCCAACCGTCCAATAGTGCTTGACTCTCTGGAACTCGTCATCGGCATCACTTGCAAATCGCACACCAAGCACTGCCGTCCAGGAATGAGGAAGAACAAAGGTGTTCCTCAGTTCAAACCGCCACAACGGCCTGTGATGGGTCAATCGTGAACCGTATTGCTCTGCATCAAAGAAGACCTTGTTGAAACTCAGCGTTACCGTGGGCCGATAGACACCGAAGCGCGGTGCAGCCACCACCGAGGCGAATAAGCGCTGGGCATCGCCATAGTTGCGCGTACACAGCAAGATATAGCGCTTGTCCTGCTCCAACACGGGCACCCAGCACATGGTGCTCTGACTGTAAGTGTAGCGCACCTGCAGGCTCAGCCACGAGTAGATGGCCGACAACTCCAAACGGTGGTTCAACTGCGGGCGTAACAGTGGATTGCCACCCTCGTAGGTGTAACGGTTATCGTACTGGATGAAATTGCGCAACTGGAAATAACTGGGGCGGTTGATGCGGCGGCTATAATTCAGTTGCCAGTTCCACTTGTCCTTCTTCCAGGCAACGGAGGCATTGGGGAACCAGTCATTATAGGTGCGGCTGGGTTCCTCCTCACGGATGCCTGACGAATAGTAGTCGGAGTTGATGTGCTCAAAGCGCAGTCCGGCGCCGAAAGTGAAATTGCCCAGGGTGAAGTCATACTCGGCAAAGCCCGCACTGTTATTCTCGCGGATGCGCGTGTCGGATGACAAATGGGACTGGTCGTCGTTGGAATAGGTGCCGTCGGTGCGGGTAAAGGTCAACTCAGTGCCGATGCTGGCGGTACCCTTCCACAGGGGGTGACTCAGGATGAGTTTGCCGGCGGTCATCTGGTTACGCTGGCGGCTCTGAGTGAGCACATGGCGGTCATCAAGTTCATCACTTAATTCAGTGCGTTCATCAGTATTGCGTTCATTGCGACAATACCACGTGCCGTTAAAGTCGATTGACAATTGGCCCACCTTGCCCACATAATACATATTGACATCGTGCAACGGATTTTGTTTGCGATTGACGAGGGCATCATACAAGACGCTGCCCTCAAGCACACCGTTGTTCCATATCTGCTGCTCACCGATAACACTGCCATTCTTGATATTGACCCCGCTCAAGGTGTAAGACGCGCCCAGCGAATGGTTGTCGTTGATATCGTAATTGAAGCCTACTTGCTCATAATGCGACTTGCTGCGGTACTTGGTATCACCCGTCTGATCGACATGCACTGTGCCATCGTTCAGGAATAACTCATTTGAGAGATTGTTGTCCTCGCCCATCCACGCAGTGCGCCAATAGCCCTCGGCAAACAATTCCAGGCCGTGGGTGCGGTATTTCACGTTAATGTCCTGATATCCACCCCACTCGTGGTTGTTGCGCACGTTGGTAATGGTGCTGATACTAAAACCGTCGCCCTGAGGCTTGACCGTGTAGATGCGGATGACCGACGACACATTCTTTTTGTATCGCGCACCTGGGCTCGTAATCACGTCGATGGACTTGATGTCGCCTGACTTGAGGCGCGACAACTCGGTATTGCTCTGAATCGGGCGATTATTGATATAGATGAGCGGTGTACCGCTGCCAAAGACGCTCACTTGGCCGTCACCCTTGACATCGACGCGGGGCAACTGGCCCAGCACGTCAATGCCCGTGCCCATGTCGCTGAGCACCGTGCCCGCAACATTCACCGTCATGCCACCAGTGGTCATCTGGTACTGGGGACGCTCCCCCTTGACGGTGACACTGCCAAGGGTGTATTGGTCGGGCTGCATTTTGATGGTGCCCAGGTGAGCGGTCTTGCAGTGGCGATAGACGGGACGGTAGCCCACGTAGGTGATGCGGGCCAGCACGCCGCTTTGGTCACAGGGGATGACGAACAGGCCGCTCTCGTTGGTCACGCCACCCGTGATCACCGTCGAGTCGCGTGGTGAGAGCAGGGCGACGTTGGCATAGGGCAAGGGCTGGCCCGTCTCGTCAAGGACGGTGCCCTTGTAGCGCGTCGCTTCACGCAAGGGGCATTCCACGGCGATATCCTTGCCCTGCACAGTCATCTTGATGGGATAGAAGCCTATCAATTGCTGGATGGCATCAGGCACCGACTTGTTCTTGACCGAAGTCGTCACCCTGAAATCCTCCAGGTCGTTGTACAGGAAACTGATGTTGTATTCCCCACCCCGCTCGTTGAGCCACTTGAGCGCCTCGCTCATCGACACGTCATTGAACGTCCGCGTCACCCGCTGCCCGAAGGCAGCCGTGGCCATGCACAAGCATGCCACGAGATAAATCATGCGCCTAGTCATCATTCTACCACGATTGTATTGCCCTCGATGCTGACTGACACGCGCTCGAACATATTCAGGCGCTCTACGACGCTCGACAACTCCTCGCCTGGGTGCAACTCGAAGTAGAAGCGCAGGTCACGAGTCTCCTCGTTGCGGAACTCAACTTGCTTACCATAACGGGAAGCGATACCTTCCAGCATCTGGCCGAGCGGCAGGTTGTCAAATACCACAGGTTCCTCCACGACTGCTATTGTATCGGCTACTGCAACACGTGAGGCCGATTCGGCCGATTCCTCCGACACGGTTGTGACGTTTTCAGTCTTTTCCTGAGGTTTGTCTTTAGCACTGTGTTGCACTGCCTGGATGGCGGCATAGGTGAAGGCCGAGAGCATGATCACGCCCGCAATCACGGCGGCAACCTTGAGCCAGCGGCGATTATGGGCCGGGGCGAAATGCTCTTGTTCGAAGCGTTGCCACTCGGCATCCACATCGGGCTCGGGAATGTCGGTCAGGGCGCGCTTGGCGGTAGCCAGTCGTTCCAGCACTTCGTCATCAAGCATGGAAGCCAACTGCTCGTCGGTATAATTCTCAGGGTGCTCGTGCATGTCGAGCAAGAGACGGATTTTATCGTTCTGTTCCATATCGTCTATTGTTTTGTAATGTTGAAATAAGCATTGATTTTCTCCATGGACTGTGACAAGTGGTGATGGACTGTCACGCGGCTCACGCCCACGGCATCGGCGACCTGCTGGCAAGTCATGTCGTGCAGGTAGCGCAGGGTGAAGATGCGACGCGATAGTGGCGGCAAGTTGTTGTCAACGTATTCCCGCAACTCGGCAAGCGTGAGAGAATCGTCTGGGCCATCGGCAAGCGGCTCGGCACTATTTGAATAGAGTTTCATAAAGCGTTCACGCATCTGCTTGTGCCGGATCACATTGATGCAACTGTTGCGCACACACGTCAGCAGGAAGCCACGGGCATTGTCGCTGCGGATGGCCAGTCCGCCGTCAAGCAACGAGGCAAAGACATCGCTCACGACATCCTTACTCTCATCCTCGTCGTAGAGCAACGACATTGCCAGACGGAACATCGCCGCGTAATGCGTCTTGAACAATATTTCCAATTCACTTGTTGTCATAGTCATGGGTCTTTACACTTGATAGACGTTTCAGGACGTGGAAAATGTAAACCCGTTTTCACAGTTTTTTTACACAAAGGTAACTAAAATGTATTACGAGCCAAGGCTCGTAGTACAGAACAACTGAGTAAACTAAAAACTAAGGACTAAAGACTAAGGACTAAAAACTTTATACTACCTTTGCAGGCATGAAAGGATTTTGGCATCTGCTCAGGCGCTTTGTACCGCCTTATAAGAAATATCTGGCGTTGAACATCGTGTTCAACCTGCTGACGGCATTTTTGACGCTGTTCTCGTTTGCGCTGATCATCCCCATACTGGAGATGCTCTTCGGCCTCAACACCCAGACCTACAGTTACATGGAGATGGGCAGCGGCAAGATCGACGCCGTGCTGACCAACAACTTCTACTACTATGTGCAGTGCATCATCGAGCGCTACGGGCAATCGACGGCGCTGGCTTGTATCGCTGCCGCGCTGGTTGTGATGACGGCCTTTAAGACCGGGTGCGCCTACCTGAGCGCCTTCTGTATGATTCCCATTCGCACGGGCGTGGTGCGCGACATCCGCAACCAGATTTACAACAAGATCGTGTCCCTGCCCATCGGTTTCTTCTCCAACGAGCGCAAGGGCGACGTGATGGCCCGCATGAGCGGTGATGTGACCGAGGTGGAGAACTCCGTCATGTCCTCGCTCGACATGATGTTCAAGAATCCTATCATGATCATAGCCTGCCTGACGATGATGATTGCCCTGAGTTGGCAGTTGACTCTGTTTGTGCTTGTGCTGCTGCCTGTGGCAGGGCTCGTGATGGGCGGTGTGGGCAAACGCCTGAAGCGCGTTTCGCTCGAGGGACAGACCCAGTGGGGCGTGATGCTGAGCAACATCGAGGAGACCATCGGCGGTCTGCGCATCATCAAGGCCTTTAACGCCGAGCGCAAGGTGAAAAGCCGCTTTGAGGGGGAGAACGAGAAGTACCGCAACATCGTGACCCGCATGAGCCGCCGCTACGAGTTGGCCCATCCCATGAGCGAGTTTCTGGGCACACTCACCATCGCCATCGTGTTATGGTTTGGCGGTACACTCATCTTGGGCGGTCACAGCAGCATCACCGCGCCCAAGTTTATCTACTACATGGTGATCTTCTACAGCATCATCAATCCCGCCAAGGACCTGTCCAAGGCCAGTTATGCCATCCAGCGCGGCTTGGCCTCGATGCAGCGCATCGACAAGATCCTGTGCGCCGACAATCCCATCAAGAGCCCCGAGCGCCCCACCCCGCTCAGCCAGATGACCGACGGCATCCAATATCGCGACGTGCGATTCCGCTATGGTGACGCATGGGTGATCGATGGCGTGACGCTCGACATCAAGCGAGGCCAGACGGTGGCCCTCGTGGGACAGAGCGGCAGCGGCAAGACCACGCTGGCCGACCTGCTGCCGCGCTTCTATGACGTGCAGCAGGGCAGCATCACCATCGACGGCACCGATATCCGCCAGTTCAATATCACCGACCTGCGCGGTCTGATGGGCAACGTCAACCAGGAGGCCATCCTGTTTAACGACTCGTTCTACAACAACATCACCTTCGGCGTGGAGAATGCCACCCGTGAGCAGGTCGAGGAAGCCGCCCGCATCGCCAATGCCTATGACTTTATCATGGCCAGTGAAGAAGGCTTCGACACCAACATCGGCGACCGTGGCTGCAAACTCTCGGGCGGTCAGCGCCAGCGCATCAGCATCGCCCGCGCCATCCTCAAGAATCCGCCCATCCTCATCCTTGACGAGGCCACCAGCGCCCTCGACACCGAGAGCGAGCACCTGGTTCAGGATGCCCTCGACAAGTTGATGCATGGCCGCACCACACTGGTCATCGCCCACCGCCTGAGCACCATCAAGAATGCCGACCTGATCTGCGTGATGCAGGACGGGCGCATCATCGAGCGCGGCTCTCACGACCAACTCATCGCACAGCAGGGCGCCTACAAGCATCTGGTGGATATGCAGACTTTTTAGTTGTTAGTTTTTAGTTGTTAGTTGTTAGTTTTTAGTTGTTAGTTTTTAGTTGAGAAGAACAAGAAAAAAATTAAGATATTGTGTAGTTATTTAGTTTCGTGTTGCGTCTAAGGGTCAAAACAATGATTGAAGAACAATGGAACTGAACGAAGCCAACTTTGCACGCATCATCCGCGAGAACAAGGGCACAATTTACACCGTGTGCTACATGTTCTCCAAGGACAAGGAAGAAGTCGATGACCTCTTCCAGGAAGCGCTCATCAAGTTGTGGCAGGGGTTTGAGTCGTTCAAGGGAAAGAGTGACCTCAAGACTTGGATCTACAAGGTGACACTCAACTCTTGCATCTCGATTGACCGCAAGAAGAAGTCCCGCAAGACCCAACCGCTGATGGAAGGCATCGACCTGTTTGACAAGAACGATGCCGACAACCGCCAGACCGACATGCTGCACGAGCGCATCCAGCGGCTTCAACCCTTCGACCGCGCCATCGTACTGCTTTGGCTCGAGAACATGAGTTACGATGAGATCGCACAGATAGTGGGCATCGGCGTCAAGAACGTGTCGGTGCGCCTCTATCGCATTAAAGAGCAACTTAAACAGATGAACTGAAAAACTACGCTACAGATATGGAATCGATCAACACTAACACCGAATTCAACGAGTTGAACGAACTCGATGACCTGCGCCAACAAATCAATGCGCTGAAAAACAAAGTGGACCAGCAGGGCCGCCTCAACGAATCGCTCGTCAAGAAGGCCATCCAGAGCAAGATGAAGAGCGTGCATGGCATCATCATCAAACTGGCCATTGTTGCCATCGCCTGCGTCCCGTTTTACATCCTGATGAAATACCAGGTAGGCCTCTCCTGGCCGCTCACCATCGCCACCATCGTAATGATGTTGGGGTCGGTGACATCAGATTACTTCATCAACCGTATCGACGTTTCACACATGGGTGATGATCTGGTCGAGACGGCCAACAAACTCGTCAAGATGAAGAGAAACCGAGTCATCGGCCAGCGCATCGGCATCAGTGCCGTCCTCTTGTGGCTGATATGGTTCTGCTATGAGTACTTCGAAATCAACAGCGCTTATGGCTCAGCGGTGGCATGGGGCGGAATCGTCGGCATCGTTGTCGGCGCCATTGTCGGCGGGCTCATCGGGTTGCGCATCTTCAACAAGATGCAGCGCACCAACGATGAGATGATCGACCAGATCAACGAACTCACTCGCGAGCAGTAAGCCTGACTGTGCAGCCAATGTCCTCGGGAAATCCTCAGAAAATCAACGTTCTGAGCACAAAATCCCAGGTCTACGGGCTCACATTAATAAAAAAAGAGTATCTTTGCGAATTAGTTTGGAGTGATAAACATCCCGCGTGTAGCAACCAAAGCACGTACAACGAAGTCTGATAAGAAGATAAAACCGTATCAATAACTTAAGTATAAACTAATTATCGACACATGAAGATGAAAAAAATCTTTGCTGCAATGTTCATGATGCTCATGGCATTCAGCGTAAACGTGACCAAGGCACAATCGATGGGCCCGATGCCCGTTGACGATGCGGTACGCGTCGGCAAGTTGGATTGCGGATTGACCTACTACATCCGCCACAACGACTATCCCGAGCACCGTGTGAACTTCTACATCGCCCAGCGCGTAGGCTCCATCCAGGAGGAGGAGAGCCAGCGTGGTCTTGCCCACTTCCTGGAGCACATGGCCTTTAACGGCAGTGAGCACTTCAACGGCGAGGGCAAGAGCATCATCGACTATACCCGCTCGCTGGGTGTAGCCTTCGGTAAGGACTTGAATGCCTATACCAGCATTGCCGAGACCGTCTATAACATCAACGACGTGCCCAGCACCCGCCAGAGCGCTATCGACTCTTGCCTGCTGATCCTCAAGGACTGGAGCAACGGACTGCTGCTCACCGACGAGGAGATCGACAAGGAGCGTGGCGTCATCCACGAGGAGTGGCGTCTGCGCCGCAGCGCCCAGCAGCGCATGCTCGAGAACCAACTCGAGACCCTCTACCCGGGTTCGAAGTACGGCAAGCGCATGCCCATCGGTCTGATGGAGATTGTGGACAACTTCCCCTACCAGGTGCTGCGCGACTACTACCACAAGTGGTATCGTCCCGACAACCAGGCCCTCGTCATCGTGGGTGACGTGGATGTGGACCACATCGAGGCCCAGATCAAGGACCTGTTTAAGGACTGCGTGCTGGATCCCAACGCCGCTCAGGTAGTGCCCGAGCCCGTGCCCGACAACGAGCAACCCATTATCGTCATCGACAAGGACAAGGAGCAGCAGTACAGCCAGGTTACCGTCATGTTCAAGCATGAGACCATGCCCAAGGAGATGAAGAGCGACATGTCCTACTTGATTGTTGACTATGCCAAGAGCATGATGAGCAACATGCTCAACGAGCGCCTCTCTGAGAAGGCACAAGAGCCCGACTGCCCCTTCCTGCAGGCCTATGCCTACGATGGCAATTACCTGTTTGCCAACACGATGGACGCCTTCACCTTGGGCATCATGCCTAAGGAGGGCCAGACCGAAGCCGCCACTCAGGCCGTAGTCACCGAGGCTATGCGTGCCGCCAAGCACGGCTTCACCGCCACCGAGTATGAGCGCGCCAAGGAAGAGTACATCAGCCAACTCGAGAAGCAGTACAACGAGCGCAACAAGATCAGCAACGCGCGTCTTGCCGCCCAGTACTACCGCAACTATCTTGACAACGAGCCCATGCCCTCGATCGAACAGGAGTACCAAATCATGAATATGGTGGCACCGCAACTGCCCGTCGAAGTCATCAACCAGATGCTGCCCGAACTCATCACCACCGATGGCAAGAACCTCGTGGTCATGAACTTCAACCAGGAGAAGGAAGATGCCGTCTATCCCACTGCCGAGGGTCTGAAGGCTGCCGTTGACAACGGCCTGAACGCACAAGTCGAGGCCTTTGTCGACAACGTGAAGCAAGAGCCCCTAATCACCAAATTGCCCAAGAAGGGTAAGATCAAAAAGGAGAGCGAGAACACCACCCTTGGCTACAAGGAACTGGAACTGAGCAATGGCGCCCGCGTCATCCTCAAGAAGACTGACTTTAAGGAGAACGAGATCCGCATGACCGCCTTCCAGCGCGGCGGTTCGTCGCTCTATGGCGAGAAGGACTGGGCCAACACGGGTCTGCTGTCTGCAGCAGTGATGATGAGTGGTTTGGGTAACTTCTCCAACACCGAACTGCAGAAGGCCATGGCCGGCAAGCAGGCTAATGTAACCCTGAGCATGGACACTTATGAGGACGAACTCAGCGGTAACTCCACCGTCAAGGACCTGGAGACCCTGTTCCAACTCACCTACCTCAAGTTCACCGCTATCAATAAGGACGAGAAGAGTTACAACCAATTGATCTCGCAACTCGAGACCATGCTCAAGAACAAGGACCTGCAGCCCGAGAGCGTATTCAGCGACTCGGTATCTTACATCCTGGCCAACCACAACTGGCGCGACAAGCCCTTTGGTGCTGAGAACCTTAAGGAACTCAACTACGACCGCATGCTTCAGATCGCCAAGGAGCGCACGGCCAATGCCGCCAATTACACCTTTATCTTTGTCGGCAACTTTGACGAGGCCGTTATCCGCCCCCTCATCGAGCAGTACATTGCCAGTCTGCCCAGCAAGAAGGGTCAGAAGTCCAACTTTGTAGATGTTGAGAGCCACCCCGTGGGCCAGACCATCAGCCACTTCACCCGCAAGAGCGAGACGCCCAAGGCCATCGCCCAGATCTACTGGTATGACACCAAGACCCCCTACACCCTTGAGAATCAAATCAAGGCCAACATCTTGGGTCAGGTACTTGCAAAGATCTATCTGCAGAAGATCCGTGAGGATGCCAGCGCCGCCTATTCGGCAAGCGCTCGCGGTTGGTCCACCTATGAGGGCAACAACTTCTTCACCGTCGTGATGGCTTACTGCCCGATGAAGCCCGAGAAGGCTGACCTCGCTGTTCAGATCATGAACGAGGAGATGGTTGAGGCTGGCAAGAGCGTCGATGCAACCACCCTCAAGGAGATCAAGGAACTCTTTGTGAAGGATCTGCAGACCAACTTCAAGGAGAACGGCTACTGGCTGCGCACCATTCACAACTACCTGTTCATCAATGACGGCACCGACGGCCACACTGGCATTATCGACATCGTCAATGCCCAGACGCCCGAAAGCATCGCCGCCTTTGCCCGCCAGTTGCTGGCAGCAGGCAACAAGGTAGAGGTTGTCATGCTCCCCGAGGAGTAAAAAAGACACTGCGCCCTTAGGCGCCAAATCGACTTCCGGAACCGAGGATTCAACCGAGTCCTCGGTTCCTTTTTCTATTGTCCTCTCATCCAAGCCATCCACACTATCGGGTTATTTCCAGAAATTTTAGTACCTTTGCAGCCGCTAATCAATAGAATACATCAAAAAGTTAATGGATACTACAAGACAACAGAAAATCAGCCGACTGGTCCAAAAGGAACTGAGTGAGATCTTCCGCCGCGAGACCGCCAAGACGCGCGGCACCCTGGTGACCGTGAGCAGCGTGCGCGTTTCGCCCGACCTGAGTGTAGCCAACGTGCGCCTGAGCATCTTCCCCAGCGAGAACGCCCAGACCATCATCGACAATATCAACCAGAACGAGCGCGGCATCCGCCACGAACTGGCCCAGCAGGTGCGTTACCAACTGCGCCGCTGTCCCGAACTCAAATTCCACATCGACGACTCGCTCGACTACATCGACCACATCGACCAACTCCTGGCTAAGGACAAGCCCAAAGAAAGTTAGGCTTTAGGCAACAGGGCTTAGGGATGCCAACTAACAACTAAAAACTAACAACTAAAAACTAAAAAAATGAGTCTTCCGTTGAAGATAGCGTGGCGCTACCTGGTAGCCAAGAAGGGGCACCAGGCAGTCAACATCATCTCGATAGTCGCCGTGTGCGGTGTCGTGGTGGCCACTGCCGCTCTCATCTGTGTGCTGAGCGTGTTCAACGGATTCCGAGGCCTGATCATGGGACGCCTGGCCATGCTCGACCCGCAAATCGCCATCACTGCCACCGTGGGCAAGACCGTGGACGATGCCGATAGCATCATCAGCGCCGTGGAGGCCCTACCCGGTGTTGAACGCGCCGTCCCCGTCATCGAGGATCAGGCCCTGGCCATCTATGCGCAGTTGCAGATGCCTGTGCGGCTCAAGGGTGTCCCCGACGATTACAACACGATGAACGACATGGACTCCGTCATCGTCGATGGCGAGTGGAAACTCCGCGACCAAGTGTCGCGCTATGCTGTGGCCGGTGCTGGACCCGCCATCAGGCTGATGGTGCGTCCCGACTTTCTGGGCATGGTGCGGCTGTATGCTCCCCAGCGCCAAGGCCGCGTCAACATCGCCAACCCGATGGGCGCCTTCAGGCAGGACTCGTTGTTTGTGTCTGGCATCTTCCAGTTGCAGCAAAACAGTTATGACGCCGACCTGATCTACGTGCCGCTGGAGATGGCACGCGGATTGTTTGACTATGACACCCAGGCCACACAGATCGAGGTCAAACTCTCCCCCGGTGCCAGTGAGTCGCAGGTCATGAAAGCCATTGGCCAAGCCATAGGTAGCGGATATCAGGTCAAAAACCGCCTGATGCAACAGCGCGAAGCCTACCGCTTGGTCAACATCGAGAAGTGGATGGCCTTCCTGCTGCTGGCCTTTATCCTGATCATCGCCACATTCAACGTCATCAGCACCCTGTCGCTGCTCATCATCGAGAAGGACAGCAGCATTGCTACCCTGCGCGCGCTAGGTGCTAACGACAGCCAGATATCACGCATCTTTGTGCTACAGGGATGGCTCATCACGCTGGTTGGTGCCATCACGGGCGTAATCGCCGGTCTCATCCTATGCCTGTGTCAGCAGCAGTTCGGCTGGCTCAGACTCAGCGGCGATCCTGCCAACATGATCATCAGCGCCTATCCCGTGCAGGTGCAAGGCACTGATGTGCTTATCACACTGGCTCTGGTTGCCGCCGTGGGCCTGCTCACCAGCATGGTGACAGCACTGATTATGCGCCACCGCCTCACCACGAACTAATAACTAAAAACTAACATCTAAAAACTCAAGACAATCATATGCTTACTATCAACTCTTACGAAGAATTTGCCGCCCATCTGGGCGAGGAACTGGGTGCCAGCGAGTGGCTCACCGTGGACCAGGAACGTATCAACATGTTTGCCGACGCCACACTCGACCATCAGTGGATTCACGTGGATGTGGAGCGCGCCAAGGCCGAGAGTGCCTATCACAGCACCATCGCCCACGGCTACCTGACCATGTCGCTGATACCCTACCTGTGGAATCAGATCATCGAGGTCAACAACCTGGAAATGCAAGTCAATTATGGCATGGACAAGATGCGCTTTGGCCAGCCCGTGATCACCGGCAGCCGCGTGCGCCTGGTCACCAAGTTGCACAACATTGCCGACCTGCGCGGCATCTGCAAGGCCGAGATCGACTTCAAGATGGAAATCGAGGGCCAGCGCAAGCCCGCCTTGAGCGGCATCGCCTCCTTCCTGTACTACTTCAAGAAGTAACCGATGGTCATCCACATCATCAACGGCCCCAACCTGAATCTGGTGGGCCTGCGAGAGCCCGAGATCTACGGCAACCGGTCGCTGGACCAGTATCTGCAACAACTGGCAGCACAGTTTCCGCAACACACCATCGATGTGTTTCAGAGCAACATCGAGGGCGAAATCGTCGACCGCCTGCAGGCTGTGGGATTTGACGACTGCGGCATTGTGCTCAATGCCGGCGGCTATACCCACACTTCGGTCGCCATCGCCGATGCTGTTGCGGCCATCACGGCACCCGTGGTCGAGGTGCATATCAGCAACATCTACAGTCGCGAGCCATTCCGTCACAAGTCATTGTTGTCACCCGTCTGCAAGGGCATCGTCGCCGGCTTCGGCCTCGACAGTTACCGCCTGGCCCTCCACGCTTATTCAGATTAGAAGACAAGAACGACAAGAAAGACAATTTCATCAAATCAACTAATGCATAATGATTAATCTTAAGACATTAATCCAGCATATGTATGATATCGTTGGAGCGATTTATGAAGTACATAAGGAACTTGGTGCTGGGCTCAACGAATACTGCTATCAAGAGGGCTTGGAAATGCAACTCCAAGAGCAAAATGTCCCTTATAGCAGAGAGATGACATTCCACCCTTCATATCACGGTAAGTCCATGAATGCTACATACCGTGTTGATTTCCTGTGCAAAGGAGATATCATTGTGGAATGCAAGGCTGTAGATGACCTGGACAACAATATGAGGTCCCAACTTTTCAACTATATGCGCCTGCTCAAGCAACCATGTGGAATCATAGTCAATTTCGCTTCAAAAACAGCGAAGGTTGAGAGATATTTCTTTGACAAAGAAAGCAATGAGATATTAGCGGTTGATGGGCATGCTATACATCAGTATCGTCATTAATATAATATTTGTCCTTCTTGTCTTTCTTGTCTTCCAACAATAAAATAATATAAGACAAGGTCATCAGATAAAGATCAAAACAATAGAATTGTCGTCATGAATGAAGGATTAGAGGAGTATGTTTTGGAGCATATCGATGACGAACCAGAGGCACTGGCTCGCATCGATCATGACACGCATGTGCAAAACTACTACTGGCACATGTGTTCCGGTCACCTGCAGGGCAGGCTCATCAAGATGCTGACCAGCATGATCAAGCCGCGACGCGTGCTTGAACTGGGCACCTTCAGCGGCTACTCGGCACTGTGCCTGGCCGAGGGTCTGAGCAGCGATGACTGCCTGATCGACACCATCGAAATCAACGACGAGCAGGAAGACTTCATACGCGAGCATCTGGCCTTGTCGCCGCTGGCCAAGCGCATCCGCCTGCACATCGGCGACGCGCGCGACATCGTCCCCACATTGGGCGAGCGCTACGACCTGGTGTTTATCGACGCCAACAAGCGGCAGTATGTGGAGTATTACGACCTGGTGATGGACTACCTCAACCCTGGGGGCTACATCATTGCTGACAACACCCTGTGGGCGGGCAAGGTCGTTGACCCCAAAGCCCAGCGCGAGGCCCAGACACGCGGCATTATGGCCTTTAACGACCATGTCAAGCAAGACACGCGGGTGGAGCGTGTCATCATCCCGCTACGCGATGGCCTGACCCTGATACGCAAACTTCCGTAATAGCGGCTGATAGCGCTGTTCATGCCGATTTATAGAGAAACTAAATCCCGCAAGCAGATGTGACCGCTTGCGGGATTTGATTCAGTTAGAAACCTTGTTAGGTCTTAGTCTTTGATAGTGGTAAGGCGAGTAAAGTTGATAGTTTTACCATCCTGTGCCATGTCGAGAGACTCCTTGTTGATGCTGACCTTCTTCTCAAGCATCTTGTTGAAACGAGCCTTGAATTCCTTGCTGTTGATTTTGGCTTTCACATTGGCCTTAACCTTAGCATTGTTGGTAACACGTCCGTTCTCTGAGACGTTGAGCATCTCGGTCTCATAGGTGTCAAGGTTGGGATTCAGAATCAACTTGTCGCCGATAAGGCTATAGGAACCTTTGAGTTGGATGACTGCAGCAACTTCACGGGCCATAGTCTGCTGGGGCTTAGTGGCCTGGGTAAACTCGTCATAGAGGCTGAAAGTGCCATCAGGATTGAACGTGTAAGTCAAGTGCTCAGCAGTGAATGCGCCATTAGCACCGTTCTCGACAACAGGCTGCACTGAGCGCCATGTGCCACAAATCGATTGAGCCTGTACGGTCATGACCGCCATCAGGGCAATGAGAGAAAATAAAATCTTTTTCATATTGAATTGATTAGAGTTATCGCCACAAAGGTAAGCATTTTTTCTACGAATGCAAGCCAAAGGACCATTTTTTTGATACTATTGCCGTCAAAAAGTCATCATCTCGGTTTCAGACAGGCGGTCATAAGGATAATCCCGCAAGCCAGCACATGTCGGGTGGCCTGCGGGACTTGATATCCTCTGGATGCCTGATGGCATCAGTTCTTGATCGTTGCGAAGCGGACAAAGGTCAGCGTACGCTCGCCGTCGCTCATTTCCAGCGTCGAGTCACTCACCTTGATGGTATTGGTCTCGGCAGCGCCAAACTGCGCTTTGAAATCACTGCTGTTCAGCATGCTCTTAACCTGGTTAGTCACCATGGGGTTATCGGTCACCTTACCATTCATCGAGAGGCTGAGGATCTCGGCTTTGTATGTGTCCATGTTGGGAGTAAGCGTCAGTTGGTCACCCTCGAGGGTATAAGTGCCTTTGAATTCAATGATTGTTGCAATCTCAAGAGCCATCGTCGGTGCAGGTTCTGAGGCTTCGGTGAGTTCGAGCGCATAGTTGAATGTTCCATCCTCATTAAAGGTGTACGTGCCGGTCATGGCCTCAAACGAGCCATCCTCGGCGGTTTCCACTACGGGCTGCATCATGCGCCAGGTGGCGCAGATCGATTGTGCCTGGACGGTCATGACCGCCATCAGGGCAACGAGTGATAATAAAATCTTCTTCATAATCTTAGTTAACTATTGTAATCGCTGCAAAGGTAATACAAATAATGCACCCAGTCATTCGGCAAGGTGTTTTTTTGACTTTTTATCGTAGGGAGCATCCGGGATGAGCATAGCAAAGAACAAAAAAACGGGACTGTCAGCCACAGGCGTGGGACAGTCCCGATGATGTCAGTATCTCAGTGAGATGTCTCGAGGAATCAGATCAGTTTGCGATAGCCATACTCAGCAGCCTCGTCGAGTTCCTCCTCGATGCGGATGAGTTGGTTATACTTGGCCATGCGGTCGGTGCGCGACAGCGAACCGGTCTTGATCTGTCCGCTGTTGGTAGCCACTGCGATGTCGGCGATGGTGGTGTCCTCGGTCTCACCGCTGCGGTGCGAGGTCACGGTGGTGTAACCATGACGGTGTGCCATCTCGATGGCATCGAGCGTCTCGGTGAGGGAGCCGATCTGGTTCACCTTGATCAGGATCGAGTTGGCGGCACCCATCTTGATACCCTTCTCGAGGAACTTCACGTTGGTCACAAACAGGTCGTCACCCACGAGTTGGCAACGGTCGCCGATGGCCTTGGTCAGTTTCACCCAACCTTCCCAGTCGTTCTCGTCCAGGCCGTCCTCGATCGAGTCGATGGGATACTTGGTGATCAGTTCTTCCAGATACTTGATCTGCTCGTCGTCGCTCAGTTTCTTGCCCTTAGGATCCTTGGGCTGACCGCTCTTGAGTTGACGATAGTCGTAGTAGTACTTACCATCCTCGATCACTGCAAACTCGCTGGCAGCGCAGTCCATAGCGATCTTAACATCCTCGCCAGGCTTGTAGCCGGCATCCTTGATGGCTTGAACGATGCTGTCCAGAGCATCCTCGATGCCATCGAGTGCGGGAGCAAAACCACCCTCGTCGCCAACGGCAGTGCTCAGGCCGCGCTTCTTGAGCAACTTGGCCAGTGCGTGGAATACCTCAGCACCCATGCGAACAGCCTCGCGCTCGCACTTGGCACCTACGGGACGGATCATGAACTCCTGGAAGGCGATGGGAGCATCGCTGTGTGCACCACCATTGATGATGTTCATCATGGGCACGGGCAGCACGTGGGCGTTGGTACCGCCGATGTAGCGATACAGGGGGATGCCGAAGTAGTTGGCAGCAGCATGTGCGACAGCCAGCGAAACACCCAGGATGGCGTTAGCGCCCAACTTGCTCTTAGTGGGAGTGCCATCGAGTTTCAGCATAGCCATATCGATTGCGCGCTGGTCAAAGGCGTCCATGCCCTCGATCTCAGGAGCGATCACCTCGTTGACGTTCTTAACGGCCTGCAGCACACCCTTGCCGCCATAACGGTTCTTGTCACCGTCACGCAACTCGAGGGCCTCGTTCTCACCCGTGGAAGCGCCACTGGGCACCGATGCACGGCCCATATCGCCGCTCTCGAGGGTTACCTCAACCTCTACAGTAGGATTACCACGCGAATCCAGAATCTCTCTGGCATGAATCTCTTCAATATACATAATGTTATTAAACTATTGGTTTATAATACTTAATGTTGATATCACTTAGCGACTGCAAAGGTAGTCATTTTTCGACTGCCATCCAAATTATATTCATGCTTTTGTCTTGCGGCGGCAAACAACCCATTGACAATGGTAGCCTATAGGAATTGTTGCTCGTTTAATATGTGCTTTTGTCGATAAAAGAAGGCTGTTTGTATAGTATTTTTGCACTGCTAATTAAAAAAAATGTATTTTTGCGATGAATCAAGGGCTACCATCATAGGTGCCCAGCGAGCACACCTGACACTATTTAATAATAGCGGACATCAGTTACATTTTCATAACCACAAGTTTATAGTTTTTATTGGAGCACACAGATATCCGTCGTTCCGAGATTGGAATGGCGGATAATTTTCTGTTCCGTCGAGAGCCGAAGCGGCACCAAGAAGTGTGCGCTGAAGGCCATTTTTATTGTCCAGATAATGGTTTTGTATTAATTTTGCGGTGACATTACATCATATCACCACTTGACTATGCTTCACAAACTCTTCATCATCCTCTCCCTGCTGCTTATTCCCGCTGCCACCACCGCATGCTCTCACGACAATGGTCACCAGAGCCAGCAGCCACAGCAAGAGAGCCCCGACACCCTGGCCCCCTTACCCAGCATGCCATTGCCCGCTAAGCCCACAGGCACCGCCTTTATCGTCGTCTCGAAGCGAGACACCAACCTCAGCGTATATGACCGCAACTCCAATGGCGACACCGTGCTCGTGGCCCAGTTCCCGTGCTGCATGGGCAAGAACAAGGGCAACAAGCAACGCCGCGGCGACATGCGCACCCCCGAGTCGCCCGACGGCAAGCCCTTCAAGATCACAATGATTCAAGACGCGTCCACCTGGCATCACGACTTCAAGGACGGCCGTGGCAGCATTCTGGCCTACGGGCACTGGTTCCTGCGCCTGGAGACACCCGGCCACCGCGGCATAGGCATCCACGGCAGCACCAATAACGAGAATTCTGTTCCCGGTCGTGCCAGCGAAGGCTGCATCCGCCTGCTTGACAAGGACATCATCACCCTCAAGGAGCACTTTGCCTACGTGGGCATGCCCGTCATCGTCCAGCACGAGGACGCCGCCCCACTGCCCTGGGAAATCCACGCCCGCCAGGCCACGGTAACAAAATGATGCCTCCCCTGGCAACATAAAAAACGGCCGGCTGCGCGGGCAGTCGGTCGCTTCGTGTTTTTGATGTGGTACCTCCGGTCTCTGGGAGTTAAGAATAGATTAGAATAAGTAATACTTTTACTGCATTGATTTCCAACAAATTAAAGCCCGCCTTCGTCTTACTAGTCAACAATCATTCTCATCAAGTCTCAATCTCGGTTGTCATTTTGACAACCATTTTTTTGTCTGTAATTTTACAGAGGCATATGGGGGAAAACGAGCAACGAGAAAGCTGAAAAGTCCCCCAAAAGGGTATGCGCAGCGGCTGTAATTTTGCAACGTTTATTTAACATACATAATAATATGGCTAGTACAAAATTTGAGATTTCAAAGAAGGATCGGAATGGCACATCCGAACTTATCGTTCGGTTCTGCTATGATCGCAGGCATTCGTATCGCCTGCACACGAACATCTGGGTACCACAAACTGCCTGGAACACCACTAAGGGCAAACTCGTCATCCCTCGCATGCACGGTAAGGAGCATAATGAGCTCTCCCAACAGCAGGCACAGATTGACGAATTGGCTAGTTTCCTCAAGTCCGAATGCATTACTGCCCCTGACTCGGCAGACAAGGACTACTGGATTAAAAAGATTCTCGAGTTCCACAAGATGAACGCGCCACAACCAGACTCATCGAGTAACAATAGCGATGAGAGCCAGAATCCGGGGATGGATACAATCGAAGCCTTCCGCGCATTCATCAAGGCAAAAAGCGCTAACAACAAGTGCGAGCCCCACATGGACGTGACTATGCGCACGGTCAAGAGATTCATGCTGTATATCAAGCGGGACTTACGACTTAATGAATGGACACGTACAGATCTCGCTGACCTTCAATCTTTCCTCCAGATTGAGCACACCTTCTTCGAGAAGGGTCAGTGCATGAAGAAGTATCAGCACATCTATGACACCGAACCCGTTTCCACCCCTCCTATGGTGCGAGGTGGAAACACTATTTATTCCATTATGAAGAGATTCAGAATCATGTTCAACTGGTGTGTGAAAACGGGTCTGGTAGACAAAAGTCCGTTTCAAGCATTCCAGTTGAGCGGATGCGTCTATGGCACCCCGTTCTACATGACCATCGATGAGTTGAATCATCTTTATAACTATGACTTCTCCATGCGCCCCAAGTTGGCCATTCAGCGCGATATCTTTGTACTGCAAAGCAATCTCGGCATGCGCGTCGGTGACTTCTACAACTTGACAACCGCCAACCTCGTGAATGGTGCCATCGAGTACATCCCAGGCAAGACGCTTCACGATACTGGAGCCGTAGTGCGCGTACCGCTCACCGAGCGTGCCAAGGAGATTATCAATCGCTATAGCACCACGGCAAACAGGTTATCCTTAATGCCGTTCATCTGCCCACAGAAGTATAATGAGGCCATCAAAGAGATGCTCAAGCTAGCAGGAATTGACCGAGTCGTCACCACCTTGAATCCAAGGACACGCCAGGAGGAACAGCATCCAATCTGGGAGAAGGCCTCATCTCATATGGCGAGACGCAACTTCATCGGCAACTTATATGCCACGGTGCAAGACCCGTCGTTAATCTCTTCCATGACGGGGCACAGGCCAGGAAGCCGAGCCTTCGAGAGATACCGTGCTATCCGTGACGATATCAAGAAACCCATCCTCAAAATCTTCGATTAATCGTCACGCCAGCAAAGGGTTCTACTGGGGGAAATCACATTACCAAAATATGTGATTCTTCCCCCAATTCTATTTCGCCGAATAGACTTCCTTTGCAGTCCAGCTTGCGCGACCAACCAGTCCCGTAGCAACGATCCCCAGTGGGGGAAAACGAGCAACGAGAAAGCTGAAAAGTCCCCCAAAAGGGTATGCGCAGCGGCTGTAATTTTGCAGTCCAGCTTGCGCGACCAACCGGCCCAGTGGCAAAGGTCCCCAGTGGGGGAAAACGAGCAACGAGAAAGCTGAAAAGTCCCCCAAAAGGGTATGCGCAGCGGCTGTAATTTTGCAATCGATATGAGGAATGACATCAACATAGCAGATGAGTTTGCTACCCTGGTTGCCGCCAAGGTGGTCGAGATGCTCGAAGAGAGAGGTTTGGTTATGGCCGCTCCTGCGCCCAAGTCAAAGCAGGAGAAGGAGCAGTCCACCACCCTCTACTCTGTTGACGAGGTGTGCCAGCGATTGAAGATCAGCAAAGCCACGCTCTACCGTCACCGCGACCTTGGGTACATCAAACCGTCATGCCATGTTGGGAGGTCACCGAGGTTTTCGGATGAGGACATAGCGAAATACTTGTCCAATTTCGATGATGAGTAATGGGCAACCATTACAACGACCTCACGGCTCAATGAGCCAAGGGCAAGCTACCGGCCCTACCCTAACGGCAGCAAGCGTTCCTTGACATCGTGGGTTCCGACTACAAAATTGGCTGGGTTTGACGCTCCCCCTGTAGCAAGCGAGCGCACTCAATCAACGGCATTGGAATCATCCAACGCCACTATATCAGTTATTATGCAGAACATTAATCGTTTTGTTAGCGCTTGTCATGCCGGTGGCATGGCTCGCGCAGGTGCAGTAGCAGCATCGACCGAACAGATGCTCACGACGTGTTTATTGGCTTGTTTAACTAAAATGTATTCTGCTTATGGGAAATACTTTAATTGATTGGACAGACAAGGTCTGGAACCCTTGTACCGGGTGTGAGAAAATAGCTCCTGAATGCAGAGAGTGCTATGCCGAAGGCTGGGCGAAGCGTCTGCAGGCCATGGGCAATCCTCGCTACGTAAACGGCTTTAAGGTAACGTTGCATCCCCAGGCGCTTAAAGAGCCATTCGGATGGAAAGGTAACGTCATGTGCTTCCTGCCCTCAATGGGTGACCTGTTTCACGACGATGTGCCAGACGACTTCATTGACCAGGTGATCGATGTGGTCGAGCAGACACCGAACGTTACCTACCAACTGCTAACGAAGCGCAGCAAGCGCTTCAAGGCTTATTTCGCCCAGCGCCGTTGTGCGCCTAACCTCTGGCTTGGAGTTACGTGCGGCCACAAGGACAGCATGTCTAAGGTTGATGACCTTCGTGAAATTGCTGCACCAGTCCGCTTCATCAGTGCCGAACCCCTATTGGGTGACTTGGCCAACCAGGGAATGGATCTGACCGGCATCGATTGGTGCATAGCCGGCGGTGAGAGCGGGAAGAAGGCCCGACGCATGCTTCCGGCATGGCCGATGAATCTAAAACACCTAGCTGACGTCAGCGGCACGACCTTCTTCTTCAAACAGTGGGGCGCTTGGGGCGCAGACGGCGTTTTTCGCAGCAAGAAGGCCAACGGTCATCTGCTTGGCGGTGTCGAGTACCACAACTATCCTACGCCTCGTCTGAACTACTAGGCCGGGGTAACCCACCACAGCCTTTAATGTAGTTATGAGCTCACGGCCTCGCGCCGTCACCGACGGGTGGTCGCTCCCCGTCCCCGAAGAGCGCTGCTCGATGCGGAGCAACACAATAACGGGCACGCCACGCATCCTCTGGCAAGCCCCAGAATATTAGAAAATATGGTATTTATTTATTTTAATTACAGTATTTTGTATGCCAAGAAATTTTCTTAGATCAAGTATTGGGGCCTCGTCCCCGTCGGCCAAGGCGGCTCGCGTGAAAAAGTCTGCAACCCCGATCTACGACGCGTTGCAGGCGAATGCCAAGTATCCGTTAACAGCCGATAAATGCAAGTGTATCGAGGACACTGTCAGTCAGTTACTCGATAATGGACCACACGCCGAAGACCCCGGCCTGCTGCTGGGAAACGTCCAAGGCGGCAAGACCGACACCTACGAATACATCATTGCCGGCTGCCTTGATCGTGGCTTTGATGTCGTCGTGTTGCTCACTAAGGGAACCAATGCCCTGGCGTCACAGACGCGCAGCAGGTTCGAAAAGGACTTCGCTGCTTTCAAGCCGTCCGATAAGCTCACCCAAGGGGCTACCGTCGAGATCCATGACATCATGGTGTTGCGCAAGATTGGTCTCGTTGAGGCAAATGTCAACAAGACCAAGACCATCATCGTTTGCAAAAAGGAAGTCAACAACATGAAGGCGCTGATCAAGTTGTTCAAAGACCATCGGTTCCTGAAGGGCAAGAAGGTGCTTATCGTTGACGATGAGGCCGACTATGCCTCACGCACCTACAAGACCATCAAGGTCGCTAAAAAGGGCCAAGCATCCACGCGCGTGACCCATGTGGCCAAAATCGGTGAGCAGATCAACGATTTCCGCAAGATGTTGAAGCATCACAGGCTGCTGCTGGTGACGGCCACGCCTTACAACCTGTTCCTGCAGCCCGATGGTTCGCTCAACCTGGACGGCAAGTCAATCAAGAGCCTGCGTCCCCGATTCGTCAGCATTGTGCCCATGCATGACCAGTACATTGGCGGCAAGCAGTACTTCGTTGACTCTGATGATCCCAATTCAATGTACAGCCTCCTGCATCGCCCCCTTGGCCAAGATACCATCAACCTGCTGAGTGGTGGTCAAGGCAACGATGGAGAAATCAGGTTTGCCATTGGGCAGTATCTGATGGGCACTGCTATTCGTCGCATCCAGCAGCGAGCCGACGGCAAGGATTACAAGTCGAGCTTGGTGATTCACGTCCAAATCAAGAAGGTTTACCACCAAGGACAAGCTGATATCGTGAACGACATCATGCGCGATTTCTCGGCCCACTTTGCAGTGAAATCACTCCCTCAAGGCGTGGAGCAGATGCTGAAACAGGCCTACGACGACTTCACCGAGTCCAACAGGAAGGCCCGCAAACAGAAACTCATCAATGTGCGCGTCCCCACCTTCAAGGCGGTGCTCAATGAGGTGAATGCTATCTTCGCTAATGGCAACTATTGCGTAAGAGTGGTCAACAGCGATAACGACGTGAACGCATTGCTTGACCCGGGCACAGGGGAACTCAGGCTCGATGCTGCTGTCAACATATTCGTGGGTGGTAACATCCTTGATCGCGGCATCACCATCAAGAACCTGATAAGTTTCATCTACGGTCGCTCGCCCAAGACGTTCCAGCAGGACACCGTTAGCCAGCACCAACGCATGTTCGGTGCCCGTCCACTTGAGGATATGGCGGTCACTCGCTTCTATACGCCCCCTCTCATCTACAGCCGACTCAAAACCATCTATGGCCTAGATGAGTACCTGAGGGAACAGCTAGCCAACAACAGTCCCGTCCAGATTCTTGGGGTCAGCAACAATATGCGTCCCTGCGCCGGGAGTAAAGTCATGGTTTCGGACATCATTGCGGTAAAGGGGCAAACACGCTACTTCCCAAGAGGTATCCAGACTGGCGGTGCACGCACGATAGGCAAGACCATCAAGGAGATCGATGCTCAACTCGATGCGGTCTTCAAAGCCGGGTCGCCCGACGCCAACGGCTTCATCGAGATGAAGGTTGATGATGTCATCGGCATCCTTGAGAAGATCAAGTCAACCTATGTGTATGGTTCTCAGCACAAGAACACCGACTATAAGCTCGAGCCCGAGGCGCAAATAGCACTGCTCAAGCACTGCAGCAAATCGTCCAATGGCAAGGTCTGGGTGGCCAGACGCACTGGTCGTAACACCAGCCGTACCAAGCAAAACGGCGTCTTCACCAATGCGCCCGACAATGGTACTAGTGATCTGGGACCGGCACGTGCCAAGGCCATCGACAAGCCTGTGGTGTTGATGATACGCCAAAACGGCAGGCAGTTCAACGGTTGGAGGGATACTCCCTTCTATTGGCCGGTGTTGCTCACGCCGATGACCACCCAGAGCGCCCTGTTCGCCACTACGGCCAAAGACAATCTGCCGTGATGGCAGCCAAGTGTATAACGATTGATCATATTGTTTCAGGATGTTAGTGTTATATTTCCAACGGCATTATTAATACTAAAACGAAGGACTATAAGAAGAGAAACGTCATTTGAGTTAGAGTTTTGAGGAGAATACAAGTAGCGGAGCGGCATGGGTCGCTCCTTTTTTTTGCCCATACGGCTGCTATGTGCGCGGTCAATAGACGGCGAAGAGTTTTTTCAAGCAGATGAAACGATTTCAGTAGCAAGAGACAACGATCCTGCATCAGGTGACAGGGAATACTATACTCAGTTGAAGAAGCTACAGATTCTAATAGTTTTTCAACAAATGATTGTAAAAATGATTTACTCTGATATTTATAAATATAAACGTAACCTTACAGAGATGAACGTTCACTATAATATATTAAAAATAACTATTAAAAAGAGAAAGGAGGAAAGGATGAGTATACATATTTTTATACTAACAGTTGTAGCCGGAGTTATCAGTTGCTACATTTATGATACCTTGAAAGGTGATAGGTAATTGAGCTGTGACAGGTGATTTCAAACACCCATTATGCAAAAGGGAAGCCCTGGATAACATATCCCAGGGCTTTTTAAAATAATAACATTGGCCATCAACTCTCGGTTATGCGGCGGTCCAGCCGTAGCCTTGGACGGCCATGTCGATGAAGTGGTTCATCAGCAGATTGGTCTTGTCAGTGAAAGCTGCGCGGTCGTAGCTCTCGGGCAGGTCTTTGTCAAGCGATATCTGGATCAGGGCAAGGACTTTCTTCTTGGGCTGCTCGTCTTTATACCAGTCGACGACCATCACCCGGTCCTTCTCCTCCAGCAGCTTTTTGTACAGGTTCTTGGCTGCCAGGATGACTTTCTGCTTCTCGGCCTGGGTCAACTTTCGGTCTTGAATCAGCAGGTCGTAGATTTCAAGCTCTTCCTCGGCCAGGCCCATATCGGTCGAGCGGCCTTGCTCTTTCTTCAGCTCGTCGACGAGTTGCAGCAGCTTCTCATAGTAGTCCTCGTTCTCGCTGCCACCGGCATTGTACCGGTCGATGATGCTTCTGTAGCGCTGTGAGAAGGCCACGCGTGTGCAGTTCTTGTTGATGAGTTGCTCCAGCGTCTTCTCAATAAAGGCGCGCAGGTCGTCGATCTCCAACGCCTTGTAGGGTGATGTGTTGATCACCTTGCGTATCGAATCAATGTCCACCTTGCTCAGGTCGATTACCTTGCCCTGGTGGATAACGTAGTCGGGCTTGTTCTCGCCGTCACTTCCCTGGGCCGACACACTTTGGTCAAGGGTCTGTGCCATCCTGGCCTTGGCGCGATTGAGTTTCTCATCGTCCACCAGATTACAGAACAGGCCATGAATGTACTGGATCGGCGCGAACTTGGGATTGTACCATCCACGCTCAAATATCTCGGGCTTGCTGGCGTCATACAAATTCATGATCAGATTGCTCAACACCTTGAAGCGGTCCTTCCACTCGTCTTTCTCCAAGATGCGCACGTATGCCAGACGCAGTTTCTCCAGTTGGTCGAGCGTGTTGCCCTCGGCAATAATCTCGTCCAGATTGATGCCCAGGCTCATCAGGAATGCTTCACACTCCATGATGCATTCATCCAGCGAGGCGATGAGCTGCTCTATATCCTTTGCAGGGAAATCGCTGCCGTCGCCGGTAGAGGCATAGTCGCTCAGTGCCTGCTGCATATACTTGAATACGTTCACATAGTCCACCAGGATACCACAAGTCTTGCCGGGGAACACACGGTTGGCGCGTGCGATAGCCTGCATCAGCGTGTGGCTCTTCATCGGCTTGTCGAGATACAATGTCGAGAGCGACGGCACATCAAATCCCGTCAACCACATGGCGCAGACGAACACCAGGCTCAGCGGGTCATCCTTGTCCTTGAAGCGGTCCTCGATATCCTTGCCGTCGGGCGTGATCTCGTTCATCTTTTTGCGGTGCTTGGTGATGTCCAGTCCGTGTTTCATGAACTTCTCGGTCTCATCGGCCTCCTCGCTGATGACGACGGCCATCTCAACGCGGTTCATGTAATTGAGCATAGCGGTGAGTTTGTCGCGCTCCTCCTTGGTGGTGGCTTCGTTACGCTCCTTGACGATGGCTTTTATCTCCTCGTTCCAGTAATGCATCACCTTGTCGTACATCTTCACGGCGGTGTACTTATCGACGCTCACCACCATGCCTTTGCCCAGGAAGCCGCGACGCGGGAAATGATGTGCGATATCCTGGGCAATCTTGTCCAGGCGCTCGTCACGCTTGATCACCTCCAGGATGCGCGATGATGCGTTCTCCAGCAGCTCTGTCTCGCGGTCATTCAGCCCTTCGTCCTCCACAATCTCAGCGACATCGGTATCCAGCCAGTTGTTGGTCAGTCCCACCTCGGGCACGCGGCGGCTGTAGAACAGGGGCACCGTGGAGCCGTCCTCGATGGCCTGAGCAAAGTTGTATTCCGATACATAGTCGCCGAACCACTGATTGGTCAGTCGCTTGCTGCCGAGCAGCGGTGTGCCCGTGAAGGCAATGTAGTTGGCATTGGGCAGTCCCGTATGCATGTTCTCGGCCAACTGCTTATACTGTGTGCGGTGGGCTTCATCCACGAGCACGAAGATATCGTCCCTATCTGACAGCAGCGGGTATTTCTTGGTCTTGTCATACTGGAACTTGTGTATCAGCGTGAACACCATCGGCTTGTTGCCTCTCAGGAAATCGCGCAGTTGGGCGGCGTTCTTGGGCTGGCATTCCTCCTTGTCGCCGATGACCTCGGTGCGCACAAAGGTCTTGTGTATCTGTGTATCCAGGTCCTCACGGTCGGTAATCACCAGGAACGTGAAGTTGCCGTGCAGTTTGCGCCTTACCTTCCTCACGAACATCACCATCGAGTAGCTCTTGCCTGAGCCCTGTGTGTGCCAGAACACGCCCAGCTTGCCGTTAAGCTCCTTACGGCGTTTAGCGCTTTCCATCAGGTTGTTCACGCCCAGGTACTGGTGGTTCTTGGCGATGATCTTGGTGCGCTTGTTGTCAAAGAAGATGAAGTTCTCAAGGTAGTCCAGCAGTCGCTCCTTGCGGAACAGACCATCTATCAAGAACTCAATAGAAGTACCATGCTCGGCAATCTGCTCACGGTCCAGCCTCTGCTTCTCGTCATTCACGCGCAGCCACTCAAAGAAAAACTCGTAACCTGCATTCCATGCGCCGAGCTTGGTTTGCAGGCCATTGGACAGCACGCAGATCTGGTTCAGGGCGAACACGTTGGGAATATCCTTGCGATAGGACACCAGGTTCTTGTTGTAGGATTCCTCGACCTTCACCGTTGAGTTTTTCAGTTCGATGAAGACGACGGGCAGACCGTTCACAAACAGCAGCACATCGGGGCGACGATAGCGGAAGTGGCCCTTAATCCACATCTGGTTCACGCAGTGAAAGTCGTTGTTGCCAGGATTGTCAAAGTCAATGAGCTTCACGATATCGAAGTCCTCACGATGCTGGTTGCGCGTCTTGACCTTGATGCCGTTGCGCAGCTGGTTATAGAACTTGTAGTTGGTGTCCACCATATCGGTGCCGGTGTAGTCCTTGCGGTACTCACGGACGATGCTGTCAAGCGTCTCAGGGTCAATCTGAGGATTTATGCGACGCAGCGCAGCTGAGAACACCTCGGGCAGGATACATTCCGATGCATTGGCACGCCCTGTCGGGCTCACATCGTCCTGGGCATCCACACTGGGATCGCACTCGATGCGCGTCCAACCGTACTCCGGCTGCGATAATCGGTTACATATCGCCTGTTCTATGTCGTCTTCACTGATGAATGATTTCATAATCGTAGAACGTTTTAATGTACTTCAAGTTTTCCTGACATCAAGCGCGGAAGGAGAAGATCTCGTTGACGAGTAAGAATGTCATTTATACTGTTGAGTTTATATGTTGCCTCAATTATAGGTGATACTTTTCGCATATATAGTAATTGTAGATCTTCAGGTGGTAAAAATACTTTTACTCCTCTAAGATTGTCAGCGGTTAATCCAAGAACATTTGCACCCGTGGCTCTTTCAGCAATGATCTTACTCAACCCCGAATAATTAAACAAGCCATATAAAAAATAGGGATGAGAATGACTCGATGTTAATTTCATAAGATGAGTACAAATTATTCGATTGCCTTTTCCTGGCGGCACTAGGCCAGTATAGCCAATGATTCGCCTATCCTGCGTCATATCAGTAATACACATGATAAGATCATCCTTTTTAACAATTTGATAATCTTTAAAGCTACCACTATATGGCCGCGAATAGTCAGGAATGAAGCCACCGAAAGGACGAATATTATTCATACTTAATAACACAAAGCGACCACCTTTTATGTCTTTAGAACCATATCCAACACCTCTTTCAAACTTAATAAAGTCTCCTAACTTTTTTGTTATCCAACTTTTGGGCAAGCCGTTTTCATAACCAACGTTTTCATGGCCGGGGAAGCGGAAGCGGACGAACCACTCCTTATAAATGTTTTCGGCCATATGCTCTAATAAACGAATCCTGCGGGTGTTGTTCTCAATCAGGTTGTCATAGGCAGATAGAATCGAAGTTATTTTATGCTGAGTGGACAAATCAGGTATCTCGCATTTTAGCCGTTTCAAAATAGATTGAGTTATCAATGGCTGCGCAGATCCTCCTGCAAATTTGTTCAAATCATAAAGCTTTAGCAAGTAAAACGCGTAGTAATATATTATTTTTGATGTGTCACAAGTAGTGATTAAGGTATTATCGGTAGCGTTGAATTCGTTGGGGCAATAAGACACCGAACCGCAATAAGCCCCGACACGACCAAGTATGATTCTGTCCTTATACTTAGCTGTATCAGTATAGCCAATTATTCCATTCGAGCCGTAAATGGGAATATCTCCATCTGTTGGGACTATGGGTTTTCCACTTGTCCACTTAAATAAATCAGAAAACTTATACTCCATCCCTTCATCTCGTTTTAAAAAGTTCTTTTAAATTATCTTGAATCTTTTCTTGTAAAACGATAACTTCATCGCTTAGTTCGGAAAACTCAGCGTACAACCCACGCATTGTATCGGCAAACTCCTGTTCGGTCATGCCGTCGTCCTCAATGACCACGCCCACGTAGCGACCGGCGTTAAGTGAATAGTCCTGGTCACGGATGCCGTCCTCGCTGTCGAGTTTAGCCACCTTGCACAAGCCGATCACATCCTGGTACTTGCCATCGGGCCAACGCTCCAACAACCAGTCCACCTGATCCTGCTTGCCCTCGGCCTTGTATTCCTCCACCAGCGCCCAGAAACTGTCGCTGTCGCCCTCGTAGAGGCGGGTGATGATGCCCAGGTTCTTGATTTGCTCGTCACTGAACTTGCGATGGGCGCGATCGACCTGGGTGAAGATGTTGCGGGCATCGATAAAGAGTATCTCGTCCCGGTTGGGGCGCTGCTTGTTGAAGAACCACAGTGTGGCTGGCAGCGTCACCGTTGAGAACATGTTGCTGGGCAGTGTCACCATCTGGCTGATGATGCCGTCCTCGACCATGCGCTTGCGGATTTCAAGTTCCGAGCCACCGGCATCGCTGGCAGAGTTGGCCATGACGAGGGCTGCCTTTCCGGTCTCGTTGAGTGCCGTTGCAAAAAGTCCGATCCACAGGTAGTTGGCGTTAGGGACCGTCTCTTTCTTGTCTGACTGCTTCTTGGCCGACTTGGTCTTGTTGCGAGGAACGCCATAGGTGGAGAAGCGACGGTCCTCGAGCACCTTCTCCAGTACCACCTCATCGACATTGAACGGCGGATTGGCCATCACATAGTCGAAGCGGCCGAAGGCGTCATAGGGATCACTGTAGAAAGAGTTAGCCTCGGTGATCTCGCCACGGATATTGTTCAACAGCAGGTTCATCTTGCCCAGTTTGACGGTATCGGGCTCCTTCTCGATGCCATAGCAGCGGAAGCGCATCATGTCCTGGCTGCTGGCATTGTGACGGTGCATGTAGCGTGCAGCCTGGACGAACATACCACCCGATCCACATGCCGGGTCAAGAAACTTCTTGTCACCCGTAGCAGGCTGCAGCACCTCGACCATATACTGAATCACACTGGCTGGCGTATAGAATGCGCCACCACCCTGGCCCTCGGCCAAGGCGAAGTTGCCCAGGAAATACTCGTAGATCTGTCCAAACAGGTCGATACTGATGTCCTCAGGGATGTCCTTGAACACACGGACGATGCGGCTCAGCAGCTCAGGCTCCTCCTCCGGTACAAGCTGGCCATAGACCTCCTTAGGCAGCACACCCTCCATGCGGGGATTCTCACGCTCGATAGCCTCCATGGCACGTTTCACCAGCAGGGCCTTGTTGGCATCGTCGGGCGCATCATTGATGTAATCAAAGTAGGCGCACTCGGGCAGGTAGAAGCCACACTTCTCCACAGCCACGTCCTTGTACTCGCGCTCCATGCGGGAGCCCTTGTAGCGGTTGTATTCCTCATCGATCTCGTCCTTATGCTGCTTGAACAGCACATCGGCATAGCGGAGGAAGATCAGTCCCAGGATGGGTTGTCCATACTTGTTGGCTGCCAGGTGGGCACCGGCACGCAGCATGTCAGCCGAGTGCCACAGGTTATCCTTGAGTGTTTTCAGTTCAATATCCGTCATTCCTATATATCTTAAAAAACTACAATGTAGTCCCCCTGCGAGTATGCTATGCTTTCTCTATAGGTCTATTGCAGGCATCACCCATGAGGGGACGAATTGGTGAGCGCAAATATAATAAAAAAAGCTATACCTCTAGCTGATATCATTATAAAACAGCCCAAATTGAAAAAACGCGCGCGATTTCCACGCAGAACCTTATTCGTGTAATCGAAAAAAATGGCGCTGACATCGGCTGCTGCGCTTATACGTGATGAAATCAAGAAAATGGCGGTCAGTTCCCCTGGTCGCCATATAACTGAAATAATAGAAAATGATGCAATTATTACAAGCCATGTTTTCGACGATAGCGGAGACATGGCATGGGCCGAAGTGGGACGTGCGCTCGCTCATCAAGGCTCAAGATGAAAAAAGTATTAGTAGCGCAACATTGGTAAATGGTAACGACAACGATCCATACGCCGGTGACATAGACAAACTCCAGAATGCACTATTCAATGGGCGTCCATTGGAGAATGGGACCTGCATCGAGATTGCATTGCAGGACCTACTACAGATAATTCCGAAGAAGCGCAGACGTATTGACGCTTATCGGGGTTTAGTGAGCAGGCTCAATAGGATGGGCGTGACACTAAGGATTAACTCACAAAAAACCAAACGACATGATTCAGAACTTGAGAAACGGTGACTTGTACAGTAACCGGAAAGAGGCAAAGATGCGACTTGGGGGGCTTGGTGCCTTCAACGCGTCAATGAGAAAAGGGGAATTGCTGTTCATCAATGACAGCAACTCTGTTTATAACCACTTAAATCAGAAGCTATCTTATGGAAAAGAAGGAAAAAAAGTTTAAAGCGTATGTTTACATGCTGATACCGGATTGCGATGAGGCAAGAGCTAACGGTGATGACAAAAAGGTGTATATTGGTCAAACCGATGATATCAAAAAGCGACAGGCGGACTGGCGAGACCTCTACACCCCTTATGCAGGAGAAAAGATCAATCGTGCTCGTGAGAAATATGGCTGGCAGAACTGGAAACTTGTGATACTCGAGGAGAGAGAATATGTAAATGAGTCAACACGGGATAAGAAACTTGACGATCTCGAGACAAAATGGATTAAACACTTCAATTCAGTGGAAGAAGGGTTCAATACGTCATACGGGCGAGGAATGAAAGGGATTCATCACACCGAGGAGGCCAGACGCAAGATGTCATTGGCAAAACTTGGCGTTAAGAGGAGCGAAGCTGCACGAAAGGCCATTTCTGATGGCATGAGAAAAGCCAGAAGGAAAAGGGAACGAGAGCAACGCAAACTGCAAGCCTTAGGTGCAGCTGCTTAACAAGAATCGTGGTCATTCAAAGAGGGACGGGTCTGAAGCGAAAGTTTTGGGCCCTCCTTCTTGAATAACAAATTGATAAAGAAAATGAAAAAGATAGACATTAATGTGCCCGTTCAATACAGACACTTATCGGAATGGACGGAATTTGGTGACATTTTGCCGGAAGGACACATAATACTGAATAAGAACATTACCGGCTGTGGATGTACTGTGTTCTTCCTGACTAACGATAAGCCCGTCATTCTTGCAAGTCCGAGAATAAGCCTCATCAAAAGTAAACTCAAAGATAAAAACATCAAGAGAAAGCTATTTTATTTCGACAGGAGTGACGGGAACAAGGATTTGAGCGAAACAATATCTGAAATGGACCAGTATCTTCAGAGTTGTGGCACTAACCCTTTCAATGATCAGCCTAATGTACCGAAGATATTGTCCACATTCGATTCCCTCTTCAACGTCCTGAGTGCTTTGAGGGCCAGGAATATGTTAGACCGTTTCACTATTGTCGTGGATGAATGGACTTGTATCTTCACTGACGTTAGAATGAAGGGGTCCACTGTGATCAACTTCCTTCATACTCTAAAAAGTCTGCCAAATAGAATAGTAAACATTTCCGCTACTCCTTTGAATATGGTCTATCTTGATCTTATGGAGGAGTTCGGGGGTATGGAATATGTTACACTGGAATGGGACCCGTCGATGAAAGAAGATATTGATGTAGTACCCAGGAAGATGAGGAGTACAGTGTCCGCCATTGATCAGATTATCCAGGATTACCGGCAGAGAGGCTTTTTCAACACTTTGGACGGTGAATCTATCTACTCGACTGAAGCGGTTTTCTTCTTGAATAGCGTAAGGGACATCTGCACCGTCATAGACCATAATAAACTCAAACCTTCCGAGACCCTGGTAATATGTGCCGAAGATAAGAAGAACAGGACATCCTTGAGAAGTGTAGGTCATTCCATCGGTGCTGCTCCAGGAGAGGATGAGTATAAGACGATGAACAAGCCTTTCACATTCGTAACCAAGTGCAGCTTTGAAGGGACAGACTTCTATTCTGACTGTTCAACGACCTATGTATTCGGCGACAGCAACAAAGAGCACCTGCAATTGGACATATCGATAGACCTTCCTCAGATCGCCGGAAGATGTAGAACCAAGACCAACCCATTCCGTAAAGAGATATTCTACTATTACAAGAACACAAGTCTCGAGAAGGGAATGGATGAGAAGCAGATGATCCAGGAAATCAATGACAAGAGAAATGATACCCTCAAACAAGTGGAGCAATTATCGGATATCACGGACCTCAGCATCCTTGACAATTTCGTGGTTGCTCAGGACAGATTAAGATACACTAAAAGCTATCTTGACGTTGAGAGAATTGGTCAGGGTTCAGGCAAAGCTATCTGTAATGACCTAGCCTATATCGCTGACCTAAGAGCCGTAGAGATAAAGATGGAACAGTATAAAAGCAAACTACATGTTCTCAATTCTCTAGACAATAATGGCTTCAATCCTATCGATATGGCTAAGCAGGAATATCAGAAGTTCAGGGAGGATTTCTTTAAGAACGACAACTTTGAGCACCAGATGAAAGCTATTGTCGATGCTGTTGAGAGATGTTCCGAAGTCCTGCCTATGATAGAAACCTCACCTTCTGTCCCCACTGAGTTTAAGAAGTATTACCGTGAACTTGGGCCGGAGAAGATAAAAAAGGCAGCATATATCGAAGCTAATCTGAAACGTCTGCTCTCCAATGCATCCAAAATCAGTGGTATGAACCTTAATCTTAAAACCGGCAATGTATATACCAATGCCGAACTTAAAACGATGATCCAGGCTGAATATGACCGTCTTTCAATCATTAAGACAGCCAAAGCAACGGACATCACCCAGTACGCCCATGTCCAGAAAGTAAAACTCACGAGGGATGGGAAGAGAATAAACTGTTATAAAATAATTGAACTAATATGAGTGATATTGAAGTTACGTATTTCAACAATATCTGGGATGTCAATAATTTCGATTACCAGAAGTGCTGCCGGATTTCAACGATAATCTCCAGAATGAAAGATCCAAACAGTAAAATAGCCCAAAAAATCAGTGTTGTCCGGCCAATAACGGATGATAAACTGAGAAAAGAAGCTAAGAAATCATTACCGGTCATCATGTGGCAAGGTATATTTCACCATAGGAGTAATAATGGCTGTGCTTTTCTTACCGGTCTCATGTGTATCGATGTTGACCATAAGACTGATGAGGAACTGAAGATGATAAAACAGACGGTAATGGGATGGGGCTGTACCTATTGTTGTTTCAAGAGTCCAAGCGGTGATGGATTGAAGGTAGTCATTAAAACAGATAACACCAGCCTCATCCATTACAGCAACTTGTATCGCCAGTTGGAGCAGATATTCATTAATCAGTTCGGGATAGAGCCGGATGATGACTGTGATGATGTAGGGAGAGCATGTTATTGTAGTTTTGACCCGAATCTCTATTATAATCCCAATGCTATCCCCCTTCATCTCGATTATGACCCAAAATACGATAAACAAGAGCCTGAACATAGCAAAACATCGGCTTCATACTCACAGCCTACGATAACTCCCACCGATAGATTCATTGCCCGTCTTAATAGTCTGCGTAACCCAATGACAGACGAACAGATCATTAAGATTCTCGACATCAGGTTTCAAAAGTTCCAGGATAACTACATCGATGGGAATAGAACCCATAGCATCTTCATTCAAGCTAAAGGACTATGTGAAGCCGGTATCGATATTGAGAAAGCCATAAGCTATCTCGAATCACGTTTCCTTCCGACGGGTTATGACAAGGAAAAACTGAGATATGAAGTGAATCGATCTTATAGTAAAAACGCTGAGATGTTTGGAATGAAGAGAGGGGAATACAAACCTTACAGCGAATATAAAAAGTCAAAATCCAGTTCCAACTAAACGAAAAAGGCCAACTCTATCAATTAAATGATGGGGTCGGTCTATTTTTCTTTTTCGCTATTATGACTGGATAGTCCAAGTCAAACAATTCAAAGCGCCTCCTGAGTTCTTCTCATCATTCATATCTTCAACGATAGAGGTCATATCTTGAGATATCAGCTCTATCTCATCTTCATTTGCTGAAAAAGCCTCTCTTATCTGCTTCAGAGCTTCATTGTCCAAAAGATCATAACCAAGTCTTGGAACAAGTATTCGTGTGCCTACTTGCAGGTAATTGATATAGCACCAAGAGCGGTCCAATAAAACACTGAATAGTTTGTTGTTCTTAAATTGTTCTAAATCCGAAAAATGTAAAGAGATAACATTAAATCTCCCCAATTCCTCCATCATCGCGTTATAATGCTCCTCATTATAGTCTTTATAGTCTTTATAGTTGGTAATTAATACTTTGTTCTTATCGATATATCTAATCATCCCGTCGGCATGACCAATGGGGTCAACCTTAGGGCCTTCCCATGGTAAGAGCACGAGCTCCATTACGGTACCATCAAAATTCTCTTCCCACCATTCCTTCCACCAGTTGCGAAAGTTCTTCTTGTCAATGTTGTTCTCTAGCAGAACCTTGTCACACATGATCATACACGGTTTATCATCCAGAATAGCTTTGACTACATTACCTCCATCAAGAATGAGAGGTATCTGGACAACCTTAAAACCATTGAAATCATACTTCTCTGCATGGACATTATGAAGTTTCCAGTTTGTAACACACTTTGCATACTCAGGAGACTTTGTGAGATAGTCAGGCTTATAGGTATATCCCAGATATGTGTTTTTGGTCAGTTGAATAGGCATATAATCACGAGCCCAAACATCTTTAGTGTTGTACAATAGTTCACAGTCCTTTTCAAACTGCATGATGCAAGATTTCACATTAGCCCGTGCCTCTTTATCAAGGTCACCTGTCTTTGTGTCTATTAAACTGGAGATAAAGACCTTATTCGTCTTATCGTCTGTTATGAAATCCTTTGTCAGAATCTTTCCCATAATACATATCGATTTATAGTTCTCTGAATATCTGCATTTAGCAACATAAGTATAACGCGAAAAAAAATCGGAATAACTCATCACGTCTGTAGATACTGCAAATATACTACTTTTCCTTGAATTATCCCAATCTATAAAAACTGGACATTTCAACAAGCGGGAGGGATTGGTAGTGTTGTTGTCCTTATGTTAGAGGTGTCCATTTTTTTTTGTTTGTTTAAGACCTATGCAAATTTTCTAAAAAAAAGAGGACAGTTTTAGGGTGAAATGAGGGGTAAAAAGGGATAGAAAAGAAAGGTAGAAAGGAAAAGAACAGTGCTCCCTAAGGTCGCACTCCATCCGTAAAGAGAGAAGAGACAGGGCCAGGAGAGGAACGGAGCGGAGCGACAGCACGTACTCTCTCCTTACGGCTTGGGTGAGCGATAGCGAGCCTGTTCCTCTCTTCTTTCTAACAAGTGCGAAGCCTTTTAGCCGACATTCACAGACCCTCGAAGCCTAAAGCGAGAGAGGGGCGTCAAGTGAATGAGGGTAAAAGTATAGTGAAAAGGTTCTGAGGAGATTCCGAATATGATGAGGAATCGATCAGTTCTTGAGCGGATTGTAGTTAGTGAAGAGAAAAAACTATTCTAAACTCTACAACAAATTTGCTAATCGTCCCAATATCTAGTCCGTAAGTAATCAATCATATTGCTTATATGCTTATCATTTATGAACGGAGCAATTGTGAGAGGTTTCAATAAATCACATGGATCGATACTGCAAAATAGATCTGGATTATTTAGCATAGGTTTATAGTTATCATCCACCGACTGACGTAATTCTTCATTTTTGCCTGGAACAACAAAGATGTGGATGAAATGGTCAGCCAGTCCTAATCTGATTATCTGTTCTACCAATAATGTTTGACGCATCAGTTCATATTGAGGTTCTTTCATGTAGATAGAATGCGGCACACCATCTGTTGGAACTTTCAATTGCTCCGATTTTTCAATTAGATGCTGATATCTTTGAAGACGTTTGGAACATGTCTTATCCTGGTCTTCATATGCTTCCGTATATTTCCATTCAATAGGAATGAGATATATTTCTTCATCTTTTTGAGCACGGATCATGGCATCTATTGATGTACAAAAAGCTCCTCTTTGTGCTCCTTTATCACCTTCTCCAAGCAATTCTTTGTTATTATAAGTAAACTCAAAAGCGATTAATCCGTCATTGTCCAACGCAGGAAGAATTGAGTCAAATTCGATACCTGTTGCATTAAGCAATATAGCCTTAATCGCTTCTTCATTATTTCTTATTCCAAAAAGATGATTAAGGCAATGAATCTGGGAAGACATCACATTACCCGTCGGAGCAGCTGATGTTTCTGCCTCCATATGCCACCAAGCTATATCGTGGATTTTAAAATAGTTGATAGCATCGTCATAAATGGACGAAAACAAATTTTTGGAACCGTCCTTTAGCACCTTCTTGCTTGGTGATGTTTGTAACACCCCAGCATTATCCCTCCACGATGCCATTCCTCGATTCTCAGCATTATAGAATATATATCCCTGAGTATCTGACTCTATCAAATGTATCTGACGGTGCTCTTCAGCCTTCTTGAATTCCGTATCCTTAACTTTTGACTTCATACAATGTTCTAACATGGTGGTTTTCACACTTCGCTAATGATTGAATAAGTGACTTTTTCTCTTTGAAGGATTTCTTCCATTCTACATAAATGGGTCTTGCGTCTGCCTCGTTTATCCATGTGTGTCCATCGGTTGAATATCAAAAGTTCTGGGACTGTTGACACCTTTTGTGGACGAACTTTAGGAACAGGCAAACCCAAGTCCTTCTTTATATCATATACTTTTTGATAATAAGTAAGAATTTGTTCCTTATATTTTGTGATGAAGTCGGCATAACTCTTCATCTGAAATACAATCTCAGGGCTATCATCTGTTTTCTTTAGCATCCTACCGTCATCAAGTCGTTTCAGTTCTACAAAGACTACAGTTCCATTTACGCATTTCACGAGGTCAATACGGACGTTATTACCACTCTCATCAGTGTAAGCGAACTCAGAATCAAGGTGGGTGTCTCTGTTGTTGATTATCAACTGCCCTTGAATGAATTTTTCGGACCATGAAGACTTATCAGAACCATTCTTTTGAGAATAATACTGTCTGATCCCATTTATTATCGTATCAATCTGCTTATCTATAGTACTAGCACAGTTCACATATGTTTTGGACTTATCCGCTAAGCCCAGATATTTATAATGGGTAAATGTTTGCAATTCCTTATGCTTGGAACAATAATGAACTTTAATGATGCTTCCCCCTTCGAAATAGACATTAATGTTGTTATCCTTTCTCACTTCGATGTAAAAAGCTTTCTCATTTTTACAATACTGCCACCAAGAGGGATTGTTGTTTTTAAGTTCGTCAAATATTTTGGCGTTGCTTTTTAGCGTATCGAACGTTGCTGCCATATTATTAACTATTTCGTCTTGGTAAATGTAAATCCTCGTGTATCCACCATATGTAATGTGCCATTCTCATATGATAGAGTGAAGGTGCCCAACTTCTCATGGAAGGGAGATATGCAATTCAAAGTATTTCCAACCAATGACCAGGAAAAAGAACGACTAAAGATTATCTCATGATTCACTCTAGTACATTGCATATAATCTCCAATGTAATTTGATTTAAAGGTGTATTTATAGAAATACTCCCCGTTCTCTGTAGTCCATTCACCAACAACTAATTCTTCCAGGTTAACCGGTTCTTCTACTGGCTCATCTTTCTCTTTATCGTCACCACAAGAAATGAAAGCGAAAGACATTAGAATAGCCATTAACAAAAGTATCTTCTTCATAATCAATAAGCATTATGTTTTTGCTAAGTGAGTAATTTAGTTGACTTGCAAATATACTACTTTTCTTTAATCAAATCAATCTGAATTAAGATATGAAGCGGATTGAGATTCACTTTGTCACTCCAAAAGATGACTTATATCTTCACCTTTCTTATCTTTACCCCTGCGGTTACCCTCTAAGGCATAGCATCTTATTAATGTTTTGCCTTCTTTATTGTTTAGCTTGATCTTTCTCTTTAATGATCCAATAGTTTTTGTTTCTTCATCTCCAGCTGTATATGATTTAAGTACCTCAATGAAATATGTGAGTATGCCATCTCCCTCTTCATTCAACTTTAGTAAGTCCTTCTTGTGTTCTGTTGCATCTGCATTGTTAGCTTTAAACTCAATCAGGCAAACTCTCTCTTGTTTTTCGTTAAAGATGACCATATCAAATTCTCCACTACGACCTCCGTTATCTTGTTTGGGGGCTGATGAAAAGTCTTTATACTTTAGTCTTGTCGGCGTTTCAACCGAATAAAACAGATTATTGTCCTTAACGGCTTGCGAAGCATTAAAAGCCTCAACAAAAGCAAACCGAAGCTCTTGCTCACTTATTCGTGTTTCACCATTGCTAAAGTGGGGGAAAACTATTCTCGTCTTTGTCTCTCCAGCTTTGGGCGCTGAATCCTCATTTATTACTCCTTCACGATGATACTGGTAGGCATAGTTAATACGAGTGAATGCATCAACCACAATGTCATCTATAATCCCTTTCAGGATCTCTTTCAAATCGTTTTTTTCTTTTTCGTTCATAGTTACACGTTATTTTATTGATTGTTTCTCTGTGAATTGGATCATAATCTACTATCCTTAGTTACCCAATCACGTATGTTTTCGAGATTCTCATCATCGACAAAGATGACCCGCAGGGTAATATCGTCTTGGAGACTGCTAGTGCTAAAGAAATGATCAAATACCATATCCAAGGACTTGCAGTCGTCGATAAACCTCAGAATCTCCCTGCTGAATGCCTCGTTGTCACTATTACCATCTGACATGATGATGTGGATGAAACACAGAAGCCCGTAGTTGGGGTGTATTCCCTGGATAGGCATCAACATGTTTCTCAATTCACCAAAGAGATCATTAGCATTGTCGTATGTGTATTTGCACTCGACCAGGTTCACTACATTGAAGTCGAACATCCATTCCATGTCACTCAACCGGCATGAGGATTGTTCAAGACGGGCACCCGCCCCGGGAGCGAATATCTGCTCCAGCAGGGTCAGGCGTTCGGTCGTTGTTAGGTTCTCGAGTATCCGCTGTTTCATTGCTCGTTCATCTCTTTCCATAGGCGTTCCACTTCTTGTTGGTGCAGGGCGAATTCCAGTTTTGATCCGCTGAATCCGTTGAGGGGGACTCGCTCGAAGAATTGGGAGTAGAACTCGCGGGCGTCGTAGCCTTCCCATGAGCGCCACGCCATTGCGCTCCAGTCCCATTTGGCGATGTACTTGCGGACAAGTTCGTTGGTCATCCTCACGTTGGGGTTCGCGGTGAGGGCTTTCCAGTCCCACAGGTGGGCGAGGGCTTCGATTCCTTCGGCCGTTACCGCCTGGCCGTGGGCGCATCTTGAGAACAGGTTCCAGTTCAGTTTTTCTTTCCATCGCAGGGCCATCTCTGTGGTCCACTGGATTTCGTTGTTTCGGGATACCTCGTCCCACAGGAGCTGTTGCTCGTACAGTTCGAGGTGGATCGCCGTAAGGGGGCGTTTTCGTGAAACAGTCATCCATGCTTGCCGTTCGATTTGTTTTTCCAGACCTGCTGCCATTTCCACCCGTCGCATCTCCGCTCGATTGTTGATGATTACTTCGTTCATTTTTTGAGAATTTTTGATTATTAAAGTTGACTGCATTAAGCGTTTTTGAGTCGCGCTTATATATACATAGTACGATAAACGAATGTTAAGAAAAAAACGAAAACGGCAAAAAAGAACCTGAAATGCCATAATTCAGCCCTAGAACCAACCCTGTTATCTATTGAAAATAAACTGATTATATTCGATTTAACAATATTTAACTGCGGTATCTCCATCATCAGTTTTTTAATCAATCTCAAAACTTCACCATTTCTATCCCAAAAGCCCATTTTTCTCCTTGTTTTTATCCGTTTCCGCCCCATCCAATTCTCCCGAAAACCCTTATATATGAGAGAATTAGACAACATTTATTTACTAACATTTAACAACAAACAGACAAAACAGAGAGAGAAATGAACAATTTACCAAAAATCGTCATGGCCCTATTCGGTGTATCTGCATTACTGGACATTGCAGAGAAGATCAAGAACTGGGGCACTGACAAGAAAAAAGACGAGAAAGAAGAAGAGAAGAAACAAGATGAACCGTCAGGTGTGTAGCTGTAAAGAAGAAATCGAAGACCAGCGATGCCATTGACGGTATTGTGATCGTATGCGAGACAATCGCTACGCTACTTAAGAATTCAAAGAAACTGGTGAAGATCCTGGAGAAACTTCGGGGTCCACCATGATGTTATTAACCATTTAACTAACAACAGAACAAATGGAACAAACAACAATCATTCCGCCATCCTACCTTCCAATGGTAGTCGAAGCGGATCAAACAACCAACACCGGGGAGACCATTATCGACGCTGAAATCATTACCGAAGATACCCGCTCCCCTTTCATTGAGGCTAACTCCATACCCATTACTTTGGAGAGCCTTCAGAACGACTGTGTGATACCTAATTTCGCCAAGGACAACGAGGCGGTAATTTCACACTCACAATTCATCGGGGCAACCTATCAAGCACTCAAGGACTTTTATAGGAATGAGCAGATCGACGAGCCCCAAATTAGAGCAAGTCATATCATTCGAGGAAGAATTCCAGAAGCCATAAATAAGAAAAGCTCGGAACTGCTGCCTCACGAAATGACCCAGTACTACGAGAGAATGGCCTTTTGCATCAACGTTCCCACCATCTATCAGGACGTTAACGGCAATAGGCTGCAACTGTCTATCGTGGGAGTCAAATCCTACGGACGAGACAACCTGAATGGAAAACTCACGGCACAGAAATTTTCTATCGCCGTTGGATTCCAGAATACCGTCTGCTGCAACCAATGCATTTGGACAGACGGCTATAAAGATGAGATTCGGGCATTATCACCGGGGGAAATCTACCAACATACCCTCCGGCTGCTCGATACCTACGACATGGCTAAACATATATACCTGCTTCAATCGCTGGGAGACCTTTACCTGTCAGAGACTCAATTTGCCCTTATCTTGGGTAAAATGCGTCTGTATAACTACCTGCCCCAAAGGATTCAGAGGGGAATACCTGAAATGCTGATTACCGATTCAATGGTGAACAGTGTAGCCCGCCAATATTACCGTGATCCCAACTTCAAGGTGAACGGGGGCGGCGAACTCAGTATGTGGAATTTCTACAACCTCTTGACTGGGGCCTGCAAGGGAAGTTATATCGACACATTTCTTTCAAGACAAGCCAATGCACTTACAACGAGTCTCGGCATAGCTGAAGGGCTGCGAGACGAAGATTCCGGGTATAGCTGGTTCATCAGTTAATCAGCCGTATTAGCCTTGATTCCGAGGAGGATTCACAATTACACGTGAGTCCTCCTTTTTTCATTTAACAACTTATAAAACAACAATTTAAAGAACAAGAAAAATGAACAAGATTCAATCATTTAAGAACGCTCAGGAATTCCAAGAACTATTCGGGATTCAAGAGCATGGTGAAGTAAAAAGCCGTAGAAACAAAATTTTGCTGGCCCTACTCAAATCACCGAGTGTATGGGCTTATTGCAGAGAGTATGAAGATTGGTCACTGCTCGCTATCAAGAGTATGGCCGAGTTGAAGACCAAATTGACGAAGATGATTTCAGATGCCGGGGTTCATCAGGGCCTGGAGTATACTGTAGTTCTGAACGGAGTAACCTATCACAGCAACACCTACGAATCTGATGTATATAAAGGGGTACCAGAGGATGGTTCAATAGCATTCGTTCGCTATATCAATCACGACAACAATGACGGAGTTTTCAAGATGAGAGCTGGACGTTTTTTCAGCAAACTCATCGACGAAACTAACATCGGACAAGCACTTCCACAGCAGGTAAAGACTTGGTTATGTGAGGAGTTTAGTCAAGACTGGCAGGTATATATCGCCGGTACACTTCCCAACTATACTTTGCTGGTTGATCATGACTTCGCTGAGATCTATTCCGGTGAGGCTTGTTCTCCAGGAATGAATAGTTGTATGATTGACAGAGGATTCCACAATTTCTACCGAGATAGCGTGAAGGCTAAGGCTGCTCGTCTTGTGGGTGATGACGAGATGATTCTTGCCCGCTGTATCATCTTTACCGAGGTACATGATGAAGACGATAAGGTATGGCGACTTGCAGAACGTCAGTATGCAAAGGACCAGAGCGACATCCTTAAGAGAGCACTTGTAGATGCCCTCATTAAAGCCGGAGAAATTGACGGTTATAAAATTGTGGGGGCAGACTGTGGAAATTCAAGAGGCTTTGTCGATGTAGAAGGAAATTCACTTTCACACAAGAAGTTCTATATCGAATGTGACTTGGACTGGGGCGACAAACTCAGTTATCAAGATTCTTTCAAGTATTACAATCTCAACTCAAACATCGCTTACAACTATACCGATGTGGATTACTCATATAATCTCGATACTACCAATGGCCAACTTGAGGACGATGAGGAGGAGATGTATTACGACGAGTACCACGACAGGGACGCGTTTGAGGTGGTCGATGTGATTTATCATAATAGCTCTATTACCTGTGACTCCGACTGTATGGAGGACTTTGAATTTTTCCAGGACGCCTACTATCACAGCGAGGACGACCTTACCAACTGTCCTGAATGTGACTCCCGTATGCTAAATTCTGAATACTATCGAGACGAGCTTTTCTATAGCGAACTTACAGAGGAGTATTATTGCTGTCAAGGTTGCAAGGAGAAGGCTGAACTCCAATACAAGAAAGACAACTGGCATTACTGTGATTTTGACCAGAAGTACTACGAGCAAGACGACATTCTCACCACCTACAATGCCTGGAATGAGGGACTGGGCATGTATGAGACCAAGACTGTGAACATCGATATGGTTGAAGTTTATATCAACTGCGAGATCCTGTTCCGTGTTGGTGATGAACTGTATGACGAGATTAATGAACAAACCGAGCTGCCCCTTGTAGAAGTCGAGGAGGAGGCCCTTATTGAAGCTTAGTGAAATATGAAACTATTGAAAAAGCTTTATTCCATTCACAGCAAGAGTGGAAAAGAACAGAAGATGATCAAATTTCTGCTCTGGTGGATTAAGACCAATATCCCACAAGCAAGAGTTGAAATTGACAAAGAAATTGGAAACATCTACGTGACTAAAGGTGTTTCTGATACCTACCCCTGCATCGTGAGCCATATCGACCAGGTGCAGACGATTCATTCACGAGATTTTCAGGCAATAGAAACCAATGACATTATCTTCGGCTATAGTCCCAAGAATAAACGACTTGAGGGATTAGGGGCTGATGACAAGAACGGTGTATGGGTCTGCTTGAAATGTCTGATGAAATACGACAACCTTAAAGTAGCGTTTTTCGTTGGAGAAGAGATTGGCTGTGTTGGTAGCAGCAAAGCCAATATGGATTTCTTCAAAGACGTTAGATTTGTGATTCAGTGTGATAGACGAGGAAGCAAAGACCTTATCGCTTCCATCTGCTCCACTGAAATAGCCTCCAAGGAATTTATTGAGGCTACCGGACATGAAGCTTTCGGTTATCATTTGGAAGAAGGCATGATGACTGATGTGCTTACCCTTAAAGAGAATGGTCTTGCTGTAAGCTGTGTTAACCTTTCTTGTGGCTATTATGATCCACATTCAGATCACGAGTTCACTATCAAGAAAGACCTTCTGAACTGCTTGTCATTCGTCGAGCATATCATCGAAAACTGCACTGAGACATACCAACACCAGTGCGATTATTCGATGGGGTTCTTCGACGATTACCTGTTTGAGTACTACGATGAGATTTATGAACTGCTGCAAACGTATCCCGACTTGACATTTGGGGAAGTAGAAGCAGCATATCAACAACATAATCCCAGATTAGACAGGACTGAGCTGAAATCGACCTACGAAATGGTAAAGAATGACCTGGATTTTTGGAGAAAGGAGGAAGAATATTACGCTAAACATTACTGATCATGACACAAGCAGAATTAGAAAACAGCCGTGAATATAAAGCGGCTAAGCAACTCGAGGAAGCATTGAACGATTATGGCTTTGACTACAAGAAGTTCACCGAGTCAATCCGTTTCATGCATCCCACCTTACAACAGAACCTTTTCCGCCTGATTAAAGAGACAATCTTATGGATGGCGGATGAGAAGAACCGTTACATCGACCTCAGGAACCGGGCATCATGGGAAGGTTCAAAGGCTGTAGCGGAAATCATGAGTAAGCAACCTGTCCCCTTTATCTGATTGAGGCGGACATAGTATTAACCGAACGAAGGCTCTCACAAAACTAACATGTGGGGGCCTTCTTCATAAATCACAAACAACAATGGCACAGAAAACAAAGAAAATGACGATCAAGTATTGGGCAGCTTTATCTGAATCGAGTAAGAAACGAGCGCTCCAGTACACATTTCCCATTCATCCGGCAATCGTTGAGATGCTGATGAACGAGAAACCTGACCTAAAAAGCGACTGGTGGCAGATGGTATTCAAGAAAGTGAGAATACCTGGCCCCGGAAGCTATTACAAGACAGTAGTAAACAACACTTACTTAAACTGAACGCATTATGATTTTTACAGAAGAAGACCGACTGAGAGAATTACGACTGGCACAAAAGGATATCTACAATGCCGGTAATGATCTTGTGAGCGCTGGCCTTAGATTACAAGGTACGAATTTCGAAAAGAGCTATGAGAAAATTTACAAATCACTCAACGCTCTCAACCGAAGGCTCATCAGTGAAATCAACAAAAACAAGAGGAGGAAGTGATATGGACGAAGAATATAGCAAGGAGATTGCTGGTTATATCCTCAGCATATTCCGTACTAATCCTTTTGTGGTAATGAGCTGGGGCATAAACCCGGCAAGCATTACTATCGTTGAAGTTGGTGTGAAATTCCATGTACAAGGATTCATTCACACCGGCTATGTCCAAGTGGTGTTGAATGAAGGAGAAGATCTTTTTGAAGTAACGCTCATTTCCGAAGAGGGCGAGACTTTGAAAACGATTGAACACATTTTCGTTGATAATCTAATTTGTGTAATAGATGAAGCCGTAGAGAAATGTGAAAATTATCAGGAACGCATTTCTCAAGAATATCAACTTATCACAAAATCGGCTATATGTGAGAGCGACACCAGCCAACCCACCCAATAAGACGGCTGAGTGTGTTCAATTAATGGGTGTATTCAAAAAAGTCTGCAAGGGCCAATGAATACACCCTTTTTGTGTAACCATTTTTATCAAAGATTTATATGACGACACAAGCAACCAAGAGGGCCGTGATCTATGCCCGAGTGAGTTCTGAAAACGACAGACAGGACACATCAAGACAAATTACAGACCTTCAAAAATTCAGTGAAGCCCAGGATATGGAAATCGTGAAAATCTACGAAGAGCATATATCTGGAGCGAAGAAAAATGAGGAAAGACAAGTGTTGACCGAGTGCTTGGACTATTGCACCGGGAACAATGTCGATTACTTGTTATTATCTGAACTGAGCCGCCTGGGAAGATCAACGCTGCAAGTATTGAAATCCCTGGAACGGCTGCATGAGGCTAAGGTATCAGTCTACATACAGAACCTTGGCATCTACTCGCTACAACCCAATGGCGAAGTGAATCCTGTCGCGTCCATTCTCATCACCGTACTTGCAGAAATGGGCAATATCGAGCGAGCCAACATCCAATACCGGCTCAACTCAGGACGTGCCCAATATGTGAGGAACGGTGGAAAACTCGGACGCAAAACCGGGACCATCAAGAGCGAGGATAAGAAACGAGAGGAGTACAAGGAGGTCATATCGCTGCTGAAACGAGGCTACTCCATCAGGAACACAGCGAAAATAACCGGCTCCTCCATATCAACAGTACAACGCATTAAAAACCAATTTGTAAGATGATTAAGACAATTAAAGAATTACTGATTGAATGGTGGGCTGGAAACACTACCACCAAAATGCCTATTCCCACGATATACACTTATGAGGTTGAAGTGGATGGCAAGACAATAACAATCGAAAGCATGAGTAGAAGCAGGATGTACATTCACTACAAGGCTAGAAGGAGATTCCCCGATGCCAGCTACATCCGAGTAGTCAAAAGAATCAAAACCTATTGACCAACAATTGGACTTACCAGGAGACCAAAGTGGGGTAAGAACTATGATTATAAGAGAATGGCTTTCGGGCCATTTTCTTTTCGCACCTTATGGTCTCCCCTTGCATATTACGTTCACGATATTTGTTGAAAAATTCTTGCACACTCCAAGAATTCTTACGAAATTTGCGTACAAGTGGTGCATACGGTGATTTGAATTTAATGTTTTTGTTACCACTAAATTACTATAAATCAGCGATATGCGCAACTTTTTGAACATCTTTTTATTAACTTCTTAATCCCGCCAACGGGTTATTATATTATTTTGGTGTACTTTAGAGTTTTATACAGTTGATTCATAAACTAACATTAACAATATCGATATGGGATTTAAAACTATAATTTCAAAAATCTTAAAAAGCATTAAAGAATGGGGAATGACATTCCTTTCAATCATTTCCTTTGTGTGGTTATGCCTTGAGCATAAAGAAGATGGCACATTCAATGTGACCAATTGGCTAATTTGTTTGGGAATAGCCGTACTATTATGCTTAATTATTACTGTTTGGTACAATTGGCCCAGAAAAAAATGTACTGCAAGTTTTTTACCTGGAGAAGGAAATACCAAAATCAATATAATCATACAAAAGGGAAGCGTACTAAAACAAAAAGGGACAAAAGTCATTCATGTTTTAGACACCTTTGAAACATCTATCGATAAGTGTGAAAAGCGATCTCTTTTACATGCTTTTTTAAGTTTAAATGATGTTGATATAAAAGAATTGGATAAATCCATTACAGATTCACTGAGTAATAACGGCTATACACCGAGAAGTGCCCCTTCACCTCTCTTTCAACAACTAAAAGCCGCTAATATGAAAACCATGAAATACGATATAGGGGCAGTTGCTAAGTATAAAAAAGATTATCTATTAGTTGCTTTTTCAAATATGATAGACAACATGGGTCATCCTGATGAGAAAGACTTGAAACAATACATAGACTCTGTCTCCAAAGTATTTAATGGCCTTCAAAAAAACCATAAGGAAAATGTCGTTAATCAGACATATAATTTAGGTGTTTGGGGGTTTCAATACAATAGAAGATTGTATGATACTCGCATGAGAATAGAAATAATGGTGAGGGCTTTTATAAAAATTAGTCAAAAAAAACCATTCTGTGAGACTTTAAGAATTTGTTTGTATGGAAAACATGCCGATAAAGTAGTTTTTAACGAAATGCAGGTGTTGTTGGATTATATCATTAATACTAAGGATTTATATAATCTATACAATCTTTAAGAGTTAAACCGACGATTTCAAGAAATACCGACAGGAACTGCCTGCTGATTACTTATGACGATGAGAAGAGTCCGGAAGAGAGAATCAGCGTAGTGCCAATTGGGAAGTTGCTATTGTTATAAATGTCAATAATACACCCGTTGGCGGAATTAAGCGAGCGCATATTTAATCCTGCCGATAGGTGACATTTATTCAAAATTTCTCCGCCTCAAATCCCCCAGCTGCCTTATAAATAACTAAAGAGAATTACGCCCCATTTTGGACCGCCGGCTTTAATAGAAGAGACATGCCGGCGGATATGTAAGGGGCGACAACAATATATGATGGAAAAGGACCGGCTAGCGAAGAGTTAGCCGGAAAACCACCATCCCGGACGCTATTATCTTCTTTTGGATAGACACCGGCCTTAAGCTGCCACCGTCGATTCAAATCAAGAGAGTCCGATCGAAGTGTGATATCAATGCTGAAGAAGTGTTGATGTCGCTCTTCTTTTTTTTTTCTGTTCGGTTGGGGCAAAATGAAAGGGAACAGCCGTTTTTCTTTTAGCCTTTTGGAAATCAGCAAGTAAGAAGCAAGATGAATGAATATTGGCTTGTTTGAAACATTAACAAAATCGTGTTTTTCTCCATCTTTGAGTAAAAAATTGCTATTAAATGTAACGGGATAGTGAGATAATGTGTATATTTGCGGTTGTTCTTTGGCAGAAGTCCACTCCAGGGGGTGGGTGTATGGCAGGGGACAACATGACATAAAGAAAGGCGTTTACTTTACGCTTTGTTCTTGACGATTCGGAATCTTGCAAGTTCTTCAATAGGTGTCAAGGATGAGCCAACAGTAGATGTCCTATGTGGGATATGTATATTTGCTATCGTCGTGTGAACGGCGTGGCATTGAAGCATATTCGGCGTGGGCTTCTGCGTTGCTCGTTCAACATCTATGGGCAATGCAAGAGCCTCGAATCGTGGGACGGGTAACAAGTACAGACTCCCACGCTTCTTTTTATGCCCATGTTAGAACCATTAACCAAACCCCGCCACTACAGGGAGCCAGTGGCAAAATGAACCTTAGAACAAAACTATGCCCAGATTTATCATCACCACCAAGCAGATGAAGAATGCCAACGGCATCCGCATCGAGCCTGGCATGACTGTCGAGGTTGTTACTCAATCCATGAGCAATCCTGTGTTAACTAACGGTGGTCAACCCGTTGCTGACGCCTTCATGCGCATCTACGGCATCGACATCCGCAAGGCCGGTGCCCTCAACATGACTTATCTGAATGTCGAACGAATCAATTAAAATACTCAAAATGATAACGAATCCACAAGAATTAAAAAACGCTTTATTGCGTGTTTCTGAGTTCACCCCGTTAATGATTGGGGAGACAAGAAATGAGTTTGAAAAGAATCAAGAAGCTTTCATTAACGAACTGAATGGGGACAACTATATTAAAGTTCCTTTAGTTGGCATTTTTAGTGCTGGGAAAAGTTCACTTTTAAACGTTTTCACTCAAAAGCCAAATATGCTTCCCGTTGACACAGCACCTGAAACAGCTGTAGCCTACGAGTTGCACTATGGTATCGGAGAGTGCGTTGAGCTATATCGAGAAGGCAAATTGATTGAAGAGAAAAAACTCAATGATATAGCTCAATTAGCGACTAAACCTGGTGATATCGCTATGGTTTATTGCAAAAGCGACCCCATCAGGGCATTACAAGAGAAAGGCATTATTCTTGTCGATATGCCTGGTATCGGTTCGGGTATTGAGCGCCACGACGCTGCTATCTTTAACTACATTAACCGAGGCTCCTCATTCATATTGTTAGTTGATGCCGAGCAAGGGTCATTGCGTAGTAGCACATTGACGTTCATGGAGGAACTGAGCCAATACAATCTTCATCCTGCCGTTCTCGTCTCCAAGATTGACAAGAAGCCTGAAGCCGATGTGAATGATATCGTTGAGTATATCAAATTCCAACTGAAGAAATTGGGGGACGAAAATCCATACGTTGATACTGTGTGTGCCGTCAATGGTAAGCTTGATGGACTGACCAACTATTTAGACTCGCTTGATGCCAATGCGATGGTTGTTGAGAAAATGGGTGGTAAGCTCAAGAAGATCATCGATGCGATTATGGAACAGTTTAAGTTAAGGGTTGAGACCCGTTCCAAAGACATCGCGAATCTTGACGGCAAAATCAAGGAAGTCGAAGATGAGATCACCAATGTCAAGGCCGAACTTCCCACAAACAATGCAAATCTTGACACGCCCGAGAAATCAACTCGTGACATACTTGAGCAGGTGAAAGAGGCCTTGATTGCCAAATCCACCGACATTGCTCAGATGATTGTTGATAAAGAGGATAATGAAGTTATCAAAGCTACTATTGTTAGCATTGTAAGAAGTCAAGTCATCAATTCACTGAGGGAAGAGAGCGAGCAGTACACTTCAACTCTTGGTGATGCCGTTCAAGAAGCAGTGCAACACTTAGCCACTATCGAAGTGGATACCGGTTTCATCGAAGACTTTAATGAAATAATCGAAGCTTTCCTGCCTTACATTGAGCTACTCATCAACGCTGGTGGCATCTGGGGACGCATAGCGCAAGTTTTGCTCCCGTTCTTGCCAGATCTCTTGAATTGGCTTTTCGGCAAGAGTGATGAGGAGATTCTTGAAGAGGTTCGACAGAAAGTTATTCACAAATGCGCCAATCAGGTCACAACTGGTCTTGAACCCACCATCTTCAAGATTGTAGCTGAGAATCAACAGCGCATCAAGACCAAGATGCAGGAGGAATTGGTTTCCAAGATGGAGAAAGTTAAAGATAGCCTACGTGAGAAAATGGAAGACATCAACAAATCCAAGGAAGATATTGATGCCGAAATTTCACATCTCAACTATGCTATAGATCAACTACAGTCGATAAAGGAATCTATTTAATTTATCTTGGGGTGGTAAGCGCTACATGCCTTCCACCCCTTAATCATATGTTTATTTATGGCACTTCAATCAAAAAAAACGTCCTCAAAGATAAATAGTTCAAAGAGACAGGTCATCAAAGTAAATCCCTATGAGAACCCTGACAATGTGTTGGATCTGATGGCTAAAATCTGTTCGGCAAGACCTTCGGTAGAGACTGATATTTACTGGAATGTTCTAACTGATGCATATACTAAAGTTGTAAGGGGTGCATCATTAGAAGATTATCTTAGGCAAAACCGTAAGTCTCTCTATAATCCTGACTTTGAACATCAATTAAATGATCTTTGTCGCAAAGTCTCATGGAACATTCAAACTCGCGAGAATACAGAACATACTCAAATAGTGGTGGCAGGAGGTTTCTCGTCGGGAAAATCGTCATTTCTAAATAAGCTCACCAAGTGTACAAACTTGTTACCGACGGGCGTTGAACCGGTATCGGTAGTCAAAACTTACTTATATTGTTCCAATGGCAATAAAAAAGTTACAGTCCAAGGCGTTAATCAAAAAAACGTTCTTGTCTCGCTTGATCCAGGTGTTTTGCAGGCCATTCAGCATGCTAAGCAGTCGAATATATATTTGGCATCTGTCCTTGAGAAATTATTTGTTGAAATTCCCTCTAAAGAGTTAGATGGCCTTGTATTCATTGATACTCCAGGTTATAACAACACAGACAAGAACAATGAGTCTAACGGAAAGACAGATAAGCAAACTGCCATTGAGGCTCTTGGAGAAGGTAATGTTCTGTTCTGGCTAATTGATTGTGAACGAGGAACTACGGTGACCGATGACCTTGAAATGATCAAACAGTTTAATGGCAAAAAAGTATTCATCTTCAATAAAGCAGATAAAAAGGGAGAGATTGAAGCAAAGAAGATAGTAGAGGCTGCAGCCACCACATTATATAATGAATTTCCCAAAGAAGATATCATTGACATCATCGCCTATTCTACGCTTGAAGAACGAATCTATTACTCACATAACAAGTTAATGATGAGTTCAATCATTCAAACGGCTAAAAAATCTGGCAATGGTGTTAGTGAACTATATGATTTAAAAGAGGATATCAATTTTTTATTTGAAGCAGAAATCCAAGTTAGCAAGAATACAATTAAGGATATTGAAGACGCATATCGAAAAAAAGTTGAAGAAAAAAATACTTTTCATGACCATTGGCAAAGAGACAAAGAAGATAACGTTTCTTTTATAGAAGCCATCAATGAAATTGCTATCGATAGTTACAATAACGTATTAGATGCCGCAAACAATCTTCGAGATTATGCAGATTATGCTTTCTCAAATTGGCTTGATTTTCATGAAGGCGTCCTAAATTTTGAAAACAATGATCATTGGGGACACTCAAGCATACTTGATAGAGCTATAAATAAGAGTGCAAATTCATTTAACAGTCAAAACAAAAAATTCTACAATTATAATTGGAATTATCTAACTGAAGAATATCGACACAATATACTTGATATCATTAGTGTCCACTAAAAAATCATAAAAGTTCTTTGAAATTATTGAAATTCAGTTAGTTACAGCGATTTTTGGAGTCAACGGATTTGAAATTATCTTTGCGGTCATAATCAGACTGTTATGAATA
>Ga0256404_1000251_pt1 | contig 138329 bp, 96 predicted proteins | sample RumenRJG_01DNA_FD_185990 | JGI IMG/M metagenome (GOLD analysis project Ga0256404, IMG submission 185990) | Bovine rumen microbial communities from Lethbridge, Alberta, Canada - RJG_01 | ecosystem: Host-associated > Mammals > Digestive system > Stomach > Rumen | place: Canada: Alberta... | reverse complement strand
GTTCTAATGGCAAGGAGGGTTCTCGGAGCGTAGCGGAGAGGTTCGTCGTTGTCAGCAGAACGAAACCTTCTCTAGCGCATGTTCAGCGCTCAGTGGTAACTTTTCCAGTTGCAAACATAGTAACTGTGATTCCAAATTTACGATTTGGAATTTGCCCTATTCCTCCTTGCCTCACTTGCCCGCTCTTGTGCATTCATCAATTCCTGATTCCAATATTGTGCAATCTCTGAACGGTCAGGGCCACGGATAGAACCAATCTGCTTTTGACATTGTGCAACATAATACTTTAATATCGAGAATTCCCTCTTTTCGATAACCTTATCAATATCATAAAGCGCACGCTTTATCCTTACAACAGCCTTAATGCTGACTAATGCCGTACATACCTCCTCTTCTTCCTCCGTCTTTCCTTCCTTTGCAATGAACGCTTCCTGATCGTCAAAGCTTGACTTTACCCATTTCTCCAACCTCTCAAGTTTCCGCATGAGTTTTTCCATTTGATTCTTACAGCGTATGAAGCCTTCAAGTTTAGCCTCATTCATACGCTGCTCAACCGCTTGTAACCTAAAACGGCACTCTTCCAATAATTCCCTAGCCTCGTCAAGCATCCCTTTGGTCATCAAGATATCCGACTGCTCCAACTGCTCCAGTATATCAAACTTATTCTCCTTTGCCCCTTTAAACTTAGGCTCCTGATTAGTTTGTTTTTGATTGGACTTTGGCTTTAAATTAGCCTTTACTCTCCTGTCCACCTCTTCGGCCAGAACCTTATCCCTAATATCCAACCACTCAGCATGAGACTTTGAGTTGTTGCTCGTTACATGATAGCCACCGCACAACTGACAATAATAGCTACGAACAGGAGCCTTGCGCGACATCTTCAAAATATCGCCACTATTGAAGCGGATGAAAGCCTGAGCCTCCGCTTCTGTCTCAAACAGCATCTTGGGCCGTCCACAGGCCACACAAAATATTTGGTTCTTCTTGGGCTTCATGCATTCACACTTTGTTTCTTCAGTTCTTTATACCAGTCCACCACCTCACGCATTGACATGATGTACATCTTGAGCCGTTTTCCGTCAAGAGGTGTACGGTGGCCGTCCATCCAGCTCAGTTCCTGGAACTGCATACAAAACTCATCGTAATCAATCTTGCCCTGTTGGTACCAGAGTAGCGCATCAGCATATACAGAGAAGTACAGGTTGCAAAATGGTTTGAAGAAGATGAAATGCTCCTCGTCCTCATAGACTGTCTTGCAGAACTGATTCACGATGGCTGGTTCAAAATGCTCATCGCTATACTCCGCCACGAGTTTTTTGTACTCCTTGTAAACGTCAATGGATTCATCCGTACTCTGTTCCTGAGTATGCAGAAAGTCCGTTGGTGACGAATGAAAGATGGTCATCTTGTTCATCATATCAGCCGTTCTCTCCGCTTGCTGGAAAGAAGTCCGTTCCTCACTCATGGCCAACTGTCTATGGAGCATCATCATGTGATATTTACCATACGTAAGCGTTAGTTTACAAGCCAGTGTTATATCCTGCGAACGTAATTGATGTCTCAATGACAAATTTCTTTGATGCCTAATATTACGAACTGTTTTTTCCGTGAAATATGACATATATTGTAACCAAACAAAATATTAGTACTCATACGAAACCGCACATTCATTATCTAATTGAGCGACCAGACTATGATAATCTTTTCTAAAAACTTCAGTTTTATTTGCTTCCATAATCAGATTCTTTTGTTTTACACTTATCTATTATCATACTGCCACGCTTACGCCTAATGAACCTAACATCTTGAATTCTTATTCGTTTATCTGCTGTTTTTAACCCATCAATCCCTTTGAGATATAGGTAACGTGAATCAGTACTGCCAGAGATAAATGTTCTTATCCCATTCCATTCCACATAATCATATTTTTGCAATCTTGACTTACCTATCCAGTGTGACCCAACTTGACTTTTACGTTTTCCTCCTTTTGCTGGTTTAAAGACATGTAGAGATCGCGTGTGTCGCTGAAGCAGCCTCATAAGATAAAACCATGACAGACGCTTGGCATGTACATATCCTGCTATGCAGAACGCGTCAGCGCAATGAGTTTTTTCAACTTCGTTATTAATACGTGTATGCTTTGTTTGGTAGCCATAAGTAAGATGTACATTTGAAAACTCTGCTTTAGCACGATTATATGTTTCCCAACGCATACTTGACATAAATGCAGCGTCTCGCAGGCTTTGTCCTCGTTTTACTTTCAACTCTATTTTACCAAGGTGATAGGCTTTGTGACAAGTTTCACAGAGGGTAATAAGGTTATTGGGAGCATTACCACCTGTTTTCCGACTTTCGATGTGATGAACATTCAAAACAGAATCTTTTGATTTCCCCTTGCAATGTTGACAAGTATGTTTATCTCGCGATAGAACATATTCTCTGACATTCCAAAAACCAAGCTGATCTCCCTGCTGGTATTCAATTCCAGAAATTTTGTCATTCTGTATCTTTTGCATATCAAATTGAGCAACTTCAATCGTAGTCTTGCTTAATGGCAAAATCGAATTAACCAAACGTATAATACGTAAATGTGATGAAACTCTATTTTCTATACTTGGTGTTAACCATCCTTTTTTACGTCGCCTATTATTAAACCGAGCTGCACGATGTCTCAATTTACGATTTCGTCGCGTTCTACGTGCTTCCCGTCGAGAAGCAATCAGTTTCACGATGTCATCACGCTCTTCCACTTGCATTGCAAATAACTCACATTTCTCTGTTGTTGCCGATACGCCGATATGTTTACTACCAGCATCAACCCCAAGAGAGATCTCTTGTACCTTTTCATCTGAAAGATAGTCAAGCTGGATGGTAAAAGGCATAAGGCGAACAACGTGTGCTTTGCCGTCGCGCAGCATATGTCTCACTTTGCCATGTCGTGCAGTTGGCATTAGCGGCTTTCCATTTTTACTTAATACATAAACCATTTCTTTTAGAAATAAAAAACTGTAAGTCAGGTTTGCACCTGTAATGCGCCCATCGCCAATGTTATAGGGTGGTTTCAGATATCAGTGACACCGTTGCTTTCGCTCCTTTTAATTACTGACCGCAGAGCTTGGAACTTGGGCGACTATTCCAAGGTGCCTATACATTCACCCCTAACGTAGCCCTCTAAAGGCTTAGGCTAATTGGCTTACCTTTATTATACCCATCTCAATTTCAATGCTTTGTCAACATCGTCATGTTTGAAGTGGCATTTTTGAGGGTAAACACAATACATTTTACTTACGGGACTGCAAAGATAAGCATGTTTGAAGTGGCATTTTTGAGGGTAAACACAATGGAGAGAGCTTGTTAGCTAAACTCTTTACACATATTTGATGTGGTATTTTTAAAGTAATACATCATTCATTTGATTCTTTTTTTAAGCGTTGTCTTATCCGTTTATATACTAGTTCCAGAAGATCTTCTGAACATTCTTCTAATGTCTCTAACCTTCTTGTACATGTTTTCGTTGAATCCTCTTTCAGAAACTTATAGTAACTACATTCGCGACTTAATGCATTCTTTTCTTCATCAGAAAGATTCTCTGATGTCATTGCTATCGCCTGACCAATTCCTTCAACAAGCCTATCATCATCAAAATCCAATGGAAGGGCGAAATCAGCAAATGACTTTACATCAATCACACCTTTAATCAATCCGTGTTTAATAATGTTGTCAATACAGCGATTGACATAGGCATTCAAAATCATTTCATCATGCTTTTTAAAATCCATAATTCTCTTTTATTTGAGGGTTACTAATTTGAGCACAAAGGTACAATAAAAAACTGAATTAACCAAATTTCGGAATAATACTGACAGCGTGATAATTGCTTTAAAGCCGAAGGTTAGTAACGTATAAGAAGTAGATATATAATAATTTATTGTTACGATTACCAAATAAGTAATATTTTTTTGTTACTTAGTAACGTAAAACCGTTAATGGAAACAAAAAACTTAAATAATCATAAATATGCATTTCCTTACAAAACAATCGGGGAAATGCATTGTAATTTGCACTTCCCGATAATTGATAGTTGGGCTACGAAGACGATCCTTCCAATTCGCCGTTTTGATTACCGCTACCGCTACTTGGGTGAAAACAATACCGCATTGTCGGTACTTAATCTTTTTCTGACGTGTGGGGGTTGATATACTCGGTTTTCGAATAGTCGAACTTCTCCCATGCACTCGCTGTGCTTCCTCGACGAACTGCGGTGTCGTTTTGCGTATGTAAGCCATAATTAAATAAGGGATTAAAATGAAATGGTGCAGAAGAATTCTACACCATTTCATCTATAAAACTTACTACTTTTTATTTACTTTCCTTACTTTACCATCTTTACTAATGATAATGTTGATACCACGTTGCAACTTATTGATTCGTTTGCCATTGATGTTGTATATTCTTACAGTTGGTGAATCCGTTATTATTTCTGCAATACCAGAAGTAAAGCTACCATAGATGGTTATATCATGAGCTGGCATTGTTTCTGGTACGTCGGCCCATCCATCAAATACAAATCCTTCCTTTTCACTGACTATTGGCGGAACTATCGTAGTACCATACTCAACATAATCTGTAGCGAACACCTCTCCATCAATGATATATGTCACCTTATATTTGTTGACTATAAATGAGCCTGTAATTGTAACATCATTGGCAGGCATGGTCTCAGGTATTTCGCTCCAACCCGAGAATGTGTGACCTTCTTTGGTAGGTTCTGCTTCTGGAGATATTGAAGCATTATATTCTACTTCCAATGATTTATACTCTATGCCATCTACAAGATAAGTCAACTTATACTTATTGATAATGAAAGAGCCAGTAATTGTTATGTCCTTAGCTGGCATAGTTGAAGGAAATTCGCTCCAACCAGAGAACGAGTAGCCTGTTTTAGTCGGCTCTTCTTCTGGCGTGATGGTTGTACCATATTTCACTTCATAAGTTTTATAAACTACTTCGTCAACTATGTAGGTAAGATTGTATGAGTTTACCGTGAAACTTCCAGTTACGGTTACGTCATTAGCTGGCATTGTCTCTGGTATCTCACTCCAGCCAGAAAATGTATGGCCTTCTTTTGTCGGTTCTGCCTCAGGGGTTATCTTTGAGTTATAATCAACCTCAACAGTTTTGTATTCCTCATTGTCTACAATATATGTCAGTTTGTATTTATTGATAGTGAATGTGCCATTGACAGTAACGTCATGTGCTGGCATAGTTGATGGCAATTCTGCCCATCCAGAAAAAGAATATCCAATCTTTGTGGGATAATCTTCTGGAGAAATAATTGTGCCATACTTTACCTCACATGTCTTGTAAACTTCACCATCAACAAGATATGTCAGCGTGTAAGAGTTTACAGTAAATGATCCCGTAATTGTTACATCTTCATTTGGCATCGTCTCAGGAATGTCACTCCAACCCGAGAATGTGTGACCTTCTTTTTCTGGTTCTTCTATGGGTGTTATATGTTCTCCAATAAAGAAGAGATCTTTGCTATATAGTTCATTATCGACCATATAGATAACTTCAGGCAATTTGACTTTAGACCCAAAATCCTTCCAAGGACTTTTGTCACTATATGCTTCAAGACTGCTACTTGGTACATGTAGAGTTGCAAATTCAGAATAGGACTCGGTGAAGACGTTACTCCAAGTTTCTGGTACTTCACTGGAATAACAATAAACATCAGTTAATTCGCCACAATAAGCAAACGCTTCTCCTTGAATCTTTTTAATACCCTTACCTATCGTAATAGTCTTCAATTTACTGCAATAATCAAAGACGCTAAAACCCATAAAAGAAACGCCATTAGGTATTGTGACTGAAGTTAAACTACTGCAACTTCTGAAAGCATAACTACTTAGGAATGCATTTTCTGGTATCTTAATTGAAGTTAGACTTTTACAACTGCAAAAAGCATATTCTCCTATTACCGTCACGCTATTAGGAATAACAACAGATTGCAAACTACTACAGGCATTAAACGCTCGTGCACCTATTTTGTTTACACTTTCAGGAATTGTGACAGAAATCAAGCTACTGCATCCTTCGAAAGCAAATTCTGGCAATTCCGTAATGCTGTTAGAAATTGTAAGAGAGTTGATTTTGCTGCAATAAAAGAATGCCTTTTCCCCAATGGAAGTAACGCTATTGGGGATAACAACTGATGATAACTCCTTGCAGCCCCAGAACGCTAATTCGCCGATAGATGTCACTCCTTCTGGGATTGAGATAGAAGTTAGGTCTCTACAATCAAAAAAGGCTCGATAACCTATGCTTGTAACTTGACAGGTTGTTCCTTCATACTCAATTGTCTCAGGGATTACAATGTCGCCAGAGTATTCGGTACCTTTATATTGAATGACCTCTGCAATCCCACCTTTTGTAACAATGTGATACCAAATCCCATTAACTTTGGCATCTCCAGTAAATGCATTTGCCACTATCGGCAAAAGGGTCAATAATAATGTCAAAAGCTTTTTCATAATTCTATATTTTACGTTCAACTTTCTTTTGATGAGAGCATAAGAAAACGTGGACAATCACTTCGTCTACGTTTTCCAGGCATCTCCCAAACGCCTAAACAGCTTTGAACGAGTAATGTGCCCACGCTGAGCGTAGGCATCCTCTTTACTCTTGCTGTTTTCTTCTATTTGGGAGATTTCGGAAAACAAGATGGTAAGCGGACACTTTTCCTTATGTCGTTTTATTCTTTTATCTGTCCATTAGCGTACAGTATTTCGTTAAACTTGGTGCAAAATTAGTCAATCTTTAGCATATTACCAAAGAAAAACGCTTAAATAAGATATTTAAGATGATAAAGCATTGTATTTTGGAATAAAATGCTTAATTTTGCAGGCAAAATTTAAGAAACCCATGTTATGAGAATTAAAGAATTTGAAATAAAGAATCTCCATGGTAAATATTCCATTAAATCTCAGCTTGATGAGTGACAGGAGGGACTGGTACCTGTCATACGAGTGATTTTCCTTTTGAACCTGCATAAAATCTATCTTCCAAGATATAACATTTTCTGTTTTTGCATACGTTATTAATAAAAAAGGTGTAACTTTGCAGACTAAACAAAAGCATTAATAACAAAAATGGCAGAGGTGAGGGGCACGTTATTTGTGCTTGTGAATCCAGTTTCTTAGCAGTACAGTTATGATTAATACTGCCGCTATGATAAATAGTGGTATATAACTTTCCAGGTCGTTGCAATGTAACTTTTTCGGATTTTGCATATTTTATTGATAGAAAAGTATTAATTTTGCAAACGAAATATGGTTGAAAGATGTCGGATGTATGAGGTCTGATGGCTGATGTGAAATAAAATTGATAACTTTCTCCCTTGGAGAAGTTACCTTCGCTCGAAAGACCAAAGAAAAATGAATTTTCCTTTGGTTCTTTGCTCGCTTAATCGTAACTTTGCAAACGGAATATGAATATGGCAGAAGATAAAGGACAAATACTATTATATCAGACTCCAGATGGGGAGTCGCGTATTGAGGTGAGGCTGCAAGACGAGACGGTGTGGTTAAACCTTGATCAGATGGCGGAATTGTTTCAACGTAACAAATCGACCATCTCCAGACACATCAAGAATGTGTTTGAGGAGGGAGAACTGCATCCAGACGCAACCGTTGCGTTTTTTGCAACAGTTCAAACAGAAGGTAAAAGAAGGGTAGAGCGCGACATTGCATATTACAACCTCGATATGATCATTAGCGTGGGGTATCGCGTACATTCCTATCGTGGCGTTCAGTTCCGCATGTGGGCAACAGGGGTACTAAAAGAATACATCGTAAAAGGTTTTGCCCTGAACGACGACCTTCTGAAACGGGCTGGTGGCGGCAACTATTTTGATGAGCTGTTAGCCCGCATCCGTGATATCCGTTCGTCAGAGAAGGTGTTTTATAGGAAAGTGCTCGAAATCTATGCCCTTAGTATCGACTATGACCCACGAGTGGAAATCACGCAGGAGTTCTTCAAGACAGTGCAGAACAAGATGCACTACTCCGTACATGGTCATACAGCGGCAGAGATTATCTACGAACGAGCTGATGCACAGAAGGATTTCATGGGGCTGACAACATGGACAGGTGCTTTGCCGAAGAAGACGGATGCAGAGATAGCAAAGAACTATCTGTCGCAGGAGGAAATAATGACACTGAACCGCATCGTCAGTCTTTATCTTGACTTTGCCGAATTACAAGCTGAGGAGCATCGGCCTATGTATATGAAGGACTGGATTGTCATTCTGGATGATTTCCTGCGTATATCCCGAAAGGACATTCTGACTCATGCTGGCAAGATTTCTGCACAGCTGGCCAAAGCCAAAGCCGATGCAGAATACGATAAGTTCAAGGAAAGAACAAAGAATGAATTGACGCCAGTTGAGATCCATTTCCTAGAACAGTTTGAACGAGAACAGAAGAAACTGGGAGATAAAAGAAGGATGCCATAGAGATAATGCACGTTATTTATGCTTTTTATATAATCTGATGGACGGTTCTGGTGATCATTTCGAAATAATTGATTAACTTTGACTTTATCGAAGGTACTACGCTCGAAAAATCTCAAATATATTTGGCTTTTTGCTCGCTTCATCGTACCTTTGCAAACGGAATATGGTTGAAAGATGTTGGATGTATGAAGTCTGATGTGAAATTGCATCTAAAAACAGTTGGGAGCAGCATCTATTACGGTGTTGCTCCTTTTTTCATGGGTACTGAGTTGGATTCCCGATGACTTGCCAAGACCGTGATGACCCGCTGTGAAGAAATAGTATTTATCCGTCGTAGTCGACAAGGGCTGCGACGCAGGAGTCGGACCATACGTTTTCGGCCGTTTCCACCATGTCGATGATGGTGTAGATGGGCAGGATGATGCCTAATATGGCAACGGGGGCTCCGATGCCCGACATGAGTGAGAGGGTGAGGAAATAGCAGCCCATGGGCACCCCTGCATTGCCGACAGCCGAAACAACGGAGACGAGAATCCATAGCAGGATAGTGGGAAGCGTAAGTGATAGACTATCATGTTCTCGTCCGCTTCTGGCATGATTTGTCTGACATCGCTTCTGCTTGTTCCTTTCGTGGCGTGCCTTGTAATAATCGTGCATCGTGTCAAGGGGAGATTTCCTCTTCTGACCGCTGGTAGGGTGCAAGCCTCTCACGTGCCTCCACCCAGGGCTGTTCGGCATGAGTAAGGAAGATAAATCCGTTTTGCGACTTCGAGCCGTATAGCATAACGATGGAGTCCACCAGTTCGGTCTCGTCAGCAGTCAGTTGCAACTTTGTAGCCTGTTCTGCCAGTGTTGCATTAACATCATCGGTGCTGAAGTCCTTGGCAGTCAGATGGCCGCATATATTGGATACCTTGTCCCGTTTCCTAACAAAATGGCAACAAAAAGAGGTTAAAAAATGAGCGTCGAACACGTGTTTTCCACTAATTTTCACTAACTTTGCACCAGTTTTCGAAATCGAAATTGGCATGAAGCTGCGAATTGTGACATATCTGATAGTGCTTGCTCTGGTGGTTATTACGGGCTGCACGGGCGGCGGCACGAGCGGGAAGCGGGTGCCGCAGGCTGGCGACACGCTCTATACTGAGGAGCGTGCCATGGCCATCTACGACTCTCTGCCCGAGCGGGCTCTGCTGATTCTTGACTCGGCGGAAGTGGTGGGCAACATGACCGACTATCGCGCCGGCCTCTTCCGGGCAAAGGTGCTCAGCAAGTCGACCGCCATGCAGCAGCAGGACTCGGCCATCATCATCTGTGAGGCCCTGTTGCGTCACGATGAGGCCCAGCGCAATGTTGATTTCCGTCAGGATGTGCTGGAGATGCTGGTGAACGCATCGCGTATGCGCCACGACTATGAGGAGATGGTACACTGGACCACGGAACTGGCTCAGCTGCTGCGCGGGCAGGGGCTGGCAACCGAAGCCCTGCGCACCGATGCCGACCTCGGGCTGGCCATGACACACATCGGACAGGTGGATGAGGGCTTGGCAAAGATTGACAATGCCATCCAGCGGCTCGGCATGACGACGAAGTTCAATGAATTGGATGCCTGGCTTATCGCCGTGAAGCGAAAGATCAACGTGCTGCAGGAGCAGGAAATGGGCTATGACGAGATGATTGCTTTGGCAAGCCAGATTCAGCAGCGGCTCGAAGACTTTGCCGCCCATCCTGACGACTACCACGACGGCACCTACCGTGAGCCGCCTAAGGAGGACATCCCCTGCTACCATGATTTCTACTATGCCCAGGCCTGTGCCTACAAGGCTGCCGCCTACACTGCCCAAGGCAACCGTGCTGCCGCTCAGCGCGAGATCGGCGCTTTCCGCCAATACCCATACAGCCACAGCCTCGATGGCCGCATGATGATAGCACAGACGCTGGCCCGTTTGGGCGACTACGCGACGATGCTTGCCACCTACGACGATTTCGAGCGTTACATGGTGTCAGAGGGCGACACCCTGAACGGTGCCCGTGTCGAGATTCTCCGTGGACGAGCAGAGGCAGCCAATGCTTTCGGCCACACGACCCAGGCCTACGACTATATGAACCGCTATGACGAGTTGAAGAGCCAACTCAGCGACAATCTCCAGCGCAGCAAGGCCCATCTCTACGCCGCCCGTTACCACACACTTGAATTGGAAACTGCCTTGCATCAAGAACGGGTCATCCACATGAAGAATCTTCTCGTCAACGTTATTATCGGCATGGTTCTTTTCTTCGTCGTCGTGGCTGCCGTCTATCTCTACCGGCAACGCCGCCTGCTCAGCGAGAAGAACTATATCTTGGTGTCAAAGATTGAGGATGCCCAGGAGTACAAACGGCTATACCAGTCGCTGAAGGCGCAGAAGAACGGCGGCACGGCAAGATCCGACGACGACACGACAGATGCCACTCGCCTCGAAGCGATGACCGACGCGGAACTGTTCGACTACATCAGCGAAGTTATCCGCCACGAGCAACTGTTCCTCAATCCCGTCTGCGACCGCCAAACGCTGGTAGAGCGTTTCCACCTGTCAGAGAAGCGCATCGGTGCCGCCTTCTCGAAGGGCAGTCCCTACGGTAACGTATCCAACTTCGTGCGCAATGCCCGCCTGGAGTATGCCTGCCAGTTGTTGCGCAAGAGTACCACCATGTCCATCGCCGATGTCGCCGCTGCCTCCGGCTTCCCATCCTATCCCCGTTTTGCCATGGATTTCAAGGCTGCGTATTCCATTTCTCCAACGGAATATCGCCGCCAGTCGCAGGCGTAACCCCCATCTCTTTCCCTGTCATTCGGCTTCATTCTTTACGCAATTTGTGACGATTTGTGAATCACAAATTGCGCATTTGTGAATATTGTGTATATCAATTCGTTCCTGTGGATATACCAATTTGTGCAGGCTTTTCGCGTGTCGAATTAAATAGGTAATTTTGCACGCAAATAAACAAAGAAATGACAGACTACACAACAGAACTTCTACACATTTCCAGCTACGTGATAGGCATCCTTGCAGGCGCTCTACTTCTTGCGATAGTGATGCTTTTCTATTATCGCCGGAAGTTGAACAAGATGTGCATGATGGAGGATGATTTCCAGCCCTCGGATTCTGAAAATCTTTTTGGGAAATACGCGACTCCCATCAAAGAATCCTGCACCCCAGACAGAAACGACTCCGACAATGAGGATTCTGACGAGGACGTTTCGGAAGAACAAGAAAAAGAGCTTGCAAGTGCCGAAACAGAGAATGCAAGTTTTGAAACGGAGGTAGCTGAACCCGAAGCGGAGGCGGCAGAACCCGATGCGAAAGATGTAGAAGAAAAACCGCAAGAGAAAAGTGATAAGGAAGAAGTGCCAACAACCAAGCCCAGAGTGAAGCGTATGACGAAGGCGGAGATTGCCGAGGAACGGCTGTATAAGAACATCACCTCCACCATAGTCAAAGAGCAGTTATACCTGAAGCCGGGCTTCGGACGCACCGACATCGTTGAGCGGTTTAACATTTCCGCCCACCGCGCCGGCATAATTTTCTCCAAGCGTCAGACCTCCATCCCCGAATTTGTGCGCAACTGCCGGCTGGAGCATGCGTGCCAGCAGATGAAGGACGAGCCGTTGGCAAACCTGTCGGACATTGCCACAGCCTCGGGCTTCAGCTTTGTTAGTTCGTTCATACGCGACTTCAAGGATCGCTACGGCATGACACCAGCCCGTTTCCGCGAGACCCTTCAATCAAATGAATCCGAAACAGAATGACGCCGATGAAACTGAACCACCATACCCGCGTGAGCATCCTGGTCATCATCGTGGCTACTCGTGGCGCGAGAACAACGGCGACCGCTATGCCACCGCCGGTGCCACGCTGCGCCCCGAGGTGCGCGCTTACTTCGGCAGCGATGGCTCGACCGCCGCTTCGCGCGTCGAAGAACTTTTTGTTGCTCAGGAACTTATTAAAACAGTTAAACTAAAGTGCTGCGGAATTATTGAAATTACAACAAACATGATGAAGAAGATTTTTATCTCACTGTCTCTGTTGCTTCTTACATCGCTGTCGGTGTCGGCACAGAAGATTGACCAGCGACTGACCAAGCTGGTGGAACAAACCGCTCTGCACCGTGCTCAGGGCACGGCGCTACCCTTTGCCCCCAAGGACGTAAACAAGTCCATTGCCGTTGACTTCAGAGCAGACGGCACGATTGCAGCCCTCTCAGCCATCGCAACCCTGAAGGAAGGGGCCGAGTGTCCTACGGAGCGCCTGCAACAGATGGGCATCGAGGTGCGCTTCCAGATTGGCGACATGGTGGCACTGCGCATCCCTGCTGACAAGCTGGCGGCACTGGAGGGAATAGAGGAGTTCCGCTACGTAAAGGCTGACGAGGTGATGCAGAAGGACAACGAAAAGGCCCGCATCGCCACCGGCGTGGAGCAGGTGAATACCGCCGAGAAGGCTGCTGCCCAGCAGTTACCCAAGGCCTATACCGGCGAGGGTGTCGTGTTAGGCATCATCGACGGTGGCATCGACTTCAACCATGCTGCCTTCCGCAATCCCGACGGATCGACCCGCATCAAGAAAGCCGTCGTTTTCGAGAAGGGGGGAGAATCAGCCGTTAAGAGAATATACACCACCGAGGCCGATATCAAGGGGTTGACCTATGATGCCAATGACGACTCACACGGCACCCACACCTCGGCCATTGCCGGCGGTTCCGACACCGGCAACGGACAGCAGGGCATGGCTCCGCAGGCAGACCTCGTTCTCTGCGGACTGGGAGACTGGCTGTCCACCGTCAACATCCAAGACTGTATTAAAGAAATCTTCGACTATGCCAAAAGTGTCGGAAAACCTGCTGTGGTGAGCATCAGCTTAGGCAATCCTTTAGGCCTGCATGACGGCAGCGAGGGTGTATGCAAGACTGTAAACGAGCTGACTAAAAACGGTACCGAGGAAGGACGTGTCGTAGTTATCAGCAGCAGTAATGCCGCCGCCAATTGCCAGTCCATCATCAAGCCCTTGAACAAGGCTAATGCCGATGCCAACGGCTTTGAACTGAAGACGGTATTAGGCGCCAGCACGACCAAGACAGACAGGGCGGACCTGCCGGTGAGGTATAATGACAATTACTTCATCTATGCAGACGACTATCAGAAGTTCGACGTTAGATATGCCGTTGTGGACATCAAGACAGGTGAGTTTGTGGGTACTGACCACCTCAAGGACATCGGCGCGAACGGCCAAGTGCAAATCTTGGATGCCAAGAATATAATAGGTTATAACGAGGAACCTACGGCAGCCGGCGGTAACGCATACGAATATATGTTTAATTTCAGGTCTCATCCCGTTTATTTGGACAATGTCGACTACCGACTTGTGCTGTTGCTCAAAGGCAGTCATGACGGGCAGACCATCAAGCTGATTTGCAACGGCGACAACTCCGCCGAGCCTTGCTTCTCTGCACCCGTGGTAGAAGGCGGCTACAACTTCCGGGACAACGGCTATACCAGAGGCAATGGCGACTTAACCATCAGTACGTCGATATGCAGCGATTACGTCATCAGCATCGGATCCTATATCACCCGTGACAAATGGACGGACTATCTTGGTAATCCTAGAAAATATATAGAGTCGGCTGTAACCAATAAGTTGCAGGTTGTAGGCGAGATTTCCGACTTCTCCAGTTATGGTGTCGACGACAACGGCAAACCGCGCCCCACTGCTATAGCTCCAGGTCAGGGCATCATCTCGGCCGGCAACAACTGGGACCGCGAGATCTTCTATGACAATCAGGCTGGTGTACCCAATCCAAGCAAAGGCGGATTGGCTTACCTGTGTCAGAACGTAGAGAAAAACAAGCGTAGCAACTGGTACATCCTGTCGCAGGGCACATCGATGGCTTGTCCTGTCGCAGCCGGCATCATAGCCCTGTGGATGCAGGCCAAGCCCTCGCTGACTGTCAACGAAATCAACGCCATTCTGAAGGAGACCTGCGTCAACGACGAGTGGACCACCACTGCCAACATTCCGTCGGTCAACAAGGTGCAGGCTGGCTATGGCAAGATTAACGCCCTGGCAGGTCTGAAGAAGATTTTGGGCACCGTTGGCATCGAGACCATCAGTGCCGACGGCCATCGTGAGGCCACTCCCGCCACGATGTACAGCGTGGATGCGCCCGTCTACAACATGATGGGGCAGCGCGTCAGCAAGTCGCAGAAAGGACTTGTGATTTACAAGGGACGTAAGTATTTGAATAAGTGAAGAGTGAAGATGAAAAGTGAAGAATATGAAACATGCAAAGTTATTATTGGTGCTGATGTGCCTCATGGCACTGAATGCACAGGCTCAGACCAAGTTTTGTAACAGTTATGCCGAGTACAAGGCTAACCAGTGGAAACCCTATGCAGACCTGATTCCAGAAAAGGAACCCGACTCGATACGTGTCAAGTACGACGGACAGGACTTTACCCTCAAGACTTCCGACAAGGAGGTGAACAAGGTCATCAAGCACGACGTCTTCATGATGCAGATTGACAAGCAGCTGTTTATCAACCAGCGTTTCCTGCGTGACGAGAACGGTGGTATCCTGCCAGTCAATAACTACCTGCGTGCCCTCCCTTACAAGGGTAACAAGCTGTTGGTGGTCAGTTACCATGTGACACTGGGTGATGTCCTGGACTTGGTGAACATCGGTCTCGACATCGCATTGCTTGCCACAGGTCATACCACCTGGGGCTCTATCTTCCTCGCCACCGACCTGTTGCTGACCAACGATGACCTGATGCAGCACCACATCCTGTATCTGGTCGACAAGGAACCGAATGCGAAAGGCAAGTATATCATGACCCGTCTGAACGATGAGTTCATGGAGAAATTGCTGCGTGACGACCCCGTCACTTTCGAGCAGTATTACGGACGCAACAAGAAGGGTGACCGCCAGTCGGCAGCCAATATCCTGCCCATTCTGGTGAAGAAGGGACTCATTCAAGACTATCACCATAAGAAGTAAATTACACATAAAAAAATAATCATTAGAATTAAAATGAAAAAGATGAATCTATGGATGCTGACCGCCATCCTTACCTGTGGTCTTGGAATGACACTGACCTCGTGCAGTGATAGTGATGACAAGAACGGCGGTAAAGAAGCCGTCAATCCTACCGACGAGGACGGTTACACGATAGAAGTGGAAGAAGGACTGACATTGCCAGAGAACGAGTTCAAGACCAAGGTGCCTGCCGCCACCAACTTTGACCAGAACATCGTCAACGCCCTGAAGGCGATCGACAAGGTGACCGACGTGAAGCCCTTCACGATGGTACACTCGTATAATATGTACACAGAACAGTTCGTCGACAGGACGGCGTACTTCTTCAACTACAAGCAGGACATCGACCACAACGATCCCTCGAAGGGCTGGTTCAAGCAGCAGTGCGTGCTCACCGTGGCAGGCAAGGACCGTCCCACCGTGCTGCTGACCGAGGGCTATGCCTTAGGCAGTGCCGATGGCTACCGGAACCGTCTGGACAGTATCTTCGAGCCGACACTGGTAGACGTACTCAACGCCAACTGCCTGCAGGTGGAGCACCGCTATTTCGGATGGTCGCTGCCTGAGGGATTCACCAACAAGTGGAACTACCTGACCGCCAAGCAGAATTCTGCCGACCTTCACACCATCGTCACCGCCATCAAGCAGAGCGGCATCGTCGGACAGGGCAAGTGGCTCGCCACCGGCGTCAGCAAGCCAGGTCAGACCGCCTCCTACTATGCTTACGAATACCCCGGCGACATGGATGCTTATGTGCCCTTCTGTGCACCCTTCATGCTTAAACAGGATGAGCCGGGTTCCTACAACTATATCCTGGGTGCCGATGCCCTGGGCAGCCGCCTTGAGAAAGTGAAGGCTGCCTTCCGCGCATACTGTGGCAACAAGACCTTGCAGCAGGAAACGGTGAAACTCTTCAAGAAGGAATTCCCCAATTATAACTCCTATGATGATGATGCACTGCGTATGAGATTATTGGTATTACTGTTCGATTCCCACTGGAAGAGGATGTCGTACGTACACTATAGTCTCTGGGAGCCCCTGATTCCCAGTGATGGCGACGGTGCCGACAAGTTCCTGACCTTTATTTTGTCTAATGACAGGACAAGGTATGCGGGTGATACAGATATCGACTACCAGCGCCGCCAGGACTACGTGGACGACTTGGAGCCTGACTCGACCATCTTCAACAACACACCAAGAGGTATGAACCGTGCATCAGGAGTGGAGAAGTCGCGTTTGGATCCGTTCCAGGCACATACTTACATAGAGTTAGGCTCGGTTTCTGTTACGTTAGGCTGGGTAGACGACCTGCTGACTGACAAGGAGAAATCAAACCTCACTACGAATCGTACTCCTGCCAGTTTTGGCTTCAATTACGACAACGGCAGCTATATCCGCAAAGTCCTCGACGGCATCAAGCAGTCCAGTTGCAACATGATGTTCGTCTATGGCATGCAGGACCCCTGGACCGGCAACCGTATTCCTGACGACAAGTTAGGCAAGAACTGCCAGATTCTCTATATTGAGAACGGCACTCACAACGATGCCATCGACACATGGAACGCCTCTGAGCGTAACCAGCTCTTCCAGTGGCTCAAAGGCCTCGGCTTCGATCTGTAAGAAGTAAAACACAAAATTGAACTAGAGAAAAGGACATCCTTATGAAGCGTTTGATCAGAACACTACTATCACTCTTTCTGCTGCCTGCATCCCTGACGATGCAGGCGCAGATCGACTTTAAGTTGTATTTCGCCAACAATGTGGACGAAATAACGAGTCTGCGAAACATCAAGGGGCCCAACTCTGGACTGCACTGGGAAGATGTAGGTAACGGCAGCGTCACCTACAGCAACGTCAATGACGTGAACTTGGTGAAGGCGATGTTCAGCAAAACCGACGAGAAGACTCGTGCCGACCAGGAAGTGTTCTGGAAGATGCGCGACAGGAACCTGCTGTGCTTCCGTATTGAGGACGGCAGCGGCACCCATGGCGAGTTCAAGGCCAGCGTACGGTCGTACGGCACCAGCAACACCTTTGTGAGAATGTATGGCGGCAAGGTTGTCTACAAAGAGATGATAGCGACCAACTACTTCTTCATCAACACCGATGACCAGTCCGACTCGCTCATCATCAAGGTGAACCGCATAGGTTGCAACCCGGGCGACACGCTGCGCATCAAGTACAATGTCTTAGACTGGGACAACGACAACCTGGTGGTGTTCAAACTCGACTCCCGCCGTCAGAAGACGGGACTTACCTACACGTTGGAATGCGAAGCGGAGAACCTCTCCGCCGAGAACCCTACCAAGACCACGACCACCCTGAAGTTGAGCGGCTCGCACTTCCAGAGTTACTACAAGCCCCAAAACACTAACGTGAACTTCTATCTGGTGAGCGACGGCAAGCGCCTGAAACTGAACAATGACCGCATTGTGGCGGGTGTGAACCTCAGCAGCAAGTTGAACCGCCTATACATGAGCCCGAACTTCAACCTGGACAAGCACAAGAACCGCGAGTTGACCATCTTCAACATGCTGGGCTCGGGACTCTTCGAGCAGTACGATACGCTTGCTCTGAAACTGATAGGCAAGGAAGGTGTCATCAAGGCCGCTACAAACCCAAAGACCAAACTGGCACAGGACATTACCCTGAATATTGCTGAGGTCGATGCCAACGGCGAATATGTGGCACGGGGAGAGGAGTTGAAGATGAAGTATGTGAAATACGATGAGAAGCATGGCATCCATAAGATTCTGACTTACGGCAATCCTTGCTATATCGAGGTGTTTGCGCCAGGTTATTACCCTGCCCTCCTCAAATATGCGGGTGCGGTGGATCCGAAGACCAACGTGCTCAACGAAAAATGTACGAAGCAAGACTTGCGACTGATTGCCGGCACAGCCACCGCTACCGACCCGGACATCTCAAAAAGAATATTCTATACGCTGCACGACGAGAAGAAGGAACAGACATTTAGTGGCAAAAAGCATAAAGTCTTCACCATAGGCGCTAACGACCTGGCCACCGGTCCCGCGTCTAATGCCGTCATCTTCTTAGAAGACGGCGGTCTTCAGAAGACCCCCAAGTTGCTGAACGGCAAACCCGTAGAGAAATATGCTGAGATAAGCGTGGAATACTCACTGCCCAAGACAGGCAATGCCGCCAGTTTTCAGGGTAAGTTGAAGTTTGAGGAGGTAGGGAGTTCGGGCACTTTCATCAACCGGGACCCGACAAGCAGTTCCTATATCGACGGCAACAAGTACCCCACGCTGTCACGCAGTTGGTACACCATGCGCTGGGACATGGTGGGTGTGCTTCCCAAAACAGACCAGGACTACAAGCCCCGTCTGACCATCGGTTCCAAGGACTACAATGACATGCCGCTCATCCGTCGGGTCTACATCGATGAGGAGAAGCAGAAGGAAAATGCCATCAATGAAACTAAGCAGTTAGTTTTCAAATCAAGCCCCGACATTGAATTCAACGGCTTGGGCTGTTTCTCGTTTCTGGGTAATCTCGGAAAGTGGGACCTTCGCGCAGACAACTATCCAGGTATAAATTTCAGTGTCACACCTTATATTGAACTCAGCAGGGGAATCTTTGAGTTAGACGTCAACTTCTCGTGGGGTGTAAACCGGAAAAATGATGGTAAAGGAGGTAGTTTTCGTGACAACATCAAGCAGAATGGACGACTGAGTCGTACGAAGTTGGGAGAGTTTGATACACAGCAAAGAGGCAAATGGAATGTCGGAGTTGACCCGTTGCAGCATGGCAAGACATCGACGGTGAATAAAGACCAATGGTTCCTCTCAGAGATGGATGACATCTTTAAGGTGGAATTCAACAAACTGGGCGGAGGTTTTACGGTTGACGCTCATATCGGCTTTGGCGTTAAAATGTATAACAACATTTTCAGCAATGAGAACGCCAAGCGTGAGGTGTACCTAAAAGCCCTTGAAGTACGAGGGGGGTTTGGCTGGTTCGCCTCAGGATACTGGAAAGATCTGAAAGAACATTGGAAATATTTTTCGATTAATGCCTTCTACAATTTTGTGGCCCAGGCCAATATCGGTTTAGGATTACGAAGTTGGAACTACAAGCATAGTAATGGGTCATCTGAGAGAATTCACGGTTTCTTCTTCGAAGGATTGGGTGAGGTTAAAGGCGGATTTGGCATTTCGTTAGGCTCGGATTTTGAAAAGAACTCTCAGGGCGGCAATAACCAGGGTGGCAATGAAGGCGGCAATGAAGGCGGCAATGAAGGTGGCAATGAAGGTGGCAATGATGGCGGCAATGAAGGTGGCAATGAAGGTGGCGATAATGGCGGCAATGATGATGGCGGCAATGAAGGCGACGGTGAGGCGCGAGTTCTTAATGCGCCTGCAGCCAATGCCCCCAGCCAGCACAGGGCATACAATGGTCAAGGATTCAACAAGAACGGATGGGCATCCTTTGGCATTAACCTCCGTGGAGGTTTTAAAGTAAAACTGACCGGCGGCTATACACGCCTTTTTGACCTGAGCCGCGATGACAAAGGATTCCTGTTCATGGCCGTAGCCGGTGTTGAACTCCAGGCAGACATGAAACTGTTCTGCGCCTTACGCATCAATCCACGAGTATCCTTTAGAGGAGGGTGGTATATTCCTAAACCTGACGACAAGACCAATCCGTTTATCCCCCTCTACCCCAACTACAAGAACGACTGGTCAGAAGAAAAGAAAGACAATAAAGCACCCAGCCTGCAGACACTGCGTGCACCAGAAATGCCGCTGTTCCCCATCAGCCATTGCATCATGAACGGACTGGGCTTCAAGGCCAATCCTTACTTTATGGGTTGGGACAACTTCGTGATGGTGAACAATGGCAACGCCAACGACCTGAACGACGACCGGATGACGGAGTATGACGCTCCCAAGACGGACGACAAGATGAACAAGGCCGACGGCATCCCCATGTCGACCGAAGGCCGCTACGTGCAGAACCAGAGCGTTGCCAAGGAGGGCGCCTCGGAACTGGTGGTCTACGAAGAGATGACGGAAGCCATGGATAACTCGCTCATCCTGGGCGAGGCTGATGTTGACAAGGAATTGGAGGTGAGCCGCAAGATGCAGATTGTGGCCGACCTGCGCTCGGAGTTTACACCCAACAGGAAGCACATGGTGATAGCCTACAACCCTGACCTGAACGACAGCGGTCCCGTGGCAGCCATCAATACATGGACTGAGGACGGAGAAAGCACCGAGTTGGGCGAAGAGGACAATGCTGTTTGCGTCTGGAAGCGCGGCACCTATTCGTTGCCTCCCTATGAGGTGGAGGGTGCCACTGAGGAGGAGAACCTGCAAAACAAGGCCAACATGGTGGCGAGTGGCATACGTGCCTTTGAGGGCGACCTCGTGCTGTCAGTACTCGATGAAGGGAAGTGGAGCGAGCCCGAGAGCGTGCTGAAGGTGAGCAAGGATGACGTGCTGAAAGACTATCAGGTGCTGATGCGCAACGACACCGTGCTCGTTGCCCTCACCATGCTGCCCAGCGGCGAGGACAGCCTGGAACTGCGCTACTACTGCAAGCCAGCCTTCAAGCCTGTGCGCTATGTGGGCAAGGAGAAACTGAACCCGGTACAGTTCTCACTCGACCAGGTGGGTGCCATGCCCATGATTGCCATCCTCAACCAGGTGGACAGCGCCAACTGCGACATCTATGTCAAGCAGATTGACATGACGGGACGCTACAAGAACTACGGTACCGAACTGGCCATTGCACGCTACAATCCCATGAGTGTGAAAATCATTACCGACAAGGACAACGAACGCCCTGAAGACTTTGCGGTGGTATGGCAGTGCAACGACCGTGTCATCAGGCGCCGAGGCGATGTCATCAGCACTGACAGCACACAGGTCATGCTGAACTGCTCGCGCATCTTCCTCCGCGAGAACATGACCGCCACACCGTATATCACGCTGGGCTGTACTGCCGACAGCACCTATATGTCGAACTATGACGTGCTGCTGGACGACCGGAAGGTGTCTGTGCTCTATACGCTTACCGACGAGCGCGACTTCAACACCTACCTGATGAGAGACCAGGTAGAGTTCTTCGATGAGTTCAGATATACCCTCGACTATCCGGACGACCCTGTCATTGAAGACGGTGTCATGCCTGTCAACCTGACCATCTACAACACGGGTTCTACGCCCATCGAATTCATCGATGCCTCCATCAACGACCAGGATTTCGTTTACGAGGATATTTTCATCGCTCCTTACACCAGTCAGACGCTGGTTGCAGACTATGAGGTGCCAGAGAACTTCAACGGACTGCTGCGGGCGCACGACGTGGTTGCGGGCTTCACCGACACATACGCCATCTATAGAGCCAGCCGACGTGGGGCTCCCCTGCGCCGCTCTGTCAAGTCGGAGGAGGAACTCAAAACATTTGCATCGGGTTTCTCTGATGTTGAAGTGGAACTGCTGAGCCAGACCATAGAAGGCTCGGTGAACAAACTGTATCTGGAACTGACCGACAACGGCGGACTAAACGATAACGAAACGGTGCACGTAGGCCTCTACCCCAACCACTTGAGCGATGTGCCTATCACCAGCACTGCCGAGGTACTGCTGAAAGCCGACGACTTTGAACTGATTGGCGGCAAGCGCACGGCTTACGTGGAACTGACGGTGGACGGTCTGGAAGAAGAGGCGGAAGCGGCACTCCGTGCCCGTGTCTATAACGACCGCGTGCTGGAAGCCCTTACCGACGAGGACGATATCACTGACGCCGTGGTCGACAACCTGTCGTGGCACGACAACCAGCGCATCGTCCGCCTGCTGCCCTCAGAACTCGACAACGTCACACTGCTGCCGGTGGTGAAGAAAGACATCAAGGACCGCAAGGTCAAGATTGAACAGACCGAGAAGGGTGTCTGGGTGAGCGGACTGGAGAGCGATGACTACCTGCGCGTCTTCGATGCCGAGGGCGTGGCAGTCTACCTGAAGGAGCATCCAGACAGTCGTCTCTTCGTGCCCATCAGCCGTCATGGTGTCTTCTTGCTCAGCACCGGGCAGGAGATCGTGAAGTTCTTGTTTTGAAGAGTAAAAATGTAAAAGTGTAAAAAAAGTAGAAACTATGATATATATATATAATAAGGTGAAAAGAATCTTGCAGTGGGGGCTATGCCTGCTGGCACTGCTACCGATGAGTGCCTATGCCGACTATGGGCTGGGCAATGGTGTGACGTGGGAACAGAAGTACCTGGAAGAAAGGATGAAGTCTGGCTTCGATGACAATTTTGCACAGGATGGCAGCAGCGACGGGTCTTACCGTATCAATTCCGTTTGGGACCTCTGCCGGCTCGCCTATCAAGTGAATCAGGGTACTAACTTCAGCGGAAAGACCTTCAAACTTTATAGCGACATCGACCTCGACGGTGCCATCTGGTGTCCCATCGGTGTGGATTACAAAAAGTATTTTGCGGGCCATATCGATGGCAATGGTCATACCATCAAGAACATGCGGATAGATGTCGGCAATTACAATGGAAATATATACAGTCCTTTCTACTATGGACTCATCGGCACCATGATGGGGGTGGTCAAAAACCTGAAAATGACAGGTGCCGACGTAGAAATCAATCAGAACGCTACTGACAACACTGCTTTTGCATTTTGCGCCGGACTGTTGTGTGGTCGGTCTCACAATGCGATATATGACTGTGACATTCAAGGAAAGATTAACGGTTCGGTGAAAAACTCTAGCATAGCCGACGCTGGTGGTCTTGACCAGCATAACATTGGCGGGATTGTCGGTGAACTATATGCACCAGTCAGTATCTATCATTGCCACGCAGATGTAGCTATCAATGTGACCAATGCCAACGTTGGCGGTATTGTGGGAAGGTGCGACATGGCAGGTCAAACTCATACAACCAACTCTGATGCCGAGGCTTGGCAGTCGTATATCTTCGACTGTACAGCCAATGTTGACATCAGTGTCTCTGATGAAGAGAATCTGACGTGTAAGGTCGGAGGCATTTGTGGATATAACTATGCTAACGATATCTTTGCCTGTGCCACAACAGGGCAGATTGTGACCCACGAGAAATATTCCGACAAAACGTACGAACTCAAAGTCGGAGGTATTGCGGGTTATAATGTTGCCAACATCATTGGCTGTGCCAGCATGGTGTCGTTCCCCTATAGTGCTGCCGAATCCGTCAGGACAACGGCTCTTGGCGGCATCGTGGGTAAAAACACCATGAGAATAGCCAACTGTGTGTATAGCGGACATATCAACAATCCCGGCACTGGCGAGTTTCATGGCATTGCCGGAGAAATGGAAGAGGATAAAGGCATATCTGTCAACTGTCTATTCCTGGGCACTATGCAGACCAGCAACAACCAGAAGCCACTGTGGAAGAGCAATGGAGACGCTGAGTACAATTATTGCGATCAGAACCTGTATGACGACTATTCCGACCAGCCCTCAGTCTATCAATCGTTCCAGAGTCTGACAAGTACCGCTACCAGCGACCTGTTCAAGGAAACAGGTGCTTACTATTTAACCTATACGAATTATAGGTACAATACCATCAATGTGGGGCTGAATTCGATGTGGCAGTGCAGCGACGGCTTCTACCCCCGTCTGAAAATTGGCGACAGCAACCTCACCAATGCCACCGAAGGCGACCTGGCTAAGATACACGACTACGTCATAGAACATGCTGCCGACGTCTTTGGCGACGACAAGACAGAGATACACAAGGCAAAACTGTTTCCTGCCTATGCCTGGCTGGCTTGTGTACCAGTAGGCTTCAACCACAATGGCCAGTATGCCTATTACCTTGATCTCTCGCTGTCGCTGGCCATGAAGTCGCAAGATATGGAGACGGTGGGCAATGTGACCTACATGAAGACGGCGCGCTACTCGCTGCCTGCCGACCAGAACGTGCTCACCATCAGCGGCGAGACCGATGCCCAGACGGCGACGCCCATTGTCAATGCCGAAGGCGATGTCAGCCTGACCATCACCACCAATGACAAAATCAACAAGCAGTTGTGCCTGCATGTCAATGGCAGCAGGACGTGGGACGGTAAGGTGGCCATCACTTTTGACGGGGGCAATGGCACTGAGGCTAATCCTTACATCATCCATAACGCCCGTCAACTCATTCTTGCCTTCAAAGCAAACAAAAAGGGCGAGTATTACAAACTGAGGAATGATATCTGGTTCAACGACAACCTTCTGACCAACACCGGCGAACCCAAAGATGGATGCAGCAAGTGGGACCACGAGTCGAATCGTGACAAGAACAATTGGTTTGCCCACCTTGACGGCAACGGCTACCTCATCCGCGGCCTGTTCTCCACCAATGCCTTCGGACTCATAGAAAAGATTCACAACGATGCCTCCATCGTGAACACTGGCTTTGTTGACTGTCTGACGTGGAGTCCGGAAACAGAGGACTACAAGTCTGGTTATGGCAATCCCTTTGCGTTCCTGAGTCCAAAAATCGGAGGCACTGCATCTGTCCGAAACTGTCTGTTCGACGGGGTTGTCAAAGACCGCAGAAATACAGATGCAGGAATTGGAGTAAACTTTTGTGCCTTTATACATACAATGGATGTCAGCGAGAAACAGGTTAACGAACCCGTCGTCGAAGATTGTGTAGTCTCTGTTGTCGCAAAGTCCATCAAAGCAGACGAGGTTCCCGTAAATGCTCTTTTCGCTTTTAAAACTGAAATGAACAACCATAAGACTTCTGCCCGTCGAATCCTGGTATTGAACAATAGTCATGCAACCAAAAAATTAACCGACACCAGTTTCACCCTTGAGGAATGCCATTGGCCTAAAGGCTATTTGCCAAGTAACCAAGGAACAGCTCCCAATGACATGACCGACGGCAAGTTCTTTACGGGTGAAGGCTTTGACAAATGGACGGCAAAGGAAGGCCGTTTCCCCATGCTGACTACCTTTGCCGGAACGGCTTACGGCAAGCTGATTTCGCTGCCTGTCTATACGGATGAGAACAACCGTCTTGACAACATGAACTACCTGATGGACTTCACGCCCAACGTGGCAACGTGGACGACAACGAACGAAAATGCGATAGGAATTGATACCGACATCCGCGTGCTGGAGCCCAAGACGGAGAACAGCGACGTCTATTTAGTGCGCAGCATGGAGGATGCCAAGATTATCACACCCATCAAGACGGCAGCAGAAATCACGAAAGGCATCAAGTTTGAAGACGAAGAGGCTAAGAAGTTCTGTCTGGCATACTATGACAGTAACAATGACGGAGCGATTTCTCTGCAAGAGCTGAAAGCGGTTGAACTGGAAACCTTTGAAGCAAATATGAACGAAGACGACAACGACCCCGACGACAACGACGGAAACCTGATTGAGACGTTCCCGGAGTTCCGCTATTTCTCAGGCATCAGCGACCTGGGAACCTCATTCCAAGACAAAGAAAAACTGCGGACGCTCGACTTCTCCAACAAGATTACCGAGCTGAGCGACGATGACTTCAAGGGCAACACCAGCATGGAGTCGTTCACCATTCCCGTCAGTGTCGGCACGGTGTCTGGACAGGCTTTCTACAACTCAGGACTTGAGAACTATTACGTCGAGACAGACCACCAGAAGTTTACCGCAACAGACGGCGTGCTCTATGACATGAGCCAGGAGACGCTGCTGAGCTACCCCAACGGCCGGAAGAACACCAGCATTGAAATTACGGACAACGTGAAGACTATAGGCAGCAAAGCCGTCTATAAGATGGCGGAGGTAGACACGGTCATCATCAATGCCGCCGACTACGACTACGAGACGGTGGTGAAGCTTGAAGAGAACGCCATCACCGCCGCCGACGGCAAGCAACTGTTATTCCTGATTGAGGACGGCACCCAGGATTTGTCCGACGACGAACTGGAAGCCCGTGCCTACTCCGCCCGCCGTGCTGGTGCGGTGGACCACAGGGGTAAGGGAGCCCTGCTGAGCAAATATCAGGAATCAGACTTCTGGATCGGCAAGAACCTGGAAAGTTTTATCTATCTGGACATCAGTGATAAGAGTAAGGACAGCGAGGGCAACTACTGGGCCACGCTGTACTGCGGATTCGACACGGAACTGCCCGACTACATGACCCCCTACATCGTGGATAAGGAAAAAACCTCGGAGACATCGGCAACGCTGGTGCTGCGCCGCATCAGCAACAAGGTGCGCATGCTGACGCCCGTGGTCATCAAGTCCACCAAGCCCGTCACCAAACACATCCTCTCTCCCTCCAAATCGTCCACCGTCTTCACCTCCATACCCATGTATGAGAACCTGCTGGACGGCATCGACAGGAATGGCATGCAGGTGTATCAGTCGGACGCCAACGACGGCGGCTGCCTGACATTAGGAAGGAACTCGAAAGGCGAGATAGGTTTCTTCATCTACAAGGGCAAGGACAAGATTCCACCCTACCGGGCATACATCTCTGTCAACAAGGTGGCTTATGCCCGTGAGCTGACGTTCACCATCGGCGACGACTATTCGACGGACATCCGCAGCGTACAGCGCAAGGCCGCCGAAGATGACGCGTACTACAACCTGAACGGACAACGTACTGAGCATCCCGACAAGGGCATTTACATTTACAAAGGCAAGAAAGTAATCAAATAACAAGAACATGAAGAAGAAAACGTACACAACACCCGCCATCAAGGTGTTCAACATTCAGAACCGCGGCATTCTCTGCAGCTCTGAGACCAATCTCCGCTGGTCTGGAACAGGTACAGCCGGTCCCAATGAAATCGACGAGAATTCCACCTACGACGCTTTTTAGAAGGGCACGCAGCGCAAAAATCACTCTTTTATAAAACAGCAAAACATTTAAAATGACAAATCCAGCACACACGGGGCGTCCCGTGTGTGCTGGATTATTTTGTGTCGCTACAAGCTATTTGCTGCTATAAAACCTCTCAATGAATTGCGTTATCTTCTGGAAGTCGAAGAACTCCTCAGGCGTCTCTAACTTCAGGTCAGGCTCCACTCCCGGGTCGACGTTCTCGCCTTTCTGGTTCATGAGTCGGCTGCGGTGTGACGAATAGCGGTAGGCGTATCCGTCGGCCGACGGGTTATAGAGCACGCAGCAGGCCCCTCCGCCTGTCTTCTGGCCGATCAGGGGGATGCCGAAGTCCTTCATCAGTGCGGGCAGCATGTTGCCGCACGAGAAACTGCAGGCACTGACGAGCAGGGCGAAGTTGAGGTCGTACTTCACCTCGGCGTCCTTCTCGTCGAACTTGCCATCCAGATTGCGGTCCACCTCATAGTATATCTTCTGCTTCTGTCCGAGCAGCGAGTTCTCATTGTAAGCCTCGGCCTTGTTGCACATCAGCGAGGTGATGACCATCACAATGTCCTCCGAGCCGCCGCCATTGGTGGAGATGTCAAGTACGAAGTTCTTGACCTCAGGGTCTTTCTCTGCCTTCTCCAGTGCGTCGAGCAGTACGGCGAGCCAGTCGTTGGGATGGTTCTCGACGGTAGGCTTGGGACCTTCTCCCTTGTAGAATTTGCGCCATGCCGCGAAGTCGCAATCGAAGACGTTGAACAGACAGTAGGCCGTGTTGCCCTCCTTGTAGTAAGTGACACCCCTGCCTATCTTCGCAATGCGGGCCTGGATGAGTTTACTGCTTAGTGCTTCGATGTCCTCGTCCACCTTTCTCAAAGCGGCATATTCGGGACAGTAGCCGTAGAACTCCTCGAGTTTAGCCTTGACGGTGTTTCCCATCGTCTTGTAGAAGTCCGTCGATGAGTCCATTTGGCTGGTGTGGCCAATGCCAGTATCGGTGTGTCCGCCGTCATTGAGCAGACAGCCCAGCGTATTGGTACCGGCGATATACTCATACATATTGGTGGAGAGCAGCAGATGGCGCGTCATCTCGCCTGCCTGGCCATAGTCCTTCAGCGCCTGGTCGAGTCCTTTCTCCTTCAGACCTTTTTTCTCAAGCAGTGTGCGCTCGGGGTATCCGAAGAAGTTCGTCAGCGTGAAGCACAGGTTGTTGTAGGCAAAAGTGGCCATGTCTTTCGTGCGCGTCTCCTTCAGGATGGGTGCGATGAAGAATTTGGGGTAGCCGTCTTCCAGTTCCTCCGCTCCCATCGGCGCCACCATCACCTGCTGTCCATTATAGTCGGCTGTATGCATGTAGATGTCGGTATAGAGGTCGGCTATCGTGGCCAGCGGGAAGTAGACGTCGTTGCCGTCAACCCTGATGTCGATGCCAAACTTACCGTAGTCGAGCGTGATGTGTACCTTCTGCGGGGTAGCCTCCTTCGATTTCCAGCGCACCAGTGGCAGTCCGTCGAGGCTGACGTTGGGCATGCCCGGCTGCACCATGTCCATCATGTTGGTGAAGGCCTCGTAGTCGTCGCTATCGAAGGTGTCCTTGTCCGTATTGACGACAGCCGTACCGCAAGGGCTGGTCAGTTGGTAGCGCCCCTCGCCCAGAGCCTGCGTCTGGATGGCCGTGCCCGGATACATCATGGTCTGGAAGTGGCTGACGTTGATGTAGGCCACACTCGGCATGTCGTCGTAGAAGCGCAGCATGACCGTGCCTTGCGCCTCGCCCTTCGGGTCTACTACGGGCACCCACCGCTCCACGTAATTCTTCTCTGCCGTTTGCGGCTCAGGAACTGGAGAATTGGAAGAATTGTCATCCTCAACACAAGCCGTCAGCAACATCATGCAGCATACTGCGACAGCCATCAACCGGCTCATCATTCTAAACATTGTTTTCATCGTCTTTATAAATTGTGTAAAAGCAGTGCAAAATTACGAAATAATGCAGACATGGCAAAATTATTTTGGATGATTAACGCACCCTACCCATCAATAAAACAAGCCGCTAATTTGTGAGTATCTGATTTGGCCGTTTCAAATAAAAGCATTACCTTTGCCCCGCATATACGACAACGGCAAGTTCATCAAGGAGTTCTTTGAAGGTATGAAGAAGTCTACTTGCCACATGAAGTTTGTCTATGGCATGCAGGACCCCTGGACTGACGGGCAGATCCCTGATGACAAAATGGGTCCGAACAGCTCTAAGCTCTTCATCTCGCACGGCAAGCATGACGACTTCATATACCAGTGGAACGCATCGGAGAGAAACGACCTTTTCCAGTGGCTCGCTGGTCTGGGCTTCGACCTGTAAAACAAACTAAACAAGACGTACAAGAAAAAAAGGAGGACATCCACAGCGGGTGTCCTCCTTCTTTTTGCTTTCACCTTACTGTCACTTGGCTGCTGTTCCCAGATAGGTGTTCAGTGCACTGATAATGGCCTGCTTCGAAGTCTCGGTGTAGGACTCACTGTCTAAGAAGCTGTGGCTGTGCGTGGCGATAGGGTCGATAATCATTTTCGTCATAGGGTTCTGCTGGATGGCCGCATCGTCCGGACGTGCACCCGTCCAAGGGTCGTTCTTTGCATAGACGAAGATGATGGGCTGCGTATTCTCAGTATATACCCACTGGCGGAAGTTGCGCATCAGCTTGCCCTTGTCCTGCGGATAGAGCGACTGGTACTTGTACTGCGGGCATAAGATGAAATTGACACTCTTTATCTGCTGGGCAGTCAGGTAAGTGCCGTCGGCCAACGAATAGTCCAAGTCGGCATAGCCCAGCTCCTTGAAGGCATGAATCTCGTAGGGCATCGTCGACTCCTTGCGCAGCTCTTTGAGATATTCCCATAAGCGCTCATTGCTGGTGTTGCCGCTGCTTCTGGTAATTGGCTGTTCTTCCTCTCCGCTTTGCAAGGAGGAGACGGAGTCAGCGAGCTCTTCGGTGCTCAAGCTGATGAAGTTGGTCAAGTCTTCCAGCTCATCCTCGTCGGTGGCAGCCTTCACAGAGTCAGGCACCAGCGTGGCCCAGTCGGAGAACGGCACATACGAGAAGAAATTGAAGAACCTGTCAGAAATATGATTGTAGACCAGTGCCGTGAGGTCCTTGGTCAGGTTGCCCGTGCTGTTGTCGCTGTAGTTGTTATACTGTTCAAGTATCTTCCCATAGCCTTCGGGATAGACAAGACAGACGGCCTTGATACAGGCATTGCGCACCACCTGATTGGTGCAGATTGCGTTGTATAGCTGCTTGATGCGCATGGCGGCTACGGCCTCGTCCGAACCTTCTGGATAACCGGAACCGCACACCTGAGTCAGGTATGTGCCGGGACTGGAGTCCATGCAGCTGAAGACACCGTTCTCTGTGGTGCCGGGCATGAAGGGAGCGCAGAAGGGCACAAAGACGTCAATGTCTTTCCAGCCGTTCAGGTCGCTATAGTAAGCATAGAGGGCACTGGTGATACCGTCCTTGCTGGTGCCGGTGCTGACCCACTTGCCAGTCTTGAAGAAATGCTGCTTGAGCGCCTGCACAATGTTGTGCAGGTCGTACGACTGCTGTTCAGCGTCCAAGAAGGTGTAGTCCAGGTCGCCCTTGGCTCCGGGCAGTGAATGTCCAAAGTAGCGGTGCTCCACCTTGACCATGTTGGCCTTGAGGTGCTCGCGCAGGTCGACATCGGTAAACTTTTCGGCCGTGGAGGGCATGTCATAGCCGTGGGTGTAGAGCACGACATCCTTGTCATAGTCCAGGAACTTCATCGACACTTGCTGCTTGAAGGTGCCGTACTCGGGGTGATGATGGTCGATGGGCTGTTCAAAGTAGAAGAAATAGATGCTGTCCTTTTCGTCGTTGGTGTATTGCAGCTCTGCGTCAGTGATGCCCTCAATGGCGCTAAGGGCCTGGATAACCTCGTTGCTATCGTCCTTTGACTGCTCTTTTACGGGCGTAATGTCCGTCAAGCTGTTGTCCTTGGCACAGCCGGTGAGCAGCAGTGCCGTCATGGCCACTGCTCCCAGCAGGTGTTGTATCTTGATGTGTTTCATAACTGTCGTTTCTTTTATCTGTGTGTTCGGTGTTATATACTACTTGCCCGTGCGAATAAATTCCAGGGCACGGTCAAACTGGCTGTCATTGCCCGTGGCCTTAAACTGCTCCTCGTTGAAATCGACCTCGATGTCGGGGGTCACGCCAATGCCGTCGAGGGGCTTCTCGTCGATGTCGAAGATGCACTCGGTGGGCAGATAGACGTAGACGGGAGTCACGCCACTCACGCCGATGTGGCCGGCGTAGTAGTCAGAGAAATTGCTGTTGTCGTTCAGGGCGCACAGTCCGCCAAAGGTACGCTTGCCGATGAGTGTGGCGTTCTTGGTCACCTTGGCGCTGAGCGATGTCATCTCGGCCATGCTCACCGAGAAGCCGTTGGCCATGACGACGATGGGCTTGTCGTCGATAATCTCGTGGGTATCCTGCATGGTGAAGCTCATCTTGGGCATCAGCGGCGTATAGTCGTAGCGGCCTACGCCACGCTTGTAGCGCGCCCAGCCATACTGCAAGTCGCCGGCGGGCATAAGTGCGCCAAAGACGAAGCGCGCATCGCTAATCATGCCGCCGGGATTGCTGCGCACATCAATGATGACACCGTTGAGCTTTCCGCTCTTGTGCAGCTTCTGGATGCTGTCAAACCAAGCGTTCCATATAACCTGCACATGGTCGCGTATCTCTTTCTCGCGGGCTGTGGCATTGGGGAACATATCGTTGAAATACGCGTCTATCAGATAAGTCGACAGGCCGAACATGCTGAAGTTCAGGTAGGCAATGTTGTCAGTGGTCAGCGCATACTGGATACGTATGCCGTAGTCGACGAACGCAGTATTGACGGGCTCCAGGAAGGGCACGTTCAGGTAGGCATACTGCGTAACGATGGTGTTGTACTCGTTAACCATGGCCTTAGTGACATCCTTTTTAAACAGCTTCTCCAATGCGTCCACCAGGCCGCTGAGGCCCACCATTTCCTTGAGCTCTCCGTCGGTGAGCCCGGACAGGTTCTGCAGCTCTTTCAGGCGCGTGCGGGCCCAGTCCAGACCGAGGCCCTTTTCCAGCGCAACACGTCTGAGCAGGCCTACAACCGTGCAGTCGTACGTCTGATAGTGTCTCAGCTGATTGTTCATGTAATAGGCTCTAAGGTCGGGCGAGAAGCCTTGGGCCACCTTATAGTCGTCGCGCTCCTCAAAACGCTTATTGCCCGGCGACACGCGGACATTATTCTTGGTCTGATGATTCGTAAACGTGACGCTCATGTGACCGTCGTGCAGCGGGGCCACCATCTCGGTCATCAGTGCCTTCAGCACAGAGTCGCTAACCACGGTGCCGGGCTCGTCGAGAGCCTCAAACTTCGGCAGGTACTTGTCGTACACCTCGTCCCAGTCCAGTCCGCACTCTTTCTCATAGTCCCACAGCGTGTAGTTCTGGTTCATAGCCTTCCAGAACACACGGAACTTGCCGGCATAGCTGCTTTTTGCCTCTGCCCACGACTGGTTGTCGTCAAAAGCATAGGCCACCATAGGGTCGGCATCATCATGGCACGATGTGGCCACGAGTGTCAGGAGCAGGGCTCCCAAAATCATTATCTTGTTCTTCTTCATTGTCTTTTGTCTATTATCCGTTATCGATTATCGTTGCGTCAAGACCGCTTAGAAACAGTACCAGAAACCGGCCTGCAGGGCCAGCGTGGAGTTGTAGCGGGGGTCTTTCACGTGCATATAGTCTTTCTGCTGGCTCACGCAACTGTAGTAGTAGCGCAGCTCGACCTGAGCAGCCCAGTGCTTGGCGAAACGGTACTCAAGACCGAGACCGCCCAGGAAGCCGAAGTCGAGGCGCTGGTCGCGCTCGCTGTTGAAACTGATGTCCTCGCTGAACTCATAGACCCTGTCGGTAAACGTGTTGGTCTCAAAGCCCTCGCGGCCGCTGGTGAGCCAGTAGCCGCCATAGATGCCGGCGTTGCAGAAGCCGCGCAACTTCTGTCCGCCGAAGCTGAACGAAGCCATGACGGGCAGCTGCAAGTAGTTGTTGACATACTTATAGTCCATCATCTGGTTCACCTGCCGGTGGTGGCGGTAGTTCTTCTGCGTCCAGTCGAGCTCGGCACGAATACCTAACCAGTCGTTGACGTCATACTGGCCCATGACGCCGAGGGTAACACCCCAGCGGTCGTCGTACACATAGTCCGTCTGATAGTGTTTGTCGATGATGAAGTGATTGTAGTCAGCACCACCGTTGACACCCACGCGCCACTGGGCAAAGGCCAGCGAAGGCAGCATGAGCGCCAGAATTGTGAATAACTTTTTCATCTTGTGTAGCTAATGTTATCTGTTAATGATTATTTTCGGGCAGCAAAATTACAAAAAAATTTGCTACGATGCAAGAGTTTTCCCTAAAATCCGCAACAAATAGTGATGTAGACTACATTTTGCAGTTTGCCTCTCCATCTGACGATTGCCTTGCCACTGCAGACGTGATTATGTATGGGTAGCGCCCACCTTCCCCTTTCTCTTACGTAAAATATTCCTCCAAAAGGAGTGACTTTCTCAGATTTTATTTGTACCTTTGCCATGTCATTGATGATTTTGCTTGTCTTGAATTGCAGCACTAAGGTAAGTGAAAAATCTGACGTGACAAAATCCTGGGCCGCTCGGCTTTGCCGCTTCGCGCGTCGAAGAACTTTTTGTTGCTCAGGAACTTATAAAAGCTATTAAACTAAAGTGCTGCGGAATCTAGGAGAACTAAAGATATGAAACCGCTTATCGTCGTCTATTCCTTGTTAATGATGCTGTTCTGCTGCTCATGCGGTTCAGACCATCCTGCCAGAAGAGTTACGGAAGAAAATGCTTACGAGGGAGTCAGCAACTATTGCCATCAGACGTATGATTGGAGTATTGCCCAGGAGAATCCCTCCATCATGTATGTGAAGATGGGGGTGGAATCGTGACCACGAAGGCTTTGGGCGAGGTGACCATCACCGCCACGGGTTCTGAGACCAGCAACTGCAACGAGGCACGCTCGGCCAGCTATACGCTGAAAGTCGTCGAAACGGCAGGCATCAAGGCAATTGACCTTGCAACGCCACACTCTCTCAGGGAGAATGGTCAGTGGTCAATGGTCCCATCTACGACCTCCAAGGCCGTCGCCTTGTAAAGAATCCCGACAAGGGTCTCTACATCCAGAACGGCAAAAAGCAACTGGCAAAATAGGTTCTATTTCAAAACAGCAAGGTAATGAGAATGATTATATCTGTCTGACCGACATGGCTAGATATAAAGATAAGCAGCGTACAGACTACATTATCCAAAACTGGTTGCGTTCACGTAGCACCATAGAATATTTGGGCGTGTGGGAGCAATTGCACAATCCAAATTTTAATCCCATCGAATTCGATGGGTTTAGAAACCAAGCAGGATTGCATTCTTTTAGTCTGAGGTCTGACTTGTTATTCCAAAATGGAACATCAAATCAAATGAACGGCAAAAGCGAGCCCTCGCTGAATATAGGCAGAGAATTGAGTCGTCAGCTGAACATCGACCCTGCTGTGGTGTTGGGAGTGTGAGAAATTGATCAGTGGAGTCCCCATGATTCTAATTTACAAACCTGAATCAATGTGTAAGTACTTATACATTTTGGATAAAAACTGTTAAGTTTCATCATTTTCATCCTGAATTCTGAGCGTACTTTCAATAATAATTCGTATCTTTGCGGCATAAAGGTGTTGTCAGGCCTTGCGCACGTTAAGCTAATGCCAGTGGGCGGCTGGTGCGACAAACGATTATGCAGAATGGTGGAATGCAAAAATAACAGTCAGTTCCGCTTGCGGAATGGGAGTATAGAGCAAGTCCCCGAGTATGCTAATCATGGCCTTTTTATTTCATTCCCAGGTGATTACACGCCATAGGGTGTTAATCACCCAGAAATGTAGGCTAGTGACAGGTAGTCAGAAAATATAGAGCCTCACGGCCTTGGTGTTAATCACCCAGAAATGTAGGCTAGTGACAGGGAGGGTGTCGGATTGCAAATATACGGCTTTGGTGTTAATCAACCAAAAATGTAGGCTAGTGACAGGACCCGAAAGTAAGTGCGCATCGGGCAGGTGCTAATCACACAGAAATGTAGGCTATAAAACGAAATGAACGAAGTATTTGTATTGGAATTGCCTTTGCAGGTTGAGAACTATCAGGCAGATATACTCAACAAGCGCTATGAGCAGCTTCGCCAATTGTACAATTATGTGCAAGGCAAGTTACTCAGACAATACAGATACTTTGAGCAGACGAAGGAATTCCAGGAATGCAAAACATTCAAGGCGAAGAGAGAGTTCATAAAAGCGCATCCTTTTCAAATAAAAGGTGTATTAGGACGAAATAAAAAACTCCTAGATATCTTTTTTGATGAGTATGGCATTTTGGGGTTAGTTGCTAAGTTGGGCCAGAAGCCAATTGGTTCAAGAAAGACTTATACAGATATGGGGATTAGTTCTACTATACTAGCAAATCTTTCTGACAACATTTGGTCTTCATGGAACAAGAAATTGTATGATTATCATGCAAATAGGGTTTCCTTCAAAAAGTTTGGAGAATTGAATACCTTTGGAAGCGGAAAGATTATTCAAAAGAAGGACAATGAAGTGAAGGAATATTTTCCTGGTATGGTTTTGCACCTTGACAAGATGGAAATAGACATCAAAACAAATGGTGCTCTTGGTAAGAAGGCTACATTCATTACTCTCCCTATCCTTCATAATCCCAAACATGCAGATTATGAGATGATGGCATTGGCTGGCGGTTCAAGGAGTATCAAGGTGCTTAATGTTGTACGTCGTTTAGTGCGTGGTCAGTACAAATACTACCTACAGATGACCATCGAAGGCGAGAAGCCTCAGAAAGGGCGTACTCTGGGCAATGGCAATGTTGGTATCGACCTCGGGCCTACTACGGTGGCTGTAAGTGGTGAGAATGTGGTGAGCATCGACAAACTGGCTTCGAAGTGCGATAATATCCAGGAGGAGATAACCCGATTGAGCAGGAAGATTGACCGCAGTCGCAGAGCCAACAATCCACAGAACTTCAACGAAGACGGCACCATCAAGCGTGGCATTAAGCTAGTTTGGAACGACTCCAAGCGCTACAAGGAACTGCGCCGCGAATTGGCAGAACTGCGTCGCAAACAGGCTGCCATCCGCAAGCAGCAACATATAGACAGGGCCAATGCGCTACTGAAGGAGGGCGATACGTTTATTGTGGAGAACAACCAAATTAGCGGTTGGACTACAAGGGCCAAAGAAACCAAGGTGAATGAGAAAACTGGCAAGATTCAGAAGAAGAAACGTTTTGGCAAATCGGTAGCCAATCATGCGCCTTCTATGTTTGTCAGCATCTTGGAAAACAAGGTGAAGTCGCTGGGTGGCGAAGTGGTTAAAGTTGATACAAAGAATGCTGCCAGCCAATACGACTTTACGAACGGCAGCTTCACCAAGCACGAACTGAAGGAACGCAACGTAACGCTATCAAACGGTGACACCCACCAGCGTGATATGCTTGCTGCCTTTAACCTGCAACATTTGAAGTATGATGAGAAGGATACGAAGCAGTACGACACAGAGGCAATGACAGCCGACTACGAGCGCTTCTGCCAATTGGAGCAGGAGGAAATCCAGCGCTATAAGAATAAGGAGAAGAAGGACGATCGAAGCACGATTGGTGCGGAGAAACTATAATAATTGTTTTGCAGTTCACTCTTGTACAAGTATCCAACATTAAATTAAATAGATGAAATTATACCATTATACAACTTTTACCAATTTTTGTTCAATCTGGATTCAGCAAAAGCTAAAGTTTTCAGAATGGACAAATTGCAATGATATTTTCGAGAGGCAAAAGATTCTCAATTATACTCAAAGCAGCAAAGAATTCAATGGGAAGGTGTGTCCTCTAAATATATTCAAAAAGTTTGTTTCTGATGTATTTGAGGAAATACAAAAGTTTAAACAAGTCAGTTTCACTAAAGATTACCGTGATGGCATAGAAGGTTTTGCCTCGCCGATGATGTGGGGACACTATGCGCGTGATTATCAAAGAAGTGGTATTTGTATCGAACTGGATGCCTCAAAGATTAAGATGCCTAAACAAGTAAAAATCTACAAAAGAGGTATAAGCTACAAAAAGTCTCTTATTGCAACCCATGTTGGTGGAGTAGACGCAGAAATGGATAATGCAGCAGAGATATTTGTCAAGAATAATATATACCAACTTTTCTTTCAAAAGCATTTTCATTGGAAGTTTGAAAATGAATACCGTTTTATCTGTAAAGCAAAAGATATTTCTCTTGATATTACTGATGCGATAACGTCTGTTTATGTGTTGGGTGAAGATGATATTACGTTACAATCAGTAAAACGTATCATTACAGACACAGAAAGAATATCTTTTCTAAATGTGGGCGGTCTGAAGACTCTAAAATTGAAATCGACGAATTTATTTGATTTTGAAACGGTGATAGAAGAAATGAAATATTTGAGTAGTCATGGTGGAATATAATGGCAACAAAGAAACCTCCAACAAAGAACGAAGCCTTTGCTCAGTTGGATGCGATGCTGAGTGAAGAGGAAAAGAGAGTTATAGCAAGGGACTGGCACCTGCCATCTTTCAGCAGGGAGCAGATCGCCGTTCAGCCCGTAAGGTAACAGTTAATTTCGTTAAATATATTCGGTTTTACGCTCACCCCACTCATTTCGCTGTGTCCAACTCGGAGCATCCTTAGAGCAACCCCAGAGCAGAATGGGAGCAACCCTATGATAAGGCCTTCTTGAGGCAAAAGAGATGCAAATATCCGTCAATGCCAGTATTTAGAGACATTTCCAGAGTTCCTTTTAACCTTATCAGCCTCCCATGTCAGGCCTCAATCAGCGTCCCAATATACCCGAAAGTGTTAACTGTGTGTGAAATTTCATTAACGAATCCTTCGTTTTTTCAATCTTCTTCTATAAAAGAAGTGAATTGTCCACATTTTCTTTTGCGTATTTACAAAAAAGTAGAATATTATTTTGCGAATAAAAAATAATTCACTACTTTTGCATACGAAACCCATAACGATAAAGATTATGAAAAAAAAACTACTATTACTCATATTAACCCAGCTGCCGATGGTGGTAATTGCCGTCCAGGCCAAGACCACATACATTCCCACATATTTGAGTTATCTGCACATTGTGACGGGTAATGACACGCTAGCGGTGACCAACAACCTTGACACACTCGAATTGGCTGACCCCGAAGGCATGTTTGTTATGCGAATAGACCAAGAAGACGTGACGAGCGAGAAAGTGAAGTCTATTAAGCGAAAGAAGGCTGCAAAAGGATGGATGACTTTTGCTGCTGCGATGGGCGGAGTGTCTACAGCTTTCAGTGAAAATACGCTACAATATATGGTACGTTCGAATTTTACATTAGCTGCAGGAAGGTTGGCTAGTATATATGCTGCGGATGCAAAGGATGAACAAGCCCTTGACATTATAGTTTGGATAGACAATATGACAGATGGTGAGCTAATGGTTTGTGACGTTGAGCGCGGGCTGACATGGTGGATCCTGCCACGACAGTCGATGCAATTGAAGTTGAACAATCCTGAGGCTTCGCAGTTGCGTATTAGCGATCCGCAGAGCCGACATGTGCGTTATGCAGCAGTATTGGCTGGCAATAAAGTGACAAAATATGAGATAGAATTGGAAACCGACGAATATTGGTACTCCCCTGTGTACAGAGAGGTAAACAAACCGCATGACCAGGACAATCTTATGCACTATATACGCATCAGCAAACGTGACTATGCAGAACTTAAGATGAGCATTCGCGACTTCTGGGCAGTTAAGAAATCACGGAAAAAATAACGTGCACAGCAGAACCGATCATTCTGTGCATTCGGCTTAGGATACAACGTTATACAAAAAAAACAATTATTTCTCCGCTAGGTGGCTTAACCTTTTGATTTCCAGGAAGATGATGGCGGAGGAATTTGAATATGGCTGTAATAGAAGATGTGTTACTTCTCAAGGAGACCGCAGTAAGGATGGAGGAGGGAAGGTTAATGATTGGGAGGCAGGGACTAAGCAACGGTGAGGCCGTACTTAACGAATCTTCCACTTAAGTCGCAAGACACTAGAACTTAAGTCGCAAGACTCTGCTACTAAAGTAGTAAAATGCTAGGACTAAAGTGGCAGATTAAAAAGAAGGGACTTAAAAAGTACTTAGGTCCTGAAGCACAACAGTTTAGGACGCTCCCAAAAACAATAGTGTTCGAGTGCAACATAGCACAGGTTACACGAGACGAGGCAAAAATTCTCCGCCATCATTTCGCTGTTAATCAGACTGTTAGGAATGGTGGCGGAGGATTTATGACAGAAGGGACTTGCACCTGCCATCTTGTCCAGATTTGTATAAAAATCTGCATAGCCGCATGGATTATGCGGATTATTTCGTACCTTTGCAAACGGAATATGGTTGAAAGATGTTGGATGTATGAAGTCTGATGTGAAATTGCATCTAAAAACAGTTGGGAGCAGCATCTATTACGGTGTTGCTCCTTTTTTCATGGGTACTGAGTTGGATTCCCGATGACTTGCCAAGACCGTGATGACCCGCTGTGAAGAAATAGTATTTATCCGTCGTAGTCGACGAGGGCTGCGACGCAGGAGTCGGACCATACGTTTTCGGCCGTTTCCACCATGTCGATGATGGTGTAGATGGGCAGGATAATGCCTAATATGGCAACGGGGGCTCCGATGCCCGACATGAGTGAGAGGGTGAGGAAATAGCAGCCCATGGGCACCCCTGCATTGCCGACAGCCGAAACGACAGAGACGAGTATCCATAGCAGGATAATATCCCACGTAAGAACCGTTCCACCGTTCTGCATCACGAAGAGTGAGGTGACGAGGATAAAGGCGGCACAGCCGTTCATGTTGATAGTAGTGCAGATGGGCAGTACGAAGCGCGAGATGTTCTTACGGATGCCCAAACGACGCTCAGCAGTGTCCATTGTGACAGGCAGCGTGGCGGCACTACTTTTGGTGAACAGCGCCATGAGAACGGCGGGCATCATGCGGCCCAATACGTGGACGGGGTTGAGACCGCGTATCAATAGGAACAGGGGCAGGACAACGAAGAACTGGATAACATTGCCACCCAACACTACGAGAACGTATTTACCTATGCTGTCGGCCACTACACCGGCCGTCACCTGAGCCGACAATTGTGCCGCAAAGGCTACAATGCCGAGGGGCAGCGTCCAGATAAGCCAATGAATGAGCAGGAAGAGCAGTTCTTGCAAGCCCACTAGGAATTTCACGACTACTGCTTTGTTCTCCGACTCCGGCAGCTTCGACAGTCCGATGCCGACAGCAAAGGCCAGCAGGAGCAGCGAGAGCACATTGCCGTCGAAAAAAGGTTTGATAATGTTATTGGGAATAATGCTGATAATGTGACCAATATAAGATGTCTGAGGGCTGATGTCTGAGGGCTGACTAGCATTGCTGATAGCCTCAACGGGCAGATTGCCTGGGGCTACAATGACGTAGAGCACTGCACCCACTGCCGCGGCTGCAAAGGTGGTGAGCAGCGTGTAAGTCAGCGTATGACCAAAGATACGTCCTGAACCCTTTGAGCCGAAGGTGGCGAAGGTAGTGATGACCGCCAGCACGATGGTCGGCACGGCCAGCAACTGAAACAGCCGCGTATAGACTGTCGCCACGAAGTTCATCACCTCGTCGAGCCACGAAATGCCTAACGTTCCCAATATCGCACCGATTACCAGTGCTCCAATCCAAATCAATGTCTTCTTCATATCCGCTGCAAAATTACGAATAAGTGAGTGAAAAAACAAATTTATTTGATTATTTCCGAACGTGAGTAATTTCAACGAAGTTAAAATTACGATTTTAATTTAAAAGTTCGGGCGCAAAATCCTAAAATTTTGCCACCCGAACCTGACAAGTTGATTGCAAAAACTTATTTCTTATGCGTCTGACGCCAAGTGTGGATATAATCTACCAGTTTGCGCAGAGTTTCCTGGTCGACATCATTGAATACTGAGTCGTCGGCACCAAAGATGAAGTTGGCAGGTGCATTCTTCAGGATCTCGTCAACCTCTGCTTTCAGTTCTGCCAAGTTACCATCTTTGAGTGCTTGGCTGCGGTTGTTGAGACCTCCAAGAACAGGACGGTGGAACAGACGGCTGATATCAGCCAGACTGATGCTCTTGTCTTTCCAGTTGTGGAGTGGTGGATTGATGACACTGCCAGGATAATCCAGATAGTCGTTGAAGGTCTCTGGTGTGAAATGGCCACCACTCTCGCAGATATGGAGGATATTGAAAGGTGCCACTTCAGCAGCTACATCGCTCAACTGACGGTCGTAGGGCTTGATGATGCTATTGAACACCTCGCCGCCAAACTCCTCCAGGTCGTCGCCCTGACTGGAGATATAAAAACCGTCGGCACCAGCCTTACGCGCCTCACGGATGTAGTACACCAAACTCTTGGTGACGGCATCGAGTGCAGGTTTGATAGCCTTGGGATCCTGCTTGATGAGTTCGACAAAGTGACGACGTCCCTCACGGTCGCTAGAGAGTTGTGAGCCGGCAGTCTGAATCAACACACGCAGGGGTGAGAACACGGTGGGAATGATGAGTGCCTCATTGCCCAATTCGTGCTTCAACTGACGAATGACATTTAGCTGTTCCTCCCACGTCTCAGGAGCAAAGGACTTGATGTTCTTCCAGTCCTTCGGGCTGTTGACGGCCTGGATCTCAGGAAAGTACTCATACTTCACATTGACAAAGTCGACATGGGTGGTCTTATACCAGTCGATGTGCGACTGTACGGCCTTTTGTCCCGTCTTATCCTTGAAATGAATGTTGAAGAACACGGGCACATAGTCGTTGGCACGGCTCTGGTCCAACACCTGCCACAGCAGTTCACGCTTGTTATAATCGTTGGCGGTCTGTGCCACACTCTGGGTTGCTGATACGGATGCAACGGCTGCGATGAGCAGGGAGTTGCGGAGGATTTTTACTATTTGCTGTTTCATAATCGTTCTATCTTTTTTACATTGTTACTTTTTCTATTTTTTGCATTTTTATTTCCATCCTAGGGCTGCATACGGGTCGCCTGATGTCTCGCCGGCATAACCCCAGTTCTGTTCCAATTTGGGATTAAGTTCTATCTGCGTAAGTGGTACAGGCAGATAATAGTTGCGGGTGGAGATGTTCTTGTATTTCAGATCGTCGGCAGGCACCTTCTCCTTGATGGTCTTCACCAGGATATGCCAGCGCTTCAGGTCGAACCAGCGGTTGCCCTCGGTGACGAACTCACGATAGCGTTCATCCTGCACGGCTTGTCGGAACTGTTCCTTACTCAGACCTGAGAGTTCGAGGGGCGTGCCGTCGGCGGGCTGGTTCTGACTGTTGGCATAGGGATTCCAGTAGGCGCGACGACGAATGGCGTTCAGTGCTTCGTAAGCAGCCGGCGTAGGACCGTTGAGTTCATTCTCGGCTTCAGCCTTTACCAGCAGCACCTCAGCATAGCGCAGTACCGACGAACTGGTGTTCTGACCTGAGATATACGGTGCGCTCTCGTTGGCCATGTAGAGCGTGTCAATATACTTACGGAAACGCAGGCGGTCGAAGTCGAAATACTCACCCTTGGCAGGGTCGAACAGTCGCAGGGTGACAGAGGCGTCACGGCGCTGGTCGTTGGCATCGAACTCATAATAGAGGTTATTGTTGATAGCTGCAATAACGGGCAACTTGGAATTCGTGAAACCTGTAGAGAAGACGCAGTGACCTGTCACATTGCGGTTGATGCCAAACTTATGTTCGACGGTGAAGATCAGTTCCGGACCTTCTTTCTTGTCGAGCGACCAGTTGTCGATAAACTTGTTGACCAACTGATACTTGCCAGACAACACCACCTTGTTGGCTGCATCAATAGCCTTCTGATACAACTCCGACTGATGGGCTTTGGAGAATTCCGAATCGGTCTGTGCCCAGGTGATATATACCTTCGACAGCAGTCCGGAAGCAGCCTGCGACGAAGCCTCGCTGCTCAGTTTGGGGAAGTCGGCGGTGATACCTTCAGCCTCCGTCAGGTCTTCCACAATTTGCTGATATACCTCATCCTTGCTGGTACGCGGTTCTCCCTCACCCTCTCCGTCGTGCAATACCAGAGGGACGTCACCAAACAGGCGCACAAGATCGAAATAGTAGAGTGCACGCAGGAACTTGGCAGAACGGACATAATTGTTGCGTACCTGCTCAGCCAGTGTTGTGTTGCTTTGAACCTTATCAATCAAGATGTTGGCACGATTGATAGCCTTATAGCGATAGAGCCAGGCTGTTTCAACGAAGGCATTGGTGGGTGTAATGGCGAAGTCACCAATCTCCGTGATTGCCGCACTATTGGCAGTACCCCTGCGAGCATACTCGCTCTGTAGGTCGTTGAGGAAGATGAGCTCGTCGTTCCACGGACCATTCATGCTACCGTCTGTCAATACCTGATAGACGCCATTGAGGGCTACCTTGATGTCTGACTCACTCTGATAGAAATTATCCTTGTCGATAGAACTGATAGAACTCTGGTCGAGATCTGCGCAACCAATCAAGAGGTAAGAAGTGAGAGGTAAGAGGTAAGAGGATACTCTTTTCGCTACTATATTATATATCTTGGTATTCATAATTCCTAATTTCTAATTACTAATTATAAAGTTACATTAATACCTAATTGAACGGTCTTGGCGGTGGGATAGGTGGCCATGTCGATACCCTGATAGATGCCGCTTTGTTCGCTAGCACCATTACGACCACCTTCAGGATCATAGCCTGAGTAGTTGGTGATGGTGAAGAAGTTCTGCAGCGAGAGATAGAGACGCAAACGGGCATCCTTGGTAATCTGGGGAACAGGAATGGTGTAGCCCAGCTGGATGTTCTTTACCCTCAGGTAGCTGGCATTCTCGACATAACGGCTGTCGGAGACGACGGTCAGGTCGTTGCTGGCCTTCTGGACCTCGTTCGAAGGATTTGTAGGTGTCCAACGGTTAGCTACTACTGCCAGGCTATTGTAATAGGTAGAGCCCTTGGTCAGACGCGTGGCGAGTCCGTTATAGAGTTTGTTGCCGTAAGAACCGGCTATTGCAATGAGCAGGTCGAACTGCTTATACCTCAACGTAGTGTTCAGTCCGTAAGTGAACTTAGGCTGAGCATTTCCCAACGTGGTCTGGTCTTCGGTATTCACCACACCGTCGCCATTCACATCTTCGTAGTAGGGATTACCTGGTTCCAGTTTGTTGATGGTCTGAGGTGTCAGCGTGGCAGCCTGTTCCTCCGACTGTACGATGCCTGCAAACTTATAGCCATAGAAGGTGCCGAGAGGTTCGCCAACAGTCACAATCAGCGGAGAGATGTAGCCCAACGTGGCACCACCGATGCCGGGAATAATAGATGTGGCTTGTCCCAATGAGGTCACCTCGTTTTTGTTGTGCGCAATATTGGCATTGACGTTCCACTTCCAGTTCTTGCGGTCGATGAGTATGGCACCAACTTCGAGCTCGATACCCTTATTAGTGACAGAGCCCACATTGCGCAGTGAGGTGGCATAACCCGTCACACCCTCAACGGGCACCTGCAACAACAGGTCGCTGGTCTTCTTGTAATAGGCATCCAGTGTGACGTTCAGGCGGTTCTGGAAAAAGCCGGAACTGATGCCGACATTATATGATGCTGTTTTCTCCCACTTCAGGTCGGGGTTGGCCTTGTTGACAATATAGTAGGCAACAGTCTCTTGTCCATTATAGATGAATGGTATCTCCGTAGGCGATATGGTGGCGGCAAACTGATAGTCACCAATCTCCTGATTACCCACGACACCTACTGAGGCGCGCAGTTGGATGAAGTCCACGTCCTTGCCAAAGTGTACGAACTTCTCCTTGTCGATGTTCCAAGAGAATCCTGCAGAGGGGAACCAGCCCCACTTGTGGTTCTTGGCAAAACGACTACTACCATCGGCACGCAACGTCAACGAGGCGTTATAGCGTGAGTCGAACGAATAGTTCACACGTCCCAGTACTGACTGTAGGGTACTAATCACTCTGTCGCTCGTCGAACGATACAGGTCGCTGCCTGCCGAGAGGTTGTCGTAGCCAGTGGCGTCGTTGGCGAAGTTGCGTACGGTGGTGGCAAAACCGCTATGGTCAGTACGCTGTGTGGTATAGCCGCCCAACAGGTTGACGTGGTGTAAGCGCTTAAAAGTGTTGTCGTAGCTGGCAGTAAACTCTGCCTGCCAGACATTGGTACGGTTATCGCCTACTGAAGCCACACCATTGTGTTCCAGACCCGTAGTGGTGTACGAGGGCGAATAGTTGTTCTGCTTCGTATTCGAGAGGTCGGCGCCTACATTGGCCTTCAACTTCAGATTCTTCACCACCTCCCACTCGGCAAAGGCGTTGGCAATCACACGGGTGTTGCTGGTAGAGGTCTTGATGTTGTTGAGATCGCTGATGGGGTTGCCAACCACCGTCTGACCATCACGGACAAACAAGTCCTGACTGATGGGCGTCGGCGAGTAGTTATAAGAACCGTCAGCATTGTAGATGGGCTGTGTCTGAGGGGTGATGAGTGCCGACATCCAGCTATTGGCAGCCCACTTAGCCGTCTGACCGGAGTTGCCGTGATCGACGTTGCGCAGCCCTTCTAAGTCGCTGTAGGCTCCAGTAGCATTCACACCAACCAACAGGTTCTTCAGTACATTGCGCTCATAGTTAATGCGACCCGTATAGCGCTTCAGGTCAGTGCCAATGATGATACCCTTTTGGTTCTTATAGCCTCCACTGATGGTGTAGCGGGAAATCTCGTCACCACCCGTGAAGCTAATCTGATGCTCCTGCGAGAAAGCAGTACGCAGGGCAGCATCCTGCCAGTCGTAGTTGGCGGTAGGAGCAGCGAGGGGAGCATCGGGTGTCAGCTCGTTGTACAGTTCGGTAAACTGCTGGGCATTCAGGAAATCGAGGGTCTTGGAGGCCTTGCTCCAACCGAACGTTCCTGTATAGCTGATGTTATTCTTGCCGTGCGAACCTTTCTTGGTGGTGATGATGATGACACCATTGGCACCACGCGTACCATAGATTGCAGTAGCCGACACGTCCTTCAACACCTCAATGTTCTCAATGTCTGAGGGGTTCAGGAATGACAGCGGGTCGAGGGCAGCATCACTGCCGGAAGCACCCGTCGAGGTGGAGGCGACATCATTATACACGATGAGTCCATCGATGACGTAGAGGGGTTCGTTGCCACCCGTGATGCTGTTACCGCCACGGATACGAATGTTGCTGGTGGCACCAGGTTGACCAGAACTAACCGATACGTTCAAACCAGCGACAGCACCTTGCAAGGCATTCTCTACAGAGCCCACCGACTGATTTAGCAAATCTTTATTCACAGTAGAGATACTGCTGGTGAGTTCCAGTCGTTTCTGCGTACCATAACCCACAACTACCACCTCGTCCAAACGGCTGGAGTTGTCGATGAGGGTAATCTCTACGGGCTCCTCGAAGTCGTACACGTCGACGTCCAACGGACGATAGCCAACGTATTCAACGCGCAGGGTCAATGGGGCTTCTTTTTTGGTTTGCAGCGAGAAGTTACCGTCTACGTCAGTCACTACGCCCTGCCCTTTTTCACTCTTCACGATGACGGAGGCTCCGATGAGCGACTCACCGCTGCGAGCGTCCTTGATATGTCCTGTTATCAGCCCTTGCGCAAGTGCATAGAGGGGGCTGATTGCAACGAGTGTTGCAATGAATAATCTTTTTACCATAAGTCTAATACGATTTTATTTCTGTGCGGTCAATGTGTTGATGACTTTCTTAGTCTGTGCTTCTGCCACTTTGCTGTCAAGGTTCAGCAGACCATATTGGTGGTTATACTTGATACCATTCTCAAGCACCCATTCCAGGAAGCGGTTCACTGCATCGTCAGCATTGTTGAACGTGATGCCGACCTTCTCGATGGTCACCTCTGCGGGTTTGCCGTTCTCAAGAATGGTGAGCACGTCGTCGAGGGTACCTTTGTCGGTGAAACTCTTCTCCAAGTCCTTCTTCAGATCCAAACCCACCAGCGACAGGTCGCTCTTCAGATGACGGCTCTGCAGGTCGAAGATGTTCGACAACGTGTTGAACGTCACACCCAGCGGATCCTTCGCAATGGCGGTATTCAAGAACAGGTCGTCGCCGGCAATACGCTTGCCTCTGAAGTTGGTACTTTCCTCACCGAAGTTGTGGGCGAACGACGAGGCAACCGATGTGGCATTGCTACCGCTATACACGGTGATGGCTTCGAAAGTTTTGTTCTTTTTTACGTCCTCGTCGAAGTCGTCATTTAGGAAGAACAGCTGCTTCAACTTCTTTGCGTTCAAGTGCTTCCCCTCCAATAGCCGTGCTGCCTCAGAGCTACGCGCAGTAATGGGCAGCACGGCTGTCTCTCCGAAATATATTATGTGGCTAAAGTCTTTTGTATCGGCGTCCTGATTGTCAAACGAGACAAGCAGGTCGATGTTATCCTGATTGCCTGAGCCTTTTACAAGTTGGAATGTCACGCCCGGCTCAGTCTTGGCGTATTCCTCAATCCATTTCTCTACCAACGGACGAACGAAACGCGGACTCTTGATGGTGCGTACGCTGCTGTTGGTCTCGTTAGTACTATTACTGTTACCCTCTGCCCAGGCGCTGCCCAGCCCCAGGCTTAATACCAATGCTATTGTAAATACTATCTTTTTCATATTTTTGTCGTTTTTGGTCATTACCTATTATTATATATACACTTCCTTTCATCGTCATGGCCATCATCTGGCTACAACAGTATTCGCGCATTCGCATATTACACATTCGTTTCATAACTCTAATCATTTAATGTTTAACTTTTTACTTTTGTTTGACGCTGCAAAGGTACGGCGATTTCCGCATTCCCACAATCCCATGTGTATGGCATTTGCATACCACAACTATGGTATAACGGGCGTGGCACCTGTCTGACCATCCGTCTTTTTAGGAGCGGGCTTTACTTCCTTGGCCTCATACTTGATTTTCCTGAAGCCTTCGATGATGGCAGGGACGGTGGTCTTGTCGGCATCATATTCGATGGTAACGGTCTTCGTGTCGAGATTGGTCTTGATGCTTTTGATACCTTTCTCAAAGCGGATGTTCTCCTTGATTTTCTTCTCACAGTTGGCGCAATGCATCTGCGGGGTGGTGGTCAGTACGACGGTTTTGATGTTTTTAGCAAAGCAAACGCTTGCGAATGCCAATGCGATAAATAATACTTTTGTTCTCATATCTTTTCCCAATTTAATCTGATTCCTATATAATAGATGGCGCCGTGGACGGGCCCCCAGACCATTGTGGCGTCGAAGTTCATGCCCCAGGGATCATCAGCAGCGATGATGGGGTTCTTCTGTTTGCGACCTGTGATATTCTCGCCACCGGCATAGATGCTCCAATGGCGGAAGAAACGAGTGACTTGGGCATTCAGTTGTTCGAAGCCCTTGTAACGGCTATCCCAAGAAGGGATGCCGTCGGCGGTAATATATGGATCTGGCATACGCCCGCCACCATTGAGTTGCAACGTCGCATCAAACTGCCACTTGCCCAAACCAGGCTTATACTGGGCGGTAATGAGACCCTTATACTTGTTGGTGAGGGGCTTTTCACGAAGTACACCGCCGTAGGTTGACTTGACATTCGTACGGCGATAAGTAGCGGTCATCGTAAAACCGTCAAAGATTTCACTGGAAGCCTCTACCTGCCAGGTATGCGAGTAACTGTCACCCACGAGGTTGGTAAAGTGGACGGCATGTGGATTGCTGTCCATATCGACAATCATCTGGTGAAAGAACGTGGTGTAATAATACTCTGCGTTGAGGCTTAACGTTCGATCACCGATGGGGATGCTGAGGGCAGCACTCAGGCCGTAGTTCCACGCTTCCTCTTGGTCGAGGTCATCGTCGATAATCATCTGACGACTACTTGCCAACAGGTAGTTGTACTCTGCCATCACGTGGTTGGTGCGGTAGCCCTTGCCAATAGAACCGCGCAGGGTAACGATGTCATTGGGAGAGTACTTCAAGTGCATACGAGGGGTGGCAAAGCCGCCGTAGATGTTACTGTGATCCCAGCGAAGTCCCCCCATCAACGTAAACTTTTCACCTATTTTATAAGTATATTGGGCATAGACACCAGGCGTCGTTTCGTCGAAATCAAACTTGTCGTGGGTTAGACTCACGCCAGTGGATAGACTATGGTGCTCGTTAAAGTCGGTCTCAAACAACAGCGAGGCATAACCATTGCGCTGGTCGGAGTTGTATTGCTTCTGTCCATAGAGCGCATTCTGATGATGCAACGAACCCGAGAGAATCAGGGCAATATTCGAGCCGTGTTCAGGGTCGAAGATATAAGCATTCTTCGCGAAAGCCTCGTAGCGTTCGTTGGTGATGTCGATAAGGTAAGGGTTATCGTAGTCTTCATGATGTACAATCTGTCCGCCTTCGCGATGCTCTTTAAGTCCCTTTATCGCTGCTTGGAAGATATAGTTGTCACTGACCCACGCCCAACGGTTCATCAGTGAACCCTGTCGCACCTTGGGCATATCGGCAAAACCGTCGTTGTTCTCGTCGTGCGCTTTGTCGAGTATCTCGTAGTGACCCAACAATGCTGTGCTCCAACGATCCGATAGATGCAGGTTCGCCCCAAGGTTCGCCTCTAACTTACCCTTTGTATTATAATAAAGGTTCGCGTCGGCAAAAGGTGTCGCCTGCGGTTTCTTGAACTCCACATTGATCTGACCCGTGATGCTCTCGTAACCGTTCTTCACCGACGAAGCACCCTTCGATACCTGAATGCTCTGCATCCACGGTCCAGGGATGTAGCCAAGCGAATAGGGAGCCGCCGCACCACTATAGTTGGGAATGTTTTCGGTGAGCATCTGCACATAAGTACCGCTCAGACCTAATAGCTTGATCTGCTGTGCACCTGTCGCTGCATCGGCATAGTTCACATCGACAGAGGGATTGGTGGTAAAACTCTCGCCGAGGTTACAGCACGCTGCCCGCAGCAATTCCCCACTGCCGATGAAGTCGGTATTGCCGAGGCCCTTCGTCTTTGCATGAGTGCCATGAGCCGACACATTGACCTCCTGTAACTGCTCCGACCGCCAGACACTATCCGCGCTCTCGGTGACTTGTCCGTAAGCCCCCGAAACCGTCAGTAGTGCGGCTATCATCCAGCCGAAGAGTCTCTTGCCCACCAATACTAAACGACTTCTGCCACCACTTCAATCTCCACCAATGCGCCTTTCGGCAAAGTCTTAACGGCCACAGCAGAACGGGCGGGATATGGCTCTGCAAAGAACTCCGAATAGACGGCGTTCATGTCGGCAAAGTCGTTCATGTCGGCCATGAATACCGTTGTCTTTACTACATTCTTCATCGTCAGGCCTGCTTCTTCAAGAATAGCCTTCACGTTGGTCAGAGACTGACGCGTCTGTTCCTTGATACCTCCCTCTACAAATACTCCAGTGGCGGGATCGATGGGAATCTGACCAGAGGTATAAACGAGATTCCCTACTTTGATAGCCTGACTGTACGGCCCGATGGCAGCAGGTGCCTTTGTTGTACTGATTGCTTTCATATTCTCTATTGTTTTTGGCTGCAAAGGTACTACTTTTTCGGCAAACTCCGCACGATGACACAAATAAAAGTGATTAAATCCCCAGACCTCCATCAAAATGCCTTTCCACGGCCTTCGACTGCTGGATGCGGGAGTTGGGGGCTACATCGTGGGTCACCCAGATGTTGCCACCGATGACGGAGTCGTGGCCGATGGTGATACGGCCAAGGATGCTGGCATTACTGTAGATGGTGACATTATCCTCGATGATGGGATGACGAGGTATGTTGAGCATGTTTCCGTCGGCGTCTTTCTTGAAGCTCTTGGAACCCAGTGTCACACCCTGATAAAGCGTCACATGACTGCCGATGATACAGGTTTCGCCGATAACAACTCCAGTACCGTGATCAATGGCAAAGTATTCGCCTATCTGTGCACCAGGATGAATGTCAATGCCTGTCTCAGAATGTGCCAGCTCGGTGATGATACGTGGAATGACAGGTACCTGCAGTTCGTGTAGTTTGTGGGCGATACGATAGTAAATCATGGCTTTCGTCACAGGATAGCTGAAGATAATCTCGCCGTAGTTGATGGCAGCAGGATCGTTGTCAAACATGGCTTGCACGTCAGTATAGAGCAGCCGTTTGATTTCAGGCAGCGCATCAATCAGTTGCAATGCCAGGTCTCTGGCCTTATCTTGTACCTGCTGCCTCGACATGATGGCCTCACTTTTCTCGCCAAACTGAAGACCGTATGATATCTGTCGTGCCAGCGTCTGAAGCAACTCTTCCATGTGGACGCCAATGTTGTAAGAGCGAATGGTCTCATGGCACTGACGCTTGTTGAAGTAGTCAGGAAAGATGATGCTCTTTACCAGGTTGATGATTTTCTTCACCTGTTCCACAGAGGGGAGTGAGGCTTCAGTCTGTGGCATCATACGTGTTTCCTGTTCCGTTTGGTGCGAGAGCTGACGGACATTACGTTCGAGTATTTCTATAGTTGTTGTGTCCATATCCAATTGTCAATTTTCAATTGTCAATTTTAAAGATGTACCTCCTTATCCACAACTTCACCATTCAGAATCTTGAAGGAATTCAGATGAACGCCCTCGTGGAGAGACAAGATAGCATAGCGGATGGTGGGATCATTGGCCAAACGGAGGTCTTCCTGCGAGGGACGCGAGGGCGAGGCGGGATGACTATGCCAGTTGGCGAGGATCTTCAGGCCGTTCTGTCGAGCGTACTTTAATGCAGCAAACTGATCCTTCGGGGCAAAAGAGAAATGCTCTGGGGAATGGTCGATGTTCTCCATCCAGTAGTTCTCAGTTACGACGTTGCCCTCCTCACCGCTAATACCCAGCAGGTAACCGCACGTCTCATTCGGTGCGTCCTGCCGGGCCTGGCTGATCAATTCATCTATAATAATCTGTGGAATCTTCATTCTAAACAATTCGTTTAATTCGTGAAATTCGTGGTCGAAAATAATCAGTGGTTTTTGAGGTCGCACGCGGCCTGTTCGTAATCTATCAAGTGGTCGATAGTGGGATTCGTGCCGCAGATGGCGCACGAGTCGCGATGCTTCACAGGAACGGTGCGAAACTGCATGGTCTTGGCATCGAAGGTGAGCAGACGATTTGTCAGCAGTTCGCCGATACCTGTGAAATACTTCAAGGTCTCTGCGGCCTGGATGGTGCCCAGCATACCGGCAATGGCACCGAGGACACCTGCTTGAGAGCAGGTGGGTACTGCTCCCACGGGAGGCGGTTCCTTAAACATACAACGGTAGCAGGCCGTGCCGGGAAGATGGGTAAATGTCTGACCATTGAAGCGCAGGATGCCACCGTGTGAGAAAGGCTTGCCAGCCATCACACAGGCATCGTTGATGAGGAACTTCACGGGGAAGTTGTCCGTGCCGTCGACGATGAAGTCGTACTCCTTAATAATATCGAGCGCGTTGGAAGAGTCGAGGAACTCGTAGTAGGTATCCACCTTCACGTCGGGGTTGATGGCCTTGATCTTCTCTTCGGCACTCTTCACTTTAGGTACGCCTACGTCCTTCGTAAAATGAATCACCTGACGCTGGAGGTTGCTTAAATCCACCACATCGGCATCCACGATACCGATGGTACCGATGCCCGCAGCAGCGAGGTAGAGAGAGACGGGAGCACCTAGTCCGCCGGCACCCACTACGAGCACACGCGCGTTCATTATTTTCTCTTGTCCCTCCACGCCGACATCCTGCAACAGGATGTGCCGCGAATAGCGCTGTATCTGTTCTTCTGTAAAGTCAATCATAATCAATTCGTGTAATTCGTGAAATTCGTGGTCTTATAAAGCTTGTCCGCCTCCCATGAAATACAGGAAATCGACCTTGTCGCCTTCCTTCAGTTGAATACTTTCCCAGTCCTCGCGCTCGGCAAACTCTTCGTTCACCTGTACGCTGACCATCTCGGGTTGCAGCACGTTCTGCTTCTGAATCAGTTCACTTACGTTGAGTGGCAGGCTCACTTCCTGCGCGTCTCCATTTACATAAATCTTTGCCATATTCGTTTGAGTTTGAAATCTGGGTGCAAAATTACATGGTTTTTACGGATGCTACAATCCCATAGGAATGGTAAATCGTATACCATATCAAGGGTATGCAGAATGCCATGAACGTGCGATTGTGGGAGTGCAAAAACCGCCGTACCTTTGCAGCGTGATTTTGATCACACTGCGAAGTCAGGCGGCGCCTCGGCATAGAGCGAGCTCTCTGCACTCGACTTGCACTGACTTTGTCACCCAGACTCAAACGCATAAAATTATGGCAGAACAAAAGAAACTAAGCATCATCGCCTTCAGTGGCGATTTCGACAAACTGACAGCAGTATTTACATTAGGTACGGGCGCGGCTGCAGTAGGCTATGAAGTAAATATCTTCTTCACCTTCTGGGGTCTCGACGCCATCAAGCAGAAGCAGGGGCGTTCGTTCACAGGCGGCAACTGGCTGACGAAGCTCTTCGGTTTTATGATGGGTGGTCTGAAAGTCACTCCTACGAGTCGCTTCAACTTTCTCGGCGCTGGCCCGAAGATCTTCCGCTACCTGATGCGCAAGAACAACGTGGCAACCCTCGAAGAACTGGTTGAGGCGGCCAAGGCGCTCGGCATCAATCTCTATGCCTGCGAGATGGCGATGCACGTGCTCGGTCTGAAGAAAGAAGACTTCATCCCCGAAGTGAAGGACGTGCTCGGCGTAGCATCGTTCCTAAACCTCAGCGAAGGTGGACAGACATTATTCATTTAAAAAGGTAAGGATATGGCAACAAAGGTATTAGACATCACGAAGGAGCACTGCCCGATGACCTTCGTCAAGACAAAGATCGAGCTATCGAAGCTCCAGCCGGGCGACATTCTGGAAGTACTGCTCGCTGAGGGCGAGCCCCTCGACAACGTGCCCCGCAACGCAAAAGAACAGGGCTATAACGTCCTCTCCGTAGAACACGTGGAAGGTACCACCCACCGAGTGACAATTAAGAAATGAATCATAAGTATAACAATTTAAACTCAAACGAATTATGGCAGAATCAAATCTTCAGCGTAGTGTAACTACAGCAACAGCCAGAAGACTGGCAACCACCACCAAGACCGCCCCGCAGATGGGCAGCATCACCCCGAGATTACTCCTAAAGTTATTGCCCTGGGTACAGGTTAGTGGCGGCACGTTCCGCGTGAACCGCACGAAGGTAGAGTTACGTAAAAACGACCGTCTTCCCATCCAATATGTCAACGGCGTACCGTCGTTTACGGCAAAGAACCTGAAGGCCATTCCTCTCTTCTCTGAGTTCGACGACGAGATACTGAACCGTCTGGTCAGTTCGTTCGAGGCCAAGGAGGTCGATGTCGATAAATTCTTCGTGGAGGAAGGCAAGGATAAGCAACGTTTCTTCATTGTAGCCAGCGGACAGGCTGAGGTCATCAGCAAGGGCTCTCACGGCGAGGATTTGCGGATCGCTCTTTTGGGCGACGGTGAATATTTTGGCGAGGCAGATTTACTGGATGAACAGGAATCGACCGTTAGCGTTCGTGCCATCACACCCACCGTATTCCTTGGCCTGAAACTCAAGGAACTGATCAAGTTCATTAAGGAAGTGCCCGACTTCCGCGACACGTTCGAGAAAGCGGTTGACAAACAATTGCGCCTAAAGGCATCGGTGAACGACAATGGCGAGAAGCACATCGACCTCGTCAGCGGCCATGAGGAGGACAACATCATCCCTGAGACCTACATCGACTACGAGGAGAATCCGACAGAGTACTCGCTGAACACGTTGCAGACGGTGGTTCGTGTGCATACACGTGTGAGCGACCTTTATAATAATCCCTACAATCAGTTGGAGGAGCAGTTGCGCCTCTCAATCGAGAGCATCAAAGAGCGCCAGGAGTGGGAACTCATCAACAACAAGCAGTTTGGTCTATTGGCTGCTGCCAATCCCGCCTACCGCATTACCACACGCTATGGTTCGCCCACGCCCGACGACCTCGACGAGTTGCTGTCATTAGTCTGGAAGGAGCCCGCATTCTTTATCGCTCATCCGAGAGCCATCGCAGCCTTCGAACGTGAGTGCACCTGGCGTGGTGTTCCGCCTGTGACGACCGACCTTTTCGGTACTCGCGTGGTTCTGTGGCGTGGTGTTCCCCTGATTCCTTCAGACAAGGTAGAGGTAGAAGGTCAGTATCTGACGGGCCGCGGCGTCGGCACAACGAAAATCATCCTCGTACGCGTCGGCGAGAAGAACCAGGGCGTCATCGGTCTGCACCAGAGCGGTATTCCCGGTGAGATTGCCCCGTCTTTGAGCGCCCGTCTGATGGGTCTTGACAAGTTTGGTGTAGCCTCGTATCTGCTCACGAAGTACTTCTCGCTGGCCGCCCTTACCGACGATGCCATCGCCGTACTCGAGAACGTCGAGGTGGGCTATTATCACGATTATCAGCATAGGAATAAAGTAGAGAAATAGCCTCACCCCCGACCCCTCTCCAAAGGGCGAGGGGAGTAAATAGAAATGCTTATGATAAATATTCAGAATATTAACGGATACGGTATCCAGGATCCTGGGTTCGAACTGCTGAGGCAGGTGGCGCAGAAGTACTGTCCCGAGGAGCTTCAGGCGGAGCGGAAGGAGATTATTCCTGACGAGACGCTGAATCTCACGGAGCTGGAGACGACCTTCAATGCGCTGCTGGCAGGTGGTAGTGGCTATGGCGAACTGCCCTACATCGGCGATGTGGATGCTCATACCTCTTCGCTGCCCAAGGACGATGGCTTCGGCATCGGCATCCCTGAGACGCAGAAGCTACGCGACCTGCACTACGAGGAGGCGGAGACGCTGAACTCGGAGCAGATCAAGCGCGACTTCCCCGTACTCAATCAGAAGGTGAATGGCCACGACCTCGTCTGGCTCGACAACGGTGCCACGACGCAGAAGCCGAATCAGGTCATTGACAAGATCTCGGACTATTACCGTAATTATAATTCGAACATCCATCGCGGGGCGCATACTCTTGCCGCCCGTGCGACGGATGCCTACGAAGAGGCGCGCGAAAAAGTGCAACGGTTCATCAATGCCGCCACCAGCGAGGAGATTATCTTCGTGCGCGGCACCACCGAGGGCATCAACCTCGTGGCGCAGACTTACGGACGACAGTTCATCACACCTGGCGACGATGTGATAGTCTCTGAGCTCGACCACCATGCAAACATTGTACCATGGCAGCGCGTTGCTCAAGAGCGGGGTGCCACCCTTCGTGCCATTCCAACGGATCAGAACGGTGACCTCATTCTCTCGGAGTTCGAGCGCATCATCACACCTCGCACACGGTTCGTCAGCGTGGGTCATGTGAACAACACCTTCGGCACTATCAACGACGTGCAGCGCATCATCGAGATTGCTCATTCGCACAACATCCCCGTGCTGATAGACGGTGCACAGTCGATTGCTCATACGCCTGTCGATGTGCAGGCCCTCGGAGCCGACTTCTTCGTGTTCAGCGGCCATAAGATCTACGGACCCAACGGCATCGGTGTGGTCTATGGACGCAAGGAACTGCTCGACAAGATGCAGCCCTGGCAGGGTGGCGGTAACATGATTAAGGACGTGACCATCGAGCGTACGGAGTACAACGTACCCCCCGCTCGCTTTGAGGCTGGTACTCCCAACGTGGCTGATGCCATCGGACTGGGTGCAGCCCTCGACTATGTGAGCCATCTTGGCATCCGTAATATCGAGCACCACGAGCATCAGCTGACGGAGTATGCTCGCGAACAACTCGCCCAGATTCCCGGCCTGACGCTCATTGGCAATCCCAAGAACCGCGTCTCTGTCGTGAGCTTCGTACTCGACGGCATTCCCGTTCCAGAAACAGGTACATTATTAGATAAAGAGGGCATCGCAGTGCGTGCCGGTCACCACTGCGCCCAGCCCGCCCTTCGTGCCTTGGGCTATGAGATGAGCGTCCGTCCCACCTTCGCCCTCTACAACACCCGCGAAGACGTGGACAAACTCGTGATTGCAGTACGAAAGATTGTAGGACAGAGATAATATGCAGTACGAAACGAAAATATTGACGACGAAGTATCAGAAACCTGATGCATACGGGGCACTATCGATGCCCGTCTACTATACGGCGGCGTTTGAGTTTGAGTCTGCCAAGGCCATGGGCGACGCATTTTGCGGTCGCTCCATGGCCCCGTCGTATGCCCGCATCGCCAACCCCACGGTGACCTATCTGGAGGAGCGCGTGCGACAACTGACGGGCGCCACGAGCGTCACGGCACTCAATACGGGTATGGCGGCCATCCACTATGCCCTCACAGCTGTCAGCGCGGCAGGACTCAACATCGTGGCCTCGAAGCATCTGTTTGGCAATAGCGTCTCGCTCATCCGCGACACACTGGGTTCTTTCGGCGTGGAGCCTCGCTTCGTCGATTTCACGAAGCCCGAGGAAGTGGCTGCGCAGATCGATGACAAGACCTGTGCCCTGTTCTTCGAGATCATCACTAATCCGCAGTTGTTTGTGGCTGATATCCGCAAGTTGGCCGACATAGCTCACCAGACGGGTGTGCCCCTGATTGCCGATACCACCATCGTGCCATTCTCCACTTTCCATGCCGTCGATTTCGGCGTAGATATCGAAGTGGTGTCGAGTACGAAGTATATCTCTGGTGGTGGCACTGGTCTCGGTGGTCTGCTCATTGACTACGGAAAGTTCGATTGGTCGCAGTCTCCCTCCCCTGTCCTACAGGCCCGTACCAAGAAAGTCGGCAGGAAACTGGCGTTTACGGCACGAGTAAAAACTGAACTAGTGACGAACCTCGGCTCACTGATGACACCCCAGGCAGCCTATATGGAAACCCTCGGCCTCGACACCCTCGACATCCGTTTCCGTCGTCAGGCTGAGACCACGCTCTGGCTCGCCAAGCAATGTCAACAACTGCCGGAGATCAAGCGCGTGAACTATACAGGTCTGGAGGATAATCCCTTCTACGAACTTTCTCGTGAACAATTTGGCTCCTTACCCGGTGCTGTCTTCACCATCGACCTCGCCTCGAAGGAAGCTGCCTTTGCCTTCATCGACAAACTCCAGATCATCCGTCGCGCCACAAACCTCTTCGACCGTAAGTCGTTGGCCATCCATCCTGCCTCCACCATCTTCGGCCTCTTCACCGACGAACAGCGTGCCGCGATGTCCGTCCCCGACACCACCATCCGCCTCAGCATCGGCCTCGAAGCCGGCGAAGACTTACTCGAGGACATCAAACAATCTATCAATGAGATGGCCAAGCGACTATAACAGCGGGGAAATCATGCGCGTGAGGCTCTCCCAGAGGCGGGGGAGGAATTTCGGGCGCATCCATGAGGTGACCTTCTCGAGGGGAGTGCTGAGCGACTGGTCGTCGAGGAAGACTTTCTTCAGGCGCAGGGCCGTGCCTTGGCTGTAGATAAACACGTTGGCCTCGAAGTTGTTCTCGAACGAACGGAAGTCGGCATTCGTCGAACCGCAGGTCACCAATGAGTCGTCGATGACCATCAGTTTGGAGTGCATGAAGCCCGGTTCATAGAGGAAAATCTGTGCTCCGGCCTCATGGAGTTCGCGCAGATAGGAGCGTGACGCCCATTCCGTAAATTTGGCGTCGGAATGGTGCGGACAGATGATGCGCACGTCGACGCCTGCCATTGTTGCCGTCTTCAGCGCAAAGAGCACGGGTTCGTTGGGCAGGAAGTAGGGCGTCTCCAGATAGATGTAGCGGCGTGCGGAGGTGATGGCACGCACGAAACCCTGCATGATTTCCGGATAGAGCGTCGCCGGGCTGCTGGTGACCACCTGTGCGAGGCAGTTATTAGAGGTAAGAGGTGAGAGGTGAGAGGTAAGAGGTGAGAGGTGAGAGGTGAGAGATTTGTGCTGAAGGGTGAAGGGCGGATAATAGATGCGGTCGGTGATGAGCGTACGGTCGACGAAGTACCAGTCAATGAGGAAGGCCCGTTGCAGGGAATAGACGATGGGGCCCTGCAGGCGCAGCATGGTGTCGCGCCACTTGTCTGATACGTAGCGCTGGGCGATGTTCATGCCTCCGATATATCCCACCGTTCCGTCGATGATGATGATTTTACGGTGGTTGCGGTAGTTGACCTTACTGGTGAATGTGGGGAAATGTACGGGCAGGTAGGGCTGCACGTCGATACCCTCTTCGCGCATCCGTTCGAAGAACCTCCTGCGGACGCGCCAGCACCCCACGTCGTCGTAGATGATGCGCACCTCGACACCCTGATGGGCTTTGTCGATGAGTGCGTCGGCAATGAGGTTGCCCAGCGGGTCTTCTTCGAAGATGTAGATGTCGATGTGGATATGATGCTGAGCCTTGCCAATGTCGGCCAACAGTTCGGGGAAGAAGGCGTAGCCGTCGGTCATGATGTCGACGCCAGCCACCTTGAACGGCAGCGATAGATTCTGGTTGATGAACAGGTCGACGAGCTGTTTGTGGCTCTCGGGCACGTGCAGGTCTTGCTGTTCGACGAATCCCAGCATCGAGCGTTTCGACAGTTGGTCGAGCGAGCGTTGCGAGATGAGGCGTTCACGTCGGTGGTTGATGCCAAAGAACAGGTAGAGCACGATGCCCACCAGCGGGAGGAAGAAGATGACCAGTGCCCACGCCATGGTCTTGGCGGGCTGACGGTTGTCCATGACGACATGAATGACGGCTATGGCGATGATGCACCATAGCAGCGTCATGCTCAATATATACAACCATCCTTCCATTATACGATTACGTCGGAGCCTCGTTGTCGGGCCAGTGCGTTGCGCAGTTCCTGTGTCTGTTTGTATTCTTCCATCAGTTCCCGCACGCGGTTCATATCCGTTCCTGCATCCTTCAGCTGTCGCTGCACCTCCTTCATGTGTTGGTTGACGATGTCCATACGGAAATCCAGGATGAGGTGCTGAATGCGCTGGCGCAGGTCGTTCTCACTCTCCTCGCGTTCGAAGCTGCGACTGAGCTGGTGGCTGTCAATGCCCAGCGTTGCTGCCAACCGACTGATTTCGGGATCGGGATGCTGCATGAAATAGCGGTCGGCCTTGAAGTCTGGATCTTCAGAATGTTCCACCGCCTCCTGCAGAATTTTGTTGTATAGCGGTGTGGAGAACGACAACTGGTCCTGGCCCAAGTCGAAGTCAACATACTGGGCGACGTTGAGGCTCACGGTGGAACCGTCTTCGGCTTCGAGGTCGCTGAAGATAATCTCGTCGCCGTGACGGATGATGTTTTGGATGATGAGGCGTTCGACGGTACTCTCGAAGGACAGGCGATAGAACGACGTGTCCTCGGGCGCCTTTGTCGACTCTGTACCCTGCTGGCGCTGTTCTTCGCGCTCGGCAGTCTTCATCTGTTCCTCGCGGTCGCCGGCAATATATTTGTTCGTCTGGCTTATCAGCGTCCGTTCGTCAACCTCCAGGCGTCGGGCACACTCGGTGATGTAGGTGGCTCGTACGATAGGGTCGGGGATGACGCTGACGGAGCGGACGATGTTGTTGATGGCCTCTGCGCGCTTGATGGGGTCCTTCACGTTCTTCAGCATCAGTTCGGTCTTGAACTGTATGAAATCCGTCTGGTGGGCCTCGATATACTCCTTGAACTGCTGGGCGGTATGTTTGCGTGCAAACGAGTCGGGGTCGTCGCCGTCGGGCAGGAGCAGCACCTTGATGTTCATACCCTCTGCCAACAGCATGTCCGTTCCTCGCATAGCAGCGTGGATACCGGCCTCGTCGCCGTCGTAGAGCAACACGATATTGGGCGTGAAGCGTCGCAGCAGTTTAATCTGATAGTTGGAGAGTGCCGTTCCCGAATTGGCCACGACATTCTCCAGTCCGCACTGGTGCATGGCAATGACGTCGGTATAGCCTTCGACCATATACACGCAATCCTCTTTGACAATGGCCTTCTTGGCCTGATAGATGCCGTAGAGTTCGCGTTCCTTATGATAGATTTCTGAGTCGGGTGAGTTGACGTATTTCTGCTGGACGCCCTTGGTGGCAGCGTCGAGTTTACGGCCACCGAAGGCTACCACCTTGCCACTGACGTTGAACCAAGGGAAGATGGCACGACCGGCAAAACGGTCGTAGATGCCTTTTTCGTTTTCGATACACAGTCCCGTCTTCACCAGAAACTCAGGCTTATAGCCCTTGCGTTTGGCCTCACTGGCCAGTGCGTCACGTTTGTTGAGTGCAAAGCCCAGCTGGAACTTCTCGATGATGTCGTCGCGAATGCCTCTGCTGCGGAAATACTGTTTGCCGATGGCCTGCCCGTCGACGTCGTTCTTTAGGATTTCGTGAAAATACTGACACGCCCACTCGTTGACCACAAACATCGACTCTCGCTCGCTTTGTTCGCGTTTCTCGTCGTCGCTCAGTTCACGCTCCTGAATCTCGATATTGTATTTTTTTGCCAGCCAGCGCAGTGCCTCAGGGTAGGTGATCTGCTCGTGCTTCATGAGGAAGTTGACGGCATTACCGCCCTCGCCGCAAGCGAAACACTTGCAGATCTGACGGGCTGGTGACACCATAAACGAGGGGGTCTTGTCGTCGTGAAACGGACACAGTCCCTTGTAGTTAACCCCCGCCTTGCGCAGGTTAACGAATTCGCCGACCACATCCACGATGTTGACGGCATCCATAATCTTATCGACGGTCGCTCTGTCAATCATGGGGACAAAAGTATAAAAAAACACTGAGAAAGCCAAATAATATTTGCACAAAAATCAAGCTTTGTGCACAAAAGGACTATTTTTGTGCATTTTGTTTGGCTGTGTGCGCAAAAAGTTGTACCTTTGCGGGCGATTTTGGAAAATCACCCGCGAGAACAGGCTTCGCCTCAGCAATTTGGAGCAAGCGAGCACGCTCGCTATGTCCATAGTCTTTTGGGCATTCGGTTTGCACTGTCCTTGCACCCCTTTTAGGATACACATTATTTATATATATAATTTATGGCTTTAAAAATCGTTGTGCTGGCCAAGCAAGTGCCAGACACCAGAAATGTGGGTAAGGACGCCATGACCGCAGAAGGAACTGTGAATCGTGCTGCCCTGCCCGCTATCTTCAATCCAGAAGATTTGAATGCCCTGGAGCAGGCCCTTCGCCTGAAGGAGCAGAACCCAGGATCAACAGTAGGAATCCTCACGATGGGTCCTCCACGTGCAGGTGAGATTATCCGTCAGGGACTATATCGTGGTGCTGACACTGGTTGGCTGCTTACCGACCGTCTGTTTGCTGGTGCCGACACCCTCGCTACCTCTTACGCTTTGGCTACAGCCATCAAGAAGATTGGCGACGTAGATATCGTGATTGGTGGTCGTCAGGCCATCGATGGTGATACCGCTCAGGTAGGTCCTCAGGTGGCTCAGAAGCTGGGCCTCAACCAGGTTACTTACGCTGAGGAGGTGCTCAGTGTGAAGGACGGTAAGGCTACTATCAAGCGTGTGATTGACGGTGGCGTGGAGACCGTAGAGGCTCCTCTGCCTGTAGTGATCACCGTTAACGGAAGTGCTGCTCCCTGTCGCCCCCAGAATGCTAAGCTGGTGATGAAGTACAAGCGCGCTACTTGTCCTATGGAGCGTCCTGCCGAAGGTACACCATACGACTATCTGTACGACGAGCGTCCTGAGCTGACACTCAACCAGTGGAGCGTGGCCGATGTCGATGGCGATGTGAACCAGTGTGGTCTGAGTGGTTCACCCACGAAGGTGAAGGCCATCAAGAACATCGTGTTCCAGGCTAAGGAGTCGAAGACTTTGACGGCTTCTGATGCTGATATCGAGGGAATGATCAAAGAATTGTTGGAAGAGAAAATCATTGGTTGATATGAATTTCTGGAGCAGCGAACGCCATCAAGCTCGCTTGAATGGCTGAGTCGCAACAGAAATCATAATTTGTAAAATTATGAATAACGTATTTGTATATTGCGAAATTGAAGGTACTCAGGTACAGGAAGTATCTCAGGAGCTGCTGACCAAGGGTCGCAAGCTCGCCAATGAACTGAAGGTGGAACTCCACGCCATTGTTGCTGGTACTGGTATCAAGGGTAAGGTCGAAAGTCAGATTCTGCCTTACGGTGTCGATAAGCTGTTTGTTTTCGACGCTAAGGACCTGTTCCCTTACACCTCAGCTCCACACACTGATATTCTCGTCAACCTCTTCAAGGAGGAGCAGCCACAGATCTGCTTGATGGGTGCTACTGTCATCGGTCGCGACCTTGGTCCTCGTGTGTCATCATCGCTGACTTCCGGTCTGACTGCCGACTGCACAGAGCTGGAGATTGGTCCTTTCGAGGATAAGAAGAACAACAAGGTGTATGAGAACCTGCTCTATCAGATTCGTCCTGCCTTTGGTGGTAACATTGTGGCTACCATCGTAAACCCCGACCATCGTCCTCAGATGGCTACTGTCCGCTCTGGCGTCATGCAGAAGGCTATTTACGAAGGTGAGTGCAAGAAGGAAGTTGTTTATCCGGAGGTTTCTAAGTATGTCAGTCCTGAGGCCTTCGTCGTAAAGGTGCTCGATCACCACGTAGAGGCTGCTAAGCACAACCTGAAGGGTGCATCTATTGTGGTTGCCGGTGGTTATGGTATGGGCTCGAAGGAGAACTTCGACATGCTGTTCCAGTTGGCTAAGGTGCTGCATGGTGAGGTAGGTGGTTCTCGTGCCGCTGTTGATGCTGGCTGGTTGGATCACGACCGTCAGATTGGTCAGACTGGTGTTACTGTTCACCCCAAGGTGTACATCGCCTGCGGTATCTCTGGACAGATTCAGCACATCGCTGGTATGCAGGATTCGGGCATCATCATCAGCGTCAACAGCGACCCCGATGCTCCTATCAACCGCATCGCTGACTACGTGATTGTTGGTACCGTGGAAGAGGTAGTTCCCAAACTCATTAAATACTATAAGCAAAATTCGAAGTAATTATGGCAAACTATTATAGCGATCATCCTGAGATCGGGTTCTACTTGAACCACCCCCTGATGGCTCGTATCGTTGAGCTGAAAGAAAAGGGTTTCGCTGATGCGAAAGAATACGATTACGCTCCCGTTGACCAGGGCGATGCCATCGAGAATTACAAGCAGATTCTCGACATCACTGGCGACGTGGCTGCCAATATCATCGAGCCAAACTCTGAGAGCGTCGACCTCGAAGGTCCACACCTCGAGAACGGCCGTATGATCTACGCCTCTAAGACTTACGAGAACCTCGACGCCACCCGTAAGGCTGGTCTGTGGGGTGTTTCTATGCCCCGTCGTTACGGCGGTCTGAACCTGCCTAACGCTGTGTTCTCTATGCTCTCTGAGATGATTTCGGCTGCTGATGCCGGTTTCCAGAACATCTGGAGCCTGCAGAGCTGTATCGACACGCTCTATGAGTTCGGCTCTGAAGAGCAGCGCCAGAAGTACATCCCCCGCGTTTGCGCTGGTGAGGGTATGAGTATGGACCTGACCGAGCCTGATGCCGGTTCCGACCTGCAGCGCGTGATGCTGAAGGCCACCTTCGACGAGAAGGAGAACTGCTGGCGCCTGAACGGTGTGAAGCGCTTCATCACCAACGGTGATAGCGACATCCACCTCGTGCTGGCTCGTTCTGAGGAGGGCACCAAGGACGGACGTGGTCTTTCCATGTTCATCTACGACAAGCGCCAGGGCGGTGTTGATGTTCGTCACATCGAGCACAAGCTGGGTATCCACGGCTCACCTACTTGTGAGCTCACCTATAAGAATGCGAAGGCAGAGCTTTGCGGCTCTACCCGTCTGGGACTTATCAAGTATGTGATGGCTCTGATGAATGGTGCCCGTCTGGGCATCGCCGCTCAGTCAGTAGGTGTTGAGCAGGAGGCTTACAACGAGGGACTGGCTTACGCTAAGGAGCGTCAGCAGTTTGGTGACAAGATCATCAATTTCCCCGCTGTTTACGATATGCTCAGCCGCATGAAGGCCAAGCTCGATGCTGGTCGTTCACTGTTGTACGAGACAGCTGCTTATGTTGATATCTACAAGTGCTTGGAGGATATCGAGCGCGACCGCAAGCTCACTCCCGAGGAGAAGCAGGAGTTGAAGAAATATCAGCGTTTGGCCGATGCCTTCACACCACTGGCCAAGGGTATGAACTCAGAGTACGCCAACCAGAACGCCTACGATGCTATCAGCATCCACGGTGGTTCAGGTTTCATCATGGAGTATAAGAGCCAGCGTTTGTTCCGCGACGCCCGTATCTTCTCTATCTACGAGGGTACCACCCAGCTGCAGGTTGTAGCCGCTATCCGCTACATCACCAACGGCGTGATGTTGCAGAATATCGTCGAAATGATGAACGGTATGGAGGTGCTCGATTCGCTGAAGCCCCTTGTTGCAAACGTCAAGGACTATATCAAGCTCTACGAGGCCAGCATTGCTGCCGTCAAGGACCTCAACAATCAGGAGGCTCAGGACTTCTTAGCCCGTCGTTTGTACGATATCACCGCAGAGATTGTGATGTGTATCCTCCTGTTGCGTGATGCTACGAAGGCTCCCGAACTCTTCGAGAAGAGTGCCAACGTCTACGTACGTATGGTCGGTGAGGACATTCTCGGCAAGGCAAACTATATTGCCAACTTCAAGCCCGAGTACCTCGACAGCTTCCGTGCTGCAGAGCCCGAGGCCGCAGCCGAGTAAGCTCCCGTCACCTAATTACAAAGGAGTCCCGATAGAGTTAATCCTCTTCGGGACTTTTTTCGTTAATGTGATTTTTTTTTAAATGCAGCCAGTTTTATGATTTTTTGGCGCACCCGGATATGGTGCAGGCAAAGTACGAATATCTCATCCGTCAACGGATACTCAATTTCTATCGGCAATAACGATTGCCAACAAACTAATAAGGAGCACCCCACTTGGGATGCTCCTTTTTTCATGCATGTTTGCCGGAAAATCACTCAATGCAATGCATCAGGAAGTCCACTGCGCCGTTCACGCCGAACTTCCTTACATCCAGTGAGATGTCGTAGTTCGTGGCGTCCTTCCAGTCGCGTCCCGTAAACGTCTTCGTGTACAGTTCGCGGCTGTAGTCGTTGTCCACAATCATTGCTGCTGCGTCCGATTCGCTGATGTCGTACTTCTCGGCAATGCGGCGCTTCCTCACGTCCATCGTCGAGTGGATAAAGATTTTCAGCGCATTGGGATGATCCGCAAAGATGTCGAAACCGCAACGGCCAATGATGATGCACGACTCCTCGTCGGCAATCCTGCGGATAGCGTCAGCCTGCGCCCGGAACAGCTTACGACTCGTCTGTTCCTGCTCCATTCCGTTGTACTCCGCATTGGCCATATACGTCCGATAGAAGTTGGTGAAGTCGTCGCGCCACAATGGGTTGCGTGCCTCAATCTTCTCCACAGCGTCCTCAACGGCTTCCATCCGCGAGGCCACCTCGTTCAGTATCTGCTTGTCCAGCAGCTTCACTCCGAGCCGGCGAGCCAGCTCCGCACCAATCTCATGACCGCCCGTTCCAAACTGGCGGCTGATGGTAATGACGAACTTGTCCTCCTTGTTCATAGCTTCAGGGTTTTTATTAAACAATCTGTTATTTCTTACTTTTGGCGACTGTCAGCGTTCTTGGTCTTCTTACATGCAAAAGTACGAAAATAAAATGACATTACCAAATATTTTGGGATTTTTTTCGGCTTTTTCGCATCAAAATGAGGCCGATAACGAGTGGAATGAGGGCTACAAGCGTGATGCCGAAGGCTACGACAGCACCGAAAAGTGTGGCAAAACCACCCTGTCGGATGTAGGGTATGGGGTATTTTTCGGCGATAATTGAGTCGGGAACGCCTGCTTTTTCGAGCGAATCAATGACCGGAATGTTGGCATTATACTCCTCCCAAGCCTGTTTGTTCTTCATGCCGGCATCCTCGTCGGCCACGTAGCTGGCCACCAAAAACACGGCAGCCGCAGCCACCATCGCCGCCGCTATCCCCACCAGCACACACCCGCAACCTCTTCTGTTAAATATCACACCGTAAAAGTACGAATTATAGTTTGGGTTCTGGGACCTCCTGACCGCGACAGAAGCGATGAGCAATCTGACGGTCGTCGCCCACATAGATGAAGCGCTCCAGACGGTGCTGCAGCGAGTATTCCGACGGGTAAAGCACCGCGTCGTCGATGACCAGCGCGTCGAACTCGTAGCCCGGTTCGAAGCTGCCCACACGGCCGAAGAACGAGCCTGCCGACTTGGTGGCAATCCAGAAGACTTCGGAGAGCGTGAGGAAGGCCTTGCTCTTATCCTGCTGGTAGTGCATCTTGCTGACCTGAATGGCGTAAACCAGCATGCGGAGCATGTTGAGGTCGTGACCGCCGCTGATGTCGCTGCCAAGCCCGATGGGCAGGCCCTCGTCGAGGAACGTGCGGACGGGAGCCAAGCCTGACGACAGGTTGAAGTTCGACGTCGGACAGTGAGCCACCATCACGCGGTTGCGCTTCATCAGTTCCAGTTCGCTGCCGCTGGTCCACACGCAGTGGGCCATGATAGTAGGCGTCTGGCCAAAGAGACCGTAGCGGTTGTAGGCGTCGCCATAGCTGGTGCTCTCCTTCTCCAGTTCGGCCACCCAGGCAATCTCGGAGGTGTTCTCCGACAGGTGCGACTGAACGGGCAGCTGGTATTTGTTGGCCAGTTCACCGCAGGCCTTGAGCAGCTCCGGCGTACACGAAGGCACAAAGCGCGGGGTGATGATGGGGCGAACGAGGGCGTTATCATCGCTGAAATCGGCGATGAGGCGTTCTTGGCCTTCAACGTAGGCGTCGACGTCCTCACAGAGGGCCTCGGGACAGTTACGGTTCATAGCCACCTTGCCCACCATAGCGCCCATGCCGGCTTCCTGATACAGCTTCATGAGAATGCGCGTACTCTCGGTATGTACGGTGCCGAAGACGACGCTGCGCATAGTGCCGAAGAGCCACTGGGTATGCAGGAAGCGGCGATACATCCGCTCGGCATACTGCGTGTCGGCATATTTCGACTCCTCGGGGAAGGTGTAGTTCTGCAACCAGGGGAGCAGTTCGAGGTCCATTGCGACGCCCTGATTGTGCACCTGCGGGGCGTGGACGTGCATATCGTTCATAGCGGGAATGAGGAGCTTGTCGCCAAAGTCAATGACCTCAGCACCCTCGCAACCCAAATCCTTCAGGTTGCTTGCGACGCCCTGGACAATGCCGTCTTCAACGGCGATATAGCCATTCTCAAACACCTCGAAATGGTCCTTCTCTTTCGTGAAGAGGATATGTGCCTTATAAACCTTTTTCATCGCTCGTTGTCTTAAAATTAATAGTTGTTTGGTGCAAATGTACGAAAAAAATTAGAAAAACGCTACAATTATCAGTTTTTTTTCGTAATTTTGCCACAATAATGCATTAGAAACTAAAAACTTTTTACTATGGAGCATCAACTTTTATTCGACATTTTCGGTATTGTAGCCAGTTTGGGCCTCATTTTCGGCTATCTGCCTCAGGCTATTCAGACCATTCGTACACGCAACACCGACGGTATTTCGCTGCCCGGCTTTATCATGATGGCCGTCGGTAGCTTCTGTTTCATGTGTCAGGGTATCATGCTTGGCCGCGAGGGTATCTTTATGCTCATCACCAACGCCATTACGTGTCTCTGCTCGGTGATTATTTTCTTCATTAAGATTAAGAACGACAAGGCGAAGGGGTAAGACTATGGAGAATGTAAAAGGACATATAGTTGATGTGGTGCGCCGCGAGATATACGACGGTGAACTGGTCATTAAGGATGGGATCATAGCGGAAGTTAAGCGCTGTGAGTTGCCCGAGAGTGAGACTCCGTGGCCCTACATCATGCCAGGTTTCATTGATGCCCACGTGCATATTGAGAGTAGTATGATAGTGCCGCATAAGTTTGCACGCATTGCCGTCAGTCACGGTACGATAGGTGTCATTGCCGACCCTCACGAGATTGGCAACGTGCTGGGCATTGCGGGTATCGACTACATGATACGTTCGGGCAAGGAGGCACGCTTCAACTTCCTGTTCGGTGCACCCAGCTGTGTGCCGGCAGTAGGCGGCGACACAGAGACCTGCGGCGCGGTGATTGACGCCAAGGATATGGAGGCGCTGATGGCCCGTGAGGATATCGGTTTCCTGGGTGAGATGATGAACTATCCCGGTGTGCTGAATGGCGACAAAGAGGTGATGGCGAAGATACGGGCGGCCCTGAACAATGGCAAACCCGTGGACGGTCACGCCCCGGGAGTGACAGGACAGAATCGTGACCGCTATGCTGCCGCCGGCATCACCACCGACCATGAGTGTTCGACGTTGGACGAGGGTCGTGCGTGCATCAGAGCCGGTATGTATGTTATCATCCGCGAGGGTAGTGCCGCCAAGGACTATAAGCTGCTGAGTCCGCTGATCAACGAGAGTCCGAATATGGTGATGTTGTGTACCGACGACTGTCACCCCGATGATTTCGTGCGCGGACATATCAATCTCATCGTGAAGCGTGCACTGGCTGACGGCTACGAACTATGGGATGTGCTGAAGGCTGCCAGCATCAATGCGCAGAAGCACTATAAGCAGAATTGGGGAATGCTGCAGGAGGGTGACCCTGCAACGTTTATCACCGTTGACAATGTCACCCCGTACTTCCGTGTGGAGAGCACGTGGATACGAGGAGAGGAGGTCTTCAACTATAATTCCTGTCTGCCTTCGCATCACGGCGTTGAAGAGCACATTCTGGACGAGGACTTCCCCAACAACTTCGTGGCAGCACCCATTACCACTGCCGATATTAACCTCGACCTCAAGCCCGGCGATACGGTACATGTCATTCATGCCTCGGACGGCAGTCTGCTGACCGATCACGACGAGGTGGTGCTGACGGGTAACCCCCTGTTCGACTCGCAGTATCCTTGGACAGAGGTGCAGAAGATAGTGGTTTACAACCGCTATAAGCCCGGTGCCAAACCCATTGTGGGACTGGTGCGCGGCTTCGGTATCAAGGAGGGTGCTATGGCCAGTTCGGTAGCCCACGACTGTCACAATATCGTGGCTGTCGGTTCCAGCGACGAGCTTATTGTCAAGGCTATCAACCGTATTGTCCAGATGCAAGGAGGACAGGTGGTTGTCACTCATGAGGAGATGCTGGACATTCCTCTGCCCATTGCCGGACTGATGTCGCCCGTAAATGGTCATGAGATTGCCTTCCGCACGCTATGCATACAGGAGAAGGTGAGGGATATCGGCTGCAAGATGAAGTCGCCGTTCATCACGATGGCGTTTATGTGTCTGCCGGTCATTCCGGACATCAAGATCACCGACCGCCACCTGATGGACACGAAGACGTTTACGCCGATTTATTGAGAAGTTAGAAGTTAACAGAGTTTTTTTAGTACTTCCTCCACGACGTGGGGGAAGTATTTCATTTCCAGCTGGTGTTCCTTTTCGGCAATGTCGTCGACGGTGTCGTCGGGCGACAGTGCGCAACGGTATTGCGCAATGATCTCACCGCTGTCACAGACGGGTGTGACGTAATGGACAGTCATTCCCGTTTCCGTTTCTCCGGCAGCCTTTACGGCCTCGTGGACGTGGTGGCCCCACATGCCTTTGCCGCCATATTTGGGCAATAGGGCCGGGTGGATGTTGATGATGCGACGGGGGAAGGCGTCGATGAGGAACGTGGGCACCAAGGGCAGGAATCCCGCCAGTACGATGAAGTCGATGTGGTGTTCGTTGAGCAACGGCATCATGAAGTCGGCGTCGTTGAGCTGGGCCTTGGGTGCTACGGCTGTCGCTACGCCCAGACGTTCGGCACGTACCAAGGCGTAGGCGTCGGGCTTGTTGCTGACGACGAGTGCGCAGTTGACGCTGTCGGAGCCACTGAAATACTTGATGAGGTTTTCGCAGTTGGTACCACTGCCTGAAACGAAAATAGCTAAATTGATCATATGTCTTGTCTTTTTATCTTCTTCAAACTTCTTCGAACATCTTCTCTATCAGACGCGGGACGGCGTAGCGGTCGCGGTCGGACTCAGGGAGCCAGAAGTAGCCTTCCGGGAGCGTTGGGCGCTCGGCAGGTTGCCAGAGCCAGAAGTCGGCATAGAGCACGCGGTGGGTGAGGACGTGTTTCACCCCTTGGCGCAACAAAATTGCGCCACACCCGACCGGTGTGCCGGTAACGCAGTCAGCAGGCAGGGCGTCTGTCAGCAGGGGTTCGTAGAGTCCTTGCCAGATGTCGCCGGCAGGACGACGGCGGAGGGCCGTCTCGCCGTTATACCTTATATATATATAAATAAGGTGTCGCTCTTTGATTTTCAGCGTCTTTTGCTTGACGGGCAGCTCGGCCGTGCGACCCTCGCGGAAGGCAACGCAGGAATCCTGCAATGGACATTGCAGGCACAGTGGCTTTGCGGGGGTGCATTGAATGGCACCGAAATCCATCAGGGCTTGGTTGTAGGCCGCCGATGGCGGCAATTGAAAATTGAAAGGTGAAAGTTGAGAGTTATTTGAAGGCAGTAGCTCTTGGGCTAGTGCCTGAAATTCCTTCTTGCCCTCGGTGGTGTTGATGGGGGTCGAGATGCCGTAATGGCGGGCAAGGACGCGATAGACGTTGCCGTCGACAACGGCTGCGGGCAGTCCGAAGGCAAAGCTGCCGATAGCAGCGGCGGTGTAGTCGCCAATGCCCTTGAGGGAGAGGAGGTCTTTGATGGTGGTGGGGAAACCGCCACGTGCGGACACTTGCTTGGCAGCTGCGTGGAGGTTGCGGGCGCGGCTGTAGTAGCCTAAACCTTGCCATTCGCGCAGCACTTCGTCCTCAGAGGCGGCAGCGAGTGCGTCGACTGTCGGCCAACGCCGCATAAAGCGCTCCCAATAGGGCAACCCTTGGTCGATACGTGTCTGTTGAAGGATGATTTCCGACAACCAAATGGCGTAGGGGTCACGAGTCTCGCGCCAAGGCAAGGCTCGTCCGTTTTCCCGGAACCACTGCAGTAAGGTTGTCGCAAATGTCATTATCTCTTTTTCTTTTTGGATTTTTTTGCGGGCTTGGCTTTTTGGGGCTTCCTAGCCGTATTGGCCTTTTTCGCCGTGTTGGTCTTCTTCGCTACCTTGGCAATTCTGACTTCTTTAGCCCCTACCACTTCCGTATCTCCGCAGAGCACCTTGCAGACGCGGTCTTGGAAGGCGCGACCCGGGCCATTGCTCAAGATGCCTTGATTGATGATTGCGAAACAAAGCTGATGGCCGTTGGGAGCCGTGCAGTAGCCTGCCAGCGACGTGATACCCGTAACGGTGCCAGTCTTGGCTCGCACATTACCTTCGGCAGCCGTATTGATCATTCGTTTCTTCAGCGTTCCGTCGACGCCCGCAATGGGCAGCGCCTCGCTCAGTGCCTTGTAAATTGACGGCGTATTCCAGGCGTGACGCAACAGCTTGGTCAGCAGTTCGGCCGTCACGTAGTCGTAAAGCGACAGTCCCGAACCGTCGGCAATGCGGTAGTTGTCAGCGTTGAGACCCAGTCGGCTAATGAGCTTCTTGGTCACCGTACGGGCGTCAATGGCTCTGGCCGGACGACGTCCCGTAGAAGCTGCCGTCTGGTAGAACATCGACTCTGCGTAGAAGTTGTCGCTATCCTTCATCATACGCTGCAGCACCTGCTTGATGCTGTGACAGCAAACGTCAATCATCTTTGCCTGAGCGGGTTTGCGACCCTGCATCAGGGAGACCTTTTCGAGGTTGATACCCAGACGGGCTATCTCCTCAGCCAGTGTGGAGGTGAAGTTGTCCTTACGACCTATCGTCAGCGGTATGAGCATCGGGTTTTCGTCATCCCAGCACCAGCCTTCACCGTAGTCCAGCGACTCTTTCATCGAACGGTCGGCAACGATGAGGCCGCGAATGCTGTCAACACCCAGTTGGCGGATGCTGGAAGCCAGCGTGATGACGTCTGCCTGGGTAATCATGGGGTCGAAACCGCCCACGCAGTAGATGTTTCCCACGAGGGTGCGACCCTGAATCGAGCCCGTATAGTACAGCGCTGTCTGGTATTCGTAGTTAGGTCCCAGAGCGTCGAGCGCCGTAATGCTGGTGACGAGTTTCATACATGATGCCGGACGCAGCATCTGTCGGTGGTTGTACGTATAAAGCGTTGAGTCGGCCGTGAGGTCGTAAACCATCAAGCCCACCTGCGAGGTTTCAAACAAAGGGTCTTCGAGCAGCGAGTCAAGTCGAAAACGAAGGCTGTCCTGTGCCATTGCGACAGCAGAAAGCCCAAATATCACGAATGAAAACAAATATTTTTTCATAATTGCGTGCAAAGGTACGATTTTTTTCGTATCTTTGCAACGTTAATTCGTAAAAATATGGTTTACAAGTACGATTTCCTCGTTATCGGTGCCGGTGTAGCAGGTATGAGTTACGCCCTGAAAGTGGCCCGTGAGAAGAAGGGCACAGTGTGTATCATCTGTAAGGCCGGGCTGGACGAAGCCAACACGTCGTTTGCCCAAGGCGGTGTGGCCAGTGTGACTAATCTGGAGTTGGACAATTTCGACAAACACATCGAAGACACGATGATAGCCGGTGACTATATCAGCGACCGTGCTGCCGTCGAACAAGTGGTACGCAATGCTCCTGCGCAGATTCAGGAAATGGTGGAATGGGGCGTCAACTTTGATCGCAAGGACGACGGTAAGTTCGACCTTCACCGTGAGGGCGGCCATTCGGAGTTCCGCATTCTGCACCATGCCGACGACACAGGAGCAGAGATTCAGCGCGGATTGATGGAGGCCATTCGCAATAATCCCGATATCGAGGTGAAAGAGAACCATTTCGCCGTGGAGATTATTACGCAGCACCATCTGGGTGTCCGTGTGACGCGCCGTTCGCCGAATATCCAGTGTTACGGAGCCTACGTGCTCAATCCGATTACCGAGAAAGTCGACACCTACCTGTCGAAAGTCACCGTCATGTGTACGGGCGGTTGCGGTGCCGTCTATCTGACGACGTCGAATCCCGTCATTGCTACGGGCGACGGTATCGCTATGGTCTATCGCGCCAAAGGCACGGTGGCCGATATGGAGTTTGTGCAGTTCCACCCGACGGTGTTGCATAATCCCAAGGAGACGCATCCTGCCTACCTCATTACTGAGGCTATGCGCGGCTACGGTGGTATTCTGAAGTTGCCCAATGGTGAGACCTTTATGGAGAAATACGACGAGCGTCTGTCGCTGGCTCCGCGTGATATTGTGGCCCGTGCGATAGACAAGGAGATGAAGATTCACGGTTTGGACCATGTCTGTCTGGATGTCACCCATAAGGATCCTGCAGAAACGAAGCACCACTTCCCCAACATCTATCAGAAGTGTCTCAGCATTGGTATCGACATTACCACCGATTATATTCCCGTACGGCCTGCTGCTCACTACATGTGCGGCGGTATCAAGGTCGACCTCAACGGACAGACGTCCATAGAACGCCTGTATGCATTGGGCGAGTGCTCGTGTACAGGACTGCACGGCGGTAACCGTCTGGCGTCGAATTCACTCATCGAGGCTGTCGTCTATGCCGATGCTGCCGCCAAGGATTCGCTGCAGCATGTGGATTTGTACGACTGGAACGACAAGGTGCCAGAATGGAACGACGAGGGCACAATGACCAACGAGGAGAAGGTGCTGATTACGCAGAGTGTCCGCGAGGTGAACCAGATTATGTCCAACTACGTCGGCATTGTGCGCAGCGACCTGCGTCTGCATCGTGCGTGGGACCGTTTGGATATGCTCTACGAAGAGACCGAGCGACTCTTCAAGCGTGTAAAGGCCTCTCGCGATATTTGCGAATTGCGTAATATGATTAACGTCGGTTACCTCATCACCCGTTGGGCGTTAGAGCGCAAAGAGTGCCGAGGGTTGCACTTCACCACCGATTATCCGTTGCACGCGTATGATAAGAAGTAAGATGGAAGATGTAAGACGATAGAACTGTGGGTTGGAGTTTTGCTCCAACCTTTTTTTATCTCGTCAATGAGAATTTCATCGAAAGACCGAAGTCGCGCGTCGTCGTAGGATACGAGCTGCTGGAGAGCAACGGAGTGTTGGTCTGACGCTCGTAGTAGAACGACATCGTGAGCAGACGGGACAGCGTGTAGTCGGCCATGAAGGAAATTTTCAGTGCGGAGTTACCGCTGGAGGCTGACGAGGTGCGCGAGGCAATGTCGCGAGTGATGGCTGCCTGGTCGCGGAAGGTAACGTCGAGGCGCATGTTGAGGTCTTGATTGATGCCAGACTTCTTTCCTGTAGTCGAACTGCTGGACGCATTTTTGTTTTTCTTGTTGCCACTTTGTGCCTTCTTGATTTTACGCGAGGTACCACTGCCGAAGAGTTTGAAATCGCTGATTTTATAACCCAAGCCGATAACCCAGTCGTTCGAGCGGCCTTCGTTGATTTGGACGCTGGTCGTCGAGAGCGACAGCGTGCGCGTCTTGCGGTATTCGGCCTTCAGCGTCAGTCCCGAATTCAGCGTAGCGTCGAAACCGAAGAGCGGTGCGAACGACTCGTTGATGCTCACCGTCGGCACGCTCCATCCGAGTAGCGAGGGAGTCTTCGTGTCGCTGGTGTAGGAACCGACGGAATAAACCGACTTGTAAGAGTGGTTGAGATTGAACGACTTGAAGTGTTCGCTGAACCAATGGAGCTTGGCGAGACCAGCATAGCGGAACGTCCAGTTTGGCAACAGACGGGTGAGGGCAGGGAAGAAGTCGAGGTTACCGCCTCCGCTCCACGTGTAACTGTCGAGGAAGGCAGGAATCATCACTGCCGCAGAATACTGGCTGACCTCCTGACCATATTGGGCAGCGGCACGTGCCTGGAATTCGGGCAGTGCGTCGCAGAAACGTTCAAAGGCCTTTGACGGATAGCCGTTGTTGGCGTCGCCCATACTCTCGAATGCTGACGACAGCGAGATGGTAGTCATCGTGAACGTGCCGCTCTGGGTCGTTGGGTGGCTCTGATACTGATATTGGATGCTGCGGGCACGAGACTCAGTGCGCGAGGCGTTGAGGTCAATCTTCAGGTCGCGCACAGGTTCCAGGGTGGCGCGCAGTTGCAGGTCGGTCGTCAGGTTGGTGGCGGCAGGCGACGAGATGCTGTCGTTGAGCCATCCGTTTTCGTGTGCCTTATCGATGAACGAATCGTCAACCATACCGAATGCAAAGCCCAAACCGGGAGCCAGGACACCGCCTACGTTCTTTTGTCCGAAGGCGTCGCCCACCTTGGGCATATAGCCTGACATGGACATTGAGTACTGGTTGCGATAGGAGATGCCGATGCTGCGAACCATCATCAGGAAGCGCGCTATCGACTGCGTGGGCTTATACCACCACTGATTCTCCGTAGGCGGCTTGGGGGTCACAGAGACGCTGATGGTGACAGAGTCGAGGTTCTTGACAAGAATCTTGTTCTGGTCGACAACCTTGTATTTTATCGGATACGAACGGCCTTCCTTTGTCTTAGCCGTCACGATGAGGCGTTTCGACTTCTTGTTGTGGGCAATGGTGAACGTCGTGTCAGTACGCAGCGTCAACTCTTTCTGGAAGGTGTTCTTGTTTTTGGGAAGAGCCTTTTCTTCCTTGGTAGGTCCGTCTGTCTTGTTGGGATCGTTAGGCTTGTTGGGCTCGTTAGACTTCTTGGAGTCGGCGGCCTTTTTGTCCTTAGTAGTCTTTTTATCCTTTTTGGTATCCTTGGGTATTGCCTTCTTGAAACGATCGTTGGTTTTCTTCAGGAAGGGGAAGTGGTTGTAGAGTGTCTCAAGATTCAGGGTACCGTTGATGTTCAGCTGACGGTTGTTGGCAATGGTGTTACCCAAGTCGACGCCTTTCTCTGTGACGGTACCGCGCTGCCAGTTGTAAGTGGCATTATAGCTGGCGTCGGCATTGATCCAGTCGAAGATGGGCAGTTTGTTCAGCGGCACTTGATAGGAGGCCGTAAACGTCTGTCGGTAGTTCAGCGGTGAACCGAAATGCTTGATGCTATGCCATACGGAATCCTTCCACGCGGAGTAGCGGTCAGGATAGAGGTCCTTGTTGATAGGCAGGTCGCTGTCGGGTTCCTCGATTTCGGCCTGTGTGCCCGACTGGAAGTTCATGTGCAGGTTCTTCGTCAGGTCCCAACGCAGCGTGAAGTCGCGATTCCAGAGGAATGACGAGGCCCACGTCACAGGCAGCTGCGAACCTGAGAGATTATCCATATCGCGCTCCTGCATTTCATAATAGGTGCGCCGTATCTCGGTGTTGAATCCGATGTTCTGTGGCAGGTAGTTCAGACCAAAAGCCTTGGGGAATGCCATCCATTTCGACTTCGACTTGGAATTCTTGAACGGTTCCCACGTTTTATAAACAGGCGTGTAGGTGTAACTGAACGAGCCGTGCCATTCGTCGTCGCGTTCGTAGACTGTCGTCTCACCGGAGTTCTGCGTGTGGCGGTGACTATAGGAGAACGAGAAGTTTGCTGGGTCGTAGGGCATCGGGTGACGTTTGGTCTTGACGCCAATACGTACGTTCGACAGCGAGAAGTTGGTGGTCTTCGACTTTCTGACGGCTATCGACTCAATGCTGTCACGCTCGTGAGTATCCATTGCGTCCAGTGCTTCATCCAATTCCAGGTCGGTGTCCAGCGGGTTGTATTTCGGACGGCTCTCCTCTTGGGTAATGCTATAGTAGATGGGGGCCGTGACGTTCATCTTGTCGGGGAAGAATTTTCCCAGTTCGAAGTTGGTGGTCAGCGAGTAGGTCTTGTAGTCGTCCGTACGGCGCTGGGAGATACCTTCCTCGAGACCGCCAAAGCCCTCGGTGATGATTTTACCCGTCAGATTGACGTTACCGACGTCCGACAGTTGGACATTCAGGTTACCCGATGCGGCCCAACCGCCATTGTTATTGACTTCCTGCAGGCGTAGTTCGTTGACCCATACCTCGCCCGACTTGAGGCCTCCGGCAATATTTCGTACACCAATCATCATCGTCTTCACTTCACCCAACGACGGGTTGCCGAGAATGGTGATGCGGTTGTTGGCATTGTCGGGGTCGTAGTCGCTGAACTCGGTCGTGTAGCTGGCAGTACCATGCGCACGAGCCCTGTTACGGGCCTTCTTCAGATTGGTCAGTTTCGAGAGGTCGATATCGAGCATATTCTCCTTCGGCCATACGGTACGACAGTCGTCGAGGTTGTATTTGTTATAGTCGTTGCGGTCGGGCGTCAGCTTCAGCGGGATGAGATATTCGTAGTAGTTGTTGCGGTAGTCGCTGCCGAAACGGACGAATACTGCCAACTGGTCGTCCTGCAGCGAGGTCTCGTCGTTGATGAGGTGGTTGGCGTGGACGAACATCTGGATATGCTTGTAGCGGCGCAGGTCGAGCGTCGTGTTACGGTAGATGGCTTTCGACTCGTCCTTCGACAGGTTCTTAACCATCAGACACAGCGCCTGCTCGTTGGCCTCGGTCAACTGGGGCTGCGAGGGGTCGGTGACGCGCGAGATGCCCGGAGGCAATACGTAGTTGACGGGTTCGCGGTCGTTGTTCTCCTCGATATTGACAGGACTGACCTCCAACTGACCGCTGTTGCTGGTACCTGTCAGCTGCTGGTTGTAGAGACGCCACTCGCCACGCACGAGGTCCAGTGAACCGAAGCGCAGCACGATGGGTTTCTGGAACTGTGTGAGGAACATACGCATGAAACGGATGCTGGTGAAGTCGCTGATGCCTCCTACACGGTCTTCGTAACGGTTCAGGGGAATGCGGAACTTATACCACCTGACCTGCTCCTTCTTGCCATTACGCAAGGAAGCGGTGTAGTCGTGGGTTTCGGTAATGTAGTTTCGACCTACCTGCATGTCTTCAGGGCGGATGCTGACCTTATACTGATAGTAGCGCTCGTACTCGTTCAACGTATAGTCCTGGTTGATGTCCTCAACGTCGGGATATGTCTTGTACGACGTGTCGTAGCTCTCTGTCCGCTGATCGCTGTCAGGCGAGTTGCCCTGTGGCATATTGATGCGCTTGTAGCGGTCGAGGATGCTGGTCTGCTGCTGGTCAAAGTCAGAGCCTCGGAAGTAGTGGTAGTTATCGTTGGCAGGGTCGTTGTTCCAGGCCGCCCGCACGCTGTCGTTGACGGTGACTTTGCTCAGGAAGTCGGCATAGGCGTCATACGAACGTTCCTGCTCGTCGTTCAGACCGTTCAGACCGACGTCCTGCAATGCACGTGAACCGCTGGTCGTCGCAAAGGCGTAGGTCTGTGTGGCCTGTACGGGTATGCGTCCCCATTGTGTTGTGGTGAACGAATTGCTGCCGTCGACGGGCATACCGCTCTCGTAGAATTTCTTGCCGTCGTGCAATACGTCCTCGCTGACCTCACCCAGATTGATGTATAGGTCGCCGCCGTAGTCGGCAGCATCCTGCTGTTGCGAACTGTAGATGAAGGGGTCTAGGAGCCAGAACTCAATATATTCGATGTTGGCCTGCTCGAAATCGTTGGTGTCCAGCTTACGCATCATGCCGCCCCAGTTCATCAGTGGCAGATTCAGCGTACCGTCCATATTGACGTTGGTATTGAGGTTATACGGACCGCGTTCCTGCGGATAATAGGCGACATTGAGGATAGGCAGTGTCGATGTGGCACCGCTGTAGGTCGACTGGTCGCGGTTGGGGTATAGCTCGCTGACGTAAACGGCACGCACATAGTGGTTCGACAGCTGGTCGAGGTCGCTCTTGATGTGGCTGGGGGTCAGCGACGACGAGCGGTAGGTGAACAGCGGGTCGATGTTGTACCACGAGAGCAACGAACGGTGGTAACCGCTCGTTACGGACTCCTTGTCGGCATGCTCCGGGAACAGCGAGGGTACGCTGGAGATGGTCCACGCCTTGGGCTCGCTGACGTCAATGAGACTCGTGGAACTCTCAAAGTCGTCAATGTACGAGGCGTTGTCCTGTGTGCCACTGGCCGTTCCGGCAATGAGCTGGGCAAATTCACCCGTAAACGTAATCTGCGAGGGCTGCGTGCAGTGGAGTAGGGGAATCTTGTTGAGCATGCGGGTAAGCCACTGGCTCTCGGTCTTCCAGTTGATGTTTGCACCCCAGAGAGTGTTCTTCAGCGGTTCTGAACCCATGACGACTTTCGACGTCAGCGCCTGCTCACTCAGGTGTTGCAACGTACCGCCAATCTGGAAGTCTTTCGAGAAGTCGTACTCCCAGTTGAAGCCGATCATCGTCTTGCGCTGCATGCCATATTCCGTATTCGACTCCAGCGAGACGTTGACGCTGGTACCTGCGTCGATAATGCTCTGATTGAGGATGGTCACCTCACCGGCAGAGTAGTCGACGCTATAGTCGGAACCTTCCGTCAGCGTGACACCGCCTGCGGTGACGACTACTGAACCCTGAGGCACATTATAGGCGCCCAGCGAGATGACGTTGGCTGCAGAGCCCTTGAACTGACCCACCAGCAGGAATTTGTCCTTGTTGGTCATCTGGCGCGCAGCAGTACGCGTGGTGTCGTACAGTTCCTGGAAAGCGTATTTGTTGGCTACGTCTTCCGACACGCCGTTGCGTATCAGGAAGTTTTTCAGCGTCGTGCCGAAGGGCTCTGCCGACGGGAAGAACACACGGCCGTTGGCAATGGTGTAACCCTCAACGTAGTCGAAATAGCCGTTGGGGTGAACCTTGTTGTTATTGTCGAGACGGTCGCAGCCCAGTCCGCGCAACAGGGTGATGTCCTTCACCTCTGGTATATAAGAAAGGTACACGCCCGTGGTGTCGCTCTGGAACTTGATGTCGAGACGGAACTTGGTCTTCTCAATGTTCGACGCCAGATAATAGACGTTTTTCATCATCAGCGGCCAGTTAGCCTGCTGGGGATTGTTCGACGTGTTCTTCAGCGACTTCACGTAGAGTGCCTCACCGGCATTGTTGTGCTCTTCGGCAAACTCACCCACCTGATATTCCATTCCTCCGTAGGTGTAGCGGAAGGCAACGGCCAGCACCTGGTCCGTCTGCAGCGAGGTCTTCAGCGAGAGATAGCCCAGCGCCGTGTTCAGGGTGTATTCCGATGAGTTCAGCAGTCGTGCCGATGACATCTTCTCGTAGTCGGTACCTCCCTCCAGCATTCCTTGGAGGGCTGTAGATGCCTGGTCAATGTCACGTGCTGCGGCAGGCATGTTGCCATACAGCGGCGTCACGTTGTTGTCGGGCAGTGCCGAGGGGCTCGTCCCGCCTTTCGGCTGACTCTCGCCAAGTTCGGAGAGTGCTATGAGGTTACGTGAGTTCGAGGTCGTTCCCGTCTTGTTTGTCACCCACACCTCGATACGCGTGATGTTGATACCCGTCAGGATGTTGGGCAGTTGTGACATAGCGGCATCGTAGTGCTCGCGGAAGTATTTTGCCAGGAAGAAGTGGCGGTTTTCTTCGTAGTTGGCCACGTCGAGCTCGAAGGGCGTCATCTGTGTGCCGCCTTGCGACGATACGCTCTTCGTCGTCGAATTTTTACGCGAAATGGCGGTTTGCAGTTTCAGTTTGCCGAACTGCATGTCGGTACGTACACCAAACAGACTGGAGGCGCCCTTTACCAGCGAGTTGTTGCTGGGGAAGGTGATGTTACCAGCCTCGACGAGCTTGATGATTTCGTCCTCCTTGCCGTCATAGTGCAACTTCAGGTTCTTCGTGTCAAAGTCGAAGGTGGCGTCGGTGTTGTAGTTCAGCGACATGTTTACCTTATCGCCTACCTTACCCGTTACGTTCAGATTGATTTTCTCGTCGAAGTCGATGGCGGTCGTCTTGCGGTTACGCTCTGGCAACGAGGGGTTGTCGATGTCTTTCAGGGTTGCTCCCAGCTTCAACTCGGCCGTTCCCTGCGTTTTTATGCGAACACCGCCAGGACCGAATATCTTCTCTGCAGGACCCAGGTCGAAGTGCATATCGGCAAACGAGAATTTCTCCTTGCCCTTCGTGGCAACATTCTCTGCCTCCTTCTTGCGGAAGAAAGCCTCGCGCTCGCGGCGTTCACTCCACTTGTTATACTCCTCGGGAGTCATCAGGATGGGCGTATTCAGATACGAGTCGCCAATCTTCGAACCAATGCGGTAGTAGCCCAGCGAGTCGTCGTACTCCACCTCCTGCTTGATGTTCTCGGGCAAACGGAGGTCGAGGGCCGAGGAGTCGAGGTCGGCCACCTCGATAGGTGCCGTCTTTTGGATCTTCCAGCGTGCGTGCAACAGCGAATCAGGAATGGTGTCGTCCTCTACTTGTAGCGTAGGCTGAGCCTTAGCCCTGCGGACGGTATCCGCAGGGAGTGAAGAGTGAAGAGTGAAGAATGAAGAATTTGCTGCCGCCATTAATAATGGCAGCATAAGTGGCATGGCAATAACCAGCGAAACGACTACTTTGCGTATCCACCGTGCGAAAGCCGATTCTTCACTCTTCACTCTTCACTTTTCACTTAATTTGTTTCAATGCCAGTTTCACCACTTGCTCTACGGGCAGGTTGGGGTCGGACTGCAGGATGCTGACAACGACTTTCTGCGTCGGAGCAGGCGCGAAGCCCAGCATGGTCAGAGCCGATACCGCCTCGTCGCGCACCTCGTTGTTTACTGGTGCCGATACCGAACCGCCGGCAGGAATCTCGTCGGCTATTCCCAAGGCCACAATCTTGTCCCTCAGGTCAACGATGATGCGCTGGGCCGTCATCTTGCCGATACCCTTGATGCCCTTGATGAGGCGCTCGTCGCCACGCGAAATGGCGTTGCACAGCTCGCTGACACTCATCGACGACAGCATCATGCGCGCCGTATTCGGGCCCACACCATTGACGGTGATGAGCAGTTCAAACATCTCACGTTCCTTCTTCGACACAAAGCCGTACAGCACGTGAGCGTCCTCACGAATCGACTCAAAGACGTACAGTTTCACGTCTTTTTTGCCTTGGATGGCGCTGTAGGTGGTCAGCGAAATGTTCAGACCGTAACCTACGCCAGCGGCTTCTACCGTAGCCAATGCGGGGGTCAGCTCCGTCAGCTCACCCTTGATGTATTCTATCATACGCGTTCTAATGTTTGTATATATACATGATAATTAACGTAACTTTTGCGCGTTTTATTGTATGAAAGGCAAGAAAGATTTGAGCTTTTACTGTTAAACGGAAAAGCTGCGTAAGCCAAAAGGGTGTAAAAAATAATAAAATGTAGCCTTTTCGCAAAATTTTCTGTCTTTTTGTTATTTATTTCGAGAAAAAAGTGTAATTTTGCACGCTGAAAAATTGAAACAACCAACAAAAAAGCGAAAATATGAAGAAAATCAGAGCCGCCGTAGTCGGTTACGGCAACATTGGAAAGTACACTATTCAGGCTCTTGAGGCCGCTCCCGACTTCGAGATAGCAGGTGTCGTACGCAGAAACGGAGCCGCTGACAAACCAGCAGAACTCGCTCCATACGCCGTTGTCAAGGACATCAAGGAACTGCAGGATGTCGACGTCGCCATTCTGGCTACACCCACACGTTCGTGCGAGGAATATGCCAAGCAGATCCTTCCGCTGGGCATCAACACCGTCGATTCCTTCGACATCCACACCAACATTCGCGGCTATCGCGAGCGTCTGATGGCCATCAACAAGGAGACCAACACCGTCAGCGTCATTGCTGCCGGTTGGGACCCGGGTTCCGACTCCATCGTCCGCACGCTCATGCAGAGCCTCGCACCGAAGGGACTGTCCTACACCAACTTCGGTCCTGGTATGTCCATGGGTCACAGCGTCTGCGTACGTTCGAAGGCTGGCGTCAAGAACGCCCTCTCGATGACTATCCCCTTGGGCGAAGGCATCCACCGTCGCATGGTATATGTCGAGCTGGAGGATGGTTTCACGCTCGAACAGGTCACGAAGGATATCAAGGCTGACCCCTATTTCGCCAGCGACGAGACGCACGTCTTCCAGGTGGAGAGCGTCGATGACGTTCGCGACATGGGTCATGGTGTCAACCTCGTCCGCAAGGGCGTCAGCGGTCAGACCCAGAACCAGCGCCTGGAGTTCAACATGCAGATCAACAATCCCGCCCTCACCGGTCAGGTACTGGTCAATGTCGCTCGCGCCTCTATGCGCCTCCAGCCCGCCTGCTACACGATGATCGAGATTCCCGTCATCGACATGCTCCCAGGCGACCGCGCCGACCTCATCGAACATCTGGTATAATCCCCAGCAAGCAAAACCCATAAAAAAGGTATAAAACTCGGTTACGGGCGGGCGGTCGCAATAATGTGGCCTCCCGCCCGAATTAATACGGCCCATCGCCCGAATGAATACGGTCGGGAGGCCGAATCTGCTTACCCTACGTCTCGCTCCCTTTTACATAGGCACTTTCCCCCTGTTTGCACGGCACTCTTTCCCTTCAACTGCCTGCTTACGTTAGACGAAATCGTTAATTATCTTAAATATTTTCGGTATTTCGCTCATCCCATTCATTATGTTGGTAAAAACTCGGAACATCCTTAGAGCAACCCCAGAGCAGACTGGGAGCAACCCTATGGCAAGGCTTTCGTGGACCTAAAGAGATGAAATATCCGTCAATACCAGTATTTAGTGGCATCTTCAGAGATCCTTAAAACCTCATCAGCCTCCCACGCCAGGCATCAATTAGCGTCACAGTATATCAACACTGCCTTAACGGGGGTGAAAAAGTATTAATAAATCCTTCGTTTTTTCAAGCTCTTTCTACAAAACTTTTCCAACCCCGACACTAAAATGCAATACTCCGAAAATAATTTTAAATACTCTTGGAGTATTTTCGATTACTCTTGGAGTATTTTCGATTACTCCGAAAGTAATATTTGTCGCCTCTTTCCATACCTTCATTAGAAATTTTCCATAGGGTGTGATGTGCGGTTTTTCATAATTCATTGATTTGCAGTCGTTTCCTGTTTTCTTTCCTTTTCATCTTTTCCATAGGTAACTGATACAACTTTGGAAAAAATGTCGTAACTTTGCAACCGAGAACTGACGAATAATCGATAACAATGTTTACAAGGTCGTTGTACATATTCATCATAGGCGTTCTGATGGTTGCTTGCAGTCAGCCACAGCAGGGAGCGGATTCACAGACGGCAGCGCGTTGTCTGGAGGAGGCGCAGGCTGCTTTTGCCAATGACAGCATCCGTCAGGGCGAGACTTTGCTGCGAAAGACCATCCAATTGACGGAGGCCTCTGAGGATTGGCACACCTATTATATCGCGTATCAGCGCTTGGCGGAAGCATTGTCGCAGAGCAATCCCGAGGAGGCATTGCGACTGATGAAGAAAGCCCTGACCATCTATGAACAGCATCCCGATGATGAGCGCAATTACGTCATGTTACTCGACTATGCAGGCACATACGCCGCACAGATGGCTTACACCACTGAGGGTTCCTACGACGAAGCACTCGATTTCATCAACCGTGCATACGATATCGCAGAGAAAAACCAGATGAAGGACTTGATGTGTCAGACGCTCACAAGTCTTGCAAACATCGCTTGGGCCAGAGATGACTATCGTCAGGCACTCGACTATGCCCATCGCGCTAATTCGACAGCAACAACCGAGCTGAGGCCTGGCACATTGCAAGTGCTGGCCCGCAGTTACCTCAGCCTGAACATGCTCGATTCGGCAGAAACAGTCTATCGGCAGATTGATCCAGGTAGTGACGTGCATCTGGCATATATCGTGCAGAGCAGCCTCGCAAACATAGCACTCCGGCGAATGGGAGCCACACAGGTGGAGGACAGCGTGGAAGAAGCCTTCGAGCAAATAGAAGGTTTCTATTACAAAGCACTTGAGCAGAAAGACCAGTATTATCAGGAGACGTTGAGGCAAGAGATGGAGAACCAGCAACTGGAATACCGCTCACAGATGTATGGCCGTACACTCCTGATTGTCATCATTGCTGCGGTCGTCATCCTTCTTGCAACAGTGTTAGCCCTTCGCTATCGCATCCGTATGCTTCGTCAGCAACGGGCGTATGAGCAATCGAAACTGGAAAACGAGCTACTCAGAAAAGAACAGGAGAAACGTCAACTACAGCAAGAGGCAGAGCATCAGAAGACTTTGTTACATCAGGCCAATGAAGTGGTGGCATTCCTGCAAAACTTCATCCTCGAACGGACGGAAGTGCTGAAGAAACTCAACCAGAGCAGCGATTCGGTCATCTACCTCAGTCCGCACGAATGGAGTGAGATAGAACGTACGCTGAACGCCATCGACGGTAACCGCTTTGCCAAGATTCGCGAACAATACCCCACTATGCAGGAAGACGACATCCGCCTGTGTATCCTCACACGGCTCGGCCTCAGCAACCGCACCATCGGCAACATCTATTGCATCACCGTCTCAGCCGTCCAGCATCGCAAACTCAAGCTGAAAAAGGACGTGTTCGGAGAGAGCAATCCAGACATCACGCTGGAGCAGATACTTAACAACAGATAACTATCACGAATGAAAATAACAACAAATACGATAACAGCTATGAAGAAACTATTATTCTTATTCATTTTGATGCTCTCGCCAATGTTGGCAAGTGCACAGACAGTTAATACGCAAGAGTATTACCCTGAAGGGACTAAATGGACGGAGATAAGGCTTGATACCCTGAAGTATGATAGTTGGTATTCAAAGGTTGGCGATGAATGGGTTCCGAACTTTGAAACCATCGAATACCATGTAAAGGGGGAATATACAACGATGTATGGCGAGAAATATAAATGTGTCTATACCAACGGTCCTGAATGGACGGACTCTCTTACGCTTGGGATACAGGAAGGAGAATTAATACAATACAATGAAGATGATGAGATCATAGTAACAGCGTTCGGTCGTTATGACGATGGGGCATACGGTCCATATGGATGGGCTCCGACATACCAGTTTGACTGGAGTATTGGAAAAGGGATTTACTTTAAGAATCTTTTAATGTCAATGACAACCTATTTGGTACAATACGAATGCTATTATGGCATCATAGATGAAATAAAGGAAGACTACTTTGGGGGTGTTCGTCAGCTTAAGTACGTAGACCTGAATGGCAAAGCTCCTGAATGTGGCAAATATGATAATCCACAAAAAGTTGACACGCAAGGTGGCCGCATTATTCAGGGAATAGGCATCACGGAATGGAATGACGGAGAATGCCTATTCGGACCACCGAACCCATATTTTGCTTCAACAGGGGAAGGGGGTAAGCGTCACTATCGCTCCATGCTTGTTCATTTCGAGCGCAATGGAGAGGTGCTTTATGACGTCTGGCCGAAGAAAGAAGTAACTTATCGTCCGTTCGTCGAAGACAACAAAGAGTGGACGATGGCTTACTTGGGTGCCGTTCCCCCAGAGTACCAACAAACTTTCAGTTATGAACATATTAAACTTGGCTCCACATTAGAGGTGGATGGCATGACATTCAAGCAAATAGTTAGTTCGAGTTGGTGGAATGACCAAGATGGCCCAACCAATTGGAAAGAAACTGACGAATATCTTGGCGAGGCTGACGGAAAGATGTATCTATATAACAAGAAATCGCAGAATACGGTTCAGATTATGGACTTTACACTACAGGTTGGCGACACCTATCGTCAAATGCAAATGGGCGATCCGAATGACTACATGGACTTTGTCGTGACCGCTGTGACAGACACTGTGATAGCAACATCTTCTGACAAGACACCACGCAAATGCCTATATCTTAGCAGGCCAAGCTCGACGAAGATAGACGACGTGTGGATTGAGGGTATTGGTTCACTCGTCGGAGGCGTCTATGGGTCTCTTGTGCAGTTGATGGGTGGTGCCATACCGTCGTTGCGCAAATGTCAAATAGACGGACAAACGCTGTATGAGGTTTATCATCCTTTCTTGAAAGAGGGAAAAACGTGGAACTACGAAGAGTATTATCGTAACGGAGAACCTGGTGAAGAAGAGGAATGGACGAGGAATATCTCGTATGTTCTCAACGGCACCACTGAGATAGACGGCAAGACCTATTATAAGATGTATCGTGTAACCGAAGAGGGTAGCGAATACTATTGCGCCCTCCGTGAAGAAGACAGAAAGGTGTGGATGCATAGCAGCAATTCCGAAACCTGTTTGCTTTATGATTTCGGTATGTCTTTAGGTGATCGATATAAGACTTCCGTGAAAGAGATATTCTTTCAGCTTTCTGCCATCAAACCCATGCGTTTCCAATATAATCAATTGCTCAATGTGCTTTATTATGATATATATGTTGAAGGCAATTCCGAAACTCCCGACTACTACTTTTATTCAACTCCTATTGTCGAGGGCGTAGGCTGTGATGCAGGGTGGAATTTCCTGCAAAAGTTTGAGCCAGTGCTCCCAAATCTCATTTATCATAGAGAAACCTTCAAGTCCTGCTATGAGGATGGACAGTGCATCTTCACGGCTGATGATTTCAACAAGCTGCCCAAACCAGATCTTGACATACCCTATCGTCCGTTCATCGAAGAAGATAAGGTGTGGAAGGTGGGAACTATTCCGAGCAGTCCAGACAGTCCTGTGCAGATAGTTGACTACTATTACTTTGATGGCGATACGATTGTCGACGGCAAGACCTATAAGCAAATGTGGTGCCAGCGATATGTCAGTTCAAACTATCCGGATTATGACTATATGTCTCAACAGCCTTCCCTGAGCAAAGTGGGAGCATGGTACGAAGAGAATCAGAAAGTGTATTTCTATAATGAGGAACATCAGATTGTGCAGTTAAAATACGACTTCTCCCTCGATCCCATTGCAACGCTGGATTTCCTGAATGGGGAGTTTGTCATAGGTCCGAAGCTGACAGGATTGGAAGGCTTTAAGGGCGTTTATAGGGACATCATGACAGCACAAAACGGCGACTACTGCACTACTTGGCTGGAGGGCGTCGGAGATGTTAATGGGCCGACAAGATATCCATGTGATCCGATATTAGGCGATCCTGTGCCGGAATTCCTAATGTCCTGTACCGTTGGCGATGAAGTCATCTATCTCAATGACGAATATGAAGATGGGGCTACCCCTAAAGACATGGCCAAAAAGCGTTTCGACTTTACTCATACCACCAAGTTACAGCCTAAAAATCCGAGGAGAGGTGAGGAAGAGCTATCGCTATATGGTGAATACAACGCCCTGCAGTTAGGCATTCATCTTGACCCACTCGACGATGCCTATCAGGTACGCATTACTAACGAATCGGGCAAAGCCGTCTACGAGAAAACCGTCAACGCTGGCACCATCGTAGGCCTCAGCATCGACATCTCTGCCTACGCAAAAGGCCGTTACACCGTAACTGTGGAGAATAACAATGAGTTGTTCACTGGCGAATTTGAAACTGAGACGACAGGAATTGAGGAAACCATATATAATAAGGTAGAAACCAAAACGGACATCTACAACCTTCAAGGTCAGCGAATCCATTCTTTGCAGAAGGGGTTGAATATCTATGGAGGCAGGAAGATTGTGAAGTAAGAAAGGAGCAAATGCTATGAGAAGATTTACTTTATTTATGGCCACTCTGTTAGCAGCAGTGGTCGCAGTGGCTCAGGAGAACGAGCCTGTAGGAGAATATGCATATAAGGAAATGGCCAGTCGCAAAGGGGATACTCTTCAGGTAGAGCCTTTGGTGGTAACACCGTCAAGCATGTCGAAGATGGAAGTAATCTACCGGATACAAACGGATCTCCGTATTTGCGAGGGAGACTTGATTGCGGGCGTCACATTCAAAGGCTATAATCCCGGCCAGGAGCAGGTCAGACATCTTACCGTCTGGCTGATGAACGATAATAGCATTGGACTTTCCAACAATTTCTTCTCCACTGATAAGATGACAAAGGTGTTTGATGGAGACTGCAAGATTCTGAGCGGCGGTACGAAAGACAAGCCCGAGGACATACTCCACATAGCGTTTGACACATCATTGTCCTACCTCAACGGATATAACTTACGTATGGTTATCATGAGCCAGGGTGTGGCCTCCGGCGACTCTGTCTTGTTCTTGCAATCACGGGGCATAACGGCCGCGTCTATGTATGCCACCACAGGACAGAACGGACAACTTGGGGAGCCATCTCGTTCTGTCATGCCTTTTGCAGTATTTACAATTGCCACCCCTGTAAAATATGTCAGCGGCACCGTAACTGACGAAGATGCCAAAGGCGTAGCTGGAGCTACTGTCAAGTTGAGAGGTACGCAGTGGGAAGAGACTATCTATGAAGGCGTCACCGACAGCGAAGGTAAATACCGAATCAGAATTGAGGAAGGAAACAAAATGTACGCGCCAAGTGCCACCGCTCCAGGGTATACCTGTTTTTCGAATGTTTCAGATTTCTCCGTGGAGGGAAATCCCACCAAGAATTTCACCCTCTATGGCTCAGTTACCTATCCCGCTAATCAGCAGTCGAGCATCATCCTGCCAGTTGCTCCCGATGCCACCGTTGGAAGATATTATAGACTTGCGCGACGGGAGGGCAAAAAGTTCATTTTCGAGCGTGAACGGTCACCCCAGGCCAATGTCCCCTACGTGCTCTTTGCCGACAGGGACTACAAGGTTGACCTGTCAGGTATGGATCTGACTATCACTCCAGGAAGGACTAAGGCTGATGACATGCTCAGCCTTGTCGGTTCATACCGTAATGGCGATAATGAATATGCAAATTATATTGACCGTGATTTGGATACGCACAGCAATACAGGCCGAGCCATGCATGCCCATCTATATGGACATTATTCGTTGTTGCTCGACGATGACTACGAGCTGGTGTTTGTCGACTCCGATACCATAGCAGGAAATGAATACAAGCCATTCATCGAAGACGGTAAAGTGTGGAAAACAGGATACATCCTCTCAGGTAATCCTGTGAAATGCGTTGAGTACTACTACTTCGATGGCGACACGATTGTCGATGGGAAGATGTGCAAGCAGATGTGGTGCCAGCGATATGTCAATCCAGATTACCCAGATTATAGTGCTTTAACGCAAACGTCCTCCTTGAGCAAAGTGGGAGCCTGGTACGAAGAAGACAAGAAAGTGTATGTTTGCAGAGAGGGAACACAGGGTATGCATATGTTGTATGATTTCTCTCTTGAAGCCAACGATACCCTGATGCTCAATGATTATCAACCTTATTATACTGTAGGACCGAAGCAGACTGGAGGATTAAAAGGCTTTAAGGGCGTTTATAGGGACATCATGATTGCACAAAACGGCGACTACTGCACTACATGGCTGGAAGGTGTCGGAGGTATTGACGGTCCACTCAGAAATGTTTATCCTGAAACAGGAAGTGATCCGCAGTTCCTGATGTCATGTACTGTTGGCGATGAAGTCATCTATCTCAATGACGAATATGAAGATGGGGCTACCCCTAAAGACATGGCCAAAAAGCGTTTCGACTTTACTCATACCACCAAGTTACAGCCTAAAAATCCGAGGAGGGGTGAGGAAGAACTATCGCTATATGGTGAATACAACAACCTACAGTTAGGCATTCATCTTGACCCGCTCGACGATGCCTATCAAGTAAGTATTACTAACGAATCGGGCAAGGTCGTCTATGAGAAAACCATCAATGCAGGCACCATCGTAGGTCTCAGCATCGACATCTCTGCCTACGCAAAAGGCCGTTACACCGTAACTGTGGAGAATAGTAATGAGGTATTCACTGGCGAATTCGAAACTGAGACGACAGGAATTGAAGTAATATATAATAAGGTAGAGACCAAAACGGACATCTACAACCTTCAAGGTCAGCGCCTCAGTTCCTTACAGAAAGGGTTGAATATTGTTAACGGACAAAAGGTTTATGTAAAGTGATTAAGGAAAAAACAATATATGGAAAGACGGAATAAGTGTAAGATATTGAGATTCCCAGCAGCAGTCATCGTGTGGAATTAAACAAAAATCGGGCTCATCGTTTGGTGGGCTCGATTTTTTTTCGTACCTTCGCAGCATGAAAAAGTTTATGTTATTGTTGACGGTCGCCTGTTGGGCTGGTTTGGCCACGGCGCAGATTCAGACGAATGCGGGTGTGCAGTACCTGCAATGTATGCAAAAAGATATGTCGACGGACTTCTATGACCTGTCGAACACGTACTTCCTGGCAGACTCGCTGGTGACGTTCGACGCCCAGAAGGGCGAGGGACTGGTGCAGTGGAAGCGCTACAGGCTAAGTCCGCGACAGGCGTTTAACCTGAACGGCTACTGGCCCGTGCGGATGCAGATGCTGGACTTCCCCGATGCTGCATACGAGAACGACCCTGCGCTGAAAATCAAGGTGGAATGGATTACGCCGAGGACGGCCCGCATACGAATGTTGACGACGCCCGTGGAGCCGAAGTGCGATGATCAGGAGGACGTGATGTTCTGCGAGGCCTTTAAGAAGAAGGTGGCGGTTCAGACCACCCCTAACCCCTCCTGTTTAGGAGGGGAAATGGTTACCTCTGCGAATGGTGTCATCTGTAAGACGCAGTATGGTAGCATTGAGATTCAGCCGTACCCTTTCCGTATCGTGGTGAAGGACGCGAAGGGGAAGGTGTTGACGCAGACACGCCATATCATTGACAACGACTCGACGCAGGTGAAGCTGTTGCCGTTCTCGTTTATCAAGCGCGGCTCGGACAATTCGCGCAGCATCAATCCCGTGTTCCTGCTGTCGCCAGGCGAGCGGATATATGGTTGCGGTGAGTCGTTTACCTCTTTAAATAAGGTAGGGCAGAAGGTGCACCTGAGCGTGACCGACCCGCAAGGTCCTGAGACCGACGGACAGTATAAGCCCGTGCCGTTCTATTTCTCGAATCGCGGCTACGGTATCTTTATGCACACGTCGGCACCCGTCACCTGCGACTTCGGAGCAAGCTATATCGGCGCCCAGCGCCTGTTTATGGCCGACGAGCAGATGGACTTCTTTGTGTTCTTTGGTTCTCCCAAAGAAATTCTTAACGAATATACGGACATCACGGGCAAGAGTCCGATGTTGCCGCTGTGGAGCTTTGGCACGTGGATGAGTCGCATTACCTATTTCTCGCAGAAGGAAGGTCTTGAGATTGCAAAGCAATTGCGCGCCCACAAGATTCCGAGCGACGTCATCCATTTCGATACGGGTTGGTTTGGCGTCGATTGGCAGTGCGACTATCAGTTTGCGAAGGACCGCTTCCCCGATCCCGTCGGCATGCTGAAACAGCTGTCGAAGGACGGCTTCCACACTTGTCTATGGCAGTTGCCGTACTTCACGCCCAAGAACCGCTTCTTCCCTGAGATTATCGAACGCGGCCTGCACGTGGTGAATGCCACTGGCGGCATGCCCGTAGAAGATGCCATCCTCGACTTCTCGAATCCTGAGACCGTCAGTTGGTACCAGTCGAAGATAGAAGGGCTGATGAAGCAGGGTGTTTCGACCATCAAGTGTGACTTCGGCGAGGCAGCGCCCTATAACGGTTTCTATCATAGCGGCAAGGGTGGGCTGTATGAGCACAACCTCTATCCGCTGCGCTATAACAAGGCCCTGTGGGAAGTAGTGGAGCGCTCGCATCCTGGCGAGGGCATCATCTGGGCACGTTCGGCTTGGGCTGGAAGTCAGCGCTATGCCCTGCATTGGGGTGGCGATGCGGCTACGAATAATATAGGTATGCTGGGCGACCTTCGTGGCGGCCTGTCGTTTGGACTGAGCGGTTTCTCGTTTTGGAGTCACGACATGGGTGGCTTCGTGACCGCTTCGCCCGAGGATATCTATCGCCGCTGGTTGCCGTTCGGATTCCTGTCGAGCCACACGCGAGCTCACGGTGCACCGCCCACAGAACCCTGGCTCATCAGCGAGTCGTTCACTAAGGCTTTCCGCGAGTGTGCCGAGATGAAATATCGGTTGATGCCCTACGTCTATGCCCAGGCGAAGGACTGCTCAGAACGCGGACTGCCGATGGTGCGTGCCCTGCTGGTGGAATTTCCGCAGGACAAGGGTGCCTGGCTTGTGGAGGATGAATATATGTTCGGCAGTCAGATGCTCGTAGCCCCGCTGATGGAGAGCGGCAACAGCCGTGACGTCTATCTGCCGAAAGGCAAATGGATTGACTATCAGTCGGGTAGGGTGTATGAGGGTGGCTATCAGACCATCGAGGCAGGCAAGATTCCTGCCATCATACTGGTTCGCGACGGTAGCATCATTCCCCAAGCCCCGCTGGCTCAGCGCACGGACCAGATAGACTGGAGCAAGATAGAGTTGCGCGAATACAAGGCTGATGCGAAGACGTGCGAAGGACTGTTGTTCAAGCCCGGCGATGCGACGATACAACGCATCATCTCCCCTAATAAATAATGTAGCAAAAACAAACTGATAACATATATGATGAAACGACTAACCAACATCCTGTTTGCCCTCGCACTGACGACGGGCTTGATGGCACAGACGGCACGTGAGGAAATCGCGGCCAACAAGTATCTGGCCGGTAGTAACTATCTGGACTATGACAATTATCCTGCCACGAAGCAGTTGACGCCTGCGCCAAAGGGCTATGTGCCTTTCTATATGTCGCACTACGGACGTCACGGCTCGCGGTGGCTCATCAGTACCGACAGCTATACCAGCGTCACACAACCCCTGCAAAAAGCAAAGAAGGCGGGTAAACTGACACCCAAGGGCGAAGAGGTGCTGCGACAGGTGGAGCAGTTCGTAAGCCTGCCGGTAGCCGATTATCCTGCGCTCGACGGGCAGTATGCCGGAGCCCAGCTCCGTCTGGGTGACCTGAGTACCGTGGGCGAACGTCAGCATCACGGCATCGGACGGCGCATGGCACAGCATTTCCCAGAGATTTTCAAACAGAAGGACGTGATGATTGACGCCCGCTCGACCGTTGTCAACCGTTGTATCCTGTCGATGATGGCCGAGTGTGAGGAACTGGCTGCTGCCAATCCTACGGCACGCATTCACAACGACGTCAGCGAGGCGTTGCAATACTATTTGAATGCACCCCGCTCGCCGTTCCTCAGGTCGAAAGGACGCGTGGGCCGCGAGTTACGCCGTACACCGTCCAAGCGCCTCAGCCCCGACCGCCTCATTGGTGAGCTGTTCAGCGATGCCAAGTGGGTGAAGGACAACATCCAGGCCCTGCCGTTCATGTATAACCTCTTCGAGGTAGTCACCAATATGCAAAGCCACGACACCGACATCGACCTCTTCTCGATTTATACCGACGACGAAATCTACGAACAGTGGCGCATGCGTAACATCGGGTGGTATGTCGACTATGGTCCCGCTCCGCTGACGGGTGGCGTCATGCCGTTCACGCAGCGTAACCTGTTGCGCAACATCATCGAGACGGCCGATACCATTCGTCACACACAGGCTACGCTGCGCTTCGGCCACGAGGTGTGTGTCATGCCGTTGGCCTGTCTGCTTGAACTCGACTCGTGTGGTGTACAGGTCAGCGACCTTGATCAGTTGGATAATGTTTGGCGCAACTACAAGATTTTCCCCATGGCCTGCAACATCCAGCTCATCTTCTATGCCCCAAAGGAAAAGGTTAAAAGAATGGTCAATGGTCAATGGTCAATGGTCAATGCTCAAGACGATGTCCTCGTGAAGGCGCTGTTGAACGAGCGCGAGGTGTCGATGCCTGTTGCGACCACGCAGTATCCTTATTATAAATGGTCTGACCTGCGCAAGTACTACCTCGACAAGCTGGACCGCTTCGATGCTGCTGAGGCTGCTTGGAATGCCGAAAACCCACAGCCGCCACGCGACTATGCACGCTACTACGAGCAGTTGCCCGTGGATGTCAAGCCCGTACAGGAAGTCCAGATTCCCGCCAATCGCGTGAACCTTCGCGACATGGGTGGAGTAGCCGACGGCACAACGCTGAACACGGAGGCCATTGCCAAGGCTATCAGCAAACTCACCAAGATGGGAGGCGGACGGCTGACCATTCCTGAGGGCGTGTGGCTGACGGGACCGATCATGCTCAAAGACAATATTGAGCTGCACCTGCAGAAGAACGCCATCCTCGTATTCTCGCCTGACAAGTCGCTCTATGTGGACTCCAATCCGAAGGCCTCACGTGCGCTGGCAGGAATTCGTGCCTCGAAGCGCAAGAACATTGCCATTACGGGTGACGGCATCATCGACGGCAATGGCGAATACTGGCGTCCCGTGAAACGTAATAAGGTCAGCGACGTCGAGTGGAAGATGTATCAGGAAAGGATAGGTGGCGTGGAACGCGACAAGGGGCAGTTGTGGTATCCCTGGGACGTGAAGGCAGGTTATCAGAACATTGCCGACACCCCTGAAAAGCAGGACAAGATGCGCAACGACCTGATTCGTCTGACCGATTGCGAGAACGTGCTCATCCAGGGCGTAACGGTACAGAACTCACCCAAGTTTCATGTCCATCCGCTGAACTGTAAGAATGTCATTGTCGACGGCGTGACGGTGCGCTGTCCCTGGAACGCCCAGAACGGTGATGCCATTGACTTCAGCGACGTCAACATCGGACTGATTGTCAATTGTACCGTAGATGCCGGTGACGACGGACTCTGCATGAAGAGTGGCAACTACAAGCCCAAGTCGCCTGCCAATGGTTGTGAGGATATTGTCATTCAGGACAATACGGTTTACCATGCCCACGGCGGTTTTGTGCTGGGTAGCGAGACTATCAGTGGCATGCGACGCATCGTGGTGCGCCATAATCGCTTCAGCGGTACTGACACTGGCCTGCGCTTCAAGAGTGGCGTCGGACGTGGTGGCAAGACGGAGCAGCTATACATCTCCGACATCCAGATGACAGATATCAAGGACCAGGCGATTGTGTTCCAGTGCGACTATGTCGACCGTCCTGCCGGCAGCGATCCGAAAGCCGTTCCCACATTGACGGAGGAACAGCGTCGGCTGGCTCCCGATTTCCAGGACATCCACATCAGTGGCGTGACCTGTCGCGGCGCCCATACTGCTGTCGAGGCCAGTGGCATACAGGGAATCGACTGCGTACACGACATCACCATCAGCAATTCGCGATTTGTATATAATAAGGTGGGCAACGCCATCGATGCCCAGACGGCTCGAATTACCCTTGACAACGTGGAATTCATCGAGAACAAAAAACAATAAAACAATTAACATCTAATTAAACATTAAGCAAATGAAAAAACTTTTGATGGTCGGCTTGTTGCTGACCGCAGCCATTGCCTTACAGGCACAGATGAAAGTAGCCCCCAAAATGGAGAAGGGCGCAGTGAAGACATACGTCGGACAGTCTACGGTTACCATGCCTATGCAGGGTGACGTGAAGATCAACTATGAGACCAAGTACACCATTGTTGATGCCACTGCTGACGGCTATGTTGTCGACTTGGAGACCGACAACGTGCAGACCGAGTGCGATGCCAACAACATTGCCGGCAAACTGGTAGCCGCCGCCCAAGAAGCCACGAAGGGTATCGTCTTCCGCATTGGTCTTGACAAGGAAGGTAAGATTCAGAAAGTCCTCAATAGCGACGAGGTGCAGCCGAAGCTCACCAAGGGGTTGGAATCCATTGTCGATCAGTTTATGAAGGACATTCCCCAGCTCAGCGCGGCGGTATCAAAGGAGGACCTGATGAAGCAGCTTGTTGAGACTTTTACGCCCGAAGCCTTGCTGAAGTCCTTCCAGGAGTCTACTTCGCCCTTTACCCTCAACGGTAAGACCATTACGACTGGTGCTCAGGAGGAATATCTTAGCAAGGACGGCATGAAGATGAAGCGCATGTATTTCGTTCAGGGTAAGAACATCGTGGCTAACTCCACGCTGAACATGACGAAGGACGAAATGAAGGAAATGCTTATCAAGATGGTTGAGAAGAGCGCTCCCGATCAGGCTGCTATGGTCAAGGAGAACATCGACCAGATCATGTCTTCTGGCATGTTGAAGATGGACATGAAGGAGACTGTTACCTACGAATTGCAGGATGACGGATGGGTGAAGAGCATCAAAGGCGAAAGCACCACCGAAACCATGGGTCAGAAGGTTGTTACTGTGTCTACCATTACCTTAAAATGAAAATTTTCCAGAGTTCAATATTCAGGGCAGTATGCGCCATCGTCATCGGTGTTCTGCTCGTGAAATTTCCACAGGATGGTGTGACGTGGCTGACAATAGCCATCGGCGCACTATTCCTGTTGTCAGGTGTTATTGCCCTGATAGCCTATTGGCATGCCAAGAGTCATGCTGGGGAATATACCATTACTGACCAGCAGGGTCGCGTGGTGAGTGGCGGACAACCCACATTCCCCATCGTAGGCGCAGGAAGCGTGATACTGGGACTGGTGCTGACATTGTCGCCGAATGCATTTGTCAACGGGCTGATGTATATGTTGGCAGCGGTGTTGATACTGGGTGGCGTGACGCAGCTGATGGCGCTGGTGGCCGCACGACGGTTTGGCAACGTGCCTTTCGGCTACTGGGTAATGCCGTCGGTGATTCTGTTGATAGGACTGTTTGTCATACTGAAACCGATGGAATCAGCCGAGCTGCCATTGCTGATACTGGGCTGGTGCTCGATACTGTATGGCGTGATAGAACTGATCAACGCATTAAAAATACATCGCCTGCGCAAAGAGGCAGACGATGCATTGGCTATCCAAGAGGAAACGCAGGCCGAGGAGATAGAGTCACACATTGGTGACGATACCCTCGATGTAAGTTCGGAGGATGTGGATTCCGGTCTTGTTGTCACCCCCAGAGGGGATGATTAAGTCGGCAAACTGCTTCGTGGGCTCAATGAACTGTTCGTGCATGGGCTTGAGGACTTTTTCATAGCGATCAAGCACCATGTCAACGGTTCGTCCACGCTCGACGACATCACGGCGGATGTTACGGATGAGTCGCACGTCGGCATCTGTATCGACGAAAATCTTCAAGTCCATCATGTCGCGCAGCTTCTTGTAGTGCAGCGTCATGATACCTTCCAGGATGATGACGGGCTTCGGCTCGACGTGAACAGTCTCCGGCAGACGATTGGAGATGATATAGGAATAGGTGGGCTGCTCGATAGCCTGCCCATTTTTTAGCATCTTGATATGCTCGGTGAGCAGCTTCCAATCGAAAGCGTCGGGATGGTCGAAATTGATGGCGCGACGCTCCTCCTCGGTCAGGTCCGTGGTATCGTTATAGTACGAATCCAAAGGGACGATAGCTGCACAATGAGGGGGCAGTGCCTGAGCGATTTTCTTGACGACGGTGGTCTTTCCTGAACCTGTACCGCCAGCGATTCCAATGATTGTCATTATTTCTGTTCCTTGACGAGATAAACCAATGTGGGCAGGTGGTCGCTATAGCCGTCGAGCCAGACACCACCGGCATGTGTACGCAGCGTATTGCCCTTGTAACGGCCTTCCTGCTGGAACAGGTAGTCGCGACGGAAAATCTGTGGCTGCCAGAACTTGAGCGTAGAGAAGTCGCGCTGACCCTTGTCGTTGAGCAATGACCTCGACAGGATAATCTGGTCGAAGAGGTTCCACGCTCCGTCGTAGATCAGGGTTCCTGTACCGCTGGCATGAATTTCCCAAAAGGGATTGTAGAGGTCAGCGGCTTTGCTGGTCTCCTCAATCTTACGCTTAGCACCGAGTGCGATGGCCATAGAAGCATCAGCGGGGTCGTCGTTCATATCACCCATGATGAAAAGCTTCACGTTGGGGTCTTCGGCAATGAGGGAATCCTTCACGGCACGGATCTGACTGCCACCGAGCTCACGATAGTATGATGTGGCACCGCGTGAGGGCAGGTGGTTGACGATAATGGTAACGTGCTCGTCGGCCAACGTACCGCTGACAACGAGGAATCCACGTGTGGCGCGACCCTTCTCGATGTCGTCCTGTTTCTCATATACATAAGGTACGAGCTTGACATCGCGAACGGTGAACAACGAGGGGTTGTAGACCAAGCCGCAGTCGACACCACGCTGATCGGGACCTTCGATGTGGCAGAACTGGAAGTTGCGGGCTTTCAGGGGTTCCTGATTGCAGAGGTCGGCGAGACACTTGGCATTCTCGACCTCGGAGACACCAATGGCAGCACAACCAACTGTCGGCAACTTGTCGGTACCCATATCAGCCAGTACGCGGGCCATGTTGCGCAATTTATGCGTGTACTTCATGCCTGTCCACTTGTTACGACCTTCGGGCAGATACTCGTAGTCGTTGTGGCCTTCATCATGACATGTGTCAAAGAGGTTCTCGAGGTTATAAAAACCAATGGCGTAAACTGAGAATTTCTTCTCTTGAGCCTGTGCATTCATCGTTCCTATCAGGAACATGATTGCAATAAATGATAACAGCTTTTTCATAATAGTTTCAGATTTTTGTGCGAAGATAGTGATATTTTTTTAAAATCTCAAACTTTTTTTGAAAAAAGATATAAAAATATAGTGTTTTTTAAATTTTATTTATTATCTTTGCGGCAATATTACTAATTAAACTAACAAAAAAACCAACTTATGCAGAAAAAGCTCAAAATTGCAGTGATGGCACTTTTCATCGCAACAACGGCACTGGCACAGACCGATGAACCTAAGCAATCGGCTGATCAGGAGTCCGTCAGCAGCGAGCAAGCCTTCACTTTCACGGAAGCTCAGTTGGGCGACGACGACGACATGTCGCAGAACGTGACGATTATTTCGTCAAACCAGAATGTCTATGCGTCGCAAGTAGGTTACACATGGAGCCCTGTTCGCTTCCGTTATCGTGCTTTTAACCAAAAGTACAATGAGATCTACATCAACGGTGTCCAGATGAACGACATGGAGAGCGGTCAGTTCCGCTATTCACTCGTAGGAGGTCTGAATCAACAGACCCGTGGCGTGGAAAACGCACTGCCGTTCGAGTTTAACAACTTCGCTGTAGCGGGAATGGGTGGTTCGAACAACTACAATTTCCGTCCCAGCGCTATGGCTACTGGCCAGCGAGTGACGCTGACGGGAGCTAACCGTAATTATACGGTGCGCGCGATGTACACTTATAATAGTGGCTTGCGTCCCGACGGGTGGGCTTTCTCGGCTAACGTTACTTACCGTTGGTCGAACATGGCGACAGCTAACGTCCCAGGTACGTTCTACAATTCGCTGTCCTACTTCCTGGGTGCTGAGAAGAAGCTGAACGACAAGCACGCCCTCTCGTTCGTCACTTGGGGTAATCCTACGGAGCGTGCCGCTCAGGGTCCTGCAACGGATGAGATGTATTGGATTGCCAACAGCTACTTCTACAATCCGAACTGGGGTTACCAAGACGGCAAGAAGCGTAGTGCTCGTGTCATCAACGACTTTGCTCCAACAGCCATGCTTACTTGGGACTGGAACATCGGACAGGACACGAAGCTGATTACCTCGCTGACAGGACGCTACTCCATCTACAAGAGTACCAACCTGGAGTATAACGACAGCGAGAACCCCAAACCCAACTACTGGAAGAACCTGCCGTCGAGCTACTACGACGTATGGTATCCTGAGGATGTCGCCGGACGTACTGTGAGCGGATATCAGGACTTCTGGCGTGCATGGGCTTATCTGAGCGGTAGCGAGGAAAATCGTCAGATTAACTGGGATAGGCTGTATTTAGCCAACGTACAGGGTAATGCCACAGGACGTGACGCATCATATTTCGTATCGGCCAGATACAACAACAATATCAATCTGTCCTTGGCTTCGACGCTGAATACCAAGCTCGGCACGAATACTGCCTTGAACTTGGGTCTGCAGTTGGCAGCCAATATCGGTCAGCACTACAAGAAGATTGACGACATGCTCGGTTCGAATAGTCTGCGCAACATCAATACCTATGCGCTGGGTACTTACTCGATTGGCGACCCCCATGTCTATTACGACTTGAGAAACAAGGACGCCATATTGAAGGAAGGTGACAAGTACGGTTACGACTACAATATCCACGTACGCAAGGCTCAGCTATGGGGTTCGCTGAAGTGGAATAGGGACAACTACCAGTCGTTCCTCGCTGGTCGCATTGGTGGTGTCACCATACAGCGCGACGGTAAGATGGAGAACGGTATCGCTGTATCTCAGGGCAACGGAGTCACCTCTTACGGCAAGAGCGAAGTCGGTAAGTTCCTGGATGGCGGCGTGAAATGGGGTATCAGTTCGAATACCATCAAGAAATACGGTCTGACATGGAACGCAGGTCTGAGCTTTGAGTTGCGTGCTCCTACGGCTTCGACAGTATTTGTATCTCCTGAGGTCAACAATGACTTCGTGATGAACCTGAAAAACGAGAGAGTATTCTCGAGTGAGGTTGGCTTGCAATATGAGAGTGCGAAATTCAAGGCCAACGTCAGTGGTTATTTCAGCCATCTGAACGACGTTACTGAGTGGCAGCAGTTCTACGACGACGATGCCAACTCGTTCACATACGTATCCATGACGGGTATTCAGAAAGAATACTACGGACTGGAGTGGGGTCTCAAGTACAAGATAACGCCTTCGTTCAGTGTCAAGACGCTGGGAACCATCAGCGAGGCTAAGTACGTGAATAACGCCCCCGTCATCTATATGAAGTCGACGGAGGGAACATATCATAACGATATAGTATATAATAAAGGTATGCGCGAGGGAGGCACCCCGCTGTCGGCATTCAACCTGACGCTGAGCTATAGCGGTGGCGGATGGTTCATCGACGTGATGGGTAACTACTACGACCGCATCTACCTCTCTTACTCGCCTACATACCGCTACGGCAAGACCTTGGATAACCGTCAGAAGGTTTACGAGAACACCGGCATTGAAGCCGAGAAGGTTTACGACATCGTTGACGGTAAGAAGGTAATCCTTGATCGTGCTTTGGAGCAAGCCGAGGGTAAGGGCGGATTCATGCTCGACCTCTCTATTGGTAAGAGCATCCGCATGAGGAAAGGACAGCTCTCGATTAACCTCTCGCTGACCAATGTGCTGAATAACCGTAAGATGGTCACTGGCGGTTTCGAGCAGAGCCGAAGCAACTACTCTGTGAATACAACCACTGGCGACGTGGGCAGTGCCCGTGTCTACAAGTTCGACCGCAACCCGTACAAGTTCTATTCGTACGGCATCAACGGCATGTTGAACCTTGGTTATAGATTTTAATTAGTAACAAGTAATTAGAAATCACTCATTATGACTACCTATATATATAATAAGGTGAAGAAGGCTGTGAAGGCAGGAATGCTGGCATTGCTGGTTCCCGTTCTCACTAATCTCATCTCCTCGTGTCAAGACAAGGACTGGGATGCGCCTTCTACGGAAAAGGGTATAGAGGCTTACGGCAACAAATATCTGAAGGAAACCAACCTGAAGACCATTGCCGAGGTGATAGCACTCTATAGCAACGAAATCAACAACAATAGCCTGAAGGAGGTGAAGCAGCCCATGCAGATCAAGGGTATCGTCACTGGTAACGACGAGGAAGGCAATATCTACAACAGCCTATATATCCAGGACAATACGGCAGCTATTGCTATCAGTATCTCACAGAGCGGACTGTACGCAGCATTACCTGTAGGTCAGGAGATTCTTATAGAATTACAAGGCCTGTATGTTGGTGCCTACGGCAAACAGCCTCAGATTGGTACCACCTATACCAATCCCAATAAGGAAGGTGCTACGCCGCAGGTCGGCCGTATGAGCCGTTACATTTGGAAGGACCATTACAAACTGATTGGTACTGTGGCAGGTAAAGAGGCTGTACCCATCGAGGTGAAATGGAATTTCAATTCATTGGATATCAGCAAGGATTGTGGCAAGTTGATTACCTTGAAGGGTGTCTCGCTGGCTGATGCTGACGGTAAGGCTGTGTTTGCTCCAACTGACCATCCAAACATAACTGCCAACTGTGTTAATCGCTTCATTGCAGGTGTGAACAATGTTGCAGTACGCACCAGTACCTATGCCGACTTTGCCAAGGCAGTGATGCCTACTGGATTGGTTGACATTACGGGTGTAGCAACACGCTTCAAGGATACTTGGCAGATCCTGATGCGTAGGTCAAGTGATATAACTGCGTCGAGCACTGAGCCTGCTCCTGTGGCTACTCCTTCAGGAAGTGGTACTGCTGAGGATCCTTTCAATGTTGCTGGTATTATTAACGAAACAAAAAATCTAGCATCAGGCTCTACGACAGATAAGTCCTTTTATGTTAGAGGTTTTGTCTCACAAAAGCCCACTTTTGACAGCAGATATAACAGTCTTAACTATTATATTTCCGATGATAAAGAAGGTAATTTGAATAGTTTCTATGTATATAGTGGTAAAGGCTTAGGGGATACTCCATTTAGTTCTGAAAATGACCTGAAAGTGGGTGACCAAGTTGTGGTTTATGGTAAAATAACAAACTATAATGGAACTATCGAGTTCCAAAAACAGAATTACATAGTTGAGCTGAACGGAAAAAAGAAGTAAGCATTCAATAACGAACAATAAAAACTAAAAGATATGAAAAGGAAATTTAATTATCTGATTGCGTTGGCCATGATGGCCTTCACATTCACAAGTTGTGAGGACGTTCCATCTCCTTTCGGGGAAGTCGTACCACCAAAGAATGACGATGTTGTTGTCGTTGATCCATCAGGATCTGGCACTGAGGCAGATCCGTTCAACGTAGCAGCTGTGCTGGAGTACATATCTGGTCTTGGGGCTGACGTCGCATCACCCAAAGAGGTTTACATTAAGGGATATGTTTCCGAAATTACCCAAGCATATGTCAATGATCAATATGGAAATGCTACATTCTATATCAATGACAAAGCAGACGGTTCAGCAAGCAAATTGTATATTTATCGTTGTCTATATTTAGGTAACACCAAATATAGTAATACTAGTGATCCCAATATTCAGGAAGGCGATGATGTGATTATTTGTGGTAAAGTGATTAACTACAAAGGGAATACTCCAGAAACGGTACAAAATGGTGCCTACCTGTACTCTCTTAAAGGCAATAAGGGTGGCGGCTCGACACCTGCTACGGAAACGTTAGGCACCAAGGACGCTCCTATCACTGTCGCTAAGGCTTTGGAGTATATCAATAAGTTAGAAGACAATGGTACTACGAAGGAGGACGCTTATGTCACTGGTAAGATTACCAAGATTAAGACTGCTGAGGCCGATATCTCGAAGTACAAGAACATCGATTACATTATTTCTGACGGCACCAACGAACTGACCGTATTCCGCGGAAAGAACATCGACAACACCGACTTTACAGCTCCTGGTCAGATTAATGTTGGTGACGAAGTGGTAGTATTGGGTAAACTGACTAAGTATGTTAAGGATGGCAATGTCACTCCTGAAGTTGCTCAGGGTAACTATATCGTGAAGCTGACCAAGGGTGGCAGCACGCCTTCTGGTGGTGACGCCAAGGGTACAGGTACTGCTAGCGACCCCTTCAACATTGCAGCAGCCATTGCCAAGTGTAAGGAGGTTGGTGAGACCGCTTCTACAGAGAAGTACTATATCAAGGGTATCGTCGTTACAGGTGGCACTGTTTCTGGTGGCTACGGCAACGTAACCTTCAAGATGGGTGACAGCAAGGATGCAACTGATCTCTTCACTGCTTATCAGGTGGCTGGTTCTGACGGTGAGAAACTCGCTGATGGATACGAAGTCAAAGCAGGCTCGACAGTGATTATCTATGGTCCCATCGTGAACTATAAGGGCAACACGCCAGAGACCTCCGGCAAGAGTGCTGCACAGATTGTTACCATCGACGGTAAGAAGACCAACGAAGGTGGTGGCGGTGCTACCGGTGGCGATGGTTCACAAAATAATCCGTTCAATATTGCTGAGGCGATTGCTAAATGTAAAGAAGTTGGTGAGACCGCTTCTACAGAGAAGTACTATATTAAGGGTATCGTCGTTACTGGCGGCAAGGCTTCTGGTGGCTACGGTAACGTAACCTTCAAGATGGGTGACAGCAAAGATGCTACAGAGCTCTTCACCGCTTATCAGGTGGCTGGTTCTGATGGTGAGAAATTGGCTGACGGCTATGAAGTCAAAGCAGGCTCGACGGTGATTGTCTATGGTCCCATCGTGAATTACAAGGGCAACACACCAGAGACCTCTGGCAAGAGTGCTGCACAGATTGTCACTATCGACGGTAAGAAAACCAACGAAGGCTCTGGTGGCGGTAGTCAGGGTGGTGGCGGTGCTCAAACCGGTGCTGATGGTTCTACCATCATCTCTGTTGCAGATTTCAATGCAGCTGCAGAGAGTACAGACGTTTGGTATCAGCTCACTGGTACTGTGAAGAATCTGAAGGACAATGATCAGTATGGTAACTTTGATCTTGAAGACAGCACAGGTTCCGTCTATGTCTATGGTCTGCTTTCTGAGAAGGGCGGTGCCAAGAAAAAGTTCCAGGATCTAGTCGCTGCCAAGGGTATTGCTAACGGTAAAACAATTACAATTGTTGGTAACCGTGGCTCGTATAACGGAAAGATTGAAGTGATGAATGCTTACTTTATTAGCATAAAATAACGCATGATGAAATCAACATCTTTATATATGGCAGCCGCAGCAATAGTCTGCGGCGCCATGTTTTATACGTCCTGCTCAAACAAAGTTGACACCGTGAAGCAAGAACCGATTACCCAAGGCAATCCCTATCTGCCGCTGTGGGAACACATTCCCGATGGCGAGCCGTACGTGTTTGAAGATCCGGACAATCCTGGCAAGCAACGTGTATATATTTATGGTTCGCACGACAACCTGAAGACCATGTATTGTGGTCGCGACCAGGTAGTGTGGTCGGCTCCCGTAGAGGATTTGACCCAGTGGCGCTACGACGGGGAAATCCTCGTGGTGAACAAGAATGCCAAGGGCGAACCCTTTGATTCTGCAGGTACTGCCGACGTGTTGTATGCCCCTGACGTGACGCTGGTGACTGACAGCATAGGCAAGAAGACCTATTACCTCTTCCCCAACGACCAGACAGGATTCCGCAACGGTCTGATAGCCAAAAGCGACAGCCCCAAGGGACCCTTCGAGGTGTGTAACTGGAATGCCGACGACCCTAACAAGGTGGACGGCATCTACGGCTTCGACCCTGCCGTATTCGTTGATGACGACGGCCGCGTCTATGGCTACTGGGGTTTTGAACACTCGATGGCTGCAGAGATTGACCCTGCGACGATGTGTACTGTAAAGCCTGGCACGGAGGTAGTCGACGGTATGGTTTCCGGCAGAAACGAGCCGGGCGTCTTCCGTTTCTTCGAGGCTTCGTCGCTCCGTAAGATTAAGGATAAGTATGTATTTATCTACAGTCGCTTCACGGAGGATGGCGAATTCGGACTGCCTACGTCGAACTATACGCTGGCATATGCCTATAGCGACAAGCCGTTAGGTCCCTGGACCTATGGCGGCACCATCATCGATGGTCGTGCTCGCGAGAAAGACGAGCAGGGCAACGTCATTGCCTCTGCCGTTCCTGACGGTAATACCCATGGTTCGATTTGCGAGATCAACGGCCAATGGTACGTATTCTACCACCGCCAAACAGGCACCGACGAATATGCCCGTCAGGCAATGGTGGCTCCCATCACCGTCAAGGTGGAAGAAGGTGCTGGCGGCAAGGTGGAAATCAGCGAGGGTGAATACAATTCTGAGGGTTTTGCCCTCAACGGCCTCAATCCCTTCGAGCGTCATTCGGCAGGTATCGCCTGTTGGCTAACGGGACCGAAGCCTGCTGTTCACGAATGGCCTAACAACACGTTCTACGGCTCGTATGTAGAAGCGTCGTATGGTACCGACAGTAATTTCGAGGCGCCCTACGACCTGACGAATAACGCCAACCGCGTGGTGAACAATACCGATGGCAGTATCGTTGGCTATAAGTACTTCAATTTCGACCCCGAGCGTCTGGCTACAGGAGAGAACTTGATGCTTGTGCTCCGCCTGATTCCTGAGGGTATCGACGGCACTATCGAGCTCTGGATGGACCGTCCCTGGGCGTCGCAGGACGGCAAAAAGATTGGTGAGATAGCGCTGAAGACTGACATGCCGAAGACCAGCACTGACATGGCGATAGGTATCTCAAAGGATGCAAAAGAGAACGCTCTCGCTGGTAAACACGCCATCTTCATCCTTTTCAAGTCCAACACCAAGGAGAAGTCGCTCTGCACCCTCGAAGACTTAGTCTTCACCTTTGCAGAATAAAAAAAATAGCGGGAATATTTGGTCAGTTCGAAAAAAAGTCGTACCTTTGCACCCTCAAAGCTGCGAATAAGCGAAAGCAAAAGCTTGCTTTATGCTGAGCGAAAGCAGTTTCACAGCGTTTTTACGCTGTAAAATGCGAAAAATTTTAAGTAAACATAAAAAATAACAAGTAAAAATGAAAAAAGGTATTCACCCAGAAAACTATCGCCCCGTCGTGTTTAAGGACATGTCCAACGGCGATATGTTCCTTTCGCAGTCTACAGCAAAGACTAACGACACTGTAGAGTTCGAAGGCGAGACTTACCCCGTGGTAAAGATTGAAATTTCGAGTACTTCTCACCCGTTCTATACCGGTAAGAGCAAGCTCGTCGACACCGCTGGTCGCGTCGACAAGTTCATGAGCCGCTACGGTAAGGCTGCGAAGAAATAAGATATTTCACGCTACAGAACAAGACCTCTAAGGCGCGTCCAGGGTAGTTGCATATGCCCATGGCTGCGCCTTTTTTAACCCAATACAATACTAAAACTATCAGATGATGAAAACAATCCAGAAACTATTCCTCCTATTGACTACGGTTTTCTCGTTGTCAGCTTGTAGTAGTGGCGGCGACGACAGTCCCAACAACAACCCACCTGACAACGGTAATAATTACAAACCCGCTATTGTCACCAACGACAACAAGAATACGACGGGTCCTATCGAGGCCCAGACCAGGCTTGAATTCCCGCGTCTGAAAAACGGTTTCGTCCTTGTCCACTATGCTGAACTCAACAAGAATACCCATCAAACGGGTGTCAACTACTGTGTGGAGTGGGATACTATTGCAATCTCCCAGCGTTGGAGTTGCTATCAGTTGTATAGCAGCATCAACTACCACTCTTCCTACAATGTGTCTCGATACTATGCTTCTAATGATGGTTTACTCTCGCCAACAAGCCAGTATCCCGCTGACCCTGAGCTCCCTGAAAAATATCAGTTTAGTGTTGACCCATATAAGTATTCCGGCTACGACCACGGACATATCTGTCCTTCTGCCGACCGTCTGAGATCTACGGACTGTAACTACCAGACCTTCTTCATTACCAACATGCAGCCGCAGTATAAAAAGTTCAATGCCGGCTTGTGGCAGGAAATGGAGAGTGACGTCCGCAACTGGGTAAGCATGTCCGACACGCTATATGTCTGCAAGGGCGGTACCATCGACAACGAGGAATATATCCTTGAATACATTAATCAAAGCAGTCATCAACGCACACGCGTCAACAAGGAACACATCCCCGTACCGCGTTTCTTCTATATGGCGCTCCTCAGTAGAAAGGGTGACACTTGGCAGGCTATGGCCTATTGGGCGCAAAACCTGAACGAAGACCATTCGCTCGATTCCCGCAGGGGATATGCCATCAAGATTGATCGTTTGGAAGAACTGACGGGCATCGACTTTTTCTGTAATTTACCTGATGATATCGAGACAGAAGTTGAAAGCAAGCTGACACTTAGCTACTGGTTTAAATAAAAAATCTAAAAACTTTTGGCTATCACGAGGATTTTTTGTAATTTCGCGCAAGAAATTTATTCTAACGCAAAACAATAAACAACAAAAAATGAAAACTATCTATGATTTTACTGTCAAGGACAGAAAAGGTAAGGACGTATCGTTGAAAGAGTATGCCAACGAAGTACTGTTGATTGTCAATACTGCTACGAAATGTGGCTTCACGCCCCAGTACGAAGAGTTGGAGAAGTTATATAAGGACTACCACAGCCAGGGTTTCGAGATCCTCGATTTCCCCTGCAACCAGTTCGGACAGCAGGCTCCAGGCACCGACGAGTCTATCCATGAGTTCTGCAAGCTGAATTTCGGCACCGAATTCCCCCGTTTCAAGAAAGTGAAGGTCAATGGCGACGATGCCGAACCGCTGTTTAAGTTCCTGCAAGAGCAGAAAGGCTTTGCCGGCTGGGATATGGATCATCCTATTGCCCATATCCTTGACGATATGTTGTCAAAGGCCGATCTCGATTACAAAGAGAAGTCCGATATCAAGTGGAATTTCACCAAGTTCCTCATTAACAAGAAGGGACAGGTGGTAGCTCGTTTCGAACCGACAGAGAAAGTTGAGAATATCGAAGCACAGATTAAAGAACTGCTTTAACTGCTCTAACTTCTTTAACTACTTATCTTCATAGAATATGGAGCATGTAAAATGTCTGATTATAGGCAGCGGACCCGCAGGGTATACCGCTGCCATTTATGCTTCCAGGGCCAATCTGAGTCCTGTTGAGTATTGTGGCCTACAGCCGGGGGGACAATTGACCCAGACTACTGAGGTCGAAAACTTCCCCGGCTATCCTCAGGGTGTCGACGGCAATCAGATGATGATGGACCTGCGCGAACAAGCTGAGCGTTTTGGTACCGACATCCGCGACGGTGAAATCGTGCGCGTCGATTTCTCGCAGCGTCCCTATAAAGTCTGGGACGACACCGGTCGCGAACTGGAGGCCGATACGGTCATCATTGCCACAGGTGCCTCTGCCAAGTATCTGGGCCTTGACGACGAGCGCAAGTACAATGGTCAGGGCGTCAGTGCCTGTGCTACGTGCGACGGTTTCTTCTATCGCAAGAAGACGGTTGCCGTCGTTGGTGGCGGCGATACGGCCTGCGAGGATGCCCTCTACCTCAGCGGACTGGCCAAGAAGGTGTATATGATTGTTCGCAAGCCCTTCCTGCGTGCTTCAAAGGTCATGCAGCAGCGTGTGATGGACTGCGAGAACATCGAGATACTCTTCGAACACAACACGCTGGGTCTCTTTGGCGAGAACGGTGTCGAAGGTGCTCATCTCGTGAAGCGCAAGGGTGAGGCCGATGAACAGCTGGTAGATATCCAAATTGACGGATTCTTCTTGGCTATTGGTCACAAACCCAATACCGATATCTTTAAGGAGTGGCTCGAAACAGATGAGGTAGGGTATCTGAAGAAGATTGACGGTACTCCGCGCACCAAGCTCGCAGGCGTCTTCGTTGCCGGCGACTGTGCCGATCCCGTCTATCGTCAGGCTGTCAGTGCTGCAGGCACAGGCTGTCAGGCAGCCATCGAAGCAGAACGCTTCCTTTTGGAAAACTAGGAACTTCAGGATTTCTAGAACCTCTAGATTATCTAGATCATCTAGGCCTTCTAGAAACATAAAGGTTATAAAATTGAAAAAACCTCGCTTCACAGCGGGGTTTTTCCATCAAAAAACTAAATTAATCAACCATAAACCTTAACCATTAAAAATCTTTTCACTGGCAAAAGTACGACATTTTTTCTATACATGAGTTCATATTGCGTTAATTATGGTTTAAAAATCGTGAATTTCACTATTTTTTCACCAAAAATCACGAATTTTAAACCAAAATCAATAGGTTTAACATCTTTTCAAGGTGTTTTTTGCTGTAATTTAATTCAAAATTAATATATTTGCAGCATCAAAATTAGTAAAATGAGCATCACAAATATTCTTTTATTCATTATTATACTGTTTCTTGCAGGTTATTGCCTCCGTTTGAAGCTTCGACAGAGACCGGAAACGGATCATTCTTTGACGTTCGAAGGACTTGATTTGCAGGTCAGCAACAACGATGTGATGCAATTCGTCCGCGATATGAGCGAAAACTTCCGCCCCGCTATGGAAAGCAAGAACATATCTTTTAACGTCACCTGCACGCCTGAGAGTATGATGGGGTGGATAGATGCCGACAAAATCGACAAAATCCCGCTGTTGTTACTTTCCGACATGTACAAAGGCTGCCCAGAAGGCGGTAAGATTACCATTCAGGTCAGTACCAACCGCCATTACGACTCCGTTGTCATTCGCATCAACGACAACAGCCTCCAGCCGCTAGGGATGAGCCTTTTCATTGCCCGCCAACTGGCGTCCCTGCATCACGGCACCGTCCGCAGTGAATATTACGAAGGTCAGGGCAATATGGTTATTGTCGAACTGCCCATCAAAAAAGACATATTGCTGAAGCAGCAGCTCTCGCAACCTGTTGCGAATGAGCCTACGGCCAAAGATCAGCCCTCGACGTTCCATATTCCCAGCAACATCCAGCTGAATATTCCGACCATCGAACTGCCTGAGGGGGTTGCTGAGGGCAATCAGTCGCTTGGCAGTCTCGTACAACAGGCTTACAACTCGCCCGATCACCAGTTCCTGCAGAAGGCCACCAAGTGCGTTCACGACCATATCGACGACAGCGACTACGACCGCGATGCCTTTGCTGCCGATATGGGCGCCAGTGCCAGCACGCTCTACAACAAGCTGCGTGCCCTGACCGGAAAGAATGTGACGCTCTTCATTCGCGACATCCGCATCCAGACTGCCATTAAGCTTGCCAAGGACAATGCCGACCTCCGCGTCAGCGACATTGCCTACCGCGTAGGTTTCCGCGACCCGAAATACTTCGCCACCACCTTTAAGAAGGTCACAGGCAAGCAACCCAAGGAGTATTTCGACGAAATCAGACGTACCTAATTGTTACACTCCTTTCGTGTCATTCTGTGAACGTGTTACGCAGTTGTAATAACGTCGGTAACACTTTGTCACAAAGGCGGTGACACTTTGTTACGCAGCCAGTTACAAAGTGTTACGATATTTTTTGTTATTGCGTAACTTGTTAATATTCAGGTATTAACTGATTTTTCAAACCGCGAAAGATGGTGTTTGAACGCAAAGAATGAATAGTGAATGAATAGATAAATGCAACTATTCATTTTGTAACTATCTGTTAATAAGTTAATTATATGTCATTATGAATAGATGAATAGTAATTTCGAAAATTGCTATGAAACTATGAATTTATGTCGTGTGAAGAGAGGAGCAGGCCGGTGAAGGTCAGGAGGCCGTTCATCATCAGCAGTTCGTAGCCGAAATGGTAACCTGTGGTCTGGCTTACTGCGTATTCGATGACATAGCACAGCAAGGGTGAGGCTATGGCGATGTAGGGTACGAGGCGGTCGTTGACAGGGCGCTTGGTCAGCAGTCCGTAGGCAAAGAGGCCGAGCAGGGGACCGTAGGTGTAGCCGCAAATGATGTAGATGGCATCGATCAGACTGGTGGAGTTGACGGTTTTGAACAGCAGGATGAATAGCACAAAGACGGCACATACAGCAATATGCGTGCGTTTGCGGAGACGTTCGTCGTCCTTCCGTTCCATGATGTCGACGCAGTAGATGGTGGTCAGCGAGGTCAGCGCGGAGTCGGCACTGGAGAACGACGCCGCGACGATGCCGAGGACGAAGAGACATTGAACGTTGAACATTGAACATTGAACGTTGGTTGCGGTTTGAATATAGGCTGGCAGGAGGTCGTCGCCGTTGGCGGGAAGGGCAAGACCGTGCTGCTGATACCACATGGTGAGCAGGACGCCTAGCGACAGGAAGAGCAGATTGGCGGGTAGGAAGGCGATGCCGTAGGTGCACATGTCTTTCTGTGCTCCGCGCAGTGTCTTACAGGTTAGGTTTTTCTGCATCATGTCCTGATCGACGCCCGTCATTACCAGTACGACGAAGATGCCGCTGAGGAACTGTTTCCAGAAGTTCTGCTTCGATGCCCAGTCGTCCCAGACAAAGACGTGCGACAGCGTGTTACTATCGACGGCGCCCACCACCGACTCCATGCTCAGTCCCAAGTCGGCGGCCACCTTATATATAATAAGGAGTAGGGCCGTAAAGAGGCAGAGCGTCTGCAAGGAGTCCGTCCATACCAGCGTCTTGATGCCTCCCGTGCGGGTGTAGAGCCATATCAGCAGCACCAGTATGACTGTCGTCACGGCGAAAGGCACGCCCTGCGGTTCGAACACAAAACGCTGGAGGATGATGCACACCACGTAGAAGCGCACCGCGGCGCCCGTCATCTTCGACAGCAGGAAGAGCCACGAGCCCGTCTTGTGAGAACGTCGTCCCAGCCGTTGTCCCAGATAGGCATAGATGGATGTCAGGTTGAGCCTGTAATATAGCGGCAGCAGCACGAAGGCCACCACGACATAGCCAAGGATGAAGCCCATGCACATCTGCAGATAGGTCATCTGCGTGTTCAGCACCATGCCGGGCACTGAGACGAAGGTGATGCCCGAAATGGATGCGCCAATCATGCCGAAGGCAACCATATACCACGGCGACTGGCGGTTGGCACGATAGAATGTCTCGTTGGTGGCACGTCGTCCCTGCCACCTGCTTAGAGCAAAAAGTAAAGCAAAATACGCCAGTACAATAGCTATTATTGTCATAATTGCCTGCAAAGTTACAATTTTTATATGGCAGCAGCAAATTTTTCACTTTTCACTTTTCACTTTTCACTTATTTTTTATTACCTTTGCAGGCGGTAATTATTCACCAACAACAAAAAACAATGGCAAAACAGAAAAAATTCATCCTTCAGGAGAGTGAGATTCCAACACAGTGGTACAACATTCAGGCCGACATGCCCAACAAGCCCATGCCGCCTATACATCCTGCTACCAAGCAGCCGTTGGGAGTAGATGACCTTGCACACATCTTCCCACGCGAGTGCTGTGTGCAGGAACTGGACACGGAGCACCGCTGGATAGATATCCCTGAAGACGTGCTCGAGAAGTACAAGTATTATCGTTCTACTCCGCTGGTGCGTGCATACGCATTGGAAGAGGCGCTGGGTACTCCTGCCCACATCTATTTCAAGAACGAGTCAACCAATCCCTTAGGCTCACACAAGATCAACTCCGCCCTGCCTCAGTGCTACTACGCCAAGCAGGAAGGCACGACGAATGTCACTACCGAGACCGGTGCTGGTCAGTGGGGTGCCGCCCTTTCGTATGCTGCCAAGATCTACGGTCTCGACTGTGCCGTCTATCAGGTGAAGATTACCATGCAGCAGAAGCCTTATCGTTCTTCGATTATGCGCACTTTCGGTGCTGTCGTCACAGGTTCTCCCTCGATGTCCACGCGTGCCGGTAAGGACATCCTGACGAAGGATCCGACGCACAGTGGTTCGCTGGGTACTGCTATCTCTGAGGCTGTTGAGTTGGCTACGACCACTCCGAATTGTAAATATACGCTGGGTTCTGTGCTCAACCACGTCGGTCTGCACCAGACCATTATCGGTCTCGAGGCTGAGAAGCAGATGGCAATGGCAGGTGAGTATCCTGATATCGTGATTGGCTGTTTCGGTGGCGGTTCCAACTTCGGTGGTATCTCGTTCCCCTTTATGCGTCACAATCTGAGCGGCGAGCGCCATACGGAATTCATTGCTGCCGAGCCCGACAGCTGTCCGAAGCTCACACGCGGTCAGTTCCGTTATGACTTCGGTGACGAGGCCGGTTATACGCCCCTGCTGCCCATGTACACATTGGGTCACAACTTCAAGCCCTCTAACATCCACGCCGGCGGTCTGCGCTACCATGGTGCCGGTATGATTATATCGCAGTTAATTAAGGACGGCTACATGCACGGTGTTGATATTCCGCAGCTTGAGACCTTCGAGGCCGGTATGCTCTTTGCCCGCACAGAGGGTATCATCCCTGCTCCTGAGAGCACGCACGCCATCGCCGCTACTATCCGCGAGGCCAAGAAGTGCAAGGAGACAGGCGAGGAGAAGGTTATCCTCTTCAACCTCTCCGGTCACGGACTCATCGACATGCCGTCGTACGAGGCCTTCATCAAGGGCGACCTGCAGAACTATACGGTTACCGACGAGATGATTGCCGAGAACCTTGCCGAATTGGACAAGCAATAAACAAATATAAACGTGATCAAGGCCTCCTCTTTTGGGGGCCTTTTCGTTCTATGAAAAGGAACCTCATCATACTGACCTCGTTGCTGGCGCTGACTGTGCAGCTGAAGGCGTGTTATTTTGTACTGATATTGATAGAACCTGTTTTGAGACCGTTGCCCTGACAGCGAAGCACCAGTGCGGAGGGTGTCGGCGTGCTCTGAATCAACACTTGCGCCAAACCGTTGAAGGCCGGAATGGTAAACTCACGACAGTTGGCGTCTGACGGATGGTCCTGACCGGGAAACATTGGGTCGCCATTGCCTGCACCAAGAATGCGGCCTTCGCCCTCGAGTGTGAAGGTCAGCACGGGACAGGCATCAGGTACGACACGCCCCTTCTTATCCTGTACTTCGACGGTAATGACCGCCACGTCGCGACCGTCGGCTGTGAGTTCCGTGTGGTCAGCTTTTAGCACTGTTTGATAAGCAGGTTTGGTGGTCTCGATGGTTTGCGTCATGATGCGTTTACCATTCTTATAACCGTAAGCGACGACGCGCCCGGGCTGATAGACGGCACGCCATTTGAGGTGTCCGTTCTTGGGCATTGGCTGTCGTCCGAGTTTCTTGCCGTTGACGATGAGTTCCACTTCGTCGCAGTTGCTGTAGGCCCAGAGGTCGATTTCCTCGCCCTCGTGTCCTTGCAGATTCCAATGGGGGAAGATGTGGAGTGTGGGCTCGTCGGTCCACCACGATTTCAGATAGTATGCCTCGTCCTTGGGGAATCCGCAGTAGTCGAGAATGCCGAATTCGGAGTCGTGGGCAGGGAAGACGAGGGGATTGGGCTCGCCACGATAGTCAAAGCCCGTCCAATAGAACAATCCAGCGGCCCACGGACGTTCGGTATAGAACTGCCAGCCGCGCTCGATGACGTTTTCGACGTGGTGATGGGTGGTGTCGCGATTCATGGAAACCATCCGCCCGGGATAGTCGGGCGAGTTAAAGTACCAGCCGCGCGTGCCGCAACCGCTGGTTTCCTCTGTGCCGACAATCTTCCACGAGGGATTGGCTGCCTTGCGATTGTCCACATCGTTTTGCACGATATAGTTGAAGCCTACGACGTCGAGACCTTTGATGAGTTCCGTGCCTCCGGCATTGGCAACCGTACTGGGTCGGGTGGGGTCGAAGAGTTTTGTGTATTCGCGCATGGCCTCGGCCAGACGCGTACCTTGAATGGTGTTCTCCAGTCCCCATTCCTCGTTACCGTCGCTCCAGAGGATGATGCTCGGATGATTGCGGTCGCGCTTAATCATCCGCTCCAAAAGTCTGAGATGTTCATCGTTGATGCCCATCAGACGGTTCTCGTCAATGACAAGAATGCCTTCGCGGTCGCAGATGTCGAGTAGGGCAGGGGTCATGGGATTGTGCGAGGCGCGGTAGGCGTTGCAGCCGAATGCTTTCAGCTGACGAATGCGCCACGCCTGCAGGGCATCGGGAATGGCCGTACCCACGCCGGCATGGTCTTGGTGCATATTGACGCCTTTCAGTTTCAGCGGCTTGCCATTGAGCAAGAAACCCTGCTCGGCATCAAACCGGATATCGCGGATGCCAATAGTCGTCGTATAGACATCAGTCACCTTGTCATCCACCTTCACGATGTGTTCCACCTGATAGAGATACGGATCGTCAGGACTCCACAAATGAGGTTCCTTGACAATCAACATACATTCCTGACCTTTTGTGTCCTTGGCCTTCAGATTGCTGGGATAATTATCCTTACCATACACCACCTCGCGTCCCTCAGCATCGAGTAGTCGGATATCCACCGTATAATGTTGTGTCTCAAGACCACTATTGGTCACCTCGGTCCTGACCATCAGCACAGCAGCGCCTGGTTTCTTCTGCAAATCTGCACGGACGAACGTGCCAAAGGGAGCGACGCTGACCTCAGCCATTTTCTCAAGCCACACGTCGCGATAGATGCCGGCACCCTCGTAGAACCAGCCTTCCTCCAGCGAGGCATCAGCTCGCACGCAGATGAGATTCTCTTCACCATATTTAATATAAGGTGTGATGTCGTATACTTGTGTGACATATCCGCTGGGCTCAGTACCCATATAGAAACCGTTGAACCATACGCGGGCATTGCGGAAGATGCCGTCGAAACGAAGCATCAGACGTTTGCCCAGGTCGTCGTTGGGAATGACGATGGTCTTGCGATACCAACCCACGCTGGTTTCGGGATATTTCCAACCAACGGTCTTGTAACCGTGCGAATGGCTGGCCTCAAGGGCATAAGGTAACGTGGTGACCCAATCGTGCGGAATCTGCACCTCTTGCCATGCGGCATCGTCGAACTTGGCGGTATAGGGTCCTTCGTTGTGGATGGAACTGGCCTTTGTGAGGTAGTTGAAATACTCCGTGCCACAGCCGAAATCTTTTGCAGGGTCGGCAGCATGGCCAAAGGCAAATCTCCACCCTTTATCCAAGCGGATGGTTTCACGCACACTTTCCGCATGTACCGCTGTCGACAGGACACTGCACAATGCCATCAGAAGAAATGTTTTTAGTCTCATAATAATTACTATCGTTAATAGTTCTTTTAATAAAAAAGGTATGTAATGGTTACAAATCAAGTGCAAAGATAAATCTTTTTTTTTAATTAAACAAAAAAATGTTTTTTTATTTTGTTTTGTCCTCACTTATTCGTACCTTTGACCCTTGGTCAAGGTACTTTCGTTCGGAAATACAAAGAAAAACGTGTTTTTCTTTGGTATTTCGCTCACTTATTCGTACCTTTGCAGGCATAGAACTTAAGACATAAAGCATTTGATAATGGAACAACAGAAACGTTACGGTCATTTCGACGACCAGCACCGCGAGTATGTCATTACAGACCCGCAGACTCCTTGGCCTTGGATTAACTATCTGGGCAACGAGGACTTTTTCTCATTAATCTCTAATACAGCAGGAGGATACAGTTTCTATAAGGATGCTAAGTTCCGCCGCATCACCCGCTATCGCTACAACAACGTACCGATGGATAACGGTGGTCGCTATTTTTACATCAAGGACGGCGACACCGTTTGGAATCCGGGATGGAAACCCTGTAAGACGCCACTCGACTTTTACGAGTGTCGTCATGGAATGAGTTATACCCGTATTACGGGTAAGAAAAATGGCATTGAGGCCAGTGTGTTGTTCTTCGTGCCCCTGAAGAAGTGGGCTGAGGTGCAGAAACTGACGCTGAAGAATGAGACGTCTGAGACCAAGAGCCTGAAGTTGTTCAGCTTTGAGGAGTGGTGTCTGTGGAATGCCGCTACCGATATGGAGAATTTCCAGCGTAATTTCTCTACGGGCGAGGTGGAGATTGAGGGCTCTACTATCTATCACAAGACAGAATACCGCGAGCGTCGTAACCACTACGCGTTCTACCACGTGAATGCCCCCATCCAGGGCTTCGATACCGACCGCGAGACGTTCGTTGGCTTGTATAACGAGTTTGCTGATCCTCAGGCTGTGATGGAGGGTAAGCCTCGCAATAGTCATGCCCATGGATGGAGCCCGATTGCTTCGCATTATATCGAGGTCACCCTGCAGCCAGGCGAGTCGAAGGACTTTGTGTTCCTGCTGGGTTATATCGAGAACGAGCAGGACGAGAAGTTCGAGGCGCCTCAAGTGATTAACAAGAAGAAGGCTCATGCCCTTATCGCTGAACTCGACACCACAGAGAAGGTGGACAAGGCATTCGCTGAGCTCTGCGCCCTCTGGGATAACCTCCTTAATATATATAAGGTACGCACGGGCAACGACAAACTGGACCGCATGGTCAACATCTGGAACCAATACCAGTGTATGGTCACCTTCAACTTCTCTCGTTCGGCATCGTTCTTCGAGAGTGGTGTAGGTCGTGGCATGGGCTTCCGCGACTCCAATCAGGACCTCGTGGGCTTCGTCCATCAGATTCCACCTCGCGCTCGTCAGCGCATCATCGATATCGCTTCGACCCAATTCCCCGATGGTGGTTGCTACCACCAGTATCAGCCCCTCACCAAGCGTGGTAACAACGACATCGGCGGAGGCTTCAACGACGACCCCTGCTGGCTCATCTTCGGTACGGTGGCTTATATCAAGGAGACAGGCGACTTCTCCATCCTCGACGAGATGGTGCCCTTCGACAACCAGCCCGGTACGGAGGTGACACTCTTCGAGCACCTGAAGATTTCGATGAATCACGTCATCAATAATCTCGGTCCTCACCTGTTGCCGTTGATTGGTCGTGCCGACTGGAACGACTGCTTGAACCTGAACTGCTTCTCTTGGGATCCAAACGAGAGTTTCCAGACCACCGAGAATGTCAGTGAGGGCACCAAGGCCGAATCGCTCATGATTGCAGGTCTGTTCGTAGTAACGGGTAAGGATTATGTCGCCCTCTGCAAGAAGCTTGGCAAGACTGACGAGGCTGCCCGCATGCAGAAGGCTGTTGACGCCATGATTGCTGCCGTGAAGAAGGACGGTTGGGATGGCGAATGGTACCTCCGTGCCTATGACTTCTACGGACGTAAGATTGGTTCTAACGAGAACGACGAGGCCAAGATCTTCATCGAGTCGCAGGGCTGGTGTACCATGGCCGAGATCGGTGCTGAGGACGGTATGGTAGCAAAGTCGCTGGATTCCTGCAAGAAGTATCTGGAGTGCGAGCACGGTATGGTACTCAATAATCCCGCCTTCTCGAAGTACATCTACGAATATGGTGAAATCTCTTCATATCCTGAGGGCTACAAGGAGAACGCAGGTATCTTCTGCCACAACAATCCTTGGGTCATCATCGGCGAGTGCTTAGCAGGTCGTGGAAACGATGCTTGGAGCCACTATGCTAAGATTCTGCCCTCTTATGTCGAGGAGAAATACCAGACACTGCATAAGGTGGAGCCCTACGTCAACTGCCAGATGGTAGCCGGCAAGGATGCCTTCAAGCCAGGTGAGGGTAAGAACTCGTGGCTCACGGGTACGGCTGCTTGGATGTGGTACACCGTCTCAGAGTTTATTTTGGGTATCAAACCCGACTACGATGGCATCTGCATTGATCCTTGTCTGCCCGAAACGGCTACCGACTACACCGTGAACCGTAAGTTCCGCGAGGCTGACTATGAGATCACTATCCATCCAAATGGTCAGCAGAAGGGTGTGAAGAGCATCGTGCTCGATGGTAAGCCTGTTGATGGCACGGTTATCCCCTATGCTCCTGGCAAGCATGTGGTGGAAGTGACTATGTAATGTTGTAATATTTGATAACGAAAAAAGACAATTACAATGTCAACATTAACGATTTGTATCGTCATTCTCTTCGTTGTCGGCTATCTATGTATAGCTTTGGAGAGTCTGACGCGAGTGAACAAGGCCGCTATCGCCCTGCTCATGTGTGTGGGATGCTGGACGTTGCTCATGCTAGGCCCTGCAGCCTATTATCCTGAAATTGCTGCCGATGGTGTCATCCACCATATTGCAGAGGTTATTGAACACCATTTGGGTGATGCTGCAGGTACGTTATTTTTCTTGATGGGAGCCATGACCATCGTCGAGATTGTTGATTCGAATGGTGGCTTCAATTTCGTACGCGACACCCTGAAAACCCGTTCGAAACGTAAATTGCTGTGGCGAGTGGCCTTTATGACGTTTTTCCTGTCGGCCATCCTCGACAATCTCACTACCAGTATCGTGATGATTATGGTGTTGCGCAAGTTAGTTCAGAGTCGTGGCGATCGTTTGCTCTATGCCGCATTAGTCGTCATCTCTGCCAATAGTGGTGGTGCTTTCTCGCCCATCGGCGACGTGACAACCATCATGCTCTGGATTAAAGGTGTCATCACCACGCAGGGAGTACTTTCTGAGATTTTCATTCCCTCACTGATTTCTATGCTCATTCCAGCTTTCATTCTCAGTTTGCAACTCAAGGGGAAATTCGACAAAGAGCAGAACCTGCCAAAGGCTGATGTAAGTCAGTTTACGAAAGCGCAACGTGATATCATTTTCTGGCTGGGTGTCGGTGGTCTCGTCTTCGTACCTATCTTCAAGACGCTGACCCATCTGCCGCCGTTTATGGGAATCCTGCTCGTACTGGGTATTCTTTGGACAACGACGGAGATTTTCCACTACAATACTGCTGAGGACGATACGATGGCCAAGCGCGTAAGCGATATCATGACTAAAATTGACCTCTCGACCATCATGTTCTTCCTAGGCATCCTGATGGCTGTCGCTGTATTGCAGGAGGTTGGTGTACTCACCTTGTTGGGCAAAGGTCTCGATGCTACTTTCGAAGGAAATCACTATCTTGTTACTGGCATCATCGGAGTATTGTCGTCCATTGTCGACAATGTACCTCTCGTAGCTGGTTGTATGGGTATGTATCCCGTTCAGGCTGTTGGAGACTTGGCCGTTGATGGCATCTTCTGGCAACTGTTAGCCTACTGTGCTGGTGTCGGCGGTTCGATGCTCATCATCGGTTCTGCTGCTGGTGTGGTGGTCATGGGATTGGAGAAAATCACCTTCGGTTGGTATATGAAGAAGATTACGTGGATAGTCTTTGTTGGCTATTTGGCAGGTATCCTAACCTACTGGCTCGAAAAGACTTTTATCTTCTAACTCATTAAAAGACAAATGATTTCCTCCCATCTTTCTTTATCAGAAGGATGGGAGTTTTTTATTTTTTGTAAAGTGGAAACATGATGATACAAATAATAAAGTTTGTGAAACAATATAATAATGTATAATTAAAAAATAGTATTTATCTTTGCAGCGTCAAAAAACTAAAACCGCATATTAACAGGCATGAGAAATAAAAGATTTGTTTTAGTAATATTATCATTAGTAGTTTGTTTTGTAACCTCAGAAGCTGCTGGAAAGCGTTCCAGCAGCCCTGATGGGTTTAATACAGACGAACTGCTCGTTAAGGACTACGTGACTAACCCGATGTTGTGGGCGGATGTGCCCGATCCAGATGTTATACGCGTGGGTGATACCTATTATTTGGTCAGTACCACGATGCATCTGATGCCAGGTGCTCCTGTCATGCGGTCGAAGGACCTCAAGAACTGGGAAACAGTTAGTTACATCTTTGACAAACTCACAGACTCTCCCAAATATGATTTGAAGGAAGGTACAGCCTACGGCCGTGGACAGTGGGCTACCTCACTGAAATACCACAATGGTCGTTTCTATGCCCTTTTAGCCCCCAACGAGGCTGGTGCTATGGGTGATACCTATATCTTTACGGCCGAGAAAGCTGAAGGCCCGTGGACGCTGCTCTCACGTATGCGCCATTTCCACGACTGCTCGCTTTTCTTTGATGACGACAATCGCGTGTATGTTGTTTATGGCACTGGTGAACTGATGGAGCTTAAGCCTGACCTCAGCGATGTTATTGAGGGTACTCACCAGCATATTTTCCAGCGCGAGGCTGATGAGACCGGACTCCTCGAGGGTTCGCGTGTCATCAAGCATAATGGCAAGTACTATTTGCTCATGATATCGCACGTCTATGCTCCAGGGCGTCATCGCCGTGAAGTATGTTACCGTGCTGACGATATCCACGGACCTTACGAGAAGAAGACGATCCTGCAGTCTCCCTTTGGTGGTTTCTCTTACCTTGCACAAGGTACTATTGTCGATACCGAATGGGGCGACTGGTATGGTATTATCTTCCAGGACCGTGGTGGTGTAGGCCGTGTGCTAACGTTGATGCCCTGCCGTTGGATTGACGGCTGGCCCATGCTTGGCGACGAACAGGGAATCGTACCTGAGCACGTCCGTGCACTCAAGAGTGGCGAGCCGGAAAAGCATATCGTATGCCCCGATGATTTCAATAGCGACAAATTAGGTCTCCATTGGCAATGGAACCACAACCCCGTAGATGATGCATGGAGTCTTTCCGCACGTCCGGGATGGTTGCGCCTGAAGACCAATCGTGTGGTTCCTAATATTTATCTGGCTCCCAACACGCTGACACAGCGTATGGAAGGGCCCACGTGTAGCGGTACTGTTAAGCTGGACTTGTCGAAGATGAAGGATGGTGACGTTGCTGGTTTTGCTGCTTTCAACGACAGGACTTGTGCTTGGGCTATCAAGAAACAAGGACGCAAATGGGTGCTGGAACTCGATGAGTGGGAAGTAAAACTGACACAGCGTGAGAAGGCTGTGGAAGGTTTCGACGAGAAGACCATCGACCGTGTAGAATTGAAATCCCCCATCGTATGGTTACGTATTGATGGCGATTTCCGTCCTGGGAAGGGCGATAAGGCTACATTCTTCTACAGCACCGATGGCAACGAATGGACGCAGAAGGGTGGTGAATACCACATGCGTTTTGACTGGCAGCGTTTCTTCATGGGTACCAAGTTCGGCATCTTCAACTACGCAACCAAGCGTCTTGGCGGTTGGATTGACGTTGACAGTTTCGACTACAACGTTACTGAAAAATAGTTAAAACTGCACTATTCATACTCGTTTTTTGTCTCACGTAACCCGTTTTTCGGTGTTACGTGAGATAAAGTTTGCTTTTTTTTTGGTGCTTTCTGTCAAATTGTTTATCTTTGCACCGTGTTTTACAAAACCGACTAACTTAATATTACAACATGAAGTGTAAAGTTCTTATTTCTCTGTTTATTCTATTGCCACTGAGCATACACGCCCAGATGGGAAAATTATTTGACGCTGACAAGCAAATGTCAAGTAGTTTTACGACACAAATATACCTCGATCGCGATGGATTCATCTGGGTGGCTACCCGTAATGGTCTCAACCGTTACGATGGCTACCAGTTCCGCATCTTGAAGAAAGAGTCGCGTAAGGACCTCGGCATGGCCAGCAACTATGTCAATTGCATGATGCAGGACCACAACGGGCTCTTCTATGTGGGCATGTACGGTGCCCTGCAGACGTACGACGGCGAGCGTTTTCAGAGTGTCGTGACCTATGGTGCTGAAGGCAATCCCGTTCCCTGTTATGTCACCTCTCTGCTTGAACGCCGCAATGGTGACATACTGGTAGGTACGTCAGGCCATGGCGTTCTGAAGATGAACGGTCAACAGGAAGCTCGCGAGATGGACAAACGCCTGCGCGAGGCCAAGTCCATCCATCGTCTGATGGAAGACAGCCACGGCAATCTGTGGATCATCTCCGACGACCAGGGACTGTGGCGTTGGGACGGCAACCATGTCAAGCGCTATTTTCAGGACGGCGAGCACCAGCACGCTATTTCCGACATCTGTGAGGACAGCAATGGCAAATTCTATGTCGGTACCACCAATCACGGCCTCTTCCGCCTCGATGGTGATACACCCGTTCATATAGAGGCCACAGGCAACAAACAGATCTCTACGTTGTATGTCAACCGACGCCAGCACATCATGCTGGGTTACGACGGTTCAGGACTGGCCATTTACGACCCCAAGAACAACTATCTGCTCGACAATCCCTATTTCAGCCGTGATGTCGACTTGAGCACAGCGAAGGTCTATTCCATTTGTGAGGACCGTAATGGCAACGTGTGGCTCGGACTGTTGCAGAAGGGTATCTACATGCAGCCTGGCCATACAATGGGTTTTGGCTATATGGGCTATAAGCTCGGCTCGCGTAACATCATTGGAACGGCTTGCGTTATCAGTGTGGTGGGCGGTTCCAACAGTTATCGTTGGATTGGTACCGACCGCGACGGACTCTACTGTCTGGACAGTCAGAACAAGGTGGTGAAACATTTCAAGGACAATTTCCCTGCTACCGTACTGAGTCTCTGCGAAGACTTGAAGGGACGTATCTGGCTGGGCACCTATAAAGAAGGTTTGGGATATATCGACGTAAAAAGCATGACTTTTCATCCTTACCCCTTGCCACAGGGGCCTACGACCAGTATCTTCGATTTGGAATCCGACCGCGAGGGCCACGTCTGGGTGGGTACCATGGGTAATGGTCTGTTGCGCCTCGATACTGAGACGGGTGAAATCAAGGTCTACAACCAGAAGGAGAATGCCCAGGAAAACCATAAAATAAACAGTATTGCCAACGACTATATCTCGCAGATATCCATCTCACCCGACGGGAAGCGCATCTATTGCGCCACATCGATGGGACTCTGTGCAATGGAGATTAAGACCGAGAACTGGTTATCGACATTTGGCGAAAACTGTCTGAACTATGGTACCCCCACACGTATCGCTCGTGAGTTTGGCGGCATCCTTTATATCGGCACCAACGACGGACTGCAATGTTACGACCCCAAGACCCACAAGATGGAACTTAGGGACCTCGAGAGTGGACTCGCTGATAACGGCATTGCCTCCATCGAGCAGGACAACAAGGGCCGTCTGTGGATCAGTACCGACCACGGTCTGTGCTGTTTCGACCCCAAGACAGGCAAGACCAACAGCTATTTCGTCGACAATGGTCTGCAGTCCAACGAGTTTAGTGATGGTGCCTCATGGAAAGCCCCCCATGGTCGTATGTTTTTCGGCGGACTGGCAGGTATCACGTGGTTCGACCCTGACGACATCCAGCAACAGGAGTGGAAAGCTGAAATCAAGCTGACAGGCTTTACAGTAAATGGCGAGCCCGTCACCCCCTCCACCATGTCCGGCTTCTGGCGTGTTGTCAATACTCCCGTCATCAATGCCGACCAGTTTGTGCTCAGTTCCAGCGACAACACCTTTGGCATTGAGCTCTCTACGCTAACCTACGACAATCCTGAGCATATCGTCTACCGTTATCGCATCAATAAGGAGGAGTGGGTACGCATGCAGCCAGGCGTCAACGAGATGACTTTCTCCCACCTCTCGCCGGGCAACTACGACTTCTGTGTCGTTGCCGAACAAAACGGCATCTCCACACCAGAGCGTTGCTTCCGTGTGGTCATTCATGCACCATGGTACCGCACGCCCTTTGCCTATGCCTGTTACATCCTCGCTCTCGTCATCCTCTTCCTGCGCTACCGCTACCAGCGTCACCGCAAGGAACAGGTTCGCTTGCGCTTGCAGGAGCACATCCATGCTGAGGAAATGGCCGATGCCAAGTTGAAGTTCTTCATGAATATCTCGCACGAGATCCGCACGCCTATGACGCTGATCGTTACACCCCTGATGTCGCTCATCAAGCAGGATGACGACGTCCATCGCCGCAGCGTCTATGAGACTATCCGCCGCAATGCCGAACGAATCCTCGGACTCATCAACCAGATGATGGACCTGCGTAAGATTGACAAAGGTCAGATGCAGATGCACATGTGTGAGACTGAACTCGTATCCTTTGTGGGTGACATCTATACCCTCTTCTCGCAACAGGCTAAGGCAAAGAATATCCAGCTCACCTTCGATCATGATACCGATGAGCTGCCCGTATGGATTGACCGCGACAATTTCGACAAGGTCATCGTCAACCTCCTCTCCAATGCCTTCAAGTTCACACCTGCTGGCGGAAAGGTAAATATCGCGCTGACTCACGACCAGCAGAATGTCCGCATTGGCATTCGTGATACCGGTGAGGGCATCCCTGCCGACAAGCTCGAGCGCATTTTCGAACGCTTCTATCAGACACCCACTCATGCCAACGACCGCAATACTGGTACGGGTATCGGGCTTGACCTGACACGCTCGCTTGTCGAACTCCACCATGGCACCATCATAGCCCGGAACAACGATGACGGAAAGGGCGCTGAGTTCATCGTCACCATACCGCTGGGCTATGCCCACCTCAAACCCGAGGAAATCATCGACGAAGACGTTCCGCCTGTAGCCACTGAGCCTGCTACTCTCATCGAAGAAGCAGAAAACGCTGACGACGCTCCTGAGGCCGCTGCTGAGTTGCCCAAGGCCAGCCGCCGCCACCATATTGTACTTGTTGAGGACGACTCGGAAATCCTTGAATTCCTCCAGACTGAACTGTCGCCGGACTATGATATAACCACTTGTGAGAACGGTAAGGCTGGTCTTACCACTGTGTTGAAGACTTTGCCCGACCTCGTCATCTCAGATATCATGATGCCCGAGATGGACGGCATCACCATGTGTCAGAAAATCAAGAGCAATCCCGCTACCAACCACATCCCCGTCATCCTGCTCACTGCCAAGAGCCGTGATGAGGACCAGTTGGAAGGTCTCGAGATGGGAGCCGACGCCTACATCATGAAACCCTTCAATATGGACATTCTGCGACGCACCATCATCAATCTCATCCATAGCCATCAGATGCTGCGCCTAAAGTATGGCCGCAACGATCAGTTGGAGGAACAAGTCGAGGATGTGAAGATGAAGTCGCCCGATGAGCAACTCCTTGACCGCGTTATGAAGGTCATCAACCGCAACATTGGCAATAGCGACCTCAGCGTCGACAGCATTGCCGAGGAAGTCGGTATCAGCCGTGTCCACCTGCATCGTAAGATGAAGGAACTCACTGGTCAGACGCCCCACGACTTCATCCGTAATATTCGCCTCAAGCAGGCCGCCCACCTACTGGCTACCCACAACATGAATATTACTGAAGTGATGTACGCCTGCGGGTTCAATAATGCCGCCTCGTTCTCTACCATCTTCAAGAAATTCTATGGCATGTCGCCACGAGAATATATGAACGAAAACAAATAAAGAAAAAGGGGACGGTCGCTGAACCGTCCCTTTTCTTTATTCGTATGCAATCAGTGCTATTTGCCCATATACTGCAGGATGAACTCAACAATCTCGTCCTCAGTCTTTCCGTCTGCCGAGATGACGAGGTCGTAGTTGCGGGTGTCGTAGCGTGACGATTTCGTGTACCTGTTTACATAGTTCTCACGCATCTTGTCCACGTCGTCAATGACCTTGCGGGCTTCCTCAGGCGACATGCCCTGCTTGCGCGAGACACGCTCTACGCGGAAGTCCATGGAGGCTTGGATGAGGATGCTCATGTGATTGGGGTGATCGCGGAACACGTAGAAGCCACTACGGCCGGCCACAACGCATGATTCATCTGCGGCAATGCCTTTCAGGATCTCTGTTTCCGTCCTGAACACCTCGTCGGTTTCCAGCAGTTCCGGCTCGTCGCCTGGCTTTGGAATGTAATAGTTGGAATATACGAAGGAGTCCGTCATCTTACGTTTGAAATCAGCCCACCAGCCTTGTTCCTGGCCTTTCAGCTTTTCAATTGCCTCTACACTGAGGTGGTACTTTTCCTGCAGGCCCTTGATGAGCGCCTTGTCGTAGTATTCCACCCCTAACTTCTCTGCCAGCTTCCGGCCGACTGTACGTCCGCCACTACCGAGTTCACGGTTAACTGTAATGACAAATTTCTCGTTTACGTTCATATGATATATAGTTTTAGCATTTTACCGCTGCAAATATACGAATAAAAATTGAAAATTCTCTCTTTTCGTGCATTTTTTTGTTTAGAGAGCGCAAATATATTTGGTTTTTCGTCAGATTTGTATTACCTTTGCAGACGATACTTAAAAACTAACAGAAAAATATGGTAGAACTGAAGAACGACGAGCTGACCGTCAAGGTAGCCGAGAAGGGAGCCGAGCTCCAGAGTGTGAAAGACTGCAAAGGCAGAGAGTATATGTGGCAGGCAGGGGCTGAATGGCCGAGACATTCACCGATACTGTTTCCCATCGTGTGTAGTGTCAACGACGACACGTATGTTGTTGACGGTAAAGAATACCACCTGCCGCGACACGGTTTTGCGCGCGACACGGAATTCACCGTCGTCAGTCAGGCGGAGGATAAGGTGACGATGGCCTTGCACGAGTCGGAGGAGACGCTGAAGGTGTATCCCTTCCGCTTCAATCTGGCCATCACCTACCGGCTGGAAGGCAACAGCGTGCATGTCATCTGGCACGTGGAGAACACCGACACCCGCGAGATACACTTCCAGATTGGCGGCCATCCGGCATTCAACCTGCCCAGCGGCAAGATGGAGGGCATGATCAAGCTCGACAACGAGGAACCGATGGATTCCCTGCGTAGCTATGCCGACGGTTCTAACGACATGGTGGAAGTGGCGCTTGAAGCCGACATGGGTATCATGGAACTTACCAACGACTTCTTCCGCAACGACTCGGTGAAGATCCACAAGTGTCAGACCCACCGTGCAATGCTGATGGACACCAATGGCGAACCAGCCGTGACGGTGGACTATAAGACGCCGGTAATCGCCTTCTGGAGTCCGTACGACAAGCACGCACCCTTTGTATGTATCGAACCTTGGTACGGCCTGGGCGATCCGCGTGGCTGGAAGGGTGATTTCAAGGATAAGCCGCTGATGAACCACCTGCTGCCAGGAGCATCGTTCATGTCGAAATACACCATCACCATTGGTTGACCCGATGGACGCAGCGAAGGAGACGACCATCCTGCTGGTGCGGCATGGCGAGACAGTGGACAACGCCCGTCAGATTATGCAAGGCCAGACGCAGGGTGAGCTGAACGAGCGGGGTAGGGAACAGGCACGGCAGGTGGCCGAACGGTTGGCAACGGATTCCGTTGATGTCGTCATTGCCAGCGACCTGCGGCGAGCCATACAGACGGCAGAGATTATCGCTGCCCCCCACCGTTTACCCGTAGTGACTACGCCGCTATTACGCGAACGCGACTGGGGCGGCTTTACAGGTCGCTACATCCCTGAGCTGCGTGGCGAGGTGTGGCCCGACGATATTGAAAGCGAGGAAGCACTGCTGACGCGTGCCCGTCAGCTACTCTTACATATAACGGCCACCTACCCTGGAAAGCGGGTGGTGGCCGTTGGTCACGGAATCATCAATAAAGCTATTCTGGCTGTCTATGCGCAGTGTCCCATGAGGGAGGTGCAGCGCATGATGAATGCCGAGGTGCGCGTGTTAACGACGTCCGCCGAACGAGCGGCCTCCGCTGCTGTGACTGCCGCCATGACTGCCACCGCTGCTGTGACTGCCTCCGCTGAAGGAACCTCCGCTACGGCTGCCACTGCTGTGGCTTCCGCTGAATGAACCGCTGCTGCGTGTGCTGCTGCCGCTGCTGCTGAATGAACTGCTGCTGCTACGGCTGCTGCTGAACGAACCACTGCTGCGGCTGGGACGGCTGTCGGATGACGACGGACGCTGCATGGTGGTAGCACGCTCGCTACTGCTAGAACGGCTGTAGGTAGTCCTGCTGTTGCTCATGCTGGGACGGCTGCTGCTACCGCTGTGGCCGAAGGAACGGCCGCTGTTACCGCTGCTGCTGGGGCGATTGCCCGTGCTCGGACGACGATAGTCTCCGCGATTGTCGCGATAGCCACGATTGCCACTGGGGCGGTTGCCGCGATTACCATTATCCAGATGTCCGAAGCGACGGTCGCCTGCCGTTGTGCGGGTCGATGAGTGGCGCAGTCCGCTAGGATGGTGGCCGCGATAGTCACCACGATTCCAACGGTCTAACATACCGAAATGGCTGCGTCCTGCGGGACGGTAGTGGTCGCGACGGCCGTAGTAGTAGCCGTGACCGCCATGAACGTGCCAGGCGTGACCGCCACGATAGCTGGCATAGAACACCGGACGTCCGAAGTAGAAGTAGTCGCGGTGGGGATAGCGTGCATAGATGGCGAAGTGCCAGTAACCTCCGTCCCAATACAGTGGGCGGTAGAAGTAGGTGGCTGCGCAGAACGCCTGCCACTGCCAGTCAAACAGGATATAGCTCATATCCAGGTTGCGGCGCTCCCAGTAGGTGCTGTACACGTCGTCGTAACTGGTCACACCCATCAGGTAGTCGAGGTTGATTTCGTAGGCTGCCTCGTACTGTTCGTCAGTCAGGTTCAGCTCGTAGGCCATCTTGTCCGTCAGGAACAGGGCCTCGTTCCTTGCCTGCTCGTAGCTCATAGCCTTGCCCGTTGCTGCTATCGTCAGCATTGCTACCAGGGTCATCATCATCTTCTTCATAATTCTTATTTATTTTAAGAGTTCAACATTCAAGTTATCTGTTCTCGCTTGTTTTCGACGGCAAAATTATGAAGAAATATGAGCATACGAAAAGGATTTCCCCTAAACTCGTCGGGGGAAATCCCTAAAATACGAAAATGTTGCCATTGCGTAAACAAATCCACGCCATGCATTGACGTGGATTTTCAGTTTAGTCGCTCGTTAAAGCGAGAGTGGTCCCAATCCCATACATGACGTGGTTCCCAGCGCCGTGGCGGCCGCCGTGATGGCTGCATTCACAATGGCATCCACCTTCAACGTAGTGATAATAGCAATGATTTTTAATTATTATTTATTGAAAATCAGAATTTTTTTATTATTTTCTTGCGGATTCCAATATTATTCCGTAACTTTGCATCCGAAATGAGAATAGTATCACATAGACGATTAGTTGAGTTCTACAGCTCGGAAGGGCATGGAGACTCTCAAGCTGCACTCGAACGCTGGTATGACATTGCAGACAAGGCAGAATGGAAGAACCTGTCAGACATAAAGGTTGATTTCCCTGCAACAGACTACGTTGGCAATCAGCATTATGTTTTCAACATACGTGGCAATAAATATCGTCTTGTGGTGGTGGTAAAATTCACAATCGGACATATATTCATCCGATTTGTAGGCACTCATAGTGAATACGATAAAATAGATGCTTCAACAATTTAATGATTAGATGTATGAGCAAGGTAAAAAAGGAACAATATGAATTCGCATTGGCAAGGGTCGAAGAGCTATTGCCATTGGTAGATGACAACACCCCCGCGAATGACCGCAATGCTGTTGAGCTGACCATGATGTCAGATATTATCATCGACTACGAGAAAGAGCATTATCCTATCGGTAAACCGACGGTTGCTCAACTAATCCAATTGTCTTTGGACGAGAAGAACATGAGCCAAAAGCAATTGGCTGAAGAAATCGGGGTCAGCCCATCGCGAATAAATGACTATGTTTCTGGTCGTGCTGAACCGACTCTTAAGATTGCCCGTATGCTCTGCGTGACGCTTGGCATCACCCCGGCTGCTATGCTTGGCTGCTAAAACCGTTCATTAAATCAAATCATCAATCGAGTTAATAAAATTGACGAATCGAATTAATAAAAAAACAAAAACGTCCTCTGAAATCATAAGATTCCGCAAGCTCATTAAGGCTTGCGGAATCTTGCTTTTATCTCCAGAAATGATCAGTGGAACCCCGTGATCATGTTCAAATTAGCAGAAATCACTAATATCGAATTCTGGAGCGAGTTGCTCATCGGTAGGAATAGTCTCTGTATCCAAACTACTTGCTGCAAGCATACCAGCGGTCTGTATCCTAATTATTTCCATTTCGGGAGTTATATATTCTTTTTTCATAATTGTGTTCTCCTATAATTAACCATTTCGATTATTTACTCAATGACGAATTTTTTGCCTTTTACGATATACAATCCATGACTTGGATTATGAACACGTTGGCCGTTGAGGTTGTAAACGTTAGAGTTAGCTAATTTTTCATCAACGATAATCTTTTCATTTATGTCTGTCGTATTATCATCACTGAAGTCAAAGTACGCGGGCGCCCCAGCATTTGCCGGATAATAGGCTTTGTTGGCACTGAGATTCTTGCCATCGCTGAGTGGACGGAAGCAGACCTGGTTATCATCAGTTGATTTCTTACTGAGCACATAGTTGTTGGAAGAAGCCTGTGCAGTTTCAACGTCAACACCCACAAGAATATTGTCGTCAAAACAGCTGTAGCATGGGTCGTTAATGGTCGAGGTCAGTATAATAGTACTATTAGTGCTTTTGAGAATAACACCCTGTCCTGCTTGGATAATTCTGTCTGGCACTTTAGAAATGAGAAACTTATTTCCGCTGATATCGGCAACATAGACGATGGTATTTTCATCAGCCACACGATTAACGTTACTCTTATAGTAGGTTGTCCAATAGTTACCTCCAACATTGGTAGTACTTATACTGACAGTCTTTTTGGTCAGTAAGCCTCCTGCACCCGTGTGGGCATATCCGATAGTGTTTTTGTAATTCTCATATTCTGTACCATCCTCTCCGACAAGTTCGGCATTTCCATAGAACATTTCTGTGGCAGTAGTGACTTTATCGGTATTCCATCCGTCACCAACGATAATGGCCTTCAGATCATAACATTTATAGAACAAATAGTTCATGTCGGTGACGTTTTCCGTATCAAATGAGCTAAGATCGAGTGACTTCAACCCTTTGCAGTTATAAAACATTTGTTTCATATACTTGACATTACTGGTATTGAAGGAGGAAAGATCGACAGAGCTAAGGAGGTAGCAATTATAGAATAGATTGCCTAGACTTGTGACGTTGCTGGTATTAAAGTTGTTGAGACCAATAATAGTAGTAAGTTTCTCGCAACTTTCAAACATACCGGCAATTGCTGTAATCTGATCTGTGTTGAACATACTAAGGTTGAGTGAAGTTAGTTTGACGCAATTCCTAAACATTCCCGACATTAGTGTCACTTTTGCTGTATTAAAAGTGCTGAGATTGATTGATGTTATTTCTTCGCACCCCGCAAACATGCTCTCCATATCTGTTACTTTCTCAGTATTGAATTGACTGAGATCTATGTTAGTCAGAGCATTACATCCATTGAACATCCCATACATATTCTCAACATCGTTGGTCCTGAGATTGCTCAAGTTCCAAATATGTGTCAGATTCTTGAGACCATAGAAAAGACCTCGCAATGTGTTACCTGTGTAGTTTGCACAGCTTTCATCAATGTTAGCAGTGGTTATATGGTTTCGTAAGTTGGTACCCCATTTTGTCTCGGAGGTCCATGAAGTACTACCTGTGTACAGGAAGTCGTGATTGCCATCCATCTGAGACTCATCACCGTATTTCAGGGTCATTGTCTCATTGGTTCCATCATTGTCTTCATCGCTGACTACGGCATAGAGTACGTTGTCAGCTTTAGCCCCCATTGATGTCAGCAGTAAGGCTGAAGCCAGAAATAATGATTTAATAGTTTTCATTGTTGTTAATTATCAACAGCCTATTGACACCCCAGACTCGGCAAATTCTAATTGTCAGTTAACTTGTCTCTATTATACAAAAAAGGCGTAGGTGTCTGTTTCTCTGCCCATCCTGGAACTGTAGGCTCTCGCATTGCCCTCTCACACAGGATAGACAACGCCAGTTAGCCCACGCCAGCACGGACTATATAAATAGGTATATAGAAACGTACTACGCAGACGCCTCGGTTGTCATCTGTCTGCTGTGAGATTTGGAACTTGCGAGATTCACAGTTCACAACGACAGACGTTCGAAAACGTCTTTCTCATAAAATAAGACCGCCCGCTTTGGCCCTAAGGACTCACAAGCGATGCTGCAAAGATAAGAAATAATTTTGAAAGTTCCAAATTATTAGACGAAAATTTTCTTTTCGAGCTCAACGCTCATCCAAGGATGAGGTAAATTTACTGCGACGCGATGGAGAAAAAACTGGAAGGCGTTCTCTGACCGTGGTCAGAGTGTGGCGTCGCATTCCAAATATTCCTCTGACGCGTCGCAGAAAAGAAGTGACTCGTTACCTTACTGGCTGAATGGCGCTCTGCTCCCTGCTGTTCGGCCGACAGCAGGGAAGTGTCAAGCCGACAGCCGGTAGGAGAGTGACGGTTAGCAGGGAAGGTGGTCAATACTACCGGAGTAATTGAAAATACTTTTGGACTATTTGAGATTTCGTTCGGAGTATTGCATTTTAGTGCCGGCAAACTCGGAGTTTAGCGATACTAAACATGAGGTCTAACGGTCTGTGACGTTCTGATTTTGCTTGACTATCGCATGACTACCCCTCACCCCTCACTCAAATCCTTGGGAAGGCCTTTGCAGAGAGGGGTTGAGAGGCAGTGAGGGGAGGGTTTGACCCTTCACTCACCCTACACTGACCCCTCACTCAACAGTCACCTCGAAGCCAACAAAGAACGCAAAGGAAGCTAACGGACAGGATACTTCTTGCTCACAGGAAAGCAACTTCTTGCTCGTCGTTGTTCCGCAAGGAGCGAACTCTGAGTTCGTAAGGAGCGAACTGCCAGTCCGTCGGGCTCGGACTGACAATTTGTATTAATGAGATTGCCAGCCAAATCTAGAGCACAAACCATAAGAGCAGATGAACCTATAGCAATTAGTGAGGGGTAAGGTAAAGGTGAGTGAGGGGCTAAGAGCACCCCTCACCCACCCTCAAACCCTTTATATAAAGGTGTTTCCTGCGTTTCCAGTGAGGGGTGAGGGGTATCTTCACACAAATCAAGGAACTTTTGTAGAAAGAGCTTGAAAAAACGAAGGATTTATTAATACTTTTTCACCCCCCGTTAAGGCAGTGTTGATATACTGTGACGCTAATTGATGCCTGGCGTGGGAGGTAGATAAGGTTTTAAGGATCTCTGAAGATGCCTCTAAATACAGGTATTGACGGATATCTCATCTCTTTAGGCCCACGAAAGCCTTGCCATAGGGTTGCTCCCGGTCTGCTCTGGGGTTGCTCTAAGGATGTTCCGAGTTTTTACCAACATAATGAATGGGATGAGCGAAATACCGAAAATATTTAAGATAATTAACGATTTCGTCCAACGTTAGCAGGCAGTTGAAGGGAAAGAGTGCCGTGCAAACAGGGGGAAAGTGCCTATGTAAAAGGGAGCGAGACGTAGGGTAAGCAGATTCGGCCTCCCGACCGTATTCATTCGGGCGAGGGGCCGTATTAATTCGGGCGGGAGGCCGCATTATTGCGACCACCCGCCCGTAACCGAGTTTTATACCTTTTTTATGGGTTTTGCTTGCTGGGGATTATACCAGATGTTCGATGAGGTCGGCGCGGTCGCCTGGAAGCATGTCGATGACGGGAATCTCGATCATCGTGTAGCAGGCGGGCTGGAGGCGCATAGAGGCGCGAGCGACATTGACCAAAACCTGACCGGTGAGGGCGGGATTGTTGATCTGCATGTTGAACTCCAGACGCTGGTTCTGGGTCTGACCGCTGACGCCCTTGCGGACGAGGTTGACACCATGACCCATGTCGCGAACGTCATCGACGCTCTCCACCTGGAAGACGTGCGTCTCGTCGCTGGCAAAATAGGGATCAGCCTTGATGTCCTTCGTGACTTGTTCGAGTGTGAAGCCGTCCTCCAGCTCGACATAAACCATACGGCGGTGGATGCCTTCGCCCAAGGGGATAGTCATCGAGAGGGCGTTCTTGACGCCAGCCTTCGAACGTACGCAGACGCTGTGACCCATAGACATACCGGGACCGAAGTTGGTGTAGGACAGTCCCTTCGGTGCGAGGCTCTGCATGAGCGTGCGGACGATGGAGTCGGAACCCGGGTCCCAACCAGCAGCAATGACGCTGACGGTGTTGGTCTCCTTATTGATGGCCATCAGACGCTCGCGATAGCCGCGAATGTTGGTGTGGATGTCGAAGGAATCGACGGTGTTGATGCCCAGCGGAAGGATCTGCTTGGCATATTCCTCGCACGAACGTGTGGGTGTAGCCAGAATGGCGACGTCGACATCCTGCAGTTCCTTGATGTCCTTCACTACGGCGAAAATGACCAGGGGACGGTTCTGTGATCATTTTTTGAGTTAATAATTTTGTTGTTTAAGAAAATGTTACTATATTTGCACTGTCAATCAACAAAGCATCAATACATGCCGCGACAGGAAAGGACAAAGAGT
>Ga0256404_1000249_pt1 | contig 138630 bp, 138 predicted proteins | sample RumenRJG_01DNA_FD_185990 | JGI IMG/M metagenome (GOLD analysis project Ga0256404, IMG submission 185990) | Bovine rumen microbial communities from Lethbridge, Alberta, Canada - RJG_01 | ecosystem: Host-associated > Mammals > Digestive system > Stomach > Rumen | place: Canada: Alberta... | reverse complement strand
GCAGCCTGATGTGCATTACAACGGCCCGGAACGGTGCCGTGGTTAATAGCCTGTCCTCTGGATGCCGATTCTGACAGTAAGACGGGCGTTCCCAGAAGCTCTGTCACTTCAGTGACGAGTAGTTCACCTGCACCGATCATCAGATTCATGAAAAGACAAAACAATCTGCGGAAATGAAAAGGAAGTCCGTACAAGCAGGGTATCGTTTTCGAACCGCTCTGCTATCGGACTTCTGCATTTTCAGGATGTTCAGAAAAGCAATTAACAGAAAAAAAGAAAACAGAACTGGCGAAAATCCAGCGGGGTTCCTGACCTGTCCGCCTCTATCACCAGTTCCAGAGAAATAATATGATCAAGTCTCGAAAACTTCATTTTTTTGTTTATACCCAGGGATGGAATAATATGTGCAGGCATATATGCCCTCCATATGTTGCTCCCCGCGGACAAAACCGTGGGGGCTTTTTTATTGGCTCATGCTTGCATGTATAGAATTTCCGCCACATTTCCGCCACAAATAGGTGCTAACTCGTTTCAGATGGCATCGTTTGGCATCACTGACGAATACTAAAAAAGTGCGATAACTACACAGCTTTCTGCAAAAAACCGCATAATCATCACACTTCTCAGATCCTTGCTTTTTACCTGTTGTAGTATTCAACGATCAGGGACTCGTTAATTTCCTGGTTCAGCTCAGAACGCTCCGGCAGGCGGACGAAGGTGCCCTTGCGAGCTTCCTTGTCAACATTGACGAAGGCAGGAGCTGTATAGTTGGAATCCAGGGATTCAGCAATCGGCTTCATGCTGCGGGACTTCTCACGTACAGCGATGACGGAACCCGGTTTGATCTGTGCAGACGGGATATCATCTTTCTTGCCGTTGACTTCGATATGTCCGTGGTTGACCAGCTGACGGGCAGCCTTTCTCGTACGAGCGAAACCCATGCGGTAGACAAGATTGTCCAGACGGGATTCGAGCAGGAGCAGGAAGTTCAGACCTGCCATGCCATCCATGTTGGATGCCTTGACGAAGGTGTTGTAGAACTGACGCTCGTTGATGCCGTACATGTTGCGGACTCTCTGCTTCTCACGGAGCTGAGTGCCGTAGCCGCTGAGCTTGACGCGCTTGGTCGGGCCATGCTGACCAGGAGCGTAAGTTCTCTTCTTGAGTTCTTCACCGGTTTCAAGGATGGAGAAGCTCAGACGTCTTGACTTCTTCCATACCGGTCCTGTATAACGTGCCATGTGTTAGTTCCTCCTTATGACAACTGGCGAAACAACAACAGGTGCAGATCACCGATGCGTTGTGTTGCTGTAATTCCGTTTCGCTTTTTGCAGCAAGTTACTCCGGCTGGAGAACCTCGTTCTCTCAGCAACGCGCTGCGCATGACTCTGCATGCTGCCATTATTTGACGCCCCATCATTATAGAGATGGGCAGTGGCAAAGTCAACGAAAACCGACCACATGATTGTGTTAGAATAAACGGGTAATCTAGAGGTGCTTGAGAATGGATACTGTCTTGAAATATCTATCAGATATCCGTATCGTCATTGCCATTGCGGCAGTGGTGGTACTGATTATTATATGGTTCATCGTCCAGAAGATCCGCAGCAACAAGTTCCGTCATCAGCTGGAGGAGCTGGAAGTCCGCTACAACACGATCAAATCCGTTCCGCTTTCGTTCAAGCTCAATAAGGCAGTGGCCATCAGCCGGGTAGAACCGGATACGATGCAGAAAGTCACGCAGACCAAGGATGACTTCGACAAAGCAGAAGCGAATCTGAAGCAGATTTCCCAGCAGCTTGCTGATACGGAAGATGAGATTCTTGCCGGAAAGCTCAAGAAGGTGAAGCCGGATCTGGCAGATCTCGAAGCTTCGATCTCGCTCGGTGAGCAGCAGGTTAGTTCGCTCGACAAGTTTCTGGACTCCATTCTGGAAAAGGAAACTGCCCAGCGGCAGGAAGTCACGGAGCTCAAGAATCATTTCCGCGATCTGCGCAATACGGCTGCCGAGAACCAGAGCCAGCTTTCCTATATATGGCCGACGATCGAGCAGAATATCTCCGATACCGAGAAGATGTTCTCGGCATTTGAAGAATGGATGTACGCATCCGACTTCGAGAAGGCAAATGCGGAGCTGGACAATATCAGAGAGTCGATCTCCCGCCTGGAAAGCATGATCCAGTCTCTGCCGGATCTGCTCAGCGATGCCAGAGGCGTCGTTCCGAAGATGGCAGAAGTGCTGCATCAGGACTATACGACCGCCAGAGATGGTGGCGTCTATCTGGATCATCTGCAGATCGATAAGAACCTCAAGGTCATCACGGCCGGTCTCAAGGAAGACCTTGCCGGCATCAAGGATGGCAATCTGAACGGGGTCCGCGAACATCTTGATGACTACAAAGTCCGTCTCACGCAGATGGATCAGGCCGTCAAGAAGGAATCCGAATCGTTCATGGAACTCAAGAAGTTTGCCGGCGAAACCGAAACGCTGTTCCATGAGACGGAGCGCAATGCCAAGTATATCGATGATCTGTATGCACGTCTGAAGCCGCGGCTCGGACTTTCTGATATGGAAGAGCGGATCGGCAGGCAGAAAGACCGTCTGGCGACCGTCTCTGCGAAGATGCCGAAAGTGTTTCAGATGTATCAGGAGAACCAGTCTCCGGCCAGCTCTGTGATGGCATCGATGAAGGAGCTGAATCAGGAAATTACCGTCTGCAACTCCGGGTTCAAGGAACTGCGGGCAGAGATCGACAATACTGCCGGAGGCGAGGATCGGGCTCGCAAGCAGCTGGTCAAGCTGCAGGTCATCATGAACCAGATGCAGGTCAAGATCCGCAAGTACAAGCTGCCTTCCATCTCGCAGCAGTATGAAGAGGATATGGCCAAGGCGAATGAGTACATTCATTCGATCGACCGTCTGATCAATGCGCCGACGCTGAACGTACAGCTGCTCAGCAGCACGCTCAAGGAAGCCATCGACTTCATCTACAAGCTTTACAACAACGTGAATAACGTCGTCGCCACAGTGATCATGGTCGAGAATACGATCGTATTCGGCAACCGCTACCGCTCTACCTATGCAGATATCGATTCCGAGCTGACCCGTTCCGAACTCTGCTTCCGGAATGGCGAATATACGCAGGCGCTGTCGATTGCCATTGCGACGATCGAGAAGATTCATCCGGGGAACTATGAGAATATGATCAAGGAGAATGCCAAGAGTGCCGCGTAGAGTTTATCTGGACAGCGGCAGCACGACTGCTGTCCATCCGGATGTTCTGAAAACTTATAAGGATCTGCTGGACCGGTACTTCGTCAACAGCGAAAGCCTGTATGACGAAGGCAGTGAAGTCCATCGCATGATGGAGAAAGCCCGCAGCGCTGCTGCCGGGCTTTTAGGCGTAAAGGCAGATGAGATCCTGTTTACTTCCGGAAGCAGCGAGTCCAACAGCCTGGCCATCAAAGGCAGCGCACTTGCCGATCCTTCCCGGAAACACCTGATCACCACGAGCATTGAGCATAGTTCTGTCATGAACTCCATGAGGCAGCTCCAGCGTCTGTTCGGCTATGAAGTCACGTATCTTCCCGTCAGTGAACAGGGTACCGTCACTGCTGACCAGGTCCGGAAAGCCCTGCGTCCGGATACGGTATTAGTCAGCATCATGCAGGCAAACAACGAGACCGGGGCAATCAATCCGATCTCTGATATTGCGGAAGTCGTGCAGAAAGAAAGCCATGCATTATTCCATGTCGATATGACGCAGGCCATCGGCAAGATCCCTTGTCCCATGGATGGCATCGATCTGGCCAGCATCAGCGCGCATAAGATTGAAGGTCTCAAAGGCAGCGGCATTCTGATGCGTCGGGAATATGTGAAGCTTGAGCCGATCATTTCCGGCGGCGAGCAGGAATTCGGTCTGCGCGGAGGAACTGCCAATGCGCCAGCGGACATCGTCTTTGCCAAGACGCTGAGACTTGCCCTTGAAAATGAGACGAAGTACGAAACCGAAGTCAGATCGCTGCAGCAGCGGCTGATCCGCGGACTGAAAGAAATCCCCGGCATCGAGCTCAACAGCCCGGAGCACAATCTGCCATGTACCGTCAATTTCTCTTATGAGAAGATTCCGAGCGAAGTCATGCAGAATGCGCTCAACCGGCAAGGCTTCCTGGTCAGCGCCCGCTCTACCTGCGAAAGCAATTCCAATAACCCAAGCTATGTGCTGACGGCCATGGGGTACAGCGACCGCAGAGCTTCCTGCTCGATCAGAATCGTACTTTCCTATCACAATACCGAAGAAGACGTTGATCGTTTTCTCTCAGCCCTGAAGGAGATTATCAGACATTATGGTGAACTATGATACTGTGCTGATCCGCTATGGAGAACTCAGCACGAAAGGAAAAAACCGGAAAGACTTCATCCGCAAGCTGGATCAGAATATCCGGCATATGCTGAAGGACTTTCCAGCCCTGACCTACCAGCGGACTTTTGACCGCATCTACATCCGCCTGAATGGCGAAGATCCTGAGAAGATCCGGGAACTGCTTTCCAAGGTTTCAGGCATCAGCTCATTCTCCTTCACGGAGAAGGTTCCATCCGATCTCAATGCAATTGAAGAAGCCTGCCTGCGCATTGCGTCCGAATCCGGCAAGCATACGTTCAAGATCATCACGAAGCGCCATGACAAGACCTTCCCGCTGAATTCCGATGGCATCAACCGAGCCGTGGCAGGGGAGATCCTGAAAGCGACCGATCTGAAAGTCGATGTCCATGAACCCGAACTGGAAATCCGGATTGAAGTCCATTCTGATTTCACGTATCTGACCAGTGAGAAGATTCCGGGAGCTGGCGGATATCCGGCCGGGATCAACGGCAAAGTGCTGCTGATGCTGTCGGGAGGAATCGATTCGCCAGTCGCTGCCTATGAACTCATGAAGCGGGGCCTGGATGTCGAAGCCGTTCACTTTGCATCTCCGCCGTATACGAGTGAGAATGCCCGTCAGAAAGTTCTTGATCTTGCGGGCATGGTATCGGTTTACAACCAGCTTCGCATGCGGGTTCATATCGTGGAATTCACCGACCTGCAGCTCGAAATATACAAAGCCGCCGGTGATCCGTATGCAGTCACGCTGATGCGCCGCATGATGTTCCGCATCGCAGAGCAGATCGCCAGGGAAGAAGGATGCCTTGCCTTAGCAACTGGCGAGAGTGTCGGCCAGGTTGCTTCGCAGACGCTGGAATCCATTGCCTGCATCAATGAAGTGATCTCGATGCCGGTTCTGCGTCCGCTCATCTGCGTGGATAAGGTAGACATTATCGACCTGGCAAGGAAGATCGGAACGTATGAGACATCGATTCTTCCGTATGAAGACTGCTGCACGATCTTCGATCCGAAGAATCCGGTGACGAAGCCCACTTCGAAGAAAGCATCGTTCTATGAATCCCGCTTTGACTATGCATCCATGGTGGAGGAATGCGTGAAGAACCGCACGGAGATCACCGTTCATCCTGCCGAAGCAGAAGATTATCTCTGAACCAGGAGGTCCGTATGGGATTGTTTCATAAAGCACATAAAAACGGAATTGCCGAAGCATTTGACAAAGTATATGCGCATGGCGCCCATGAGACGGAAAGCCAGTTTCTGGACAGCCTGAACCTGATCGTCAAAGCCGTGGAACTGGATCAGACCTATTCCACCGACGAGAAACTGAAAATCTATGAACTTCTTTCGCAGCTCTCGAACTGCGGTCCCGATCAGCGCGACCGCTATGCAAAGAAGCTGCGGAAAGTCCTGAAATAAAAAAACTCCATATGGAGTTTTTTTATTTCAGAATGCTTTCCGGATCATCTCTTCGAGGATCGGCTTCATCTCATTCATCGTGCCGGGAATCTGATAGAGAATCGCAAAGTAGGCGGTATCTGTTACCATTGAGAAAGTCACGCACAGCTTCTTCAGGAACTCATCCTGATCAACTCCATTCAGAGCCGGATCTTCATCCAGAAATTTCTTGGCTTTCAGAAAATCAGGATTTTCTCCCGTCCCTTCTTTAGGATGCAGAGAAAAATCCCAGGAGAATCCTCTGCGCAGCACTTTCAGAAGATCATTGTCTGCTTCAAACCGGTCAATCAGATAATCCATCAGACCGACGACATTCTCGGACACTGATTCGGTATGATGCGCAATCGCGTATTCCAGTCCATCGGAATACAGAGTGTGGGAGATTCTGGAATTCAGAGTCTGTTCCAGGTCCTGCTTATCTTCAAAATAAAGGTAGAATGTTCCTTTGGCAATCCCGCTCTTCTCACAGATCTCAGCAATGCTTGTACTTGCTGCACCTTTTTCCGCAAAAAGAGAGTACGCACTTTCCAGAAGTCTTCTTCGTTTATCAGCTTTTTTCTGTTCAATCAATCCCATATCTTCAACCTCGTGTTTTTCCATCATAACGCAAAAGACATGCACTTTGAATAAAAAACAGTAAAAAATATTTTGAAAAATCATGGATAAATGTAATTTTTCTGAAAACTATTAACCTTAAGAAGCCCTAATATATGTGATTCATAGGACCATATATGAAAAAAATCAGCAGAAACCCTACGAATCTGCTGAAAGGAGAAAAAAACAGAAAATCTCTGACATTCTCAGAAAAGAATCTCACTGGGCGGAATCGGTTACGGCTTTATGCTTCAGCTCATATCTCACGACTTCGGCATTCGCCAGGAATCTGACATCCTGAATCGTGGTGCCGACTCCGTTCGTGATGTCGAGGGTGAAACCAGAGACCGTATGCTTGCCCCGGAAGTATTCCTGGGCATACTCTGGCATATACAGGGCACCGAATCCCCAGTACGCCTGACCGCCATGGCTGTGGCCGGCCAGGAAGTAATCCGTCAGCTCCGAAGAAACCAGGGCAGCCGTATCCGGCGTATGGCAGAGGGCGATCGTATAGGCCGTCCGCGAGACACTCGAATAGGCTGCTGTGAGATCCTGATGATCGGAAGACTGTGGCTCGATGCCGACCAGTGTGATCGAGTCGCTGCCTCCTCTTCGCAGGAGCACGCTCTGATTCTGGAGCACCTCAAAATCAGCATCATACAGAATCTGCTTCACATACGACTCCATGCTGTCATCGGTTTCATCGAAATCGCCGAGCACGGTGAATTTGCCCAGCGGAGCATCCAGCTCTTTCAGAAGCTCCGTGAGCCTTGCACCGACGGTATCATCGATATAGTCCGGATCCTGATCAAATAGATCGCCGCCGAACAGGATGATATCCGGAGAAAGACTGTTGATCGTATTGACGAGCTTGGTCATCCGTTCCTCGTCCATGAAATGGTTGTAGTCCAGATCCGAGAAGAACACAATCGAGACGCCATCCATGCTCGCAGGAATGAAGACGGACTCCAGCGTTTCATAACGCACCTGGAAGCGGGAAGGAGCCGTATGGAATGCATCATAATACATCGCTCCTCCAAGACAAATCAGAAGAGAAAGAATCACTGCGATTTTCTGTCCGACCTTCATGCACACCTCCGGATGAAGAATATCATAGCACCGAATGTAATATAATGACCCTGCATCAGGAGGATAGCGAACGTGGAAAACTGGCTGATTTCAGAAAGATGTCTGAGCGATGGAAAGCATGCACTGCCTGGTGCAGTCCGCTTTCTGAAGGAGAAGAAAGCAGAAGGAGCACTCATCTGCGTCCTGTCAGATCGCTCCGTGAGGACCAACCAGCAGATGGCCGAAGCATTTCAGAAACAGAAGCTTCCGATTGAGGAAGCAGATTTCTATACCACGGTCATGGCTGCGATCGATGAGATTGCCAGGACCGATGGATCAAAGCGCCAGGCCAGCATGATCGGCGGCCGGGGCATGCGGGATCTATTGGAAAGGGGAGGCTTCTTTCTGGACCATGATCCATGTGACTGGATCTTTCTCGGGAGTGATCATAATGCGGCATATTCTGATTACTGCTATGCGGCAAAGCTATTGAAGGAGGGAGCACGGCTGATTCTGACGGAAGAACAGTTCCGGGAGCCTTCCCAGGATGGCAGTTTTCTGATCGGTCCGGCGGCGGTATCGAAGATGCTGGAGGCAGCTTCCGGAACTGAAGCACTTCATGCGGACTTTCCGAGTCCGATGCTGCTGTATCATGCGATGCGCTATCTTAATGCGACGGCTGAGATTACAGTCTTTGCGGCTGCCGATGCACGCCGCGAAATCCCGGCTGCGGAAGCCGCCGGCATCCGCTCGGTGCTCGTGACCTCGGCTGGCGATGAGAACACCGATCTGTTTGATCTGTCCAGCAAGCCGGATTATGTCGTTGAGACGCTGGAAGGACTGCTGCGCTGAATTTGCGCAGAATCATGCGGAATGATACAATGTTTGCTGTTTATAAAACAGGAAAGGATGAGATACAGGAACCGTGGATCCTATACCCGATCGAAAACGCATCACCCTGATGAGGAGCATTTATGAGTAACCAGTCGACTGAAAGCTTAGTGATCAGCCTGGTGATTCTCGTGATCTTCTCAGGCATATTCTCTGCAACTGAAACGGCGTACTCCGTTGCCAGCAAGATCAAGCTCAAGAGCATGGATAATGATGGCAAGCCGGGTGCCAAGGGAGCTCTGGACATTCTGGATCATTACGATAAGTTTCTTTCTACCGTGCTGATCGGAAACAACATCGTCAATATTCTTTCTGCTACTCTTGCGACCATTCTGTTCACCCGCATTTACGGGGAAGGGGGCGCCACCATCTCGACCATCGTCATGACGCTGCTCGTGCTGATGTTCGGCGAGATCGCTCCAAAAAGCATTGCCAAGCAGGCACCGGAAGCCTTTGCCTGCCGGCTGGTCGGTCTCGTGAAGTTCTTCATGACCATTCTGACGCCGCTGAGCCTCGTGTTCCGGGGCTGGCAGAATCTCGTGCAGCATATGATTCATGTCGAGAATGATGACAGCGATATCCAGGATGAGCTGATCACGATGGTAGATGAAGCAGAGCGGGAAGGAGATCTGGAAGAACATGAATCCGATCTCATCTCTGCAGCCATTGAATTCAATGATCTTGATGTCCGCGATGTCCTGACTCCGAGAGTCGATGTCGTCGCCGTGGAAATCGGCACGCCGGTGGAAGAGATCGAACGCACGTTCCGCATGAACAGCTTCTCGCGTCTGCCGGTGTATGAGCGCTCGATTGATAATATCGTCGGCCTGATTCATGAGAAGGACTTCTACAACCTGCTGTATCAGGACAAAGAGAAAGCCATCATACGCAAGATCATCAAGCCGGTCGTCTACACAAGCGAGAACGTCAAGATCTCGACGCTGCTCAAGCAGCTGCAGAAAGCGAAGGTTCACTTAGCAGTCGTGCTGGATGAATACGGCGGAACTGCCGGCATCATCACGATGGAAGACATCATCGAAGAGCTCGTCGGAGAAATCTGGGACGAGCATGATACGGTCAAGGAATATTATCAGAAGATCGATGATCAGACGTATCTCGTCCAGTGCGACGCGGATATCGATGATATGCTCGACCGATTCGGCGAGAAGCCGGAAGAAGATGAATATGACTTCATCACCGTCTCCGGCTGGGTCATCCATGAACTGGATCACATTCCGCAGGTAGGCGAAGAGTTTGATTTCGGCCACCTGCATATCACGATCACGAAGGCAGATCAGCGCAAGGTCATCCAGATCCGCGTTGAGATCCGCCCGAAGAAAGAAGAAAAGGAGAATCGCCGCGATCATCGCAGCGACAAGAAGGAGGAAGAGGAAGACGACCGCTGAGGCCGTCTTTCTGATCATGCATGCAGCAGTATTTCACGGAAGTGCCGCTGGAACCCGGCATGGAATATGTGTTTCCGAAAGCCCAGGCGCATCATGCAGGTACCGTGCTGAGGATGAATCATGAGACGATCCGGCTGGTCCATGATGGCATCGGCTATTTTGCGGATGCTTATCCGAAAGGAAAGGAATTCGCTGCGAGAGTTCTTTCCATCGACCCGAGAATCAATGAACTGCCATTCCAGGTCACGCTTGCCCAGGCTCTGATCCGCCGGGAGAAGATGGAGCTCATTCTGCAGAAGGCAGCAGAACTCGGGGTTACCCGCATCGTCCCGTTTGAATCCAGCCGCTGCGTCGTCCATGCCAGAAGCGAGAAAGCAGACCGCCAGAAAGAGCGCTGGAACAGCATCCTGCAGGAAGCATCAGAACAATGCAAGCGCAACCGCATTCCTGAACTGGAGAACATCTGTTCCTTCGGACAGCTTTCCGGATACTCTTCAGAGCTCAATCTGGCTGCTTATGAGAATGCCTACGGGACCTCTCCGTTTCTATTGCAGGTTCTGAAGCCTGCTTCGATCACGATCGTGATCGGACCGGAAGGAGGCTTCTCCGAAGAAGAAAACGCTGCTCTGAATCAGATTGGCTTTTCTTCCATCAGCCTCGGTTCCAGAATTCTGAGGGCAGAGACTGCGGCCATTTCGGCATGTGCTCTGATCAGCGGATATCTGGAAACGGCAGAAAAAGATTGTGAATGAGGAGGACAGCAGCAGGAGAATGAAATTTTCCGTCAAGAACCTTGGCTGCAAAGTCAATGACTATGAAGCAGAAAGCATTGCCAGACAGCTGGAAGAACGCGGATATGAGCGCGTTCCTTTTGAAGAGCCTGCTGATGCTTCGCTGATCTTCACGTGTGCGGTCACGAATACCGCTGCTGCCAAAAGCAGGCAGATGGCCCATCGGGCAAGGAAGCTGAACCCGGACTGCGTGATCGTAGCAGCCGGCTGCTATGCGCAGATTGCTGGGGACAAGCTGCCGGATGCAGAACTTGTGATCGGCAGTGCCCATAAGAAAGAAATCCCGGATGCCCTGGATGAGTATTTCCGCGATGGCATGCGCATCGTGCGCGTGGATAATCTGGAACATGCATCTTTCGATGAGATGCCGATTGACCGTTTCGAACACCAGACCAGAGCGTATCTGAAGGTCCAGGATGGCTGCAATCAGTTCTGCAGCTACTGCGTGATTCCGTATGCCCGAGGCAGAGAACGCTCCATGGATCCGGATCACGTGATCCTTGAAGCAAAGCGCATCGCAAAGAGCCATCACGAAATCGTGCTGGCTGGCATCCATACCGGCAGATACGGCAGAGAGTATCACATGACGCTTGCGGATCTGATCCGGAGGATTCTCAGGGAAGTGCCGGAACTGTCCAGATTGCGTATTTCCTCGATCGAAGTGACGGAACTTGATGATCCGTTCCTGGATCTTCTGGAAGAGAATCCGCGCATTGCCCGCCATCTCCATATCCCGCTGCAGTCTGGTTCAGACACGGTGCTGAAGCGCATGAACCGCCCGTATGATACGGCATTCTATTATGCTAAAATAGAAGAGATCCGCAGAAGGATTCCGGATATCTCGATTTCATGCGACCTGATGACGGGGTTTCCTGGCGAAACGGATGAAGAAGCAGAAGAAACCATGCAGTTTCTGAAGAAGTGCCGCTTTTCATTCCTGCATGTATTCCCGTTCTCAGCAAGAGAAGGAACGAAAGCCGCCGCGATGAAGGACCAGGTTCCGATGGAAGTCCGCAGAAAGAGAGCTGCCGCATGCATTGCGCTGTCCGAGCAGCTGTATGACTCGTATAAAGCATCCTGGATCGGAAAGGATGCAGAAATCCTGTTCGAGGAACATACGGAAACAGAAACCCAGGGCCACACGAGCGAATATCTGCCGGTGAGTGTCGAAGGGCTGCATCCGCGCGGCGAACTTTGCACCATCACGATTGCTGAGCTTCGGGATCATCAGCTCTGCGGAGTGCTGAAAGGCAGAGAATAAGATGAAACTGAGTGAATTATTTGAAAACGTACCGGATATTGAAATCCGCAGTCTGATGGTGGACAGCCGCAAGAAGCGGCCGGATTCCATCTTCTTCTGCGAGAAGGGCATGATGTTTGACGGCCACCGCTTCGTGGAGCAGGCAATCCAGAATGGTGCCAAGGTCATCGTGCATTCCGAGCCTCTGGAAAACAAGCATCCGGATATCACCTATATCAAAGTCAAAGACGTCAATGCAGTGCTGAACAAGGTTGCAGATGCTTTCTACGGCTATCCGAGCCACAATCTCCTGATGTTCGGCGTCACCGGTACCAACGGCAAATCCAGCATCGCCTGCATCATCCGCGATGTCATGAACCAGTTCATGCCGACCGGCTATATCGGCACGATTGCGATTGAATACGGCAATGTCAAGCTGCCGCCGCTGCTGACGACACCGGACATTGATGACCTGCATGGCATCCTTGCCGATATGGTCTCGGCCGGCATCCGCTGCTGTGCACTGGAAGCTTCCAGCATCGGCATCGAGCAAGGCAGAGTCGATGCGATTGATTTCGATGCGGCAATCTTCACGAATCTGACGCATGATCATCTGGACTATCACGGCACGATGGAGAATTACTTCCAGGCCAAGAAGAAGCTGTTTGATCATCTGAAGGAATCCTGCGTGGCAATCACGAATGTGGATGATCCGTATGGCATGAAAATCGTGGCCGACTGCAAGTGCCCGGTCGTCACGTACGGCATCGATCATCCTGCAGATTACCAGGTCACCCGCTATCAGCTGCTGAAAGACCGCACGATTTTCACGCTTCGCTGCAATAACATGGAATACGAGCTTGAGACGAATCTCGTTGCCCGCTTCAATATCTACAACCTCGTCGCTGCGATCGCGGCGATGAACCAGAAGGGCATCTCGATCACGCAGATGCTGCCGCTGCTCAAGCATATTCCGCAGATTGCCGGCCGCATGGAGCGGATTGATGAAGGTCAGCCGTTCAATATCCTCGTCGATTTCGCGCATACGCCGGACGGCATCGAGAAGCTATGCCAGTATGCCAGTGCGATCACGCCGAAAGGCAACCGCATCATCGCGATCACCGGCTCTGCCGGCAAGCGTGATACGGCCAAGCGTCCGATCTTCGGCCAGCTGCTTGATAAGTATGCCGACATGATTATCCTGACGGAAGATGATCCGCGCAATGAGAAGCCTCTCGATATCTGCAAGGAGATCGCTTCCGGCATTCATGAGAAGCCATATGTCATCATCGAAGACCGCTATGATGCGATACGCCAGGCCGTCGAGATCGCTGATAAAGGCGATACGATCATCATCATGGGCAAAGGCGATGAGAAGTTCATCTACCGCGAATTCGGCAGAGAACCGTATGAAGGCGATGATGCGATCGCCCGGGAAGCGGTCCGCAAATACTATTTCGGAAACAGGGAGGACTAATTGTTTCATGAAACCATCCAAGTATATCGATCACACTCTGCTCAAGCCGGAAGCACAGAAGGCTGCCATTGAAAAACTCTGCCGGGAAGCGAAGGAATATGACTTTGCAAGCGTGTGCGTCAATCCATGCTGGATTGATGTCGCAAAGAAAGAACTGGCCGGCTCTGATGTCAATGTCTGCGTCGTCATCGGTTTCCCGCTTGGCGCCATGACCACGGAAGCCAAGGTGTTCGAAGCATCTGATGCTGTGAAGAAAGGCGCTGATGAAGTCGACATGGTTCTGAACGTCGGCAAGCTCAAAGACGGGGATGATGCCTATGTGACAGATGAGATCAGGAAGATCAAGGAAGCTGTCGGAGCGCATGTGCTGAAAGTCATCATTGAAGCATGCCTGCTTACGGATGAAGAGAAAGTCCGGGCATGCCGTGATGCGATGGCTGCCGGAGCAGATTTCGTCAAGACTTCGACCGGCTTCTCAGCTGGCGGAGCTACTGTTCATGATGTGAAGCTCATGAAAGAAACCGTCGGAGACAAGCTGAAGGTCAAGGCTGCCGGCGGCGTCAGGACTCCGGAAGAATTCCAGGCGATGATTGATGCAGGTGCAGAGCGCATCGGCACCAGCCATGGCTGCGAACTTGTTTCAGAGTGAAAAATCCATTGATTTCAGAGCCATGCTCTGGTATGATATCCGTGCTGTCTAAACCAGGAAGGGGGGATACAGAATGCCGAGAGTTGTAGTGAAAGAGAACGAAAGTCTTGATGATGCACTGCGCCGTTTCAAGCGTCAGGTATCTCGCAACGGAACCCTTGCTGAGGCTCGTAAGAGAGAATATTACGTGAAGCCGGGTGTCAAGCGGAAGCTGAAGAGCGAAGCTGCCCGCAAAGCAAGAAGACGTGGCAAGTAAGAGAGGCAGAGATGCTTCTCTTTTTCTTGCCGGTGGTTTGCGATAAAATGACACCGTATACAAAGGGGGATATTCCTTGGAGAAAACCAGAACAATCAGACTGGAAGATCTGAGCACCAGCCAGGAAATGGACCTGGTAGGTTCCGGCGACCGCAATCTGACGATCCTATCAGAATGCCTTCAGACGGAACTTTCCTTCCGGGACGGCGTCTTCACTATGCATGAAGATTCCGATCAGAAAGAAGAACAGCTCAGAGAAGTGCTGCAGGCACTGGTAGCTGCCGTGAAGAAAGGACATGCCATCAGCGAGCAGGATGTCATCTATGCCTGCCGGCTGGCAGTCAGCGGGCAGCCGATCGATTTTGAAGACTGGAATCGGGTGCTGGTCGGAAGAACCTATTCCGGCAAGCCCATCGTTCCCAAGACGAAAGGCCAGAATGCATTCGTCAAAGCGATGGAACGCTATGACATTGTCTTTGCGATCGGACCGGCAGGGACTGGCAAGACCTTCCTGGCGGTGACTGAAGCGGTGACTGCCCTGAAGAAAGGCGATGTGCATCGCATCATCCTGACCCGTCCGGCCGTGGAAGCAGGCGAATCGCTCGGCTTTCTGCCAGGCGATCTGAAGGAGAAAGTCGATCCGTATCTGACGCCGCTCTATGATGCTTTGCATGAGATGCTCGGAAACGAGAAGACGGAAACGCTGATGGAGAAAGGGATCATCGAGATTGCGCCATTAGCCTACATGCGCGGCAGAACGCTGGATGATGCGTTTGTCATCCTGGATGAAGCACAGAATACGACGCCTTCCCAGCTCAAGATGTTCCTGACCAGACTCGGCTTCCATTCGAAGATGGTCATCACCGGCGATATCACGCAGATTGACCTGAAGCCGGGAATGACATCCGGACTCATCGATGCTTCGCTGGTTCTGAAAGACATGGATGAGATCGCAATCATGCATCTGACGAGCGACGATGTCGTACGCCATCCGCTCGTTCAGAAGATCCTGGAACGCTACGAGAAGTACGAGAAGAAGAACTGAATCATTTTCCGACCAGCTTCCTTATGGGGAGGCTGATCTTTTTATACATGAAAAAGGGCGAGGAGCATGAACTCCATCACCCTGAGAATCCTGATTATGCCTCTGCGGCAGCTTCCGCTGTCACCGACAGGGAAATCCTTGCGATATTGCAGCAGTGATCGCCCATACGCTCGAGGTTTCCGAGAATGTCGCAATAGACGGAAGCAGCAACTGCAGACGAGCATTCATTGCGGCTCATGCGGTCGAAGTGAGCCTGGCGGGAACGGTATTCCATCGCATCCATCGCGTTCTCATCTTCTTCCAGAGAAGCGAACAGGCTTCTGTCTTTCGTGCGGTAGATTTCAATTGCCCGGCTGTACATATGAAGCAGGATATCAAACATCGTATTGATGTCTTCAATCGCATCCGGAGTGAACATGCCGTCGTCATCGAATACCATCTGGAAGAATTCCGTCAGATTCATGGCCAGGTCGCCGATGCGTTCCAGGTTCTTGATGACTTCCAGATCCATGCGCATATTCTCTTTATCCTGCGGCGGGAATGAAGCTTTGACGCTGGCACTGACGAGGAACTCCGTGATCTTCTTGTCGCATCGGTTGATCAGCGCTTCATTCTGATCCAGCAGCTCGCGGTCATCCGCAGTACCGGGCTTATTCAGGAAGTCGCGGGTTTCCGCGATATCCTGGCGGACGACATCAGCCATCTTGCCGATTGCCTGCTCTGCTTCTTCAATGACGGCTGCCGGAAGGAGCGTACCGATATTCGCATCGAGATTATCGATGCTGACTTCAGGTCTTGTCGGTTCGGAACCAGGAATGATCTTTGAGATCATTCCGACAATCTGTTTGAGGAACGGCATGAAGATGATGGTCGTCGTGATGTTGAAGATCATGTTTGCAATGGCGATCTGCATCATCGGATTCAGATGCCATAGATTCGCTAACGACGTGATCAGGTTCGTATACGCCGTTAACAGCAGCATTCCCAGCAGCGTTCCGAAGATATTGAATACGGTATGCAGGCATGCAGTTCTCCTGGCTCCCAGACTCCCTCCCATCGCCGCCAGGATACCGGTGATCGTCGTGCCGATATTGGCGCCGAACATAAACGGCAGGGAAGCCTGCAGGGTCAGGGCATTTGCCTGATAGAGTTTCTGCACCATGCCGATCGTTGCGGCAGAGGCCTGGACGACAGCAGTCATGATGGCACCGGTGATCATCGACAGCCAGGAGTTATTGCTCATCTGCAGGGCAAAATCGCTGAACTCCGGAAGATCCTTGAGGGCAGAAAGCGAATCGCCCATGCAGTGCAGACCATAGAAGATCAAGCCGAATCCCAGGATCACATCGCCGTAGTACTGCGTCTTTCTCTTCTTGCCGAAGACAATCAGCATGCAGCCGGCGAAGACGATGTACATGGCGTATTCATCGATATTCATCGAGATCAGGAAGCTGGTGACCGTCGTGCCGATGTTGGCACCCATGACGATGCCGGCTGCCTGTTCGAGGTTCATGAGACCTGCCCGCACGAAACCGATCGTGATGGCGGTGCAGGCAGAAGATGACTGCATCAGAATGGTCATGGCAATTCCGATCAGCATGGCGCTGAAGGGACTGGCGGTGTACTTATTGATATAATCGCGCATCTGATCTCCCGCCACGGATTTCAGGCCGCTGCCCATGAAGCTGATACCGAACATGAACAGGCCGAAGCCGCCCAGTATCATATCCCAGCTGATGGATGACAATGTCATATCTTCCCTCTAGACTTTCCTTGTGAGTTTGTTAGATTCGTAATTCAGAAGTTATTGTAAAGTGATCAGAGTCTGCGGTCAACCGCATGAAAACAATCCCCGCGTGCTATAATACCGGAAGAAGAAGGCAGGATTCTGTTCATGGAAATAACGCTCATCAACCGCACGAACCAGCCTGCGGAAGCCTATCTTCCGCTTTTCAGGAAGATCAGCAGTGCTGCAGAGAAAAAGCTCGGCCTTTCGGACGATCTGGAAATTTCAGTCACCTTCGTGCGTTCCCGCACGATTCATGTCATCAACCGGGAATACCGGAATATCGACCGGCCTACGGATATCATCAGCTTCGCTGCCAATGATTTCTCGTATCCCGGCGAGACGCCGGAAGAACATGCCGATCTCGGCGACTTGTTTCTGAACATCGACTATGCCGCCAGGCAGGCGAAGGAATACGGACATTCCCTGAAGCGGGAAGTCGGCTTTCTGTTCTGCCATGGCCTTCTGCATTGTCTTGGCTACGATCATATGAAACCCGAAGACGAGAAGGTCATGTTTGCTTTGCAGGATGAGATTCTGGACCCGATTCTGCCGCGGAACTCGTCATGCTGAAAAAGAAATTCCTGCCTGCCTTTCATGGCCTGAGAGACGCCTGGAGGCATCCGGCCGTACGGATTCAGATCATCCTCGGCATCCTTGCCGTCATCGCCGGTTTCGTTCTGAAGCTTACGATCCTGGAATGGGCTTTTGTGGTCTTGGCGATCGGCCTTGTCATTGGCGCTGAAGTATTCAATACGTGCATTGAGAAGCTGTGCGATCTGCACAGCACGGAATATGATCACCGGATTGAAGTGATCAAGGATATGTCGGCAGGAGGCGTGCTGATTGCTGCGCTGACCGCGCTGGTGATTGCGGTCATGATCCTGCTGGAGCATCTGAACTAGGAGGAAGAAACATGCTTACGAAAGAAGAACTGATTGCCGAAGCATTCAAGGCAATGAAGAACAGCTACGCACCATATTCGAAATACCATGTCGGGGCCGCTGTCCTGTGCAAGGACGGAACGGTATTCTGGGGAACCAACATCGAGAACGCCAGCTTCGGCGCTACCAACTGCGCGGAGCGTTCCGCGGTCTTTGCGGCATACAGCAGAGGCTACCGCAAAGATTCAATTGCAGCGCTTGCCATCGTCTCCGACGGCGACCGGATCGCCGGACCATGCGGCATCTGCCGCCAGGTGCTTTCAGAGCTGCTGGATCACCATACCCCGATCTATCTCTCCAATGGCAGAGAATCCCAGGATACGGACATCGATGAACTTCTGCCGCTGCAGTTTACGACGGAGGACGTCATTCGATGAGGTCCGGATTCGTTGCAATTGCCGGACGGCCGAATGCAGGCAAATCTACGCTGATCAATGCCCTGGTGAAAGAGAAGATCGCGATCGTCTCGGCTAAGCCGCAGACCACTCGCTCGGAAATCCGCGGCATCGTCAATACCGAAGATGCCCAGATCGTCTTCACGGATACGCCGGGCATTCATAAAGCAAGACACCGCCTGGAAACCAGAATGAACAAAGAGGCTGCCAATGTGATCCAGGGGGTGGACCTGATCTACCTGGTTATCGATGGCAGCGTTCCGTACGGGCCAGGTGATAAATACGTGCTGGAGATGGTGAAGAATACCGGTCTTCCGGTCTTCCTGCTTCTGAACAAGATCGACCGGATGAAGAAAGATGATATTCTGAACACGCTGCTGAGCTATCAGAAGCAGTTCTCCTTTGCAGAATACTTCCCGATCTCCGCACTGAAGCAGGAAAACTTCCGGGAACTGCTGGATACGACCATCAGGTATCTGCCGGAAGGAGATCCGATGTTTCCGAGAGATATCGTAAGCGATGAACCGGAGAACTTCCGGATTGCCGAAATCATCCGGGAGAAGATCCTTCTCTGCACGGAACAGGAAGTTCCGCACGCTTCCGCTGTAGTCGTCGAGTCGAAGACTTTTGAGGAAGGAACGTGCTATGTGCAGGCCATGATCTTAGTCGAGAAGGAAGGGCAGAAAGCCATCCTGATCGGCAAGGGAGGATCGATGCTGCAGCGCATCCGCACGGCTGCGATTCCGGATATCTCAGAACTTGTCGGATGTCCAGTAAAACTGGAATTGTTCGTCCGGGTCGAGGAAGAATGGCGCGACCGGGATTCCCGCATCTCCCAGTACGGCTACGGAAATATCGATGAATGAGCAGATCACCGGACTGATTCTGAAACAGACAGACTACCGGGAAAATGCTGTGATCCTGACGGTGCTGACAGAAGACTATGGAAAGCTTTCTCTGGTCGCTGCCGGAGTCAGAAAGATGAATTCGAAGAATGCCGGTTCCGTGCTTCCGTATACGAAGGCAGAGTTCTCGCTGGACTACCGTCCGGATCGGACGATGTTCCGCATGAAGACAGCCCGCACCGTTTCTCTGTACCGCTTTCTGCACGAAGATCTGCTGGCTGGCTGTGCTGCTTCCCTGATGGCCGAATGTGCGGATGCGATGACGCTGGAAGGGTCGGATGAGGAGTCGGCTGCAGAAACGTACCGGCTGCTCGATCTTTCCTTTCAGCATCTGAATGAGAAGAAACCTGCGGATCTCACTGCCGCGCTGTTTCTTTCTTCCATGCTGAGAACTCATGGAATCAGCCCGGAAGTCGATGCATGCGTACTCTGCGGAAAACCGGAAGCTTCTGCATTCTCTCTGAAAGAAGGCGGATTCCTCTGCGCAGAGGATGCAGCCGCGAGAAATCTGAAGCCCTGGACGATTGAACAGCTGCGGGCATTCCGGGTGCTTGCCAAGGCAGGTCCGGAGCAGATAGACCTGGTTTCTCCGTATTTCCGTGACTGGAGCTCCATGACCGGGATTCTCGTTTCTTTCCTGGAACTTCACGCAGGTATTCATCTGCGCTCTTTTGGCCTGTTTCAGCGGTTTTTCGGCATTGAAGCAGTTATGTGAAAGTGCTATACTCCTAATGTTTTCTATATAGTAAGGAGAGACTGCGTGCCATTTATGGAAAAGACATTCGATACTATTGTTCAGCATGCCAAGAACACGGGATTCGTGTTCCAGGGTTCTGAAATTTACGGCGGACTTAGCAATACCTGGGACTTCGGACCTTACGGAGTCCTTTTAAAGGATCATATCAAGAAAGCATGGCAGAAGAAGTTCATTCAGGAAGATCCGAATAATGTGGAGATCCAGGCAGCGATTCTGATGAATCCGAAAGTCTGGGAAGCTTCCGGACACCTGAAGGGATTCAGCGATCCGCTGATGGACTGCAAGCAGTGCAAGACCCGTCATCGCGCAGACCAGCTGATCGAGAACTGGTCGGGCGGAAAAGTCAGCTGTGAAGGCTGGACGAACGAGCAGATGGAGCAGTACATCAAGGACAACAACATCCCGTGCCCGGATTGCGGCAGCCATGACTTTACGCCGATCCGTCAGTTCAACCTGATGTTCAAGACGTTCCAGGGAACGCTGGAAGATGCCAAGAGTACGATCTATCTCCGTCCGGAGACTGCCCAGGGCATGTTCGTCGATTTCAAGAATGTGCAGCGTGCTTACCGCAAGAAGCTTCCGTTCGGCATCGGCCAGATCGGCAAGAGCTTCCGCAATGAGATCACGCCGGGCAACTTCATCTTCCGCACGCGCGAATTCGAGCAGATGGAAATGGAATTCTTCTGCAAGCCGGGAACCGATGATGACTGGTTCCCTTACTGGCGCCAGTTCTGCATGGACTGGATCCTGAGTCTTGGCGGAAACAAGGAGAATCTCCGCTTCCGTGATCACGCCAAGGAAGAACTGAGCTTTTATTCCAAGGCTACCACGGATATCGAATACAAGTTCCCGTGGGGCTGGGGCGAACTCTGGGGCATTGCAGATCGTACCGATTATGACCTGACCCAGCACCAGAATCATTCCGGCAAGGATCTGACGTATCTGGATCCGGTCACCAATGAGAAGTATCTTCCGTATGTTGTCGAACCGGCTGTCGGTGTCGAACGTCTGTTCTTCATGTTTTTCACGGATGCGTATGATGAGGAGCAGCTGGAGAACGGCGATACCCGCATCGTCATGCATTTCAGCCCGGTGCTCGCACCGGTCAAAGCAGCTGTGCTCCCGCTGAAGAAGAAGGCACACAGTGAGACCGCTCTGAAGATCCGCAAGGAACTGAGCTATGATTTCGAGACGGAATACGATGAAGCCGGCTCCATCGGCAAGCGCTACCGCCGTCAGGATGAGATCGGCACGCCATACTGCATCACGGTCGATGATCAGACCCTGGCAGATGGAACCGTAACCATCCGCAGCCGCGATACGATGCAGCAGGAGAGACTGAGCGTCCAAGAAGTCCGCAGCCGCATCTGCAAGGAGATCCGTTTCTAGAAAGGACCTGAATGGCGAGAATACCAGAAGAAGAAATCGATGCGATCCGGAAGAAGGCCGATATTGTCCAGGTCATCGGAAAATATCTGCAGGTAACCCGGAAGGGAAGCGGCTATGTCGCACTATGCCCGTTTCATGATGATCATTCTCCTTCCATGACGATCTCGCCGGACCGGCAGATCTACAAATGCTTCGTATGCGGAGCCGGAGGCAATGTCTTCACCTTCGTCCAGAACTACGAGAACATCTCGTTTCCGGAAGCGGTGGAGCATGTGGCAGATCTGGTCGGCTATCCGCTTTCCGTGCATGTCAGTGCACCGAAGAAGCAGGAAGACCCGCATATCGAAGTCCTGCACCGGATTCTCAATGAGACGATCCGCTGGACGATGTATCAGATGAATACCGCCCAGGCAGAAGCCGAGAAAGCATATCTTGAGAAACGCGGTCTCGATGAGGCCGTCCGAGAGAAATTCTCAATCGGCTACAATCCGCCTGGCGATGCGCTGCATGCATTCCTCGAAGCCAAAGGCTTTGAAGACAGCGACATGACCGCATGCAATGTGGTCCGTACATCTGCCTCTGGTCTTCATGACGTCTTCAGCGGCCGCATCACATTTCCGATTCATGACGCCGAAGGAAATCCGATCGGCTTCTCCGCGAGAACGATCGATCCGGAGAATCCTTCCAAATACATCAATACCACAGACACCGAACTGTTCCATAAGAGCGATCTGGTCTACAATGCCCACCGGGCAAGAACCGCCTCCCGCAGAGAAGGAAAGATCTACGTCTGCGAAGGCGTGACCGATGTCATCGCCTTTGCCAGAGCCGGCATGGACAATGCTGTCTGCACCCTGGGCACGAGCTGCACTGAGCATCAGATCGGCATCCTGAAGAACCTTGCCGCAAAGATCGTATTCTGCTATGACGGCGACGATCCGGGCCAGGCCGCAACCTGGCGGGCTGCCCGCATGGCCAGAGCTCAGGGCTGCGTCGTCTCCGTGATCGACAACAAGACCGGTCTTGATCCGGATGAAATCATCCGCCAGCGCGGTGCGGAAGCACTGCAGCAGCTGGCCAAGTCCGAGATCACCTGGATGGAATTTGTCCTGAACTATCTCTCGAAGCATACGAACTTCGACAGCTATCAGGAAAAGAAAGACTTTGTCCGCAAAGCTCAGGCCGAGATCGATCAGCTCGATGATGAATTTGATCGCCGCCATTTCACGGAAGAACTTTCCAGGCTTTCCGGATTCCGGCTGGATTACACGCCGAAGAACCGGACGGCAGCCTATGTGCCGAAACAGAGTATTCCCACAAAGACGCCGGATGGCACGAGCGAAGCAGAAGAGCAGATCCTGGCGATGATGCTGGCAAGCAGAAGTGCATCGGCAAGATTTGAAGAGAAGCTCGGATATCTGACTGATCCGGATCGGAATGCGGTTGCCATGATGATCGTGGATGCCTACCGCACGCATGATCAGATTGAACCCGCTTCTCTGATTGATGAAGCGGACAGCCAGGAACAGAAGAACCTGATCTCCAAGCTTGCAGATTCCTGGGCGTATTCGGCAGAGTATGACGAAAGCATCCTCGATGGGGCGATCCGCAAAGTGCTGATCAGCGTGCGTTCCCTGCAGGCTGATGCCTTCCGGGAACAGCTATCCGCACCGATGAACAGTGAAACACGTGAAGTCATCCTGAATGAATATCAGGAATGCCTGAAAGAATTACGGAGGTACCTAGATGAAGAAAACAGAAACAGCTGAAACAAAGCCGGCAGGATCTGCATTGAAGAAGCCTGCATACTCCGGTAATGCCCGCAGCCACCAGGCTGCACTTCGGAAACAGCGTGCCTCCATGATGGAAGCTGCTGCAATCCGCAGAGAGATCTTTCAGGATGAGGAAATCCTGAAAGAGAATATTGCTGCTTTTGAAGCAGGAAAGCTTCCTGCTTATATTCCTGGTCCGCTGCCGGAAGCAGACAACGAGACCGCCTGGACTTACCAGGCACCGGTTCCTTCTGAAAAGCCGGTAAGAGAAGATGCTCATACCCAGATCGAGATCTACCGGACGGCTGACAAGCACAAGGAACTAAAGACCCTGGATGAGCTGAAGGAAGAATTCCGCAGAGTCTATATGAAAGACGGGGAGATCTATCAGAAGGATATTCTGGCCTCTCTGTCCCGTCTTGATATGACCGATGACGATATGGAAGCTCTCTGGAACTGGTTCAGCGAAGAGGGCATGACCGTCTCGGAAGAAGAAGACATCGAAGCGCTGAGCTCGGAAGAAGACATGGACCTCGAGGACGAAGAAGAAGAGGAAGAAGACGATCGTCCCGAAGATACCGGCGATGAGGAAGAAGATGAGAAAGACAGCTCCGTCGAAACCGTCGCCAGCATGTCCCGGGCGATCAGCAGTGCGTATTCCAGCGCCAGCCGGGGAACGAGCGTCTCGCTGAATGATCCGGTCAAGATGTATCTGAAAGAGATCGGCCGGGTTCCGCTGCTGAAGCCGGAAGATGAACCGGAGATTGCCAAGCGCATCGAAGCAGGGGATGAGGAAGCCAAGAACATCCTGATCTCCTCGAACCTCCGCCTCGTCGTTTCGATTGCCAAGAAATACGTCGGCAGAGGCATGCTGTTTCTGGATCTGATCCAGGAAGGAAACATGGGCCTCGTCAAGGCGGTCGAGAAATTCGACTACCGCAAAGGCTTCAAGTTCAGCACCTATGCGACCTGGTGGATCCGCCAGGCCATCACGAGAGCCATTGCCGATCAGGCAAGAACCATCCGCATTCCGGTCCACATGGTCGAAACCATCAACAAGCTGACGAGAGTTCAGCGCCAGCTCGTGCAGGAACTCGGCAGAGATCCGACGGCTGAGGAAATCAGTGCACGCATGGACGGCATCTCTCCGGAAAAAGTCCGGGAGATCCAGAAGATCGCGCTGGAACCGGTGTCTCTGGAAACCCCGATCGGCGAGGAAGATGATTCGCATCTCGGCGACTTCATCGAAGATAAAGATGCGATGTCCCCGGATGAGTATGCCAATAATCAGCTGCTCAAGGATGAGATCAACACCGTCCTGTCCGGGCTGACCGACCGCGAGGAGAAGGTTCTCCGCCTGCGGTTCGGATTATATGACGGCAGAACCAGAACCCTGGAAGAAGTCGGCAAGGAATTCAATGTGACCCGCGAGCGCATCCGTCAGATTGAGGCGAAGGCACTGCGCAAGCTGAAGCATCCGACCCGCTCCAAGCGCCTCAAGGATTTCTTCGATAAATGAACCAGCGTCTGAAAGCAATCTCTGCCCTTGTTCCCTCAGGAACGATCCTGGCAGATATCGGCACCGACCATGGCTATCTGCCGATTGATCTTGTGAAGAGGGGAATCTGCCCGAAAGCTTATGCCTGCGACGTTGCAGAAGGGCCGTTATCCGCGGCAAAAACCAACATCGCTTCAGAGCATCTGGAAGGAAAAGTCTTCGCGATTCTATCCGATGGATTCAAGCAGGTCCCCGAAGATGCAGATTGTGCAGTGATTGCCGGCATGGGCCGGTATACCGCGCAGGCAATTCTCGAGCGGGCAGAGGAACGGCTTCCTTCGTTTCGCCGCATCATCGTCCAGGTAAACGGTGATACGGATCTATTGAGAAAGTGGATCAGCGATCGCAGGAAGACCATTCACGAGGAATGCATGGTCAATGACCGGGGCAAGGTCTATACCGCTGTCTCGTTCAGCATGCAGGAACATGCGCCTTATGCAGACCGTGAGATTCTGCTCGGACCATGTCTTCTGAACGAAAGAAGTCCGCTGTTTCTCGAAGACTGTCAGAAGCAGGCAGAGCTGCTGAGCATGATCCTCTCGAAGCGCCCGGAAGATGAGACAGCTGCCAGACTGTCCCGGCGGCTTGCAATTTACGAATCTGTCAATCCATAAAAAAAACACCCTGTCAGCCGACAGGGTATATTTTTCAACGCTTCTGATCGTCTCAGCCGTTAATGGAATTAACAGCCTTGGCAAGACGGGACTTCTGGCGTGCAGCATAGTTGCCCTTCTTGATATGAGCAGCAACTGCCTTATCCAGAACCGAGTTTGCATGATCATATGCCTTCTTGGCAGCGTCTGCATCTTTTGCTTCAACCGCAGTCAGAACACCCTTGATCGCATTCTTGACTTCAGTCCGCTTAGCAGTATTGGCAGCCTGGCGCTTAGCATTGGTGATTGCACGCTTCTTCTGGGACTTGATATTTGCCATGGAACACACCTCCTTCGTTTCAAACGAAAGAATTATAACCTACGGCCTTTCAAATTGCAACGTCCGGAACGAGCAGGAATACGGTATAATGACGGAGAATTTTCCAAGGAGGTACCCGCTCATGGATTCCATCCGTATCGTTTTCTTCGGAACCGCAGAATTTGCGGCAGCAATTCTGAATCGTCTCTATGAAGACGGCCATCAGGTCGTCGGTGTCGTTTCGCAGCCGGACCGTCCCATCGGCCGGAAACATCTCATTGAACCGACTCCGGTTCATGCGCTGGCAGAAGCACATGGGACGTCATGCATCGCCCCGAGAAATCTGAAAGAGGAACCGGAAGGGGTCCTTGCAATGAAGCCGGATCTCATCATCACCTGTGCTTACGGGCAGTTTGTTCCGGATGTGATTCTCGAAGCACCGCGCTTCGGCTGTCTGAACATCCATCCTAGTGCCCTGCCGAAATACCGGGGCGGTGCTCCGATCCAGCGGACGATCTGGAATGGGGATTCCTCGATTGATATCTGCCTGATGGAGATGGTTCATGCGATGGATGCTGGCCGGATCTTTGCCCGCACTTCTGTGCCGGTTGATCCGGATGAGACCTCCGGACACCTGTTCCGGAAACTTGCTCCGTTAGCAGCAGATCTATTGTCAGAGAATCTTCCGAAGTATCTGAATGGCGAACTGGCTGGCGAACCGCAGGACGAAAGGCAGAAGACGATCGCTCGCAACATCAGCCGGGAAGAAGAGCAGATCTTCTTTGAAAAAGAACAGATGCCGGAGCTTTACAACCACTGCCGGGCATTGCTGGAAGAACCAGGTCCTTACGGAATGATTGACCATAAGCGCATCAAGTTCCTGGAAGTGCGCATGGAGCAGACCGAAGAACCGGCTGTCCCGGGAACAATTCTTGATATCCAGAACCATGCGATGCGCATCGCCTGCAGGGGCGGTATCCTGAAGGTATTCCGCCTGCAGATGCAGGGCAAGAATGCCATGGATGCGGACGCATTTATGAATGGCGCCGGCCGGAATCTGATCGGCAGGCAGTTTGAATGAGGTAATCCATGATTGACCAGAACCATATCCGCAATTTCTGCATCATCGCTCATATCGACCATGGCAAGAGCACCCTGGCAGACCGCATCCTCGAGATGACGGATACCGTCAAGGAACGCGATATGAAAGCTCAGATCCTCGATGACATGGATCTGGAACGGGAACGCGGCATCACGATCAAGCTGAATGCCGTGCAGCTTTCCTATCATGCAAAGGATGGACAGGAATATCTGTTCAACCTGATCGATACGCCAGGGCATGTCGACTTTTCCTATGAAGTATCCAGGTCGCTTGCGGCCTGCGAAGGAGCGATCCTCGTCGTCGATGCGACCCAGGGCGTCCAGGCGCAGACGCTTGCCAACACGTATCTTGCCCTGGATAACAATCTCGAGATCCTGCCAGTCATCAATAAGGTGGACATGAACAATGCCCAGCCGGAACGGGTCCGCCATGAGATCGAGAACATCATCGGATTAGACTGCTCAGAAGCTCCGGAGATCAGCGCCCGCACCGGTCTCAATGTCGATCAGGTGCTCGAGCAGATTGTGCACAAGATCCCGGCTCCGTCCGGAGATCCGAAAGCACCGCTGCAGGCGCTTGTCTTCGACAGCATCTATGACAGCTACCGCGGTGTCATTGCGCTTGTCCGCATCCGGCAGGGCGAGATCCATGTCGGCGATCATATCCGCTTCATGGCAACCGGTGCTGAATATGAAGTGCTTGAAGCCGGCATCCGCAACCCGAAAGAAGTCCCGGTCCATACGCTGGTATGCGGGGATGTCGGGTGGTTTGCGGCTTCGATCAAGGACATCCATGATGTCCGGGTCGGCGATACCGTCACTTCCGCAGACAATCCTGCAGACAAGCCTCTTCCCGGCTACAAGAAACTGAATCCGATGGTCTACTGCGGCCTGTATCCGAGCGATGCGGCCAAGTTCCAGGACCTTCATGATGCGCTCGACAAGCTTCAGCTCAACGATGCCAGCCTGCAGTATGAACCGGAAACCTCGCAAGCTCTCGGCTTCGGATTCCGCTGCGGCTTCCTGGGCTTGCTGCATATGGATGTCGTCCAGGAACGGCTTGAGCGGGAATACAATCTCGATCTGATCGCGACAGCTCCTTCGGTGATCTATCATGTCTTTCTTTCTGATGGCACGATGCTGGAGATCGACAACCCGGCCAAGATGCCGGATGCGTCCAAAGTCGACCATGTCGAAGAACCGTATGTCAAAGCAGAGATCATGGTGCCTGATACCTTCATCGGCCCGGTCATGGAGCTCTGCCAGAAAAAGCGCGGCATCTACAAAGGCATGGAAGTCATCGATACCGGCAGAAATACGCTGACGTATGAGATGCCGCTTTCTGAGATCATCTTTGACTTCTTTGACAAGCTGAAAAGCTGCACGAAGGGCTATGCAAGCCTTGAGTATGAACCGATTGGCTATCGCACGGATGACCTGGTCCGCATGGATATCCTGCTCAATGGAGAGGTGGTCGATGCGCTTTCGGTCATCATCCATCGCTCGGAAGCGTATGCCAGAGGATCGGCGATCACCGTGAAGCTGAAGGAGCTGATCCCGAAGCAGCAGTTTGAGATTCCGGTTCAGGCTGCGATCGGCGGCAAGGTGATTGCCCGCACGAATATCAAGGCGGTGCGCAAGAACGTGCTTGCCAAGTGCTATGGCGGGGATATCAGCCGGAAGAAGAAGCTGCTCGAGAAGCAGAAAGAAGGCAAGAAGCGCATGAAGGCAGTCGGTTCCGTCGTGATTCCGCAGGAAGCCTTTATGTCGGTTCTGTCCATGGACGATGATTCGCACTGATCATCCGGAAGCACTCTATGTGCATGTCCCGTTCTGCCGCTCAATCTGTGCCTACTGCGATTTCACGCACGAGCCATATCGCATAGAGCGGGCAGATGCCTGGCTGAAAGCCCTGAAACAGGAGCTGTCGGCAAGGGTCCGGTCTGCTTTTCTGAAGACGATCTATCTGGGCGGCGGCACGCCGACTGCGCTTTCTCTCACCCAGCTGGAAGCGCTGCTTTCCATGCTGGATCCGTATGCGGAAGAAGCAGAAGAATACACGATTGAAGTCAACCCGGAAACCCTCGATGAAGCCAAGGCAGAATGCCTGGCACGACATCGTATCAATCGGGCTTCGATCGGCTATCAGAGTGATAATCCGAAGCTGCTTGCGCTGATGAACCGCCATCATTCTTATGAAGATACGGCCGCCTGCATGGAATTATTGAGGAGGCATGGGATCGCGAATCTCTCGCTGGACCTCATGTATTCGCTGCCTGGTCAGACCATGGCCCAGCTGCAGCAGGCGGTATATCATGCCATGGATCTGAAGCCTGCGCATCTCTCGCTGTATTCGCTGACGATCGAACAAGGAACTGCATTTGCTGCCAGGAAGCTGAATCATCTCGATGATGATGCGGAGGCAGACATGTATGAATGGATCTGCAGGACGCTTCCGGAACATGGCTATCAGCAGTATGAGATCTCCAATTTCGCACTTCGCGGCTATGAATCGCGCCATAATCTGATGTACTGGAATTACCGGGACTTTTATGGCATTTCAGCAGGAGCGTCCGGCAAGGAAGGGCTGCTGCGCTATGATCATGGCACGCTGAAGGAATACCTGGAAGATCCGCTGGCGGTGAAGAAGATTCTGCTTTCCGAAGCAGATGCCCGCTTTGAAATGGTCATGATGTCGCTGCGCTTAGTGAGAGGTCTTGACCGGAAGCTGTTTCAGGAGACCTTCGGCATCGATGTCAATGAAGTCTACGGCAGCGTCATCAGCCGCCTTCTTCAGAAGGGCTGGCTGAAAGAAGAGGAACGGTATCTGGCATGCACGAAGAAGAGCTATGAGATTCTGAATACGGTTCTGGAGGAATTCCTGCCTGAGGAATGAAATAATCTTGCAGGAAGCAGTCAGTTCTGATAAATTAGTTAGTGCTTTCAGCCTGGGATGCACGTACCTCTGAACGTCAGCTCGGACTAGAAGGACTTAGAAGAAAGAAGAGGAAAAATACATGTTAGAGAAAGAAAAGAAAGCTGAAATCATCCGCGAATACGGCCGCAAGGAAGGCGATACCGGTTCTGTCGAAGTACAGGTCGCAATGCTGACAGAGCAGATCAACCGTCTGACGGTCCACATGCAGAATAACCACAAGGATTATTCTTCCAACCGTGGACTTGCTACAATGGTAGGACGCCGCAAGAACCTGCTGGAATACCTGAAGCGCACGGATGTCAACCGCTACCGTGATCTGGTTTCCAAGCTCGGTCTCCGCAAGTAATCGTACCTCATGAGATTTCATGGAAAAGCAGACAGAAATGTCTGTTTTTCTTTATAATGATTTACACATCAGGAGGCCTCCATGAGTTTTATCCGGTTTGAAGATGTCACGAAGATCTATCAGCAGGGCGAAGTCGAAATCCATGCCCTGGACGGCATTTCGTTTTCCATCGTCAAGGGCTCGATCACGATCATTGCCGGTGCTTCCGGAGCCGGAAAGTCCACGGTTCTGAATATTCTAGGCGGCATGGATACGGCAACCTCCGGCATCGTCGAAGCAGACGGTGTCCGCGTTGATCAGATGAATGAGCGACAGCTGACCGACTACCGCCGCTATGATATCGGCTTCGTATTCCAGTTCTATAATCTCGTGCAGAATCTGAGCGCTCTGGAGAATGTGGAGCTTGCTTCGGAAATCTGCCGCAACCCGCTCGACCCGGCCAGGACGCTGGAGCAGGTCGGCCTGAAAGACCGCATGAACAATTTTTCGAGCCAGCTTTCCGGCGGCGAACAGCAGCGGGTTGCCATCGCAAGAGCCCTTGCCAAGAATCCGAAGCTGCTCTTATGCGATGAGCCGACCGGTGCTCTCGATTATGTGACCGGCAAGCAGATTCTGAAGCTATTGCAGAATACTGCCAGAATGACTGGCATGACGGTGGTGATCATCACGCATAATCTTGCGATCTGCCCGATGGGCGATCGGGTGATTTCACTGCGCTCCGGCAGGGTGGTTTCGGATGAGGTAAATCCGCATCCGGAAGACATTTCGGAGATTGAGTGGTAAGGATGAACAAAACCAGGAAGAAAAATCTGAAGCGCATTATCCATACGACGCGAAGCCGTTTTTTTTCGCTGACCGCGATTGTGGCAATCGGCGTTGCGTTTTTCCTGGGCCTTGTTTCTTCGGGGACGGTGATGTCGTATTCGGTGCAGGTCTATAATGATGAACTGAATCTGAAGGACATCACGGTCTATTCCAATTACGGCTTTGATGAAGATGATATTGACGCAGTGAAAGTGCTCGATGAAGTCGCGGATGCCGAGGGAACGAAGTTTGCAGATGTTTATGCAGCTTCCGGTTCTTCGATCCGGGTCACCCGCGTCCATGCCTATAACCCTGATGATACGATCAATCAGTTTCAGCTGAGAGAGGGAAGACTTCCGGAAAATGAACATGAAGCTCTGGCCGAAGCAGGAACTGATGGGACGTCTGGCTTTGCGATCGGCAGTACCGTAACGCTGTCCAGACCATCTGATGATCTTTCCGATTATCTGAATATCGATGAGGTCACGATCGTCGGCACGATCGATACGCCGCTGTATCTCAATGAGACCAAGGAGAGCAGCACCCTCAGCAACCAGGCGATCAGCACGTATCTGTATGTGATGGAATCCTGTTTTTCCATGGACTATGATACGGAGCTCAATGTCGTGACCGTGCATGGAAAGACTACGACGAATTCTCGGATGCGTATTACGCCTATACGGAAAGCGTTCAGAAAGAGATCGAAGACCTCGGCGTCACCCAGGCGGAACACCGCCGGGACGCAGTGGTCGCTGAAGCAGAAAAGAAACTGGATGATGCGAAGCAGGAATACGAAGACGGAAAGAATGAATATGATACTTCGATTGCAGATGCAGAGCAGCAGCTGGAAGATTCCAGAAAGCAGATCCAGGACGCAGAACGGCAGATCGCAGATGGCAAAACGCAGATTTCCGACGGAGAAGCGAAACTGAAGCAGTCCCAGGAAGAACTGCTGAGCCAGAAGTATACGAACGAGAATAAGATCCTTGATGCCCGGGCTGAGATTTCTGCCGGCCAGACAAAACTTGATCAGGGCAAGCAGGAATTCGCAGAACAGAAGAGTCAGGCCGAAGCAGGCATCCAGCAGATCGATACAGGTATTGAACAGCTCAATACCCTGCAGGAACAGCTGACGCATCTCAATGAATCCATCCAGCTTGCGATGCTGTATCAGTCTCTTACAGAAGAACAGAGCCAGCCGATTTCTGCCGCGGCAGAGTCGCTTGGCCTTTCAGAGACAAATACAGTGCAGGATCTGATCAATGCATGCAAGACTGCTTCCTCAGGACTTTCAGCTCTCCTGGAACCTCTGGCAGACTTGCCGGATGAGACTCCAGTGAGCACGATCATTGCCCAGGTGCAGGCAGCAGGGGATGAAGAAAGCGCTGCTGTCTTGTCCCCTTATGAAGATCAGACGCTGGGGGATCTTCGCACGAGAAAGAACAATCTCGATCAGCTTGCCGCGCAGCTGGAAGCGATCCCGGATCAGCTGCCGATCTCAATTCTTCTTGCAGGCCAGCCGGATCTGAAGACGCTGACGGATCAGATGGGACTCACGGAGACCTCGACGGTTGCCGAACTGAAAGCTGCGATTCCGGTTCAGATCCAGGCGCTTCAGGATCAGAAGACTTCGATTCAGAATCAGCTGGCAGACGGCCAGAAGCAGATTGATGATGCCCAGGCTCAGCTGGATCGTGCGTATGCGGAGACGGTCAATGCGGCGACGGAGCTGTATGCGGCAATAGATGAAGGCCAGCAGAAGATTGATGATGGCTGGGCGGAGCTTGAAGCAAACAGGCAGAAGATTGCGGATGCCGAAGCAGAACTTGCTGAAGGCAAGCAGAAACTGCAGGATGGTGAAGCTGAACTGGAAACACAGAAAGCAGATGGCGCTCAGAAGCTGGAAGATGCCAGAGCAGAGATCGATGCCGGAGAACAGAAAATCCAGGATCTGGAAGCGGGCAGCTGGACCGTGCTGACGCGCTCGGGTCATTATGCTTCGGAAAGCTATAGGCAGTCGGTGAATCAGATGAAGGCCATTGCCGGGATCTTTCCAGTCTTCTTCTTAGCGGTTGCGGCACTGGTATGCATGACGACGATGACCCGGCTCATCGAAGAGCAGCGCGGCCAGATCGGCATCATGCGGGCACTGGGCTATACTCCGAAAGAATGTGCATCGAGCTATCTGATCTATGCAGGCATGGCGGCGCTGATCGGTGAAGCGGCCGGGACGGTTCTCGGTCTCGCTATTTTCCCGCCGATCATCTATTACCTTTGGAAAATAGAATATGTGCTCCCGCCGATGAAGCTGAAGATTTCGTGGAGCGTGATGGCAATTGCGGATCTTCTGTTCCTTGCGGTCATGGAGCTGACGTCATGGAAGGTACTGCGAGCGGATATGAAGGAAGTGCCTGCTCAGCTCATGCGGCCGAAGGCACCGAGACTCGGAAAGAATACGTTCCTTGAGAAGATTCCTGCCCTGTGGAATTCGCTGAGCTTCACGTGGAAGGTGACCATAAGAAATCTGTTCCGCTACAAGAAGCGGTTCTTCATGACCGTGATCGGCGTAGCCGGATGCTGTGCATTGCTGATCACAGGCTTCGGAGTTCAGGACAGCATCGATAACATGGTCAGCATCCAGTATGAGGAGATCTATCAGATTGATGCAGTCATCACGCTGAAAGATGATCTGTCTGCTTCTGAGCTTTCAAAGGCAGCTGATCAGATCGCGGACCGGGAGGATGTGTCAGGTACTGTGCGTGGCGCGTTCTACAATGCCAAGGCAGATACGGAGGACCGTTCGGTCGAAGAGACGGTGAATGCGATGATTTTCCGGAATGAGGAAGATCTGAGCCAGGCATATGATCTGCGCACCCGGGTCGGCCATGACCCGATTTCATTGAGTGATGACGGCGTTATCATCAGCGAGAAGATGAGCGAGAACATGCATCTTGCGATCGGCGATACGTTCCTGCTGGAAGGAAAGGCAGGCCTGGTGAAGGAAGTGAAAGTAGCCGGGATTGCCGAGATGTATATGTCTCATTTCGTCTGGATGAGCGAAGCCTGTTATCAGAGCGTATTCGGAACGGTTCCTGCACAGAACAGCGTATTCCTGAAGCTGAAAGATGGAACGGATCCGGCATCCTGCGAACAGGCCATTTCCGCATATTCAGAAGTCTCAAGCCTTGACTTCTGCTACAGCACTCTGAATACATGGAAGAATACCGTGCATTCGCTGAATCTGGTGGTGTATGTCCTGATCATCAGCTCGATGGCGCTTGCGTTTGTCGTGCTCGGCAATCTGACCAACGTGAATATCAGCGAGCGCACGCGCGAAATTGCCACGCTGAAAGTGCTGGGCTTCAGGAAAAGAGAAGTGGAGAGCTATATCTACAAGGAGAATATGGTGCTGACGGTGATCGGAGCATTGTGCGGCATTCCGCTTGGCGTTCTGCTTCATCATACGATCATGCGGGAAGTGGAGATGGATGCGATGATGTTCGGCAGGACAGTGGACCCTGACAGCATCCTATGGTCAGTGCTTCTGACGATCGGCTTCAGCATTCTCGTGAACCGCTTCATGCGGAAACGTCTCCATGACATCAGCATGGTCGAATCCCTCAAGAGCGTCGAGTGAGCAGATGACTGTACAGAAAATCTGAACCCGGCTATATTGAACACAGGAGGACATCATCATGAAATCATTGAAATTCGTTCGCTGCGAGAAATGCGGCAAGATTGCTGTTCTGCTTCAGGACAGCCCGTGCCCGACCATGTGCTGCGGCCAGGAAATGAAGGTGCTGGAGCCGAATACCGTCGATGCTGCTCAGGAGAAACATGTACCGGTCGTGACCAGAGAAGGCAATGTCATCACCGTCACTGTCGGTTCCGTGGAACACCCGATGCTGCCGGAGCATTATATCCAGTGGATCGTGCTCGAGACGGAAAACGGCTTCCGCGTTGCGGAGCTTAAACCGGGCGACAAGCCGGAAGTGAAGTTCTTCGAGAACGAGAAAGTGATTGCAGTCTATGAATACTGCAACCTGCACGGACTCTGGAAAACCTCCGTCTGAATCCAGCAAGCTTCCTTCGGGAAGCTTTTTTCGTGTGCCGGGCATGGCACGTATCTTGGCGATGAAAGTCCACTGCGGGTGCGAAGTCTGCCAACGCCAGCCACCAGCCGGACGCCAAGGGTGTCCATCGTGAGGTGGAATCTGAAAGAAAGTGCAGGCAAACCTCTGGCCTGAGGCATACGAATCGCATGAAGCAGTCTGAAGCATGGCAAGTGTGCTGAACAGCACAAACCCAATAGCTTGGCAGGAAGAAACTGAGGAATGCAAATACCGCAGATGTATGGAGGGAAGGATGCGGGTCTGCCCCGGGAGGTCTCATGAGCGCACACGTGAGTCGGAGAACGCCGCGCAGCGGAAGCGTAGTAACAGCGAATCATGAGAAGTCAGCAGAAACCATAGTGCAGATCGTCGCGTAAGTTTCCGTTGATTCTTCATGTTCCAATCAAAATCTCTTCGGATATCACCGCATAAAGGAAAATACGAACAATAAAAACCAGAACCAGCACCGCTGAAGGGGGACCGTTTTATGCAGAGATTGGCCGTTCCGGTTACTGTTCTGCTGTGGTACAATGGACCCGTTATAAATAGATGAAAAGGAAATATTGGTAACTGAAAAGATGGAGAAGTACAAGAAGAGTTGGGATTTTCATGGCCGCACCATCACTGTTGAAAATGGTGAGATGGCAAAGCAGGCCGGCGGATCGGTTCTGGTCCGCTACAACGATACGGTGGTTCTTTCCGCCGCAACAGCCAGCACGGAAGTCAAAGCAGAAGATTTCTTCCCGCTGACGGTGCTCTATAATGAGAAGTTCTATGCCGAAGGACAGATCCCGCAGAGCTTTCTGCGCCGGGAAGGCCGTCCGACGGAACATGCAACGCTGACCGCACGTCTGATCGACCGCCCGATCCGTCCGCTGTTTGCGGAAGGATTCCGCAACGAGGTTCAGGTCGTCAATACGGTGCTTTCCGTTGAGCCTGACTGCAGCCCGGAAATGACCGCAATGTTCGGCTCTTCGCTGGCTCTCTGTGTTTCTGATATTCCGTTCAACGGACCGATTGCCGGGGTCATCGTCGGCAAGGTAGATGGCGAATATGTCATCAACCCGACGGTTGAGCAGGCGGAACGCGCAACCCTGAGCCTGACGGTTGCCGGCACGAAGGAAGCCATCAACATGGTTGAGGCGGGGGCGAAGGAAGTCTCTGAAGACGAGATGCTCGAAGCCCTGCAGATCGGCCATGATGCGATCCGCGAGCTGTGCGAGATTGAAGAAGAAGTCATCGCTGCCTGCGCAAAGCCGAAGATGGAAGTCGTGCTCTACACGATCAATCCGGATATCCGTGCTTATATTGATGAGCATGGCAAAGAGCGCATCGAGAAAGCAGTTTCCATCAAAGGAAAGCTGGAACGCTATCACACCATCGATGAAATCACCGATGAGATGGTAAAAGAAGTATCCGAGAATCTGAACTGGGAAAATGATGCTGCCAAGGCGAAAGCAGAAAAGCAGGCTCATGAATACTGCGTCGAGATTGAAGCAGGCGAAGTCCGCAGACTCATCTCGGAAGAGAAGATCCGTCCGGATGGACGCAAGCTCGATGAGCTGCGCCCGCTGAACTCTCAGGTCGATCTGCTTCCGCGTGTGCATGGTTCTGCTATGTTCACCCGCGGCGAGACGCAGGTGCTCTCAGTGACGACGCTCGGTCCGCTGGATGATGCGCAGATCGTCGATGATCTGACGCCAGTGAAGTCCAAACGGTTCATGCATCAGTACAACTTCCCGCCGTTCTCGGTCGGCGAAGTCGGCCGCATGGGTTCTCCGGGCAGACGTGAAGTCGGTCATGGCGCCCTTGGTGAACGTGCTCTGAGCCAGGTGCTTCCGTCCGTGGAGGAATTCCCGTACACGATCCGCACGGTTGCAGAAGTTCTCGAATCCAATGGTTCTTCTTCCCAGGCTTCGATCTGTGCCGGCACGATGTCGCTGATGGCAGCCGGTGTTCCGATCAAGGCGATGGTAGCGGGTGTTGCCATGGGTCTGATCACGGTCGGAAATACGTATTCCATCCTGACGGATATTCAAGGTATGGAAGATCATTACGGCGATATGGACTTCAAGGTTGCCGGCACCCGCAAGGGCATCACGGCTCTGCAGATGGACATCAAGGTTTCCGGTATCTCCCAGGAGATTCTGAAGGAAGCACTTGCCCAGGCTCATAAAGGACGCATGGAAATCCTCGACAACATGGAAGCGACGATTTCCGCACCGCGCGATCATGTTTCGAAGTATGCACCGAAGTTCGCAATCATGCATATTCCGACGGACAAGATCCGCGATGTGATCGGCACCGGCGGAAAGACGATCAACCAGATCATTGAAGACTGCAACCAGGTCAAGATCAATGTCGAAGAAGATGGCACGATCGCCATCTACCATATGGATCAGGAAATGATCGATAAGGCAAAGGGCATCATCGAAGACATCACCCGTGAAGCAAAGGTCGGCGATGTCTATGATGCGACGGTATCCGAAGTACGCGACAGCTTCGCATTCGTGAATCTGTTCGGTCAGACCGATGCGCTGCTGCATGTCTCTGAGATTGCCTGGGAGCGCACCGAGGATATCCATAAGGCACTGCATACCGGCGACAAGATCAGAGTCCAGGTCATCTCGGTCGATGATGCCGGAAAGGTCAAGGTCAGCGCGAAAGCCTGCCAGCCCAAGCCGGAGGGATATGTCGAGCCGAAGAAGCCGCTGCGGCCGCAGAAGTTCAGCCGCACTGAGCACCGCGGCAATGACCGCCATGAAGGCGAAGGCGTGGAACGCAGAGTCTTCCGCAAGAAAGAAGACTGAAGAAAAGCGGTAACAGAGAGGACCGGATAGCATCCGGCCTTCTTTTTTCCGGAAACGAAAGAGGTATGCACGATGCGAATGAGAAAGAAGAAATGGGCGGATCCTTATCTGGAAGCCCATCCGGAATATGCGGTGGCAGATCCTTCTGCCTGCCGGGGAACCTGGAAGCAGATGCTCTCCTGCACGAAGCTCCATGTCGAGATCGGCATGGGCAAGGGCGACTATCTGAATGCCATGGCATCCATGTATCCCGAAGAAGGCTGGGTAGGCATTGAAAAAGACCACAGCTGTGCAGGAGTCGCCTGCCGCAAAGCTCTGGAAATGGAATCGCCTGATCTGCATAACAAGCGGATGATTGTCGGCGATGCGGAACATCTGGCTGAATGGTTTGCGGACGGGGAGATCGATGTGATTCATCTGAACTTCAGCGATCCCTGGCCGAAGACCTATACCCATAAGCGCCGGCTTTCAAGTCAGAAGTTCCTGAACGTCTACCGGCAGTTACTTTCGGAAGAGGGCATCATCCGGATGAAGACTGACAACAAGGGTCTCTTTGAGGATTCAGTGCTGTACTTTCTGCAGAATGGCTTTACGCTGACGGAACTGTCCGTCGACTTCCGCCGCAACCCGCATCCCGAAGATGCGGTCACGGAATATGAAAGCCGCTTCATGAGCCTCAATCAACCCATCTACCAGCTGGCTGCGATCCCGATTTTGCCGGATGGAAATCATGTATAATAAACACGTGAACGTTAGAAAGATTCTCGTGCCTGTTCTGACGGCATTTCTTCTGGCAGGGTGTTCGACCTATCAGGGCGACCTGCAGAGTGAACTGAATCACAGGCTTGCTTCTGCGGAAGAAAAGCCGATTCTCGGTGCGGAGTACAACCACCGCTTTTATTCGTACTATCTCGAGCCGGATGTCGGCCGCATGGGCACCAGCCTCACCAGCAATACATTCTGCTTTGAAGGCACGAAGTTCGTCATGAATCTCAATGTGCCTTCCGTGATCAATGCGGCTTATTATACGTCGGAGTCAGATCCTTCCGGAGCAATCACTGGCGGAACTGAACTCGCCAAGAGCGAAGGAACTTATCTGGACCGGGATGGCAATGAACACAGCTTCTCCGTCGGGATCTATCTCCTGAAGTCGGAGGTGTTCACGTATCTCGTCAGCGATACTGCCGAATTCTTCGCAGTCTCCGCAAGCGAGCTTGCGGCTGCGCAGATTGCCGGCAAGATGCTGACGCTGGCCAGAGGACTTGAAGTGAATAACAGCGTGGTGCTGAGCACGTTTTCCATGCGGCAGACCATTTCCTATTCCCGCAAGAAGCTCGAGCTGTTCCAGAATATCGCACCGGAAAGCGGAACTATCACCGAACTGTTTGAAGACAGCGGCTATGACAGCAGCGTCGACTATGCCGGCGACAACTTCGATGCGGAAGAAGACGAGAATATCCAGCAGGGCGATGCGGATGATCAGGTCAATGGCGAAGAAGTGACCGGGGCAAATGAGGAGCAGGATGCGGAAGCGTCACCTTCTGCCTCAGCGGAAAGTGCATCTTAACAACCTAGCTGAAATCACTTAAAATACTAATGATATTGCGTTTATCAGAACAAAAGGAGAAACAAGTATGCTCAAGAAACTGCAGAACCTGTTATTTGAAGAAGAAGACGATGACCTCGAAGAAGACGAGGAAGAAGAAGCTGTAGAAGAAGCTCCTGTCCGCCGCAAGCATCGCAAAGCTGCTCCGGAACCAGAAGAGGAAGAAACGATCAGCGAACCGGCAAGACCGCAGGTCAAGCCGCTGCAGACCGCTACAACGATGAACCGCATCGATGTGACGCAGCCGCTGCCGAAGCAGAGCGAACCGGAAAAGAACCAGGAAGTATTCCGCCGTCCGGCGGCTGTTCAGCATGCCTCTCCGCGTCCGCTGGAAGCAGACCCTGAGATTCTGCATGAAACCGCAAAGCCGAAGACTACGCTCGGCATCACGGTAGATGATGAACCGAAGAAGCCGGAACCGGCTCCGGTCCGTCCAAGCCGTCCGCAGCCGGCGGTGAAGCCTTCCAAGCCCGCAAAGCCTGCCAAGGCTGCTCCGGTCTATGAATTCCAGCCGGTCATCTCCCCGATGTTCGGCGTGGATGAGAAAGACATGGATGCCATGCAGACAACGGCCAAGGAATTCCGCACTGGTCTGGATGATGACAACAACGTGTCGAAGATCATCAGCCCGATCTACGGCATCTCGAAGGAAGCTGAACCGACGACGATCCAGAAGACTGTCGAGAAGTCCAATGAGATGGAGAATCTCACTTATACGAAGGAAGCCAGAAAAGCAGAAGATTCCATTCCGGAATTCTCTCTGGATGATATCCTGAATGGCCATGATGAAGAGTTTGCGCGTCAGAGTGCAGCCGCTGCTGCCGATGACAGCTATGAAGATGTCGATGAGACCGTCGTCATGGATACGAAGAACATCACGCCGTTCGGCAAGGTGAATGCACCGAAGAAGGATGCAGGAACCAGATGAACTACTGGTTCATCGGCATCAAGGGCACCGGCATGGCTGCTCTTGCATGCATGCTGAAGGACCTCGGCAATGAGGTAGCCGGAAGCGATCTTCCGAAGCATTTCTTCACCGAAGATCCGCTCGATGCCCGCGGCATTCAGATTTCTGATTTCAGCCCGGCCAACATCAGGGATGGCATGCATGTCATCATCGGCAATGCGTTCCTCGATGATTTTCCGGAAGTCGCTGCGGCCAGGTCCAATCCGACCTGCACGTGCATGCGCTACCATGAATTCGTCGGCGAGTTCACGAAGCAGTATCATACGATCGCGGCGGCCGGCAGCCATGGCAAGACGACCACGACCGGCATGCTGTCATGCATGCTGCAGGAAAAAGGAAGCACCGGCTGGCTGATCGGCGATGGTGATGGCCATGTCAGCGCGGATACCGAATACTTTGCTCTGGAAGCAGATGAATTCCGCCGCCATTTCCTGGCGTATCATCCGGATTATGCGATCATCACGAATGTCGATATCGATCATGTCGACTACTTCAGGGATGAAGCGGATTACCGCAGTGCCTATGAGCAGTTCTCGATGCAGGTGGGCAAGGGCATCATTCTCTGGGGAGAAGATGCTCAGGCAAGAATGCTGAAGCTGAATCCTGAGGTTCCGCATTACTGGTATGGGGAAACGGATCAGGATGACGTGCAGGCAGTGAATATCCGGGAAAGCAGTGAAGACATGGAATATGATGTGCTGTTCCATGGCACGAAGTTCGGCCACTTCCATTTCCCGTTTGTCGGGCATCATCTGCTGCTGAACAGTCTTGCCTGCATAACCGTCGGCATGCTGGAAGGCATGAGCCCGGAGGTGATCGAGAAGGGTCTTTCGAACTTCCATGGCGTCAAGCGGCGGTTTGTCGTTGAGAAACACGGCGGCAATATCTACATCGATGACTATGCACATCATCCGACGGAAGTGCGGGTGACGGTCGAAACTGCCAGAAAGCGGTTCCCGGATAGAAAGCTGGTTGCGATCTTCAAGCCGCATCGGGCCAGCCGGGTGCTGTACTTCGCAGATGACTTTGCCTCAGCGCTTGAGAAAGCAGATAAGGTCTATCTCTGCGATTTCACCAGCATCGATGATAAGCAGGATGGCACGGATATCGATATTACGTATCTGCAGAAGCGGATTCCTGGTTCCGTCGTTCTTCCGGAAGATGAGAACGGGGCAAAGCTTCTGGCCAAAGAGAAACCGGCAGTATTCCTGTTTATGTCAAGCAAGGATATCTACTGGCTGGCGGATCTTGTGAAAAAGCAGGATGAGTGATGGAATGGGAGCGTGGGAGCGCTCCCATTTTTCTTGAAAAGTCTTTCAGAGAAGCCTATAATCAGACATGACAACAAGAGGAGAATAATTATGCTGGATGCACTGCTGGTAGACCTGAAAACCGTATGTGAGCAGCTGCTGCCGATTCTCGGAGCAGCTGCACTGATTTATCTCTGTATTTTGCTGAAGCATGCCTGGAAACTGATTGATACTGCAAACGATACCGTCAAGGGTCTTGATCCGACGGTCAAGCTTGCCAATGAGAGTCTTGAGAAAGTCCAGGCACCGTTAGATACGGTTGTTCGTCTGAGCCATTCTGTTGATGATGTTCAGGCAAAGACAGCAGCGGCATTTGCTAATGCGGGCGAATGGGCAACTCAGAATGTCGATAAGCTGAAGGATTTTGTCAGCTCGAAGACTTCTGCTTATGAAGCACCATCTGAACCTGCTTCTGAAGAGCAGCAGCCAGCGAAAGAGGAGGAAACAGCGCATGAGTGAAGAAGAAAAGAAGACGGAAGAAACTGCTTCTGCAGAAGAAACAGGAACGAAGGGAGAACGTCAGTCCATTGAATCCATCGAGCAGACCGTGGAAGATCTGAAGAAGAAGATCCAGGAACTGAGCGAGGAAAACGAGAAGAAAGCAGAGCAGGAATCGGATGCCAAGCTGAATATTCCTGATTTCAAGCTGAACAAGGAACAGAAGGAAAAGATCGAGGAAGTGAAAGAAGATACTGTGAAAAGCGTAAATCAGACGATTGATGAGATGAAGAAGCGGGCCAGCGATCTGACTTCTTCAGAAGATCTGCGCAAGACCCTCGATTACCTGAAGCAGAATGCATTCAAGGCAGTGGAAACCGCCAAGGGCAAGATCGAAGATATCAAAGAGAATCCGGATGTGAAGAAGACGCTGGATGATGCCGGCAGCAGGACGAAGGAATTCAACGAAACGCTGAAGCAGAAGACGGATCAGCTCTTCCCGGAAGAGAATCGGGCTGAAGTCCGGAAGAACCTTCAGGAAGCCGGACAGAAGATGGCAGAAGGAGCAAAGACAGCCGGAAAGAAAGTGAATGAATTCATGGCAAAGCCGGAAGTCCAGGATGCGCTGCAGGAAGCAGGCAGGAAGTCAAAGGAGCTTGCAGACAAGGCCGGGGAAATGCTGAAAGATCTGTTCGGAAAGACCGGCGAGTAAAGGAGGCTTTCAATGAAGCGTGTAACAATCTATGACGTAGCAAAAGAAGCTGGCGTTTCCCTGGCTACGGTTTCCCGTGTGATCAACGGATCTAATGTAGTCAAGGAGCCTACGAAAGAACGCGTGCAGGCTGCAATTGAGAAGCTTGGCTACAAACCGAATGCGATCGCGCAGGGATTAGCCCTTCAGAAAACGACCACGATCGGCCTGGTGGTTCCAGAAGCGAGTTTCACTTATACCGGACAGATCATCAATGGTCTGATTGACGTGGCAAAGATCTACAACTACAACATCATGCTGCATACGATCACAGCCGGCATCACGGATATCAATGATGTCATCGAAGACATCATCAAGTCCCGGGTCGATGGGGTTGTCATCTACAATGACAAGCTGAATACGGCTGAGATGCAGGAGCTCAACAACTACAACATTCCGATCGTCATCATCGGCAACCGGGTCAAGAGCGAGAACGTCAGCTGTGTCTATGTCGATATCGAGAAGGCAATCTTCGAGCTGACAATGAAATATCTGGAAGAAGGCAAGAAAGATATTGCGATTCTCGAAGACCGCAAGAATCCGTGCGCAACCAAGCAGATGATCCGCGGAGCGGAAGAAGCATTCCGCAGAAAGGATCTTCACTTCGGAGGCTTCCTGCGCATTCCGCCGGAAACTCGTACGAGCTATGCCTTCCTGAGCACGCATCTGAAGGATCACAAGTATGATGTGATGATCGGCAACCGTGACAGCCAGGCAATGGCAATTCTGAATGCGGCAAGAGAAAATGGCATTGAAGTGCCGAAAGATATGGAAGTCGTCTGCGTCATCGATACGAAGTACAATTCCATGATGCGGCCGACGATCTCGAGCTTCTCGATTCCTTCGTATGATCTCGGCGCCGTTTCGATGCGGGTTATGACGAAGATGCTGCAGAACCAGGCAGATATCGACCGCGAGATTGAACTGAGCTATCTGTTCACGCCGCGGCAGACAACGAAGAATTGACAGACAGACGCAGTTGAATTATGATTGCGTGGCAATGAACGGAACAAGTAGCTGCAGAGGAAGGCCATAGAGAATTCCCGGCTGGTGGAAGGGAATCCGGAGCTTGCAGCGAATACATCCGGGAGCTTCCGGTCTCAAAAGGCCGGACGTGATGTTCCTGCGTTAAAGGATTCAAGGTGCATGGCTCTGGCCATGAACTAAGGTGGTACCGCGCTGAATCAGGCGTCCTTAGATTGATAAGGGCGCCTTTATTTATGGCTGCCCGGAAGGAGAAAAGAAATGGAATTCATCGAAGAACTGAAATGGAGAGGACTCGTCAAGGACGTGACCGACTATGAAGGACTGAAGGAGAAGCTGAAGACTCCGACCGTTATCTACTGCGGCTTTGACCCGACTGCAGACAGCCTGCATGTCGGCCATCTGCAGCAGATCATCCTGCTGCGCCGGTATCAGAACCAGGGACATACGCCGATCGCATTATGCGGCGGCTTCACCGGTATGATAGGTGATCCGCGTCCGACCACGGAGCGCAAGCTGCTCACTCATGAAGAAGTGCTGCACAATGCTGAATGCATCAGGACTCAGCTTGCCAAGTTCCTTTCCTTTGACGGCGATAACGCTGCGATCATGGAGAATAACAACAACTGGCTCGGCAGCATGAACCTGCTGGACTTCTTACGTGATTACGGCAAGCTGTTCAATGTTTCCTACATGATCAGCAAGGACATCATCAAGAAGCGTCTGGATTCCGGCATTTCCTACACGGAATTCTCCTACACGATCCTGCAGTCCATCGACTGGCTGAGCCTGTACCGGAAATACCATTGTGAGATCCAGATCGGCGGTTCTGATCAGTGGGGCAATCTGACCAGCGGCATGGAGCTGATCCGCAAGGTCGAGAATGCGACGGTCTACGGCATCACATCGCCGCTGATCACGAAGTCGGATGGCTCGAAGTTCGGCAAATCCGAAGGAAAGAACATCTGGCTTGATCCGGCCAAGACCAACTCCTATGAGTTCTACCAGTTCTGGCTGAACACGCCGGATTCTGATATCATCGACTACCTGAAGCGTCTGTCCCTCCGTACGCCGGAAGAGATCATGGCCCTGGAAGCGTCCATGAAGGAAGCACCGGAAAAGCGCGAAGCCCAGAAAGCCCTGGCCGAAGAACTGACGAAGATTGTCCATGGCGAAGAAGGACTGAAGACGGCTCAGAAGATCACGGAAACGCTGTTCCATGGTTCCATTCTCGATCTGACTCCGGCCGAGCTGAAGGCTGGCCTTGCGGATGCAGAGAAGGCGGAAGTCGAAGAGAACATGCCGCTGGTCGATGCTCTGATCAGTGCCGGCATCTCGAAGTCGAAGCGCGATGCGAGAACGCTGATCCAGCAGGGATCCATCCAGCTCAATGGCGTGAAAATCACTGATACTGCTGCTGTCCTTCATGCGGAAGAAGCCTTCGATCATGAATTCAGCATTCTGAAGAAGGGCAAGAAGAATTACTTCGTTCTGAATTTCAGAAAGTAAGCTGCCAGGCCGGAATTTCCGGCCTTTCTTTTCGCCTTGCGCCGGGTTTCTGAATGGAAGCTCGCATGTTATAATGCTTACCGAGGTAATCGGATGCAGAAATTTGAAACTCTGATTCTGTGCGGAATTCTGCTGCTCGGAGGGTGTTCTTCTCCGGATACGAGCGAATCTGCTGCACAGGCGGCATATGAAGGGTATTACACCAGCATTGAAACAAATAGCAGCTTCGCACAGTCCTCTCTCTATTATTCCGTCAGTGCGGAAATGACGGAGATGAGCGATTCGACATACCGCTATTACATTGTCATCGATAATCCGCAGATTGCGATGTATGACATCGTCGTGATGGCAGTGGAGAATGATATCCCGCTGGCATCTGCAGATAAGATGATGCCGAACATCGGTATTTTCGACAGCACGGAATACTGCATGATTCCATTTCAGTCCAACCCGGATGACGGCTATGTGAAAGGCCTTGTCATCAGCGGCGAGTGCACGAGCAATCCGGTCAGCCTGAAGATCCTCGTGGAATGGGATGACCGCAATGGCGAGAATACGCAGCGGGAATTCCTGCAGATGGAACTGACTCCCGATGGCATCACCAGCTCACCTGATCCTTCAGCATCCCCGGAGGCGGAGAACTGATCCATGACATCTGACGAAAAAAAGAAAGTAAAGTCTTCCTTCATAGCCGGCTCTCTGACAAGTTCTGCCGGCGTTTTCCTTTCCAAGCTGGTTGGTCTTCTGTATGTTTCTCCGCTGCACTCTCTGGCAACGCTGAACAACATGGACTACTATTCTGCAGCCTACAACTACTATTCCGTACTGCTGCAGATCTGTTCGGCTGGTCTTCCATATGCCGTCGCAGCGATCATCGCCAAGTATGCAAGCAAGGATGACTGGAAGACTGTCATGTTAGTCCGCCGGCTCAGCATCGGCATTCTGAGTGCCTTCGGCTTTGCGATGGCAGTCATCTTCGCAGCTGTATCCGGACCGCTTTCCTCAAGCGTGCTCGGACCGGAAGCCACTGCTGCGGATCTTCAGAAGCAGAAGATCACGTTCATCATTCTTTCTCTGGCATTGTTCCTCGTTCCGATTCTGTACAGCTACCGCAGCTTCTATCAGGGACTCAAAGACCTCAGGAGCTATGCCGATTCCCAGGTCATCGAGCAGTTTGTCAGAGTCGGTTTCCTGCTTGGGATGGGCTGGGTATGTATCTACATCTTCGGACTGGATCGGGTCTGGGCCGTCTATATGGCAGCCCTTGGCACCAGCATCGGTGCACTTGGAGCGCTGTTCTATTATCTTCGCTATGACCGCAGGCACATCGGACCGATCCGCCGGGCCGCAAGAAACCAGACCACCCGTCCGGTGGATCATAAAGTGCTGATGAAGGAGCTGTTTGCGTTTGGCGTCCCGTATCTGATCACGGCAATCTTCGGCAACTCCCAGGTGCTCGTCAATACGCAGTTTTTCGTCTCGACGATGACCAGCATGGGCATGGACTATCAGCTGGCCAGAAACCTGTATACGATTATCCAGCTCAACTGCGATAAGCTGACCAGCATCCCGCAGGTGCTTGGCATCGGCTTCTCTTCCGGCATTGTTCCGTATATGACGATCTCGCTCGAGCAGCGCAATTTCAAGGAACTGAGAAAGAATATCCGGGCCTGCCTGGATACGGTACTGTACATCGGCATTCCGGTCTGCTGGGCACTCTTCACGCTGGCCAGACCGATCTATTTCGTGCTTTATGGCGCCGATCGTCTGGACTATGCGGAAGTATGCATGCAATGGGAAGCGCTGCTGGCGCTCTGCACGACGATCACGCCGATCTGCACTTCGATGATGCTGACGCTGCATCTGAGAAAAGAAAGCATCTTCTATCTCGGCGTCGGCTTTGCTGTCAAGTGCGTGACCTTCTATCCATTGATGCGTGCCACCGGCTATACCGGAGCCATCACGTCTTCGATTCTCTGCTCGGCTGCGATCATATATCTCTCACTTGCCAAGATTCATAACCGCTATAAAGTCTCCTATCAAGCAACATTAGTACGGGCAGTGAAGATGCTGCTGGCATGCTTTGCTGTCAGCGGTGCCTTTGCGCTGATGCGTCTAGCCGGCTTTGATATTTCGCTTTCTTCCAGACCGATGGCCTTGCTCGGACTTGCAGTCTATGCTGCCGTCGGCGGACTGCTCTATCTCTATCTCACGATGCAGATGAAGATTCCGCAGGCCATCTTCCATGTGTCCGGAAAAGGCGTTCTGCGCAGAATCTTCCGTCAGGGGAGGGCATGATGCGGCTCGATAAAGCACTGGCGGATCTTGGCCTCGGAACCCGGAAGGAACTGAAGCAGCTGATCCGCTCCGGCCGGGTTTCGGTCAATGGAAGTCCTGCCTTGGATCCTGGCATGCATGTAGATCCGGAAAGAGATGAACTCATGCTCGATGATCAGAGACTTGCCTATGAGAAGTATGTCTACTTCATGCTCAACAAGCCCAAAGGCATCGTCAGCGCAACCAGAGATGATTCCGAGACGGTCCTGGATCTTCTGGACGAACCATATAAAGATCTCTTTCCATGCGGGAGACTGGATAAGGATACCGAAGGACTGCTGCTGATCACGAATGACGGTCCGCTTGCCCATACTCTGCTTTCTCCGAAACATCACGTCGAGAAAGAATATCTTGTAACGATCCGGGACATCCTTTCTGAGGAAGACCGCAAAAGGATCGAAGCGGGAATGATTCTGCAGTCAGGAGAGGTATTCCAGCCGGCACAAGTCATCCCGGTTTCCGATCATCAGATCCGTCTGATCCTGAAAGAAGGAAAATACCATGAGATCAAGCGGATGCTGCTGGCAGTCGGCAATGAAGTGACTGCCCTGAAACGTCTGCGCATGAAAAACCTGGTCCTGGATGAAACCTTAGGACCAGGCGAATACCGGCGTCTTACGGAAGAAGAACTTCAGAGCCTCAGAGCTCCGGAAGACTTCACTTCCAGCACACCTGTCTCACAGTAATTCCGGATTGCTTCAATGACCTGATCGGTCAGGGAAGCAGGCGTAGAGCTGCCGCTGGTCACTGCGGCAGTTTCTGCATCTTCAAACATTTCCTTCCGGAGGTCTGAAGCCTGCTCAATCAGATAGGCATGAGGAATTCCGGACTTCAGACCGATCTCTCTGAGCTGATTGGAATTGTTGGAATGCGGATCTCCGACCACGATCAGCACATCGGTGTCTTTCAGATTCATGACGGCTTTCTGACGGATTGTCGTCGCGTTGCAGATTTCCGGTGCAGTCACTGCCTCCGGATATTTTCTTCTGCAGGCCTGCATCAGTGCTTCCGTATCCAGAAGACTCAGCGTTGTCTGGTTCGTTATCAGCACATCGGAAAGGGGACCGAGCTCATTTAAGTCCTGCTCGCTGGAAATCAGATGCACCCGATCAGAGATGCCGATCACGCCCTCTGCTTCCGGATGATGTTTCTTGCCGATATACAGCACATCGCCATGCTTCACATGTTCGCGGACCAGGTCATGCGTCTTCATGACATCCGGACATGTCGCATCGACAATCTCCAGATGTCGTTCTGCTGCTTTCTGATAGACCGCATCGCTGACTCCATGAGCGGTGAATAAGACGATGCCTCCGTTTTCCGGAATCTCATCGAGCAGTTCAAGTCTGGTTTTGCCAGGATCCTCGAGACACCGGATTCCGAGCCGCTTGCATTCCGCGACGACAAACCGGTTATGCACGATCATGCCGAGCATGTAGATCGGAGTATCCGGGTGTTCTTTCACGGTCTTCTCGGCCGTCATGATGGCGCGTACGACCCCCTGGCAGTAGCCGCGGGGCACGACACTGATCAGCTTCATAGCAAAAGTTCCTTTCAAACTGGTATAATGCGTCCGTAAAGCTATTATAGAGGTTTGTATGAAGAAATTTGAAGACTTTGCTCTGAGCAGCAGAACGATGAGATTCATCGCATTGAATCACTTTACCCAGCCGACGCCGATCCAGGAACAGGTGATCCCGGCGGCAGTCAGCGGCCGGGATGTCATAGGCCTTTCCCGTACGGGAACCGGCAAGAGCCATGCCTTCCTGATTCCGGTCATGGAGCGCACGGATTCTTCCGTCGATCATGTGCAGGCAGTCATCACTGCTCCGACCAGGGAACTTGCCGCTCAGCTGTATGAAAAAGCCAAGCTGATGATGAAAGCTGATCCTGCTCTCAGGATCCGTCTCTATGTCGGCGGCAAGGACCGGGAGAAAGATCTCCGGCAGCTGAAGGCATCCCAGCCCCATATTGCGATCGGCACTCCGGGAAGAATCAGAGATCTTTTCCTGAATGAAGGTGCCCTGCGCATTGATCAGGCGGAGATGCTGGTCATCGATGAAGCAGATATGACACTGGAATACGGATTCCTGAATGAAATTGATGCCTTTGCCGGCAGAATGGGAGAACGCCTGCAGATGCTGTCATTCTCCGCGACGATGCCGGATCAGCTGAAGCCATTCATCCGCAAATACATGCATGAACCGGTGACGGTCAGAATCGGAGAAGAAGCACGTCTGAATCCGAAGATCCGCCATATCCTGGTACCTTGCTATCACCATACGTATCTTGAGACCATCCGTTCCATTCTCCCGGGAATCCAGCCTTATGTCTGCCTGATCTTTGCCAATACGAGAGATGAAGCACATGAGATCGCAGAAGGACTCCGGGAACAGAAACTCGATGTCACGGAACTCCATGGCGATATGGAAAGCAGAAAACGCAAGCAGGCGATGCGCAGCATCGAGCAGTCGCTGAATACGTTTGTGGTCGCCACGGATCTTGCCGCAAGAGGCATTGATCTGGATACGGTAACGCATGTCATTTCCTGCGGCTTCCCGGAGGATCTGGACTACTATATCCACCGCGCAGGCAGAACCGGAAGAAACGGCTCTGACGGCATCTGCTATGCCCTTTACCATGAAAAGGATGATGCGGCAATCAAGTCGCTGCAGAAGCGCGGCATCCGTTTTGAGCATATCCGCTACCGCAGAGGCCAGGGAGAGACGCTTCGTCCGTATGGTCAGAAACATCTGAAACCGGATGATGAGATGGAAAAGCAGATCGCGATGATCATGACCAAGAAGAACAGCAAGGTCAAGCCGGGATACAAGAAGAAGCGGGCTGCTGCCATCGATCAGATCCACCGGAAGAAGAAGCGTGAATTCATCCGTGCAAAGATCCGCGAAGAAAAGAAAGCAATGTACCGGAAGAAGGCGTATGAAGAAAAATACGGATCAGAAAACTGAGATGATTCTCGGCTGCCATGTGAAGATGACAGCTCCGGATTTCCTGGAAGGATCCGTGAAAGAAGCCCTTGGCTATGGAGCCAATGCGCTGATGCTGTATACCGGCGCTCCGCAGAACACCGTACGAAGAGAGATCAGCACCATGCATGTGAAGGAAGCCCAGGCTCTGATGGCTGAAAACCATCTGCCCATGGACCGCATGATTATCCATGCCCCGTATATCATCAATCCTGCAAATTCCGTCAAGCCGGAAGTCATGGACTTAGCAAGAACGTTCCTGATCCAGGAAGTGAAACGCACTGCCGAAATCGGTGCCAGTTATCTGGTCCTTCATCCGGGCAGCTATACGACCACGGATCCGGAAACCGGGATTTCCACCGTCATCAGCCAGCTCAATGAGATTGATTCAGAACTGACAGATGGGGTGACCATCTGTCTGGAAACGATGGCAGGAAAGGGCAGTGAGATCGGTTCTTCTTTTGAACAGCTTGCCGAGATTCTATCCGGTCTTTCCCATCCGGAACGCTATGGCATCTGCCTGGATACGTGTCATATCAGCGATGCCGGCTATGACCTGACTGACTTCGATGCCATCCTTGATTCGTTTGATCACATTCTCGGCCTTTCCCGCCTGCATGTGATTCATCTGAATGATTCGAAGAATCCCCGCGGTGCTCATAAAGACCGCCACGCCAATCTCGGCCAGGGCATGATCGGCTTTGATCTTCTGCATTCCGTCGCAGAGAATCCGCGTACTGCTTCTATTGCGAAGATTCTCGAAACTCCGTATATCAATTCCAGGCCTCCGTATGCCATTGAGATCGACATGCTGAGAAAGGGAGTCTATGAACCGGAACGCCTGGAAGCACTGAATCAGAAAGAAACGGAAACCAAATAACCGGCAATGAAAAAAGCAGCTGGCTATCTGTCTTCTGCTTTTCTGATGGTCTCTTCCATCGCTGCTCTGATCACTTCAGATTGAGATACGCCGAGCTTCTTGCATGAAGCTTTGAACTCTTCTACAAAATCCTTTTTGTATCGTGGACTTACCTGATCAAAGTTTCCAGATGCTCGGCAATCCGGCAAGGGGATGGATTTGGAAACTCTGAATAAGAGAAAAATCTGCGGTAAAAGAAAGGAAGCCATCTATTCGGATGACTTCCTGCTGGTTTCAGATCTGTCCGCGTTCTTTCAGGATGGTCTGGATTTCTTTCTTCAGCTCTGATGCCAGATGATCCTGGGGAACGGTTCTGATGACTTTGCCATTGCGGAACAGGATTCCGGAATCATGACTGCCGGCAATGCCGATATCTGCTCTGGCTGCTTCCTGCATGCCATTGACCGGACAGCCCATGACCGCAACCGTGATATCGCTGTGAATGGACTGGAGATATTCTTCCATTTCCTTCACGATCGGTAACATATCATACTGAATTCTTCCGCAGGTAGGGCAGGCGATGAGATCCGGCTGATTCTCAATCAGATTGAAGCACTTCAGGAGCTGTCTGCCGATGATGAGCTCTTCTTCCGGCGGCCCGGATACGGAAACCCGGATCGTATCGCCGATGCCTTCATGGAGGAGAGTGCCTAATGCGGCGGAAGACTTGACGGCCGATTCCGTGAATCCGCCGGCTTCTGTGACACCGAGATGCAGCGGATAGGGGTAATGGGCAGCAGCGGCTTCATAAGCTGCGATGGTCAGTTCCACATTGGAGCTCTTGAAGGACAGGCAGATATCATGGAAATCCATATCTTCCAGGATCTTCACATGTCTGTCTGCACTGGCAATCATCGCTTCTGCGCATGGCTTGCCATACTGTTCGAGAAACTGCTTTTCCAGAGAACCGCCATTGATGCCGATCCGGATCGGAATATGACGTTCTTTTGCCATCTCGACGACGGCTCTGGTATGTTCTTCGCTGCCGATATTGCCTGGATTGATGCGGATTGCATCGACACCGCCCTCCATTGCCTTCAGAGCAAGCAGGTAGTTGAAATGGATATCTGCGACCATCGGAATCGAGATCTGTTTTCTGATCGCAGGAATTGCTTCGGCATCCGCCTCATCAAGCACTGCGATGCGGGCAATCTCGCATCCGCCTGCTTCCAGTCTTCTGATCTGCTCCACTGTGGCCTGCACATCTTTTGCCGGAACATTCGTCATGGACTGCAGCACACAGCGGTTCTGGCCGCCGATCTGCACATTGCCGACCATGATCGGTCGGGTTTCGGTACGCTTCATATATTCAAAAAGCCTCCTGCTTCCTATTATAATGGGCTGTCCTTCATTCCGGATGGAAAATCATCTTTCCGGTTTCTGCCCATGGGTATCCGGGAGGGTTTGAAAAAATGCTTTCCAGAGTGAATTGATTATGCTATACTCTCTTTGCGTAATTTTGTAGTCAGGAGGGATCACAGGTGGCTAGAGAGAATATTACCTTCAAGTGCTCTGTCTGCGGTGAAGAAAACTATATCGGCACCCGCAACAAGCGCAAGCATACCGAGAAGATGGAAATCAAGAAGTACTGCCCGGTCTGCCGCAAGAAGACTGTCCATAAGGAGAAAAAATAAGCCGTCCGGCTTATTTTTTTGAACACGCATGAAACTGGATGTTCTGCCGATCGGTCTGTTCGGCGAAAACAGCTATGTGCTTCAGGATCATGATCATGTGCTTCTGGTGGATCCAGGCCGTTTTCCTGATGAGATTGCAACGCATATTCCGAAGGTAATGCCGGTCGATGCGATCGTGCTGACGCATGGTCATGAAGACCACACCGGAGCTGCTGATGATCTCTCTGAGAAGTATTCATGTCCGATCTATATTCACCCGGATGATCTTCCGTTAGTGACTGCGGATCTGAAAGGACATGCAGCGCCTTACTGCGCAGTCGTTTATTCGGAAAAGAAACTGCTGGAAGAAGGGGAGATGACGATCGGAACGTTTCCGGTGACCATCTATCATACGCCAGGCCATACATCTGGCTCCGTATGCATCCGCTACCGCAATCTGCTGTTTACCGGCGATACGCTGTTTGCCGGTGATATCGGAAGGACAGATCTCTTCTCGGGCAGTGATAATGATATGCTGCAGTCGCTGATCCTTCTCAGAACACTGCCGAATGATCTGAAGGTGCTGCCAGGGCATGGACCGGATTCCACCCTCGGTGCAGAGAAACAGACAAATCCATATCTTCGCTGACACGGTTCCTGAATGGAGCTGTGTCTTTCTTTTTAACTGAAATGTGTTGATTCTGAAGGTGTCCGATTCTCAGATATTGAGGCAGTTACTCTGAGGTAACAGAGTGAAGAAAAAGTACCTTCTTCCTTCTTGTTCGAGAATGAACTAACATAGCGGATAAGAGATAGGGGGAAAGTTATGAATAAATTAGTATCGTGTCTTTTAGCTTCCATGGTTGCGGTATCTCTGGCAGGGTGTTCTTCGTCGGGTACTGCATCCGCAGCTGCGACTTCTGCTCCATCAGAAAGTGCAGCTGCATCTGCAGCATCTTATAAAGCTGGCACCTATACCGGCAGTGCGGAAGGCCACAACGGTACCGTCAGTGTCGATGTGACATTCACGGATGATGCAATTTCCAGTATTGAGATCAAGGAAAACTCCGAGACTCCGACCCTCAGCGACAAAGCGCTGAAAGATCTGCCGGACGAAATAGTCGCGCAGCAGACTCTGAATGTCGATAATGTCTCCGGTGCGACCTTCACCTCCATGGCTGTCAAGAATGCGGTGGCGGATGCTGTGACGCAGGCCGGAGGAGATGCCGATGCACTGCGGAAAGCTCCGTATGAGAAAGCAGCCGAAGCGACCGATGATATCAGCACGGATGTGCTTGTGATCGGCGGCGGCACGGCTGGGCTCATGGCAGCTTATGAGGCAGGCAAAGCCGGCGTCAGCACCACGCTCATCGAAAAGCTCGATGTGCTCGGCGGCACGCTCAATGAAGCAGCCGGATTGCTGCTGACCGTAGACAGCGAAAAGAATGACAGCTCTCTTGATGATTCGCTGGATCGGGTCCTGGACTTCTATAAGACTGTCAATGCGGATTCTTCCATTCAGCCGGACTATGACTTCACGAAGAATCTGATGTCCCAGACCGGGGCTACCGTGGATGAGCTGATCGATATGGGTCTTGCTCATAATGATCTGGATCTCGGAACTTATGTCGGAACGCAGTTCACGATCGGCTATCAGCTTTCCGCAGATCTGATTGCTGCAATTGAAAAAGAAGGTGTCAAGATTCTGACCGGAACCGCAGCAGATGAACTGGTGACGGACAGCGATGGCGCAGTGACCGGTGCGAAGGTGCACAATGATACGGGCAGCTTCACGATCAGTGCAAAGAAGATCATCGTTGCCTGCGGCGGTGCTTCCTGGAATACTTCGATGGTTCCGGAAAAGAGCACCGGCATCGATGTCCATGAGAAGACGCAGATCGGTTCCACGGGCGACGGCATGAACATGCTGCAGCAGATCGGTGCCCAGATGTCTTCTGAAGATATCTACATCAAGTCTTCGCAGCCGGACTATGCGGATGAGTTCCATAATGACTGGTCCAATACCCCGTCCAACGGCATGGCTCTTCTGATCGATTCCGAAGGAAAGCGGTTTACGAATGAAGCACCTGCAACTGCAACGATTCTGAACAAGAAAATGATCGATCACGCATCCAGCTCCTACTGGTTCCTGATTGATGATGACAACACGATCGGCTACGATGATGACTACTTTGCCAAGGTCAAGGAGTTTGCGGCAGACGATGATGTCAAGGCAGTCGTTCATGCGGATTCTCTGGAAGAACTTGCCGGCAAGCTCGGGGTCGATGCTGGTACGCTGAAGCAGACCGTTGAGGATTACAACAGCGCATGCGCAGCCGGGAAAGATGATGAGTTCGGCAAGGATGCTCAGTATCTGAAAGCTTATCCGGAAGACGGCGGCTTCTATGCAGTCTATCAGCGGATCGGCTCCTGGGGAACGATCGGCGGTGCGATTGTCGATGAGCAGCAGCACGTCCTGGATGCGGACGGAAACGTCATCCCGAATGTGTTTGCAGCAGGAGAGACCGCAACCGCACAGCTGTTCGGCGACTACTACTTCGGCGGCTTCTCGCTGGGTCTTTATACCACAGCCGGAAGAATCGCAGCGGAACAGGCAGTTGCTGAGATTCAGCAGTAATCGATTCTATAAAAGCACAAAGGAAGTTCAGAACAGATCTGCACTTCCTTTTGCTATATCTGGTATGATGCTGTGAGAGCGGTGAGGGGGCCTGATATGAACCAGAATGATGTTGAGCAGATGAATTGTCCTCTGCAGGTGACGCAGGAACTGATCGGCGGAAAATACAAAGTCAGCATCCTGTTCCATCTGATGGAAGGCAGAAAACGATTCAGCCAGCTGAAGAAAGACATTCCGCAGGCTTCCGGAAAGATGCTTTCCCAGCAGCTGAAGGAGATGATTTCCGATGGGCTCATCTCGAAGACTGTCTATCCGACGGTTCCGGTCACGACGGAATATGAGCTGACTCCCTATGGGAAGACCTTATGTCCGATCGTCGTAGCCATGTACCGCTGGGGTGAAGTATTCTTCAATGCGCAGAAGCGCACCTGGACGTGCTCGGATGCCGATGTGGATGCCTGGGCAGAGAAGAATGCGGTTTCCGAAGAAGAAGCAGCTTCCATCATCAGCGCCCAGGCAGAAGCTATGAAGGAAAACCATTGAAATAGCAGAGGAGACTCTTCACGGAGCCTCCTTTTCATTTCGCAGCACTTCATAGTCGTATACCGTCAGATTCTCAGGAGAGAAGCTGATCCTCAGCACCTCCGTATCCGGCGACAGCATCTCTGCTTCCAGAGAGTCTCTGCCCCAGGAGAGACGGAACGTGACTCCTGCGGAGGATACCGTTTCATCGATCATGCGGTGATTCTTCAGACAGCATTTCACGTAAGCAATCATCGGCGCTTCTTCTGACACAAGCACATTGGCCCGCTCGGCATTGATCATGACTCTCGTCCGGTTCTGCTCATTCTGGATCAGCACGGACATCAGCGAAGTCAGAAACAGGAAGATCACCAGAAAGTAGACCGTGATGAATCCTTTTCTAGACATGACCGATGGTCCTTTCCGTGATCTCTTCCTGTTCCCGTTTCCAGGAAAGGATGACGCATCCATCTGACAGAGAGAATGATACGTCTTCCAGATCTGTGAGCAGGATCATCGTTCCCGGCTTCATGACCAGATTTCCGTTGATCAGGCTGATGGAGCTTACCCGGTCATGATAGTTCAGGAAGAGCGTATCTCCTTCGATGCGGATCTCGTCTGAGACATTCAGAATATGGCGGATCTGAGCAAGGGCAATCTCATCCTGGAAGGTATCCGGGCGCTCTGACGCTCTGACCAGGACTCCGCAGCAGCTGACCAGAACCGGTACGAGCAATGCACAGAGATACAGAGTCAGAAGGGACTGCTCGAGGATGTAGCCTCCGGTTCTATGGTGCAGATCACGCATGGCGGGACTCCTTTCAGAATTTCGTGGCATACTTCTTCGGAATGCATGGATTCCGACCGGATCAGATCATGGTTTACAGCTCCGGCATTCATGCATGCATAGAGCAGGATCGTCAGCAGGGCAGTGACCGCAAGCGAGACGAGCGCATCCGTCAGGAGGAATCCGCTAGTGTTCCAGCAGCCTGCCGGGACCGAGCTCGATGACCAGCTCTTCGCTGCTGTCTTCAAAGGTGATGGCCCTTGCCCGGTTGATGTTGCCCTGGCCGTTGAAACGGATCTCCGGCCGTGTGTTTCCTTGTTCATCGGCATAGGTGACATAGGCTCCTCTCAGAAGTGCTTCGCTCTGACAGCGCAGATACTGATCCGCAAAGGAGAGGCGCTGTTCGCTGTGAAACGCATGCAGCGAACCCGCCATGCGCATCAGAACTGCCATGATCAGAATCGACACTAACAGCTCTGCCAGCGCAAAGCCGCTAGTTGCTGATAGCCCGGCCGTTCTGGATCGAGATCGTCCTGCCGCCATCGCACGTTACCTGATCTTCACTCAATAGATCTGCCGCAATCAGATCATTGACGCTGCCGGGATTTTCTCCCGTTTCGAGACGATACTGCAGAATCGCGCTGTCCACGGTCTTCGTCAGCGCCTGGCAGCCTTTGTCATCAACGACTGTCAGCGTTTTCTGGATGTTGGGAACGGTGAGCAGGAACAGGATGGAGATGATGGTCACGACGATGACCATTTCCAGCAGGGTAAAGCCTTCATGGTTTCTGAGTTTCTTCATATTCTTCCTTTCTGTGATCGTCAGATCTGCGTCAGAATCTGCAGGGGCATCATCAGGATCTGATAGATCAGGATCAGCACGATGCCGATGCAGGCATAGCTCGCCGCCTGGATCGTCCGCGTGATCCGGGCGATTCTGAGCCTTCCTTTTTCTTCGGACATCTCGAGATATCCTTTCAGCATCTCTTCCGCATTTCCGGAATACACGGCAAGTTTCATGAATCTTGCCAAAGCAGGATCCAGGCAGGGGAGATCAACTGCCTGTTCCAGGGGATTTCCTTCCAGCAGTCCTTTCTCGATCTCTTCTGCTAAGAAGCGGATGACTGGCTTATGAGAGATGGTTTCCAGGAGGTGCAGGGATCTTCTCGTCGGAATGTTTCTGGAAAGACACTGATGGAAGAAGCGGATGAAGTCCATGCTCACATACTGGACGAGCAGCGAATCCGGAAGGAGCTTCTGCAGGAGCTGATATCCCTGTTTCTGACGAGCTTCAGGCAGAAACGAGAGGACCATTGCCGCAAGAACTGCAAGGATGATCGCAAGAATCATGCAGGCATTCTTCAGAACCTTCTGAATAAGCACGTACTGTTCCGTATCGCCATGGAAGCTCTTCACCATCGATAAGAGCGGCGGAAAGCAGAATTCGGTGAACAGGAAGATGCCGGCAATGACCGCCACCAGCATCGCGCAGGGATAGAACAGCTTCCTTTGGATCGCTTCTTTCTCTTTCCGGTCTCCTTCGGCAATGGCGATCGAAAGACTGAGGCATTCCCGGAAAGAAAGCGTCTGCAGGAAGCCGCTGAAATAGCCGCGGTAGTCTTTCGGACAGTAGTCCTGGAAGAAGCTGGCTGCTTCTTCGCCATCTTCAAGTCTTTTCCGGATGGCAGCGAATGCTTCGGAACTTTTCCTCGAGGAGAGCAGCTCCATGCTTTCCTGGAGCGTGAAGCCGCTCTCCATGAGTTTCTGAATGCCCTGGCAGTCTTCGCGGTCAATCAAGATCCTGCGACGCTTCTGCCAGGGAAACTGCACCTCGTTCTGCAGCCAGGAGAATCTGTTCCTGGAGGGTGCGGAACGACGGGCTGGTGTGCTGATGAGTGAAATAGTAATCCACCTCCTTCCGGTCCATGAGTTCATAGACGCCGATCTTCTTCCCATGATCTGAAGCATAAAGCCGCTGGCACGAGATGCCGCGGAGCACATCCTGCAGCTGCAGCTTCGCCACGCCGAGATCCAGCAATCGGTCAATCGCGCTGATGCAGGAACCTGCATGCAGGCTGGTGACGACCAGGTGCCCGGTCAGAGCGCATCTCACTGCCATCTGGGCAGCCGGCTCATCGCGGATCTCTCCGATCATGACGATATCGGGATCATGGCGCATCAGCTGACGGATGCCGTCCGCATACGACAGATGTGCCTTGTCATTTACTGACAGCTGCACATATTTCTCCGAGTAGATCTCAACCGGATCTTCGAGGGAGAAGATCTTCTTGCCCGTGACTTCATTGAGAATCGTATACAGCGTCGTCGTCTTGCCGGATCCAGTCGGACCGCTGAATACGAAGAGGCCGCTGCGATGGGTGCAGATGGATCTGAAATAGGCATTCTGCTCCGGATCCGAACTCAGCATGTCCGTGGTGATTGCTCCATGGCTGTTCAGGATGCGGATGACTCCGCACGTCACGTGGTAGCTGCTGACCAGTGCAAATCTCAGAGCAAGCTTCTTTCCGTCTACTTCGGTTTCAAAGCGTCCGGTCTGCGGTATCATCGAATTGCTCAGGTCCAGATTCGCCCGGTACATCAGATAGCGGAAGAATCTTCCATCTTCTTCCGCGCTTCGGACTTTGCGGATCACGCCATCCACTCTCATCTCGATGCGGAGCCGGTCATCTTCCATCAGGTTGAGATGAATGTCAGTCACGTGATGCTTCAGAGCAATGGCCAGGATCCGCTTCAGCTCTTCTTCCATTTCCTGCCTCCTGCTATCCCTGTATCCATGAAGCAGGGCGATTCCCCGGTTTCGTTGACAAACGGGGGTCATCCGATAAAATGAAACTGTTCATTGAGAAAGGAAGCAGCACGAAAATATGATTCAGTCAACAGAAATCAAACCCGGAACCTGCTTTATCTGGGAAGGGGAACTTTATCAGGCAATCACCGTGGACCGCAACAAGACGGCCATGGCCAAGATGAAGGTTGCAGTCAAAGTACGCAGCCCGCGCACCGGCGTCGTCAAGGAACTCGGACTCATCGGTTCCGACCGTGTTGAAGAAGCACACATTGACCGCAGAGAGATGCAGTATCTCTATAATGACGGAACGTCTCTTGTATTCATGGATACGGAGAACTATGAACAGATCGAAATTCCGGAAGAGCGCCTGCACTGGGAGAAGCAGTTTCTGAAGGAGTCCCAGATGGTCAACATCCAGGTCTATGACGGAGAGATCCTCGGCGTCGACCTGCCGGATAAGGTCGAACTGCTCGTGACAGATTGCGAAGAAGCAGTCAAGGGCAACACCGCTACGTCCGCATCGAAGAATGCAACGCTGGAGACCGGACTTGAGATCAAGGTTCCGCTCTTTGTCACCAAGGGTGATACGGTGATCGTCTCCACGGCAGACGGAAAATATTCCGGGCGCGCCTGATCACACTTCTTGCATTATTCAGAGGATTGCATAATATTGTAATTGATAAAACTCAGGGCAGGGTGAAATTCCTGACCGGCGGTAAACCCCGCGAAACTGCATGGCAGTCAGAGCTGGTGAAATTCCAGCGGCGACAGTAAAGTCTGGATGGAAGAGTCGTTATCACATTCCATATTCTTTCCATATCCCGGAGGTTTATCTTTGATGGCCTCCGGTTTTATTGTCCGGGGGCAGGAGGAGGATAAAACCATCATGTCAGCTTCAGCAACCACTGCTTCAAAGAAACTTCTCACGACCCGGAACATCACGCGCATTGCCATCCTCTCCGCGATTGCGTATGTGCTGATGCTCATCGAATTCCCGCTGCCGATTGCACCGAGCTTCTACAAGCTGGACTTCTCGGAAGTGGCAGTCCTGATCGGCGGCTTCGCGATGGGACCTGCGGCAGCTGTCGCCATCGAGGCAATCAAGGTTCTGCTGAACCTGCTGTTCAGCGGAACGGTCACGATGGGCATCGGCGAGCTTGCCAACCTCCTGATCGGATGCGCACTCTGCGTACCGGCATCGATTCTGTATGCACGTCATAAGAGCCGCACGACTGCAATGAAGGGAATGGCACTTGGCACGGTATGCATGATCATCGCCGGCGTCCTGCTCAACTGGCTCGTGCTGATTCCTGCGTTTGTCCGCTTTGCCGGCTATCCGCTGGATGCGATCATCGGCATGGGCAGTGCGATCAACGGAAGGATCACGGATGTGCTGAGTCTCTGCATCATCTGCGTGATTCCGTTCAACCTGATCAAGGGTGTGCTGACCTCGGTCATCACCTCATTGCTGTACAAGCACGTTTCGCCGCTGCTTCATCGTTAAGAAAAAGCTTCTGATCATGAGGGTCTGCTGCTTGCCGTGAAATGCCTGCAACAGGCCTTTTTTCGATGGTATAATGGGGACTGTCTGAACGAGGAACAATTATGGCAAAGTATTCACGCACCCAGAAATATGAAGAACTCCGCAGCCGTCTGCAGAGCGATGCAGAGACGAGTGTCAGCACGCGCGATCTCAGCAGCTATGAGAAGCGTCTGAACCGGATCGACTCGAGCAATTTCAATGCGCCCGAAGAACCGGCATCACCGGCTGCAGATCATGATCCGATCCATGCCAGAAGAAGGCAGGAACCGGTTTCCCAGCCTGCGGCCAAGCCTGCAGAAACTCCGGCAGAGCCTTCTTTTCTCAACAGCAACGAGAATTACACGCATGCGTTCAATAACGAATATCTGAATGAATATATCCGTGAAGCCAAGCAGTACAACGTGGACCAGGGCAATGCCTACAGCCAGAACACGGATCTCAACATCCTGAAGTCTCTGAATATGAACCGGAATCAGGCTCCGTCGAAGCCTTATCCGTCTGAACCTGCGCAGCAGCCGTTTGATGCGGCCGCCGTATCGAAGGCAGCTGCAGCTTCCCAGCCGGTGAAGAAGCAGGAGACTTCGGATATTCCGTTCCAGAAGAAGGATGACAGCGACTTCGAGGACTATCTTTCCGATGATGCCAATCCGCCGCTGAGCGATACCCGCACGATGACGAGAGAGGATATTGCGGCAGAGGTTCAGAACCTGATCCGCAATGCCCAGAAGAATCAGCAGCCTTCTTCCCCAGCTCCATCAGCTGTGCGGAACAATGATCGTTATGACAATACGAGAGATCATCTGGAAGCAGACCGCACTGCCCGTCAGCAGCTGCTGAATGAGACGACGCAGATGCGGGCTCAGCTGGATGATTATGAAGACAATCTCACGGAAGTCAGCGACAAGATGAAGCATACCAACCGGGTGCTGAATATCGTCCTGATCGTTCTGATTGTCGCACTGGTCGTGGTGCTCGGGGTTGTGATCTACTGGGTTCTGATGTCGAGAGGAATCATCCGATGAAGAAGATCAACATTGCAATCGACGGCCCGAGTGCTGCCGGCAAGAGTTCCATCGCAAAGATTCTGGCCTCAAAGCTCGGCTATGTGCATCTGGATACCGGAGCGATGTATCGCTGCACGGCTTACAAGGCATTGCAGAAAGGCATTGATCTCTCGGATGAACCGGCACTCGTGGCGATGCTGAGAGAGACTGAGATCGTTCTGACCCCGGCTGGAAATGTCATCCTGGATGGAACGGATGTCAGCCATGCGATCCGGGCAGATGAAGTATCGATGGCAGCCTCGAAGGTAGCGTCTTTGAGCGGCGTGCGCAAGGAACTTGTCTCGCGCCAGCAGAAGATGGCCGAAGCAGGGGGCTTCATCATGGATGGCCGCGATATCGGAACGGTCGTTCTGCCAGAAGCAGAACTCAAGATATTCATGACTGCAACTCCTCATGCCCGGGCATTGAGAAGGCTGCGTCAGAATCAGGAAGAAGCGATTTCGGAATCGGATCTTGCGACCGTGGAGAAGGAAATCGAGGAAAGGGATTATCAGGATACGCATCGGAAGTCTTCGCCGCTGAAGAAGGCGGAAGATGCGATTGTTCTGGATACTTCGGCTCTCTCGATTCAGGAAACTGCAGATGCGATCCTGAAGATGGCAGAACCTTTCCTGAAGGAGGAACACGCATGAAACATACAGGAGTTATTGCAATCGTCGGCCGGCCGAATGTAGGGAAGTCGACGATTTTTAACCGTCTGGCAGGATCGAGAATTTCGATTGTCGAAGATACGCCAGGCGTGACAAGAGACCGCATCTATGCAAAGGGCAGCTGGCTCGGCAGGGAGTTCCGGGTGATTGATACCGGCGGCATCCAGCTCGAAGATCAGCCGTATCAGGAAGAAATCCGGGCTCAGGTATCCATCGCGATTGAAGAAGCAGATGTGATTGTCATGGTCTGCTCCGGCAAGACGGGTCTTACTGATGATGACAAGTATATCGCCGGTCTGCTGCAGCGCAGCCATAAGCCGGTTGTTCTGGCCGTGAATAAAGTGGATGACAATTCCCGCATTGCCAGCATCTATGAGTTCTATGCCCTCGGGCTCGGAGATCCGATTGCGGTTTCCGGCGTCCATGGCATCGGCATCGGCGATCTGCTTGATGCATGCATGAAGGAGATTCCGGAAAAGGAAGAAGAGGATACTCTGGAGGGAATCCGGATTGCCGTGATCGGCGAACCGAATGTCGGCAAGTCTTCTCTCGTCAATGCGATCCTGAATGAAGAACGGGCCATCGTTGCGGATGAGCAGGGCACGACCAGAGATGCGGTTGATACGCCGTTCCGCTATGATGGGAAGCCATTTGTGATTGTTGATACGGCCGGCATCCGCAAGCGCGGCAAAGTATATGAATCCATTGAGAAGTATGCGGTGCTCAGGGCGATGGAAGCGATTGAGCGCTGCGATGTGGCACTGTTTGTGCTGGATGGGGAACTCGGCATCCGCGAACAGGACAAGCATGTGGCAGGCTATGCAAGCGAAGCCGGCAAGCCGGTCATCATCGTCGTGAACAAATGGGATGCTGTCACGAAAGATGAGCATACGATGGCGGCTTTCACGGAGGAAGTCCGGAAGCAATTCGTGTATCTCTCCTATGCGCCGATCGTTTTTGTCTCTGCACTGACGCATCAGCGGGTGAATTCGATCCTGCCGATGGTGGAGAAAGTATATGAAAACAGCACCCGCCGCATTGCGACGAACGTGCTGAATGAAGTGATTGCGGATACGCAGGTGACCACACCGGCACCAGCCCGCAATGGCAAGCGGTTCCGCATCTACTATGCAACCCAGGTCAGCGCTCAGCCTCCGACTTTCGTGTTTTCGTGCAATGATCCGAAGCTGCTGCATTTCACGTATCAGCGGTTCCTCGAGAATCAGCTGCGGGCTGCGTTTGATTTTGAAGGAACGCCGATCCGCATCATTGCGAGAAAGAAGGTTTCCGAATGAAGTGCGCAGTGCTCGGAACCGGCAGCTGGGGAACTGCACTTGCCCAGGTGCTTGCCGATAATGGTCATGACGTCTTGCTCTGGGGCATCAACCCGAATGAAGTGCATGACATCAACGAGAACCACCATAACTCGAAATTCTTCGAATGCCGGATCAGCGAGAAGCTGAAGGCATCTCTCGATCTTTCCATGATTCACGATGCTGAACTGATCCTTCTGGCGGTGCCTTCGATCGCTATTGAGGAGACGCTGCAGAAAGCCGTGGCAGAGCTGGATCATCCGGTGCTGATCATCAATGTGGCAAAAGGTTTCCACCCGATCAGCCATAAGCGGCTGAGCGTCGTCATCGAAGAGACCGTTCCGGCCTCAGACCGGAAGGCAGTCGTATCTCTGATCGGCCCGAGCCATGCCGAAGAGGTAATCCTGAGAATGTTAACGGCAATCAATGCGGTCAGCGAGGACGAAGCCGCTGCAGAACAGGTTCAGGAACTATTCTCCAATCACTATTTCCGGGTATACCGGAATACGGATGTCATCGGTGCCGAGATCGGAGTTGCCGTCAAGAATATCATGGCAATCGCTTCCGGCATCCTGGAAGGCATCGGCCAGGGCGATAACGCAAGAGCAGCCCTGATGACCAGAGGTCTTGCCGAGATGTCCCGGTTCGGGATTGCGCTTGGCGGAAAGAAAGATACGTATCTTGGTCTCGATGGCGTCGGCGACCTGATCGTCACCTGCACGTCCCGCCATTCCCGCAACTTCATGGCCGGCTACGCGATCGGCAGGGCCGGAGACGCAAAGTCATTTCTCGAGACGAATACGAAGACGGTCGAAGGAATCTCTGCCTGCCGCATCGTTCATGAAGAAGCTGAAAAGAGGAACATCTCAATGCCGATCACCGATCAGGTCTATCAGGTTCTGTTCGAAGGCAAGAAGCCATCCGATGCGATTGATGATCTGATGCGCAGAGATCTCAAGAGCGAAGAAGCCTGATCGGAATCAGAATGATCAGAACACCCGCAGCACCTGCAGGAAATTCCGCAGAAGCTCCGGGTGTTCGTTTTCTATAGGGATCCGGAAGTTCAGACTTTCTGGAAGTACTGCAGGCATACGCATCCTAAGCCTGCCTGGGCACTGACGACATTGCAGACCTGCGTGATCTGGATGTCTGCTGTCGGAAACGCCTCCGCAATCGCATGATAGAACAGCTCCGCATCTTCGATGGCATTGGTATGCGCAATCGTGATGGACCATGTTTCATCGATCGGCTTTTCCTTCATGTGCTCAATGACCCGCTTCATGGCTTTGCGGAAGGAGATGACTTTGTCATACGTATCGATGCGGCCGCCGGTCTCTTTGTTGAGATGCAGGATCGGCGTGATGCGCAGCAGGTTCGCCAGGCGGGCAGCACTGTTCGTGAGCCGGCCGCTTCTTGCCAGGTGTTTGAGATCCTGCGGGATCACGATCGTCTCGCAGCTGTTGATGACGCGTTCCGAGAGCAGCCGCACGTCCATATCGGAAGCCCCGTGATCATAGGCGTTCTTGATCGCATGAACGAGATAGTCTTCGATGACGTTGGCACTGTAGGTGTCGACGACGATGATCGGGAGATCAATGCTGCGGGCCAGAGCACTCATCGTTGAGCCGGTTCCGGACAGACCGTTGCAGATCGGAACGGCAATGACGAGATCAGTTCCCTGTTCTTTCAGAGATGTGAAGCACTCCTCGATCAGACCTGGAGAAGGCTGGGAAGTCGAGAGTACTTTTTTCTGCTCCAGCAGTTTCACGACATCATTCTTGCCCAGAGTTTCCATGTCCTGATAGGTGAGAGTGCCGTCGGTGATCTGCAGAGGAACGCTGATAATACCATCTTTTGCAAACTCTTCGATGGACTTTCCGCTGCCGCTGTCTGTGATATATGCGATCTTCATGTGCATAACCTCTTTCTGAAATACTAACCGTCTGCGGCAGAAATGTAAATCCATTTGCAAAATGGTAGAATGAGGCTGATGACTGTACACCTGTTTACAAGAAGCTGCTGCACGCTGCTCGAAAGCACGCTGCGAGTTTCCGAAATTCCGGTACTTGCGAAGGCCGGGGGATATCAGTATGCGGCTCTGACGGACCATAATGTCCTGTTCGGATTTCCGGCTTTTTCGGCTGCCTGCGCAAAACAAGAGATCCGTCCGATCTATGGTCTTGAAGCAGATACGGACTATCATGGCATGACAGTTCCGTTTCTTCTGCTGGCGGAAGATCGGATCGGCATTCATCATCTGATGGAATGCTCCAGCCAGATCATGGAAACCGGAAAGCCCATTTCCATTGCAGATCTGAATCGCTATGCAGAACATAATATCCTGATCGCCTATGGCGAGGGCGGGGCTGCGGATTCTGAGCTCATAGCCGGAAACCGGGAAGGGACTCTGGAAATCCTGAAGCAGATGAAAGCAGAGCTGCCGGAGTTTGATGTGGCGATTTCCTATCAGGAATCTTCGCTCTGGAAGATCAAGAATGAACTGCTGCGGGAACTCTGCAGAAGTCTCTCGATCCGCACCGTTGCGATGAACAAGATTTTCTATGCCGGAGAATCCGATGCCCAGCTGTGCCGGATTCTGAAGGGAATCAAGGAGAACCGGACGATCCAGGATCGCTCGTTTCCGATGATTACCGGACGTTCCTATCTTTCCAGAGCACAGATGGAGGAACGGTATCCGCTAGAGGAACTGGAACGCACCGATGAACTTGCGTCCAGATGCCATGCCGATCTGGAACTGGAGAAGACGAGTCTTCCGCAGTTTCCGGTGCCGGAAGGTGTCACGAGCGGTCAGTATCTGACCCAGCTCTGTCTGGCAGGACTGAAGAAACGGCTGAACGGCGCAGAGAATAAGGTCTATTATGACCGGCTGCGCTATGAGCTCGATGTGATTCTGAAGATGCATTTCGAAGATTATTTTCTGATTGTCTGGGACTTTATCCGGGATGCCCGGAAAGAAGGCATCTTCGTCGGTCCGGGCAGAGGCAGTGCCTGCGGCTCTTTAGTTGCGTACAGCCTCGGCATCACGATGATTGATCCGATCCGCTGGAATCTGCTGTTTGAACGATTCCTGAATCCGGACCGGGTATCCATGCCGGATATCGACACGGATATCCAGGATAACCGGAGACAGGATGTCATTGATTATGTCCGGAAGAAATACGGGGATGACCATATTGCCAACATCGTGACGTTTGGAACCCTCGGGGCGAAGCAGGTGATCCGGGATGTCGGCAAAGTGCTTGCCATGAATCAGCGGGATATCGATCTCGTCAGCCGCCTGATTCCCAATCGTCCCGGCATCACGCTGAAGCAGGCGCTGACCGAAAATAACCGCCTGCGGGAAATCGTAAAGGCCGAAGAAAAATACCAGAACCTGTTTTGCATCGCTGCAAAGCTGGAGGGACTGCCTCGCCATACGAGCATCCATGCGGCTGGCATCATCATGTCTTCGCTGCCGCTGAATGAAGTGATTCCGACGATGAAAGTCGACAGCGATATGAAGACGAGCCAGTATGACAAGGACTATCTGGAAGCCCGCGGCCTGATCAAGATGGACTTTCTCGGAAACCGGAATCTCACGACGATTCAGCAGATCGTGAAGAAGGTCCGGGAAGAAGATCCGTCGTTCAGCCTGAATGAGATTCCGCTGGATGATGACCGGGCTTATCAGGTATTCCGCAATGCGGATACGCTCGGGGTTTTCCAGGTCGAATCGGAAGGTATGAAAGCATTGCTGAGAAAGATCCGGCCGATGCGCTTTGAAGACATCACCGCTTCGCTGGCACTGTTCCGTCCGGCTTCCAAGGACAGCATTCCGATGTATGTCGAGAACCGGAGGAATCCGGAGAATATCCATTATCCTGCTCTGGAACTCGAGCCGATTCTGAAAGAGACGTATGGCGTCATGATCTATCAGGAACAGGCGATGCTGACGGCAGAAGTCTATGCCGGCTTCTCTCTGGCAAGGGCAGACGTGCTGCGCAAGGCGATGTCCAAGAAGAAAGAATCCGAACTGGCTGCGCTGAAGCAGGAATTTATCCGCGGGGCAAAGAAGAAAGGACACACCGAGCAGGAAGCCGAATCGCTCTTTGCCTTGATTCAGAAGTTCGGCGGCTACGGCTTCAATAAATCGCATGCGGTCGCATATGCTCTGATTGCCTATCAGGAAGCCTGGCTCAAGGCAGAATATCCGCTGCATTTCTACTGCGCATTGTTTGATTCTGTGATCGGCGATTCGGACAAGACAGCCCGCTACGCGGATGAATGCAGAAGAAGAAATATTCAGGTCGAAGCACCGAATGTGATGTACAGCAATGAAACCTGCCGGGAGCTTCCGGGAAGACTGCTGTTTCCGCTTTCCATCATCAAGGGCATCGGCAGAAATACTGCCCGCCTGATCAGAGAAGAGCGGGAAAAGCGGCAGTTTGAGGACTTCTTCGACTTCATCGCAAGAATTTCTCTGCTCCGCATCGACCGCGGTTCCATGGAGACGATGATCGATGCCGGGGCACTTGACTGTTTCGGATTGAGCCGGACGACCATGCGCACTGCTCTGGATGATGCGCTGAATTATGCTGAACTCGTGCAGGTGCAGAAAAACGGACAGATGGTTCTGAACATGTCGCTAGTCTCGAAGCCTGTTCCGGTCCGCAGAAAAGATGTTCCGGAAGAGATCCGGGAACGGGAGATCAGCGCCCTGGGCTTTTCGCTTGGTCCGCATCCGATTGTCAATGTCCGGAAGCAGGCAGGAATCACACTGCCTTCGATCATCTCCGTCCGCGGCACGCCAGGCGAGTTTGATACCTTCGTGCAGGTAGCCGGAGTCCGCCCTTACCGGACCAGGCGCGGAGACATGATGGCATTCCTGAAGGTGAGCGATGAAACCGGAGAGATGGATATGGCAGTCATGCCGCGTCTGTATTCCAAGGTGCAGAATCAGCTCGTGAAGGGTGCGTACATTCTGATTCATGGTAAAATAGCACAAGATGATTCCTGCATTGCAGAACGCATCTCCTTTCTGCAGCAGAAATCTTCCGGAGGATCTCTGAACTATGGCAAAACTACTGATCGTTGATGATGAGAAGAATATCCGGGAAGTCATCCGGGAATATGCATTGCTGAATGGATACGAAGCAGACGAAGCCGAAGACGGGATGCAGGCAATCGACATGATCCGCGAAAAGGATTATGACTGCGTGATACTGGATATCATGATGCCGAAACTTGACGGATTCAGCGCCTGCAAGCAGATCAAGAAGATCCGGAATATTCCGGTCATCATGCTGAGTGCGAGACAGGAAGAATATGACAAGCTGTTCGGGTTTGAACTGGGCGTGGATGATTATGTCGTAAAACCCTTTTCGCCTAAGGAGCTTATGGCCAGGGTCAAAGTCGTGCTTGACCGCTCCCGCAAGAATGAGACAGAAGTGCTGCGGCTCGACAACGGCGGCCTCGTGATTGATGTGGGCGGAAGAAGCGTGACGGTCGATGGGCAGAAAGCGAACCTGACGCCGAAGGAGATTGATCTTCTGCTGTATATGGTGAGCCATAAGAACATGGCCATCAGCCGCAATCAGCTGCTGGAAGAAGTATGGAACTATGATTATTTCGGGGATGACCGGACAGTGGATACGCATATCAAGATGCTGCGCCACAACCTCGGTCCCTATCGCGATCATATTGTCACAGTGAGAGGTATGGGATACAAATTTGAAGCTTGACAGACACGGAATCACATTCAATATCTGGATGTCATTCGTCTTATTCGCAGTGATCGTCATGGTGCTGCTCGGCACGCTTCAGGTTCTTCTGATCAAGCCGTACTACCGCAACAACAAGGCGGCGACCGTCCGAGAGATCAGCACGCAGATCGCAGATTACATCGTGAATCAGAACGGCAGTTCTTCGGCCGTTTCCAGAGCATTCCAGGTCACGGTGGACAACAATGTGTGCGTAGCGATCTACAACGAAGAAGGCAGGATGATCTATGACGCTGACAGCCTGGGTTCAGGCTGTGTTTTTCATGCGTCCAGCTCCATCAGCACGTCTGCCAGCATCAATTTCCGCGATGGCAATGCCCTGAAGAATCTGGTCAATGAGAATAACGGAGAAGTCTCGCTGAATCTCACGAACAACCGGACAAGCCAGGAAATGGTCGTCTACGGAAAGAAGATCAGCTCCAATCTTCTGAACCTGTATCTGTTCGTCAATTCTCCGCTGGAGCCGGTAGACTCCATCGTGAACTTCTTCAGCCAGCAGTATCTGCTGTATACGTTCTTCGTGATCATCGTCGCTTCGATCATCTCGATCTTCATCTCCAGCCGCCTGACCAAGCCGATCGTGAACATCCGCAAATCCGCCGACCGTCTGGCCAAAGCAGACTACAGCGTCAAGTTCAACGGCGGCCGCTTCACGGAGACGAAAGATCTTGCCGAAACCCTGAATGGCGCTACCGAGAAACTCTCGAAGATCGATGAGCTCCGCAAGGACCTGATTGCCAACGTTTCGCATGATATCAAGACGCCGCTCACCAGCATCCGTGCTTATGCCGAGATGGTCCGCGATGTATCCGGCGACAACCCTGCTAAGCGCACGGAGCATCTCGATGTCATCATCGAGGAAGCAGATTATCTGAACAAGCTGGTGGTCGATATGAGTGAGCTGTCGAAGATGCAGTCCGGCAACTATGTTCTGAAGCAGTCGAATTTCGATCTGTCCCAGGTGATTCTCAATGTCGTCAAGCTCAATCAGGTCATGATTGAAGAAGGCAAGCTGAATGTCGTCACCGATATTCCCGAGAGCCTGATCGTATACGGCGATGAGATCAAGATCACGCAGGTCATCCATAACTTCCTGTCCAATGCGATCAAGCATAGTTCGGAGGGAAAGACCATCACGATCAAGGCATGGCGTCTCTCGGATGAAGAAACTGCCAGAGTCGAAGTCATCGATGAAGGCGAAGGCATCTCGAAAGAAGAGCTTCCGTATATCTGGGACCGCTATCAGAAGAGCAGCCGTTCCTTCAGCCGCTCGATGACCAGCACTGGTCTCGGACTGGCAATTGTCAAGGCAATCCTCGATACGCATCATGCCCGCTATGGCGTGGTGTCAGAAGTCGGAAAAGGCTCGATGTTCTGGTTCGAACTGCCGCAGCCGCATGAGCCGGAAGATCTGGAGGAGCCAGCCCATGAAGCCTGACTACCTGCCGGGAACTCCCTATTCGCTGATTCAGCCTGAAGGCATGTATCACATGAACAGCGATACGGAACTGCTCGGCCGCTTTCTGAAGATCCGCCATAAAGACACGGTCCTCGATATCGGCACGCATACCGGCGCATTGCTGATGTATGCCGGCATGCATGAGCCCTCAGCTCTTTATGGCATCGATCTTTTTCCGGAAGTCCTCGAAGCTGCTTCAGAGAATCTGAAGCATGCCGGCATGCATGCAGAGCTGAGCGCCGTGCGAGTTCAGGACTATCAGCATGATCCGTTTGATGTCGTGATTTCCAATCCGCCATATTTCCGGACCGCAGATCCGGATCTGAAGAATGAGGATCCGATCCGCTCTGCCGCCAGACACGAATCCTTTCTTCCGCTGGAAGATCTGTTTCTCCATGCATCAAGGCTGACCAGAGACCATGGCACATTCTTTCTCGTCCATCGCTCCGAGCGCCTGCCCGAACTGTTCCGGCTTGCGGAAGAAAATCATTTCCATCCTTCCAGGATGCGGATTGCCTATGATCATGCCGGCGGCAGGGCAAGAACGGTTCTGCTGGAATTCCGCAAGGGAACTGCTCCGCAGCTCTCCATTGAATCACCCGCATGGCTGGATGACAGAACAAGCTTCTGAAAATAAAAAAATGCAGCTTTCGCTGCATCGTGTCATTCTCAGAAAACTCAGAGCGGGATGACATCCTTCGGATCAACATCTGGCATCACGCCGCCTGTGACCTTGTCGAATTCTTCCTTCGTGATATCCTTCTGATCCCAGCGGCCGAGGGTTTCATTCTCGACGTCGACCCATTTGCCGTCAATGAACTCCTGAACACGTACACCGTTGTCAATCAGCTGAATGTGCTTCTTGTCTGCGTCCCAGGCAAAATAGAACGGCTGTTCATCTTCTGCGAGGTTGATGCCATACTTGGATTTCATCATAGTTCTGCTCTCCTTCTTCTGTTCTTTCAGGCACTTCCCGGTACCTTTTACAATTCCTTACTTTACTCTCTGAAGTAACGGAGGGAAATATACAGATTCCGTGAAATGACAAGCATATCTGCGTGTTTTCAGGAATAACCTGGATCCTTGGTGTTTCTTGACAACCGCATGACCCGCTAATAAGATATTGATAAGATTTCAGAACGCCTACGCTCTGCGCGGAAGGGATTCTGATCTTCTGCGGTTGATTCAGCAGTATGATTCAGAGAAGGAGGAGATCATATGAAGCACATTGTGACATTAGATACCCGCGACATGAAGAACAGCGCTGAAAAGGGCGGATGTGGCGAATGCCAGACTTCCTGCCAGAGTGCCTGCAAGACAAGCTGCGGCATTGCTAACCAGAGCTGTGAAAACAAGCAGGCTTAATCAGGATATTCTGAAACAGAACCAGCAGGCGACCGGAACACTGAACAGCGTTCCGGTTCTTTGCTGATAGGGAGGGAAACATGATCCACCAGTATAAAATGAATGGCTACAACATCGTCCTGGATACCTACAGTGCAAGCGTCCATGTGACCGATGATGCAACCTATGATGCTATCGCCATGCTTGATCAGGGAAAGAACCAGGCAGACGCAGCGAAGATCATTCAGGAGAAATATCATCTCAGCGATGCAGATGCCGATGAAATCTTTTCCGATATTGACAGCCTGATCAAGGCGGGCAAGCTCTTCACGGAAGACTCGTTCAGCAGTCTCGCGCCGGCTCTCAAGAATCGCAGCGACGTGATCAAAGCCATGTGCCTGCTCGTTGCCCATACGTGCAATCTGAACTGTTCCTACTGCTTTGCTTCCCAGGGAAAATTCCATGGCAAATCCGGACTGATGGACTTCGAGACCGGAAAACGTGCACTCGACTTTCTCGTTGAACATTCCGGTACAAGAAGAAATCTGGAAGTGGACTTCTTCGGCGGCGAACCTCTCGTCAACTTCGATGTCTGCAGGCAGCTGGTAGCTTATGCCCGCAGCATCGAGAAGGAAAAGAACAAGAACTTCCGCTTCACGCTGACAACCAACGGCGTCAATCTGAACGATGAAGTCATCGAATGGGCTAACAAGGAATGCTATAACGTCGTGCTTTCGCTTGATGGACGCAAGGAAGTCAATGACCGCTTCCGGGTCGATGCAAGCGGAAAGGGAAGCTATGACCGGATTGTCCCGAACTTCCAGAAATTCGTGAAAGCCCGCGGAGATCAGAATTACTATATGCGCGGCACGTTCACGCATTACAATACGGACTTCACGAAAGATATCTTCCATATGGCAGATGATCTCGGCTTCGATGAGCTTTCGATGGAACCGGTTGTCACCGATCCGTCCAGCCCCTCAGCCCTGACCGAAGAAGATCTCCCGATCCTGTTTGATCAGTATGAGATCCTTGCCAAGGATATGATCCGCAGGGAGAAGGAAGGACACCCGATCGTGTTCTATCACTACATGATCAACCTCGAGCACGGACCATGCATCTACAAGCGCATCTCCGGATGCGGTTCCGGAACGGAATATGTCGCCGTCACTGCCTGGGGCGATCTTTATCCATGCCATCAGTTCGTCGGCGATGAAGCATACCGCCTCGGCGATATCTATCATGGCATCACGAATCAGGCTCTGCGCGAGGAATTCCGCCAGTGCAATGTCTATGCCCGTCCCGACTGTGCGAACTGCTGGGCGAAGCTGTACTGCTCCGGCGGCTGCGCTGCCAATGCCTATCATGCGACCGGCGACATTCATGGTACCTATGATTACGGATGCAGAATCTTCCGCAAGCGGATTGAGTGCGCGATCATGATCAAGGTTGCAGAAGCTATGGATCCGCAGATCAGATCAGCAAAGAAGAAAGCAGAAACCTCCTCATGCAGCGAAGACTGCGAAGAGAACTGCGAACCTTCCGCAAGATGCTGAAAGCATTATCCGATTTCAGAAGAAAACATGCCTTCATCGGCATGTTTTTATGAACCCCGGTTCCGATTCGCTGGACCTGATTTCATACTTTTCTTCGGCTTTTTCTTCAAGCATGCTTAGCTGATCTTCAGAAATGATTTCACCCGGCACGATCAGCGGAATTCCGGGCGGATAGAGAAAGAGATACTCCCCAGCTGTTCTGCCCTTGGATTCCTGCAGAGGAATGGTGTCATGTTCTGCTTCAATCGCATCATGAATGCTCATGCGTGCTTCCGGAAGGGTGATCGGCAGGGGATCGAACCTTCTCAGGTCTTCCATCTTTCGATCGGCTTCGTTCAGAGCCTCTGCAAGAATTCTGAGATCTTCCGGGTCATCAGTAGCGCTGGTCATGGCCAGCACATGATGACCTTCTGCCATTTCCAGGGTGCAGTGATAAGCATCATGGAGATATGTCAGAAATTCTGCGCCGCTAACCGGCGTCTGGATCAGAATCTTGCCGGGATCATAGGCAAAGATGCCAGGCTGATCTTGGACAGCAGGATGCTGGAGAATCCGGATGTGCTTCAGGGAAGACGTCAGGTCTTCAAAGAGATGAATATTCTGGAGCCAGGTTTTCGCATATTCCTTCTTCTCAGCAGCCCACATCGCAGTGCATCCGTCGAGACTCATCATAAGCGGATAGGAAGGAGAAGAAGTCTCGAAGATGCCGAGCTGCTTCTCGATCTCTTCTGCTTTTACGAGGGCTCCGTTCAGGTGCATCCAGGCGCTCTGCGTCGCACTGAAGAGCGTCTTATGCGGACTCTGCACGACGACATCTGCACCCGCCTTCACTGCTCCCTGCGGAAATCCCTTCAGGAACAGATGGGCTCCATGGGCTTCATCGACAAACAGGGGAATGCGATGGCTGTGCGCAATCTCTGCAATGGCATGGATATCGCTGAGCACGCCTTCATAAGTCGGACTGGTCAGAATGACCGCCTCCGATTCCGGATAAGTCTCCAGGGCCTTCTTCACGTCAGAAGGAGAAACCGAGCCATAGATCTCATACTCCGGAAGATAGGCAGGCATGATCCAGTGAACCTTCAGATTTCTTAACTGCATGGCATGATAGACCGATCGATGGCAGTTGCGGGCAGCGATCACTTCGCCGCCTTCTTTGGTCATCGCAAAGATCCCGGCCAGGTTGCCGCACGTGCTGCCGTTGACGAGATACCAGGTATGCTCTGAATCATACAGATCAGCAGTCCGGGACATGGCGTCTTTCAGAATTCCGGAAGCGTGGTGCAGATCATCCGTACCCGGAACTTCCGTGAAGTCCAGCGAAAAATCAATCGCATGCGTGGAAGAAACCTGCCGCTTATGGCCTGGCATATGGAAAGGGATCTGACCGCTTTCAGAATATTTCTGCAGCTGGAATTCCAGATATCCGCTGGGATAGTTCGTGATCTTCTTCATACAGGGAGTATTATAAAGGATAAACAGAGGCAGAAGATGGAATCCTGCAGAAGGGCGCATTCTATCCTGCTTTCATTGACTTTTTCATTGACCAGGAGAACTGAACCTGCTAATATACTGCTGTTATCAGTCCTCTTGCCGGAGGTCTGTAACCGCTCAGAACAGGGTCAAGCACGGAAACGTCCCCTCCATGGCGCGTCTTAAGATAATGACAGGAGGTGTATTGAATGTACGCAATTATCGAAACAGGCGGTAAGCAGGTAAAGGTAGAAAAGGATCAGGTCATCTATGTTGAGAAGCTCGATGCAGAGCCGGGATCCGAAGTTGTCTTCGACAAGGTCTGCCTCATCAGCGATGCAGCAACCAAGATCGGCACTCCGTATGTAGAGGGTGCAAAGGTTACGGCAAAGGTAGAAAAGCAGGGCAAGGAAAAGAAGATCCGCATCTTCAAGTACAAGGCTAAGAAGGGTTCTACCCGCGCTCGTCAGGGTCACCGTCAGCCGTATACCAAGCTGACCATCGAAGCAATCGAGGGCTGAGATGATCCGCATCCGCGCTTCTCTGCATGGATCTGAGATTCTATCTCTCTCAGTGACCGGACATTCCGGATCGGCTGAGAAAGGAGAAGATCTGGTGTGTGCAGCAGTCAGCGCAGTCTCTTTCGGGCTTCTGAATGCACTGGATCTCTTAGGCTCCGATGCAGATCTGAAGCTGGAAGACAATCTGATTGAAATCCGCACGGTGACACCGGATCAGACGACAGAAACGATTCTGAAGACCGGTCTCATCCAGCTGCAGACAATCGAAGAAACAAATCAGAAGTACGTCAGAATTGAAAAAACGGAGGTGTAATTCCATGAAGTTCACACTTGATATTCAGTTCTTTGCATCGAAGAAAGGTGTTTCTTCCACAAAGAACGGCCGTGATTCTGCAGGCCGCAGACTCGGTGCAAAGGTTGCAGATGGACAGTACTGCTCTGCAGGTTCCATCATCTACCGCCAGAGAGGCACGAAGATCTACCCGGGCAAGAACGTAGGCAGAGGCGGCGACGATACGCTGTTCGCTACGGCTTCCGGTGTCGTAAAGTACGAGCGTCTCGGCAAAGACAAGAAGCAGGTCTCGGTTTATCCGCAGGCATGAGCTTGGCGTCTGAAGCAATCATGGAAGAGAGCAGCGATGCTCTCTTTTTTGCGGGGAAAGAGGAACCGCAGGGAATTTGAAAGAAAACCTGTATAATACGGGATAGAGGAGGCCTGACAGAATGATTGACCTGATCAGAATCCGCGTGAAGGCAGGCGACGGCGGCAAGGGCTGCGTTGCCTGGAGACATGAGAAATTCTATGCCAACGGCGGCCCGTTCGGCGGCGACGGCGGCAAAGGCGGAAACGTCTATATTGAAGTAGATACCAATGAGACTACCCTGACAAAACTGCGTTATACGAAATCGGTGAAAGCAGGAAATGGTGCCCCTGGTCTCATCAAGAAGATGCATGGTGCAGATGGCGATGATGTGATCATCAAAGTACCGCTTGGCACGATGGTGCGCAATGCGAAGAATGGCGATCTGATGGCCGATCTCGTGAAGCCTCATCAGATCGTGCTCATTGCCAAAGGCGGAAAAGGCGGTCTTGGCAATGCACATTTCGCAACGGCCAGAAATGATGCACCGGAATATGCCCAGCCTGGCGAAACCGGCCAGAGCTTCGAGCTTCAGCTGGAACTGAGACTTCTGGCAGATGCGGGCCTGATCGGATTTCCTTCGGTCGGAAAGTCCACGTTCTTATCTGTTGTGACAGCAGCCCGTCCGCAGATTGCCGCATACCCTTTCACAACGCTGGAGCCGAATATCGGAGTCGTGAATCTGAAAGACGGCAGATCTTTCGTCCTGGCAGATATGCCGGGTCTGATTGAAGGTGCTGCCGAAGGGAAGGGACTCGGCGACGAGTTCCTGAGGCATATCCGCCGCTGCCGGGTGCTGATTCATGTGCTTGACATGAGCGGCGAGGAGCGTGATCCGCTGGAGGATTACGTGATCATCAACCAGGAACTTGCGTCCTATGATGGGGAGCTTGCAAAGAGGCCGCAGATCATCGTTGCCAACAAGATGGATGCTGAAGGGGCTTCTGAGAACCTGAAGAAGTTCAAGGCAGCTCATCCGGATCTGAAGATCTATGAGACGAGCACGATGAAGCATGAAGGTCTGGATGCGGTGCTCTATGCAGCGATGGATGCCATCTCTGAAGCAAGAAAAGAGGAAGCGGAGAACACGCCGAAAGAAGAAGTCGTCGTATATCGCTATACTCCGAAACGTCCGGACTTCGAGATCATCAATCTCGGCAACCGGAAGTGGAAAGTGCAGAGCGACAAAGTCGACCGGCTGGCTGATACGGTGGATTTCAACAAAGAAGAAGATACCTATGCCTTTGCTGCGACGCTGCAGAAGATGGGCATTGATAAAGCGCTCAGAGATGCCGGTGCCGAGAATGGCGACCAGGTCATCGTCGGCAGCTATATCATGGACTTCAGAGATTAGGAGAACGCATGATCGCATTCATTGACGGAATCATCGACAGCTACAATGCCGACAGCATCGTATTGAATCATGACGGCATGGGCTGGCAGATCTTTTATCCTCATATCGATCAGATTCATCTGAATGAGGAGGTGAAAGTCTATACCTATCTGCATTACACCGAACAGGAACTGAGCCTGTTCGGCTTTTCCAGCCGCGAGGAGAAAGAACTGTTCCTGCGCCTGATCAAGGTCAAGGGACTCGGACCCCGCACGGCTATGAACATGCTTGCAAAGAAGGACTATGCTTCGATCATCAAGGCGATTGAAACCGGCAATGTCGCAGAGCTGAAGAAGCTGCCCGGCATCGGCGCCAAGACGGCCAGCCAGATCGTGCTCGATCTCAAGGGCAAGCTTGTGCCTGCGGAAACGAAGAAATCTCCGGATAGCGGAGCAGCGATGCCGCTGCCGATTCAGGAAGCCTGCGAAGGACTTGCGAACTTCGGCTTTCGTCCGAATGAGATCAGTGCCGCCGCGGATTATATGTCCAAGGAACCGGGAAAGACGACGGAGGAATATCTCCGCATCGGCCTGCAGTTCCTGCGGAAGAATCGCTGAGGAGGTCACGCATGTCTGAAGAAACCGAACGCCTGATGTCTGCGGAAGCAGAAGCAGGCGAGGAAGAAGAAAGCATCCGCCCGAAAAGCCTGGACGAATATATCGGCCAGGATGATCTGAAGAAGAATCTCAAGGTATTCATCCAGGCGGCCCTGCAGCGCAATGAGTCGCTGGACCATGTGCTGCTGTATGGTCCGCCGGGACTTGGCAAGACGACGCTTGCGTATATTCTCGCTAATGAGATGCATACCCATGTTGTCACGGCCAGCGGCCCGAGCATTGTCAAAGGCGGGGATCTTGCCTCGATCCTGTCGGTGCTGGAACCTGGCGATGTGCTGTTCATCGATGAGATTCATCGTCTGCCCAAGCCCGTCGAGGAAATCCTGTATCCGGCCATGGAAGACTTCTGCATCGATGTCATGGTCGGCGGAGGCGAAGGTGCCTCGAGAAGCGTGCGGCTGGATCTGCCGCCGTTCACGCTCGTCGGGGCCACGACAAGAGCCGGCGATCTGAGCGCACCGCTCCGGGATCGCTTCGGCATCGTGTCAAAGCTTGACTATTACACGAACGAGCAGCTCGGCCAGATCATCCGCCGTTCAGCGAGAGTCTTCAATGTCGACATTGAAGACGCCGCCGTTTCGGAAATTGCCCGCCGTTCCAGAGGAACGCCCCGCATTGCCAATCGTCTGCTGAGACGGATCCGCGACTTTGCGCAGGTGCTGAACAATGGCGTCATCTCCGAACAGATCGCCCAGGAGTCTCTTGATCGGCTCCATATCGATACGCTCGGTCTCGATGAAGTGGATATCCGCTATCTCCGCGGCATCATCGAACGTTTCCATGGCGGTCCGGTCGGACTGGAAGCACTGGCCAATTCCATCAGCGAAGAGACCACGACGCTTGAAGATGTCTATGAACCGTATCTGATTCAGATCGGCTTCATCAACCGCACGTCAAGAGGCCGTCAGGCAACCGAAAAAGCCTATCAGCACCTCGGCATCAGAATGTCAGGCCAGCAGGAAACCTTATTCTAGACCGGCACAGCCATACGGTCCTTCAGGGATGCATTCAGCATCCCTTTATAGTCTCTGCTTTTCAGCCAGTTCTTCGCATCTTCTTTTGAGAACATCAGCGGCATGCGGTCATGAATCTCTTTCTGGTATCCGGCAGCCGCTTCGGTCAGGATCACGAACCGCCAGCCGTCTGCTTCTCTGCGGCAGAAGGCGCCGAGATATGCCATGCCTTCTCTGCTGGTGATGTAATACTTCTGCCGGGGGTTCTTCGTCCATTCATAGTATCCGGAAGCCGGAATGATGCACCGGGAAGAACCGGCAAAGAACATGGAAGAATCTGCGGTTTCCGATCTGCCGTTGATGATGAGCTTTCCTTTTCCCGGATAGCCCCAGGTCATCGTGCATACCCGGAATTTCATCTGTAATGGATCATATATTTCCGAGAGCACCATCTGGCCAGGGAACACTTCGGAAAGCGAAAGCTTCCGGAACTTTGGCTCCGGCATCTGCTGCTTCACGGTGTCGATCATCCTGCGCACTTCTTCATTGCGCTGATCATAGAACTGATATCTTCCGCACATACGTTCAGTTTACAGCAGACCTGAAACAGAAGTGCATCCGGAACCCGGGATTGAAGGGAAAAATACGTTAGGATAAAATGAGCACATGCAGAAAAAGAATCCCCGCAGCCAGCTTGGCCGCATGAAGCGCAGATATTTTGCGGCTGTGCTGTTCTTATATCTCGGATTATTTGCGATCGGTTATCTCCTGGTCGATATCGTGTTCATGATTCTGGAAGTCTCCCCTTATGCATATCTGGCCGCAGTGATCGTGCTGCTGCTGGCAGATGAGAAACTTACCTCTCACATCATCAATCAGGACATGAAAGAACGCTGGTTCCGCGAAGACTTTCTCGTGCCGGACAATGGTGCAGAAGACATAGAGCCAAGAAAGCCAGGCACTCCCCGGGAAGAACCTGAAACTCGCATGCTGAGAGAGATGGAGAAGAAGAACGGCATTGATGATACTGCCCTGATGCCGGCAGTTTCTGAGCAGGAGAAAACTGCAGCTGAAGAAAAGAAGAAACGGCAGAAACCGAAGAAGCGGAAGAAGACACCGGAGAAAAAACCAGCCGAACAGAAACCTGCTGAGGTTCAGGAGTCCATTGATCTTTCTCAAGTGATCTTGATCACGCCGGAAGAATTCGCAGCAGAGGAAGAGGCAAAGCAGAAAGCCGCCGAGCAGAAGGCACTGGCAGAACGGCTGGCCGTGCTGAAAGCAGAAAACGAAGCGCTGGAACAAGAAGAAACGATACCTTCTGAAAAACAAATTGAAAAGCGCAGGAGGCACAGGTATAATACAGGCAGCAAAGAGCGGAACAAGTAGGTTCTTCCGCCGCATGGAAAGCGAGCTTCCGGGGGATGAGAAGGAAGTGCATGCAGGAAGAGGCGAAGTCATCCGGGAGCTGTTTCTCTGAAATGCGTCAGTAAGAGAAACCGGGATATGCACGTTACGCAGTTCGAGAAGCAAGCAAGGTGGTACCACGCAGACGTCAGCGTCCTTCAGTTGAGGGACGCTTTATTTATGTTCGGAGGATTTAGTATGAAAGAGAATCTCGCACCGAAGTACGACCACAAGGCAGTGGAGGAAGGAAGGTATGATCACTGGGTGAAGGAAGGATACTTCACCGCCGGTGACAAGTCGAAAGACCCGTTCACGATCGTGATCCCGCCTCCCAATGTGACCGGCATCCTGCATATCGGCCATGCCTGGGACAACACGCTCCAGGACATCATTGCCCGCTACAAGCGCATGCAGGGCTATGACATGCTGTATCTGCCGGGCATGGATCATGCCGGCATCGCAACCCAGGCAAAAGTAGATGAACGCCTGAAGTCCGAAGGCGTTTCCCGCTACGACATCGGCCGGGAGAAGTTCCTGGAAAGAGCTTGGGAATGGAAAGAAGAATATGCGTCCACCATCCGCAAGCAGTGGGCCAAGCTCGGCAACAGCCTGGACTACAGCCGTGAGCGTTTCACGATGGATGAAGGTTTCAACAAAGCAGTCCGCCATGTGTTCGTGACCCTGTACAACGAAGGTCTGATCTACCGCGGCTGGCGGATCATCAACTGGGATCCGGAAGCCCGCACTGCCCTCAGCAACATCGAGGTCTACTATCAGGATGATCCCGGCAAGATGTACTACATGCGCTACAAGGTCGTTGAGACCGGCGAGGAATTCCATGTTGCGACCACCCGTCCGGAGACGATGTTCGGCGATGTGTGCGTCGTCGTGAACCCGAACGACAAGCGCTACCAGCACCTGATCGGAAAGCATACGATCAACCCGGCAAACGGACAGGAACTGCCGATCATCGGCGATGATTATATCGACATGGACTTCGGCACCGCCATCATGAAGTGCACGCCTGCCCATGATCCGAATGACTTCGCAATTGCGGAACGCCACAATCTTCCGAAGCCTATCTGCATGAATCCGGACGGCACGATGAATGAACTCTGCGGCGAATTCAAGGGCATGGACCGCTATGCGGCAAGAACTGCCGTCATCGAGAAGATCAGAAGCGAAGGAAACCTGATCAAGATCGAAGACATCATGCATAATGTCGGCCATTCCGAGCGCACGCATTGCGTTGTCGAGCCGTATCTGTCTCAGCAGTGGTTCGTGAAGATGAAGCCGCTCGCCGATGACGTGCTGAAGAATCAGCAGGATCCGGACCAGAAGATCAGCTTCTATCCGGAACGCTTCGAGAAGGTCTTTACGCAATGGCTCGAGAACATCGAAGATTGGTGCATCTCCCGTCAGCTCTGGTGGGGCCACCGCATCCCTGCATGGTATAACAAGCAGACTGGCGAAACGTATGTCGGCGAAGAAGATCCGAAGGATCCGGAGAACTGGACCCAGGATGAAGATGTGCTCGATACCTGGTTCTCGAGTGCACTCTGGCCATTCGCTACCCTGGGATGGCCGGAAGATACGCCGGACTATGAACGCTATTATCCGACCAGCACGATGGTCACCGGCTATGACATCATCTTCTTCTGGGTTGCCCGCATGGCCTTCCAGGCCCGCCACTTCACGAAGCAGCGTCCGTTCAAGGACGTTCTGATCCATGGTCTGATCCGCGACAGCCAGGGCAGAAAGATGTCAAAGTCGCTCGGCAACGGAATTGATCCGATGAAAGTCATCGATCAGTACGGGGTCGATTCGCTGCGCTTCTTCCTGACCACCAACAGCACGCCTGGCCAGGATATGCGCTATATCCCGGAGAAAGTCGAAGCTGCCTGGAACTTCATCAACAAGATCTGGAACGCTTCCCGCTTCGTGCTGATGAATCTGCCGGAAGGCATGACGATGGAAGACATCGATCTCAGCAATCTCAGTGCTTCTGATGCATGGATCCTGAACAAGCTGAATCTGGTGCTGTTGCATGTCACCGAGAACATGGAGAAGTATGAATTCGCCCTGGTCGGAAATGAGCTGTACAGCTTTGTCTGGGACGACTTCTGCAGCTGGTACATCGAGATGTCCAAAGCATCGCTGTCCAGCGAGGATGAGCATGTCCGCAAGGCAGCTCAGAGCACGCTGCTCGTGACGCTGAATGCGATTGTCCGTCTGCTGCATCCATTTATGCCATTTGTGACCGAAGAGATCTATCTGAAGATGCCGCATGAGAAAGAAAGCATCTGCCTGGAATCCTGGCCGAAGCCGATCCGCGATCTTCCGGAGAGCAATCTTGCATCGATGGACCGCATCATCTCGATTATCGCGAAGATACGTGAGATCAAGGCTGCCAGCGATCTCAAGCCGTCGGCACATCTCGATGTCATGATCCGCGATCTCGATGGCAATGTGATTCCGGTCGATGCCAACCAGGCAGCGATGATGGAACGCATGGCAAAGACGACCTGGGTGGAATCCCTGAGCGGCGATCTGTCCGTGCAGACGGTTCCGAATGGTTCCTTCTATATTCCGAGTTCCGAACTCCTGGATCCGGAAAAGGAGAAGGCAAAGCTCAATGCCGAAGTGAAGCGCCTGGAAGGGGAGCTGAAGCGTTCTGCCGGAATCCTGTCGAATGCAGGATTCCTTGCCAAAGCTCCGAAAGAGAAAGTGGAACTCGAGCAGAAGAAGCAGGCCGACTACGAAAAGCAGCTTGCGCTTGTCAAGGAACGTCTCGCTGCGCTGAATTCCTGAAAGCTGTGTTATACTGACGAAAGAAATCCAGTTTCTATCATCGGAGGTTTGCAAGAACATGAGCAGAAATGAGAAGAAGAACGATCATCCGGTCCTGAAGACCATCGGCGCAGCTGCGGCGGTCGGGACGGCAGCCTATGCCGGAACCGCCTACTACATCTTCCGGGAAGCATTCGACCTGGGCCATTCCCGCTACAAGCTGCCTGGCAATTCCATCAGTCCGGACCAGACGGAGCAGGGAGAGAACACGAAGTTCCTGGAGTCCGCAAAACGCAGTGATGACACAATTCAGAGCTATGACGGCGTGACGCTCCATGCGATGCGTCTGACCACGCATCCGGAAAGTCACAAGTGGATGATCTTCGCACACGGCTATCATTCCTGTGCTAAGGATATGCTTTCCTATGCAGAGAAAGCATCCGGGAAGGGATACAACCTGATGATGCCGGACAGCAGAGGCTGCGGTCTTTCTGGAGGAACCTATACAGGGCTCGGCTGGCCGGAGCATTATGATCTGATCAGCTGGATCGGCTATCTCACCAGCTTCGATCCGGAAGCACAGATCGTGCTGTTCGGAGTTTCTATGGGGGCTTCTTCCGTCATGAACGCGGCTGGCGATTATCTGCCGGACAACGTGAAGTGTGCGATTGAAGACAGCGGCTATTCCGATCTCAAGGAAGAACTCATTTATGCGACTGATCAGGGCATGAAGATCCCATCCAGACCGTTCATGCCGTGCGTTGATTTCTATGTGAAGCAGTTCCTGCATTTCTCGTTCTATGATATCGACACGAAGCGTCAGCTCAGAGCGGCACATGTGCCGATGCTGTTCCTGCATGGCGAGATGGATCAGGCGGTTCCGCCGCAGATGGTTCATGAATGCTACAGCGCCTGCGGATCGGAGAAAGAGATTCATACGTTCCCGTGCGGACATGCCGAAGCATTCCGTCAGCCGGAGTACTGGGAAACTGTCTGGAATTTCGTCGATCGTTTCATTCCTGAATAATCGTGAGGGCAGAAATGCCCTCTTTCTTATGCCGGCAGAGCGGCAATTCATGCATGCATGGTTACCAGAACACGGAATCAGATGCCTGAAGGGAATCTGAAATCACTGTGAACGCATACAGAAATCGCTCTCATTGCCTTGTTTATTAAATTCACATGTTTTATAATCACAACTGTGAAATCAATAGTTTTCATACTTTAAAGGGAGGCTTTATGGCTGTTAAGAAGTACGTCTACAAGTTTTCAGAAGGCAACGGAAAGATGCGTGAGCTCCTCGGCGGCAAAGGTGCGAACCTTGCTGAGATGAGCAACATCGGTCTGCCGGTTCCGTCCGGATTCACGATCACGACGGAAGCCTGCATTCAGTATTATCACGACAACGAGACCATCGCTCCGGAGATCCAGAAGCAGATCGACAAGTATACTGCATGGCTCCAGAAGACGACTGGCAAGAAGCTGGGCGACAAGAAGAACCCGCTGCTTGTTTCGGTCCGTTCCGGTGCGCGTGCATCCATGCCTGGCATGATGGATACGATTCTGAACCTGGGCATGAATGATGAAGTCGTTCAGGTCGTTGAAGAGAAGACTCAGAACAAGCGTTTCGCTTATGACTCCTACCGCCGTTTCATCCAGATGTTCGGCGATGTCGTCATGGGCCTCAGCAAGGCTAAGTTCGAAGAGCTGATTGATGCCATGAAGGAAAAGAAGGGCGTCAAGCAGGATGTCGAGCTCGATGCGGATGATATGGTTGAACTCACCAAGGAGTTCAAGGAATTCTACAAGAAGAACCTGGGAGAAGATTTCCCGCAGGATCCGATCGTTCAGCTGAACCGTGCCATCATGGCAGTGTTCCGTTCCTGGAACAATGAGCGTGCAATCTACTACCGCCGCATGAACGATATCCCGGATGACTGGGGAACTGCAGTTTCCGTCATGGAAATGGTATTCGGGAACATGGGCAATGACTGCGGCACTGGTGTCGCATTCTCCCGCAATCCTGCAACTGGCGAGAACAAGCTGTTCGGTGAGTTCCTGATGAACGCACAGGGCGAAGACGTCGTTGCTGGTGTCCGCACTCCGGAGCCGATCGATCATCTGAAGAAAACGATGCCGGCTGCTTACAAGGAATTCGCAAGAATCTCCAAGCTGCTCGAGCATCATTATCATGATCTGCAGGATATGGAGTTCACGATTGAACATGGCAAGCTGTTCATGCTGCAGTGCCGCAACGGCAAGCGTACTGCCAATGCTGCTCTGAAGATCGCAGTTGACATGGTCAACGAGAAGCTCATCACGAAGGATGAAGCTCTGCTCATGGTAGAGCCGAAGCAGCTCGATGACCTGCTGCATCCGACGTTTGATAAAGCAGATCTCAAGAATAAGGCAAAGGATGTCATTGCCAAGGGCCTCGCTGCTGCTCCGGGCGCTGGCTGCGGCGCAATCGTGTTTACCGCCAAGGAAGCAGAAGAGCAGGCAGCTGCCGGCAAGAAGGTTGTCCTCGTCCGTCTTGAAACTTCTCCGGAAGATATCGCCGGGATGCACGTCTCCCAGGCAATCGTCACTGTCCGCGGCGGCATGACCAGCCACGCTGCAGTCGTTGCCCGCGGCATGGGTGCATGCTGCGTATCCGGATGCGGTGACATCAAGGTTGATGAAGAGAACAAGCAGTTCACGGTCAATGGGGAAGTCTTCAAGGAAGGCGACATCATCTCCGTCGATGGCAATACGGGTCTCGTATACCGCGGTGAAGTCAAGAGTGTTCCGGCTACGATTTCCGGAAACTTCGCAAAGTTCATGAAGTGGGCGGATGAGCGCCGCACAATGATGATCCGCACGAATGCTGATACTCCGGAAGATGCTGCAAGAGCAGTTGAGTTCGGTGCAGAAGGTGTTGGCCTTGTCCGTACAGAGCACATGTTCTTCAACTCCAAGGAGCGTATCGAAGCAATCCGCATGCTCTGTGTATCCACGACTCCGGAACAGCGCAAGAAGGCACTGGATCTCCTCGAGCCGTATCAGACGGAAGACTTCGAAGGAATCTTCGAAGCGATGAAGGGCCGCAGCGTCACTGTACGTCTGCTTGATCCGCCTCTGCATGAATTCCTGCCGCAGACTCCGGAAGCAATCAAGGAAGTCGCTGACAAGATGGGCATCACAGTCGAAGACGTTCAGGCAGCTGACGTTGCTCTCAAGGAATTCAACCCGATGATGGGCCACCGCGGATGCCGTCTGGATGTCACTTATCCGGAAATCGGCGTCATGCAGACAAGAGCAATCATCAACGCTGCCATTGCCATCAACAAGAAGCATCGCACATGGCACCTGGAGCCGGAAATCATGGTTCCGCTGGTCGGCGAGAAGAAAGAACTTGATTATGTAGCTGACATCATCCGCAAGACTGCTGATGAGACGATCGCTGCTGCCAAGGTCAAGATGAACTATCACATCGGCACGATGATCGAAGTTCCGCGCGGCGCTATCAATGCCGGCGAACTTGCTGAGACCGCTGAGTTCTTCTCCTTCGGAACAAACGATCTGACCCAGATGACCTTCGGCTTCTCCAGAGATGATGCTGGCAAGTTCCTCAAGGATTACTATGACAAGCACATCTATGAAAGCGATCCGTTCGCTCACATCGATGTGAATGGGGTCGGCAAGCTGGTCCGCTGGGCTGCTGAACATGGCCGTGCTACTCGCCCGGATATCCATCTGGGTGTCTGCGGTGAACATGGCGGTGATCCGGTTTCCATCCAGTTCTTCCAGACACTGAACCTGGACTATGTATCCTGCTCTCCGTACCGTGTCCCGCTGGCTCGTCTGGCTGCTGCACAGGCTGCGATCCGCGTCGACGCTGCCAAGAAGGCTGAGAAGGCTGCAGCAAAGCCTGCTAAGAAGGCTGTGAGGAAGACCGCAGCGAAGAAGGCCACGGCGAAGAAGACTGCTGGCAAGAAGCCTGCCGCAAAGAAGACTGCAGCGAAGAAGACTGCTGCTAAGAAGACGGCAGCGAAGAAGACCGCTGGCAGAAAGTCCGGCCGCAAGGCAAAGTAATCACTCTGATTCTATGAAGGCTGAGAAGCTTCTGATGTTTCGGACATCATGAGGCTTCCGGCCTTTTTTCTTGTTTGGGGCGAGCTTGATTTTGCAGGTCTGATTTCGTATATTGGAGATAGAAATCAGCCATGCATCTGTTCTGCATGCATGGCAAAGGAGCAATTCATGGAACAATACATTATGGCCATTGACCAGGGAACTACCAGTTCTCGGGCGGTACTCTTCGATCATGAAAGCAGGATCATTTCCAGTGCCCAGAAGGAATTCACGCAGTACTTCCGGCATCCCGGATGGGTCGAGCATGATGCTAATGAAATCTGGCTGTCAGTCCTTTCAGTTATGGCAAGCTGCCTGCAGAAATCCGGCATTCAGCCCTCTCAGGTCGCCGGTATCGGTATTACGAATCAGCGTGAAACGACTGTCATCTGGAATAAGGAAACTGGTCTTCCCATCTGCAATGCCATCGTCTGGCAGTCGCGCCAGACGGCAGACATCTGCGATTCCCTGAAGAAACAGGGATATGAAGAACTGTTCCGTTCGAAGACCGGACTTCGCATCGATCCGTATTTCTCCGCGACGAAGATCCGCTGGATGCTTGATCAGGTGCCAGGGGCACAGAAACTTGCCGAACAGGGGAAACTGTATGCCGGAACCATTGATTCCTGGCTGATCTACTGCCTGTCTGGCATGAAAGCACATGTCACGGATTATTCCAATGCCAGCCGCACCTTGCTTTATAACATCTTCGAGAAGAGGTGGGATGAAGAACTGTGTCAGATTCTGAATATCCCGATGGAGATGCTGCCGGAGGTCAAGGACAGCAGCGGCCTATTCGCAGTGACGGCACCGTATCATTTCTTCGGTCAGGAAGTTCCGATTGCCGGGGTCGCAGGCGATCAGCAGGCTGCCCTGTTCGGCCAGAACTGCTTTGAAGAAGGAAGCGTCAAGAATACCTACGGAACCGGATGCTTCTTATTGATGAATACCGGATCCGTTCCGCACCGCAGCGAACATGGGCTCGTCACGACGATTGCCTGGGGCTATCAGGGAGAGATTACATATGCCCTCGAAGGATCGGTATTCGTTGCCGGTTCTGCGATTCAGTGGTTAAGAGATCAGATGGAGTTCTTCGAGAAATCTTCTCAGTCGGAAGAACTTGCTCAGGCTGCTTCGAAGAATTCCGGCGTCATCCTTGTGCCGGCATTTGTCGGACTCGGTGCTCCGTACTGGGATGACCGCTGCCGTGGTGCATTGTTCGGCATCACGAGAGGAACGACAAAGGCCGATATCACGAAAGCAACTCTGGAATCTCTCGCTTATCAGACCAGAGACGTGCTGGATTCCATGGAACATGACTGCGGCCGGAAGATCCCGTATCTGAAGGTCGACGGCGGCGCCAGTGCGAACAACTACCTGATGCAGTTCCAGAGCGATCTCTTGCAGTGCGAAGTGCAGCGGCCTGGCAATATTGAGACGACTGCCATGGGAGCTGCTCATCTGGCGGGACTTGGCGTCGGGTTCTGGAAGAGTCCGGAAGAGCTGACGGCAGAATCGAAGAAGAACCGCATGGTTTATTCGCCGCAGATGACCGCAAAAGAGTCGGAGCATCTGTATGCTCGCTGGCAGAAAGCGGTTCAGGCTGCCAGGATGTTTCCGGCAGAAGATTGACAGATTCTGAGACTCGCTGTATAACAAAGTCACAAATGCGATGAACAGGACAACAGTTCTGAGCGCTCGGATCAGAAAGGTTTCCGGCTGATGAGAGGAAACTGAGGAGCACAGAATTTACCCCCTGGGAGCAGGTCCTCAATCGGATCCCGCTATCCTGCGTTAAAGGGTTAATGAGGAGTCCGGAGACAGTCCGGGAAACAAGGTGGTACCGCGCTCGTTCAGCGTCCTTCGTATGAGGGACGCTTTTCTTTTATAAAGGAGATTACGATGATCAATTTCAAGGAAGATGAGAAACTGCATGTTCTCAATCACAGCTGTGCCCATCTGATGGCACAGGCCGTGAAGCATCTGTATCCGCAGGCGAAGTTCTGGGTCGGACCGGTAGTCGAAGAAGGATTCTATTATGATATGGACCTCGGCGATGACGTGATCCGCGATGAAGATCTGCCGAGAATCGAGAAAGAGATGAAGAAGCTTGCCAAGGATGGCAAGAAGATTGTACGTCATGAAATCACGAAGGCGGAAGCTCTCGAGATGTTCAAGGATGATCCGTACAAGCTCGATCTGATCAATCGCATGGATGAGAACGAGCAGGTCATCTCCTGCTATACGCAGGGAGATTACACCGATCTCTGCCGCGGCCCGCATGTCGACAATACGAAGATGTGCCGCTATTTCAAGCTTCTGAAGCATTCCGGTGCATACTGGAAGGGCGATGAGCATAACAAGGTTCTGCAGAGAATCTACGGCGTCTGCTTCCCGACTCAGGAAGAACTGGATGCGTATCTGGCAGAACTCGAAGATGCGAAAGCAAGAGATCACCGCAAGCTTGGCAAGGAACTGCAGATGTTCATGTTCTCGGATGTGGTCGGTGCGGGACTGCCGATGTATCTGCCGAATGGCTTCACGGTCCGCAGAATTCTGTCCGATTACATCATGGACAAGGAACTCGATCAGGGCTATATCCATGTCATGACGCCGTCTGTTGCCAACGTCAAGCTGTATAAGATCTCCGGCCACTGGGATCATTACAAGGATGATATGTTCCCGGCCATGCAGGATCGCAGAGACCCGGATAATGCATATGTGCTTCGTCCGATGAACTGCCCGGAGCATATGATGATCTACAAGAACACTCTGCATTCCTACCGCGATCTGCCAGTCAGAATCGCTGAGATTGCAAATGACTTCCGTTTCGAGGCATCCGGGGCCCTGACGGGCATCGAGAGGGCTCGTGCCTTCACACAGAATGATTCTCATATCTTCTGCCGCCCGGACCAGATCGGTTCTGAGATCAAGGCAGTGACAAAGCTGATTCTTGATGTCTACAAAGACTTCGGCTTCAAGGAATACAGCTTCCGTCTGTCCCTCAGAGATACGGACAATGCTGCCAAGTACTTCGGCAATGATGAGCTCTGGGAGCGCAGCGAGACGGAACTGCGCGAAGTGCTGAAGGAGATGGGCGTCAAGTACTATGAAGCCAAGGGCGAAGCAGCCTTCTACGGACCGAAGATCGATGTTCAGGTCCGCAGTGCCATCGGCCATGATGTGACGCTTTCCACGATCCAGCTCGACTATCAGCTTCCGGAGCGGTTCGAACTCGAATATGTCGACAGCGATGGCACGAAGAAGCGTCCGGTCGTCATTCACCGTGCAATTCTCGGTTCCCTCGATCGTTTCATCGCCTTCCTGCTTGAAGAGACGAAGGGTGTTCTTCCGCTCTGGCTGGCCCCGAAGCAGGTCGTGATTCTTCCGGTTTCCGGAGAGTCTGAGAGCCAGCTGAAGTATGCCGAAGAGATTGAACGTCAGCTCAAGGCAAGAGGCATGCGTGTTTCCGTCGATTCCCGCAACGAGAAGCTTGGCTACCGTGTCCGCGAAGCACAGACGAGCAAGATTCCGGTTGAGATCGTGGTCGGCGAAGGCGAAGTCAATGACCATGCAGTAACCGTACGCCGCTATGGTTCCAAGGATGCGGTGAAGATGAGCTTCGATGAATTCTGCAGCAAAGCTGCCGAAGAGATTGCTTCGAAAGGACTGTGATCCGCATGGCAGAAGCTAATCGCATCGCTGTGATCGCGATCGTCGTCGAGGACCGCGACTGCGTTTCCCGGCTGAATGAAATCCTGCATGAATACGGCGACTGCATCATCGGCCGCATGGGGATTCCGTATCCGAAGAAGAATCTTTCGCTGATCAGCGTAGCAGTGGATGCGCCGAATGACCGCATTTCCGCACTGACCGGAAAGCTGGGAGCGATCGAAGGTCTGACTGTCCGCACCGCATATTCCAAATCCTGATTCAATTGACTGAAGGTGTCTCTTTCCAGGAGCACCTTTTTTCTATGCATGCATGAGTGCAAAGACCCAGAACGTCCCCTGCTAAGATTGTGAAATATTCTGAATGTCTGCAAAATCTCCTCTCAGGTGTATGGTATTCAAAATCAGATTTAAGTATAATAATCACAGGTGCTTCAGAATCTGAAAAATGCACACTGAATCATCATCAGATTCGGAAAAGAAGGGAGTGTCCAGAATAATGGAACGTTTGAATCAGGAGAGCCTGAAAGCAATCGATCAGATCGTCGAGCGTCATCGCGGCGAGCCGGGACCGGCCATCGTCATGCTGCATGAAGTGCAGGATTCCCTAGGGTATATCCCGTTTGAGGCGATGGAGAAAATCGCTGCGGCCACGAATCAGAGTGTTGCCGACATCTACGGGGTTGTATGTTTCTATGCACAGTTCACCACTCAGCCGAAAGGCAAGCATGTCATCAATGTATGCCTCGGTACTGCATGCTATGTCAAGGGAAGCCAGGCGCTGATTGATGAAGCGATGAAGCTGACGGGAGCTGCGATCAACAAGACTTCGGAAGACGGGATGTTCTCACTTGATGCGACCAGGTGCTTAGGTGCGTGCGGCCTTGCTCCGGTATGCGTGATTGACGGAAAGACCATCGGGCAGTGCACGATTGCTCGGCTGGACGAAGAAGTCGGCAGGATCCGTTCTGCGGAATCTGCTGCCTGAGGAAACAGATATATGCGGGCAGACGAGATCACTGGTGCGGTCCATGCAGTTACCCTCCATACGGCTGATGCCGGCTGGAAGGAGAAGGAGTATTCTGCTGCTTTTGCGACCGATCTGATGAGTGATGCCTTAGCTATGATCCAGAAGTCTCCGGAGAGCACCGTGCTGATCACGGGCCTCTGCAATGCGCAGGTGCTGCGCACGGCCGAGATGCTGGATGTGAACCTCGTGATCATTGTACGCGGAAAGCATCTTTCCGATCTCGACCTGTCCATTGCTGATGAGATGAATATCAGTCTTTTTTCCACCGATCTCACGATGTATGAGACGTGCGGCATCCTCTATGAGAAAGGACTGCACGGCATATGACGGCAGTTCTTCACCAGGAATATCAGGTGGTTCAGGATGACTATGCAAACGCCGGGGAGGCCAGCAGCCATATCAAGCAGACGCTGAGCCAGATCGGCTATCCTCCCAGAGTGCTGAGAAGGATTGCCGTGGCCAGCTATGAAGCAGAGATCAACATGATCATCCATGCCTATGGCGGAAAGATCACCATGGATGTCATGGATGATGGGACCGTTTCTCTCTGCTTTGCTGATCCAGGTCCGGGAATTCCGGATCTCGAAAAAGCCATGACGCCTGGCTGGTCGACTGCCAGCGAGAAAGCGAGAGAGCTCGGCTTCGGCGCCGGCATGGGACTGCCGAATATCAAGCGGGTTTCCGATCGGTTTGATATTCAGACATCGCCTGCCGGAACCATTCTGAAGCTCCGCTTCCATCAGACCTCATGAAAGCAAAAACCGTTGTCACTTACACCTTGTCCCGGTGCGTGAAATGTCTGAAATGCGTGAAGTCGTGTCCGACCAGTGCGCTGTCGATGGAGCAGGGAAGGATTCTCGTGAACCCCGACCGCTGCATCAACTGCGGAAGGTGTATCCGCAGCTGCCATAATAAAGGCCTGCTTGCCCAGGGAAGCACGCTGGAAGATATCCGTTCCTACGATTATACGGTATGCATGGTGCCATCGGCCCTGAGCAATTCCTGCCGTTCAAGAGAAGAAGCCGAAGATCTGTTCCACGCCATCCGGATGCTCGGATTCGACGAAGTCGTCGACATCTCGCCGGTCGAAGGACAGATCATGCATGAAACGAAGATGCTGTCTGAAGAGTTCGGCAATCAGAGTGTCATCGCTTCATTCTGTCCGGTTGTCAACCGTCTGATCGAAACCGTCTATCCGATGCTGCTGGACAATCTGGCACCGCTGATCTATCCGAGCGAAGCGGCTGCGAAAATGATCCGGAAGATGCATCAGAATCATGGCCGGGTCGGAATCTTCAGCTGCTGCGAATGCGAAGCAAAGCTTGCCCTGGCAAAATACCCATACGGCAACTTCGAATATGAAACCGATCATGCGCTGGCAATTGTCGATATCTTTCCGAAAATCCGCCAGAACATGAAGAAAGGCAGAGACGAAGTCCTGTTTTCCAGAGAGGGACTGCAGTCCTGCAACCCTGCAGCCATGGCCCAGAAACCGGAATATCTGATTGCCGATGGCTTCGAGAAAATCAATTCCGTGCTGTCCCTCGAGGAATTCGGACAGCTGAATACGTATCGTCTGCTTTACCTGTTTCCATGCTTCAATGGCTGTATCGGCGGCCATCTGCTCTGGGGCAACAGCTTTCTGACCCGGAACAACATCTATGAGCTGACGTCCGATGGAGAGAAGCCGATCTCAGAGATTCCGCTCGATGATCTGTACAGCGACAGCGTATGCCGCACGAGCGAAGATCAGAGAACGTTCTCCGAGAAGATGGCATTCTTCCAGAAAGTCAACGAACAGCTCGAGAGACTGCCTGGCTATGACTGCAGTGCATGCGGCATGCAGACATGCCGGATCATGGCCGAGGAAATCGCCAAAGGAAACAAGACACTCGATGACTGCAGAATCCGTGCAGCGATGAAGGAGGGTGCACATGACCATCAGGGAACTCCTTGACAGAACCGGCTGGAAGAATGACAATCCGGACCTTGATCTGTCACGGAACATCACCGGCGGATATGCCGGCGATCTGCTCAGCTGGGTGATGGGAAGAGGCCAGCCCGGCCAGGCCTGGATCACCGTCCAGGTACATCGCAACATCATTGCCGTGGCTGCGCTCAGGGAATTCTCCTGCATCATCATTGCCGATGGTGCTTCCGTTCCGGAAGATCTCATCACCAAGGCAGAAGAAGAGAACATTGTGATTCTGGAAAGCGGCATGCCGGTTTATGAGACTGCCGTCACGCTCTCGAAGCTGCTCTGATGTACTACGACCTGCATATCCACAGCTGCCTGTCTCCATGTGCAGAAGAGGAGATGACTCCGAACAACATCTGCAACATGGCGCTGCTGAAAGGACTGGATCTGATCGCGGTCAGCGATCATAATTCCTGCCGCCAGCAGCCCGGTATGAAAGATGCCGCACAGCAGACCGGGATCCGTCTTCTATATGGAGCAGAATTGCAGAGCATGGAAGAAGTGCATATCCTGGCGCTCTTCAGGAACCTGGAAGACAGTCAGAAGCTGCAGGCCTGGATTGATACCGTGATGCCATCGGTACCGAATGATCCGGACTACTTCGGAAGCGAGAAAATCCTAAACGGGATGGATGAGCTGATCGGCATCGAGGAACGGTTGCTGCTGGTTTCCCTGAATGCCGCACTGGAGGAATGCATCGATGCGATTCATGCATGTTCCGGAATTGCGGTGCCTGCGCATGTGATGGGCAGAGAAAACAGCATCATAAACCAGCTTGGATTCATTCCGGAAGATCTGGATTATGATGCGCTGGAAATCAGAAACGAGAAGGAGAAAGAAGAAGTCCTGTCCCTGCATCCATGGATGAAGGAGGAAGATTCGATCTGGCTGATCGACAGCGATGCTCATCGGCTGGTCGATATCTCGGAACGGGAACATCAGATGTCAGAAGAAACGCTGGAAAGTCTCTGGAGGAAACGGCTATGATGCAGGATCTGGCAATGCAGATTCTTGAGATTCTCATGAACAGCATCCAGGCTGGTGCCAGGCATATTCTCGTGAAGATTCGTGAAAGCCGGAAAGATAACGTGATTGAGATCACGGTTCAGGATGATGGAAAGGGAATGAGTCCGGAATTAGCCGCAAGGGTATCGGATCCGTTCACGACCACCCGGAAGACCAGAAAAGTCGGCATGGGAGTTGCATTTCTGAAAGGGATGACGGAGCAGTGCAATGGAGCATTTGACATTCAGAGCGAAGTCGGAAAAGGAACGATCATCACTGCTTCTGTGCAGAGAGACTGCATTGATACTCCGGAGATGGGAGATCTCGGAGAGATGATGATGGACTGCATCTCAGCAGATGATTCCATCGATTACGTATTGCGCTTCAGTACCGATGAAAAGGAGTTTGTCTTTGAATCCGGAGAGGTCAGGAAACAGCTGGCAGGTGTGCCCCTGCAGACGCCTGAAGTGCTTCTCTGGATGAAAGAATACATCAGCGAAGGAATAAAGCAGACCAAGGAGGAGAACGAATGAAGAGTCTGGAAGATCTCAAGAAAATGAGAGAAGCTGCTTTAAAGAAGGTCGAGATGCGAGACAGTGAGAAGAGCTATCGCGTGGTGGTGGGCATGGCTACCTGCGGAATCGCTGCCGGCGCAAGACCGGTGCTCAAGCGTCTGGTTGAAGAGACTGCAGAGCACGGCTACGACTGCGTGGTCACGCAGACCGGATGTATCGGCATGTGCGTCTATGAGCCGATCGTCGAAGTGTATGGCAAGGATGGCGAGCATACCACCTATGTCCACATGACACCTGAGAAAGCAGCGAAGGTTCTCGCAGAACACATCGGCAAGGGGCACATCGTAGAAGAATATACGGTTGATGCCGCAAAGAAGGCACAGGAGGCTTGATCGTATATGATCCGTACGAATGTACTCTGCTGCGCAGGTACCGGCTGCACAGCAAGCCAGTCCGGAAAAATCTATGATTATTTCATTGAACAGATTCAGAAATTCGGACTGCAGGATGAAGTGAAGGTCGTAAAGACCGGCTGCTTCGGCTTATGCCAGAAGGGACCGATTGTCGCCATTTACCCGGACAAGGTATTCTATTCCCATGTGAAGCCGGAGGATGTCGAGCGCATCGTCTCCGAGCATCTCTACAAAGGAAGAGTCGTCAAGGATCTCGAACTCAGCGATGAAGACCGTGAGACGCATGAGAAGATTCTTGAAATCGACAAGATCAACTTCTACAAGAAGCAGGAACGCATTGCCCTGCGCAACTGCGGCAAGATCAATCCGGAAGATATCACCGAATACATTGCCATGGACGGCTATGAGGCACTGGGCAAGGCAGTGACCACGATGACGCCTCAGGAAGTCATCGATGTCATGAAGAAGTCCGGCCTGCGCGGAAGAGGCGGAGCAGGCTTCCCGACGGGCGTGAAGTGGCAGTTCGAGAAGGATGCTCCAGGTACGGAGAAATATGTCATCTGCAACGCAGATGAAGGAGACCCTGGCGCATTCATGGATCGTTCCATTCTTGAAGGAGATCCGAATGCGGTCATCGAAGGCATGGCTATCATGGCTTATGCTGTCGGAGCACAGAAGGGCTATATCTATGTCCGTGCAGAATATCCGATTGCCGTCCATCGTCTGAAGATTGCCATCAAACAGGCAGAAGATCTGAACCTGCTCGGCAAGAATATCTTCGGATCCGGCTTCAATTTCGATATCGAGATCCGTCTTGGTGCAGGCGCATTCGTCTGCGGCGAAGAGACCGCACTGATTGCCAGCATTGAAGGCCAGAGAGGAATGCCGCGTCCGAAACCGCCATTCCCGGCTGTTTCCGGTGTCTGGGGCAAGCCGACCAGCATCAACAATGTCGAGACGCTTGCTAACGTTCCGCAGATCATCAACAAGGGTGCTGACTGGTACGCTTCCATCGGTACGGAAAAGTCCAAAGGAACCAAGGTCTTCGCACTCGGCGGCAAGATCAGGAATACCGGACTTGTCGAAGTACCGATGGGAACGACGCTCCGTGAGATTATCTATGAGATCGGCGGAGGCTGCCCGAACAACAAGGAATTCAAAGCCGTTCAGACCGGCGGTCCTTCCGGAGGATGCCTGACGGAAAAAGAGCTGGATACTCCGATTGATTATGAATCTCTGATCCAGGCTGGTTCCATGATGGGATCCGGCGGCATGATCGTCCTCGATGAAGACAACTGCATGGTTGATGTTGCCAGATTCTACATGGAATTCATCGTCGATGAATCCTGCGGAAAGTGCACGCCGTGCCGGGTCGGCACGAAGCGCCTGCTGGAGATGCTGACGAAGATCACTAAGGGCGAAGGCACCATGGAGATGCTGGACGAAATGGAGAAGCTCTGCTACGAGATCAAGGACACTGCGCTCTGCGGTCTTGGTCAGACAGCACCGAACCCGATTCTTTCCACGCTGAAGCATTTCCGCGGTGAATATGAAGCTCATATTAAGGAGAAGCGCTGCCCGGCTGGTGTCTGCAAGGCTCTGCTTACGTACAAGATCAACCCGGACAACTGCCGCAAGTGCTCCATGTGTGCAAGGAACTGCCCGGTCGGCGCAATTACCGGCGTCGCTGGCAAAGAAGCATTCCGGATCGATCCGTCCAAGTGCATCAAGTGCGGTACCTGCATGACCGTCTGCCGGTTCGGTGCAGTGGAACGGTCCTAGGAAAGGAGAACCCTGACAATGACTGAAGTACATCTGAAGATCAATAACCGCAACGTCACAGCAGAAGCAGGTCAGACGGTTCTGGAAGCCGCACGCAATGCCGGCATCAAGATTCCTACGCTCTGCTATCTGAGAAATATCAACAAGTCCGGAAACTGCCGTGTCTGCCTGGTTGAAGTCAAGAAAGCACGTTCGCTCTTAAGTGCATGCACGACCCCGGTCAGCGAAGGCATGGAAGTCTGGACCAACAGCGAACGAGCTCTGGCGGGCCGGCGCAATACGGTTGAGCTGATCATGTCCAACCACAGCAAGAACTGCCTGTCCTGCAAGCGCAACCAGAATTGCGAACTGCAGACTCTGGCAGAGGAACTTGGCATCCGTACAGACAAATTCGAAGGAGCGCACACCAAGCCTTCTTATGATGATTTCTCTTACGGAATCGTCCGCGATACGACCAAGTGCGTGCTTTGCGAGCGGTGCATCGAGACCTGCCGCAAGGTTCAGGGACTCGGCATCCTCGGCCTGGAAAACCGCGGCTTCAATACGATTGTCGCCCCGGTCTACGGCAAGAGCATGAAGGATGTAGACTGCATGCAGTGCGGCCAGTGCGTCATCAACTGCCCGACTGGCGCATTGACGGAAAAAGAGAATATCACCGATGTCGTGAATGCTCTGAATGATCCGGAGAAGATCGTCATCGTGCAGACTGCACCGGCAGTAAGAGCATCGCTGGGTGAAGAGTTCGGGCTTCCGATCGGAACCAGAGTCACCGGCAAGATGACGGCTGCGCTCAGAAGATGCGGATTCGACCGTGTCTATGATACGAATTTCGCTGCCGACCTCACGATCATGGAAGAAGGCAATGAGCTGCTGGAACGCCTGAGTCATGGCGGCGTGCTGCCGATGTTCACTTCCTGCTCGCCAGGCTGGATCCGCTACATTGAATACGAATATCCGGAACTGCTGCCGCATCTTTCGACGGCAAAGTCTCCGCATATGATGATGGGCGCGATGATCAAGAGCTACTGGGCAAAGAAGCATAACGTGAATCCGAAGGATATCTATGTCGTGTCCATCATGCCATGCACGGCAAAGAAATCCGAGATTCATCGTCCGGAATGCATGACGCAGGAATATCCGGATGTCGATGCAGTCCTGACTACCAGAGAATGCGGAAGACTGATCAAGCTTTTCGGCATTGACTTCAATGAACTCCCGGATGAGGAATTCGACCAGGACCTCATGGGCGAGTACTCGGGTGCCGGCGTTATCTTCGGTGCAACCGGAGGTGTCATGGAAGCAGCTCTCCGTACCGTCAAGCAGAAACTGGACGGACATAAGCTTGAGAAAGTGGACTTCATGGAATGCCGCGGCATGGCCGGAGTCAAGGAAGCACAGGTAGAACTTGGCGGAACGAAGCTCTGGATCGCCATCACTTCCAGCATGACTGCCGCAAAGCCGCTTCTGGAAGAAGTGAAGAACGGCACTTCCAAGTATACCTTCATCGAAGTCATGGGCTGCCCGGGCGGATGCCTGAATGGCGGCGGCCAGTCCATCGTTCCTGCTTCTGTCAAAAATGGCAAGCTCGGCTATGGCTACAAGGAACTCCGCATGAAGGCTCTCTATGATGAAGACGCTTCCTGCGAGGTCCGGGTCAGCTCCGATAACCCGCAGATTCAGAAAGCTTATGAAGACTTCCTCGGTGCGCCAGGCAGCGAGCTGGCTGAGGAACTGCTCCATACGACCTATACGCCGAAACAGCGTTTCCACATCTTCAGCGACTGACTATTACTCGTTCTCCTGTCCGCTCTGTATTATTGCAGGGCGGACTTTTCTGATGAAAAACCGGAACAAATTCCTGAGCTGCAGGATCGATTATGGCGAGATCAGACATCTTGATTTCCAGTGCAGCCATTAGAGCAAGTGCCGCAGCCGACAGTCTCTTTCACCGGGACATCGATGGTCTCAGGATGATCATATTCCGCATGAGCGATGAAGCCTTCGTATACGTACTCGTCTCCATCCAGGACTTTTCCGGTAAACATATTCATGATCCTTGCATTGGTGAATACGGTATCACATGGAATCTCTCCGGGCGCTGCTTTCAGCAGGGCTTCGGGATGTTCTGCCAGCAGTTTCAGCATGTTTCTTCTTCCTGACTATCATCCATTCTGACTTCATGATAAGAAACAGAAATCGGAAAGGGCATAAAGAAAGCAGAGGAGATTTTCCTCTGCCTGAATCGAATCAATGCTGGACTTTCACGCGGCTTGCTTCGAGAAGTTCCTTGACTTTCTTCGCCGCAGCGTCGACCGGAAGCTCTTCTGCTTCTCCATTTCTCGGCTTGAATTCCACGATTCCGTCTTTCGCACCGCGGCCGACCGTGATCCGGAACGGAATGCCGATCAGATCCATGTCCTTGAATTTGACGCCAGGGCGGGCATCGCGATCATCGAGGATCGTATCGACGCCGAGATCCTGCAGCTCCTGATAAAGCTGATCTGCTACCTGGTTCTGAACTTCATCCTTTGTGGAGATGATGACGATCGCTGCCGCATACGGAGCGATGTCTGCTGGCCAGGCAATGCCATTGTCATCATGATTCTGCTCCACCAGCGCAGCCATGCAGCGGCCCGGGCCGATGCCGTAGCTTCCCATCCAGACATACTGAAGCTTATTCTCTGCATCGAGATACTGAAGATCCATCGCCTTGGAATACTTCGTGCCGAGCTTGAAGGTGTTGCCGCATTCAATCCCATGCGCGAAATGAATCCTGCCGCCGCACTTTGGGCAGATATCGCCTTCCATGATATTTCTCACATCAGCAACCTTATCTGCCTTGAAGTCTTTCTGGTTCACATTCGTGTAGTGGTAGCCGGTCTTATTTGCGCCGACGACGAAATTCTGCATATAGGTGACTTCCGGATCCGCAACGAGCTCGCAGCGGATGCCGATCGGACCGGCAAAACCGATATCCGCACCGGTAGCTTCCTTTACCATTTCCGGATCAGCCAGTTCGACGCTGTCTGCCTGATAGAGCTTGCGGAGCTTGACTTCATTCACATCGCGGTCGCCGCGCACCATGACTGCGACCGGCTTTCCGTCGACATTGTAGATCAGGGTCTTCACGAACTTCTTTACGTCCTTATGCAGGAAGCTGACGACTTCTTCGATGGTTCGGCTGTTGGGCGTCTCGATGAGCTCTTTCTCGAGTTCGGCTTCCTGCTCTGCCGGTTTTTCCGGAACGCACGGAGCGACTTCGATGTTGCTGGAGAAATCGCAGCTGTCGCAGAGCACGAGAATATCCTCACCCAGCGGGGTAACTGCCTGGAATTCCTCGGAGAGCAGTCCGCCCATGACGCCGGTATCTGCCCGGACGATCTTATAGTTCAGATGCAGGCGGTCCATGATGTTCTTGTAAGCCTGGAACTGCTTTGCATACGCTGCATCGAGTCCGGCCTCATCTTTGTCGAAGGTATAGGCATCCTTCATCGCAAACTCTCTGACCCGGACCAGACCATAGCGAGGCCGCGGCTCATCGCGGAACTTCGTCTCGATCTGATACAGCGAGAAAGGCATATCCTTGTAGGAACGGATCTGCATCTTCGCAGCTGCCGCAAACAGTTCTTCATGCGTCGGGCCTAAGCAGTATGGCATGCCTTTGCGGTCTTTCAGCGTGAACATATCCTTGCCGAAGCCTGCCCGTCTACCGGAAGCTACATAGACTTCCTCCGGAATCAATGCCGGCATCAGGAGCTCCTGGCAGCCGGTGCGGTCCATCTCATCGCGGATGATTGCCTCGATCTTGCTGATGACGCGGAAGCCCAGCGGCATCTGCATATATACTCCTGCAGAGCTCTTGCGGATATATCCTGCTCTTACAAGAAGGTTCCCGCTGATGGAATCTTCGTCTTTTACATCCTCTCTCAGGGTGTAGAAGAAACTGTTCTTCAATCTCATAAAATGTCCTCTTTATCGGGTCTGATTATATCATTTACAGAATGAAGTTGTGAGTTATAATGTTCCAAATAAACTAGGGAGGAAAAAGAATCTGCATGGCTACTTATTATCAGGAAGCATCTCATACATTCAGTGAATATCTTCTGGTACCAGGTCTGACCGAAGAACAGAATATTCCTCAGAATGTATCTCTGAAAACCCCGTTGGTGAAATTCAGAAAGGGGGAGGAACCTTCCATCTCGCTGAATATCCCGATGGTATCAGCGGTCATGCAGTCCGTTTCCGGCGACCGTCTTGCCATTGCCTTAGCCAAGGAAGGCGGCATCTCCTTCATCTTCGGCTCTCAGCCGATTGCTGATCAGGCGGCCATGGTTGCCCGGGTCAAGAATTATAAAGCAGGCTATGTGCCATCTGATTCCAATGTCACGCCGGATACCACGATTGCGGAAATGCTGGAACTGCTCGACAAGACCGGACACAGCACGATGGCAGTCACGGAAGATGGCACTGCAAACGGCAAGCTCTTAGGCATGATTACGAGCCGCGACTACCGGATCGGACATGTCGATCTCGATGCGAAGGTAAAAGAATTCATGACCCCGCGCGAGAAGCTGATTGTCGGCCGTTCTACTGACAACCTGAGCACCTGCAACGATCTGATCTGGGAGCACAAGCTCAACACGCTCCCGCTGGTCGATGAAAACGATCATCTTGCCTATCTCGTTTTCCGCAAGGACTATGAGAGCCATAAGGCTCATCCGAATGAACTGCTGGATCATGAGAAGCGCTTCATGGTCGGCGCCGGCATCAATACCCGCGACTATGAGGAACGTGTTCCGGCTCTGCTCAATGCGGGCGTTGATATTCTGGTCATCGATTCTTCCGACGGCTATACCTGCTGGCAGGCAAAGACCATTCACTGGATCCGCGAGCATTATGGCGATTCCGTCAAGATCGGGGCTGGCAATGTCGTTGATCCGGATGGATTCAACTATCTCGCTGATGCAGGCGCAGACTTCATCAAGATCGGCATCGGCGGCGGCAGTATCTGCATCACCCGCGAGACCAAAGGCATCGGCAGAGGCCAGGCAACCGCAGTTCAGGAAGTTGCCAAGGCAAGAGATGCGTACTTCGAGAAGACCGGCACTTATATTCCGATCTGCTCCGACGGCGGCATCGTATACGACTACCACATCATCCTTGCACTTGCTATGGGTGCAGACTTCGTCATGCTGGGACGCTATTTCTCCCGCTTTGAAGAAGCACCTGGCGAGAAGCTGATGATCAATGGTTCCTATGTCAAGGAATACTGGGGCGAAGGTTCCAACCGGGCCCGCAACTGGGGCAGATATGATCTCGGCCAGGGCAGGAAGCTCTCCTTTGAGGAAGGCGTCGATTCCTATGTTCCGTATGCCGGCTTCCTGCATGATAATGTGCTGATGACGACCTCCAAGATCAAATCCACGATGTGCAACTGCGGAGCCCTTGATATTCCGGAGCTGCAGCGCAAGGCAAGACTCACGCTCGTCTCTGCAACCTCGATTGTCGAAGGCGGAGCTCACGACGTCATGGTCAAGCACAAGGATACTTCATTCAACAAGTAATCAGAACGACGCACAGGCAGAACGGCTGCCTGTGTTCTTTTTTCTGATCTGGAAAGGAAGGAAACAGTGACAGAAAAGAAGCATTCTCATAAGAAGATCTGGAAACCCATTCTGATCTTTTCCTCAGCCTTTTTCGGATACGGGATGCTCAGCATGTTTCTCGATCAGAGATTCGGGACCGATGCCTATGCCATCGGCAGATTCCTGTATGCAATCCTGTGTCTGATCCTGTATCTTTTCTCCATGCCGAAGCCGCTTCTGAAGCAGGGATCCTGGAAAGCCGTGCCCATCTGGACAGCGGTATTCCTGGCGGTTTTCTATTTCTGCTATCTGATCGTGATTATGGATGTGCCAGGCAATCTTGCAGCATTGTTTCAGGAAGACATGCATGCTGTATTCAGAGTGGTTCTATTAGCAGGGGCTGCCGGGACATTTGAAGAAACCATGGTCCGGGGATACGCAGCCGATGCGATTCATTGCTGGACTTCGAAGTGCAGATATCCGATCCTGCTTACCGGGATTCTGACCTCGCTGCTGTTCGGAATGCTGCATCTGAGCAATCTCCATGGTGATAATGCTGCGCAGGTCTGGATCCAGGTTTTCTATGCATGCATGATCGGCCTTGCCCTCTATTCCCTGCGTGCGATCTCCGGTTCTCTCACGCTGCCGATCATTGCGCATATCCTGATCGATCTGCAGCCGGAGCTTGGCGAAGGGGCAGTTTCTTCCGGTCCGTTTCTGCTGTATCTGGAAGTATTTCTGCCGCTGGGCGTGCTTTCGCTATGCTACCTGTTTCTATTGGAAGATGCGCTTCCGGAATGATTTTCCGGAGTCAGGACAAGAAATTGTTTCAGTTGACATCTCGAAGAGGCGGAAGTATGATCCTTGCAAGCAAAGGGAGGAAGAACCATGAAGTGCTGTTGCAGGAGTGATCTGGAATACTGACAGAATCTGCTCTTGTTTTTGAAATGATTGAACAGCACTCTGTCAGGAAGTGGAATGAAGCTTCCTTTTTTTGTATATGAAATGAAGTAAATCCTGGAGGAGAAGGAGATTATGAAAAAGGTTTTCGGTGCCGTGCTCGCCACTGCCATTGCCCTCGCATTAACCGCCTGCGGAGGAAATTCTTCCACGGCGGAAACTGCATCCTCTGCTGCTGGTGCTTCTGCATCAGCAGCAGATGGCAGTGAAGAACTCGCTGATGAACAGGTTCTGAATCTGGTTTATACCGATCTCAGCCTGCTCGATGTCAATGATGCCCGCAACTCCAATGAGATGCAGGTACTGACCGAAGTACAGGAAGGACTGTTCCGGACATTCACGGATGAGAATGGCGTGGACCAGACCGAGAATGCCGGCTGCACAAGCTATGAGATCAGCGATGACAATCTGACTTATACGTTCCATCTGCGTGAGAACGCCAAATGGAGCGATGGCCAGCCGGTCACTGCTCAGAACTATGTGGATTCCTGGATCCGTCTTCTGACGGCTGAAAATGCATTTCCGTATTACTTCCTGGCATCCGGAATCGCCGGTGCAGAGGAATACTATGAAGGAACTGGCTCTGCTGAAGATGTTCAGGTATCTGCACCGGATGATTACACCCTGGTTGCAGTCCTGGCTGCTCCGGATCCTTCCTTCATCAAGAAAGTCGGCATGGTGCCGATGTATCCGATCCGCAAGGATCTGATCGATGCAGCAGAAGCAGCTGGCAAGGACTGGACGAATGATTATACGCTGCATGTCTACAACGGACCGTTCGTGATTTCGGACCGTGTGCTGGAGAACTCCATGACCCTGACGAAGAATGACCAGTACTGGGACAAGGACAATGTCAAGCTCACTCAGGTTAATCTGCGTGTGGTTGATGAAACTGCTACCCAGGCACAGCTGATGGAATCACAGCAGGTCGATGTGCTGAAGCTGACCGATCTGGAATATGTTGATCAGTGGCAGTCTCTGGTCGATGACGGTTCGTTCCAGCACATCGTCAGCGATACTCCGTCTTCTTCGTATATTTCTTTTGACATGCATGAAGAAGGAAACGGCGGTCCTTCCGGACTGATGCTCAATGCCAAGGTCCGCAAGGCCATCATGCTTGCCTTCGACCGTGAGGAATTCAATGAGATGTTCCAGAATGGTCTGTCGACTCCGGCTTATGGCCTCGTTCCGAATGGCATCACGGTCAATGGTCAGGAATACCGTTCGATTGCCGGTGATCTTCTCTTGAGCGATGAAGATCAGAAGCTTGCCAGTGATCCGGATGCTCTGAAGGCACTGTTCCAGGAAGGCATGGAAGAAGCCGGCGTTTCCGGAACTCCGGAAGATGTCACATTGACCACGATTGTATACGACTCCACGACGCTCACCGCAAATGAGAATGAGTGGTTTAAGCAGCAGCTCGCTGATAAGCTCGGTGTGACGCTGGATGTGGAAACGTATCCGGATGTGTCTACCTGGAAGGCTGCGCGTGACAGCTATCAGTATGATTTCTATGTCATGGGCTGGTATGCGGACTATGATGATCCGGCAAACTTCCTGGATCTCTTCACTTCCACAAGTCCTTACGGAAAGTTCATGGGCGGTTTCAGCAACGCAGATTATGATGCGCTGATGGAACAGGCAGATTCCAGCCTGGATGAAAGCAAACGCGCTGATCTGTTCACGCAGGCAGAGAAGATTCTGATGGATCAGGCTGGTGTATGCCCGCTGTATTTCGAGAATGCGCAGATCTATGCACAGAGCTATGTGAAGGGACTCAGTTTCCCGCTGTTCGGTGCAGATGTTGAGTTCTCGAGAGCTTATATCGTCAAGCATTGATTCTGTTTGCGGAAGACAGGAACTGGTGGTTTCTGTCTTCCTTCGTTTTACTTAGGAGATTTCATGAAATTTGCCAAATATATACTCAAGCGATTTCTGACCTCGATTCTGACCTTGTTTCTGATTGCGACAGCAACCTTCTTCCTGCTTGCCCTGACGCCTGGCGATGCATTAAGTGCCCGGGTGGACAAGCTGCCGGAGCAGGTAGCAGAACGCATGTATGAGAAATACGGACTGGACAAGCCGGTCATGGAACGCTATGTCATCACGATGAAAGGACTTGCCCATGGCGACTTCGGAGAATCCATCATCTACCAGGGAGAAACCGTCCAGTCCATCATTGCCGAGAAAGGACCGGTCAGTGCAAGACTCGGCTTGCAGCAGATGATTCTGGGAGTTAGCGTCGGAATTCTGCTCGGCATTCTTGCGGCAGCGAAGAAGGGAACTTTCTGGGACTACTTCGTGGTTGTGCTGAGCATTCTGCTGATCTCGGTGCCGAGCCTGGTGTTTGCACTATTGCTGCAGGCGGTCTTTGCCGCGAAACTGAAATGGTTTCCGGTCATCGGCTGGCCGAGCACGCATGTCTGGACTTCCGGATGGAAGTATACGGTCCTGCCGACTCTGGCCGGCTGCTTCGGCTATATCGCCAGCTATTCCAGACTCCTCAAGACTTCGATGCTCGATGTCATGAATCAGGAATACGTGCTCACAGCAGAATCCAAAGGACTCAGCCGCAGGGAAGTCATCATGCACCACGTGCTCAGAAACTCGATGATTCCGATCATCACCCGTCTGCCGATGAGTGTTGCCATGTGTATCACCGGGAGCTTCTTCATCGAGAGTGTCTTCTCGATCCCGGGACTCGGTCTCTATTATGTCAATGCAGTTGCAGCCCAGGATGTGCCGATCGTGATGGGGGAGACGGTCATCATCGCCGCACTCTATATCTTTGTCGTGTTCATTACCGATATTCTCTATACGGTTGTTGATCCGAGAATCCGTCTGGAAGGAGGAAAGCACTGATGATTGCAGCAGATGGAACGATGCCTGTCCTCTCTCCGGAAGAAACCGTCCGGACCGCTCAGGCGCAGAAGAACCGGGAACAGATCGCTAGACCCGTAGAGACCTTCTGGCAGGGTGCCAGACGCCGTCTGTTTCATAACCCGGTAGCAGTCTTTGCAATGATTCTGCTTCTGGTCATGCTGGTGCTTGTCATCTTCGGACCGGGCATGAGCGGTGCAGAATACCTCAGCATCAATGCCAAAGCAAAGAACCTTGCGCCGGACAGCACCTACTGGTTCGGAACTGACGGACTGGGCCGGGATCTCTGGAGCAGAGTCTGGATTGGTGCTCGTCTTTCCATCCTGGTCGCATTGGTATGTTCTGCGATTCAGCTTCTGGTCGGAAGTGCGTACGGCGGCATCATGGCGTACTTCGGCGGCAAAGTCGATGCGGTGATGATGCGCATCATCGAAGTCATCGATTCGTTTCCGTATCTGCTGATCACGCTGCTGATCATGATGGTTATCGGCAAGAATACCGGCGGCCTTCTGGTTGCGATGTGCATCACTTCCTGGTGCTCTACCGCCAGAACAGTCAGAGGCCAGATCATGCAGTTAAGAGAATCGGAATACGTGCAGGCAGCTCAGCTATTAGGAGCTTCTGCGAACAGGGTGATCCGTCAGCATCTGCTTCCGAATACGATCGGCATTCTGATCCTGGATCTCTGCTCCAGCATTCCGAGCTATATTTTCACGGAAGCATCTCTGTCGTTCCTCGGCATGGGATTATCGGGCGATGTGATTTCGCTAGGCGTGCTGATTTCCGATGGCAAGACGAAGATGCAGTTCTATCCATGGCAGCTGATCTTCCCGTGCCTGGCGCTGTGCATCATCGTGCTGGCCTTCAATCTGCTTGGCGATGGATTGCGCGATGCGCTGGATCCGCGTACCGAAGAAAGGCAGGGATGAGCCATGAGTGAGAACTCTGTACTCCTTCAGGTTCAGAACCTGAAAGTCAGCTTCCGCACCCCGGCCGGAATCGTGCAGGCAGTCCGCGGCGTCAGCTTTAATCTGAACCAGGGCGAGACGCTTGCGATCGTCGGCGAATCCGGATGCGGGAAATCCGTCACCGCCAGAACCGTAATGGGGCTGACTCACCGCCCTGGCATCATCGATCCGGAAAGCCATATTCTCTTTGAAGGACAGGATATTCTCAAGTTCTCAGAGAAGCGCATGCAGGCATACCATGGCGGCGACGCCGCTATCGTATTCCAGGATGCGATGGCTTCACTGAATCCGACGATGACCATCGGCAATCAGATTATCGAAACACTGCGTCATCATAACCAGATATCAAAGAAAGCAGCAGAGAAGGAAGCAGTCGATCTGCTGCGAAAAGTCGGCATCTCGCAGCCGGAACAGCGGGTGAAGCAGTATCCGCATCAGCTGTCCGGAGGCATGCGTCAGCGGGTCATGATCGCAATTGCATTTGCCAACAAGCCGAAGCTGCTGGTTGCCGATGAACCGACGACAGCACTCGATGTGACGATTCAGTCTCAGATCATTGATCTGATCCGTGATCTGCAGAAAGAAAATGGCACGAGCGTGATTCTGATCACGCATGATCTCGGCGTCGTAGCAAGCATCGCTGACCGCATTGCGGTCATGTATGCAGGCAAGATCGTCGAGCATGGTTCTGCCCATGAAATCTTTCATCATCCGCGCCATCCGTATACGAATGCGCTGCTGAGTGCAGTGCCTCGTCTCGATCAGGATCGCGGCGGCGAGCTGACAGCCATTGCCGGCACTCCGCCTGATCTGCTTAATCCGCCAGCCGGGTGCGGTTTCTGCACCCGCTGCCAGTACTGCATGCAGGCATGTCTGAAGAGGCAGCCTCCGGTCTACCGGTTTGAGCAGGATCACGAAGCATCCTGCTGGCTGTATGCCCTGGAGAAAACGCCGGACGATGCACCGTTCGTGAAGGAGGAATTCCATGTCTGAAGAAGTCGTGCTGGAAGTGAAGAATCTGAAGAAATACTTTCCGGCGGGAAAGGGACATGAACTTCATGCGGTGGATGACGTGTCGTTTCAGATTCACGCCGGGGAAACCCTCGGACTGGTTGGCGAAAGCGGCTGCGGGAAGACGACCTGTGCCAGAACGCTGATCGGCATGTATCAGCCGACCGCCGGGCAGGTGCTTTACCATGGAAAAGATACCGCTAAGCTGGAAGGGAAAGAACTGATGCAGTTCCGCAAGGAAGCACAGATGGTGTTCCAGGATCCGTATGCTTCGCTGGATCCCCGCATGACCGTCAGCGATATCATTGCAGAAGGTCTGGATATCCATCATATGGTCTCTTCAAAAGCAGAGCGCACGAAGCGAATCTATGAACTGCTGGAAATGGTGGACCTGAATGCTGAACATGCTAACCGCTTCATCCATGAATTCTCCGGCGGCCAGCGGCAGCGCATCGGCATCGCCAGAGCCCTTGCGGTGAATCCGAAACTGCTGATTCTCGATGAACCGATCTCCGCTCTGGATGTGAGCATCCAGGCTCAGGTCGTGAACATGCTGCAGAGACTGCAGAAGGAACTGCATCTCAGCTATCTGTTCGTAGCGCATGATCTTTCGATGGTTCGTCATATCTCTGATCGGGTAGCAGTCATGTACCTCGGGAGGATCGTGGAACTTGCCAGTTCGGAAGAACTGTATTCTGATCCCCGGCATCCGTATACGCAGGCGCTGATGTCGGCAGTTCCGGTACCGGATCCGGAAGCCGAAGCAGAACGCAGAAAGAAGCGGATTCGTCTTGAAGGGGAAGTGCCGAGCCCGATCGATCCGCCGGAGCACTGCCGGTTTGCCGGAAGATGTCCGTTTGCGACGGATCGCTGCCGGAAGGAAGAACCGCAGCTGAAAGAACATGAACCGGGACACTGGACGGCATGTTTCCTGGAAGAAGCAAAAGAACATCGCTAGACTTCGCGGTGTTCTTTTAATGACTGTCGGATTTTCCGGAACGTATCTTCCTCGCCATTCTCAGCTACCATGCGCAGGATCTTTTCCATTTCCTTCGCTGTTTCCGGATGCATGTACTGATCGCCATGATGCTGAAGGAAATAGTTCAGCGCATCCGAGCTCTGATAGGCGTCTTTGTGATACGTGCGGCTTGCAGCGATCCGGTCGCAGATGCTTTCGATCAGATAGCGGTATGGCATCTTCACCGGCTGCCATACGCCGTTGATCGTGTCATACCAGTATTCCCAGTGGTGCGGGTTTCTGCCTTTATGGTGCAGCCATCCCATCGAGTATCCTTTTTCCTTCTTCTCGACCGGATACGGGCTTCTCCATCCCTGGTAATAGTGCACGGAAGGAATGAACTCCGTCGGGCTGTATTTCGAGAGATCATGGGTGAGTCCCTGCCAGTACAGGCCGCACGCAAAGCAGTACTTCCGCACCAGGGCACGATGGTGATGCACAGTTTTCAGATGGCCTGTGAATCTCTGCCAGAAAGACATGTTCTTCTTCGCTTCGTTCATACAACGGATATTTTAATTCTCTCTCTGAATCACTTGCAATTGATCTCTCGCAAATGGTTCAGAACCTCACAGTAAAAGCGGTCATTATGATAGAATAAACCCCGGAGGATTCCATGAACCGTCACGAAAATAGAGAAAAAGCAATGATCACGGTCTATCAGAATCTTATCGTTCCCAGAGACCCGGATGAACTGATCCAGGATAACTTTCCCGAGGGAGCACTTTCTGAAGATCCTTATATTTCTGATGTGATCCATACTGCCATTGCCAATACCGACCGCTATCACGGCTATATCGATCGGGTGCTGGAAGGATGGACGTTTGATCGCCTCGGATATCTGGAGCAGGCAATCCTGCTCTGCGGATGTGCCGAATTTGATCTCAAGCAGATCGAAGCTGCCGTGATCATCGATGAATATGTCCGGCTTGCCAAGAAATACTGCGATCCGGATTCATTCAAGCTGATCAACGGAGTGCTTGACCGCATATGAGCCAGAGGACGGTAACTGTCACCGCCCTGGTCCGCTACCTGAAAAGCAAGCTTGAAAACGATGCTCTGATCCAGGGAATCCTGGTTGAAGGCGAGATCTCGAACTTCAGTGCCTATCGCAGCGGACACTGGTACTTTTCGATCAAGGATGCCGGTGCGCAGATGCGCTGCGTCATGTTTGCAGGTGCGAACCGGCGCATGACCTGGATGCCGAAAGACGGGGACAAGGTCATCGTGCAGGCAGATGTCTCAGTCTATGAGGGCAGAGGCGAGATGCAGCTGCTGGTCACCGGCATGAAGCCAGCCGGGATCGGCGATCTGTTTCTGCAGTATGAAGCCCTCAAGGCAAAGCTTGCTGAAGAAGGATTATTTGATGAGTCTCACAAGAAGCCGATTCCGCCTTATCCGATGCGCATTGCATTAGTTACCGGAAAGAATACGGCAGCCCGTGCAGATGTGCTGAACACGCTTGGCAGAAGATGGCCGATTGCCTCGATTGCTGAGTTCCCGGTGCTTGTGCAGGGAACGGAAAGTGCTGCTCAGATCATCGATGCACTGAAGAAGGCAGACACGATGGGGTTTGATGTGATTCTGCTCGTCAGAGGCGGAGGCTCCATTGAGGATCTCTGGTCGTTCAATGATGAACGGCTTGCCAGAACGATCTATCAGCTGAATACCCCGATCATCACCGGCGTCGGTCATGAAGTGGATTTCACGATCGCAGACTTCGTCTCCGATCTGAGGGCTCCTACTCCGACTGGTGCCGCAGAACGCTGCAGTCCGGACATCCGCGAAGTGGAAGCGTCTCTTTCCTCGCTTCGCTCCAGGCTGATCGTGGATATGAATCATCGCATGAACAAGGAGCAGAAAGCTCTTGATTCACTGTCGGAGTCTCCGGTCTTCCGGAATCCGATGCGTTTATATACCGAGCCTCAGCTGCGGCTGAATACGCTGTCGCTCGAATTCCGCAGACTTCTGAATACGGTATCCTACCGCCTGAATCAGTCGCTGGAAGACAGCCGCCATGCTCTGGTTCTGGCAGCCGGACAGAGGATTTCCGATGCTCAGCTGAAGCTTCAGGAGACGTCTCAGAATCTGAATCATGCTGCTAAAGCAGATGCAGTCGTGCAGAGAGAACGTCTGAACCGCGATGCATCTCTGTTAGATGCATACAGTCCGCTGAAAGTGCTGAGCCGCGGCTATAGCATCACAATGAAAGATCAGAAAGCAGTCCGGTCTGCAGAAGAATTAGCACCTGGTGATGAAGTCAGCGTGCTGCTTGGAACAGGCAGTTTCCGGGGAACCGTCGAAGCTGTATCAGAAAAGGAGATCGATCATGGCAAAAAAGGAAATGACATTTGAGCAGTCTATGGCAAGGCTGGAAGAAATTGTCAGCCAGCTGGAAAACAATGAGAAACCCCTGGAAGAAACCATCGCCCTGTTTGAGGAAGGACTGAATCTCGTGAAAAGCTGCCAGACTCAGCTTTCTTCGTTTGAGAAGAAGGTCGAAGAACTCAGCGGAAAGACCTCAGGGGAAGCACAATGAACTTCGAAGAACTGCTGGAACAGGCGATTCAGCGCGTGACTCCTAGCCGCACCAGAGATGCGATGGAATATTCTCTGATGAGCGGAGGCAAGCGTCTTCGCCCGATGTTTCTTTATGATACGCTGGCCGGCTACGGGCTGAATCCGGAGCGCGGCAATGAATTTGCAATCGCGCTGGAACTGATTCAGACGTATTCGCTGATTCATGATGATCTTCCGGCGATGGACAATGATGACCTGCGCAGAGGCAAGCCGAGCTGCCATAAGCAATTTGATGAGGCAACGGCAATTCTAGCTGGCGATGGTCTATTGACTTATGCATTTGAGGTTGCTGCAGAAAGCAAGGAGCCGGCAGACCGCGTCGTGCGTTCGATCGGCATCCTGAGCCGGATGGCAGGGCCTTCCGGAATGGTTTACGGACAGTGCCTCGATACGACCGAAGAGGATCAGGTTCACGGGTGGGAAGATCTCAGAAAGGTTCATCGCTATAAGACGGGGTGCCTGTTTTCGGCGCCATTCATGATCGCCGCAGTGATATCCGGCCGGGATGATGCTACAATAGAGGCATGGCATAAGGTCGGTGATACCATCGGCCTTGCATTCCAGGTGCAGGATGACATCATGGATGCTACGGAAACAGCAGAAGAGCTCGGCAAGAGCAATTCTGATGCCCGCAATGAGAAAGTGACATCAGTCTCTCTTCTGGGGATGAAGCAGGCTGAGAATCTGATGAATCAGCTTTATGCAAGCAGTATGGAGCAGATCCGTCAGATGTCAGAATTTGAGTCCGATGCGCTGATCAGACGGCTAGAGGGGATGCAGAAGCGCAGAAAGTAGGAGTGCTTTTTCTATGGATCTTACGAAGATTCAGAATCCTGAATTCCTGAAAGACATGAGTGTCAGCGAACTGAATGAACTTGCTGCACAGATCAGGACATTTCTTATCGAGAATATTTCAAAAACAGGAGGGCATCTGGCCAGCAATCTCGGAGTCGTCGAGCTGACCATTGCGCTCCATTATGTGTTTCATTCTCCGGTAGACAAGATCTTCTTCGATGTTGGCCATCAGTGCTATACGCATAAGATTCTGACCGGGAGAGCAGCAGAATTCCCGACTCTGCGTCAGTATGGCGGCATCTCCGGCTTTGAGAAACGCCGGGAAAGCGAGCATGATGTCTGGGAAGCAGGACATTCGAGCACGAGTCTCAGTGCTGCTTTAGGCATGGCTGTGGCCAGAGATCTTCATCATGATCATTACAGCATCGTTCCGGTCATCGGCGATGGTGCGCTGGGGTCGGGGCTGGCGATGGAAGCACTCAATGAGATCGGTTCAGAGCACCGGGATATGGTGATTGTCTTCAATGACAACAATATGTCCATCTCCCGCAATGTAGGTGCTATGACGAGAGGCTTTGCAAGGCTCCGGGCAGGCAGAAGCTACAACGAATTCAAGAATAATATGAAGGTCGGCCTGAATCAGAGCGAGTTCGGCAAAGTCATGTATCATGGCATGAAGAACTTCAAGGATTCCGTCAAGAACTCTCTGGTGGATCAGGGCATCTTCGGAGAATTCAATCTGGAATACATGGGTCCGGTCGACGGACACAATATCCGGGATCTGATTCGGGTGCTGACTGTTGCCAGAGAACATGGCGGACCGGTGGTCGTCCATGTGATCACCCAGAAGGGCAGGGGCTATGCACCATGCGAGAAAGACCGCAAAGGCGTATGGCATGGCGTCGGTCCGTTCGATATCAATACCGGCAAGCAGCTTCATGAAACGCCGGCCGGCTTCAAGTCCTGGTCTGCACTGATTGCGGATACTGTGACAGAGCTAGCTGACAAAGATGATTCGATCGTTGCGCTGACACCGGCCATGATCAATGGCAGCGCCCTGAATGAATTCTTCGCCAAATATCCGGAGCGCTCGTTTGACTGCGGCATTGCCGAAGAACATACCGCAACATTTGCGGCTGGTCTGGCGACTTCAGGAATGCATCCGTTCATGGCAGTCTACAGTTCTTTCCTGCAGCGCGCTTATGATGAGATCAATCATGATATCTGCCGGCAGGATCTGCCGGTAGTGATCGGCATTGATCGGGCCGGACTGGTCGGTGAAGATGGTGAGACCCACCATGGAGTCTTTGATATTGGTTTCCTGAAACCGATTCCGAACTTGATCCTCGCGCAGCCAAAAGACGCTGCCGAAGCCAGGTCTCTGCTGAAGACGGCGTTTGCGTCTTCGCATCCGTTTGCGATTCGCTATCCGCGCGGGGAGATCAGCTGCCGTCAGCTGCCGCCGGCAGAACTGATCCGGGTCGGCAGCTGGAGCGTCTTCCATGATGCTCCGGAAAACAAGGCTGCTGTATTTGCATATGGCCCTGATGTGGATCGGATTCTCAGCAAGATCCAGGTCAACAATCTTCCGGTCACTGTGGTGAACTGCAGATTCTTCAAGCCGATTGATACTGCATGTATTGACCAGTTCGCTAAGCGTGGAATTCCGGTGATCGTGTTTGAAACTGATATGAAGGAGTCGGGGCTGGCGGCTTCGATTCTCGAGTATCTGTGCGACAGCCATCAGACGATGAATCTCACCAGGATGGGAATCGGAGATGAGTATGTGCAGCAAGGGGCTGTGAATCTTCTGCGCAGAGATGAAGGAATCGACCTGAATTCGCTCTATGAGAAACTGATGGAGTTGTTATGATCAGACACCTGTATATTCGGAATTTTGTCCTGATTGATGAACTGAATCTGGATTTCGATGATGGCTTCAGCGCATTCATCGGAGAAACCGGAGCCGGCAAATCAATCCTGATTGATGCGATCAGTCTTCTGAAAGCAGACCGTGCAAGTGCTTCTCTGGTTTCGAAGGGAGCAGAGAAAGCAATTGTCGAAGGAACGTTTGATCTCAGCCGGGATTCGCATGCATGTGAAGTTCTCGCAGATGCCGGTTTTGAGGTGGAACAGGATGAAGTGACCTTCACGAGAGAGATCACTTCGGGCGGCAAGAGCACAGTCCGGATTGATCATCGCATTGCGACGCTTTCGCTTCTGAAGGAAGTTCTTCAGAATGAAATTGATATTCACGGTCAGCGCGACAGTCAGTATCTGCTGAATGTGAGTTCTCATATCCATCTCCTGGATCATTATCTGAATGATTCATCGCTGCTGAAGCAAGTCGCGGATTCTTTTTCTGTCTACGACAGGCTCGTAAAGGAACGTGATGCGGCGCTGACAGAAACCTACAATGAGAATGATCTGGAGTATTTCAATTTTGAGATCTCCGAGATCGAGGAAGCGAAGCTTTCGGAAGGAGAGGAAGAAGAACTGCTTGCTAAGGAGAAGCAGTACAAGGCGGTCAAAGCTTCGTTTGATAAGCTGAATGGCATCCTGGATCTGTTTGATAATTCAGTCAGCGAGCCGCTGTATGAACTGAATCGCTCTGTGCAGGGACTGGAGGACAGCGATGTGCTTACTGTCGCCAAGACGGAGATCAGCGACAGCTATTACAATCTGAATGATGCCATCGATACGCTCCGGAAGAGTCTCGAAGACATGGATCTCTCCGAAGACGATGTCAATGAGATGGAAGAACGCCTGTTCACGATCCAGAAGATGAAGCGGAAATACGGACGCACGATTCCCGATATTCTCGAAAAGAAGAAAGAACTGGAAGAACAGGTGGAGCGGATTTCCCATCGGAAAGAATATCTGGAGAAGATGGAAACGAAGATCCATGATGCGTATGCAGTCTATGAGAAGGCAGCAATACAGCTGTCAAAGCTCCGGAAGAAAGGGGCTCCTTCTCTTGATTCTTTAGTTGCGGCAAATCTGAAGGATCTTGTGCTGCCGAATGCCCGTTTCCATACGGAGATTGTCCAGGCAAAGCCATCTGCATCCGGAATGGATCGGGTGGAATTTCTGATTTCCATGAATCAGGGTGAAGACCTTAAGCCTCTTTCCAGGACTGCCAGCGGCGGGGAACTGAGCCGGCTGATGCTTGGCCTGAAGCAGATCTTCTCGAAGCTGCAGGGCATTCAGACAGTGATCTTTGATGAGATCGATACCGGAGTCAGCGGTCCGGTTGCAAACGCGATCGGAAAGAAGATGAGGGCGATCTCAGAGGACTGCCAGGTATTCAGTGTGACGCATCTTGCTCCCGTTGCGGCTTGTGCGAAGCATGCATATCTGGTGTCCAAGGAAGAATCTTCTGGTCGGACGCATACGCATGTGACCCCGCTGGAGCAGAAAGAATTCATCGAGCAGCTGGCATTGATTTCCAGCGGCAAAGTCACGGAGGCTTCCAGAGCTGCTGCCAGAGAACTCTACCGGTCCAGTCAGGAGTAATGAATGTCGAGGGTATACTTTCATATTGATCTGAATGCCTTCTATGCCAATGCGGAGTGTCTGCTGGATCCGACGCTGAGAGGAAAGCCTCTGGCCGTTTCCGGACAGACGCGCCGCAGCGTGGTTTCCACAGCCAGCTATGAAGCAAGAGCCTATGGGGTGCACAGTGCAATGCCGATTGCAGAGGCGAAGAACCTCTGCCGCGATCTGGTCGTCGTGGCACCTCATTTTAATTACTATGAAGAGCTGAGCAATGAGTTCATGGCAATTGTCAGAAGCTATACGTCCATCGTGGAACAGGCAAGCATTGATGAATGCTATGCCGATATGACCGATGCCATTTTCCGCTTCCCGCGTCCTCTGGATCTGGCGTTTCAGCTGCAGCATCGGGTGAGAGATGAACTCGGACTGCCATGTTCGATCGGCATCGGTCCGAATCTTTTTCTTGCCAAGATGGCTTCAGATATGAAGAAGCCGATGGGAATCACCGTACTGCGTATCCGCGAAGTTCCGCAGAAGCTCTGGCCTCTGAAGATTGCTGATATGCGCGGGGTCGGAAAGAAGACACTGCCTTTCCTGGAAGAACTCGGCATCCGCACGATCGGAGACCTTGCACAATGGAAGGATCCGGAACAGCTGCGGGGGATTTTCGGAAAGAATACCGAACAGATGATTGCAAGGGCTAATGGGCATGATGATCGGCAGATCGAACTGGAAACGGATCCGAAGTCCATGGGCGTCAGTGAAACGTTCCTCGAAGATGTCACTGACTATGATGAGCTGCGCGGAATGATGCGCACACTGTCCCGAAGGCTTTCGAAACGACTTGCCGAAGTGAGGAAGACAGGTTCGCTGGTATCGATCCGGATCCGCTATTCGGATTTCTCCAATGCGGATCGCTCCATGCATGTTGATCATCCGATCTGGAAAGCGGATGATCTGTTTGAGCAGGGAATCCGTCTGTTCAATGAAAACTGGGAACAGGATCCGGTCCGTCTGCTCGGACTTACCTTAAGCGAATTCCATTCAGAACAGGAAGACAGAAATCTCTTCAATCTGGAAGAATCGGAGAAAGAAGCGACTGCTAGCATCCTCAGCGATCTGAATGAAGAACTTGGCGGCCTGCGGCTGAAGCGGGCAAGTGCGCTTCTGAAGGAGCACCATGAAGACTGAACGGGCTCTGGAACGCTATCGGGTAGAACTCACGATGAATGAAGGCAAGAGTCCGCGTACAGTCAGTTCTTACCTTCAGGACCTGGAGCTTTATCTGAATTTTCTGAACGAGCAGGGAGTCAGCGACACTGAAGACATCACACCGGCACTGGTAGAATCCTTCATCACCCAGCAGGCTCAGCATAAAGCGCCTTCTTCGATTGCCCGGATGGCATCGAGCATCCGTTCATTTCATCATTATCTTTCGTTTCTCTATGAAACACCGGATCCTTCCGTCAGCCTGGAAGTTCATCGCGGTCCGGGAAAGCTTCCGGTTTACGGGACCGTAGAAGAAATCAGAACTCTGCTTGGGAGCTTTGATGATTCGGATCCTCGTCAGTGCCTGTATCATGCAATTCTGGAAATCATCTATTCCTGCGGATTGCGGGTTTCTGAAGCCGTCGGACTTACCTTGAACCGGGTAGATCTGGAAACCGGGTTTGTGAGGGTAGAAGGAAAAGGAAATAAAGAACGGATCGTTCCGATTCCCCATGGCAGCATTCCGATTCTGAAGCATTACCGGGATACAGTAAGACCGCTGTATGAAAAGAAGAAATCCAATCTGTTCTTCGTGAACCGGCTGGGAAACAAAGTCACGACTCAGTCAGTTGAAGAAATCATGCGCAGGAAGAAAACAGAACTGGGTTTTAAGAAAAAACTCACTCCCCACAAACTGCGTCACAGCTACGCGACGCATATGCTGGAAGGGGGAGCAGATCTGCGCTCCATTCAGGAGATGCTCGGACATAGTTCCATCTCCACGACTCAGATCTATACGCATACCGGCAATGAAACCCTCCGCAAGAGCTATGATGAACATCATCCCGGCGAGCTGAATGAAGATCTCGGGGACATTGTAGTTAAACCATGGAAAAAGCAGAAGAAACAGAAATGAGATGCAGATCGCATCTCACTTTTCATAACAGCCATTCCATCAGCAGGCTGACCAGATCCAGTTTCAGTACATGCTTGTAATCGGTCAGCAGCGGAACTGCAATGCAGCAGATCATGTAGACCGTCAATGCAGCAAAGAGTCCGCAGGAAGCAATTCCGAAGATCCGGTACTTCAGCTTTCCCTGATGGCGATGCATTCCCTGAAGACCGCTGATGAACCCGATGATGCTCAGAAACGGAACCGTCACTGCAAAGATGATCAGGCAGTAGCGGAACATCCGGTAGAAGAAATCGGAACGATTTGCAGCTGCAGCGGGATTGCTGCGGAGATAAAGATAGGCAAGAAGCGTGATCAGCGCAATCATCAGACAGTATGCACCATAGATTACTGAACGTCTTGTTTTCCACGCTGTCTTCTTATCCATCACGTTTCCTCCAACTGAGAGATATTATAACCCGACTTGCCTGGTTCTGGAATCGAAACCGACCGGATTGTCCATGCGCATCGTTGCTGAACTGGAAATGACTGATCCATGCTGAAACAGTAGACCGAAAAGGAGAACTAGCATGATTGATCCTCGCACTACGATCCATGAATTCATGGTTTCACATCAGAAGAAATATCAGAAAATCTCCATGGAGATTCATGAACACCCGGAGGGTTCTGATTTTGAGTTTCTTGCGTCAAAGCTGCTGAGTGAACAACTGAAAGAAAAAGGATTTGAGATTGACCTGCCGGCAGCCAGGCATCGGACTGGTTTTGCGGCAAGAAAGCGTTTTCCCGAGGAATGACCGGTCATTGTGTTCCTGGCGGAATATGATGCACTGGCAGGGCTCGGACATGGCTGCGGGCATAATCTCTTCGGGGCGGCTTCTGCCCTGGCTGGAGCAGCCTTGCTGCAGGTGATCGGAGAAACCGGAGGAGAAGTACGAGTATACGGAACGCCAGGAGAAGAAGGGGGTCAGAATAGATCAGCAAAGGGGAGTTTTGTCAGAGAAGGATATCTGAAAAACGTTGACGCTGCCCTGTGCATTCATCCTGGAACAAGTGCTGAGAATATGCTTTCCTCCAGGACTCTCGGCTGTGCGCCGATGGACATTGAATTTCATGGGCTTGCTGCTCATGCGGCAGGATGCCCGGAAAACGGAAAAAATGCGCTGGATGCACAGATCCTTGTCTATAACGGTCTTTGCGTATTGCGTCAGCAGCTGACTCCGGATGTGAGAATCCATAGCATCATCACCGATGGCGGAACTGCACCCAATGTGATTCCGGGTTATACGAAATCGAAATATGATCCCCGGGCAGCATCGATGGATACGCTTCATGATCTGTATGAGAAAATGGTGCTGACTCCTGGCCTTGATCGGCTCTATGAAAAGAATCTGAATCTGCTTGGTCTTCATAGCAAGCCACAGTCCTTCTAAGTCATGGCCGCAGCAGCGATGTCGGCAATATCTCTCAGGTGGTTCCTACGATTAAGCCATCCTTGAGCATCACGGATCATAAGATTGCAGGGCAATCTCCAGACATGGTCAAAGCATCAGCCTCTAAGAAAGGAATGGCAATGATTCCGCTCAGCGCAGAAGTTCTGGCTGATACCGCACTGGACCTGATCCAGAATCCTGAGCTTTTCAGGCGTATGAAAGAAGAACACAGATATAATGTGGCGCATCAGAAAGAAGGAAAACTGTTCGGTATCAACAGAGAACCCATCCGGCTTTCCGGTTCAGAATTCTCTCTGATCAGAACCTGCAGGTAAGAAGCAGGGAGGGGGATAAAGGGGTACCAGCCCCCTTGCATGAAGCACGGATTCTCTTTTCATGACTCATTCTGCTCTGCTGACCAGAAATATCTCCTGCGCCCCTGTCTCAGTAATTGAGAATTCAGATTTTCTGAAGCTGAATCGATCGGATCTATTCCAGATCAGATTATGAATTGATCCGGAATATCAATCTGGTATATGGGCGCTCAAGATGAAGATAGATTTGGAAAATACTCAATTCGAAACCAATCTAAAAATATTGCATAATATACATTATGCGAAGTTCTATAATTTACAGACTTCGCTATCATAACTGGAATGTTCCTATATCATTTACTAGCCAGCTGAAGATTTCAGGATCCCGGCAGCGGATCATTTTCGGCAAGAAATACAAGATGACAAGCGTCCTTCTGCATCAGCTGCGAAATCAGCCGATTCTTTAAGTACTTTGCGGATGCAGACTTTTCCGAGTTTCTGGAATTGCAGGATCAGCAGATGTTTTTTGGTACTGCTGAGTGTGCATAGAACTATGATTCTTCATCGGCAGCCCAGATCGTCAGCTTTCTGTATGAACCATGCCTGATTCACAGTTCTCTGCATACATTGGTGTCATTGATATTGCATTGCTTCCGGGCTTTCCTGTTGGTTCGTTCTTGGCAGGAATGATTTGTGAGATATTTTGACCGGTTCAGCTGCAGACGCCTGAACCAGTCAGTGTTTCGATGATTGCTGGAATGGTCTTCAGGTAAATGACTTTTTCAGTTCCTGTCCCCTAGCATCAATTTGGGTAATGTGAAAAGAATCACGAAGCAGAATTCTCATTCTCCGCTTTTTCCTGCGGATCTATTTCAGGAAGCCTTTTCAGCCCGAGTTTTCTGAGAATGCCGATATTCTTTGCGTGAATCAAGCCGATGATGATTGCTAATGCGGCTTCTATGATGAAGGATGTGATCTCCTGGTTCAGCGCAAATGGCAGCGCCCCTGCCAGATCTCTTGAAATGAAATCCAGCAGCTTGAGAACCACAAACAGATATGCCATGTTTCGGAACCAGTTCTGTTTCTGAGTGTATGTTTTATGACAAGCCGGACAGATGTATTTTCCATCTGGCAGACCTTTCTTAACAGTCTGGTTCAGCTCAGCTCCGCAATTCGGACATGGTTTTTTTTCTGAAGCGGTTCATGATGGTTCTGCCTCTCCTCTGCTCTGACTGCAGTCCTGCTATCAGAAAAAGTAATCATTTTCTTTACAGCCACATGTCAGGCGACTGCCTTATGCTGCAATTTCATCAGCCTTTATAGAGAATTCTGATTTTTTATACTCCTGAGCGAATCCGGCAGGTCTGTACTTCCTATTCTTCTGAGCTTTTCTTATAGTTATTATTCATGCGATCCAGGTGTCTGCCCTTGGAACGGAAATAGATGGCAGCCAGTACTATGGCAGCCAGAATGATGATGATCTCCATTACATAATCCTCCATGCAGATAGATTTCATCGTGATGCGTTTCTCTGCTTATCCTGAACAGGAAGAAAAGATCGTTCGGAATCGTCTTCATTCGATCAATCTATCCTGACTCGTTCCTGTCTGAAGCAAAAAATGGAGTCAGTTAAATATTGTGCCTGCTTCATGCAGGAAGACAGTTCTGTCACCATTCTTATATCTTGCAACGTTCATCTTTCTTCTCCCTATTGCCTTCCCTGGAATCAGATTTTCTGTGTGTAGTCCAAAGTCAGAAGATCCAGGAAAGAATCATCAGTACTGCAATTACTGCCAGGACAATTGCAAGCACTTTCTTGTCTCTCTGGCCCTGTCTGAAGTCCGCAGGATCTGTTTCCTGTTTATGATTTACTCCGGAGTCATATTCTTTCTGGAATGCTTCATTCTTCGTGATTGCGTTTTTCTGGTCAATCTTAGGATCCGGATACATAGGGTTCTGCTTTCCTTTTCTGATCATTTCTGTGCTTTGAATCAAGAGCTGATCAATATATTACGATGCCTGGAGGAATCCAATACCACAAGGTCATTTTCATAATAGCATAGATTCCGAAAATCACAGTACTTCACAATTTCAGAAGATGGTATCGTTATGAATCTCTTCTGCTTCTTTCAGCCGGTTGTACATTGTCCTGCGGCTGATGCCAAGATAGGCAGCAGTTTCATCCGCCCCTTTCTCATGAATCATCTGACGTACTTCGGCAACGCTGATCTCCCGGAATTCTCCATTGATCATAACTGCTTTCTGCTTTCTTCCGGCATTGCGCCTCATTGCTTTCTGATAAGCAGCGGGATCAATCGTGAGCTTCAGATAAGCAGGATGTTCAGGATCATCCGGATAGATTGCTTCCATCCTTACGCCGACTTTCTCCAGCATCTCTTCCGCTTTCTGATATTCTTCCGTTCCTGCATCATAAATCGTGATGGAAAATGAAGTCTGTTTCATAAGATTATTATAATGCAGAATTTAAATTCTGCATGGTAAATGATGCAATAATTAATTTCTGCACGTCGCATCAAAAAAAATAAGACACTCATCAGAGTGCCTTATTACTCGAACCCAATTAGCGAACCAGATCCTTGAGCCCCTTAGATGCCTTGAATCCAGGAATCTTGGAAGCCGGAATTTCAATTGCTTCTTTGGTCTGCGGGTTGATGCCGGTACGTGCAGCTCTGGTCTTGACTTCGAACTTTCCGAATCCGGAAATATCAACTCTTCCGCCGTCTTTCAGTGCTTCAGCCATCGTGTCGAATACGAGATCGACAATCTCAGCTGCTTCTTTCTTTGTCAGATTGTGCTTTTCAGCGACGGTTTCAGTGATGGTCTTTTTGTTGACTGTTTCCATTGAATTAACCTCCATATTGCGTAATTTATACTAACACGTTAAATAGCGATTTCAATACTTGACAATTGTCGTTAAGACGGATTCAGAACGCTTGTTCAGCTTTTTGAAAAAGGCTTTCCAGAAGGGTTTTCAGCATTTTTTCATCCAGATTCTTCACCCCGCTGGCATTAGGGTGACCGCCGCCTCCGTACTGCTCAGCAAGATCATTGATGCGCATGGTCTTCGATCTCAGTGAACCGTCATACCGCGTGATTCCGTTTTCGGTTTTTTCCGTGAAGATTGCCCAGACCTGAAACGGTCTCACATTGCCGAATACCGTGACAAACGATCTGGTTCTGGAAGCAGAGACATTCCATTCCTGCATGGTTTTTTCCGGAACGATGCAGTAGACAAAATGATCTCCCATCATCTGCATGTTCTCCGCCAGCATATTCCGGTAGCGGAATTCCCAGAGTTCTTCATCAAAGAGCTCCCGGTTCAGGGAAGGAATATCAAGACCGAATCCAGTCAGGAACGCAGCCATTTCCATCGTATGCTGAGACGTGTTTGAAGTCGTGAAACGCAGCGTATCGGTCAGCAGTCCTTTGTAGAGAAATGAAGCAGTCTGCTTCGAAACGTTCTGATCGCTGCACTGATGGAAGAATTCCGAAAGAATCTCGCAGGTTGCAGCCATCTGAGGATACACATACTGCTCATTTCCGAACGGATCGCGTTCGGGATGATGATCGATCTTGATGATCTTCTTTCCAGTGCTATAGCGCTGATCATCGACGCGTTCCTGATTTGCCGTATCAAGGACAATCACGAGGCTGTTCCGGATCGTGTCATCGGAGACAGATTCCAGAGCCGGCCAGATGCCATTGCCGCAGGATTGCGTTCCGCAGGCATGTACCTGTTTGCTTGGCCAGTTGTCCGCAATCCAGTTCTTCAGACCGTACTGGGACCCGAATGCATCGCAGTCGGGATTCTCATGCCGGAAGATCGTGATGATTTCTGCTTCCTCAATGTCTTTCAGCAGTGTTCCGAACATTTCAGAGACCTAAGAGACGGACTGTATCACGGGCGATGACGAGCTCTTCGTTCGTCGGGATCACCCATACCGCAACCTTGGAATCCGGCTTGGAAATCAGAGCTTCCGTGCCATGAACCTGAGCATTCTTCTCATAGTCGATGGAGAGGCCCATGCCTTCTTCCAGATGCTTCAGGATTCTCTCTCTGGTATGGCTGTCATTCTCGCCAAGACCTGCCGTGAATACCATGGCATCCGTATGACCAAGTTCCATATAATAGCCGCCGACCACATTGATGACACGGTTGGTATAGAGCTCTGTGGTCAGAATAGCCCGGTCATTGCCCTGTTCGACTGCTGCCTGAATATCACGCGCATCGCTGGAGATGCCGGAAACACCCAGCATGCCGGAACGCTTGTTCAGAATCGTATCCATCTGATCCGGAGTCAGGTTCAGCTTCTTCATCATGTAGAACACGACCGTCGGATCGATATCGCCGGAACGGGTCCCCATCATGATTCCTCCAAGCGGGGTCAGGCCCATGGAAGTATTGATGCACTTGCCATCGCGGATTGCCGTGATCGAAGCACCGTTGCCCAGATGGCAGGTGATGAGATTCATGTGGTTGATATCCATTCCCATCAGTTCTGCGCATCTTCTGCTGACATAGTAGTGCGAAGTGCCATGTGCACCATACCGGCGGATCTTGTACTGGGTATACCAGTCATACGGAACCGGGAACAGGAACGCTTCCGGACCCATGGTGGTATGGAATGCAGTATCGAAGACGAATACGTGGCCGATATGCGGCAGAGCTTCCTTGAATGCCTTGTAGCAGACCAGATGAGCTGGGTTATGAAGCGGAGCGAGTTCAGAGAGCTCATCTACCTTCTCGACCACATCATCATTGACGACGACAGAGCCATCAAAGTATGCACCACCCTGGACAATCCGGTGGCCGGCACCCTTGATTTCCTCGAGTGAGTCGACGATGTGATATTCCACCAGAGACTTCAGCAGCAGATCTACTGCGGTCTTATGATCCGGAAGCGGCAGGGTCTTCTTGACCTTTTCTCCGTTTACCTTGATCGTGAACGCACCCAGATCCTGGCCGATGCGCTCTGCCTGGCCGGATGTGAGCACCGTCTCGGACGGCATGTCAAACAGCTGGAATTTCAATGAAGATGAGCCTGAATTTACTGCAATAACTTTAGTCATAATTTCCTCCTTCAGCTTCAGTTTCCCGGCACAGATTCAGAAGATGGATAATCTCTTCCCGATTCTGTGCATGTTCGATTTCATCATAAAGTTTTTTTCTCTTCTGCCAGAGAGCCGCCTGCTTCAGAACCTCCTCATAGTGAGTCAGTTCCTTCTCGCAGCGGCGGATGCTGTCATGCACTGCTGCCCTGGATACCTGCTGCAGTTCTGCAATCTCCGTCAGCGACAGATCCTCCCGGTAATAGAACCGGCAGATCTCCTGCTGCTTCGGAGTCAAAAGACCCCCGTAGAAATCCAGCAGCGTATTCATCTGAATCTTATCAAGCATCCTGCAGACCTTCGGAAATGCTGTAGAGATACGAATCCAGATCGAACGGACGCAGATCCTCCGGCTTCTCGCCGAGCCCGATATACAGCACCGGCAGCTTCAGCTTATGCTTGATCGAGATGATGATGCCGCCTTTGGCGGTGCCATCCATCTTCGTCAGAATCAGCCCGGTCAGGTTTGTCGCCTCATTGAAGACCTCGGCCTGATGCAGACCATTCTGTCCGGTTGTTGCATCGAGCACCAGCCATGTATCATGCGGAGCACCTTCGATCTCTCTGCCCGCAACCCGGTTCATCTTGGAAAGCTCAGCCATGAGACCGGCTTTGTTCTGCAGACGTCCGGCCGTATCGCAGAGCAGGATATCGATGCCATGTTCCTTCGCATATCTGGTACCGTCGACAATTGCTGCACTCGGATCGCCGTTTTCTCTGCCTTTGACGACTGGAACATTCAGCCTCTCGCCCCATTCAGCAAGCTGGTCGATTGCTCCTGCCCGGAATGTATCTGCCGCAACGAAAGCAGTCTTCTTTCCCTGTTTCTGATACATGCTTGCAAGCTTGGCAGCCGTTGTCGTCTTGCCAGACCCATTGACCCCTTCCAGGAAGATCACCGTCGGACCACTCTCGTTATAGACTGGCGGCTGATCCGGCGTCTCTTCATAGATATCGCGCATCGTCTTCACAACGAATTCCATCGCCCAGCGGAAGGTCAGCTTCGTGTAGTTCTTTGCATAGTTCCTCAGCTGTTCGCAGATATAGTCTGCCAGTTCAATGCCGACATCGCTCTCCAGCAGCACAATGGTGAGCTGCTCGAGGAAGTCATCATTGATTCCCTTGTAGTGGTATTTCAGCTGATTCAGCGAACCGCTGAATGAATCGCTGGACTTCTTGAATCCGCTGAGATATACCGCTTTTTCTTCTTTTTCCTTGCTGGAAAAGATTCCTTTCAGTGAATCGAAGAAACTCATTTCGTTTCCTCCTTGTTCTGATCTGCGAAATCAACTGCATCTTTCAGTTCTACCTTCAGCATCTGCGAAACACCCTGATGCTGCATCGTGACCCCATACAGCAAATCACAGTTCTCCATGGTTCCCGGCCGATGCGTGACGACGATGAACTGCGTCTGATCGGTATAGTTATGAAGATACTGCGCAAACCGCTCGACATTGCTCTGGTCGAGGGCTGCTTCGACTTCATCGAGGATGACCAGCGGCACCGGCTTCACCTTCAGGATGGCAAACAGCACGCACAATGCAATCAGTGCCTTTTCACCGCCTGAGAACAGCATGTTGTTCTGCACGGCCTTTCCCGGAGGCTGAGCATCAATATCAATGCCGGTATTCAGAATATCCGAAGGATCTTCCAGAACCAGCTTCGCTTTGCCGCCGCCGTACAGACCGCGGAAGATCTCATTGAATGCTTTGTTGACTGCATCGAAGGTTTCCTGGAACTGCTTCGTCATCACCGTATCCATCTCATCGATGGCAGCGAGAATCTTATCACGGCTCTGCGTCAGTTCTTCAATCTGCTTCTTCAGGAATTCATAGCGGTCATTGACTTCCTGGAACTGCTCTGGCGCTTCCATGTTGACATTGCCGAGATGCTCGATATCCGAACGCAGCTGCAGCACTTCTTCCCTTGCATTCTCAACTTTCGTATCGCTGACCTTCGTCTTGGCAAATTCATACGTCAGCTGATACTCGCTGGCCAGCCGCTGAAGGCTGTTCTCGATCTTCGTCTCGATCCGTCCCTGATCAACCTTGATCGCATTGGCAGAAGCGGTAAACCGCTCCTGGTCCTTTCTCATCTGCTTCAGCTGCTGATCCCGGCGCTCGATTTCGGCATTGAGCGTCTGCCGCTGCTCGCGCTTCGTGCGGATCTCAGAAGTGATCTCATCTCTGCGGCTGTAAGCCTGGTTGAGCCTGGTGACCGTATCATCCTGCTGCTCTTCTCCAGGCTGCTGATCGGCAGCAGCCTGCGGTTCCAGCAGAGCCAGATCATTCTTCAGCTTCTCGTACTTCGCCTGCTTGGCATCAACCACCGGTTCAAGCGAAGCGGCCTTGACACGATTTGCCTGCAGGCGTTCCGTGACAGCCTTCTGATCGCTTTCTGACTTCTCAGCAGCTTTTCTGGCAAGCTCGGCTCTGGCAGTCTGACTGTCAATTTTCTGCCTGATATCAGCTGCTTCGCGCTGAATCGTGATCGGAGTCGTATTGTGCTTCAGACGGCCGCCGGTCATGGAACCGCCCCGGTGAATGATTTCGCCGTCGGTGGTCACGATATTGTACTGACGCCGCGTGAGGGCAGACAGCTCATTTCCGGTCTCCATGGAATCGACGACCAGAACATTGTTCAGAAGTGCATTCACGATCGGCTGGAACTTCGGATCGCAGGTCACAAACTGGCTTGCCGTTCCGAGATACCCTTTCGTGCTGCTGCAGATGACCTTGGCTTCTTCAGACAGATAGCGCGGGTTCAGCACATTTAGCGGCAGGAAGGTTGCCCGGCCGGAGCTGTTGCGCTTCAGAAAACGGATCGCATCTCTGGCTGCCTGCTCATCTGCAGTCACGATGTTGTACATCGCGCCGCCGAGCGCTTCGCTGATTGCATTCTCATAGCCGGCATTCGCATGAATCTCCTGACCGACTACCCCGAGAATGCCATGCAGAGCATTGCGGTTGTCCATGACTGCTTTCGTTCCGGCCTGCCGCATCGAAGAAAACGGATCCTTCAGCATGTTCTCGAGATAAGCCTGCTGGCTCTGCAGAGATCTCAGCATGCCCATGGCTTGTTCATATTCGGACTTGCGGTCAAACGTATTCTGAGCAAGCTGTCTCAGCTTCTCGCTGTCCAGCTGCATTTCCCGGCTGATCGCATCGAGACGCTGCTTGCGGTCTTCATATTCCTGCTTAGCCGAAGCTAAAAGGTCTCTCGTCTCTTTTGCTTTCTCCTCGCGGCTGCCGGTTTCGATGATATACTTGCGCCGCTCATCCATCTCCGTCTTGCGTGCTTCGAGCGATGTGATCGCATCTACGACCTTCATCAGCTCCTCCTGCAGCGCACTGATCTCGCGGTCCAGACGGGAAGTCTCTTTTTTCTGCTCGGCAATCTGCGTCTCGGAAACCTGGATCTGCGTCTGGCTGATTGCAGACCTCGATTCAATATCAAAGAGCGTCTTCTTCGCATCTTCGACCTGGGCATTCAGTTCATCAATATCCTGAACGAGTACCGTGATCTCGATCTCCTCGAGACGCTTCTTCTTCTCCCGATAGATTTCTGCTTTGCGTGCTTGTCTGCGCAGCGGACTGACTTGTTTCTCGAGTTCTGCCAGAATATCCTGGCAGCGGTCCAGATTCTCTTTCGTGCGCTCCAGTCTGGACAGAGACTCCAGCTTGCGCTTCTTGTATTTGGCAACCCCGGCAGCTTCTTCAAAGATGCCGCGGCGTTCAGCAGGCTTTTCTTCGGCAAAGCGGATGACATTGCCCTGCGAGATGATGCTCAGGCTGTCTTTGCCAAGACCTGTATCCATGAAAAGATCCACGACATCGCGCAGTCTCACCTTATTGCGGTTGATGAGATACTCCGCATCGCCGGAATCTCTGTATAAACGCCGGGTTACTTCAAGTTCCTGCTGATCGGAATTCAGAATGTGGTTCTCGTTTCCGAAGACCAGCGTGACTTCCGCCATATTCAGCATTTTCCGATCGGCTGAGCCTGAGAAGATGACATCATTCATTTTCTCGCCGCGCATCGAGCGGGCACTCTGTTCGCCGAGCACCCACCGGACCGCATCGGTGATATTCGACTTGCCGCATCCGTTCGGGCCGACGATGCCGGTAATCGGATGCTCAAAGGTAATCACCGTCCGGTCAGCGAACGACTTGAATCCCTGCATTTCAATCCGTTTTAAAAACATTCAATCTCCTTAAAAGTCCGTATCAAATTATAGCAAAAAGGCTTTTCGGATCAAAGAACAATGCGGCATTGCGCCGCATCTGTTCACTGTTTATTCTGCTGTTCCTTCAGCAGGGTGATGATTTCTTCCAGAGCCTTGGTCTCATCGCTCTTGACTGGCGATGGAGCAGGAGCTGCTTCCTTCTCTTTTTCCAGAGAACTGTTCAGCTTGTTGATCGACTTCACGATGATGAAGAGAACGAGTGCGAGCAGGAAGAAGTTGATCACTGCCGAAATGAAGGCACCGATGCCGAGATCCACACTGCCCATGTGAATGACCACCTGGCTGAAATCCACCTGGAACAGAAGACCGATGATCGGATTGATGATGTTTTCCGTCAGGGATGTCACGATGCTCTGGAAAGCAGCGCCGATGATCACGCCGACTGCCATATCCATGACATTCCCCTTCAAGGCGAAAACCTTAAACTCTTTCATGAATTTCTTCATACGCTTCTCTGATAATCTCCTTTTTCTTTTCTTCCGGCTCTTCCCGGAGGATCACATAGCTGCCGCTGCAGTACGGATTATCTGAGCAGTACGGCTCAGGTTCCAGTACTTCGACGGTATCGCCATTCCGGAACAGAGGGTAGATTCTCCCCTCCATGTCTTTCATATACTCCGGCATCGCGTTCATGAATCCCTGCTTGATATACATCAGAGTCCTTCTCCCGTATACCAGCCGGTAGGTCACCGGAACAAATCCGAAGCGGGCTTCTGCAGCCTTGAGAATCCGCTCAATCTCGGCGCTCGTGCATTCTGACGAGAAGATGGCAGAATCAACCCCGGGAACATTCAGAAGAAACGCAAGACTATAGGAGTTGCAGCAATTCAGATTCATGCCTGCGATCACATGGCTGAGATCCTGATTCAGAGCTCCCGGTTCCCGGATCACACCGGAAATCAACTTCAGTTTATCATGTTCCGTTTCCGAGACAACCGGAAGTTCATTTTTCGCATTCAGCGCAAGGCAGTTTTCAGGCAGCTCCATCCCTTCTGCTCCTTCCACGAGCAGATCATACGTATGGGCATGCGGATCTTCCAGATGGAAGGCATAAGGCTGATGGCCAGCTCTGTTCTGCAGATGGAAACGCTGTTCCTGCAGCCTGCTCAGAACCTTTCTTCTGGTCTCATTCAGCACCGAAACCGGCAGGAAGATCTTTCCGTTCATGGTTCCTGACACCGACAGCATATAGGGAAACTCTCCTGCCTTGGCAAGATTGCTCTTCAGTTTTTCTTCTGCCAGCGGCGCTTTCTCAGCAGCTTCAATGATCTGCTCAGAGCAGGCAGAAACAGTATTTCCGCGCCCATCTGAAGCAGTCAGCTTCAGCGGCTTTCCGATCTCTGCTTCATATGACAGCGAAACCGGGCAGAGCTTCTGCTGATCATGAATCTTTTCCGCAATCAGATCCAGCAAGCGCGAATCACTGGTCTTCTGCAGTGGCTGATTGCGTCTTGGATGAGGAAGCGACTTGCACTCCAGCCAGACCACATCCCCGGCAGCTGCCTCATTTACGAGCAGATCCTTCTTCCAGATCCTCACTGCGGTGAGGCCCGTATCATGCGGTTCATTCAGAATGCGGAGACCATCATGCTGGTAGAGCGGAGCACTGAGCTTCACCTGCACGCGGTTATTCTCATACTTCAGCACTCTGCCGATTTCCACACCGCGATGATTCGGACGGTAGTGGCTCATGCGGTCATCCATGTCCGCATGGAACAGATGTCCTTCCGAGAAACCGCGGTTGAACATCAGCATCAGCTGTCTCAGCCGTTCCTCAGAAACCTTGTATACTCTGCCTTCATAATAGGCATCAATCGCTTCCCGGAACGTCCTGGTCACCAGCCATACATACTCCGGCCGCTTCATTCTTCCTTCGATCTTCAGCGAGCATACCCCTGCTTCAATGAGTTCCGGAATCTTATCGATAACATTGAGATCCTTCGGAGAAAGCAGATATTCTCCCTCCGGATCTTTCTTTGCAATGCCATCTCTGACCGGCGCATAGCGGAGCCGGCAGAGCTGGGCGCACATGCCGCGGTTGCCGGAACGATGCTTGATGGCGGAAGACATCAGGCACTGGCCGCTGTAGGAGATGCAGATGGCACCATATGCAAATACTTCGATGTCGATTCCGGTCTTCACGCATTCCTTCACGACTTCAATCGGCGTCTCTCTGGCAACGACTGCCCGGGCAGCGCCCATCTTCTTCATGAACTCGCATCCGGCAGGATTATGAATATGCATCTGCGTGCTGCAGTGCAGCTCGAAGTCCGGATATTCGATCCGCAGCCGATGGAACAAGCCGAAGTCCTGCACGAGCAGCGCATCTGCTCCCTGCTCATACAGGAAGCCCGCTTCTTTCATGGCATTGTCGATTTCCGATTCATACAGCAGCGTGTTCATCGTGACATAGACGCGCACATCGCGATCATGACAGTACCTGATCGCTTCGATCATCTGATCATGATCGAAATTGCCCGCAAACGCCCGGGCGGAGAACAGCGTGCTGCCGAGATATACCGCATCGCACCCGGCTGCCACCGCAGCCTTCAGCGCATCCATATTGCCAGCCGGAGCCAGCAGTTCAATTTTTCTGTTCTGCATAGATTCTGATCTTTCTGTATTCTGAAACAAGGTCTTCCAGGGACATCCTGGCATTGGCACTGCTCGTGCTCGGCAGTCCGATCACTTCAATTCCGCAGTCGATATAGCGCTCATACAGGCGATATGCAAGCTTTCCGGTCGTGAAGTTCTTCTTCACCGGAAGGTCTTTTACGAGATCTGCAATCGGATTAGGAACGGCGTCATGAATCGAAGCATCGCTGCTGCCGGAAATCGTGCAGGATGCAATCACATCCCAGAGCGCTAGATGATGCCTGTGGCAGAACTCTGCCCGATCAGTGATCTCTTCTTCAAATACTTCTGACAGCACCGGCCAGAAGCGGTTCGTGCGATTGGCGTAATAGAAGCCCTGCTCTCTGGAGACTGCCGAAGGAAACGAACCGAGAATCAGCACCCGGGACTCTGAATCACAGAGGGGCGGAAACGGATGCGTGACTTTTTCCTGCTTATGCACCATGATTCAGATTCCTCAACAGGAACAGATCAAACTCCATAGACGGATCTGTTTCCCCACGCTTTCCGCTCTGATCGAGATCAGCCAGTTCCGACAGCAGCCGCAGGAAATAGGCACTGCTTCTGCCCCTTGCAAGGCCGAGATCTTTATCTGGATAATAGCTCCCGGTAACCTTGCGGATCTCTTCATAGGAAAGCCCGCATTCATAGCATCTGACCACGGAATAGATCTTCCGGATCCTGGACGCAAACACCGGCAGGATTCTTCTCACATCCTGATAGCCGGAGGCCTTCATCGTATCAAGCGCCCGGAAGGTTCCTGCCGCATCCTGGGATAGGAAACAATCTCCGAGCTTCCAGATATTCGTATCCGGATTCAGGCTGACCAGATGTTCGATATCTTTCCGGTTCAGCTGTTTTTTCCCGTAGAGATCCATCTTGTCGAGCGTCTTCAGAAATTCCGTATAGCTGTCGCTGATCCGCTCTTTCAGCTCAGCCAGCGCATCGTCTGTCAGCTGATATCCTTTCTTCCGGAGTTCCTCGCTGATCCGCTGATTCAGCTCCCGCGGAGAAAGCTTCAGGAACCGGAAGATCTGCACTGATTCATTCTCATGTGCTTCCAGCACTTTCAGTTCTTTCGTTCTGCGATCCGGCGAAAAGCCCCGGCAGATCAGATAGAGATCTGTATCGGGGTTCGGTGCGGTGCAGTACGCTTCCAGCAGATCGGAATTGTCTTTCCCTGTTTTCTTCTTTCCGGCAGCTCTTGTTCCGCTCTTCAGAAAATACGGATCGCTCAGGATCACTGCTCTGCGTTCTCCGAATAACGAGATCGTGCTGCATTGATTCAGCGCGCCTTCCAGCGAAAAAGTTCTGGCAGAAGCGTCGAGGTCGATGATATTCTCCCCTTCTGTCTTTCCTTTTTTCAGAAGCTGGCGTTTCTTCTGATCCAGCTGATATGTTTCGGTTCCTTCAAGAAGATAGATCATGTCACCAAGATTATAGCAGGATTCCGAACAAGCCGCCGCTCGTCAGAACCACATTGAACCTTCCGAGACACAGGATCCGGATCTCTCCGGCAGTCCGCGTATTCAGAAACGGAATCCGCCTGGCCAGAAGCTTCTGGATGGTATCCGGATGAGGATGATGATAGATGGAATACGAACCGGCAGAGATGATTGCAAGCAAAGGCTTTGCCTGATTGAGGAATGCTTCCGAACTTCCGGTTTTCGAGCCATGATGAGAAAGCTTCAGTACATCGCAATCCAGGGCATCATAGTGTTTCAGAATCTCCTGTTCCGCAATCTGATCAGCATCGCCCATGAAGAGATAATTCAGTCCATTCAGCTTCAGATACAGCACCTGGCTGCTGCGGTTCTCATCTGTCTCCTGCAGTTCATTGAGATCGAGAAACTCGAGGTTCCTGCATGCGGTGAGACCATGATGGCCGGTTATGACATTTCTGGGATGATAGGTATCCGTGATCAGTTCCTGATTGCCATTATGATCTTCATCCGGATGCGAGATGAATAACGTATCCAGACGGCGTATGCCTCTTCCTTCCAGCGAAGCAGAGACTGCTTTCCAGGCAGAAGGCTTTCCGGTATCGATCAGCACATTGCATCGATTCAGACTTTCCCGGATCAGGATCGAATCCCCCTGTCCGACATTGAGAAAGGAAACTTCCGCAAAGGGATGGAACAGACCGGTGATCTGAAAGCAGAGAAACAGGATCGAGAGAAGCATGCGCGGATGCGGAAGATGTTTCAGCACAGCCGCTGCCAGCAGATACAGCAGAAGCCCTGCTCCGAGCATCGAGCCGGGAAGATCGGCGATCTTCAGAAAACTCAGCACATGATCGAATGGATCAAGGATCCATAAGAGGTTCCATCCGGTCAGCAGCTCGATCCATGCAAGAATGCGGAAGACACCAAGCAGCGGAAACAGCTTCTTAAGCAGAATCATCTGCAGCGGATTCACGTTATGGAAGAGACACGACTGCATCATCATTCCTGCCAGAAAGCTGCTCTGCTTCGGATGCTCGGAAAGACAGGACGCATACGCAAAGACTGCCGGAATCAGAAACGAAGCGGAATGCACCGCAGATGGATTCAGAAGGATGCTCAGGGTCAGACCGATTCCGAGACGCTCCCGGTACGGGATTCTGAAAAGCTTCAGAAGTCTCAGGATCAGCCGCTGAGTCAGAAGATACGGGAAATGCCAGAAGACTGCAGAAACGAACGCAGCTGCTGTCAGCAGCTGATCCTTTTCTTCCGGAAACAGGAAAAAACCGAGCAGCATAGAAAGCAGCGACAGCATTGCCGCGGAAGAAATGCCGGTATCTTCGAGAAAGCTTTCAAACGTTTTCTGATCACTGCGGATGCCGAATAAGATGCGCAGCAGAGTGGCCTGCTTTCCGGAATCCTCGATGGCCAGCACTTTCTTCTGAACCATGCCCCGGAGGCTTCTGCTTTCCAGAATCACGGTTGGAGAATCCGAGATCAGCGAATAATAGATCCCCTGCCTTCTGCAGGCAGCCGGAAAGTCATAGGAATAGAATCCTCCGGTTCCTTCCAGAAGCTGCGGAGTGCCGGTAAAGGAAATCTTCGAATCAAGGATCAGGTCTGCATCAGTATTCACGATCAGCTTCGAATTTCCGTTCTGGACGATGGCGTAGTGCGTCTTCACCGCCCGGACAGTTCCGGTATGCCAGGCAGGCATCTTTCTGTCATAGCGCGGAATCAGAACCAGGATCAGAACAGGGAGCACATAGATCCAGGAATGATCCTGAGTACGTTTCCGCCAGATCAGCAGGCATAGCACCAGGATGAACCAGGGACAGCTGTCTTTCAGAAAGGCAGCTGCTGCTGTCAGGACGGAAAGCGTCAGGGCAGACTTGCAAAGCTGCTTCATAGCTTCAGATAGGGCTTCATCTTCTCATACTTGGAAGGCCCGATGCCCTTGACGCTCTGCAGGTCTTCCAGTGAGGAAAACAAGCCGTTTTCGTTCCGGTACTGCACGATCTGCTCCGCGGTTTTCGGTCCGATGCCGGGAACCGTGCAGAGCGTTTCGGCATCTGCTGTGTTGATCGAGATGAGCGGCTGTTCTGCTTCGGATTTCTTTGCAGGGATATCAAGCACATCATGGTCGCTCAGAATGGTGTTCGGATTCAGCGCACCGAGATCAGCATCTTCCTTCAGACCGGCTTCGTTGAGAGCATCCTGCACGGTCGAATACGGAGCCAGCTTCAGCTCGCCTGGTTCGTTCACTTCTCCCCGGACGGTAACCGTGATTTCCTGCTTCTTCAGACTGCTGATGCGGATCGGATCAAGATGGCCCGGAATCAGTGCTGCCAGAAGCACAAAAAAGACAAGCAGCTGTTTCATTGAGAAACCCTCCGCCTGTCTTATAGTTCTGCAAGCTCGCTATTCCCTGTCAGCTGATCGAAACGATCATGACGGTATACGGCTTCTTGACGTTGACTTCTGCCGACTGACCAGCCTTCTTGTCCATGATTGCCTTTGCAAGAGGAGTCTCATTGGAAAGCTTGCCATTCAGCGGATCTGCTTCGGTAGAACCGACGATCGTATAAGTCGCTTCTTCCTTCGTATCCTGGAACTGAAGTTTGACGGTAGAACCGATTCTGACCTGACGGGAACCGCCCTTCGTGTTGATGATCTCATAATTCTTCAGCATGCCTTCGAGATCAGCGATTCTGGCTTCAACCTGAGCCTGCTTATCTCGTGCCGCATCATAGTCAGCGTTTTCGGAAAGGTCACCGAGAGAGCGCGCTTCCTTCAGTTCTGCCTTGACTTCTTCACGTACGACATGGACTAGGTTTTCATATTCATCCTGAAGTTTCTTCAGGCCCTCTTCCGTGACATAAATCTTATTTTCGTTCTCTGCCATTCTGACCTCCTGGAATTTTCTGCGCTGACATTATAACTCGGTGTGATGAATGATGCTACTGATTTTTGTGTTCAGAAGATCGATCGCTACGGTGTTTTCGCCGCCTTCCGGAATGATCAGATCCGCATACCGCTTGCTTGGTTC